>PVML01017318.1_pt1 | contig 405936 bp, 376 predicted proteins | sample 1853371 | NCBI WGS metagenome assembly PVML01 (sample SAMN08533508, study PRJNA380276) | Human gut metagenome, whole genome shotgun sequencing project. | isolation source: participant 1, chromium library | host: Homo sapiens | collected 2017 | reverse complement strand
ATTTCCCGCATTTCCTCGTCTGTGGGAATATCCACAATCCCGACATAGGAATAGTAAATGTCGATTTGCTGTGTCCGTTTCCCGTCCTTTTTCTCACGCTCATGGATTACGATTTTATCCACAAATGCGTTTAGGATTTCGGGCGTGAGTTCGTCAATGCGGGTATATTTCTTTGTGACGGCTATCAGCTTTGATACATTGGTGGTTTCCATGTCGGCTTCGCTGACTTCGGCTGTTAAGGATTCGATTTCCTGTTTTAGCTGTTCCTGCTCCGCTTCGTATCCGTCTGACAGCTTGCAAAAGCGTTCGTCATTCAGCTTTCCGTTGACATTGTCCTCGTAGATTTTACGGAACAGGCGGTCAAGCTCATCCATCCGCTTTTCGTCCTTTTCTATCTGTTTCTGCTTTGCAGACAGTTCGTATCGGCGTTCCGCAAGGGTGGTGTCTATCTGTTGTCGGATAAATACACGCTCAAACTGCTGCAGATAGGACAGGAAATGCTGAAGCTGTTTCAAAACCAACTGATTTAGTGCGTCTTCTCGGATATAGTGCTGCGTACAGTTCTGCGTGCGGCTCGTCCGCTTGTACTGGGAACAGCGGAAATGCGTGTATCTATTGGCAGTGGCAAGGCTTAGTTTTGCCCCGCAGTCGGCACAATAAAGCAGTCCAGAAAACATGCTCGTAATCCCGCTGTTGGTCGGTCTGCGTTTATTTTCCCGTATCATCTGCACCTTATCCCACACTTCCCTGTCAATAATCGGCGTATGGGCGTTCTCAATATATGCCCGCATTTCCTTTGCGGTTGGGATACGCTTCTTGCTTTTAAAGCCCAAACGGGTGGATTTGAAGCTCTCCGTACAGCCGATATACGCCACATTTTCCAGAATAGCAGCTACGGCTGACGGCTCCCAACAATACGGATTTTCCGAAACCCTCGCCACGCCGACGCCCTTTGACGCTTTGTAGGCTGACGGGGTAAGCACCTTTTCCTCCCACAAAATAGTGGCAATGGCTGACATTCCCTGCATACAGAGGAAAAATATCCTGCGGACAACCGCCGCCGCTTCCTCGTCCACAAGCCATCGGGTATTATCATCAGGATTGCGTAAATATCCGTAAGGCGGCGCACCCAGATGTTCGCCCGCAAGCCCCTTCGCTTTCTTGACTTCCTTTACTTTTTTGCTCGTGCTTTTGGGATACCACTCATTAAAAAGGTTGGTAAATGCGGCAAATTCGTTGCTCTCAAGGCTGCCCGTGTCCACATTGTCCATGATGGCGATAAAGCGCACCCCTGCTTCGGGATAAATGATTTCGGAGTATGAGCCGACCTCGATATAGTTCCTGCCAAAGCGGGAGAGGTCTTTTACAATGACCGTTGTTACAAGCCCCTTGTCAATATCCTCTGACATTTTCTTAAAAGAAGGGCGGTTAAAATTCGTACCCGTATAGCCATCGTCCACATAGTAGGTGGGATTTGGAAACCCGTGTTCCTTAGCGTACTTGAATAGATATTCTTTTTGATTTACGATACTGTTGCTCTCGCCTTCACGTCCATCGTCCTGACTCAGACGACAGTACAAGGCGGTGATTTCTTCCTGCTGTCTTTGCAATGCTTTCTCCTTTCCGACAGCAGACACGATAGTATGAAGTGTAGATACAGTATACCACGCCTGCGGTCAAACTTCAACGCTTTAAAGCGATAATCTTTCCGATATTTCTTAATCCTCATCATAACCCTCGGAATCAAAACTGTAATCTGCTGTGTCCCGCATGAATATCCTGCTGAGAAGCCCAAGCAAGTCCCTCCCGTCCTCTCGGAAATGTGCGGTCACTGTATATTCCGTGCCGCCGATTTTCTCGCAGAGCGTTGCCTGTTCAGGGATACGCATAAGGGGCATAATGTTTTCAGCAGGCGGCAGGGGCGGGTACACCCTATTCGGGTTTACCATTGAGATACCCTTATTTTCGTCTAAAATTTCCGTAAGTTCCTGTTCTGTCAGTCTGCTCATCGCAATGCGTCCTCCCTCTTGCGGTCTGTCCTGCCATTCTGGTTTGACCTTTGATTTTCAACCGTATCGTGGATTTGGTTCAAGCAGTCATCAATGTGGGCAGAGCGTTTTTCAATCCCGTCCGCATATTTCAGCCGCTTTCGCAGCTCCGTTATCCGTTCCGTCACCCCGTTTTTTTCTTCTCGGAGCGTTTCTTTCTCGGCGGGTGAAGCACGCCGTATCTTATTCTGCAAATGCCGCCGATAGTTGGTAAGCCTGTCCATTTCCGTCTGGTTCTTCTCCCTGTCGGCGTGCAAATCGGAGAGGGTGGAGATGTTATGCTCCGACATATAGCGTACCTGTGTGGTAATCTCATCCAGTTTCCGAAGCTCCTCTTTCATAAGCGGGCTTGTCGGCTTGTAGTCCGTGCCTTTGGGAAATATCCCCAACTGATAGCACCAATAGTAATACAACGCTAAGATTCCCCTTGTTTTCTGGTGCGGTTTCCAAGCCTTTTTATATTCTTCGGGCATATGGGGAGAGTAGGAAATCTTTGCTTTGTAGTTCCCATATCTTGCCCTTGTGCCTAAATGTGAACGGATAAAATCGGGCGTTAAGCGTTCATCAAGCGTATCTAATCTTGTGAAATGCTTATACTGCGGCAGCTTCATTTTCCAATGCCCGCCCGAAAAATCAACCTCGTAGCCTTTGTCGATTAGATACTTCATCATGTGCGGAATATCCCGACTGCCGCTGATTGCCTCCGCTAAATCTTCCAGATAGACGTTGTAGCGTGTCGGCTTGCCGCTCTTTTCATCCAGATACAGCGGTCTTGACGGTGCTTTCTTCGGGTTCTCAATCACCGATAATCCGTACTCTCTGCACAAGCGGTCTGACGTTTCCCTTAGCCGTTTCTGCTCCGATTTTGAGTAATTATATTTGCTCCCATCCAGATAGGAAACAGAGTTGAAGCAGAAGTGATTGTGGAGATGCCCCCTGTCAAGGTGGGTGACAACGATTATCTGGTACTTGTCGCCCCACATTTCCCTCGCAAGTTTTAAGCCGATTTCGTGGCATTGTTCGGGCGTTACTTCGTCTGGCTTGAAGCTCTGGTAGCCGTGCCAAGCGATATACCCGCCTGTCTTCTGGTACTGCTTTTTCGTTAGAATCATCTGCTGTAACGCTGTTTCTTTTAAACAGTTGATGGCGGAAACAAACTCTCCATTGTCCGTTTTCTGTGGATTCTTCACATAGGAGAACACGTCAAAGAAGTCCTGCATCTCCTTATTCGGCACGGTCTTTTCTGGGTTTTCCACATAAGAAATTAAGTCTTTCAACCGTCCTTCGATGTGCCAGAGGCTCGTTGCCGCCATATCAGACTGCCCCCTGTTCCGTCAATTTTTCCATGTCAAACTGCTGTGGGAGGGTATAATTCCGTTGCAGTTCCAAGATAAAATCCTCAATCTCCCTGCATATTTCATCAGCGGAAGGGGCGTAGGGGATACACTTTTTAAAGGCTACGTGTACTTCGTAAAGCGTGCCTAATAGTTCCCAAAATTCTTTCTCTGGCTGTGGCTGCGGTGCGTTTCCCCTGCATAACTGACGCATAAATTCTGCGGTGGACAGACCGCAGGCGGATGAATACTGCTTTAATTTTTCATGTTCTTCTTCGCTCAATCTAAAAGTAATGCATACTTTTTCTGATTTTTCTCTACTCATTTTTCTTAATCCTCCAGTTTTATTTTTCCTTTTATCGGGGTAGCTAGGGGTTGTCCCCTAAGTTAGTCCACACGCCTTTAGGGTGTGGATTGGATTGTGGCTGACACAATCCGATGCTCGCTATCTCTGTGGACAACTCCGCAGAGCATTTTTCTGTGTAACGGCTTTCTTAATGCCTGCCTTTACCCTCCGAAAAGGAAATCCTATGTCCTTTCCACCTCCGTTCTGGATTTTATTGCCTTTGACTTTTGGATAAATGAAAAAGCCGCCACACTGCATCACGAACGACAAGAGGATTCCCTCCCGCTCTGATTCGCAATGCTATGTAGCGGCTTTGAAATTCAAAACCCATGTCAGCCTTGCCGATTGGCTGACATTTCAATCTTATATCTATGTGCTTATTTAATTTTCAATCTTCCAATTTCCCCATTGGTATTTCAGAATACCATAGCGGCAATATGGCTGTCAAGATTTTGCACAAACTTTTTAGTATTCTCTATGGACAGGGATTTTATTCACTTATTCTAAAATTGGGTGGGAGAATTTTATCCCCCACCCAATAGCCCATAAGAAAGCATGCTGTATTAGATGACTATAAAATCTTCCGCAACTTTTTTCTAAGATGGTCTAACCGTGCATAGATAGCACCCGTCGTTAAATGCACAAGCGGGGCAATCTCTTTTGTGGAATACCCTTTCATTTTCAGCAGAACGATTTGCAGTGTACGCCTGTCCACCGTAAGTAATGCCTGATACAGATTTTCATCTTCGATTTCATCCAGTAAATCTTCAACGGTCTTTACTTCGGCTGACTGTTCCCTGTCTGCCATTCCCTCAAGGTATTCCCCGAAATCGCTTGTCCAATGGTAAAACCGCCTGTTGGAATTAAAGTCTGCCCTGTCGTCAATACGGATTTGTTCGATGGTAGCTTCATCAACTCCATGTTCCCGCAACACTTTTTCCTCGGCTTCTTTCCAGATACGCCACTTCCTGTCCTCACGTCCGTTGTTATATGCCATTCTTTTTTCCTCCAATCAATCTGAATCTTTGAAAACATAAAAATCCAGATTGAAAGGCGGCGAACGACACTTAACACCAATAATAGTCCTGCGGCACTTTCCAACCAAAAACGACAAAAGAAAAACCGCAAAGGCTTTGTGACCTTTACGGTTATGGGAAATACTAATTCTGTTGTATGGAGATTGTACTTCTACCTTCATGGTGGGAAGTACCGTTGCACTGGCAGGGATTTTTTTAACTGGCTTCCCGCCATTCCCTGATGTGCTATGTATAAATAAACTTTGCTTTATATAAGCAGATGGAAAAAAAAAAAAAAAAAGGAACATAAAAACCCTCCAAATTTAAAAACAAATTCAGAGGGTAATTAGGGTATAACAAAATAACCCACCCGAATATCGTTTTTTTTATTTGGTGAGTTTGTTCTTTCAAATACGAAACAAAAAGAGCCGATGATTCGTGAATTGTTCCACAATTTCATCGGCTCTGCGTCTTAAGCGTCTGGCTCTTTGATGACAGTTATCTTCAAGTTGTCAACTTTAATCAATCTTTCTTGTCTGCATTTTGGACAATAAAGGGGATAATTCTTCAAAACAGTGTCCTTCCTAATTTTATTACGGGTTTTGCTCCCACAAACAGGACATAATATCCATTCGCATTTCATCATAATTAGCTTCTAATCCTTTCAAATCTCATTTTATACGACTTATGCAAGCTGTTAGGCTAACTTGTGGAACATATGCCGAACCTTATCTATACGGCTATTCGGGCGGCGGGGTTGGCAAATAAGTTTACCAGTAGCTGGCTGGTATCCTTTTAACTCTGTCAAGCAGACTCCCTGCCCATTTGTGAAATAAGTTAAATCGTTCCTGTATTCTTGAATACATCTAGCAGGGATTTCTCCTTTCAGAATGACCTCGTCATTCTTTATCTGAGTACTTACAATATCTGCACAATACCTTGGAGCATCATGATACGCCCGTGAGAGATATTCCTGCGGTGCATAAATTTCAAAGTGGAGATATGGCTCTAATAGTTCTGTCCCTGCTTTTTTTAAAGCCTGCTCCAATACGATAGGGGAAAGCAGCCGAAAGTCTGCGGGGGTACTTACAGGACTATAATACAATCCATATTCAAAACAGATTTTACAGTCTGTCACTTTCCATCCATACAGCCCCTGCTCGCAGCCATAAAGAACCCCCTCCATAACCGCATTTTGGAACGATTGGTTTAAATATCCAAGTGAAACTCTGCTTTCATACTGCACTCCACTTCCAATAGGGAGCGGCTCTATGGACAACCCGACAGAAGCCCAGAAAGGATTTGGCGGGACTTCTATGTGGATGGTATATTCTGCTTTTCTAAGCGGTCTTTCCATATATATAACAGTAGGCTCTTTTATTTCTGCCTCCACATGATATTTTTCCTCAAGGATGGCACAAATGACTTCCATCTGCACTTTCCCCAAAAAAGAAAGTATAATCTCATGCGTTGTAGTATCCACATAATATTTTAAAAGAGGGTCGCCATCTGAAATTTCTGTAAGTGCCCCAAGCAATATTTCCCGCTGTTCAGATTTCTTTGCTGCAATCGTTGTTTGGAGCATAGGGAGAGGATTTTCAATAAATGTTCTCTGCGGCAACAGCATTTCGTTCCCCAAAATACTGTTTAGCTGCAAAACATCATTTGGTAAAATTACAATATCACCAGAGCAGGCTGTATCGGATGAACATAATTCACCGTTTGTCGGAACACACATCTCTGTGATTTTTATTTTCTCTTTTTCAGATATTTTAATAACATCCCTCAAATGCAATGTTCCGCTATATATACGCACATAAACAAAACGCCGCCTTTTCTCTGAATATTCAATCTTAAAAACCTGCCCGCATAGTTCAGATTGACCTTCAGGCGTTGATGAATAAAACTTACTGGCAATCACTTCTATAAGCTGCCGAATCCCCAGATTGTTTTTAGCGCTTCCGTGATAAACGGGAAATAACGTTCCGTTTTGGAATCTCCTGTTTTCTTCCTGTTCCAGTTCTGACATTTTAAACGGTTTCCCTGACATATATTTCTCTAATAGTTCATCGTTTCCCATAATTACCGCATCCCACTGTTCCATATCGTCATTGTCCGTTACATTTATATGAGGATGCTGCCCAACCTTTTGCTTCACTATAATTTCCGAAGAAAGCTTTGCTTTCATTTCTTGATATACCATTGGCAAATCAATCCCCTCTTGGTCAATTTTATTGATGAAAAAAATTGTCGGAATCTTCATTGTCTGTAGTGCATGAAACAGTATACGGGTCTGTGCCTGTATGCCATCCTTTGCAGAAACTAATAATACTGCTCCGTCTAATACGGATAAAGAACGGTATACTTCCGCCAAAAAATCCATATGGCCTGGCGTATCTATAATGTTGACTTTTACATCCTCCCACTGAAAAGATGTCACTGCTGTCTGGATAGTGATTCCCCTTTGACGCTCCAAATTCATTGTATCTGTCCTTGTTGTGCCTTTATCTACGCTCCCTGGTTCTGCAATTGCACCACTGGTATACAATAAACTCTCCGTTAATGTTGTCTTTCCTGCGTCAACGTGAGCCAGAATGCCTAAGTTAATTATTTTCATGTGATTTTCCTCCTATCAACACCCAAAAAAGGGCATAAAAATACCCAGTGATAAATACTCCTATCACTGGGTAAATAACTCCAATAGCCCCAAAACACTTATATGTTTTCGGGCATATAAAATTACATGATAAAAGTATTCTTAAACTGGGTACAAAAAACTAAGCCCCATATTAAAAGTGAAACGGGACTGCTACTTTTTGTTCCCACTATCAAATTGACAGTTTATTTAAGAATACCTTGCCGCATATTTATTAACTCCTTGTATAATACTGAATCTAATTATATTCCTTAACCCTTTATTTGTCAAGCTGACAAACTAAAGCAGAAAAAGCGGCAGGATTTCCCCCTGCCACTAATCATCTGTTTATGCAAAAATAATTTCCTTTTCCACAATCTCCCTCGCACAAGCCCTTATGTTATTCGTTCTTCCAGTCCATTCTAAGGCGTTTTCTTCCTTTAGGCATTCCGTTATGCCCTGTGCTTGCTTCATGCCCTCTATGAGCCGTTCAAAGTGTTCCTGTGCCTGTCTGTCAATGTCGGCAAGGTAAGCATTGAGCCTGCCGCTTGTGAGAAGATTGGTGTATGTAATTTTGCGGTACTCCCGCAGATAGTCCAAGTGCCGCCGTCCGAATAAGTCTATCGACTGTTCCTTTTCGGGTGGTATGGTAAGGCAGGGTAAAATGTATTCGCCTTGCCGTTCGTATCTGCCGCCCATTTCCTCAAAGATTGATTGTACCATTTGTTTTTCCTCCAAATAAGATATTCACTCCATACTCATGTCTGCTATCATTAACACAATTTACGTTTTCTCCTTATCTGGTTTCATACATTATTTATTATTCAAGAACAACACTTAGATCAATGTAATGCTTATCACGAATAATCTTGAAAGTCATTGTATCACCTGGCACATGACTTTGCAGCTTAGCCTTTAATTCCGCTGAAGAAGAGATTTGTTCATCATCGGCAGCAATAATCAAATCGCCTTTCATGAAGCCCGCACGTTCAGCATTAGAGCCCTCACTTACTTCCGCAACTAATAAGCCAAGAGTATTCACACCATAGCTCATCGCTGTCTGTACATTGCTGATTTCCACATAACTGATGCCCAATGTCAGACGGCCTTCAACCTTACCGTTTGAGATCAGCTGCTCCGCAACTTCCTTGGCAATATTAACCGGAATCGCAAAGCCGATACCTTCGACATCACTGCCGCTTGATTTAGCATTGACAATACCGATCAGTTCGCCATTTGTATTAAATAAACCGCCGCCGGAATTACCCGGATTAATAGCCGCCGTAGTCTGCAGCAGCGTCATAGTCTGACCGCTGATTGTAATTGAACGATCAAGCGCGCTGATAATACCCTCGGTCACTGAGCCGCCTAACTCACCTAATGGATTGCCAACCGCGACAACACTTTGACCAACTACCAGATTGCTTGAATCACCAAAGACGGCTGGTTTTAAATTAGACGCGTTGATTTTAATTACCGCGACATCGGTCTGCGAATCACTGCCAATCACTTCCGCGTCATATTCTGTACCATCACTTAAACGTACCGTAATCGAAGTAGCACCCTCAATTACATGATTATTCGTTATAATCGTACCGTCTGATGAAATGATCACTCCCGAACCGGCACCGCTGGCTACATATTGCTGCAGGAAGGTACTAGTCTTAACCGTTGATGTAACGATCTCAACCACACTTTCCTTTACTGTTGCCGCGACATCAGGAATTGACATATTCGTTGCCTCACTGCCATCCGCCTTCGTTTGTATCACTGACTGATACAAAACTGATTTACTGCTGTCATTGCTTGGACTCGTCAAGCTGACTGCCAGATAACCGCCGGCAAAGCCTAATCCAGTGGATAATAAACAGCCTGCCAGACACAATGCGATAATTTTTTTATTCGAACGGAAGAAGTGCTTCTTCTCAGGCTGTTCAACCTGTGTTTCATTAACCTCTGCTTCCAGTATTTCAGGATTTCTTTCTTCATTACTCATAAACTCAACCTCCTTGTTTATGCTTCTAGTATAGGAAGCATTCGTGACATTTATATGAAATCAATGTGAAAATTAGGTGAACAATTATGGAAAATTTCGTCAAATCTTACGCAAGATTATCTAGGCTGTCACCAATGCTCTTTACCGCCTTATTATATCCCCTTTTTTGATTCAGCGTAAACTTAAATGAACAACTGTATTTAACTAATAAACCGAATGGGTTTGCGAAAAAATCTTGAAGTATAGCGCCAGTCAAGGTACAATAAATGAGTATTCTTTTCATATAATAGGAAAGTCTGGAGGAAATTATGAATCTTACTCTTGAAATATTAAAAGCGATTTTGCTTGGCATTGTACAGGGCATCACTGAATGGCTGCCAATCAGCAGCACCGGTCATATGATTCTGGTTGATGAATTTATTAAAATGCAGTTTCCTGCTGAGTTTGTCGATCTGTTTCTCGTTGTCGTTCAGTTTGGCTCGATTCTTGCCGTAGTATTACTGTATTTCCATAAGCTGAATCCCTTCTCCCGAAGAAAATCAGCAACCGAAAAAGCCAATACCTTTGAATTATGGTCTAAGGTTCTGGTAGCATGTGTGCCAGCCGGTATTATTGGTGTTTTATTTAATGATACGATCAAAGAGCTGTTTTTTAATTCAACGGTGGTGGCAATCACTTTAATTGTCTACGGTATCGGCTTTATTCTGATTGAGAACCAAAAGAAAGTATCTGTTACCAACACATTAAATGCAATTACTTACAAAGAAGCACTGCTGATCGGCGTCTTTCAGGTATTAGCATTAATTCCCGGCACTTCACGCTCCGGGGCGACAATCTTAGGCGGCATCATGCTTGGTTTATCACGAACCGTTGCCAGTGAATTCACCTTCTTTGTCGCGATTCCGGTGATGTTTGGTGCTTCATTGCTTGATATTGTTAAGTACAGCGGTTCTTTCACCTTTGCGCAGGTATTGGTTCTTTTGGTAGGTATGGTCACAGCCTTTTTAGTATCCGTCGTTGCAATCCGCGCATTGATGAAATATATCCGCAAACATGATTTCAAGATTTTTGGTTATTACCGCATCGCTTTGGGGGTGCTTGTCCTTTTGTACTTTGCCTTTATTCGTTAGGAGTGAAATTTTATGGATTCATCGATTATTCTGATATTATTAGCCCTATTTATTATCTTCGGGCTGATTAAAAAAATCTTTAAGCTAGTCCTCTTCGGACTTTGTCTTTTTGCCCTATATCTTCTGTATATGTATGCAGTAGATCAGGGAATGCTGACAGCAGTATTTACTATATTTAATTTCTAGCAGCTCTGGCTGCTTTTTTTATTTGTTTGACATATGCGTAACTGGTTGCTATAATGGATTTAGGTAATTAGTTACTTATAATGGAGGAACCAAATGGAAATTACAGATCTGATACGACGTTTCTCAGATTCAAAGGAGAAACAAGAAAAAGCAATCTTCAGTACGCTGTTTATTGCCGGCAACCGTCTGCAGACATTGTTTGACAGCAGTATTCCACAGATAACCTTAAAGCAGTTTATGCTTTTGACGATGGTAAAACAGGCTGACAAGGAATTAACCTTTACACAATTGGGGAAGCTGCTTGGCTGTTCACGTCAGAATATCAAAAAGCTTGCGGAAGTCCTTGAAAAGAAAGGCTATGTGCAAATCAATCAGCAGTCAAAGGACGGACGCGCTGCCTGTATTGCCCCCACTGATAAAATGAAGCAATTTTTTAATGAAATTTTTTCTGAATATGAAAAGAAGCTCAGTGAATTATTTACGGTATATGACGATCAGGAAATTGAACAGCTGTATAAGCTGATGATGAAAATGTATGATGGCATTGAGCACTTTGAAAAGAGTATGAATCATGAAGAAATATAAAAAATGCTTGCTGCTGGCCTGCCCGCTTTTGCTGCTGATAAGTATCGGATTGGCAATCGGTGCAAATGCCCTTCACCAAGCCAATCGCTTAAGCGTAAAAGAATTGGATCGAGCCTCATTAAAAGACGGCGATACGCTTGGTGAGTATACCATTTTGCCAGTAAGTGTTAAGGTACAAGTAACCATCAAGAATCATCAAATAGTTGATATCGATCTTTTACAGCATCTCAATGGCCTCGGAAAACCCGCCGAAGCGATTATCCCAATGATTATTGAGCAGCAAAGTCTTAAAATTGATACCATATCAAATGCTACCATCAGCAGCAAATGTATTTTAAAAGCCGTTGAAACGGCAGTAGGAGAAGCTTATGAATAAAACATTAATCTTATATAAATCCAAATATGGTTCAGCGGCTAAATACGCAGCATGGCTTAACGAGGCGCTGCAAGGTGATATCAAGTCCCTCGATGCTTTTGATTATAATTTTAACGATTATGATCAGATTGTCCTGATCGGCGGCATCTATGCGGGCGGAATTGCCGGAATTAAAAAGCTGAAAAAGCACATATCTGCCTTAACAGCTAAAAAATTGGTCGTATTGGCAGTCGGTGCGAGTCCTTATGATGAAGCCGCTGTTTCTAAACTCAAGGCGCAGAATCTTCAGGAAATGAGCGGCATTCCTCTGTTTTATGCACGGGGTGCCTATGATGAACAGAAGATGAAATTAATTGACCGCACATTATGCAAGGCCCTGCGCAAATCACTTACCAAAAAAGATCCCGCTGAATTTGAACCTTGGATGAAGGCGCTGGCAGAAGCTGATGATGGCAGCTATGACTGGAGTGATTCTTCACAATTAGCACCGCTTATTGAATATCTTAAAGTATCTATGCAATGAGAATCCACGTGATTCTCTTTTTATTTGACAAAAAAAACGACAATCGTCGTTTTAACTGTTGATAAAATCAAGAATCATATCCATGCGATCCAAAGTATCCTGATAACCTAGGTCAAACCAAGCCCCCAGCAATTCCTTATCCTGAGTATAACGGGTAACTCCCATATCTCTTGATGGCCGAAGGGTTATCGCCTTGCCTTCTTTTTCAAGCTGTTTTACCTTCTCCCACTGTTCATTATAATGAACATGGCGCAGCTCAAGATCCTTGCGTACATGCTTATACTTGCCATAAAACAGCGATGCCAGCATCAGCTGATACTTAGCCGCCGGTTTACGGACATAATTCTCTTCTTTGGTTGAAATGAAGACATGCTTGCTGCAGCCCTGACGAATGGACTGCTCGATGGGAATCATATCGACCAAACCGCCGTCCATATAAGTGCCATGATTAAATGCCACCGGTTTCGTCAGCAACAGCAAAGCACAGGCTGCTTTAATCAAAATATCATCCTGTTCATGATAAGATTTATCAAAGTATTCAACCTCACCAGTATCCAAATTATATAAACCAACATCCATCTGGGCAGCGTTTTTTTGATAAGCCTCATGATCCAGCGGTGTCATTTCCTCAATATAATTGTAGGTAGAATAAATACCGAATACCGCGTGTTCATGAAGGATCGGTGATAAACCGACCGCTTCCTTACGGCTTGCGGAATCAACGCCTGTCACCCGCAGACGATCCCGCTGCTTAGACACATACGGCATCAGACAAACCGCTCCGGCACTGATACCCACCGTATAGGGGAATTCAATATTGTTATCTAAGAAGCACTGCAGAACACCTGCCGTATATGCCGCTTTAGTGCCTCCCCCTTCACAGATTAAACCTATTTTTTCTTTCATTCTTCAATCTCCTTTAAAGCAATGGTGAGAACAGACTTAAAATGGAACGGTAAGCCCTTCTCAAAATATTTGACTTCATATATTTTTCGTAAGTGATTTCTTCACATTTTTCCAATGTTTTTAAGTAATCTGCCTTCAGATCCATGACAGCCCGGCTTTCATACATCCAGACACCACATTCATAATGCAGATAATAACTTCTGAAGTCAAGATTAATCGTACCAATAACTGCCAATTTATCATCAGTGACCATCGTTTTCGCATGGACAAAGCCCGGGGTATATTCATAAATCTTCACACCGTTCTTAAGCAGAGAGCGATAATTGGCCCGCGTTACCTCAAACACAAACTTTTTATCCGGAATATGCGGTACCATGATGCGCACATCAACGCCGCATTTAGCCGCCAGCTCCAGCGATGTTTTCATTTCATTATCCAATACCAAATAAGGCGTCTGAATGAATATATAACGATTTGCGGCATTTACCAGTGAGATATGAATATTTTCACCCACATGCTCATCATCCGTCGGTGAATCAGAGAAAGGCTGTACATACCCATCATCACTCAGATCATCAAAGGCATGAGCATCCGCTTTATACAGCAGATAGTCGTCGCAAACCTTTTCATCATAATTCCAAAACTGCAGAAACATCAAAGTAAAATTCCATACCGCTTCACCGCGGATCATAATTGAACAATCTTTCCAATGACCATAGACTGTTTTCGCATTCATATATTCATCAGCCAAATTAATACCGCCGGTTACGCCAACCAAACCATCAATCACCACAATCTTACGGTGATCACGATTGTTCATTTGTATCGCCAGTTTTGCCTGAATCGGATTAAATACCTTACACTTAATGCCCAGTGCCTGAATCGTCTTATAATAATCGGGATCTAGCTTAGGGATACAGCCGGCATCATCATACATCAATCTGACATCAACACCCTGCTTCACCTTTTCCACCAAAACATCAAGGATGGTATTCCACATAATCCCTTCTTCAATAATGAAATATTCAAGGAAGATAAATTTCTTCGCTTTTTTCAATTCTTCAACTAACCGTTCAAACTTTACCTCACCGCTTGGCAGAAAGGTTGTCTGCGTCCGTTTATAAACCGGGAAATCAGCATTTTTCCAAAGATAATTAGCCTGCTTATAAGCATTCTCATCCTGATCGCGGATTTCCTGCATGATCTGCTTATCCTGTGAAATGATCCTATGAACATTTAGCTGTGATTCATGATCACGGCGCATTAAAGCCTTCGGCACCTTTTGACCGCCAAACAGCAGATAAAGCAGTCCGCCGAAAATCGGCACCAGCATAATGACAACGATCCAAGCTAGTTTATAAGAAGGATTTTCATCCTTATTCATGATATAGATGACCATGACAATACTCAGCAGATTTAAAATCTGATTGATAAATCTGGAATAGGCGCTCAGTATTGAAACCACACTCAGCAAAAACAACAGCTGAAGCAGAATCAGGTAAGCCACAAAAGCCGTCTTAGAAGTCAGCACGCTTACCAGCTTCTTCAAATTCATAAGTTCACCTCCCGCCCTTGACTAAATAATAAAGCTTATTTCTTATCCGCAGCGATAAAGCGTTTCAGCATTTCAGTAACCGTATCAATCAAAGCATCATCCAGGACACAATCCTTCCCGGAAGCTGTTTTCATTGTTACCAGATAGCCCTTTTCATTCATTGTACCACTGGTAACCAACAATCCTTTTTTATAATGTGCCATCGAAGAATTCTGACGTTCCTCCTCTTTTAATTCACACATTTCATGCTTCACATCACCCTTACAGCATTTAACTAATTCATTGGCTGACTTGCGGTTACCCTGTGTATAACCGATTGAAAGCTCCTCACCGTTACCAACACAATTCAGCTGAATCACATTGGGATTACGATTCATAAAGGATAATTCATCCTTTAAAATCATATCACCGAAGAAGACACCCTTATTCGCGTCTGTAAAGACAAAGGCTGTCTTGCGGCGGCCGTCAACCCCAATTGCATCCGCAATTTCAAGAGCTGCCAGAATACCGCTCGTATTACGGTTAAAATTCTTCTTATTAGGAAATCCCTTAGTTAATGCAACTAGAATCAGTGCCATCAGCAATAAACTGATCAGACTGATTGCAGCCTGCGCCCCAGCCGTTGGAAAATAAGGCGGCAGCACATACAGCAAGACAACAAACAGCAGATAGAATACAATGATCGGTACAAATGTCTGTACTAAACCGGCATTCTGATTCTTTGTTCCGTTATTGACATAATATGTATTCTTATACCACAGACAGCGTTCCGGCGTATCATAAGGAATCACCAAGATATTTTTCGCCTGTTTCAAATTACCGTACACATAATCATAACGCGGAAAAACACTGAAACGTTTCTTCATCAGCACAGAGCCTTCCATTCCCAATGCCTTAAAATCCTCATCTAAGGCCGCATGGAATTTCTTCTTCTGCCATGAATAAAAACGGCAGCCATAAGTTTGTGTATATTTATCTTTTAAATCCTGCTTCATAATTCATCTCCTATTTTATCTTAAATTCATCCGCAAAGTTCAGATTCAGACCCTCAATCAGTTTATTGCATTCATCAATTGCTCGTTCATCAAGCAGATCAACGGGTACATGAGCGTCATAGCCATAGACACACTGCACCGGATATTGGGCAATGATTTCCCAAAAAGGCCGATAAGGATACGGATAAGCGTCACCTTGTGCATAAGGCTTCTTGCCGCTCTTTCTTCCTTTCAGATTTACTTCCAGCAAAACATCACATTCAACCGCGCATTGGGCAATCTGATGCGCCGCTTCCTCACAAGCCTTGGAAAAGCTGCGGCGACCAAGCATGAAGTAATCCGGATGCGCCAAACAGCTGACTAAACCGCTGTGCATTGCCTTACAGACAAGATCAGTATAATCTCTGACATCCTCATCCCGGCATAAATAATCAAAACCAAAACCATCAACATATTTGCAATGCTGACCAACAATCATATAATCACAGCGTTCACGCATGTCTTTAAGAAAATCAACCTCACTATCATAATACTCGATTTCAAAACCAACTTTAATATCAATTTTGTCACGATACTTTTCTTTCAGATGATAAATCGAAGTCAGATAATCATTAGTATCCCGATAAAGCATGCGGTCTGTCGGTATATCAAACCATGTATAACCGATATGTTCACTAAAGCCAAGCTGTTTAAAACCTGCATCAATAGCGGCCAAAACATATTGTTCATCATCGCCGTAGGCATGTCCGCAGCGCTTGGTGTGGGTATGCATATTAAAATCCTGTTTACTTTTCATATTCCACCTGCCAATCCCCTTTATTATACACTGATTAACGAACAATTTATAGTATTAGCATCAGATATTGCACGATCTGTCTAAAATTCAGTATCACCGCAAGAATCACTAAAATCAATGCAAACAGACTCAGCTCAATCCATTTATCTTTCATCAGAAACCTCTTTTCAAGATATACTATGCTGATTATTAACATTGAGTTAAAATTGTGTTACAGTTTTGTCACTTCCGTTTTCTTTTTGTTAATGACGTGTTATAGTATGCATGTGAAACAATCATTAAACTTTTTCATGAACTATATTTGTCCCTACCTACCTAAAACTCAACGAAAGCAATTGTTTCACAGCCCTCAAGAATTGTCCTCCTAGTCAAAAGACAATTCTTTTTTTCTGTTTAAAATGAAAAGACCCGCTGACATATTGTGACAGCGGGTTTTGCTTTTACTAGTTATTTAATTTCGATTAATTCATAGCTGCGGGTGCCGAGACCGATTTTCTGCGCATGCTCCAAACAAACTTCCCAATTTGTATCCGGGTGCGTGCCGGTAAACGGATCATGGTGATCACAGTGGTGTTTCCGGTTTTTGGCAAGCTGAGAACCTGGAATAACCGGTGCCTTTTGACACATATCAGCACATGCCTGATCGATAGCGACAGGATCAAAAGACGCAAACATACCGACATCACCGATGATTGGCAAATCGTTTTCAGAGTGACAGTCGCAGCATGGTGATACGTCAACGACTAATGAGATATGAAACTGCGGGCGGTTCTGAACAACAGCCAGCGAATATTCCGCAATCTTTTTATTCAGCAGATCATTGGCAGAACCATTGGTAGGGTGGATGGCATCATGATTGCAGGCACCGATGCAGCGGCCGCAGCCAACACACTTGGTATGATCGATAACGGCCTTGCGATCAACAAATGAAATAGCACCATGCGCACAATTTTTGTAACACTGACCGCAGCTGACACACATTTCCTGATTAACCATCGGCTTGCCGCTATAATGCATTTCCATCTTACCGGCCCTTGAACCGCAGCCCATGCCGATATTTTTCAGACAGCCGCCAAAACCAGTTGATTCATGACCCTTAAAATGTGTCAGCGTAATGAAAATATCAGCGTCCATAACAGCACGGCCAATTTTTGCTGATGTCACATATTCGCCGTTAACCGGCACATCAATATCATCAGTGCCTTTCAAGCCATCAGCGATAATGACATGACAGTTTGTCGCAAAAGGATTGAAGCCATTTTCATAAGCTGTATCCAAATGATCAATCGCGTTCTTACGGCGGCCTACATAAAGTGTATTGCAGTCAGTAAGAAAAGCGCTGCCGCCATTCTTTTTAATTAAATCAACTAAAACTTTCGCATAATTAGGTCTTAAATAAGACAGATTTCCCGGTTCACCAAAATGTATTTTAATTGCCGTAAATTTATCCTTGAAATCAATTGTTTCAATACCTGCCGTTTTGATTAGCTTTTCCAGCTTTTGAAGCAGATTGCAGTCAGCCGTTGCGGTAAAGTCACAATAGTAAACTTTAGCTTTATCCATAATTCATACCTCCCATTTATACGCCTATTATACTTTTTTTGTGTTTAAAGTACAATTGGTGAGTTGTGATAGTTGAGATAAATGAATAACGATGTTTTGAACTTTACTCATTCGCCGGATTTACATGGATCATGATATGTTTAATTTCAGGATAGTTATGTTCTACATCCTTGTGTATAAGCTCAGCGACCTCGTGAGCCTCACGGAGTGATTTATTGCCATCAACAGATATTTCTAAATCAATATAAACCTTGTTGCCAAACATCCGTGAATGAAGCATATCGACGGATAGTACAGATTCCTTTTCAGCAATAAAGCTAGTCAGCTGCTCTTCATAATCTTCACCGCAGGAAGTGTCCAGCATTTTGATCAGCGCGTCTTTTGAAATATCGTAAGCAACCTTTAAAATGAATAAACAGATGACAACACTTGCGATTGAGTCCATGACGGGGTAGCCTAACATCGCACCGGCAATGCCGATCAATGAGCCGATAGAGGAAAGCGCGTCTGAACGGTGATGCCATGCGTCTGCCATGAATGCGGATGAATGAATGATTCGTGCATAATGCCTTGTATACCAAAACATTGCTTCCTTTCCTATTATGGAAAATACGGCAGCGGCAAGAGCGATGGCTTTGGGTACGGCTAACGCATCATATTGATTGGCAATGATATTTTCTATTCCAACCTTTCCAACCCCAAGTCCGGTAGCCATTAATACCAGTCCTAGGATTAATGACGCGACACATTCTAAGCGCTCATGACCATAAGGATGTGAGTCATCAGCGGCTTTCTTGGAAACCTTGACACCGACCCACGCGATTAAAGTTGTTAAAACATCTGAGAAAGAGTGGATGGCATCGGAAATCATAGCTCCTGAGTTGCCTGCGATGCCCGCGAACATTTTAAAACCGGATAATGCGGTGTTGCCAATTAAACTTACCATTGACAGTTTGCGAATAATTACCGCTTCATTCTTGTCAGCGGTGCTGATTGCCATTTCACATGGCGTTTTGTTTTCTGTTGTCATAAAAGAGTCCTCCTAATTTCGTCATAAATGTACGAAAATGTCTTGTCTCTTATGGCACTTCATTGAGAATGAATTCCGCAAATGGTTAAAAAAAACATCTGTGGAACATACAACTGTCCCACAGATGCTAAGTTAACATCTGTTGCCGCCTCAGCAGCCCGGCCCCATGACCTTAAAGGTTCATCGCCTGCTCAGTTTGTACTGTTGATCTCGCATTCAATAGAATGTAATGCAGTGCAAAGAGTTAACTGTGTTATAACATATTATATGAGGGGTGTCAAGGAAGTGTGAGGCTGAAAGCAATAATTTTGAAATGCAATTTTGAAATGCAATTAATAACATTATTTAGGCACAAATACATTTTACTAGAATCACTATTGCAATTTTGTTAACAAGCTATTTAACTATGGTCTAAGAACAAATACATTTTACTAGAATCACTATTCGTTAAGCCTAATGCAGAGCATGTTTCTGAGTCTAAGCACAAATACATTTTACTAGAATCACTATTGAGTGGCATCATTATCAACGCAGCCTATAAGTCTAAGCACAAATACATTTTACTAGAATCACTATTTATCCATTGCCTTTTTATTCAAATATTTCTGTCTAAGCACAAATACATTTTACTAGAATCACTATTATTACATAGATTGCCATAGTTGCCTGCCTAGTCTAAGCACAAATACATTTTACTAGAATCACTATTCAATCAAAAGAGACTTTATCAACATAACAGTCTAAGCACAAATACATTTTACTAGAATCACTATTTAAGCGCCGTCTTTATGCTTTTCATGTATAGTCTAAGCACAAATACATTTTACTAGAATCACTATTTTGCTAGAATTGATGAGGAACATGGCACGGGTCTAAGCACAAATACATTTTACTAGAATCACTATTTATATACTTGCATCATTTTGAGCGCTGAGTGTCTAAGCACAAATACATTTTACTAGAATCACTATTAACCTGAAGAATTACTAAATGAATTAAAAGGTCTAAGCACAAATACATTTTACTAGAATCACTATTCATTAATTTGCTCTTGTGACAATTCCGGGCGTCTAAGCACAAATACATTTTACTAGAATCACTATTGATACCTTTACTATTAGTGCTGATGGTTAGTCTAAGCACAAATACATTTTACTAGAATCACTATTAGATAGCAAGATTTTACTTCATTTCAGACGTATTTTACTAACTTTTCTTACATTCATCATGTAATATTTCTTATAATTTTACCCTTTTCTGATTATATCACATCATTTATGTTGTATTTCTCAAAAAAATAATTTATAAAATCAGCTCGTTCAGATAACAATTCATTGTATTTAAGAAACATATGCTGTTTTTCTAGAACTTTAATAACATTATGATATTCATCACGATCCAAAAAATCTTTATACAAAATTTTTTCTTCACAATTCTCAATTATTTCATTATTAAAAACGCAATCAATTTTATAATCTGTTACAAATAAATGAGAAATCAAATTTTTTGTATAATAATAAAATTCTGCATCATTAAGAAATAATACAACATGCACTTTTTCATTCCTCATCATCTTATCCAAAATATATAATTGTTGTGATAAATCTAATCCCTGTTTGAAATCTCGAATAATTAAAAAGCTATCCCTTTTAATATCTAAGGAATGAAGTATCAGCAACAGTTGCATTTCCCTGGATATTGAATTATTAATCTCTTCCTTATCGACTAAATGAAATAAGTTTTGAAAAATATTCTCTAAATTATCCGTTTTAAATTCAGGGGAAACTAGTCCTGGGTAATCTTCTAACAAAAACTTATATTTGCTTTGAACTGCCAATTGTATGTCACATAAGCATTCTGCCAATTGAGCTAATAACATATCTTTATACTCATATTCTTGTACTATTGCTTTAAGAAACTTTAAATTATAACTTTTTGATGTTAGTTTTAAATCGTCCAATATAGTGGTCCCATTATAATCAATGACCTCGTATTCTTTTTTCTTAATAAACGTATTATTAAATTGAAATTCTTTAGTTCCTCCAGATAATCCATCAATTATTATATCGGCTAAATCATTCATATACTTACAGTTGATATTAAAACATAGTATTTTATCAAATTTTAATTCATAATACTGCTCATTATAATAAAAACTAAATTTATTCATTCTATCACCAATGTAAATTTTTTATCTACTTCTCTTTCTGTAGGAATAGCTGTCCCTACTATTAATAGCATATCTTCAAATTGTTTCTCTGTAATGGATAAAATTCTGACATTCCCTGTATCCGGCGAATTAGACTTTACTCTCTGTATATGTTTATCTGCATCTGCTTGGTTTCGGCAAAATCTAGTATAAACAGAAAACTGCATCATGATAAAACCATCATCCATCAGAAACTTTCTAAATTTTGTATAAACCCTTTTATCACGTTTACTTACCATCGGAAGATCAAAAGCAACCATTAATCGCATGTATTTATAACTCGATTGAATCATCTTCTTGATTTTCATTTTCATCTATGGTAAGTTCAGGCAAACACAATAATGAAGAATCATCATTTTCTAAACATTTTATATAACTTTTCACAGTTTCTTCGATGGCAAACTGAAGATTATAAAATTTGTTATTCAGTTTCACTTTAAATTGAAGAAGTTCAATTAATTCTTTTCGGATAGCTATAGGAAGCGGATAATCTAACTCATTCAAATGCTTATAAACATAAAGGTCAACAACAGGGCGATAAGGTTCCACAAAATCATAACTGAGATTGAAGCTATTATTCATTGATTCATGATGAATGCCAATATTTGTATTAAAACCATACATTGTCAGGACACGAGTAACTTGTCCGGCAATAATGCTATATCCATAATTCAAAGCAGCATTCACAGCATCTTCTGATTTTCTTTTACGACTAAATACATTTCCGTACATTGCTTCAAAAAATATTTTGGCAGCTATAGCCTCTCTATTTGTTTTATCACCTGACTGCAAATCTTTAATACATTGCTTCAATTTGATAGATGCATCTTCATTCTTAACAGTGCTGTCAATAACTGCTTTTTGATTCATAATTTTATAATGAATTAAGCGGTTCCATAGTTGGGAATTAAAAGGCTTCTTAACACCTAACTGATCATAAAATACTTTTAATTGTTTATAATGCATATTCATCGGCAATGTTTGTGTTATTGGTAAATGTTTTTCATCACAAATGATTAAAGTTATATAATAATCAGACAGTGCTGCTAACAATGCTGCAGTGATTACAGTTTTGTTATCTTCTAAAAGAAGAGATGCGATATCCTCCAAAGGAATCGCAATCTCTTCACTTTCTTTTTTAATAATTAAACTATGATGCCTAAGCGATAACTTTTCAGCTTTGCGTATATAAATTTGACGATAGCTCATAAATGTACCTTGCCTAAAATATCTACATTTATTGGTTGGATAGATTTAATTGTTGATATTGTTATTTGTAATTGTGATTTAGATTTACTTTGTAAACCTGAGGCTAAAATATCAAAATCATCACCTAAGATACTGACAATTTCAAACATTCCCGAACTAAATCCACCAACCTTACATAACCCCTTAGCACCATTTCGCAATTCCAATAAAATGATTTGATTCTTGTATAATTTCACATAAGGAATATAGCCTTCTCTTGCTAATTCACTATATTTGATTTTTCGATTATTTTTCGATTGTCCCCACCAAATAAGCACCTCAGGGTCATTTTTAAAATTCATCACTCGATAGCGATCCATGCCTATAAAATATAGCTTATCAGAATCTTCACGTCTAAACACATGCGTTTGGATTACATTCTCCTTTTCTACATATTGTTTTTTCTCTTCATGCAGCAATATTTCTTCCTTTGGACTATCATAATCTAATTTTACTTTCTTAATTGGATTACCATTACTATTTTTAGGCAATTCCTTGTGTGAATTATAAGCTTCCTCACCATTTGCATATCCGCTTAACCATGATTTAACAGCCTCATACACTGCCTTTTGAGTCCCCTCTTTATCATAAATTTTATCAAGCTGTTTATAATCAAATTTCTTATCAGTTACAGCCATTCGATTCGTTAAAACAACTGTGTTTTCTGTTTTAGGCTTCGGCGCAACACCATAGATAGTAGCTTTATGTAACCGCCCATTTACCTTTTTAGTATATTGGTGAGAAATGATCACTGGCTTACATTGATTTACCTGCGCCGCGTTATAATTTGCCAGACACATGAGACCACGCTTCATTGTAGCCTCATCACGCTCATAAAGTCTTAATTTAATTTCATCCCTAAAACTATCATATGGCATTGGGAAATGACGAGGATCACTATTCTTTGTTAAATCATAAAGCTGGCCATAGTCAGCCACCGTCCTATTGATTATTTGCGTTGATATTTCACCCGTTGCCGGATCTACTACGGAAACTTTAAATTTCCTCATTGTAGATGAATTTTGTCTCAGATTCTGCTCATGAATTTCTACTCGTCTACGCAAGGAGTCTGTGGCACACGCAATAATTGCAGCATCCAACGCATGATGAAGATGATTTTTACGATTTTTTTGATCTCTTTGTTTCTCCAGCTTCACAACTTCTTCCTTCAGCTTTTTAATCTCTTTATTATTTTTTTCTTCTGTAATATAAAGTGACAGCAAATCATATTTTTTCTTCAATTCTTCATCAAATTCATCATGCAGTATATAACTTGGGTTTTGATAGGAATGTGTCAGATTTTTTAATCCCCAAACTCCCTTTAATTTATCCGTTATCTGCCCCGTAAAGCTTTTAACTTTGATGGAAGGAAAACAATACTTTAAAATCTCACAAATAACCTTAGTAGCATATCTTGTATCATTCAAAGCTCTTGCACTAAACTCTTCTTGTAAATCATCCGGTATTTTCTTTAATAAATATATCTCTTGTTTTTTAGGATCATTAATCGTACGCCGTACCCATGCTTCATATTTTGCGTATCCTGAATCTCTGCCAAATACTTCATAAGGTATATTATTCGCTTTTTCCAAATTTCTTTCTTTGCGAACTAATGTTTTATTAGCAAAAGTATCATTAAAACTAATTGAATATGGCATAATATGATCGATTTCATATTCACGGGTGAATAATGTTTTTTCATTAATTCTCGCGGCAATTTCATCATTTGTTAAAGCGAGCGTATAAGGATCAATGCCGCCTTGCTCAATAAATAGTTTATACTTAACTAAATCATCATGACTAATTTTCGCCATAGAAGTAAACTGATCAGAATACTTATTGAATATCTGCATTTTCAAACTAGTGTTAGTCACTTGATTTGATAATTGCATATCCATTAATTGTTTGCGCTCGGTATTATTTTTAGTTAATTCACGGGCAACTTCAACATGAATAGCTACCGGTTTACCATAACGTGCAAAAATAGCATTAATCACCATTTTTGTTTGTTGTAAAGTTGCGATTACAGACCGATTTGTAACTGTCTTATCCAACTCTTCAAAAACCTCTTTCAGCGGCGGCAGCTCTTCATAATCAGTATCATTTTTATGCGCTTGTGAATGGTCAAGATTTAATGCTGCCATTGCCTGAGCATAATCCATTCCTTCATTAATCATCAATGGTAAAAGCTGATAAAGCATATTAAAGGAAAGCTTACCAAATTCTTTAAAACTTCCTTCATCAAGTTTCAGAATGGCTGCTTTAAATAATTGATCTTGATTTTTTAAAAGCTCATCTTCTTCTATTCCTTTGCGAATTTCATCGTCTGATTTATAACGTGATAATAGATTAGCCAAAGCATCTAAAACCTTCACTTCGACATTTTCATAACCTAATTTTTTTAACTGAGATTTCAAGATTTTAGTATTTTTCATTTCATAGACAGAAATGTTATTCTTAGCTTCATTCTTTAATTCTTCTAATGTTTTATCTTTATTTTTTTCTTCTCTGGATTTGCTGACAATTTTCATGAAATCATTCTTAGTTAATAAAAGGCCCGGAAAATTAACTTGATGTCCAATCACCTTTTGAATATTCTTATATTTAATTTCTTTTCCAGAGACAGCTTCCTCAAGCAGTTTCTGAATTTGCTCATTATTTAAACGATTCTTAATTCGACAGCCTTCTTCATAATAAGTGATATTGCGCAATTTCTGAATCATAATAAATAGCTCATAGCTATATGATGTAATTGGCGCTCGATCCTGTTTGTCAAATTTACAGATACCAATCATCTTGGATAAAGGATTATGATAAGGTCCCCATTCTGGTCCTTCTGAAAAAGATAATTGTTTAGTTAAAATAGTCAAATAATCATTTTTGAATTGATCGCTGATTACGTTCATCTCAATCTGTTTATTCAGTAATAATTCAGCTTCCTGAACAATCATTTCTCTTGTGATACCTATCTTATATTCTCCGCTTGTATTCTTAATTTTATCTTTAAATTTAGGATCATTAACTATATATTCAGAAATCGTCCATTGATTGTTTATTAATTCATTCTCTGTTGTTTGAATTGAATAAAGTAGCTTTTGATCCTCAGAAGCTGAAGCCGTACTATTTGCGGAATGCTCATCCTTTACTTTACGATTTGATTTAAAACCGCGATATTTTGAATAATGCACTAGACAAATCAAAAGTTCTTCTATCGTTAATTTATTATTTAACCCTTTTACTTTTAATAAATAGGGATTGTCATACTTACAAGCTTCTTTCTCAAAAAATAGATTCATTTCATCTTTTGTAAAGTAATTAGAAGATATAAATAAATTTTTGGTTTTCTGAATTCTTGCCTTTCTTCTGCGCAGCAGACGGCGTAATCCACGTGCATTTCGGCGATCTTCCATAGAACCATTTTCCGCGCTAAAAATCCTGCTGCCCAAATCTATGATCCTAATTGGTTCATTCTCATTATTCACTGCCATGCAACTCCATCCAATAGAGCCAACACCTAAATCAATACCCAGTATATATTTCTCTTTCACTAACTTTACCTCCATATTTTTGTGCAAGACAAATAATAGAAATGGTTTTACACCACACTACACTACGATGTACTAATTGATGTTATTATATTCCCACCCTCTTTTTGTGCAGCGCCCCAATTCAACTGCATAGTATTTATGAAACTTATTAATCAAATTTTAACAGAAACAATTACTATGTCAAATCAATAATCCTGAATTTATGATACTTAAAAAATGTTACTATATTTAATCAATAAATTGAAATAAACTATTTATTAAAACAATATATCTATTATTGAATTATAACTGAACAAGATCATGTTAACAGCCATAATTAATTGTGGATACTTAAGACATTATCATAAACGAATCATATAAATCAAATCATACCTTCATATTGACTTTTCTTATAATTTCATTTATCATAAAGACAGTCAAGGGACGCCTTGAACTAAGCACAAATACATTTTGCAAGACTCATTATCAGAGTCACCCCTTCACGGGGGACTGCAGAGAGATACCTGATAGGAAATTGTCAGGTATTTTTCTTTTTCCAAAAAAATCCTTTACATTTTCAAAAACGCTCTTATAATTATGGAAAAAGAAACGAGGTACTTATATGCTTACTGATATGAAGATACAAACTGAAGCGCTTGCCGATGAAATGATGGAGCTTGTTAAAGATCTCTACGATCACCCTGAAATCGGCAACGAAGAATTCCGCTCAATGGGTGTCCTGTGTGATAAATGCCGGTTGCTTGGCTTTGAAGTCAGTGAAGGCTATGTAGTGCCGACTGGCTGGATTGCTAAATATGATTCCAAGAAGCCCGGGCCAACCATCGCTTATCTATGCGAATTTGACGCGCTGCCTGAAGTCGGTCACGGCTGCGGCCATAACTTGATTGCCGGTATTGGAATTACCGCCGGTGCCGCCTTAAAGTCAAAAATTGATGAACTTGGCGGTCAGATCTGGATCATCGGCACCCCGGCAGAAGAAAACTTCGGCGGCAAAGTTTCGATGGCTGAAGCCGGTGTCTTTGATAATGTCGATGTCGCGATGATGCTGCATCCCAGTGATGAGAATGGCTTAGGCGGCAGAACCAATGCAATCTATCCATTAAAATTTGAATTCTTTGGCAAAAATGCCCATGGCTGTCATCCGCGAGATGGCAAAAGCGCCCTCGATGCCGCTGTCTTATCCTATGTAAATATCAATTTCATGCGGCAATTCGCACCTGCCAATTCATTCATCCACGGCATTATCCGCAACGGCGGTGAGGCAGCCAATGTCATTCCTGCCTATGCTTCTCTTGAATACTACTTCCGTGCCGCTACCATGAAAGAAGCGAAAGCTATGGGCGAACAGGCCATCCAATGTGTTGAGGGCGCCTGTAAAGCCTGCGGCACAACCTATGAAACATCCGTCTATGAATGTCCGTATGAAGACAATGTCATCAACTACACATTGGCTGATTGCCTCAAAGATAAATATAGTGAATTAGGTTTAGAAGCCACGCCGGTTGATGAGGTACCAGGCGGTTCAAGCGATATCGGCAGTGTCAGTTACCGCTGCCCAGCCCTGCATGGCTATATCAAAATCTGCGGACAAGAAGCTGCCGGTCACTCAAAAGAAAGAGCCGACGCGACGATTTCACCAATGGGCAGAGCTGCCTTAATCAACGGAGCTGCCTCCCTTGCATCAATTGGTGAAGACTGCATCAGTCAGCCTGATCTACTGGCAAAAATCAAAGCTGAATTCAAAGCCAGCATTCAATAATGTTCTCTAAATGCGTTATTCTTTCATAAAACACCCCTTTTCCTGAAAATTTTCATCTTTTTATCATTTACCTCTTGACATTTCAAATTTTTGTAGCTATTATTGATTCAACATCAATGAAAAAGAGTAGTAGTTTCCAGCGGCACTTGCAGAGAGTCATGGTTTGGTGAAACATGACAGGTCAAAAGAAATGAACGAGCTTTGGAGATGTTGCCGTATGAAAGTAAGGCAACTGTTTCCCGCATTAAGGGCAGAGGTGGTCAGCAAATGCTGACAAGTAGAGTGGTACCGCGAATAACATCGTCTCTTCATTATGAAGAGGCGTTTTTTTATTACAAGGGGTGAAGAAAATGAAACAGCTTTCTTCTCATAAGTTTCAAAAACGACGATGATGTTTTTGAAACAGAGAAAAATGAAGACGAATAAAAGCATAAAATACTTATAAAATATAAGAAAGAAAGAGGAAAAAACAATGAAAAAACTAGTAAAAATTACAGCTGCCATGCTGATGACATGCGCGCTGATCACAGGATGTTCTTCAAAACCAACTGATAACAATGATCCGCAGACTGCTGCTACATGGGAAGATCAATTAGGTAAAAAAGGTGTTATCGCAATCGGTATCTCTCCTGACTATCCGCCTTATGAATCATTAGATGCCAGCGGCAACATGGAAGGCTTTGATATCGACATGGTTGCTGAACTGCAGAAATATTTCGGTACTGAAGATGCTCCTTATGAAATTGAATGGGTACAGATGTCATTTGATACAATTATCTCTTCTGTTCAAACAGGTCAAGTTGACTTAGGGGTAGCCGGCTTTACTTATGATCCAGACCGTGATGTATTATTCTCTGAACCATACATGGAAAGCGGTCAGGTGGCCTTAGTAAATCCTGATTCTGATATTAAAACAGTGGATGATCTGAAAAACAAAAAAATCGGTGCTCAGCTAGGTGCAACAGCTGAAAAAGCGGCTAACTCAATCGAAGGCGCAGATGTTCAGGCCGTAAGCAGTGTTAATGTATTGATTGAATCATTAAAGAGCAACGCATTAGATGCAGTTGTCGTAGATATTCCGGTTGCGAAAGGTTATGTAGAGAATGCAGGCTTTGTTATGCTGGATGAAGTGCTGATCGATGAAAGTACATCAATCATCGCTGCTAAAGGCAATGATGAGCTGATTGCTAAAGTTAATGAAGCAGTTAATGCATTTAAAGCCAGTGATGCTTACAATGAATTAAAAGAAAAATGGGGTATGAATTAATTACCCCTTTCTTATGGAGGATAAGACATGGATATAGAGCTGATATTTCAAAATGCAGATAAGATACTCTCCCCGGAGAATCTGTTATTTATTCTAAAGGGTGCCGGTATCTCATTAGTTATCGCTACCATCGCCCTTCTCTTTGGTACTATTTTCGGGATTCTCGGCGCGGCCGGCAAGATTTCTAAGAACCCGATTTTAAGAACCTTATCAACAATTTATGTAAATCTGTTCCGCGGCACGCCAATGCTGCTTCAGATTTTGTTTTTCTATCTGGGTTTCCCGCTGCTGTTTCGTGCTATTACCGGTGAAGTGCTGAGAGCACAGGCTTATGTTGTCGCTATCGCCGCCATCAGCTTAAACAGCGGTGCCTATTCCACCGAGTTAATTCGTTCCGGTATTATGGCCATTGACAAAGGTCAATGGGAAGCCAGTAAGACATTAGGTTTATCTTATATGCAGATGATGCGTTTCATCATTCTGCCGCAGGCATTCAAACAGATTATTCCGCCAATGGTCAGTGAGTATATTACATTGATCAAGGATTCATCGCTCGCCAGTGTTATCGGTGCCGTTGAGCTTCTGCAAAGCGCTCAGATTATCGGTGCTAAATATTACAACTATCTGATTCCCCTGCTGGCAGTCAGCGTTGTGTATCTGATTATGACTTCAATTATTGCCTTTATCGCAATGCATCTTGAAAGGAGGATGGCGGTCAGTGATTAAATTAAATCATATTTCAAAATCCTTCGGCACTGTAGATGCGGTTAAGGATGTATCATTAGAAATTAAACAGGGTGAGATCGTCTGTCTGATTGGTCCAAGCGGCAGCGGTAAAAGTACCGTCCTGCGCTGTATTGACGGTTTAGAGATCCCTGACAGCGGAACAGTAGAAATCTTTGGTGAAGTGATTGATTTTAATAATGAAGCTTCCATCAAACAGGCCCGCAGCCGGATGGGCTTTGTATTCCAGCATTTCAACCTGTTTCCGCATATGAGTGTCCTTGACAATTTAACGCTTTCGCCGATTCAAGTCTTAGGCATGGATAAAGAAAGTGCTGAAAAACAGGCAGTGGCTCTTTTAAAGCGGGTTGGCCTTGAAGATAAAAAGGATGCCTATCCAAAACAGCTCTCCGGCGGTCAGAAGCAGCGTGTCGCAATTGCCCGCTCATTAGCCATGAATCCGGAAATGATGCTGTTTGACGAACCGACCAGTGCCCTTGATCCGGAAATGGTTGTAGAGGTATTAGAGGTTATGAAGGAACTTGCGAAAGATGGTATGACCATGGCTGTGGTAACTCATGAAATGGGCTTTGCGAAAGAAATCGCCAACCGGGTAATCTTCCTTGAGGATGGACAAATCATTGAAGAAAAAGACCCGCAGACCTTCTTCACAAATCCTGAAACTGATCGCGCAAAGGAATTCTTAAGTAAGATTATTCACTAGAATAATCTTTTTTAAATAAATGGAGATACCAATGAAACTAGAAAATTTTAAAGTAGAAACTTGGATGAATGAACATGAAAATGACTGTATTTATAATCTTACAGAGAGCTGTTTTACACCGCTGACGATGCGTGAGCTATTAGATCTCTGTGAAGTGCGTGAAGCCTTTATGGAGGATTTGCTGGAAGTGCGGTTAGATTATGGTCCAATCGCCGGCTCAAATGAATTGCGCCAAGAAATTGCCTCGCTTTATAAAAACTGTTCGCCGGATCAGATTGCTATTGCGCAAGGTGCGATCAACGCTAATGCCATGGCGCTCTATGAATTAATTGAAAAAGGCGATCATATCATTGCCTTTACCCCGCTCTATCAGCAGCTTTTATCCCTGCCCTTATCCATCGGTGCTGAAATTACCTGTATTCCCTGTCTTGAAGAGGCAAATTGGGAGCCGGATATCAGTAAGCTGGAAGCAGCACTCAAGCCCAACACCAAGGTGCTCTGTCTGAATAATCCATGCAACCCTACCGGTTATCTGTATACGGATGAGCAGATGCAGGCGATTGCGCAGTTTGCCCGCCAGCATGATTTATGGCTTTTTGTCGATGAGGTTTACCGTGGTTTGAATCAGCATGATGACAGCTTTGGTTCCTCTTTCTTTGATTTCTATGATAAGTGTATTGTCAGCGGCGGCTTGTCTAAAACCTTTGCCCTGCCCGGTCTTCGCATGGGCTGGCTGGCAGCGCCTCAGTCTTTTATCGATAAGATAACGATACGCCGTGATTACCACATTATCTCATTGCCGAAGATTAATGATACACTCTCAATTCTGGCATTAAAAAACAAAGACAAGATTTTAAAACGCAATCGACTGATCAGCCTGCAGAATCGAAAAACAATTCAGCGCTGGGCAGCTGAAGAGCCTCATATCGATGTTGTATTTACTGACAGCACAACACTGTTTATCCGTTATGATATGGATATTCCCAGTGATGAACTAGCACTTCGCCTGCAGAAAGAAACCGGCGTTTTCTTTGTCCCGGGCACTTGCTTTGATATTGATCATCACCTGCGCCTTGGCGGCGGCATTGAGCCTAAGCAGCTCGCTGAGGGTTTAGCTGTTTTTTCTAAATGGCTGCGTCAATTTGACAAGGAGGAAAACAAATGAATTACACAGACTTAATCACCTTTTACGGAACTAAGGATATTGAAGCGACCACTGCTTTTTATCAAGATCTGCTGGGTTTACGACTGGCAAGTGATCAAGGCAAATGCCGTATTTTTGAAGTTGCCCCGCACGCGCTGGCAGCCTTTTGTGAGCATCTCGATGTGACTCACAGTCTTAAAAGCCCGATGCTTACCTTTGTCCTTGATGACATTGACGGCTGTTTTGCCAAATTAAAAGATCACTGCGAGGTAGTTGAACCGCCTAAACGCAATGATCAGTTTAATCTTTATCATTTCTTTATCCTCGATAACAATGGCTATACATTGGAATTCCAAAAATTTCTTGATCCTGACTGGAATCAGCTCAGGGCTGCAGACTCTCAATAAACCAGCGGTTGCGTTCATAAAACAGAATCCGTTCATGACCGGCAATCTGACATGTAAAGCGCAGACCGCTGCCGCCCACCGGTGATGCTGCCCAGCGGATATCAACAACCCGTTCAATCGGATACCGTTTAATTTCATCCCACTGAATAGCCAGCGGTTTGACTTCGCCATGTTTATCCACCATAGTAATTACATCAACATATTTTTTATACATAGCAATCACCATTATAAGAAGCTGACTGGAAAAATAATATGATCCGCCTTTGGATTAAAATTAGTCAGCTCATCATCCAGCAACATTGAACAGCGTTTAATCTTCGTGAACCCATAGCGGCTGCGTATCGCATCCACGGTTTCATCAAGTACACGCTGTTTTATTTTGCCATGATCTGTAAAAAAAGAGAGCTGTTCCACCGCTGCTGGCTTCTGCAGATCACTCATCGTCAAAGAAATACTTCTAAGCGGTAAAATAAAGCTGTAATGCTCACGGGTAAGCTGCATTGCCATGGCTAAAATCTCATCGGCAAGACACGTCGGTTCAGCAAGCTTGCGCTGACGGCTCAAACCATGCAGCTCATTATCCCGCAGACCAATCGTAACCACCTGACCTTCTACCCCCATATCGCGAAGTCTTGAAGCCACTGATTCGGCAAGTACCCGAAATACCAATTCGACATCCTTTAGACTGCGCATGTCGCGAATCGCGGTGATGCCATTGCCTACTGATTTAGCTTCATCCTGATAACCGGTAAAAGCCACGCTTTTATCATCGATGCCGTTGGCAAATTCATGAATCATCAGCCCAACCTTCCCCATCCGGCTCTCTATCAGATCGGCTCGGAATACCGCCAGATCACCAATTGTTTTAATGCCAAATTCATTCAGCTTCCGCTTTGTTGCCCGGCCGATATAAATCAGTTCCTCCACCGGCAGCGGCCAGACCAGCTGCTGATAGTTTTCCTCATCGATTACAACCAAACCATCCGGCTTTATCATATCAGAACCCAGCTTTGCGAAAACCTTATTAAAACTGACACCCACAGAAATCGTTAAACCCAGCTGTTCATAAACCTTTTTCTTGATTTCCCGCGCAATCGCTTCACCGCTGCCATAAATCTTTGAGGATGCGCTGACATCAATCCACGCTTCATCAAGACCAAAGCTTTCCACCCGATCCGTATATTCCCGATAGATATCCTTCACCTTTTCACTATAATAAAGATAATCATCATAATTAGGCGGAATAACCACCAGCTGCGGACATTTCGCATAGGCCTCACGAAGTGATTCACCCGTTTTGATATGGTATTCCTTTGCCAGATCATTCTTCGCCAGAATAATGCCGTGACGGGTTGTCTCATGACCGCCAACAGCCATCGGCACCTTACGCAGTTCCGGTACCTTCATTTCTTCAATCTGCGCGTAACAATGATTAATATCACAATGCAGAACGACTCGTCTGTTATCCACAGTATCACCTCATCTGCACTTATTATAGTCTCAAAAGTCTCATTTTTCAATAATTATGAGACGATATCCAGCTATTTCCAGAATTATGAGTGTTTAAGGCTTGTAAATAGTGATACTTTTTGATACGATATGAATACAGGAGGAACAGTATGAAAGCGGAAATACTCAGACAAAGAAAAGAACAGCTGGGATTGACTGTCGAAGACCTGATGCGGGAGGTTGGTGTATCCAGAGCCACGCTGTTTCGCTGGATGGCAGGCACAACAACGCGGATTCCCGCCAGTAAGCTGGAAAAACTGGCAGCTGTCTTACAAACCAGCGTTGATCATCTGACCGGTATGGATGAAACAAGCATCATGAAACCTATTCTCGGTACCGTCAAGGCAGGCTATGACTTATTTGCGGAAGAAAATATCCTTGGATATGAAGAGGTCAGTGAAAAAGAAAGTCAGTTGGGTGATTATTATCTAAGGGTTCAGGGTGATTCAATGACCGGCTCAAGAATCTACGATAATGATTTATTGTATATTAAAGCCTGTGATTATGTGGAAAGCGGTCAGATTGCCATCGTAATCATCGCTCATCAGGAAGTTACGGTGAAGAAAGTCATTTGGAAGCAGGATATGATGATTCTTGAAGCTACCAATCCAAATTACGAAAACCGTTATTATACAAAGGAGGAAGTCAATGAGCTGCCGGTACAGATTATCGGCCGGGTTGTATTTAATAAGATTAACTTCTAACTTACAAATTATCTAATATCTTTTCCATTTTCAAATTCCTTTAAAAAATAAAAAGAGATCTCATTTTATTGACTCACTCAATAATAATTGAAATCTCTTTCTTTCATTTTAAGCTTATAATCCTAACGCTGCTTTCACCGCATCACGAATACCATTGCATGAATTTGTTGCACCACTTAATGCATCAATCTCTACATTTTGAGACTTAATCATTGAAGGAATAAATTGTTCCTCTGCACCTGCATAAATATTAGGTGTTTCTTCATGTTCAAGCACATTAATAGCTGTGATATTACCCTCTTTCACAACAACTTCAACTTTAATTGAACCGTTATTTCCTTTACCTTCACCGGTAAATGTACCATCTGTGAAATTACCTTTAGCAACTTCTCCATTGCCTGTATTTTCTTCACGAACAAATGGCACATGCTCTGTTAAACCACCACGGTCGTTAATGTATTCAATCGCATTACGAGCTGAAAGACGTCCAAATACAACGGCTTCACCTAAACCTACTGAATAATAAGCACCTTGTGTATTTCCCATAACTTCACCGGCAGCATATAAACCTTTGATTGGCTTACCTTTAGTATTTAATACACGTCCAATCGTATCAGTATCCAAACCGCCCAATGTATCCATAACACCAGGTGTTACTAATACTGCATAGTAAGGTCCACTTTGGTATGTATCAGCAACTTCCACAACCTTTTCATTACCAATACCATCAGCTTTTAAATTAGCCATAGTATCGCTCATCGCAGTCACATCAACACCCATTTTCTCAGCTAATTCTTGAATTGTGTCAGCTTTGATTACTAAACCACTGTTGTCAATACCAGTCATACGATATTCATCAAAGAAATCTTTTTCTTCAATAGCCATAAACTCTTTATAAATCGTATCATTATACACTGCGTAGCATTCTGCATCAGTTTGCTTTAAAATATCCTCAGTAATTCTACGATCTGAGCTTGCTGCACTGTATTCATTAGTGAATCGCTTGCCTTCTTTATTGATAAATACAACACCATTATTTTTAATTGGCATCTGCATTTGAATAGAGAATGGAGCTACTGCACATGATAATTGGATTAATTCCATATTCACTAAACCTGCACCTAATTTTTGAGCCATTTTAATACCATCACCTGTATTACCTTGACTAGGTGCTAAATGAATATTCTTCAATCCCGGATTGCCATATTCCGCAATCATCTCTGGATTACTCTCATAACCACCTGTTGCTAAAATAACCGCTGATGTATCAATCGTATATTCACCATCAGGTCCTTTTACTTTAACACCATTCACTCTTCCCTCTTCATCTGCTAAAAGCTCAGTAGCTGGTGAGTTATAACGAATTTCAATACCACTCTTCTCAACTTGTTCTTTAAGTACCTTAATTAATTCAACACCCGGAATTGTACCATCACTTGGACAGTGTAAATCAGAATAGCGAATTAATCCCCATTCTGAACCAAAACCATCAAGCCATGAAATAACATCTGGTGTTTCCATCGCAACAACAGCTGCCATATCTGCTTGTGCATAGCCTAAGCCATTCTTCACAATGCGGTCAACCAACATAATCGGTGTTTCTTCTTTCCCTTGAGCGTCCATAAAACGTGAAGTCGTACAGTTAAAACCACCGAAAGCCATCGTAGTGCTTCCACCTGCAAATGACATTTTCTCTAATACTAATACATTATTAGCACCTTGCTCATAAGCTTCAACAGCTGCGGATAAGCCTGCACCACCAGCACCTACAATAACAATATCAAATTGTTCATTTGTTGATGTTTCTTGCTGCTCTGGTTCATTCTCAACGGGTTTTGTAGCACAACCACTTAAAAACATACCTGTGCATAATAAAACTGCTAGTAACTTTTTCATATCGTAACCTCCCTTACATGATTATTATATTTTTTTCACAAGGTCATTACGATATAAAAAATAGACATTTTGTACAAAATCCAGTGATTATTTAAAATCAATTCTTATTCTCCATTCATTGCTGCTTGTTCCCCAGCAATTCGCCCAAATACAATCATATCCGGAAAAGAATTCCCCCCTAATCGATTAGCTCCATGAATCCCACCAGTTACCTCCCCGGCAGCATACAATCCTTCAATGACATTTCCTTGCTGATTCAATACTTGAGCTTGCTCATTAATTTCTACCCCACCCAATGTATGATGTATGGTCGGCTTTTTCATAGAAGCATAATACGGGGCATGATCAATTTTATTAATTAAAGTTTGTCTGCCTAACGAATCATTTTGAGTCTCAACGGCTTGATTATATGCTGAAATCGATGCTTTTAAAGTAGCCTCATTCACATTCAATAACTGTGCTAGTTGAGCTAAAGTATCGGCTTTAACAACATGCCCCATTAAGACTAAACCTTCTAAATATGTTCGTTCATCACTCACTGTTGAATAATCATCATCAACAATTGAATATGCAAACGATTTTGGTTGAGCAAGCATAGCAGCAGATAATTCATCTCTGCCTGCATCTTCACGAATAAAACGTTCTCCCTGCCGATTCACTAATATTCCATGATTAATTGCATTAGGAATTGAATTACGTAAACCTCCATCATAAACATCACCCATAGGATAAAGTTCAATATATTCCATGCCAATTAATGAAGCTTGTAGCTTTTCTGCCATAAGAATACCATCGCCATTACTGCCTGGTGCATTTGAGCAAAGCATTTCACCAGTTAATGAATGATTATAACGCATACGCATATCCACATTACCCGCAAAACCACCACTGGCAAGAATAACTCCATTTAATGCCTCAAACGTAAAAACTTCACCTCCATTTAATGCTTCCACACCATAAACCTTTCCATCATCAGCAAGTAATTCATAGGCTGTTGTATTCGTATAAATATCTACCCCCAATTGTTGACAAGCTCTTTGCATTACTTGAATATAATCTGTTCCATTATGTGCCATAGAATAATGCCCTCGATCATGAGCACCACCCAAGCAATTATCAATGACCGTATCAAACTGCAATCCCAATGCTTCTAAAAATAACTTTCCCTCATCAGCTTGTGAGGTTAAAATTCGCACTAATTCCGGTTTCGCTTTTCGATGTCCCCCTTCATAAGTTTCTTGGAAAAAGATTTCTTCACTATCATATATCCCTAAGGGATGCTGAAGCTCATCATCGACACAATTATACATAGCTGTGGCACGAACCGTATTTCCGCCAATCTCAGACATCTTCTCAAGTAAAGCAACCGTAGCTCCATGCTGTGCTGCACTGATTGCTGCACTCAAGCCAGCACCTCCACCCCCAACAATCACTACATCATACTGCATTTTCTTAATTACCTTTTCCTCTATCACCGGCGTATAAGGACGATGAATTTCCTCATAGCTAAATCCCATTTGCGACATTGCCTTCTCAATCCCTTGCAACACTGCTTTACAACTTTCAGTAGCACCGCTAATTACCTCAACTTCTACTGATTGAGCAGCAATGACTTCATCAATTAATCGCATAAGCGGTTCTTTCACAACTGCCTCTGTCTCTTGATGTTCCATTAATTCAATCGCTAAAAGCTCTCCCTGCTGCGCATGAACACGCAATGTAATCATACCATTATACCCTTGAACACTCACTTCTCGCTGTGTTATTGAAGAACAGCCTGCGAATAGAAAAAGACTACACATTATAATCCATTTTTTCATTGTATCACCTCAAGCTTTGGTAACCGATCTTTCAGACGCTGTATAAATAATTGATAAGCCGTTGAGGCATCCATTTCCTTAACCTGACTCATTGCTCGAACCACCTCTAAATAAACATCACGAATAACATTCGCATTTTCACCTTGCTGATAATCAGCCATCGATGGCAATATTTGATTAAAATAAAGCTTGCCGATATTTTGATTATCAAAATTTTCCAATATTAAATCTCGATAACCTGCTGTCTCATAGGCTTTACGATAACTAATAAAAGTACCATTCTCTTTATTCTTATTATACATTGCTCCCGCCGGTGTTAATAAAACCGTTTTCATAAAATCCCATGCCATCGCTTTATTCACACTAGACTTAGGAATTGCCCATATTGTTCCTCCCCATTGATAACTGCCACTTGGAGGTACTGTATAGCCCCAGCTTTGTTCACTATCAAACACACCTAAATTTATAATCCATAAAGGACATGGATAGAAAAATATTTCATCATATTTAAATGAATTTAACCATTGTGGTGAATATTGCTGATAATCTTTCACAAGCTTTGCATCACGCATTGCCGCAAGTATACTAAAATAATTCATAAACTTATAAGGCTCTAGTAACTGCTGATTCTTAATATAAGGCTCAATAGATTGCCCATAGACCATCACTGCGGCATCTTCTAAAGAAGCAAACATAGCCTTTCCTTCATGTTCTTCCACAAAACGTTGACCTTTACTAATAACATCTGCCCAGCTATTAAAAACAACAGCCACTTGCCCCGGATCGTCTGTATTTAAAAATTCTAGTGCTAAAGAACGATTATACGCAACTCCACTGCTCCCCGGAATAGCTGGAACACCCCAAATACCATCATCTTGGGTACGTACTTCCGCATAACGATTTTCTAAGATTTCACTTTCTTTAAGAGAATACGGCTGTTTCGATAAATCTTCAAATAAATCAGAATGAATAAAATCATCAAGCATCTCATTTTCAAGAATACAAATATCAGGCAAAGGTTCTTGAAGTGCTAATGAAAGCTTTAGTTTGTTTAAATATTCATTTTTCTCAACATAAACATAATTCATAGAAGCTTTTGGATGTGATAATTGATATTGATCAAATGCATCAGGAATAGTTTCATCCCACCCCCAAACCGTTAACACTTGATTTGTTTTATTTTCCTCATTCTGTGATGGCATATGGAGAAAAGCTGCCATTGCGACAATATAAAGCATAAGACAGATAAGGATAAACACCTTTCTATATTTCATTATCCTTTTCCTCCTCATAGGCAAAACAGATCGTAAAACAAGTTCCATGATTCGCTTCACTTGTTACATCAAATTCCAGACTTTCTCCATATAAAAATTCTAAACGCTCTAAGACATTAATTAAAGCAATTGAATGCACACTATCCCCATGCTTTTGACGCTGCTGCTTCAACATAACAGACCCTTGTCGAATAGATGCCACTAAGGCTTGATCCATACCCACTCCATCATCATGGACTTGAACACATAGCTTTTTCCCAATTCTTTTTACTGACACATCAATCGTCCCTTGTCCATTTTTAGGAACTATACCATGAAAAATAGCATTTTCAACTAGTGGCTGCAAGACATTTTTCGCAATCTTAACACGTTCAAGATCTGACTCTATATCAAAATTTAATGAAATCTTATCCTTATACCGATAATTTTGAATAGTAACATAAGCCTCAATCACAGAACATTCACGCTGTAATGTATCAACTAATAAATCATCATGAACAGACATACTATCTTGAAGAATCAGTATTAATGAACGTACCATATGAATAACATCATCATTCCCTGCTTTACGTGCCATTACAATAATTGAATTCAATGTATTGTAAATAAAATGAGGGTGTATCTTAGAAATCATCATATCAAACTTAATCTTCTTTTTCATCTTTTCATCTTCAATACTTTTCTGCATTAAAGCATCAATGTCACTAACCATTTGATTGAAATTATTACCTAATAATTCCATTTCATCATGACTATCAATCTGCAATCGAACATTCATATCACCATCTGCAAATTGAACCATACCCTCTTGTAAAGTTCTTATTGGCTGTGTTAAAGCATGAATACGTTCATATAGAAGTAAAAACAACAGCAGCAATAGCAAACAAGTTGTCATAGTAAAAAAAGGAATCAATAGCCATGCCTTCCTTTGTAAAGCCTCATTACTGCGATAAGTTAGCAATACATAAGGTGTTGACTGAATAGGTACTGCCAATAATGTGCCCTTAGTTACTGTAAGCATTCCTTGATGAAAAAGCTGTTCACAATCAACCATTGATAAATATTCTTCATTAATACCACTCTGTGATGCAATTAAAACACTATCCTTATCAACTAAACTGATTTCATTCTCAGGCTGGCTCCAGCTATGAACTAAACTTGCCAACTGTGCTACATCTAATTGTATCGTTAATTCACCAAGTATTGCCTGTGGATTATTCAAATCATGGATTGAGCTTCGATAACCAATCAATTGCTGCTGGCTATTACCATATTGAATTGTATAAGGTTTAGAAAAGCCATAAAAAGCTTGTTGATTCACCGCTTCTTGAGCAGAGGAATCAAAGGGAAAGATATTCCATACACTTACTTGTTGACATTGAAGCAAAACACTATGAATAGCATGTCGGATAGAAGTATAACGTGTCATTACCTCAGCGATGTTCTCTATCTCAAAATAATCATTATCTGCTTGTCGAGAAAACATTTGTATTTGTTCATCAAACAACATATTCTGAGCAACTGTTGTTGCTTCCTGAAAAACCATTTCAAGATATTGAGCATCTTCTTTTAAAACTTGATAATCTTTACGCAGATTTTCTTCTTTTAATACTTTACCAAAATAAAAATAAGTAAATACACTGCTTACAACCATAACAACTAATACGATTGATGAAATAGAAGCAACCATTCTAAAAGAAATCGAATAAGGTAATATAGACTTAAACTTATCTTTCAAATTCATCATAATCACCTCCGGATTGGTTCATTACATCACTCGGTGAGCATTGATAATATTTAGTAAATACCATACTGAAATATTGGCTTGAATTATAACCACATTGTTCCGCTATTTCATAAATTTTTAAATGCGTCGTGGTTAATAATAAATATGCTTTCTTTAACCGATAAGCTTGTAAGCTCTGTGAAAGTGATTGACCGGTTTCTTTCTTAAATAACTTACTCATATATTCACGGTTCATATTCATTTTTTCATCCAATTCCTCTAAAACATTTTCTTTTCCACAATTTTGTTGAATAAAATTCAACATCTCTAATACTTTTCTACTATATCTTTGATTATCAATTGCTTCCATTCGTTGAAGCATGCTTTGAATAAAATCATTAAATTGCGTATAATTGCTAATTTTTTGCCAATTTTTAAAATCATTTTGAAAATTATCTTTAGGCATTATTCTACTCATTAAACGCTGCAATTGATGAATTAAATCCTGTATTTCAAGCAAAATCTCATTAATTGGCGGCTGATATTGCTTTAACATACGCAAATAAGCTTGAATTTGTTCAATTGCCTCATCTTGTTCATTTAAAAATAAATCATTGGCTGCTTCTTTCCATTGCTCATAACTCAATCTTCTTTGCATCATAATAGCTTGCAGGTTACAACAGCGATTTAACGGTAAGTAGAAAGAATAACAAGTTATCGCCTGCATCATTGCATAGATTTTGGGTAATTCCATTATAGAACAAGGTGAAGCAACAACCATGAAACAATCGTGCTGCCAATAAGATCGATAGGTATTGCAAAGCTCCTCTAGAAGATGATTAGGGTAACACTGAACATTCCATTCACAACTTAACAAGCCATAAACTTCCCATTCATTAGGTGAGTAAAATTGCATAGTAACATCTTTCTGGGTCATAAACAACGTTTCATTTTGATTATTCTTCTGCTCAGGATAGCCTTGTCGGCTTTTATCTAATAATTCATTGAATGCTAACGCTGCTGATAATCGTACTAAGATAATCTTTTCTTGAGTTGAGTTTAACAGCATAATTTGAGGTAAACTCTTTGTATGTCCATGCAAGAAATCATGTAACAGCTGATGTTGGGTTAATCGTTCGTTAACTTTAAGCTGATCGCTTTGTTTACTCATTTTATATAAATTCTCAAGAAGTAATTCAGGCGTTAATTCATATTTTAAGATGTAATTGCTTACCCCTAACGCTACTGCCTCTCTTGCATAATCAAAACGTGAATATGCTGTCAATAGCAAAGCACATACCTTGGTATTTTGTTGATAAAGCTGACGTAAAAAATCCAAACCGTTCAGTAATGGCATTTCAATATCAACAATAATAATATCAATAAGAGTTTCCTTCATACAAGCTAATGCTTCTTCTCCATTATGGGCAATAGCTGCTATTTGAAAACCTTCCTCTTCCCAATCAATCATTGTTTTTAAATCATCAAGGACTAGTAAATCATCATCAACCAATAGTACTTGATACAATTTTCCCTCTGACATAATAATTCCTCAACTTATCTTTCCCTATTATCTACGCTTCAATCTCTTCAAATATCCTTTTAATTATGCTTTAATCGACCATTTTGCTGCACATTATTATATCAGATTATCTACAAAAAGCCTAGCTGCCAGTCATTATTTATGCATATCAGCGTCATAACTCAACAAAAAAAGAAGCTTTTAACTTTGATAGTGAAAGCTTCTATTTATATACATAACAACATCATTGAATCACTCAAAAATTTAAACGATCCATTAATCTGTTTCCTTTGCCTGCCTTCTCCCCTTTTCATCATAATCGTCCAAAAAATTATAACTCATCTTATCATCATGATAGCCGATAATCGTTTGGAGATTCACATTATGCACACTCTTAAAAATATTATATTCAATATAAGGATTCACCGTTCGGAAATGACTGATCAGCTTCTTCATTTCCTGGCGTTTGGAATTCTCGCCATTCGTGCGCTCACTTTCTTCCGTAAACCGGCATGCGCATTGAATAAACTGCAGTTCATTATGCGCGCACCATGCCTTAATATCACTTTCTCTGACTAAGTAAAGCGGCCGAATCAATTCCATGCCCGCAAAGTTATCACTGTGCAGCTTCGGCATCATCGTCTGAATCTGGGCGCCATACAGCATCCCCATCAAAATCGTTTCAATTACATCATCATAGTGATGGCCCAAGGCAATCTTATTACAGCCCAATGACTGAGCATAGGCATAAAGATGTCCCCGCCGCATTCTGGCACATAAGTAACAGGGTGACTGACCTTGTGTTACTACATAATCAAAGATTTCTGCTTTAAAAATCTGGATCGGAATATTCAAAAACTCAGCATTCTCTCTGATTTGCTTCAGATTAACCTCATTATAACCCGGATCCATGACAATATATTCCGCAGTAAACGGTATCTGACTGTGACGAATCAATTCCTGAATACATTTAGCCAGCAGCATACTGTCCTTACCGCCAGAAATACACACAGCGATTTTATCATTAGCCTTAATTAGCTCATAATCTTTAATTCCTTTAATAAACCTTGACCAGATACCTTTCCGATAGGTTTTAATAATACTTCTTTCTGCTTCCTGACAACTTCTCATACACTTACCTCTCAACTCATTAAGTCTACATAATTCATGAGCGGTTGTCAATTTTAAAGTGATGCGAGCCTTTCTTCAATTTTACCCTTCAAGGCATCGGCAGCCTGCTGATTGGCTAATTGCTGACGATATAGCTGCTGCAGCAAAGCATCCACCTCATCAATTGATGTATCAACGACATCCTGCATGCGGCTCACTTGATTCTGTACATGCCAATCCATAAACAGATTATCAAAGAGATAATCACCAATTACTGAAAAAGAGTCCATCTCTAAATCAGAGGCTGATGCCAGTTTAACATCGTTTAATTCCTTATTAAAATGACGGATATCACTTTCCAGCGACTGCAGACTTGCCTGTGCTTCACTGATTCGTTCATGCTTAATTGCTGTCGCGATCATCCCGCCGCCAACCATGTCATAGATTCCCCAGCCAGCTGCCGAGGAAAGCTTTTCACGGGCATCCTTAAGACGGCTCAGCACAAGATCACCGGCATCCATCGCCTCATTGATCTCCCGCTGACGCAGAGTAATATCCTCAAGCTCACGTTCCATCGAGTGAATGGCTGGATCATCAATTAAGCTCTTTTTCAGATTCAGCAGTTCATTATATTCGGCTTCCGCCTTTTCCAGCTCACGCAGCTTTTGGTTCAGTGCATCTAATTGAAACTGCAGCACACTGATTTCATTTTCCTGCTTCTTCACTGCTCTTAATGCCGCCAAGGCTTCCTCTTCTTCTTTTTCAAGCCGTTCCTCTTTACGCTGCGTCAAGGTCGCGAACAAATTTGCCATCGACAAAGAGTTCAGCTTCGCAACATCCCGATCTTCTTTCTCAAGCTGATCACACAGCATCTCATAAACCCGATGCGCTTCATCCAATTTCAGCACTAATTCATTTCTTTCTTCGCACAACCGCTGATAATGCTCCATGCGAAACTTCGCATCCGCTAATTTTTCATTTATTTCCAACATCGTCATACACCCCTTTTTATGATATCTTTTAGACTTAAAACTGCATTTTAAGCCAACCAAGGCAAGCATCTTCAGCCTAGCTGACGACCTCTTTGATTGGTATAATCATACCATGTCATTCATTATTTTTGAATTACAATAATGTAAGGCAATCTTCACACTCAAAAGAAAAAACGGCCGCAGCCGTTTAATCAGTATCAATATTCGCAGTTCCAAACTCAATGCCGACTGTCATTGACACAGAACCGCTGTTAACCGAGGACGCTTTCTCAAAATGATCCTTATTGAGGTAAATATCCGCCATATCAGGATTAAAATCAAAACGGAAATCCTGCACGTCCTGATTCAGCTTAAGATCAATGTCACCATAGCTGCTGTACAGACTGCCCGTTTTAAGAATCTCACCCCGATAATCTAACGAACCGAATTGATTCGTATAATCAAAAGATTCACCCACAGCTTTACGAAGATCCACTTCACTGTATTCACCATTAAAGATAAAATCCTTAAGCTGAATATTTTCAGCTGTCAATGTAGTGAATGAGCTGTTGCTTGTCATTTTATCGGCCATCAGCCCCTCTATATCAAGCGTCGTATAATCAAAATCAAAGCTGCCGCTGCCTAATGTAATATTACGCATTGTACCATCAGAAAAAGAATAATTTAGCTTATAGTCCTGCCATGCACAATCCTTTAGCTTAAAATCAGCATAACTTAGATTCAGCTGTATCTTGTCACCATTCAGATCACTCGCTTCTAAATCACCAAATTCAGTAAAAATCATTAGCTCCTTAAACTGACTGTCAGCCGGATATGTTATTTCTATTTTATTACTCTTATTCGCATTCCAATTCACCGTATTAGGCATTGTATCAATCACAGACACATGCAATGTTTCCTCTTTGACACTGAATTCCGGTTTCCATTTAGCACCATAAAATTCAGTATGAATTTCAAAGGTTTTGCCGCTTTTCAGTATTACATCACTGAAACCGCTGTCGATATCAATATTTGTAAAATCATCCAGCAACTCCATTTTTTCAATTTTTTCATAATTGTAATTGGTTCTTGCCGGTGGGACAATACGTGAACAGCCGCTCAGCAGCAAAACCAACACAAGTCCTAACTTTTTCATATTCACTCCTATTCCTGCAGTGCAATCTCAACACATCGATCAATTCCCTGCATCAGATCCTTATAGTTAACCTCAACATCGATATCCGGATAAAGTGAATCCAATTCATATCCTGGTACCATTTCAAAATATTCCTGACAATAAATAACAAAATAAGGAAAGTAATTCAAATAAAATTGATCAGTCTCCCCATAACCATTTACATTCCCGCCGGTTGGTGTACCAATCAAAACAGAATCATAATTATATTTCAGCTGTACCGCATTCATGATGCCGCTGGAGTATGTCTGTTCAGCAATTAAAGTAATGAGCTTCAAATCATTATCCTGACGATAACGATTAATCATCATCAGCAATGGTTCTATCACCAGTGAATTACCGCCGGTATTATAACGAAGATCAAGAATCAGCTTCTTGCAGTGCTGCTCATTCATCGTCTTTTCCACATCGGAAGCAAACTGGCTCATGGAGTAATTTGATATTTCTTCACATGAATTATATTGAACATAATACGTCTGATCTGCCAGCATGAAGCCTGTGTAGAACTTAGGCTGCCGGTAAGTTGCCGCCTTTGGCAGCTGAACTGTTTCCAGCCGGCCGACAAGCAAGGGGCCAGTTTCCGAATGCAAGGTAATCTCACTGACTTCATCATCCTTTTTTACAGTCAGCGTCAATGCCTTGTTATCTTCAAGGATTCCCATGTTTACTAAGGCATCCGCATTACCCAACAGTGAAGGAATCTGTTCATTAAGCCATGATTCATTTTCATAGCTGATAAGTTCTTTTGCTTTCGCTTTGACATCGGCCATTTCTACACCGTTAAGCGCCACAATCTCAGCACCCAAATAATCGGCATATTCACCATCAATCCCGTTCAATATCCAGCCGTCATGATAATAATGCAGTGAATAAGGCAGCATCTGAAACGGAAATGTCCCGGTATAATTCAAATTAAGCGTCGTATGCGCTACCCCGATTGAAGCGATTATCCGCCGCAGTTCAAAATAGTAATCAGCCTCGCTTAAATCATTCAGCTTATCGGCAGCTGCCTGCTGCAAAGCGTAAAACTCTTTTTTAGAAATACAGTCATACAGCCCATATTGCCGGCCTTCCAGCTGTTTGCACATAAATGTCAGGTCATAAAACATCTTTTTCGCAAGATCCGTATAATCATCACGCATCTTCACTTCATAAACTTCATCGTCTTCCTGTTCTTTTACCTCTGCCTCTTTCTGAAACGGAATCACGGCACATGCAGAGAGCATCGTCAATGTCAGAACGGCCGCAGCAACCTTAATGAAGCCATCCATATCAGTCACCGAAGCTTACGTTAATCATACCGGTATCATTAGTGACTGTCAGATGATGCTTAGCGGAATTGTTATGATTAGAAATTTCACCTGTATTAATTTTCATGCTTTCGCCGTCGATCATAACCATCCCCATGTCGTGGTGAATGACATAATCATAAGCGTCATGATGATCATCAAACTCCAGATCAATAGCACCGACACTACCTTCAATAATTGTATCATTGCGGAAATCTCCTTCCAATGCGATCGCGCCTACCTCAGACTTAATCGTTGTTTTATCACTGTCTACATCAATCAGCTTGATAGCACCCGCCTCAGAATTAATATTAATCTCTTTAAAATCAAGATCCTTGACACTGATGGCACCTGCCTGACTATCCACCTTAAACAGATCCAATAGATCATCATCCTTAACTTTAATCAAAATGCGCTGATCATAAGAAGCGTTGCAATGGGTATCAGCTACATTGATTGTATACATACCATCTTTATTGCTGATTGTTAAGTCATCTTCATTAATATTTAAAAATTCAATTTTATTTTCATCGCCTTCAATAGCTGTAATGCTGCTGCAGGCAGTGACAATGTCAAAGCCTTTTATGCTGCTGGGTGTCTCATGATGTGTCATATGATCAGATTGATGATTCATATCTTCATCATAATAATGATCATAATCGTCATAATCATCATAATCATCAAACCAATGCATATCATGCATATTCATTCCCATATGATTATTGTATCGGATCTGATTTGGCCGAGCGCCTAACGCATAACCAATACCGCAGCAGACAGTACCTACGGCAAAGACACAGCCGGATACACATAAAATCGTTTTCAGTGTTTTATTCATCGACATGCTCTTTATCCCCTTTCAAACGGTTATATAGATTTGCAAAACCATTAATTACGATCGGTTTTAATTTAATAAATAAGTAAATCGCAGCCGTAGCAATCAGTACGACACCGCTGATACCAATCAAGCCAAGACCAATTGACATAAGTCCTGATGCTAAAGAAACCGTCAGCATTTTAAACCCTGCATATACCAAACTGCATACAGCAATGAAGCCTGCCAACAGCACGCAGCCTAAAGCAAACAGCAGACAAACACCAACAACCACGGCCACAAAGATCAGTACCGCGAGTACAAGCACCAACGGCAAGCCGACCGGTAATGCCGCAATGCCAAGAAGGATCAGCGCTAATGTTTTCCAGCCATTATTGCTTTTTGGTTTCTCACGGTATACCGTTGTTGTATCTTCAGGAAGGCAATGCTGATTGATTGCATATTCAGCACGAATCTGAGCCGCGAATTTAGCCGGTGAACCTAAATCTCTGGCTACCTCCTCAGCATTTTCCTCGCCTGCCTCATCAAATAATTCACTTACATAATCAACAGCACTCTCAACTTCATCAATAGGAAGATTGCGCAGCCGGTTTTTTAAATGGTAAATATATTCTTTCTTAGTCATTTTCATTACCCCCTTTTAGGATAGAATCCACATTCTTGCTGAACAAGTCCCATTCCGCAAGATAATACTGGCACTTTACTCTTCCTGAATCTGTTAAACGATAATATCTTCGGTTTCTGCCTTGATATTCTTGATCATATGTTTCCAGATACCCCTCCTTCATCAATCTGCGAAGTACAGGATATAATGTTGATTCTGAAACATTCATTACTTTTTTTGCTTCCTGTGTCAGCTTATAACCATATGCATCTTCTTTCTGCAATATAGCCAGCACACAGGCATCCAGCAAAGCCGAGCCTAGTTGAAATACCATATCATCGACCTCCTTAACAATATTATATATCGTATAGTATAGATGTCAATATAATATTGTTAATTTTTTAATACTATATGAAAGTAATGATAATTGCCTGGGAAATAAATTAAATCATATTCCTACTAAAGTTCATCAATGCAAGAAAAAAGACTGCCAACGGTATGTCAGCAGTCTGTTGATCAGTTAATAAATATCATTTAATTGTGCTATGACTGTTTTAATTTTAAATATTCAGTAAATGTTGCCGCTCCTAGCTTTCTTCGTTTTGAGAGCATTTTAGCCCAGATAGCATTCGCTTCAAATTCTGTAATAATTAAGCGATTATAGGCATCTATAAGAATATCACTTGTTGTAGTATGCTTTAGATGATATTCAGATATATAATCTGCGATATCTGCTAAATTATTACTAGCAACAATTCCATCGTATTTTTTTGCTAAAGAAATTGCAGCTGCTTCACCTTTACCAATAATTTTATGCCCGCCTTTTGGTGCTTCTGTTAATTCATAATAGGTTGCATATTCCTCAGAACCAACGATTATATCTTGTAATGAAACGAGCTGCAGTTCAATTAATATTTTAATCCGATCTCTTAATTGAGGAACACCCGGTTTAGAAAGCTCAATATATACGGGTTTAGGTATAACGACTTTTCCCGGATAAAGTCTCGGTAATAAGCTTTCGTTATGTACCCAAAGAAAAGCACTAAGGCAATCAGTATCAAAGAAAAGCAAATCAGTCAAGCACTGCCCCTCCCTCCGTTTCTTCACCAAAAACTATATCACTGCGGAAAGCATCTAATAATAACTCCTCATACTTACCATTGGAAATTAAATTATGTTTGTATAAATTTTCAGTTTGATAGATGTAATGACCATAAACACACATTTTTTTATTTTCAGCTGATGGTTTATATAAAGAGACATCATATCCAAGTCTAGCAGCCAAGCTAATAATCCCTGTTTGCATAGAAGCCGCAATCGCTGATGATATTTCTCCCTCCTCCTGCAAACGGATTAACATTACTTGATGACTTACACCGAAATATTGTTCCAATCGGATTATTTCTTCTATAGTTAACTGTCTGTTCATACCATTTTTTAATTTCTGGATTGATTCATATAAAGCTGCTGAAGGCATCAAAAAATAAGAAGCAAACTGATTCGCTTTTTTCTCATTTTCACTATCTTCATCTATTTTACTTGAGCAAATGGTAGTAAAATCAACCTCATCAAAGTAAAGATGGTAAAGTTCATGTGCTAAAGTATACCGCTGTCTGCCAATAGACATGTCTGAGTTTATTGCTATGATTGAGGATAATTGATTTTTAAAACAAGCTCCGCTAATATTTTTGCCTAGCGGATAAAACACTAATGAAAGCGTCTGAATGGTTTGTGATAATGAAAAAATATCAATGGGAGATAATTCATCTTCACATAGAAGATGCCTTATGCTTATTGCTTTGTTGTTTAAATCCATTTTATTGATCATTCTCAATTCCTCCCGCAAGCTGATCCATTTTAAATTGATTTAAAGCTATTTTATTAATCACGGACAAAGCATATAGATCCGCTGTTTCAATCGACCCCGTTCTGAAAGCTATTGTATATATGGATGTAATATCTTCATCAGAAACCAAACCCTGAATAGGACAGCAAAAAAGATTCGCGATATCATTTAATAGATCAGAATTTATAGATCTTTCACCTTTTTCAAATTTAGATACTAAACTTTGATCAATTGATAAGTAATCAGCAACTTGTTTTTGAGTAAGATTAGCATTTTCTCGTAATTTTTTAATTTTCATACCGATATTTATTACCGAAATATTTTCCACATCCATTCTCCTTTCATGTTTTATACTTTATATTATACCTTTGTTTGTCATAAAGTAAATATATAAAATGAATATAAATATGACAAACTTTCAAAGCCATAAAAAAGACTGTCAACGGTATGTCAGCAGTCCGTATTTATGATTAGACATCAAGCAACGATAATATAAATAAAACAACCAAACCAACAACTACACCGCCAATAAGCCCTAGTAAAACTTTTTTCTTATCCCCTTTTGCATAGAATTTATTAAAAAGTTCAAATTCAATCATACCTATTAAAAAACTGATAATATGTTTCATAAATTTCACCAAAACATACCAATTAAAACATATGGCACGCTTCCCCTTCTTTAATATATCTATACCATGAATCTGTTTAATGTTCAACATATCATTTTGCAAATATAATTTGCAAGCTATTTTTATTAGTATTCAGATGCTTTTATCATAGCAAATCAAAAAACAGGCAGCTGCCCTTTTTGGACACTTCTGCCTGTCATTTATTTTTATTCTCTTACCCGATATCTATTTTAAATATTATCTACTCTGCAGGACTCTCATCAGGAGTAGTTTCAGGTTTAGTATTTAAAACAAGCCCAGATAAATCAAGGTTATATGTGAATTGATCGTTCTCAGTATCATCCATATCACCATCCATGTCTACCATAATCTCCAAAGGGGATTTAGTCATAATTTCATCTTTATCTTTTCCAAGATAGATAACCCAAGTATGGGGTGTTTCACCTTGATTAGGCTTATCTCCACGCATAGTTATGGTTTTAGCATTAGGAACATTAATATCAAATACAATATAATATCCCTCATTCATCTCTTCACTCCATGCACCCGCACTCCAGCCAGTCACATAGTTTAAAGTACCCGTAATTTTATCATTGGTAACTTCAACATTCGATTGAATATCAGCTAATGTTTTACCGTACCAACTAAAATTACTATTGGCTGTGAATGTTACTGGTTCTGCAAGCTTTAAGTCTGAAGTATCAATTGTATAATCAATAAATTTTCCATTACCTTCAAAATCAACGCTTACCTTGATTGTATCTTCCTTATCACGCAGACGAACAATCCAAGTGTGGGTATCGTTCTGGTTTTCAGCAGTATTCTTTAATTCTTTCTCATTACCATTCAACAATGTCATTTTTGATACTGCTTTAGTTTCAAAGCCAGTTACATCAATATCGAAAACGATGTAATAACCATTAGCTTCTTCACCCGGATATGCACTCCAGCCAGTAATATAATTAACATCTCCTGATGCTTTAATGGTATTACCGTTACGAGTGTAAGAAACATTTCCTAATGTAGAAGTAGTCATTGCATATTCTGTATCTTTAAACAATTCAGTTACTGAAGTTTTGCTGATTGGATTTGCTCTAACCATTTCAATTGTCAACTTATATGTTTCTAAAACCTTATTATCCTTGTCTAAGAATTGATAATACTTAACAGCTGATGATTCATTGACCGGCTGATATGCGCCATTGCTTGTAGTCGCGATGCCAACATACTGCATTAAATGTTCATCATAGCTATTTTTATCACTAATTGCTACGGCATCACCTAAATCATTTAGATTTTTTGATGATTTTACTTGTGTAGCGCCTTCCGGAATGGCAATTTCCAAACCAGCGTATAAAGTATTGCCATCAGCGCCTAATACTTTATCACCAAATAATTCTTTTAATGCGTTCACATTGGCTTCATCAAACGCGTCAGGCAGTGTAATGGTTGCCTTGCCGGCTTCAGTCTGAATGTCAGCACCAGCTGCTTTATATGCGTTGGCGTATTTGAAATCTTCTGTCCCTCCAAAACTACTGTTAGCTGGAGCCATTCCATTTGGCCCATTCCGTCTTACAGCCACTGGTGCAAGTGTTGTTTCCACAGTCGGTTTTGTTGTACCGCCGCCGCTTGAAGAACCACCAGTTGATCCGCCAGTTGAAGGTTTATTTACTTCTGGTGCTTTCTCTACATCTTTACCTGTTTCTACATCTTTAATCACTGTATCCTTGCCAGCTTCTACTCCGTCAACATTGGCTTCTACCTTGTTGACAGTTCCTTTACCGTCAATGCTTACTGGTGCGTCAGCTGTTAATGTTCCTACTGTACTGCCTTTTGATACTTCAATGGCTGTATCCTTTGCACTTTCCGTTACCACAACATTCTTAACATCGGCATTTACCTTGATTTGCGTATCTGTCTTTACTTCAAGGCTTTCTACCGGTGCCTGAATATCGATACTTGCATATGTCCGTGTACTTACTTCCTGTGCAGGCACTTCAATCACGATTTCACCTTTAGTTGTTGACTGGACTTCAATCTTCTCTACTTCACCCTTGAAGTTCTTGTCCGGTGTTACCGCTGCTGTTTCTTCCAATACGATTGTCTTAACTTCTGTTTCGCCGCTTAATACGACTTCTGTATTTCTTGTCTGTGTACTGATTGCTTCAATCTTTGAATCAGTGATCGTTAATTTACCGGCTGTCTTGTTGTCACCGATGATGACCAATTTACCTTTTACAGTTACACCTTTTAATTCTAATGCTTTTGCTGTTGTCACATCAACATAGAGGTTACCTTCAATGACTTCACCTTCTATTGCTTCTGGATCTGTTAATACTACCGATTTTGATTCAGCTAATGGAATAGCTTTGCCATCTTCAGTCAATTCATAACCGTCTTTGACATAATCCTTCGCCATAACACCGGTACCTTTAATATAATAGCGGGCGCCGTTATCCTCTACCCAAGCATCTGCCTGCATGACACCGGATTCACCCATGAAATACCAATGCTCATTGGAAGCAATCCAGCCGGTACGCATTGCTCCGTTATCATCGAAAGCATACCAGCAGTCATTGTCTTTGATCCAACCCTTAGCTATACTGCCATCTTCCTTAACATAAGACCATGTGCCGTTGTTATTGACCCATTGAGCCTCAGCCGCTCTGATTGGCATTGCTGCTGAACAGAGCATTGCAGCTACGACTAAAGCAGTCATCGCTGACTTTGTTTTGTTTGATTTCATTTTAATTACCTCCCCAGGTATTGAAAGAATGTCTTAAAAGGTATACTTTATACCACACTGAAGGAGAGACAAAAAACAACTGTGAAAGTGCATAAAAAAGTCTGTGAGCCTTTACAAATGACTCAAAAATGCCTATAATGAAGGAGAAATGAAGTGTCTCATAAAGTATACTTTTTAAGACACTATACTTAACTGTGATTTTTCCAAAACAATTCCTTTAATAATAAACAACCAAAAGAATATTTAACTATTCCATCCATATTCTTCAAACAAAAAAGCCGAATCAATGCAGATATTAATTATGCATAATTCGGCTTCTTATATTATTCTTTACAGCTAATCACAAACAATTAGCCTTTCATATGACATGAACTTTTATGTTTAGAAAATCAAATACAACATGGCAATTGTCATACCCAAACCAAACAGTACAAGGCTCTTTGCCAGATTAATTGATTGTGCCTTATCAGGATCAAGCGCCGCAATCGTAATTTTATCATCCTCAGGCGGTATTACAACACCATTTTCCTGATTGAAGATAAATCTTCGTGACAGTTTAATCAGCCATTCAGGAATTGAGGCAATCACCCGTGAAACTAAAGCTCCGATAAATGGCAGTACATGCAGCAGCAAAGGCCGGTAAACGCCATTCTCAAGATTAAGCCATGCCGGCCAGCGATCCACATAGACACTAGATCCATCAGCCTGCTTGCTCATCAACCATGTGCGGACAAAACCAAAGTAAACAACAGCACCGATAACAATTGAAATTAAAGCACCCTTTAAATTAGTCAATGAGAAATATGCGACAGCTTCCCCAGCATGTGCGTTCATTGATCCCAGCGTCATAGCCGCAATAGCATCCATGCTCTGATGCGGGAACATTCCTAAAATCGGCAGGATCAATGCCGCAATCAACAAGACAGCACCGCTGACTTTATTCATTGATTTAGCTTGATCCATTTTCTTTTGATCAGCATTTGATTCCACAAATAAAGCTACAAATAATTTTGTCATATAAGCGATTGTCAAGCCGCCCGCAAAAAGGAACAGCATTTCAACACCCTTGAAGAAAAGCATTGAACTGCCTTGTGACATTGCAATCATCTCAACAATACTTTCATGAATTAACGTTTTAGAAATATAGCCATTCCACAAAGGAATCCCACAGATTCCCAATACACCCATTAAAAAGATAAACATTAATAATTTTTTATGCTTCCCATATCCACGGATCTTGTTTAAATCAAGCTCATGCAGATTCATGTAGACAACACCTGCCGCCATAAACAGCACCAGCTTCAATAAACCATGATTAAGAATATGCAGCATCGTACCCTGAGCAGCCAATGTATTATGCTCGCCCAATAAGCACTGCATACCGATGGCCACGGTAATAAACCCAATCTGTGAAAGTGATGAACAAGCCAGCGTTCGTTTCAGGTTGATTGAGAACACTGCCAGTACCGCGCCTAATACCATAGTGATAACACCAAGAATTAAAATCATCATTCCCCAGTCCGCATTATGCAGAAACATTCCGCAGCTCAGCATAATGACACCGAACACACCGCTTTTCGTTAGGATGCAGGAAAGCAATGCACTCGCCGGTGCCGGTGCCGCCGGATGCGCTTCAGGCAGCCAGATATGCAGCGGGAACATTCCCGCCTTCGCCGCGAAGCCGGTTAATACCAAGATACCGCTGATCATCAGCAGCCCTGGATCAGCTACAGTATCCACCGCTCCAATTAATTCATTATAAAATAACGTCTGACATTGATGATAGACCATAAAGATTCCCATCAACGTCACTAAACCGCCGACAACCGCAACCGCCAGATACGTCTTTGCCGCTTTTAATGCCGTATCACTCTCATCATGAATAACCAAGACAAAGGAAGTGAAGGACATAATTTCAAAGAAGACAAAAGTCGTGAATAAATCCGCTGACAGGAAGACGCCCAGCGTCGCTCCTAAGCTTGCCAGCATGAAGAAATAATAACGATTGCGATTACGATAATGCGCGAAATATTCATCAGAGAAAATCGTTGTCATCATCCAGATAAACGCGCACAGACAAGCAAGCACACCATGGATGCCGCTTGCATCAAAGCTCAAACCCAACCCACAAATATTTTCCAAAGTTAATGTTCCATTCTGATTAAGCAAGCTCAAAGCTGCTCCCATCACTAAAACGGTAACTAAGATTGCGAACCAATTTCTGGCATGCTTATTATAACGCCCGATCAAGTAACTGACAGGGGCCATCAGCAGCGGAAAAAATACGGTGAAAATCAGCATTATTTCAATAGTCATCGTCTTTCCCTCCTAACTGATACCCGCAATCAAATTGATTGCCTGCAGCAATGGCTGTGGATATAGTGCCACAAGTATCGTTGCTGCCGATAAAATAATCAATGGTGCGCACATGAGCCAATTTGGATCATGCCCTTCTGCCTGTTCACCCTTTGGCGGGAAATAGGCCTTAACCAATAATGATATACAATATAAAGCGGTCAGCAATGCCGATAGAATTAATACCATCACACCGACATAGGCTAATGGATTACCGCTGTCTACCGCTGCCGTAGCCAATGCCCATTTACTGAAGAAACCAGCGAACGGCGGAACACCAATCAACCCGAAGGATGCCACTGCCATACAGCCAAAGACAATCGGCATCTTTCTGGCCAAACCGCCAATTTCATAAATATATTCCTTATGTGTCTTATATAAGATAGCTCCTGCCGCAAAGAACAAGGTAATCTTAATCAGCGCATGATAAATCAGATGCAGCAGCGCGGCTGACATCCCCTGCGGTGTACACAGCAGAATACCAAAGATAATATAAGAAAGATTAGAAATTGTCGAATAAGCAAAACGGCGTTTGATATGCGGTGTTCTTAATGCCATGATGGAACCATAGAGAATGGTAATCATCGCCAGAATCAGCAAAAATGACTGTTCCCAAGAACCGCTGATCAATTCAGTGCCAAAGCTGAAATAGGTCAGACGAATCATCGCAAATATCCCTGACTTAACAACCGCTACCGCATGCAGTAAAGCAGTTACCGGTGTCGGTGCCACAGATGCCGCCGGCAGCCAATGACTGAATGGGAATAATGCCGCCTTGACGCCAAAACCCAAAAAGGTCAGCAGGAAGACAAAACGCAGCAGCTCCTCATTGCCCTTCACAAGCATCGGATCAAGCGTACCGCCCAAGGTGAATAATTCATTGCCGCCATACAGACAAATGAAAATAAAACCGATAAATGCCAAGGACGCACCTGCCATCATATAGATAATATAAGTCTTGCCTGCATGCCGCGCCTTGCCATCCATCGCATGCATCACTAAAGGAATCGTTGACAGCGTCAAGAACTCATAAAATACATAAAGTGTAAACATATTGCCCGCAAATGCCAAACCAAGCACAACCCCAAAGGCCATGATAAAGAAAGCAAAGAAACGCTGCTCATGTCCTTCATGCTTCATATATTCAAAGGCATAGAAAGTAGTTAATACCCAGAGGATTGAAACCATCGTACCAAAGAAGGCTGAAAGTGAATCTACCCTGAATACAAAAGCCAGCGTATCTGTAAAACTAAACAGTACAAACGGTTCAGCACCGTGGGTAAAAATCATCAATAAAGCTGCCAAAGCATTTAAAATCACAATACCGGCAACCCAAAAATACAACGTCTTGCGTTCCTTAAAACGGAACGTCAGCAAGCCAGCTCCTGTCAAAACAGGAAATAGCACGGGGATGATAGTTAAAACTGAATCAAGCATCTTGTTACCTCCTGTTTTAAAAGAGTGCGCTAAGCAACAGCGTCAATGAATCCATGATTGGTTTTGGGAATAACCCGCAAACGATCAAGATCACTGCCAATATGCCTAACGGCAGCCCCATAAGTATATTCACATCATTCTTTTTCAGCTTCTTATAATTAAACGCAGAGCCTGGAAAGAACGCGTCAATGATGATAGGCAGCGTATAACCAGCTGTCAAAAGGGCTGAAATCATCAATACCGCAATACCCAATAAACCTAACGGATTGCTGAAAGCTCCCTGCGCGATATACCATTTGCTGACAAAACCGCCCAATGGTGGAATACCGATTAAAGATAAGGATGCAATGGTAAAGATAATCATGACAAATGGCATCTGCTTACCAAGTCCTTTATATTCATCAACCCGTTTCAGACCTGTCTTATAAATGATTGATCCCGCTGAAAGGAAGAGCATGTTCTTAGCCAATGCATGATAAATAATCTGCAGAATCGCACCAATCAAGCCAAGCGGTGTCATTAAGAATAAGGCAAACAGCACATAGGATACTTGTGATACGGTAGAATAAGCCAATCTTTTCTTTAAGACTTTTTCCTTATAAGCCAGCATTGAACCCATAAAGATCGTAAATATAGCTAAGCCAAGACAGATTGTCTGCGCGAAACTGCCTTGCAGAAAAGAAGCGCCAAAGACAAAATAAGTAACTCTGATAATGGCCAGCACACCACCCTTAGTAATTACACCGGACAGCAGTGCGGAAGCCGGTGAAGGAGCAATGGGATGCGCCGCCGGCAGCCATGCATGCAGCGGAAACATACCTGCTTTGCAGCCAAAACCAATCATCATCAATAAATAAACGGTATAAAGCAAATTCTCATTGCCCGCAATCAGCTCTGGGACTAAACTTCCACCCGGTACAAAGGCTAATGTAACGGCAAAGTGATTGATAAAGAATATCCCCAAAAGGCCTAAACCAGCGCCAAAGACAGAATAACCGAGATATTTCAAACCCGCGCTGATTGCTTCCTTGCTCTGTGTATGCAGAACCAAAGGCACACTCAGCAGCGTCATCATTTCATAGCACAGATACATCGTCACTAAGTTCTTTGCCATCGACAAGCCCATTAAGGCCGCCAGTGTCAGCATATAAAATAGAAAATAGCGCGGGCGATGATCCTCATGCTTCATATATTCAAAAGAATAAACCGCCGCCATCAGCCACAGTACACTGATCAACAGTAAAAAGATCATTGATATGACATCAACACCAAATACCAGTGCAATCGAATCAGTAAAACGCAGCAATTCAAATTCACTGACTGGATGCATAATAAGCATAACAACCACAAATACCTGTATAAGCAAACTAATTAATACAACACCATTTCTCAACCTGTCCTGTTTCAGACAACCGGCAATAAAACCAGTAAGGACAGGCAGGAAAAGTGCAATTAAACATAATACTTCCATATTGTTCCCCCTATCCTAATAAACGCAGTCCCTGTTCGATCACTGCAACAATCGGCTGGAAAAAGATGCCGAGAATAAAATTAATCATCATAAAAGCTACACATACACATTTAAAGCTGAACGTCGGTTCTGCCTTAGGCTTAATTTCCCCTTCTGGTTTTGACCAGATACTGATCACGGTAGGAATAAAATAAATCGCATTCAAGATCATTGAAATAGCTAAAGCCGTCAATACAATACTCAGCTGAAGCTTGCCGCCGGCTGCTGATAAAGCAAAATAATACTTAGAAGCAAAGCCGGCAAACAGCGGGATACCAACCATTGATAAGGCTCCGACACTATAAGCGACACCGGCAAACGGATTTAAACGGCCAGCCCCCTGAAGATCTCGGATTCCCGTCTTGCCGCCATTAGTTTCAATCAATGAGCCAACGCTGACAAACAGCAATGTTTTGGTAGCCGCATGAGCAAGAATATGAAAACAGGAAGCTGTAAAGCCGGCCATATTGCCGATACCAAAGCCCATGAAGATATAACCGATCTGCGCGACTGAGGAATAGGCAAGCATTTTCTTGATGCGTACCTCCCTGAAAGCATAAATCGATCCCATAATCATACCGACAATACCAAAGACAAATAATACATTCTCAATCTTTAATGCCTGAATGACTTCAAGTGAAAATACCTGAAAGATAAACTTCAAAATTAGAATAATATAGCTTTTCAGCACCAGTCCCGATAAGATACCGGCACCCGCTGAGGTTGAATTATCATAAGCATTCGGCAGCATTGTATGGAAAGGAAACAACGCGCTTTTAATCGCCAGACCAATAAACACCAACCCGCATACTACGGTTAACGGCAGCGCATATTCCCCACTTCTTGATAATAAAATCAACTGTTCCTGAATATTTGGCATCAAGAGATGACCGGTAATATCATAAAGCAGACACAAGCCGATCAAAAACAAACCTGATCCCAGTGAACTCATGATCAAATAATGAATTGATGCGATAATACTGCGGCCATGTCCCTTAGCCATAACCACTGCACAGGAAGCAATCGTATTAATTTCAATAAATACATAGGCGGTAAATACGTCATTAGTATAAATCAGCGCCAAGATTGAACCAAAAATCAGATTGATCATAATAAAGAAATATTTTACTTTATCTGACACAACATCGGTAAAAATTTCTCTTTGACCGCCGGTTACCGTCAGAAACATTAAAATACTGAATACAAATGCCATTAATGCTTCCAGCGGGCCAGCTCTTAGCTCATTTCCCCAAGGGGCTGGAAAATGTCCCATCATAAAAGTAAATGATTCATTATTAGCTGTGACATTTAATAATAAACATAAAGAAAGAATCGCAACGATCAGAGTAATCAGCTGATTCAATCGCAGAGCCTTTTTCCCGTCATTCAGCAAAGCGGTTAAAATCCCTCCCAGCATTGCCAAAAAGATTGAGAAAAAGGGAAAGTTATGAATCCAATTAATACTCACGTTTTTCCTCCTCTCTAGCCAGCTTCATGATCTCATCCATATCAAAAGTATGATATACCTTATACAGACGGATAATTAAAGCCAGTGAAAAAGCGGTCACACTGACAGAAACAACGATACCAGTCAATACTAAGCCGCTCGGTACCGGATTGACAAAACGCTCAATCACCGCTTCCCCGCTTGTGACGATAGGTGCAACCCGGCCATAGATAAAGCCTTTAGCTGCCAAAAACAGGTAAACCGCGGTATCCATGATATTCAAACCAATAAACTTTTTAATTAAATTGCTCTGCAGCAGCAGATTCATAAAGCCAATGCCGAAAAGAATTACAGCAGCTGCTTCATAATAGTTATGCATGAGATGTTCCATTAGATTTCACCTCGCGTAAATAAGGCATAGAAGCCATACATCGTACAAGCTACAATCAGTCCGACACAGATATTCAGCGGCAGAATCAGACCTCCGCTTAAGATATTCCCGGGGATTCCCTTAGGAATAATATTTTCAAGATGGTTAGCACCGGTAAAGAAGGAATAGCTCTTACAGGCACAATAAGTTAATAAGCAGCCGACGCTGATATAAGTAAAGCGTTTAAAATTAAAGAATTTGCGGACTGCGCTTTGACCAAAGGCTGTATCAAAAAGAATCAGTCCGGCACCGATGATTGCACCGCCGGAAAAACCGCCGCCTGGTGAAAGATGTCCATTTAAAATAACATAAACACCATATAGGGTAATCAGCGGGAAGATGATCATGGTAAAGCGTTTTAATATGATATTATCATCCTCATCATCAAGATCCATATCCTCATTTAAAATCTTTTCATCATCTTCATCAAAATTATTGCGGTCGCGTTTAAGCAGCATCACGACAGAAATAACCGCTAAAAATAAGACATTCGATTCACCAAAGGTATCAAAGGCGCGATAGTCAAGAATCATTCCCGCAACCAGATTAATAGCGCCGGTTTCTTCAATGCCTGATTCAATATAGCGCTCTACAACCTCATTGCTGGCTGGATTATTCGGACTGCCGAAGGTTGGCAGCTTACTCACTGTCGCAAGCAGAATCAATACAAATATACTGCAAATCAGCACACCTAGGATACGATAACCAAGCAAACGCTGTTCCATTGTTAAGTGCGGCAGATGCTTTGCTTTTGTCTTTTTCTTTTGATGATGCCCATGCTTTAAATCATCAACGACTTCCTCTCCGTTGACCCAAGCAACAAAACGGGACAGACCGCCCTTTGGCAGCTTAGCCATTATCGCGGGTTCCTTCCAGCATATGCGTCTTTTTCAAAGTGAGGAAGAAAAGCACACTGGTAACACCGGCCCCGACTGCCGCTTCGGTAATCGCCAGATCCGGTGATTCAAGAAACAGCCAGATGATTGACATGATCGTAGAATAACCCATAAAGATCAGGATTGCCTGCATCAGGTTTTTATAGAAAGAAACTGCCAATGCTGATATGATCAGAAATACCAGCAGCAGGATTTGAATAATTTCACTGATTTCCATTATTTTCTACCGATCCTTTCATCTATTTTGGTATTAGTTAAAATTTCCGTTTTAGCAATGATATGCGAACATACCGGACTGGCCATCCATAAGAAGATAACTGCCAAACCTAAACGCAGCACATGGAAAAAATCAAGCGCTAACAGCATTAATCCCAAAACACAAAGCAGCAAGCCCATCGTATCCGCAATCGATGCCGCATGCATGCGGTTTAATACATAATTAAATCTAAACAATCCCAACACTGATACCGCAATGCAGAACATTCCAGCTAACAGCAAAATGGATGCTAATATTACACGGATCATAGTTCTTCCTCCTTTTGTTTCTGATTCAATAAGCGTCCCTTATGATGCAGCGTGATTACATGACAAACCACAACTCCTGACAAACAGCTTAACAGCGTATAAATCAAAGCGATGTCAACAAGCGCCGCTTCTTTCAAGTAAACGGATAAAATACAGATAAAGATTACCGACATCGTACAGATTACGTTATTGGCAACCAGACGGTCAGAATATCGAGGACCGCGGATGGCCCGATAGATGCAGAAGAAAAACAACACTGTCAGAATGATCATACAGAAAATAAGTACCATATTTTTAATCGCATTTGGTTCCATATGTCCTCCTAATCCAGATCCTTATCATCCAGAATCTTCAATTCCTTCACAAATACTGATTGATCTAAATCCTCAGCAAAGCTTTCATCAACCGCTAACACAAGAAAGCGGTCACGGTCAAGATCAACCGTAATCGTCCCCGGCGTTAAAGTAATCGAATTAGCCAGCAATACATTCAGCTTAGAATGTTTCAGCACTGATTTAAACTCCGTCAGCACTGGTTTAATTTCAATCTCCCCCGGTGTAAGGATTAAATCCATGACCTGAAGATTCGCCTTAACGATTTCTACCACCAAAACGCCGTAATAACGCAGGCGGTAAGCAATCCTTTTCAGCATCCGCTGATCAATCTTAAACAGGTTCTGACTAGTAATCATACTTAACAGCAGACAGATTGCACTGCATATAACAATACCGAAAATCAAGATTTCTAAAGTGATCCGGCCATTAAAAAGAATCCAGAGCAAAAGCATTCCAATAACCATTTTCCCATCCTTTCTTCCAGCTGCAACCCTGAATAAACAATCAGTCTTTCATCGCCGCTGGTTCATATAATTATGAATTAGCGTAATTGATTCTGTTTGGTTCCCCTTATAAGAAAAGCAATTACCAACAATGATTGATTATAGCACTTATTTGACAATTCTTGTAGATTTAATTGACGCATAAATTAAAAAAAATAAATATTTCATTAAAATTTATAATGAAAGGAGCGATTTAATCAATAAACCGCTCCCCAGCTTGACATAATACCGTGTTTTAACTGCTTTTAACCTCTGACAATGGCGCCTTCCTTCATGATTACTTCCATGTTTTCAACAGCGATTGCACGGATGTTTTCTAATGGGTTGCCATTAATTACTAACAAGTCAGCAAACTTGCCGGCTTCAAGTGTACCAGTAATATCGCCGACCTTCAGCATTTCAGCGCCGTCTCTGGTAGCCGCAATGATTGTATCCATTGCTGAGATGCCTGCTTTTTCATTAAAGCTATACATTTCACCAATTGCGGTGGTGCCATAAGGTGTCAGACTAGAACAGAATGAATCTGAACCAATTGTCAGCTTGATGCCCTTTTCCTTAGCGCGGCGCAGATTGCCGTACACGCGGTTCAATTCTTTTTCCGCAACTGTATCACCTGGGAATTTGTCATGAACCTCTGGGATATAAGGCGGCTGATAGGTTTTAAACCATTCATTTAAGAATTGAATCGTAGGACAGAAGTAAATACCTTTTTCAGCCATGATATCTAAGCATTCATCATTTAATGTCTGACCGTGAATAATCAGATGCACACCGGCCTTCGCAGAATCAAGAGCGCCGCCATAGCCTTCCGCATGTGACCAAACTGGAATGCCGACCATGTTGCATTCATCAACAACCGCTTTAATTTCTTCAAAGGTATAATGCTGATCCAGCTTTTGATCCCAGCGCCAGATACCGCCGCCGGTTGACCAGATCTTGATCGCGTCTGGATTTTCACGCAGTTTCGCTCTTACTGCTTTGCGTAATTCCCATGGTCCGTCAACTCTTTCTGCCCATGGATGAGATTCATTATTATACCAGGTTGGCAGCTTGTGTGAGTCACCATGACCGCATGTGCGGCAGAATCCTGTACCCGTACCGACAACACGCGGACCGCTCATTACACCCGCTTCAATCATATTGCGGATGTGCAGACCTGAACGAGAGATTTCCCCAACGGTTGTTAAGCCATGTTCCAGACATTCATGTGCCTGCTGTACAGCAACAACAGTTTTTTGTACTGGATGCTCCAATACCCAATCAGAATCATCATCAGTTAAATTCCCTGAGAAATGCAAATGGCTGTCAATAAGACCTGGCATAATTGTTTTGCCGCTGATATCGCGTACCTCATAATCAGCTGGTACTTCTTTACTTTCACCTGCATAAACGATTTTCTTGCCATCAACTAATACCAGTGATTTTTCAATCGGTTCACAGCCGGTACCATCAATCAGTAATCCATTTACAAATGCAACTTTAGACATAGTATTCTTTCTCCTTTTCTCTTTTAAGCCTGATTTATAAGGCTTTCGTGACAGCGCTTTCACTGTTCATGACCCTATTTAACTATGAAATCTAAGGCTTGACAACCCTGTTTCAACAAATGGGATTTTCACTGTCATAATTGGTCAGCGCATCACTCTTTAAATGATTGAAGTTTTAAATCCTTTAGTGTACGCTATAGGTGTAGAAAAAAAAGGGGGTTCTTATGATTCATATTGCTATCTGCGATGACAATGCATCAGAACTAAAACAGATTAAAACAATTGTGGAAAAGATTTCATTAATTGAATATGAAATCCATGAATATACTGATCCGAATGAGTGTATCCAAGCCATTGAACAGGGTATGATTTTTGACTGTTTTCTGCTTGATATCTTAATGAATAAAGACAATGGGATCGATATCGCACAAAAGCTGCGGGAAACACATCCGGATACACCGCTGATTTTTATCACCGCGACACCGGAGTTTGCCTTGGCCGGCTATGAGGTCAATGCCGCCCGCTATTATCTTAAACCGCTGGATGAGGTTTGCTTCCTGCGTGATCTGAAGAAGATTTTAGCGCTGGCTTATGCTAAGAATAATGATTATATGACGATCAACAACGCATCTGGGCTGACGAGAATCAGATTGAGTGATATTTACTATATTGAGTCAATGCTCAGGACCATTCAAATTCATACAAAAGATAAAAATTATACGATGGTTGGGAAAATCAGTAAGTTTGAAGAATCACTGAGGCATCAGCATTTTATCCGTGTTCATAAAAGCTTTCTTGTAAACCTTCGTTATGTGCAGAATATTTTCAAGGATACGATAACCTTGGATAATGGCGAACAGATATTATTAAGCAAGCACCGCTCTAAGGAAACCCATGAACAGCTGGTGAAATATATTCAGGAGCATGTATGATTGAGCTGTTGTTTAAGCTGTTTCTGGCAACGTGTGAAACGTTTCTGATTGTCTATTTTTTAAATAACCTGCTGACGAAAATTGATGAATTAAAGCATGAGCGGACAGTGGCTTATGTTCTCTATTTTGTTTTTCAGTGCATTACCTATCTGATTGACTTCCCATTCTTTTCAACAAGTACCTATTATGTGCTTTTTACCTTAGTAATTTCACTGCTGTTTTATTTTAATGAAATACGCATAAAGCTGATCGCATCCAGTATGTTTGTGACTTTGAATTATGCGTCGAAGCTGCTATCAGCAATTATCTTTACCGCTTTGACAGATTATACGATGACGAATAATCCGTTTACGTATGTATTAAATCTGCCGACACAGCTAATGGCATGCATCATCATGGCTTTGGTCATTACCCTGATCATCGCCCTACGTAAGATCAGCAACAACGCGGTTAAAATACTTGTAAATATTTTAATTTTTATCCTGCCGCTGACGATTCTTTATGTGTCGATGCATTTACTGGAAAATCTTCAGCCGGTCAATCTGTATTTTAATATCACGATGCTGCTGTTCTGTTACACCTTTCTGCTCTTTTTTATTATCGATCAGATCATTTACTCCAATACCCATTTGATGCAGAGCAATCTGATGCATGAGCGGCTTCAGATGCAGAGTGTTTATTACAAGGATATTGAGCAGTATAACCACAATATGTCACGTTACAAGCATGATATGATTAATCATTTAGACAGTGTCTATGGGATGCTTGAGAGTAATGAAATTGAAGAAGCGAAGAATTACTTGGAATCAATCAGCAAGAAATTAAATCGTGTGGAAGCAGTCATTAATACCGGCAATTCTGTCATTGATGTAATTTATAATGCTAAAGCCTCACTTGCCAAGGCGAATCATATCGTCTGTCATAACAACATTGTCGTACCACCGCATATAGATATCGACAGCGTTGACTTGTCCGTGATTCTTTCTAATCTTTTGGATAATGCAATTGAAGCAAGCCTGAAGCTGGAAAGCGATCGGATGATTGAATCCCATATTCATATTTATAAAGGAAATCTGTTTATCAGTGTAAAGAATCATTATAACGGTGAGATTATTTCCAGTCATGCTGTCTATCTGACAACCAAAAAAGACAGTCATGAACATGGCCTCGGATTAAAGAATGTCCAGCATGTAGTGACTAAATATAACGGCACACAGAATGTTGAGCATGATGATACAACTTTCACCGTCAGCATTATGATCCCGTTAAATAAATAAAGCATTCGTTCATCACAAACGAATGCTTTTTGGTTATTTAATATCTATGCTTTACCAGCCTCAGCCTGCGCTTCCAGCGCTACTTTAGCTTCCTTTGCCTCTGCCTTTTTATCAAGGACAGTCAACAATGTCACAGAGCCGAGAATGACGATACAGCCCATGATTTTCATCGGTGTCAAAGGGGTACCGAAGACAATCAATTCACCGACTACCGCGGTAACCGGTTCAAACATACAGAAGATGGCAGCAGTTGAAGCACCTAGATATTTGATTCCCAGCTGCAAAGTATAAACTGCCAGGAAAGATGTTCCGATACCGATTATAAACGCATATACATAAGCCATCGGTGCCATCTGTGATAAAGATAATTTACCAGTAACAAGACTGTATCCTAGCATAACGATGGCTGAGAAGATTGCCAGATATAACGTCAGCTTATAGGAATTAATTTTATTTAGCTTGAAGATTTCAATACCGCTCATGTAGAAAGCATACGTACCACCTGATAATACTGATAATACGATACCTAATAAAGCATTGCTGCCTTCCATTGATTCAAGGAAGAAGAAGATGCCGCAGGTAGCAATCAACAGTACAAATCCCTTTACCTTTGAGATTTTTTCTTTAAATACCACTAAACCAATCAACGCTACGAATACCGGATATAAGAAGTGCAGGGTGGTTACCGTTCCTACCGGCAGATACAGATATGCGTTATACAGCAGCAGCGCGGTCGCTGTCATCCCAAATACCCCGACAATGAATGCATGCTTTAAATCCGTACCGCCCATTTTCAAATCAATTTTCTGTGCCTTGCAGACAATAAATAAAACCGGTATAACGAATAGATTTCTTAAAAATACCAGTGTTTCCGGTGTTGCTCCCAGCTTATTGGCACTGGCGCAAAGCAGCGGTGTTAAACCAAAAGCAGTTGCTGAAACAATTGTGTAAAATATTCCCTTTTTCTTGTCCATTTTTACTCTCTCTTTCTTAGTTTCTGACCTTGTAAAATTCTTCATAGACTGCTGACTTTAGGCTGAAGCAGTGGGTCTATGTTAACTTCATGATTATTTAAACATGAACGATTATGCATTTTCAACCGCTTTCAATAAACGGTCATTTCACTGTCATCACTGGCTTAAAGGGCAAGAAAAAAGATGCACTAGGCATCTTTTTCAATCGTTATACGCGCTTATTTTTTATGCTTGTACAAGCTGCTTTTTAAATGCAGACAGCTGGTTTCAAATTGTGAAATCAACAGCGGCGAGGAGAAATAATTACCTTGTCCGATATTGAAGCCGCAAGCTTTTAACTGTTCAAACTGCTCCTGATTACTGATGCCTAAAGCCACACTCTGCGGCTGCTTAGCATCACTGCACATATTGATGCTTTGTCGGATATGCTTTCCACATTCAGCATCACTCATCAGCATTTGGATACAAGCTTCATCAAATCTAATTTCATTAAGCGCAATTTCATTCGTCAGCGCTAAATCATTCAGCACGTGCGCATTTAAAGAGACCGCAAATCCGCTGGCTAAAAACCGATCAACAACAGCTTTAAGTTCATTTATATGAAGCTTTGAAACAGCTTCATCAATTTCAAGGCAGAATTGTCTTGGATGTACTTCATGCAGTTTCAGCACCCGCTGGATGGACTCAACAATGTTAGGTTCTAAGAGTGTTGTCTGTGACAGCTTAATTGAAATTCTGATTTTCTTTTCACCAAGTTTTCCCCAGCTGCTTAATGCTTTGCATATCGTTTCCAGTGCATAAAAATCAATAAAGCGAATTACCCCTTCATTTTCAAATTCAGATTTGAATTGATCATACCATAGAAAGCTGCCATCCTGTAACTGCCGGCGAATCAACGCCTGTGCTCCGGCAAGCTCATTGCTGCTTAACCATATCCTCGGCTGGAGAAAAACCACAAACCGTTCATTGTTAATTTCACTGATTACCCTCGCAACAGCATCAGCATGATCATTACTTGCATTCGGATGCTGGTCGTGATAGTTTTGCTTTTCCGCATACATTAAATCATCGGCATGATTGACCAAAGAATCCATTTTAATCGTACCCTGCTGCCAAGTAGAACCGATGGAAGCATCAAGCTCACTATCTTCACTAAGACGCCTGCGAAGCAATGCGATACGCTGATTAAAAGCATCTTCATCAAGATCAAGGCAGATCACCACAAACTCATCACCGCCGATTCGATAAATTGGTTCACTAAAAACACCGCATAATATATCAGCCGCTTTTTTGATAATATAGTCACCATAGCGGTGACCAAAACTATCATTAATTCTTTTCAGACCGTTGATATCAAGATAGAGTACACCGCTGTACATGTGGTTTTCAAGCTTTATACTTTCAAGATCTGAGATATAACGGTTGCGGTTATAAACCCCTGTCAATAAGTCTATATAGCTCATATACTCTAACTTCATCAGCATTTTACGCTTTTGAATATCATTAATAATATAATAAGTAATCGATTTTAAAAGATGCAGATTATTCATATTGGCAATCGGATCATCTACACCAATGAAACCGATAATCACATCATTTTCAATTAACGGTGCAGCTATCAGGCTTTTGATTCCCTGAGCCGCTAGGATGCGGTATTCTTCACTGTCTTTATTTAATGTTTCATTTACTGAAGTAATATAAAATTCACCAAATTTTTCAAACTTAGCTAGCCAGCGGCTGATAGTATCGATTGGCATATCTTTCAAATTCTGAATTTCCTCACTGACACCTTCAGCGCACCATTCATAAGTATTGGAAATTGTATCATTATCATAATTGATTTCAAAAATATAGACACGCTGTCCCTGATAATAGGCTGCCACAATGTTCAGAAGCTCATTAATCGCCGCCTGCTGATCATTATATGCTGAGAGCGTCTGTACACATTTAAGCAAGGTTTCTTCTGTTGTCAGCCGCTGCTCGAGATCCTGAGCCCGCTTTTCACTTTCGGTAATATCAACAGCAATTTCCAGACGGACTGCATGGCCCGGTTCAATTTCAATCAGCTTATCATTCATCATAAAGTAACGGTTAAGCGGTACATTAAAATGTGTCCATTGGTAAAAGCTTTGCTTATTCAATAAATGATTTGTGCAGAATTCACAGGGTGAGTCTTTGCCTTGAAGCAGCTTATAACACTTCTGGCCTTGATATTTATTATCTTCAATTTGAAATGCCTTTTTCCCCTTCTCGTTAAGATAAAGCAATTCATAAGTAACAGGATCAGAAACATAAACGATATTATCCAGATGCTTTACTATTAGTTGTTCATATTCAGCTTCCTTAGCCAATGGTACTCACCCTTTCTTATTTACATATCCTATGCAGCAATCAAAAACATGTAAATAGTTATAATTATTTAAGTTCTATCGATATGCAAATCATAGATGTTAAATCTTAAAAAGTCAACCCTGTTCAGGATTTAAAACACAGCTTTGATAAAAAAATATCATATTAAAAATAATAACAGCTCCGCCCCTTTAGAAAAAGCCGGTAAAACTGCTTTTTTTACCTGCCGTCTTATAAAGTATACTTTGTAAGACACGTAAAAATCCGGTTAAAAAGCACAATAATCAGCAAAATTAGTTTTACAAACATCAAAAAAAGCCTTATAATGTGATTAAATACAGTGTCTCATAAAGTATACTTTATGAGACACTTCTCGTTTGATATATAATATCAGATTTAAGTTCTGATAAAATCAATCCGTTAAGGAACACAATTAATTTTCCATTGTCTATTTTTAATCGTACTTTTTTAATATTTTTCATTTTGGTTATTTTTCCGTTTAATCACAATGAAAATAAAATTTCCTATATAATAAAAAAATCCATGGATATCATCCTTGGATTTGTTTTACACTTGGTGACTCGTACGGGATTCGAACCCGTGAATGCTTGCGTGAAAGGCAAGTGAGTTAACCGTTTCTCCAACGAGCCAAAATGGCGCCTAAAACAGGACTCGAACCTGTGACCGTTCGGTTAACAGCCGAATGCTCTACCTACTGAGCTATTTAGGCAAGTGCTTAATTATAATACCACAGGGATATTGATTTAGCAAGCACTTTTTTAAATTTTTATCATTTTTTTGATACCAATTTCTGCCAATATAAAGACAAACAGCCATTTTATAATGGCTGTTTAAATTCACTTATTTAATTTTTGCTAACGCATCTTCAACTGCAGCAATAATTGCCTTGCTGGTTACAGTTGCGCCAGAGATTGTTTCTACTTCTGTTGACTGAGCTTCAACGATTTCATCCGGTACAGCTTCAATTGCCGGATCACTGATTCCTTCTGATTCTGAATGAGAGACAATTTCAACTTTAGCAATCTTGTCGCCATCCATTGTAACTTTAACCGTCAGTGTGCCGCCCATACCTTCGGCTGAGCCGATATATTCATTATCTGCTGTTTCGATTTCCGGTGCGTCATTCTTGAGATCAGTAACATCACCTAAACCAGTAGGCGTTGATTCTACCTTAGCAGCTGGTGTATAAACCGGCAATGCTTCTTTTGCGGCCGCTGCATTCTTACCAGCAATCTGTCCGAATGTGATACATTCTGCAAGGTTTGTACCACCCTGATACATTGAAGAAGTGATACCGCCTAATTCACCCGCACTGTATAAGTGAGGAATTGGATTACCGTTCACATCAAGAATTTCAGCATTTTCATTCCGTTTAGGTCCGCCCTGAGTGTTTAAAATCTCAGGCAGAACTTCAAATGCATAATAAGCCTTGCCATCAAAAGCACGCATTGTATCCGCAGGTCTGTTTTGTTCTAAATCTATACCTGTAGATGCATAATTAGAGAAATTTTCAATAGAAGCTTTCAATTGATCAGCTTTGGCACCGATTAAACCTGCCAATTCTTCGATTGTAGCCGCACTTACGACCTGATTTCTGAATTGCTCAGGCATGCTTTCATTAGCTGCAATCTCATCAGCCTTAGCCTGATCATAAACAACCCATGATTTAGTTGGGTATTGTGGATTTTCCCAAACACCATTGTTATAAACATGACCATGACGTACAACTTCTGATTCATTCAAATAACGGTCGCCGTCAGTACCAACCATAATCAGTGAACCTTGGTTAAAATCATTCAGTGTCAGAACAGCTACCTGAGAAGCACGTTCACCTTCATTAACTTTAAATGAAGTACCGCCTAAACCAAAACCACCTTCATATACATGCATATGCCATAAGTCAGCGCCAACCTCTTGAGCCATACGCAGGCCGTCACCTGTATTATACAAGGCACCGATTACCGCATAATTACTTAAGCCTAAGTAAGTTTCTACCATTTCGGCATTGTCTTCAAAACCACCAGTACATAATACAACACCATTATTGGCACGAACATTCATTGTTTTACCGTCACGTTCAACTTTCACACCAATGATAGTTTTTGAGACTGGGTCCTGAATCAATTGAACAGCTGGACTTTCAAACCAAACATCAATTTTATCCGAACGATCTGTTACATTCTTCTTTAATAAACGATATAATTCACCATCACTGACACCTTGGTGAATAGTATCCAGTGAAATATTGTCTGAATCTTCAAATTCAGGATATTCCGGTGACATATTGCCAATTACAGGCAAGCCTGTCCAAGACATAAACTGTGATCTGTCAGCGCCAAAATCATTAGCTAATGTATCAGCCATATTCGCTACACCTGTAGCAATTACTCTCAGCATTGATTCTGGTACATCCGTATCAGCAGCAAGCTGTTTGTAATAATTTAATGTTTTCTCAACATCACCATGTCCGTTTGCGAATAACTGACCGGCATATTTACTATTACCGCCAGATTCACCTTCACTCATCTTTTCTACAATTAATACAGTAGCACCTTCCTCAGCTGCTGTCTTGGCTGTTACGGCACCTGCGGCACCAAACCCTGCGACAACAACATCATACTGCGCATCCCATGCAATCGTATCTGCGTAAGTGTAGTCACTTTGAACCGGTGTCTGTGTGTTAGAACAGCCGGCAAGAACTGTGCAGATCATCATGCTGCTTAAAGCTAATTTCAATAACTTTTTCATTCTTAAATCCCTCCTGTCCATATTTTATCATGCTAATACATTATCATAGTACGCCAAAATATTTTATTTTCAGAAAATTTATGCTAAACTGGAAACATGGAAAAACATGAGTTAATACAAAAACGCAGCACTGACTTTGTTGCCCATAATATGCTGATGAATTATTGGCTATGGGATGATAATCAATTATTAATTGAAAGCTTCATCAAAAATTGTGAATTAGAGATCAATTTTGATGTCAATCACTACCATTTCTGCATTACCGGTGTAGACAGCAAATATAATAATTATACTAAATCAGATTCCTTTGACCATGATGTAGCTAAAGTATTAAAAGAATATGAAATCATTTATGATATACTTGAAAAATATCATTATCAAGGGAATTGTTTTCTGATCAAAGTCGATAATTCTAAAAAAATCGCTGTTTTATTTAGTGAAAAGGGACAACCGCTTTGTCCGCCAATTGCGGCTGCAACAAAGATTGATAACGTAATCAAGGCCCATTACCGTGACCGATATGTTCCTATTGCAACTTCGTTGGCAGTGAATTACAGCGGTTATGAATCAATTCATTTAGCTTATGAAGAAGCCCGCCGTTTAAATCAGCTGGTTTTCTTTGGCATCAACGAAAAAGTTATTACTCAGGAGCTTGTAAGCCAGACTACAGTTGAATGTGCATTAACCTTAATTGATGAAAATTGCCGTAAATTAAAATATTTATGCTGCAATGCATCCTTAGAAGAAATTCTGCATCAGGTAGATGTTATATTTAATGAATTGGTACGCTTCTCTTTGAGTGCTGAATGTTTTAATACGGCATTCATTCTCTGTGAAATGATGATTCAGCTGTTTCAAAAAGTCTATAATTTGACAAATATTCCTTCTAAAAAACGTCAAAAGGATTATGATTCTTTGGAAGCTTATATTAAAGACTTAAAAGCACGGCTTACTTTGATTTATGAAGCTTGTCAGAATCGTCAGCGCTTCTCACACAACGTATTGCTTGCGATTAGTTTTATTATGGATAACTATACTCAAGACGTATCTTTAAAAATAATTTCTGAATATACAAATGTGAATCCAACTTCCCTCAGTACAGATTTTAATCGTGAGGTAACAATGTCAATCAGCGAATATATTTCTAAGCTGAGAATTGATAAAGCAAAGTCACTTTTAACAACTGATTTGGATATCCAAGAGATCATGACTGCTGTTGGTTTTACAAATATGCGTTACTTTACAGATGTGTTTAAAAAAGAAATGAACATGACACCATTGGCATATCGTAAAGCTATACAAAATGATATGATTTTGTAAAGGAATTTAGATGCTTGAAAATGCGATTTCATATATAACAAAAATCCCACCAGAAACAAATTTTCCGGTGGGATCATCCTTTTTGATTATCAAAAAGTGTATTTATAATTTGGTGACTCGTACGGGATTCGAGCAATAGTGTTTTTTAATGTTTTTATATAATTATAAAATGCCTATAATCAATTATCTATGTATGTAATACCCCATTAATTTATATATTTTTTACTAAAAGTGGACATAAATTGGACATAAAAACTAGTTAAAATAAAAGTCGTTTCACTTCATCCGGCAATTCTTTTTGCTCAAGTAAAACTTTTCTCATTATGAATAACAATTCTTCATTTTTATTATTCCTATTGTAAAAGCTATATAGCTGATGATAGTCATTGGGCACATCCATAATTCTCATAATCTTATTTAATCTTCTAACTTTCGCTGCCTTATTTATCTCTTCAAATTTCTTGATTTTTTTCGTATTCATCGCCTCTCAGCATTAGTATATATATTTATTATATTTTAGTAAATATATTTATTAGATTTACTTGTTATCACTTAGCACATGATAAATTGAGTTAGGTGATTAATATGAATAAAAATTACATACAAATTATTAGAGAATTGAGAGAAGATAATGATTATACTCAACAGCAAATTGCTGAGAAATTAGGCACATCACAAACCATGTATGCTAGATATGAACGTGGCGCATCGGAATTGCCTATCCGTCATTTGATTGCATTAAGCAAGTTATACGGAGTATCCACTGACTATATTTTAGGACTATCAAAATCTAAATAAAAAAAACGGCTTACCCTCAATTAAGAGAGTAAGCCAATTTTTATATATTAAAGTCTAGTAGCAACGCCACTATTGTCGAAAGAATATCTTACACCGTCAACAGTGAAAATACCGTCTTTATACATTTTCCCGTCAGAGCCAACATAATAGACTTTATCAATCCATGTTGAAACAGCCATTTGTCCTGCTTCAGCACCAGAAGTATATAAGAAATACCACCCTAGCCAAGCGGAGCTCCATACCCAGCCTGTCTGCATTACACCACCATCACCAAACAAATACCAGTGATCATCAATCCACTGCCATCCAGTAAGCATTACACCCCCAACATAATTCTCTTTATGCCCTGCTTCTCCATCCTTCGGATTAAAGTAATAACTTGATCCTTTTTCTGTAAACCAGCCTGTCAACATGGCATTACCTTTATTAGGATCTAAATAGAATCAACCATCGCTAGTTTGTTTCCATCCCGATACTTTTACACCGTTTTCGTAATAGTACCATTCTGAACCATCTGCAACCCAACCATTCCATTGACCAGAATTAATTAGTGTAAATTTTCTAACATATATTGAATTTTCAAAATCAAGCTTCGTACCATTATTATAGAAAATATCCTCAATTGGTAAGTCACCCTCTAAATAATAGTTTTGTTTAATTTTTGTTAGATCCATATCAATGAAATTATCGCCTAGTCTCGCATCAATATGTATATGTGGTCCAAATTCAATTAGATTACCATCATTATCTTTACCATCTTCTCTTCCTTGTGTATAAAAATGATCTCCTTGTTTGAAAGAAGCTCCTTTCTTTACCTCGACTCCTTTGTCAGTTACAATCTTTTTACCGCCATGTGTACAAAAAAAAGTAACCTTATGGTTACCTACAGGAGTCATAACTACATTATCTGAAACAAATACCGACATATATGGTGAAATTGATCCATCTCTATGTATTTTACTCTCATGCATTACACAGTGCATATCAAAAGGTGCGTAGAATTTTCCGTCTGTAGGACAAATATCATTCGCTCTATTTTCCTGATGTGAAAATGTAGTTAAAGCTATATTATTACGATCAATTCCAGCAGTTTGAGTCACAGTTGCACTTCTTGTTGGAAATAAACTTGTTTGCATATAAATTCCTCCTAAAAAAGCACCAAACGGTGCTCTTCTTAACTTATTTTTATTTTAATACTATTGCCAAAATATAATGGATTATTTAGAAAGCCCATGAAATATAAATCATTATTTTCAACAAACAATACGTATCTTTCTAAGTTATCTTGTTTGATACGATTTGGTTCAGTAAAACAATAATTTTGCTCTTCCTCTGTTTCCGCCTTATCGCAGGAAACCGTCGATCCCTTTGAAGCATAAAAATCTAGAAGTTTATCCTTTATATCATCTATACTTAAAGAATAACGATCAATTAGATTTGTGTTAGAAATTAGATTTCCATTTGTTATATCAAAGTTATAGACAAATTTGCTCCCTTTCCAATCTGATCCCGGAATGAAGCTCCCTTCCTTCACTACTATAGAAAGTATGCTATCATTAAAAAAACATTTATAGCTTAAGTATTGATGACCTACTTCTGTTTGCTTACTTTCATATAGCTCTTTAATGTATTTATTAACTGTATCTGCATCCTTACTATCTATATTAATGCTAAATAAAGTGATTTCAGGATTTGGTGTATAGATTGTATTATACCAATTCGTAAAATCATCACTATGCGTAGATACTAAATCAGAGAGCATTTTTCGAAATATTTTCTCTTCTTCTGTTGAATATAAATCTAATACTTCTGTTTTTTCAACAATAACCCAATCCTTATTTTCATCAATTTTTTTAACATACTTAGTTTCTTCCGGCTTCTCCTGTTCCACAGGCTTTTCAGGCTGTTCAACCACAGGCGGTTCTTCTGGTTTCTCTGCCTCCGTCGGGCCTTGCTGAACACATCCCACTATCATTACCATTAATAAGAAACTTGTTAGTATTTTTTTCATAATATCTCACCTTGTTAGTATAAGTATACGAGATTTTTCAGGATATTTCTAGGTTACGGCGGATGACTCCACGGTTTTGATTTACTCATTTTCTTTATCAATTTGCTACTAGACCTTTGATTTTCTGATTCAGTGCATCTACATCATAATTTGATAGATTTCGGCAGTTTCCTTCTTGGTGGTTCCATATAGATGCTCCTTTCTTTTTCTTTTCGGCAATAAAAAATGCAGGTACTCTCCTCAATGAGAATCCTGCATTTTAATTCATGGTCATTATACGTTTTATCAATCGTTTTTACATAAGCGTGATTACACACCTCATCATCTTCCTTCAAGGTAAAGAAAAATACCCTATACAGGTGCTAAAACATTTTTTCTTTAGCTTCTTTGATTTTATCTTTCAAATACTTACGATATTGCTCAATACTGTCATAAGTATCCCAATGATACGGACATCCCTTACCATATAACTCAAAATATTCATGCCTTAGTTCAGCTATCTCTTGATCATTAACTAAAGTTTCCATAATACCATTACCCATTTATCCCACCATCCTTTTATATTCCTCATAAACATCTTTTAATTTCCCGTTCGCTTCTAAATCTAGTATATCAATACTAGATTTATTTGCAAATATTCCTTTAGCTACATTATGTTCTATTAACCAGTATTCATCCGCGTGCCCTGCAGGCAATTCAATTTCGTTCCTTGTTAACGCAATCCGTCGATCGGATTATAATACAAAATCTATTCATCATCACTGAATTTATGAGATTTTTCAGGATTCGAATCATCTAATAAAAAGCCCAAGTTCTCGATACACCCTAATGGATAAAACATTGCTATCTCATTAGCAGGATGATCTTCTTCAACAAATTCAACCATATCCTGAACTAGTTTTTGTATTTCTTTTTTGGTAACTGCTTTGGATGCAGAGTCATCTTTAAGCCTTATCCACAAGTCTTCATTTCTTTTTATTAAATCATCATAGTTTTGCATGTCATCACATTTTCCCTTTTTTATTTCTGTACTTACTCATATGCCTTTGAGCTATCATAGTTAACAAATTTCTGACATTAGTTAAGATAATGAGCTACTACATGGATCATCATCATCATGTAAAAACTCCGAGGAATCAGGATTTGATAAATGATATTCTTTGAGATCTTTCATTAACTTTTTTACTTCTTCTAAGCTCATCTTATCCACATGCAGAAATCTATCATAGATTTCATCAAATCTATTCATTTTAACATTTCCCTAATTTTTCTAATATTTTTATAGCTTCACTCATCTATAAGGAAGCCTAATGATTCAAGAAGACCAAGAGACCCTGCAAATTTAACTTCTTCCTCTCTAGGATGATCTTCACTCACAAATTTTTCATGTCCTGCATCAGTTTCTTAATTTCCTCCTGAGAAGTTGAAGAATCTATTTAATTGTATCTGTTGATTAATTCATTATAATTATACATAATTACCACCTCCATACAAACTTTCTAATAATTCGTAAATTATTTCCAATTGATCTATACTGCTTTGCATATCCATATTATCATAAATGCTTTTCTCAAGCCAATCCAATCTTTCCAGAAGCTTGTGCTTAATCAATTCAATAGAAAATTCATAATCCGTTTCATATGTCTCAATATCTATCTTTGCTAATTTCTTGCGTAGCTAGCTGCACTGATGCTTCTACAATATTCTGATATTTTAAATATGTATATCTATCGAAACTTTATTATACAGGTTGCGCTGCGGTGAAATGCTTGCTGTAACTTGGTAAGATTTTACCAGAAGTACAATCATTATCAATAAATCACTTACCAAGAAAACTAAGACAGCCAGTTACTTAATAAAGTCTGTAAAAACAAATACCTCTAAAAGAGAAATCGTTTTACCTCACAACCTTATCATATCAATGAATGAACTCCTTGAGCATGAAAAAAAAGAAGGAGGGATTTGAAGAAACATGGTTCATTTTTCCAACACCTTTATCCCATTCAATCTTACGAAGAAGGGCTGATGATGCTATGTTGGCAGTTGGTCTCAAATACATCACTATATATGGTTTTCGACATTCTCATGCTTCACTTTTAATTAATGGCAACATGAACATCAAACTTAAATCATCAAGACTAGGCCATTCTGATGTGCCAGAAACCCTTAATACTTACACGCACATGTTTCCTGATCAGCGTACAGTTTGTGTCAACTACCTGGATTCAATTATTAAAAATAACGAAAAAACTGGACACAAATTGGACATTGATAGCACTAAGCATAAAAAAAACGCCTTGTAATAGGCGTTTATTTATAATTTGGTGACTCGTACGGGATTCGAACCCGTGAATGCTTGCGTGAAAGGCAAGTGAGTTAACCGTTTCTCCAACGAGCCAGAACTGCAGTATCAGCAGTGCTTTTAGATTATAGCAAATACCCATAGATGCCGTCAATACTTTTTTTAAATTTAAGCTTACTTTCCTGAACAAATCAATTGTTAACATAGTAAAACAACCATTAGATTCATTTACTTTCAGCCGTCTGCGGCAATGCCCGGCTTACCTTTTGCCTCCACACTCCGCTGATGAAACGCAGAATAAACACACCGGCTCGAATCAACTCATCGGCTGCCATCGCAATCCAGATGCCAACCAATCCCCAGCCCCACTGCACACCTAACAGATAACCCACTCCGACAGCAATTCCCCATGCCGACAACACGCCGGCAATAACCGGCACATTCACATCATAGGTTGCGACTAACGTGCGGGTCATTGCAATGTTCACTGACCGGCCCACCTCCAAGGCAAATTCCACAAAAACAATTTGTTTCGACAATGCAAGAATTTGCGGATCATTTGTAAAGATGCCAAAAATCAAATCAGAATTAAAATAAATAATGCCCGTTAAGCCAACCGATACTGCAATCGATATAAATACACAGTTCCATACTTTGCGGCCAACCTCATTCAGCCGCCCGGCACCTACTAAATAACCAATGATAATTTGGGTAGCCTGAGCAATCGCCATTGAATAAATATAAGCTACATTCGCCATCATGCTGCAATACACCTTTGTCGCAATCACTGCCGTACCCATCATATTAATAAATTTCATGATGATCGTCTGTGACAAATTATAGGACAATGCCTCCGCACCTGAAGGCAGTGATATATACAGCAGCTTTTTACATGTCTCAACAGGAAAAGGCTTCAAATAAGACAGCTTCAGCTCAGCATAGCCTCTGAAACGAAAGAGCATGAATACCAACACCAAACCGATCAGCTTACTGAAATTGGTTGAAATCGCCGCCCCTACGATGCCTAATCTTGGGAAAAAGAAATAGCCATTGATCAGCATCGCATTGCCGATGATATTCAGCACATTCATCACCACCGATATAGTCATAACTTGCTTCATCAGTGCATAACTGCGCAAAATTGCTGAAAACGTCAAATACAATCCCTGTACTAAAATAAAGCTGCCGACAATCAAAAGATAAGAAGCCGCTTCATTGAAAATTTCTTCCGGTATTGAAAGCAGCTGGAAGACCGGCTTATAAAACAGAAACAATACAACCGTGAGCGCAACACTGAAAAAGCCCATAACAGCCAGAGACACATTACATACTTCAGAAACCTTATGCTCATCCTTAGCACCAATATATTGCGAAATCATGATCGTAATGCCGACACTTGTCATATTTAAAACAATGATAATCAAATTCATTATCTGATTGCCATTACCGATTGCTGCCACTGAATTTTGAGAAAACTGCGACAGCATAATCTGATCGACATTGCCAACCAGCATCTGCAGCAAAAGCTCGATAAAAATCGGCACCGACATCATAAAAACTTTACGTGAATCATATTTTTCTGACAGCATAAACAAGTCCCCTTCGCATTAAACATGTTTATGATACAGCAATTTCACTAAATGTAAATAATCAAATCAGATGATAACGCTAACACTTTTTAAAGACTTACTTCACCTACATAATTCACCTCAAAAATAGCCTTCACCACCTGCGGATCTAAGGTTTTACCAAGCGCCCACATCAGTTTTGTAACCGCTGCTTCACTGGTCATGTCAAAGCCTTGAATCACACCTTGCTTCAGTACCTTCTGACCAGTCTGATAGATAGAAAAATCGCTTCGCTCATACAAGCATTGAGAACATACCACAACACTGATGCCATGATCTACCAATAACTGCAGCTTAGCAATTAAATCACGGCGGATAAAATGCAGCCCACCGGCACCAAAGGCTTCAATGACAATGCCCTTATAGTGCATTGATACAAGCAGATCAAAGAAATCCGGATTAAAGCCAGGTGTCAATTTAATTAGAATCACTTCACTGCATAAATCAGCCTCCAGCTTAAAATCACCAGTACGCTTAGGCAGCAGTTCACGATGAATCGTTAAGCCACGGGCATCAACACAGCCTACGGGCTCACAGTTAACACTTTCAAACGCGTCAAAGCCCATCGTTCTCACCTTTACAGAACGCGAACCAAGAATTATTTTACGATTAAAAGCGACAAACACACCACAGCTATCACTGGCAGCCATCGCAATCGCACAGCGAATATTATCATACCCATCGCTTAACGGATGTGACAAAGGCAGCTGAGACCCTGTCAATACGACGGGAATCGGCAGATTGCGCAGCATAAAGCTTAAAGAAGAAGCGGTATATGCCATCGTATCTGTTCCGTGCGTCAGCACGATACCATCAACCTCATCAACATGGCGGGCAATTTCTCTGGCAATCACCTGCCATTCCTCCGGCTGCATATTAGAACTGTCAATCTTCATCAGATCAATGCAGTCAATACTAATATCGGATTGCGGCGGCAGAAATTCAAGCAATTGTGAACTGGTCAGTTCAGGCTCAAGTCCCTCCTCACCTTTAGCGGATGCGATGGTACCGCCCGTAGTAATCAATAATAATTTTTTCATAAACCTCGTATTATCAATATAGGAATCGTCTATATTGATTTTTCCTTCCTAGACCGAACTTTAATAAGTATATCTTACGGCCATCTGATATATTTTTAAGACACTGTGAATATTTTCTATAAATTTAAAGCTTAACGGTTACAATGAGCATCCTGCCACAGTTCTTTTCTAAAGCTGATTCGTTGATTAACAACTTGATGTTTTATAAATAACATATTTATTTGAACTGAACATAATGTGGATATTATCAAGCAGTTCCATTTATAAGGTAGTGTCATCATGACATCCTTTATTGGCATTGATTTTACCAAATATAAGCATGACTGTTTTATCATGAATCATAAGGGTGAAGTTATTCATGACTCTCCTTATTTTTTTATTTGCCAACCGCAGGCTTTTCAGACCGCACAAAATAACCGACCACACAACCTATTATGGCCGGTATCAGCCAACCCAGACCAAGATTAAACAAAGGCAATGATGATGCCCACGTGCTGATGCCAGGAAGCAGAATTCCCGCGTTCTTTAAACCATCAAGCAAAGAAAATGGAAATACACAAAGCATACCGCACAGCATGATTCGATTATGATTTTTCAGCCATGGATCAAGCAATGAAACTACAATCAGCACAACTACGATCGGATATAAAACAATCAATACCGGCAGCACGATTTGAATCAGCATGCTTAAGCCCACATTAGAAATCACAAAGGAAAACATGCATACACCCGCCAATACCCAGCGGTAAGCCAGCTTTGGAAAATGCGAACAAATAAAATCAGCGAAAGAAGTGGACAAACCAATGGATGTGGTAAGACAAGCTAAAACCACCGCGGCGCCAAGAATAAATCCGCCAAAACCGCCAAATAAAGCTCTTGAAGCATAACTCAGCAAAGCGCCGCCATTGGCAAATAAATCCATCGATGATGTTTGCAGGCCAATCAGCGCTAATGCCGCATAAACAAGAATCAGCAGCAAACCCGCCAGACAGCTGCATAAGAATGCCGATTTCACCATGGTTTTATGATCGGTAATCTGAAACTGCTTCAATGCCTGATAAACAAGAATAGCAAACACTAAACCAGCAAAGCCGTCTAATGCCAGATACCCCTCAATGATACCCTTAAACAGCGGAATCTCCAGATACTCACCGCGCGGCATTCCGATACTGCCCAGCGGATTCATTAACGCCGCGATAAATAATGCCAGAATGGTAAGCAGCAGAATCGGTGTCAGCACTTTACCGACAATATCTACAATTTTACCTGGTCGAATACTTAAAAGAAAGGTCAGGCCAAAGAATACTGCAGTAAACAATACTGAAAATAGCATCGGCTGATTGTTTATGTAAGGCAGCAGGCCAATTTCAAAGGATACTGACCCGCATCTTGGCAATGCAAAGAGCGGACCAATACATAAATACACAGCAAAAGACAGAAATAATGAGAATTTCTTTGAAACCCTTGAGGCCAGCTCATTCATTGAAGTTCCAGCGATAACGACAGCCATAACACCCGCTACCGCAATACCTACATCGCTTAAAACAAAACCTAAAAGGGCAATCGGCGTACTGCTGCCCGCAAGCTGAGCCATAGATGGTGGAAATATCATATTTCCAGCACCAAAAAAGATAGCAAAAATCATACAGGATAATCCTGCAATTTGTGATAAACTCAATTTTTTCATAATCGTCTCCCTCTCTTTAATTATATTAATTCAATCCAGCTTAGAGGCAGACTCGCACAAGAAAAGGATAACAGACGCTGACCGCATGCTTATAGGATATTATCGATAAATTTTTATGTAATTCATGACTCATGCCATACGTCCTCCGCTTTACTAATCATTATAGCATAAAAAGATTCCTATTCACTACAAATCATAATTTTATGTGTGCTGACTAGGGCATAAATGGTTCAGATTTTCTTTAAATTTATGATGAATATGCTATGATAATACCAAAAGAAATGAGGAATTGTATGAAAACCCAATTAGTTTTATTAGGCTGCGGAACTCCCAATGCATGCCCTAACGCATCTGGTCCTGCTTCCGCTGTAACCTATGGTGAAGACAGCTATCTTTTTGACTGTGGTCCAGGTATTGTCAGACAGGCAGCAAAGGCATATCATCAGGGAATTGATGCATTAAGAATGGATCGTTTAAAGTATGTATTTATCACCCATCTGCATTCTGATCACACGCTTGGCTTAAATGATCTAATCCTTACACCCTGGGTGCTTGAACGTCATGAGCCGCTGCATATTTATGGGCCTAAAGGTATTAAAGCGATGGTTAATCATCTGATGCTGGCTTATCAGGCTGATATTGAGCTGCGGATACATGGTTTTGAAAAAGCGGATGCGAAGGCATGCCAGCCAATCGTTCATGAGATTGAAGCCGGTATTGTCTTTCAGAATGACACGGTCAAGATAGAAGCCTTTAAGGTCAGTCATGGCGCATGGCCTTGCTATGCATATAAAATCATTACCCCAGATAAAACGATTGTCATCAGCGGTGATACTTGTCCGTTAGACTTAATGATTCAAAAAGCTGAAAACTGCGATATCCTGCTTCATGAAGTATATTATGCCGCCGGTCTTGCGCAGCGGACACCCGCGTGGCAGAAATACCATGCTTCGATGCATACTTCTTCCTACGCGCTGGCAAAAATTGCGCAGGCTGCCCATGTCAAATTATTAATTACTTATCATCGCATCTATCACATGAATATCCAGGATAACCATGAGGATATCACGATTAAAATGCAGGAACGCGACAAACTTATCGAACAGGAAATCAGAGAAATATACGACGGAGCTTTGGCTATGGGCAAGGATCTTGATGTATACGAATAACCACCAGCACATAGAAAAAAGGAAGCCTTAAAATCATTATAATGAATTAAAGCTTCCTTTTATTGTATGAGCTATTGCTCAGCTTATTAAACTTATTTAGCTAATGCTTCTTTAGCAGCATTCATACCGCCTAATTTACCTGAATTCAAGGCAAATCCTGTTGCCAGACCTTCATATGAAGGATAAGATGTAATATTGCCGTAGAAACCGCCAGCATCATTACCCACTACATATAATCCCTTAACTGGTTCAAGATCAATATTAACTGCCTGTAATTTTTCATTAACGCGTACACCGCCTAATGTACCTAAATTACTGATCTGCATCTTAACAGCATAGAAAGGACCGTCGCTTACCGGATAAACCAGGTTTTCAGCACTCTTGCCGAATGGATCCGCTTTAGAAGCGCATGCGGCATTGTATTCTTCGATGTTAGCAGCGAAACGTTCAGGATCCATACCAGTATTTTTTGCCAGTTCTTCTAAAGTTTCACCCTTAAATACATTTCCTTGCTTAACACCTTCTTCAGCTAATTCCACAAAATCAGCCAGATCAAAATTAGCGCCGCCAACCGCTGGGTCAGTCACTAAATGCTTGCCTTCTGTATAAGCATTTAAAGTCGCAGTATCGACAACGATATAATAGATACCACCCACTGAATAGCCCAGATTTGATGTATACGCTGTATCATAAACAGCTTCTTCATTACCAAAACGGTTACCTGAACGGTCAATCCATAATAATGGTGAACGCACAATCTGATTAAATGGTGAAGAAGCTAAACTTACTTCTGTTGGATTAGTCGCAGCTACAATACCTGAACCATGCAGCAGTGAAGATTGAATATCCCATTTTGCAGCACCGGCATTCCATGCCATCTGTACACCGCTGCCTGTTTCACCCCATGTAGAGATGTATGGTGTATGATAATATTCACTCATCATATCAGCATTGCCTGCAAAACCACCAGTGCCCAGCACTACTGAATCAGCATGTACAATTAATTTACTGCCATCTTCTTTAGTAGCGATAATGCCCTTAACAACACCGTCTTCGATGATTAATTCATCACATGTAGTATTCATTCTTAAATCAAGACCAGCCGCTACCATGTTATCTCTTAATACATCACTTGCGGAAATATCCGTAGGTGCATAAGAGAAAGTATCAAACCAGTGATAGATCCGCCATCTCAGACCATCTGCCTGATGAGCCAGCTGCGGTGCTTCTGGATTGACATGGAAAGTCAAACCATAGCTCTCTAAGAATTCAATCGTATCCGCACTTGTTTCAATAATTTCTTTTGTTAATGGCGCGTAATTAATAAAATGACTGTAATCATTTAAAGTTTGGAATAACTCTTCTGTCGTAATAGCCGCATATTCACCGCCAGCTTCTTTCTGCAAGTGACTTTCTACCGCAAAAGGTCCGCCGGAGAAGAATTTACTGATACCGCCGACATTGCTTGTCTTTTCAACACATAATACATTAGCGCCTTCTTTTAAAGCCGCTCCGGAAGCTGATAAACCAGATAAACCAGCACCAACTACAACTACATCGACAGTGATTTCTTCATCATCCGCCTTTACAACTTCTTTTTCTTCAACATCGACACCGGCTTGTTTCAAACAATCTTTACTGGCTTCGATGATAGCTTTGCTTGTCATTGTCGCACCGGATACCGTTTCTACTTCAACCGTATTGCCGTCAATGATTGCCTGCATAACTTCTGGTGCAGCTACTTGACCGATTTTATCGGTTTCAGTTGTGGCATTTACCTTGCCGTCAGTAATCTTTCCATTTTCATCAATCGTTAAGGTTACTGTTACATCACCGCCGTAACCGGCTGCCGCTGCTGTATATTCACCAGCCGTAATCTTACCTTCAGGCTGATCAGATGGTTTGTCATTATTGGCAGTACATCCGCTCATAACCATGAAGATTGAAAGTGAAAGCGCCGTCAACACTTTCCATGATTTATTCTTCATATGTCCCTCCATTTTTGTTCTGTTACCGAACAAATACACTAATAATTTAACAATTTCACATTAAAATGTCAATAAAATTTTGATATATTTTTCACATTTTAGTATGATATACGAACATTATAATTAATACACACATAGGTTGATGATGTGAACATACTTGTATTATGATTCATCTTACAAAATGGCATGGTATTATGAAAAACGTTGATACTAACAAAGCGCATTGCATAAAGCAAGACTGCACTCAATGTCCTGAATGCAGTCTTGTTAGTTTTTATAATTAAATTTAGTTATCAGCTTCTGAAAAACTTCAATCTCTTCTTCACTGAAATTCTTATAACAGCGGGCGCAGTATTCATCAAAATATGTTTTGATAGCGGCCGCGGTTTCACTTCCTTTAACAGTCAAATAGATGCGGGACACACGTTTATCACTGGCATCTCCGCGGCGTTCAACAAGCCCTGCTTTGACCATTTCCGTAATAATTTCTGAGGTGGTTGAACGCTTCATCATAGAAACATTGGCAATCTCCTGTTGGGTAATTCCCTCATGATCAGCAATCAGATGGATAATTTTCGCATGTGTTTCTTTAATCTTTAACGCGTCGATTTCCATTTCATAATATGTATAAAAACGGCGTACAACATCGGAAAAGCCAATCAACAGATCAGGCTGTATTGCGGTATACATCAGCATCACTTCCTTATACCAGCATTTTATCACAATCAGTTCCATTTTGCATTACAATCCGCTCAGTCTATTTGATAAGATAAAAGGTACTGGTTCTCAGACCAATACCCATTTACAGTAATTCAAGGATTTCTTTTAATGATTTCTTACCAAAATGTACCTTTTCATCATTGATTACCATACACGGAACACTCATGATTTTATATTTCTCTTTTAATTCAGGGAAATGCGCAAGATCATAGATTTCCGTATCAACATGATGATTTTCCAGTGCGATTCGCTGGGCAGATTGGACTACTTCCGGACACATCGTACAGGATAAGGATACCATGACTTTGATGTTCTGCTTAGCTGTCATTTTTTGAATGGCTTCTAAGAGACTTTCATCAAGCGGCTGCTTTGGGCCTGCGGCATTATAGACTGCCAGCGCAAAGGATGTGAACTCATGGCCGCCGGGAACCGCATGATAGATCAAGCCCAGCGGTTGTTTATCAGCATCACAGAACACAAAGCAAGGCTGTGAATGTGCGGCATCAAGCGGCTGCTTAGTCACCTTGATGTGGGGGCTTGTCTGAACAAATTCATCGATGAAATTACTCATCTCCAACCCAAACTTACTCTCATCAACATAACAGCTGATCCATACATCTTTATCCAGCTTTTGGTAAAGTGTTTTGAGCTGGGCAGTCATATCACTGCTGATAAAGCTGTCTGCGGATGCCGCTGCTTCAACAGTATCTGCCAATGTATTTGCTTTTACTTTCAGTTTTTCAGTTTTCAAGCCATGCTTTTCCACCACTGCCTCAATCACCCGTTCCAGTGAGGTAGCAGCGATGGCGCCATCACTCACTGCCGTTACCACCTGACGCAGATTTTTTTCACAGATATCACCCGCCGCATAAACACCATCCAGGGAAGTTTTGCGGTTCATATCAGTGATGACATTACCAACTTCATTAAGCTTAACCTGATCCTTAAATAAGGCATTGGCCGGTTCATAGCCGGCAAAAACAAAGATACCAAAGCTTTCATTTGCTTTTGCTTCATAAGTCCATGTTTCTTTAGTTTCATTGTTGATGAAGACAGCCTTCTTCAAAGAGCCTTCACCGCTGGCCTCAATGATTTCAGTGTTGGTATAAACCGTGATATGCTCATTGGCACGTGCTTTATCAGCGATCGTCTTGGCGCATGTGAAATCTGGTTCACGCACAATGATATTTACATGACGAGCATATTTAGTAAGGAAAATGGCTTCCTCAGCTGCCGCAAAGCCGCCGCCGATGACAAAGACCTCCGAACCGGTGAAGAACTCGCCGTCGCATGTAGCGCAATAGGCGACTCCGCGTCCCTGAAACTCTTTTTCACCTTTAAAACCAAGCTTGCGCGGACTTGAGCCGGTTGCCAAAACGATGCCTGCGCATTGAAAAGTACCTTTGTCTGTTTTAACGGTTTTGATTTCATCCTCAAGCTGTAATTCTTCAACCTCAGCCAGCAGGAATTCGGCGCCAAACAGACTCGCCTGTTCCCGCATTTCCGCTGTCAGTTTTTTTCCGTCGGTTTTAATTACCCCCGGATAGTTAACCACTTCTGAAGTAATCGTTATTTGCCCGCCGAACTTTTCTTTTTCCAGTACCAGTACACTGAACTTGGCACGCGCCAGATAAATTGCCGCCGATAAACCAGCCGGCCCGCCGCCAACGACGATAGCATCGTAGGCTTTATTCATATTAGATAATACCTACCAGATCTAAAGATGGTTTTAATGTATCAGCACCTGGCTGCCACTTAGCCGGACATACCTGATCACCGTGTTCATGAACAAACTGAGAAGCCTGAACGCGTCTGAATAATTCATCAGCGTTACGGCCAACATTACCAGCGATTACCTCATAAGCTACGATCTTTCCATCTGGATTAACGATAAAGCTGCCTCTTTCTGCCATACCGTCAGCTTCGATATAAACCTCGAAATTTTTTGCTAAGAGAGCTGTTGGGTCCGCAAGCATTGGATACTGAATCTTTTGAATTGTCTTAGAAGCATCATGCCATGCTTTGTGTACAAAGTGTGAATCACAGCTTACTGAATAAATTTCACAATTAATTGCTTTGAATTCTTCATATTTGTTGGCTAGATCTTCTAATTCAGTTGGACATACAAATGTGAAATCCGCTGGATAGAAGAAGAAAACACTCCATTTACCTAATACATCTTCTTTACTTACTTCTTTAAATTCATTATTTACATAAGCCTGAACTTTAAAATCTTCAATTGTTTTACCGATTAATGACATATTTTATATCCTCCATTGTCGTATAGTCTATGAATATGAAGCATAAACCTCATGAATCAAAGCACCCTTATTAGCATGCTTCGACTTTATGCTATTATTCATTAGTTAGTCTTAACTAACTGTATACAGGATACCATGGCTGTCGACATCACGCAACTTTAATGCTCTGGGTTAAAAGAAAAAATCTCTGACTGATGTCAAAGACTTTTCTCAAAGTGATTCTACTTAGTTTTCATTCACCGTTAATACAGAGAACACATTTCCTTTTTCTTGGCCGTGTCGTATCAAAATCAACAAACCAGATGGAACCAAAGGGGCCGCTTTGCAAAACACCTTGATCGATTACAAAGGTTTGACTTGCACCAATCATTGTAGATTTTAAATGCGCAGGCCCATTTAGACTTATGCCTTGAAAATCAAAGTGCGGACGGCCTTCGCGATTCATATGCTTAGGTCCCGGATAATAATAGTTGTCATTAAATGCAACCTCATCGGGAAATATTTTTCTTAAACAGCGGTTCAGATCCAGCTGCAGATAATCGGTGCCATTCGGATCTTCATCATGCACATATTCTTCAAAGAATACCGCGCACGTCGTATGCAGCGACTGAACTGTAACAGTGCCATTAGAAATCCCTGATTCAGCAATCCGCGCTTTTATTTCATCGGTAATATTAAAGAAATATATTTTAGGATAACGGGTTTCAAGCTCAATATAATTTATTTTTATCATGCTTCATCATCCTGTACGATTCTTGAGCCAAAATCTTTTCTGGCTTTAAGAATGCCGGTTAAAAAATCATCAATTTTTGCCAGCGGATCATCGCTGCAGAAAATACCTGAAGCGCCGCCGCCTGATTCCGAGCCATATTTGATATTATGATAAATATCCTCGCCATTTTTAATGCCGGCTCCCTGTAAGACCATGATATTGGCATCATAGTCCTTAATGGCTTTCGTTGTCGCTAATAGATAATCTTCAGAGGCCACTATACCGGTGCCGATCAGTTTTGATTGTTCGCAGATAATGCCGGTTGGATGCAGTGATGCGATAATCAATGCCTCCTCAACCGAATCAGCACACACAAAGGTATACAATCCTGCTTTTTTAGCCAGCTCGATGGATTTGATTAATTGACTTAAGGTTATCGGTTTGGCGGATGCATGATTGAGAATCACACCATCAGCGCCAGCCTGTGCCAACGCCTCAGCAAGCACGCCGCCCATCGTACCGCCAGGTTCAATTGGGTCCATGAACTGAGCATTGATGATTACATGGGGGGCCGCCTGCGCAATGCGGTAGATATCAACGATAGGTACATTCAATGTCACTGTTACATCATTATCAACCGCAATCTTTTCGCAATATTTCGCAATTGTCAGCAATTCCTCTCCCCACATATAAGCTTTCGCATTTACTCCCAAAGTAGGTGTTTTAATCTGTTTTTTATGTTTCATTTCACAACCTCCTAATCACAGTTAAAGACGTGATAATAATGTTCAAGAACAGCCTTGATTGCCTTATCGGCGGTACTCATCATCTGCTTATAATTATTTGCATGCTCCTCATTGATTGCCTGCGCGCCGGCTGTGCAGAAATCCGTGAAAATATTAATCTTGCTGATGCCTGATTCAGCGCATCGCCGTAAGTTTTCATCACCGGTCGAAGAGCCGCCATGCAGCACTAATGGAATCGATACCGCGGCTTTCAGCTCAGCTAAGCGGTCAAAATTAATCTTGGGTGTTCCCTTATAGAAGCCATGAGCGGTGCCGATGGAAACAGCAACTGAATCAATGCCGGTCGCATTCACAAACTCCACCAGATCAGCCGCTTCAGTATAGACAGAAGCATCCCCTTTTTCTTCTTCATAATTGATTCCCGCTCCCACATGGCCGATTTCTGCTTCTACACTCACATTACGCGGATGTGCATAATCAACGATAATCTTGGTTTTTCTGATATTCTCAGCAAGCGTATCGGCAGAGGCATCAATCATAACAGACGTAAATCCCAAATCGATTGCTTGCTTCACAAATTTAATAGATTTGCCATGATCAATATGCAAAGCTACTTCTACATTGGCTTTTTCAGCATAATAGCGGCCGATAAAATACGCATCCTCCAAAGAGAGTACTGACTGCATCGCTTCACTATATGCTAAAATTACCGGTCTGCCGACAGATTGCGCGGCTTCAACATACGCTCTTGCCATATTCATGTTGCAATAATCCGGTGAAGGGATTGCATAATTACTGTCATTAGCCGCCATCAGCATGGCTTTTGTATTTACGAGCATATCTTACCCTTCTTTCCTAATCATCCTGTTTTTCAGCCTTGGCAAGCTCAGCTGCTGACTGCATTTTCTTCTTGAAATAGATTTTTTGTAAAACAACACAAGCGATGATAATTGCTAAACAGCAGACTGCCCCTATCGTAGAATTGATATTAAACAGCAGAAACAGCGGGAAAGTTGACCATAAGGTACCTGATATAGCTGAAATCAGCGTATACTCACTCTGACTCCACGTATAACCGCTGGATAAGGCAACCTCCGTGATTTTCGGTGCCATGAAGGAAGCGATCACTAAGGTTAAGGCTAAAAATATCGTACAGGATAACAAGGTTCTGCCAACCTTGCCGCGATGCACAACATTCAGCATGGAACAATTGTAACCGCAGGCCGCCAAGGAAGCGATTGGAATGATTCGATTGCCTGGCACGATCGCACATAACGCGACACAGACCGGAATCGCAATTACTGAAATCAGCATTACGGTTGTATGTCCTAAACCAACAGCATTATCCATACCAATATATAATTCACCGCTCTTATTCTTCTCAGCCATAATCTTACTGCATGCCTGAGAAATCGGTACTAAGCCTTCCATTAAAATCTTCACCATTCGCGGGGTTAAATATAATAAAGCAGCCATTGCCATACCTGTTGTAAAAGATGTTTTCGCATCCTGACCGCCGATAAACGCAATCACGGTACCTAAGATAAATCCCAGATAAATTGGATCTTTAATGACCTTTAATACCGGATTATCCTGCAGCTTCTTAGCATTTGTCTGACTGATTGTTTTCTCTTCACCCGTTTTCCCTTTGCCGAGTAAATTATATAAAGGCTCAAGAATAAAACCGACAATCCACTGACCAAGACAGCCGCCATGCGGAATTGAAATCCCCGGAATACCGATAACCTCCTGAACGCGTTTTGCTGTTCGATCCGCAATTAAGAAGATAACAGCCGCGTGCGCCAGCGCTGCCAGTAAACCAAAGAATAAATTATTCGTAATGACATAAATCAATGAACCAGTTAACGCATAATGCCAGAAATTCCAGATATCGATATCCATTGTTTTCGTTGCGCCGACAGCTAACATGATTAAATTAAACGCCAGCATAAGCGGAATGATGAAAGCACCGATTTCTGTGCCATAGGCAATCCCCGATAAAGCGGTCCAGCCTACATCGATGACATCAAGATTCAAATTAGCTTTACCGACCAGTCCAGTTGCTACCGGCCCCAGATAATTAGAAACAATGGACAAGGCTAAATCCAAGCCAAATAAACCAATACCAACGGTTATACCACCCTTAACTGCTTTATTAACATTACACTTGAAGGCAATACCGATCAATGCAACCATTAATGGAACCATCAAATATTTGCCTAAGCCAGAAATCGTACTGAAAAATGTACTTAGAAATTCCATAGAATCCTACCTCCTTTTATTTATCTAAGATTTCTAACAGTTTACTTGCCGCTTCTTCTGCCCCTATGCCGGAAATAAACCCAATACCCATGACCGACGGAATTGAATATTCATTTTGTAACTGAGTGGAACTGACAATAACATCACCGCGGTCTTCATAGCTTTCAATCTCATTAATGCTGCATTGAATAATTTCATGAGAAATATTATGATCATCTAACAATTCATCGATCCGCATGGAAATCATCGTCGAAGTAGCAATGCCACTTCCACATGCTATAATTACAGTCTTCATCTACGCTGCCTCCTTTCTTTTTTTTATTTTTCAATCATAAAAACCTAAAAATAAACTGCCGGATAAAACTACTCAGCTTCAGCCTGCTTAACCAAAGCCACTAATTCCTCCTTACTTTTCACAGACAAGACAGCATTCATGAATGTCTGATTGAACCAGAGCTTTGCCAAACTGGAAATGGCTTGAGTATGTACCGATATATCTTTGATCAGCAGCATAAATACAATCTTTACATGGATCTGCTCATCAAGCTTATCCATCCGCACATAATTGATCGGATGGTTTAATACAGCGATGATTAAAGCGTTTTTCTTCACATGCACAGCATCGACATGCGGCAGAGCGATGTTGTAACAGGTGGCGATAATTCCCGTTGGAAATTTTGCTTCCCGCTCTTTCAAGGCTGACAGAAAGGTATCCTGCACATAATTTTGCGCATATAAATCATCTGCCAAATACGCATATAAATCATCTCTGCTTGTGAAATCACAAAAGTAAACCTTGCCATTTTCAATTAATTCACTGATATGTACCATTCTCATTCTCCTAACTTTCAACGATTATAAGCCTTCCTTTCAGCTTATTAAGTGTAATCATATACACAGCTGTATTTATTACTTATACTCTTTAATAAAACGAACAAATTTATCATATGTGTTGATATAGCTGTGATGCGCCATCCATCTTGATGATGAAAACATCTCAATTAATTGTTTTAAAATCTTTAAAAAATTATTCTTATCCTTCTGTGATACTGAAAGCAGGAAAATGATATTAATATCATTCTACCGCCAGCGGAAAGGTTTTTTAAATATACCAACCGTTATGAACGTACTCTTTTCATCACACTGAATGGGATGCAGCACCGCGATGTTCAGATATTCTGAGGGTGATATTTCCTCTCTGATCATGACACGCTTCAAAAAATCATCATCCAGCTCTTTATGTGCCGCACATAGCTGCTTTATTACTTCTTCATAATTCTTTGCATGTTCAAAGTAACAGAAAGTACCATCAAAATATTGCAGCAGTGAATCATTCTCCATCATGCGTTTCTTCTTGATATCACTGATAGCCGCAAAAATATTTTCGATATCCTTTTGTGAAATAAAGACGGTGACATCAACAATCTCACAAGTGTAATAGCCTTTCAGCGGCATTGTAGTCAAAATTAAATCGATGTTTTTACTGCCGATTTTCGCTAGTTCACTTTCATCAGAAACCATTGTGATACTTAGATCATTCAGAAAATTTGTTTCCAATTTCGAGTAAATCAGGGCATTTAATTTCAGATATTCCGGATTGATGACTACCGTCTTGATTTTTGTCAGTGTCTGCTTTTCAATTTGAGCGCCGACATGCAGGGCAATATAGGAAATCTGATGATCATTCATATCGATGCCGGCATATTGATCCTGAATTCGCTTGGCTATAAATACCGATATTTCATAAATTGTCGGATAAGAATCTTTAATGCTGGTCAATAATGGATTGCGCAGTGACATTTTACGGTTAATGATGTTATTTAAATGTAATGCGAAATTGGAAATGAATTCATCATTGTCTAGGTTGATATAGTATTCATTGTAAATTTCCACGATTAATTTCTTAACAAAGCTAATAATTGATGGTTCCACAAATTCATTCAGCCGTGCATAGTTTTCCTTTACACCTATTTTTTTCATACTTATCAGCAGAAACGCATAGATGCTGTCAAAATCATTTCTGCTAGCCTTAAAATCATATTTATCCGTTATCCGCGCTAAGATTTGAGCAGCACATTGAGAAGGTGAGTCAGCGTCAAGCAGCGCTGGATTCATTTCAAAAAGTTCTGGCTGAAGCTCATACTTATTACGGTCAATGATGATGCATACATGCAGGACGATGTTGTTTAAGGCAAAGTCATTGATTTCAAACTGCTGTTCACTGATGATTTTAAAAATGGTATTTTTTATTTCAAAGACATCAATATCCACGAAGAAAGCATTGAGAATGGCGGTATTTAAAATGCTGTTTTCAGCTTCTTTATAAACCATGTCACAGAACAGACGGCGGATGTTTTTCTCAGTCCCTTTCAGCGCAAGTGTTGTCTTACGGCGGATAATAGTAACTTCATAGGGTGCAATGATTTTCTTTAATGCGGTGATTGAGGTCAGCAGTGTCTGTTCACTGATAAATAAGGAGTTGGCTAAATCAAAGTAATCGAGAGGCTGTTTACTGATTAATAATTCCTTGAGGATGATTAATTCACGATTATTTTCATCAAGGTTTTCTGGCTGATCTCTATCCTGAAGCAGTTCTTCAATTTCTTTCGTCTTTTTAATAATCCGATACCCTTGATTCGACGAAAGAATATAGCTGCCTGATGTATTGATGTTTTTGACATCGCTGCGCAGTGTTCTTAATGATATGCCGAAAAAGGATACAATTTCATTGGATGAAACCCAGGCATCCCTTTGCGACAGATATTTGATTAACTTTTTTTCTCTTGATGTGAAAACAGACATAATGGTTCCTCCAATCACACGGTGACAATCTAACTTATAATAAGCACTAAATAGGGTTTTAAGTTGGTTCAGCATATCGTTGATCCTAATTATGAAATTACTTCCCCTTTGATGAGCGGCTGAGCCTTTCTTATGAGATCGGTTAAGCGGCTGCTTATTTTAAAAAGATGACATGAATATTGTGCGTTGACTGAATTCTGAATATACTGTTTTAAATGTTATAATTCCTTGACTGGCTGGGCAAGGCAACGATATTCTTGCTGAATCATATTCTGTTTTCTAAATTGTTTTTGTATGATGCTTTTTAGATACCCATGGCGCAAAGATGGCAGTTTCTTTTGCGGGAGCGGTTGCCGTCATAGTCAACAAAGTAGATATAGCCATAGGTGCCGGTCAGGATTTCACCATTTTTGATAATGAAGGTTTTATCTGAACCTAATAATGTAGCTTTGCAGTGGGCATCGCCATTTAATAGGCTGGCCGGACGTGTGGCCATGGCGCCGCCATTGTCTTTGGAGAATTGACGATGGAGCGGGCCTGGATATTTATAATCGTCATCGTAAGCAAGCTGTTTTGGAAACAGTTTATTGAGACCTTTATTTAAGTCAGCCTGCAGATATTCATCACCGAGTGCATCAAAGTCATGGACCATTTCTTCAAAGAAGACAGCGCAAGTGGTATGCGGTGACTGTACGACAAGGATGCCATTTTGGATTCCTGTTTCATTGACAAAGTCGCGGCAGTCTTGACGTATTTCAAAATAGGTGGCCTTATTCCCCTGTGTTTCAAAAGTCAGCTGTTTATGATAGATGTGAAATTCATTCATAGTATCCCTCCTTTTGGTCTACAGACATTCGTTGAGTATTTGAACAATGTCTTGTTTAGATAATTTGCGATAGCCACTCGTAAAATAACCGTGGTCTGAGGCAAGCTTGGCAGCCATTTCATCAAAGTATCGGTTGTCGATGCCTAATGCCGATAAATGTGATTCAAGTTGCAGCTGTTCATAGCAGAAGGCTTCAATCGCTTCAATGGTTTTCTCAGCCAAGGTGATATCGTCATTTTCACAGCTTAGGCCGAAGGCATTGATGCCGAGATTTCTAAAGCGTTTTAGGCTTTTCTCATCAATGATGTGACGAAGATAACGCGGCATAATAATTGCAAGTCCTAAACCATGAGTGATGTCATAGTAGGCTGAAATTTCATGTTCAATGGGGTGCATCGTCCAGTTATTTTCTTTGTCATAGCGTAAAAAGTCGTTGATTGCCCATGGAGCGGCCCACATCAGATTGGCTCTTGCTTCATAATTATCAGGCTGTGCATAGGCTATTGGCGCATATTGAATCACGGTACGGACTAAGCCTTCCATAAAGGTGTCAAGCATGAACATGCAGTTATCACTGGAAAAGTAAGTTTCAAGTGTATGACAAAGAATGTCAACGGAGCCGCAGGCCGTTTGAAATTGCGGAACGGAATAAGTATATTCAGGATTCAAAAAGGTAGCCTTAGGCCGTTGGCTGGGTTTGCGCAGGCCCAGTTTATCTTTAGTTTCAAGATTGGAGATGATAGCACCGAAGTTCATTTCAGAGCCTGTGGCAGATACCGTGGAAATTGTGAGTAATGGCAGACTGTTTTCCACTGGATATTTACCTAATACGACATCCCAGATGGGGGCGTCGATCAGCACACCTGAAGCGATTGCCTTGGCACTGTCAATAGCGGAACCGCCGCCGGCAACAAGAATTAAATCACATTGTTCTTGACGGCAAAGGTCGATGCCTTCCTGGACATCGCTATGACGCGGGTTGGGCTGAATCTTGGTGAATTCAACAATTTCAAAGCCGTATTCTTTACCAGTGCTGATGACTAAATCATAGATGCCCAGCTGTTTGATAAAGTCTCCTTGATAAATGAAGAAGAGTTTATGACCATAGCGTGTGATTTCCTGTCCCAGCGAGGACTTATCAACAGGGCCGAAATATACTTTCGTACCAATATCATAGACAAATTGCTTAAACATGTGATCCCTCCTTAATGTTGATGGTGTATCAACCTTTTTCTTAATTTCATTATCATGGAAATAGGGGGATAAAAAAAGTTAATAATTGCACAAAGTCATGCAACTAATCTTTACCTGTTAATAAATGGAAGGCATGAAAAGCGCTGAAATAAAAAATCTTCAGATTGCTCCAAAGATTTTTGTGTTAAAACATATTTATTTTTTGACAGGCTGATTGTCATTGGCATGTTTCAGCAATTCTTCTTTATTTAAAACATGGCGTGTGGCAAAGTAGTCCAGATCAAGCTTGTTTAGATCTACAACTGGTTCGTCCTTGATTGCTGCCAGCAATTCTTTTTCCAAGGGCCATAGCTGTTGGCATTCTTCTTCATGAGCCAGATGGGATGGAAAGAAAGGCGGATTGCATTCACGATAGAAGTTCAGTGTGAAGTCTGGATAAGACACAAAATCATCATTGACGATGCAGCCTTCAAGTCCCCATTTTTTCTCATGGGCAATCAAGTCACGCCGCAGTTCAAGACGTTTGGCATTATATGCTTCAGGCTTTGTTTCCAATAGGTTCTCTGTTTCCTGAGGGTCATTTTGTAAGTCGAATAATTCCTCACGCGGGCCGCCATAGTAGTAATTGTATTTGAAGCTGCCTTTGCGCAGGCTAACCCAGCGGCGGGCTCCATGCTGATGTTCGACGTATTGCATGCTGCGGTCTTTCTCGTTTTTAAGCAATGAGGCACCCGGCAGTTCTTTATTTGATGGATAAGGGACGTTGGCGGCATCAAGGAAGGTTGGCAGGATGTCGTTGAGATCCACAAAGTCATCGCAGAAGGTGTTGGGTATAACTTTTCCTGGATAGCGAAGAATCATTGGTACGCGGCAGGAAGGGTCATAAGGCAGGAATTTTTGATATGTACCCAGATCGCCCAGCATTTCGCCATGATCGCTGGTGAAGAGGATCAATGTATTGTCAAGTTCACCCATGGCTTCCAGCTGGTCGAGAATCAGGCCAATGTTTTTATCAACAAAACTGATGGAAGCATAGTACAGCTCCCTTGCACGCATGAGCGTTTCCATGTCAGGATAATCGGCGATATTTTTGTTTTCTTCTGCAAGTGTTGAAAGTGTGGTTTTGGTGATGGAAGGACTAGGGATTGCTTTACCTTTGTACATTTCAGCATAAGATGCCGGTACGTCAAACGGCGGATGTGGTGCGATGAAGCCAGCCCATAGCATGAAGGGTTTATCCTTGCTCTTGTTTTTGAGGTAGTTGATGGTTTCTTTGGCTACCCAGCTTGAGCCGTGATCTTCTTCTTTGACTAAGGATTGCTGAGGCTGCATGTACAGCGCGTGACGGACACCGTGCAGGCTTTGCAGGTGCGGATATTTTTCTTTTAGATAGAGTGCGTATTCATCATCTTCTCTGAATCTTGGTATTTCATCCATTAAGAGCAGGCGGTGGAAGCCATTGTGTCGGCGATAAGGCTGAAAGTGCATTTTACCGACAGCGATGGTGTCATAGCCGGCGTCGCTTAAAATCTGCGCGAAGGTAGGCAGGTCATAAGGGATTTGATGGGAGTCATCGAAATAGTTGTCGTCAAAGGTGTGTTCTTTGCATGGCAGGCCGCAGAGGATGTTGTGACGAGCTGGGATGCAGACGGGGTTTGGTGAAAAGGCGTGCGTGTAGCTGCAGCCTTCGTGTGCCAGGCGGTCGAGGTTTGGCGTATGCATAAATTCATAACCGTGAGCGTGGATGGTGTCGTAGCGCTGCTGGTCGGTTGTGATAAATAAGATGTTTGGTTTGTTCATGAAAAAAAGCCTCCTGATATGAGTACATCATAGCATATTGGAGGCGTGGGGGAAAGGGACTGAAAAATTTATATTGATTTTTGGAAAAAATTATTAAGCTGATATTAAGATCTCATATCGTTATAAGTTGGTAGAACACATTTAAACGATAAGTTAGGTAAAAAAGCCTTTAAATCGAGAGTGGAACTGATGGCTAGGTCATTTGTTCTTACTTTTGAATATTGTTTATTTGTAAGTAGCATTTTACCATTTTATGTATATTTAAAATCATAATTTAAATTTGCATATTATTTATTATCAATTAATTAATAAAGATAAGTTTTATTTAGAGTTTACCTCACAAGTATTATTTACCAATTACTAATTATATTTTGTCCTATTTTGAAGGATATTGGCTGTAGATATATTTTTGTTCCCAAATTTCATCATGATAATGCGAGAATTCTGAAATTTTACAATCATTATACAAATCATCTGCCAGCTCAATGATAATATCTTTTAATTCAAGATTGTCTAAATATTTCTGTGGAATGGCTTTTAGCCCTAAATAGGCTCCTAATATGTTTCCAGTGACTGCTCCGGTTGAATCACTATCACCGCTATGATTCACAGAGGCAATAAGTGCTTTATCAAAGTCATCACTATATTTTAATGAACAATAAATAGCAATCGCTAAAGTTTCCTCAGCTACCCAACCTTCACCTATTTGCTTGATGGCATCCAAGTCATTAATATCACTTTTTTGAGATAATTCGATAGCTTTATCCACTAAATCAAGGAAATCTTGTAAAAACATTTTATCAGAAAATAGTTGAGCAATAACTCTTTTCATATCTTTAACCGCATCTATAAGTGATATATCATCATTATGAGCAACAAGATTAATAATGTGAACCAATCCTGCTGCAGGAATGTAGCCCAGCGGATGTCCATGTGTTAAAGCTGCAACTTCAGCTCCAATCATATCAACCTTTTCGCTACTCCATTTTTCACTAAAATATAGACCAACAGGAGCGACCCGCATCACACCGCCACAACCTTTGCTTTTATTGAGCGGTCTATTTATTGTCCCGTTTATGCCATTTGAAATTGTAGAAATACATGTATAGCCAGGATCTCTGCATACAAATAATTCAGGAATATCTACTAACCAAGAAGTGTGTTGTTCCTTTGGCAAAGGATAACGCTCAATTTGGGTTCTATACCAATCTTTATAGCTTTCAAATACATAGTTAGGATAACTCCCCATTATGCCTCGAGTCATTCCTCTTGTATGACCATATAAAAGACCTGTAGCGGTAAATAAGGTCATCTGGGTATCATCAGAAATTTCAGCAACACCATTCTCAAGCGAATATTCAGTAATGCCATTATTCCCGTATTTTGAAAAGATATCAGAGTCTTTCATAAACTCCACGGGATAGCCTAAAGCATCACCAGCAGCACCGCCAATTAAGCAACCTCGATATTTGTCAATGTCCTTCATTACAACACCCTCCTTTTAGCTTAACGTCTTCTATATCTAATTGTAAATCTAATTCTATTCTCTTTAACTCAGAAATGTTTAATTTGCATTATCTGTAATTTTCAGCAATTATCAATCACTGTAATTAATTTGTTTTCAATGATTTTATTTCATAATGAGCATAATTATATGCAGGCATAACCATTCATTTTTCTCTTCTTAAAAGTACAACGGTCTCCACATGATACGTCCACGGAAACATATCCACCGGCTGCAACCGCTCCACCCCATATCCTCGCTCCCCCAAATACTTCAAATCCCTCGCCAGCGTCGACGGATCACACGACACATACACAATCCGCCTCGGCGCCATCGTCAGCATCGCCTCCAGCGTCCGCTCATCACAGCCCTTACGCGGTGGATCCACACAAACCACATCCACCCTTTCCCCGCTATCCGCAATCCGCGCCGCATACTCTCCAGCATCCGCGCACACAAAATCCACATTCACAATCCCATTCCGCGCCGCATTCCGTTTCGCATCCTCAATCGCCGCAGCCACAACCTCAACCCCCTGCACATGCGCTGCCTGCCTTGCCATAAACTGCGTAATAGTCCCAATTCCGCAATACAGATCAACCACACGATCATCCTTCGATAATCCCGCAAACGCCACCGCCTGATTATACAGCTTTACCGTCTGCACCGGATTCACCTGATAAAACGACTTCGAAGAAATCTCAAAACGCAGCCCATCCAACTCATCTACAATCGTCGGCCGCCCATAAAGCAGCTCCTCCTCATCCCCCAAAATCACATTATCCGCACGCTGATTCAAATTCAAAATGACACTCTTAACCTCTGGTACCTCAGCCACCAGCACGTTTGCCATCTTCTTCAGCTCAGCAACCCTTTTCTCCCTAACAATAAAAACCACCATTACCTCGCGGGTACTGAACCCCACCTTCACCAACAAATGCCGAAACACCTCCGCGTTGCCAAACTCCCCAATAAGCCGCTTCATGCACTGCACCGTCTTATTAATCAGCTCATGCTGAATCAAACACACATCCATATCGATAATATCATTGCTGTTGATCCGATAAAACCCACACACCGTCTTCCCAGCCTTATCCACACCAACCGGCACCTGCCCCTTGTTGCGGTAATACCAGCCATCCTCCATCATCAGCGCATCCTCAACATGACAATCCAAACCGCCGATCCGCTCAAGCGCATCCTTCACCCGCTGCGTCTTAAATCGCTGCAGCTCCACCAACGAAAAATGCTGCAGCTGACAACCGCCGCACTGCTTAAAAATCTTACAAGGCGGTGCTGCCCGCTCAGGACTCGCACTAATCAGCTTCATCAGCCTGCCGTAGCCAAAATTCTTCCTCACCTGCGTAACCACAATCTCTCCGCATTCACCAACCAGCATATCCTTCACAAAAAGCGGAAAACCATCCACCTTCACAACTCCGAGACCTTCAAAAGTATAATTCAGGCACGTCCCTGTAACACGATCATTTTTCTTCATCATCAACACTCACTCTCATCATTAATTATCACCATTATAACATAAAAAAGCCGCCTAATTTTCATCAGGCAGCAAGTTCGGCAGCAGATTTTTAATATTCCTCAAATTCGTAGAATCCTTACTGATCCAGCAGGAAATCAAATTTCCATGAATCAGCGTCAGCAACATCTTCGAATACTGATCCGCATGCATCTCATCATAACCGCACGCCATCAGTTTCTCACGATACAAAACCTCCCACTTTCGATACACTTCCTTTGAAGCCGCATCCAGCTCCTCACTGATATAAGTAGCCTCAATCCCCATAAACGTGATAATCAGCGACTTCAGACCTTCCCTGCCATTTTCAATATCTCTGGCAAGACATTCCGCCATCCAGCAAAAAACCTCCACCGCATTATCAGAGACTGAAAATATATTCTTGCGAATCCCCATCTCCATCTTATCATAAGCGTCATGAACAACAGCCACCGCCAGCTGATTCTTACCGCCAGGAAAATAATGATAAAAAGATCCTTTGGGAATATCACATGCACTTACGATCTCATTGATACCAACACCAAAATAACCCTTCTGCGAGAATAATGTAGACGCCTTTTCAAGAATCATCTCCCGCTTTTCCGCACTGTGATTCATACTGCCACCACCCTTACAATTAAATATATAATAAAGGGGCTGACTTCTAATATCAACCCCTTATTTATAAAATTTTCGCTTATTTCTTCTGCTTTTTTACATTCACAAGCATTATTTAATCATTGAAGAAGCAGACACACCAGCATTTCTACCGCTAGTCATAGCCCAACCGAACAATGAACCGCCATAATAGATATCGCCTTCAAGACCGCCGACAACCTCACCGGCAGCAAACAATCCATCAACAGCCTCCTGCTTCGTATTCAGAACCTGCATCTGATCATTAATATGCAAGCCGCCTAATGTTGCATAATAACGCAGCCACATCTGCACTGCATAATAAGGACCATCATTGCTGATTTCAACCGTTAGCTTTCTGCCGAATTCATCAGTACCTGCAGCCACATCAGCATTATACTTCTCTGCCGCAGCAGTTAATGAACCTTCAGGCAGATTCAATGTCTTCGCAAGATCTTCAAGCGTTTCACCCTTGACCATCACTGGATTTGATGAACCATTATTTTCAAGCCATTCCTTAACATTCTCTTCAGTATAAATTGCACTGCCGATCATTCCCTTATTGAAGGCATCAAAAGAAGCCTGATCAAGAATTAAATAATTAGTCTTATTCTGTTTCATAGCCTGAATCAGATCATAAGCCTTACCTTGTTCATTCGCAAAACGAACACCGTTTTCATTTACTAAGAATGCACCGCTTGTCGCATAAGCACCGCCGACACCTGGATTGCAGTATTGACCTAATCCGCTAGGCATCACAATACTGTTAGGCTGTACATTCACAAATTCCATATTGATCAAATCAGCATCAACAGCTTTAGTCATTTCAATTGCATCACCTGTCGCACCAGCTGCACCGGCATAAACAAATTCCTGATATTCAGCCGGAACTAACTCGTCATTAGCACCAAAGCCGCCAGTCGCTAAAATAACAGCCTTCGCATTAATTGTATAAATCTTATCCTTGCTTTCAGCTTTAGCACCCACAACCTTGCCATTTTCAATAATCAATTCAGAACCTGCAGTATTCAAATAAACTTCACCGCCGGCATCCTCTACACGCTGAAGCAATGTCTTAACAACACCAGCACCGCGTCCAACACCTGAGTAAGTACGTCCCGGTTCAGAATTATCGTATTCAACATTAGCGCCTTCCGGATCAACCAACCAGTCAAAAGCAGCACCTACTGTATTTACGAAAATATCCAAGGTAGCTTCATCATTATAATTATGTCCATTAGCCAGCATATCCGCCTTCAGCATTTCAGGACTGTCTTCATAACCTGATTCAATCTGCCATTTACTGCCTGTCGCCGTCGTTCCAGCGCCAGCCATTGATGACGCACCACCGGCAAAAGACATCTTTTCTAATAATACAACTTTATTACCTTCCTGAAGGGCTGATAATGAAGCTGTCAAACCAGCACCACCGGCACCAATTACCAAGATATCCGTTGTTAATTCAACTGTTTCCTTCTCAGTATTGCCAGTTACAGCCTGGCTCATCTTATCCAGATCAGCACCAGCCTGAGTCAGTGCATCCTTTAATGCTTCAATAAAGCCATTGCTTGTTACTGTAGCACCGCTAACCGTATCAATCGCAATACTTTGACTATCCAGCACTTCCTGTACCAAAGTTGGCAGTGCCGCACCGCCAATTGCTTCAGTTTCTGAATTCTCTAATACATCAATAGCCGTGATCTTATCAGCATCCACAGTCACCGAGATCTTTAAATCACCGCCAAACCCTTTTGCTGTTGCTTCATATGTTCCAGCTGTCATCCCTGTTTTGTCATCGACAGGTGCATCGCTCTTAGGCGCACAACCGGAGAACAACATTGCTCCAGCTAAGCATAAACTCAATAATTTAGCCTTTTTCATAGTTCCTCCTATCCCGTTTGCATTTTACTAGACGAACGGTCTACTATTAGTATACCTGAAGTTGCTTCAATGTCAAGACAGTTTTGTGAATTGTTTAGCTTACAAGCATCAATAATCACTTGTGGATTTATTATCCCTTACATGTAATGTCATCATAGATCTATCAAAAACTCAGCTCCACTTACAAAGAAAAAGAGAAATGCATAATACATTCCTCCACAAAAAAGCCCCAATTTTTCGAACCTATTATTTCTGCTTCAGCAATCCCATAAACGAGCTGCCATTCTGCGGCGCCGCCACTCCAAAGAAATCGCAGACGCTCGCACCCACATCCGACAATGACTTCCGCAAGCCTAACTCAACGCCATGCACCTGCCCATGCCATACCAACAGCGGCACATTTTCACGCGTATGCTTATTATGACCGATATCCGGATCGTTGCCATGATCTGCCATCACGACCAGCACATCCTCATCATTCAGCAGTTCAATGATTTGAGCAATCTTCGCATCCGCCAGCTTCAGCAATTCCATATACCACTTAGCATCCTGACTGTGACCGGCAAGATCGGTCTCCTGCACATTGGTACAAATAAAACCATGCTTCATAGACTTCACGGCATCCAGCGTCAGATCCAGCACTTCACCGGTATCCACACAGGAAATCGACTTGCCATCATCATTTGCGACAATATCTGCCACCTTACCAAGCAGCGTTACTTCAATCCCTGCCTCACTCAAAATCGTCGGTGCCTGAACGCTCTTATCCACACCATAACCAAGATGGCGGCACATATAACCTTGTTCATATGACTTTGACTTCACGGCATGAATCCCGATAAAACGATCCTCACGCGTCTCCTCGGCAGCCAGAATATCCTTAATCGTATTACCTGTACCGCCAAAAGGAATCACCCGGTTGACCGTTACTACCTCTCTGACCTGCCGGGCCAGCTCCAGCTCTTTTTCAAACGGCATGACATCCAGCGGCGCCGTACAATTATACGCCATGCCAAAATCTGCATCAATATTATCCGCCACCGTACACGCATCATCCACTAACAGATAACGCAGCTTGCCGCGGCTGATAACATCAACCTTATGACCCAAGGAAAGCAAATGCTCAGCAACCTCATCCACCTTATCCTGAAAAGGCTGTACCTTTGGAACCTTTGGCAAAGTGCCCATAATTTCCTGATGTCCCATAAACGTATCAGCGCCAAAATGCATCAACTCACATTTCCCAAAATTAGCTTCCTTGCTGAAATGCATATTTTTGCTTGTCTTGCCAAACGCATTCATCAATCCCAGCCGTTCCAATGCCGGCAGCTTTAAATCCGGATAATCATTCAAAATACTGCCTAATGTAGAGCTGCTTTCATCGCCGGGCCGCGCCGTTGCCGCATCACTCATCGCGCCGATGCCAAAACCATCCAGTACAATGACTACAAATCGCTGATTCATTTTATTTCATCTCCCAAGCTGTTGTAAATTCCAAGCAGCTTCATCTCGCCTGTATGGATGCCTTCAACAACCGCTACATTGCTGCGCGTCACAAAAATCTGAAAACGGAAAGCCATCACCACTGTATCACTCACCGTACAAGGCTGATCCAATTCAAAATAATAATCAATACTTTCCAGACTCGGCGGTTCTACATGGTACAGCCTTGCATGATCCGCGGACTGACCAACCAAAGCATTCGCAACATGAGAACGGCGATAAAAACCACCGCCATAACAATAGGAACGCTCATCAAAATTATGCGATATCTCACTGACATAAGTCACGCAGGGAATCTCCACACACTCCTTATGCGCATGAAGCGGCGTTGTTCCACTCAAGCCATGCCCTGGTTCACCGCTGTTTACCGGATAGCCCTTCATTTCATTCAAGGTAAAGGTACAAGTCGCTGACGGCGCATTCACATTTTCAATCTCGATGCCATGTTCTGCCAGCATTTCCTGTGCCTTCAGCAATGATTCCATATTCGGTGTCGGTGCAATCGTATCCTTTTCTTCATCATAAAGAAAGCATGGGAACGAAGTCACACCGGCAATTTCAATCGCTTCAAGTTTTTTTAATTCCTCAATAACCGCCGGCAAAACATCTAAGCGAAAGCCCGCTGTCTGGCCGCTGTAAATCATATCCCTTGGACCGACAACTTTCAGCAAAACCTTTTGCCTGATACCAAGCGCTTTCGCACATTCATTGATTTCATGTGCCTTTTCCACAGAAAATATAGTGAAATAATGACAGCCATAGGCTACTAATGCTTTAAGCATCGCTTTCGGTGCCTGAACCAGATGACCGACATTGGCGATTGGTATCTGATGATCCATCATCACCTTGGCTTCTTTAAAGTCTACCACCACAGCTCCTTCAAACCCTAATTCAACAAGCGCCTTCGCAATCAAAGGATTACGGCCCAGCTGTTTCAGCATAAAGTACAAAGCGATATGCTGCTGATTTGCAGCCGCCAGCATCTGTTTCGCATTCTTTTTTAATGTATCAAGATCTACCACATACGTATCCGGCAAAATAAGTCCCTGCTGATGAAGCTGAAACGATGCCTCGATAAGTTCACGGTTTCTTCTTAACGTAGAGCTTAAGAACATTCTTTCACCTTCCTTATACTTTCCTTTAAAATCCGCAGAATAGTCTCACTGCCGCCGCGCATTGGATTGATACGAATCATTCGTTTTTTCAATGTCGGATCGTTTTTAAGGAAAGTTCCCGATACCCGATAAAACATCGGTACCACTTCATATTTAGATTCAGCACCAACCGGATTTGGCGCCGCACCCAGTTTTTGCGCTTCTTCTAGTACAGCTTCCGCAATATCTTCCCTAAATTCAACCAAAAGTACCTTTGATTGGGCATTTGCCAAGAAGGCATCTTTGATTTCCGGGATTCTGCCATCATTCAATGCATGTACGATTCGTTCATTTTCCCCTGCCTGAATCGCCAGAGCTACCGGAGCATAGACAAGCATTCTCAGCAGCTCCATCGCCTGCCAGCCCTGTACCTTACTGCCGCCGGAATAATTATTGCGTTCTACCTCATCAATGAGTTCAGCCTTGCCAAGCAGGATGCCGACACCTTCCGGGCCCAGCAGTTTGAATGCTGAGAAAGCACTTAAATCCGCCCCTAATTCAACACCGATTTTGCTGACCTTCATCGCTGCGTAATTATCATCAGTGATAATTGGAATATCCTTGCACGCTTTAATCGTATCAATGACCGCCTGCATTTCATAGCTGTCGTCAGGCTTCTGCCTTGTGTACTGCACAATGGCTCCATCGACATCCTGTTCCTGCATCACTTTGCGAATATTCTCTAAATCATTAAAATCAGCCTCTATCAAGGTCGCATTCAAACCATTTAAAGAAGTCAGCGTAGTTGGATAAACCGGTGCTTTATGTACCAGCACACGGCTGTTTGGCTTCAGCATTGCGGTTAAGCCCCAGCGAATCGCACCAGTACCGGCACCGGTTACCAGAATTGCTTTCTCCGCATGGAAAAAACGTGCCAGCACCCGTTCAGCTTTTCCCGCATAGGTTGGCTTATTACCTGGCTGAACAACACCTAAATCACCCAGATTCAAAAATTCTGCGCCTTCAAATTCACGGCATATTTCATCAACCAAAGCAAATTGCTTTTGTTTAGCTTCCTCCAAAGAAATGGAGTGCAGCGGATATGTTTTCATCATCTTTCCTCCTCGCTGAGATAACCTTTTGAAAAATACATTGATAGATTTTGGAAATAGCGGTGTACCATCACATCTGGTTCCCCCGCCAGCTGACCTGCCAGTGCCAGCATTCCCGCAATCTTTGTTTCTTTACTTTCACATATTAATACAAACCCACAGCCCAATGCCGAAGAAGGTACGCACAGCGCTGTAGCATTTACCATATTGACAACCCGGATCAGCCCTTTTGAGGCTGCCTTTTGAATTGCCTGCGACCGTTTATCAAAATGACCGAATAACGTATCGCCATACCCCTCCAAATCAATAGGACCTTCGTAGGAAATCAAACAATCGCATGTTGGCAGCACGCTATTCAAAAAATCAATCAAATCCAAGCGGCTGCCGCCAAGATCAGGAAAGGAACAAGATCTAACTGCAAATGGATAGTTCTGCGAATCCCTATCGCTGATTAAAATATCGCTTTGCGTTTCTGCCTCAGGCAATGGATAAGCATCCTTTACAACCTTGATCATGGTCTCATAATCTCGGGTCATGAAACCGATAGAAGGGGTAAATGAAATTCCATCCGTTGATTGCTTCATATATCGCTTCATACTTTCCGCCTCAATCAAGGGGGAAATAAAACCAAACAAATTCACTGACATAGCCGGAGCCAGCACAGAACCGCCGCCATCAGTCCCAATTCCCACATCATTAATATAAGTTAGCACATTGATGGCTGTACCGCTTGAACTGCCGCTCATCCACCGCCCGCTGATTGGATTAATCAATTGAAGATCAACCGCTCGGCCGCCCAATGCATGAGCATCTAATGTATGCAGCGCATAACGATCCTTGCTCTGCAGACGCTTTAATAAAGAAGCAGGGATTTGTTCAACATTTTTAATACCCACCAAGAGTTCATTATGATGCACTTCAAAACACTGTTCCACCGAATGATAAGGATTTAATTCAGCTAACGCATGACGCTCTTCAACATCAGGCATCATCATTCTCCAAAAATCCTTTGCGGATTATGAATCAGCATCTGATCCAGTGAAGCCTTAGATAAACCAGCTTCAAGCAGCTTGGGAATAAAGCTTTCAAACAAGTAGCAATAACCGATGCCGCCTTTATATTTCAGATGGGATTTGCGGGTCAGATCCTCCGACAGCACCACCTGATTCAGCAAGCCGTCTTTTTCTAACGCAAGCAGGAATTCAATTCTTTTTTCATCTGGGAGATAATTATTTTTGCCAATTGTGTCAAAGCCAACTGTAACCCCGCATGCTATAACGGAACGGATCATATCAAGATCACCGCTTAAATCAACATGCCCAATTACAACCTTATTTGGATCTGCGCCATGATCAACTAAATATAATGCCTGATCTTTTGCCAGTGTAGCCAATGTAGTATGGGTATAAATGGGTTTATGTGTTTCCTTATGGGCGATTAATGCCGCTTCAAACAATTTGTGTTCATTCGCTGTCCATTCATTTTTACTTGTTCCTATCTCACCGATGGCATCTGCTTTAACTGTACTTCCATCAATGCCTTCCATGATCTCTTTAATCATGAAATAAGCCAGCTCTTCTGCTGTCAGCCGATTCATCGCCTCTGGAATAAAAGGATCCTTATAGCAGCCGGTAGAGATCATAAAATGAATGCCTGATGCCTTTTCCAGTTTTAAAATCGTATCTACATCACGGCCCATGCCAACATTAGTAACTTCCCAAATATTGCGTACCCCATAAGCATAAAGCTGTTTCAATTCAGCACAGATTTCATCAAAACAGTCAAGACAGCAATCCTGATCTTTTTTCACACCGGATAAATCAATATGCATATGCTCATGCATCATCGTATAGCCATCGTTTAATTTCATTATTCTTATCCTTTCTTAAAATAAATGACGAGCAAGTGATTGTCACTTTACCCGCCATTTTCATGAAATTTAAGCTGCCAGTGTTACTAATTGAATAACAACCAGCAGGTTAATCAAAATACCATAGAGAATACAAGCAACCGGTCCAACGGCAAGTTCAACAATCGGTTTCTTGGAAACACGGTTCAGCAGCAGACAGCCGATTACAAATAATGCACCGATACCGCTCAACCCAACTGCCGCAGACATAGCTTCAGCTGATGCGACAGCACCAACAAGTAAGGCAACCTCTAAGACTTTATTCATTGAAGTACGGATATGCTCACCCATGTCTTTTACACCTGGGAACTTATCCATGCCTTTTGCGAAAACATTGATCAGCAATAATTCAATAATCATAACCGCCGCGCCGGCAATCATTGCAACTAATGGATTATTAAAGAATAACAGACCCATAACGAAGACAAATGTACAGCCTGCCGGACCATAAACACCAGTAACGATTGCTGTTGTGAATACCAAAGGAATGAAACCAATAGCCCGTGCCGCCGCAGCCATAGCTGCTTCAGAAATTGCGCCATTGCTTACTAAAGCTAATGAAATTGGGTCACCGGCAATCATTGCCATACTTGTACCGCAAGCCAGCAAGCCGCCCATGATAGCAAGCAAGAACCAATTCTTTCTGATTTTAGCTACTTTTTCTGAGAACACATTTACCAGATCCGTATTGGCCGTACCTGCTTCTCCCTTTACAGAAGCCGCGAAAGCCAGCATCGCAATCGTACCTGCGAGCATTGCCATACCCTCGCCATTTAACGCGATACTAACACCTTCACCAAGTGTAATAACACCAAACTTTTTAATCAGGAAATAAACGGCAACCACAATACCTGCCGTAATCGCGCCTTTTTTAAAGCCATGCTGATAAGCAACCGCGAGAGCTGGGAAAATGGCAAACGCAACTGTTACATATTTAGAAACACTGCCTAATGCATCAAGGAAATTATATGGCAGATAACTAAATGCTGTTACGACAAAATCAAGTCCGACCAGAATCAGCAAACCATACAGAGCACCGATTACACCAGCCATGATTGTACCCTTATTATTATCAGGACACCATGTACCAATGATATCCGTAGTCAGAAGCAAACAGTGAATTAATATAATTGTAGCCGCAATTGAGGTTGGAATACCAAAACCAATAACTAAACCAAAGCTAATTGCGAAACTCATGGTAGCCAGTTCTTTACGTGAAATCTGACCATCAAAATACTGCGGAACGATGGGTCTGAAACCATCATTAAACACCGCAATCCCCTTGTTCGCCAGAATTGATGCCAACGCACCAATTGCCGCGATGATAATGTACTTCATTTTCTAGTCCTCCATTTTTTCTAGAATAGCCTTCATTAATACTGGCAGCACCTGTTCAGCATGCTGGGCTGTAAAGCCAAATGCCTTTTTGCCCTCTTTCACTGCCGCGATGATTTCCTCATCAGGGAAAACCTTGCCCGGCATTGAAATCGTCTTGCATTGATTCTGTCCCAACAAAGCAATTGCCATTGCCAACGCACCGCCGCCGCCCGTATTACAGGCACCTACATAATAATCAAACTTCCCCATCTTTAAAGCATTTACTGCGTCCAGATCATTCTTAACAGCTAATTCAATGCCTTCATAATTTTTTTGAAGAAAGTCATGAATCTCCTGCTTATTGATCTGACCGCCAACTACGATTCTCACCATCCCGCAAATCCTCCTTTCTTATTGATATAGATTGCATAGATGCATCAGCAGAAAGCGTTTCTCACCTTCCGGGAAAGTACAAGGCGACTTTTCCATCAATGTTTCATAAAGCTTTTCTGCCTGATGAATACCCGAACTATTCACTACCTCATTCCAGATGCTCTCATCTAATGTTTCTACTTCCTGACCTGTGCATATCCGTTGGGCAGCCATTGCCAAGTGAGTCGTAAACATTTCAAGAACACTTTCTTTATCCATGAATGCCACCAGATCCTCATCGATGACTTGGTTCACAAACTCTGCAACTTCCGCTGAGATAACTCCTGCATTTTCTAAAATTGATATACGCTCCTTCAGCATAACTCCTCCTCTAATATACATTTTTTTGTATATTGATTGAATGAATAAGATTTGCATGATGCAAATCAATATTTATAATTTCCAATATACATTTTTTTGTACAAATAAATTATAGACTGATTCCCAATGAATGTCAACCCTATTATTCGCAAGTATTCACATTCACATTAATAACTGTATGCTAATAAAGTAAAAGGCAACGTAATACCGTTACCTTTAGTTAGATTTCAAAAATTAATAGCTTGGTGTGATCTTCCCTTCCAGTACCAGCTTCTGATTATCCAGTACGATCTGTACATCAATCAACTCACTCAGCAAGCCAGCCATTTCACGCCGCCGTGCATTCACTACCATAACAGCTTCCGTATCATCAATGTTATCGGATGGCAGCGATACATAATTGATATGCAGATGCTTATCAGTAATTTCATCTTCGTTCCAAATCGCCGCATCAAGCTCACCGCTGATAATTTTCTCAAGGATTTGGTTATATTCCACCTGAACAAACTCCACCTGCCTGCCTTCACATGCATGCTCGGTCAATACCTTTTGGTCAATAGAATCATTATCGATACCAATTTTCATGCCATTTTCAATTGCCTTGCATTTGGCATCATGAAATACAATCACATGCTCCGACAAATAAGAATGTCGGCCAAAGGCTTTCACAATCTGTACGGAATCATTCTTCTTCATAATATTATTCGCCGCATAGCGGGATATAATCGCAAAATCATACCGATCCGCAAGCAGCATCGCGATACGGTTGGTCGCTCCGCGCATATAGGCCATGGATGCCGGTAAATTATACTGGTTTTCCATCGCCACAATCAAACCCGTCGCAAATCCCTCATAGCGTTTTGAATACGGCAGCGGCATAACTCCGACAATCGATGTAATGCCGGCAAAGGCCAATAAGATCGCCGTGTTCTTCGCTATCAGAAAGGTTCCCAGATGTCCCTTAGATTCAAGTTTGATTGCACCATTTTCCTGAAGGAATTTAATTGAATTTTGAATTGTCCCCCGTGCAAGTCCTACTTTCTCTTTTAGATCAGAAACGGTTGGTATCTTCTCCCCAAGCTGCCAAAATAAAAACTCCTTCGCTAATGTCATTGTTGAAAGACCGTTTTTACTCAATAATTTCTGATGGTAATCCATCCCCTCACCTGCTTCCTCTTATAATTAATTTTAATCAGCAATTGGCAAGAAAAACCCGGATCACTCCAGGTTTCACTTATTAATTGCTGTCGGCTTGATTAACAACCGACCAGTCCGCGGCATCAGCCATCTTTGCCTTTACATAATAGATCTGCGGCAGATCATCTGATCCCTCCGCTATATTATAAACATGGACCTCAAGATTCATATTCTTAGCATCTTCCGCATCTGAGAAATATGTTTCGATCGGCAATACTGAAACAACCTTTTCAGCGGCATCATTTAAAAGCCAAAGCAGATCATCTTCGCCAATGTTATCATTAGCGTCAATGCTGACCCGCAGAAGATTGTCTATAACACTGACCCGAACACTATCGACATTGTCATAGCTTAATGCAGCCTTCACATTTTCAATATCGGTATCTGTAATATTGGGATCAAGAATTGATTTTGCCAATTCAGGATTTTTGGCCACGGTATAATTATCAATGACCCAATCCTCATTAGCCGCATTCTTTGTTTTCACATAATAAATCTGCGGCAATGCTTCACTGCCCTTGGTTGTGTTATATACATGAATTTCAAGATCATACATCTTGGTCGCAGCACTGTTTGTGAAATAGGTTTCTATCGGCAGTACCGCAGCTATTTTATCAGCAGCATCGTTTAAGATCCAAAGAAGATCTCCCTCTGCCATATCATCACTGGTATTAATCATCACTCTAAGCGTTGCGCTGATCAGATTTACTTCCAAATTATCGATATTGTCATAATTCAAATTACTTCTGATACTGGCAAGATCAGTTTCGGTAATTGCCGGATTCAACTCGTTCTTAAAACGATCCGCAACCACTGGTTCACGGCTGTTTTCTAATGAGTTCATCAGCACGACACCAAGGATGATACATGGTACCAATACAATGATAATGCCCAGCCACAAGATAACGTGCGGCTTTTTCAGCTTAACGGGATTCGATGTTTTTTTAGCCATCAACTCACTCCTTCACGTACTATTGTACTTCAAATTATGCTGTTTGGCTATCTTTTCTTAAGCTCTTCCTGAACCATCTTATTGGTCATAGCCGGATTAGCAGTACCCTTGCTGGCCTTCATAACCTGACCAACTAAAAAGCCGACTGCCTTATCTTTACCATTTTTAAAGTCTGTTACTGACTGCGGATTGGCTTCAATAGCGGCAGTAATCAATGCCAGAATTGCAGACGGATCACTCATCTGCTTCATGCCCTTCGCTTCCGCAACCGCTTTTGGATCTTTACCCTGCATCATTTCCTCAAAGACAACCTTAGCCTGCTTGCCGGAAATCTCACCCTTAATGATCATATCAATCATTACTGCAAGATGTTCTGGCTGCAGCTTATTTTCTTCAAAGCTGATGCCTTCCTTATTCAGATAAGCTACCATCTCAGTAGTCACCCAGTTGCTGGCAAGCTTATACTCATTAGTATGCTTGATTACCTCATCATAGAAATCAGATAATTCCTTCGTAGCAGTCAAGGTAACGGCGTCATAATCACTCAAGCCATATTGATTCATATAACGCTCTTTGCGCTGTTCAGGCACCTCATTCAAGTTCTCCTGAATACTCTTAATCCATGCCTCATCAAGCTGAATCGGGAAAATATTAGGCTCTGGGAAGAATTTATAATCGACATTGCCTTCCTTTTTACGCATTGAAATGGTCGTTTTGCTCGCTTCATCAAAACGGCGGGTTTCCTGAATCACCGTACCGCCTTCAAGATAGATTTTACTTTGCCGCTGGATTTCTTCATCCACTGCTTTCTGTACGTTGCTTAATGAATTCAGATTCTTGATTTCCGTTTTTGTGCCATAGCCGTCATAGCCATAAGGGCGCAGGGAAATATTTACGTCACAGCGCATGCTGCCCTCTTCCATCTTACAATCTGATACACCCAAATAATAAAGCATATTGCGCAGCTGTTCCACATAGGCAGCCGCTTCCTTACCGCTGCGGATATCCGGTTCTGAAACGATTTCCACAAGCGGCGTACCGGCACGGTTGAAGTCGATCATCGTACCATTAGCAGTATGGAACTGCTTAGCCGTATCCTCTTCCATATGAATGCGGTTAATGCGGATCTTTTTCTTACCGGCTTCTGTATCGATGGTTAGATAACCATTGCTGCCGATTGGGTGGAACTGCTGAGTAATCTGGAAGCCCTTTGGCAAATCAGAATAATAGTAATTCTTACGATCAAATTTAATCAATGGATCAATCGTACAGTGAGCGCCGCTGCAAGCGCGGATTGCTAATTCTACCGCGTGCATATTTAAACATGGCAGCGTACCCGGCATACCCAGATCAATTTCATTGGTACAAGTGTTCGGCGCCGCACCAAAGCGTACCGGTCCGGCGGAGAACATCTTGGTATTGGTTTTTAATTCACAGTGGATTTCAATCCCGATGATGGTTTCAAAGTTCATGCGTTTACCTCCACAGTCTTTCCTTCTAATCCTGTTTCTTCTTCAATTGCTTTTGCGATATTCAATAAATTCTGTTCATCAAATGCCTTGGCTGTCAAATTCACACCGATTGGCAGACCTTCCACAAAACCGCACGGCACCGTAATACTTGGATATCCGGACAGATTGCCCAGCACCATATGGTTTTCAGCAACCAAATAAGTATCTGACATCTTTTCATCATTCGATTCATCCGGTTTCGGTGCTGTTGTGCTGGCAGCACTTGCCAAAACCACATCATAATCCTTTAATACATCCGCATAAGCATCAACGATTACACGGCGTACCTTCTGAGCTTTTCTGAACAATTTCTCCTGGTTTTCTACAAACAGCGACCAGCTGCCTAAAACAAAACGCTTGCGCACTGCGGATGAGAAGCCCTTGGTTCTGGAATTGATCATGATTTCTTCCAGATCAGCACCCTCTTCACGCATACCAAAACGCACACCATCAAGGTTAGAATGGTTTGCACATGCCTCCGCATTCGCGATAATCAAATATACCGGCAGCAGGGTTTCTAAGAGCTCATCATTCATTTTAACCTTTTCGACGATCGCGCCGCGGGCTTTAAGCTTTTCACATAAAACGTCAAAGTTTTTTAAGATAGCCTCATCCTTGATGGAATCCATCACATTGGCAAGCACCGCAATACGTTTTCCTTTTAAATCACTGTTTAACGCTTCAGCATAATGTCCGACTGGTTCATAGGAAGAAGTCATATCCCGATCATCTCTGCCCGCCAGCACTTCTAAAGCGGCAGCCGCATCTTTAACACAGGTTGTGAAACAGCCGACATGGTCTAAAGAAGAAGCATATGGAATGACACCATAGCGGGAAATACGCCCATAAGTAGGTTTAAAGCCAACAACCCCACAATAGGCTGCCGGTTTACGAATCGAGTCACCGGTATCGGTTCCCAGTGCTAACGCAACAACACCCGCTGCGGTCAATGCCGCGCTGCCGCCGCTTGAACCGCCCGAAATACGTTCAAAGTCATATGGATTATTCACCTTACCGGTATAGGCATTCAGATTAGTTCCGCCCATACCCAGCTCATCCATGCTTGTTTTCACAGCAACAACGGCCCCGGCCGCTTTCAGCTTCGCAATGACATGGGCATCAAAAACCGGCACATAGTTATCTAAAATTCTTGAAGAAGCAGTGGTACGGATACCCTTTGTGGAAATATTATCCTTAACCGCCACCGGTACACCATAAAGCGGTAAATTCTGATCCAGCTTTTTAACTTCTTCAATCTGCTTTTCACAATCGACAAAAGTAACAACCGCATTCAGCTTATCCTGACTCGCGTGAGCCTTAGCCAGCACACATTCTACATTTGCTTCAACATTCTTTCCTAAATCATTCAGCTTCATTATTTCACCACCTTTGGCACTACAATATGATTCGCTGCCACCCGCGGAGCATTCGCCAGCGCATCTGCCGCGCTTAATGCATACTCATGCTCATCATCACGGATAAATGTTGTAGGTGTTTCAAACGGATATACCATTTCCTCTACATTTTCCGTATCTATGCGGTTTAACAAATCCATCTGCCGCACATAAATCTCAAACTCTTCCTGCAATTCGCTGATTTCCTGATCATTTAAATCAAACATGACATCATTGGCCAGTTTTTTCAGCATTCCTTTTTCAAATTTCTCCATCGATCTTCCTCCTGTTAATTCAGCATAATATCGATATTGCTGCTCCCCTTCTGCCTCGATAAAAGAGCAACTGTTTCATCATCCGATTTGATATCCACCTGAATAGAATAATTCGTATCGGTAAATAACGAACATAATTGTACCACATATTGAATCAGACTTTGCGTTTCAACGTAAGTTTTAGCCTGCATATTCACACTTAATTCAAGCTTGCTTAACGCGCTGTCCTCAAACAGCCCCATGCCAAACAAGCCGACATCTGTTGGGAAATGCTGAAACAATGACTGCTTCATCTGATTAAACTGAGAAGCAATTACCCCGTTGATCGCGTTGGCATCATCACTTGGAAAGTAAATCCATTCCTGATTGATCGGCGTATAGGATGATGAACGGTCAGTCACATAAGACTCTCCGATTACCACTCCCGGCGTTTTTGAATCAGCCGCCGGTGCCATATAGAGCACTACATGAATCGGCAGACTGCCGACTTCCGGGTGATTGTTGCGCAGATAATTAACCAAACGCTGCCCCGCCTCTACACTGCCGTATGTATAAAGCTGTTCCTTCGATACCTGAGTGGTCTGACTGCCGCCTTTTAAAAGCGTCTCACCATTCTCATCTGTTTTCACACTGCCGTCATCATTCAATTCTGCCTCACGATAAGACACATAACTGTTTAATACAATCACAAAGGTAAAACCGGCATAATCATACTGACCGTTTTCCTGCTTCATAAAATCAATTTCATACAGATCTGAAATCAGAATCGGATTATACATATTGGTACCGAATCCATTTGAAATAGCAATTCCTTTTTCCGGATTCAAGCCTTCGGTGTTTTCGGTTGATTTAAACTTCAAAAGTCCGCGTGCCGAGCCGTCAGTTTCATAGCGTTCAAGCTCTAAAGCACTGACAATCTGACCCTCCTTCACCAAATACTCACCCGGATCAAAATATTTCTTGGCCAGCTGCTGGGCAAGATAGCCCATCGACAGCGGATCATATTTTGAGGAGCGATAGCTGTTATGCACAATTCTTGTGTCACTGGCTTCATAATCCAAAACATAACCATATTCACCGCTGATTACCGGTTTAATCTCAGTGATTTGATCCTGATCGTCGATCTCCTGCTTCGTACATGCACTGCCAAAAAGCGCGGCACAAAGCAGCAGCACTGCCGTTTTATGTAGTTTCATAGCGGTTCACCTCGCTTATAAATGAGACTTCATCCATTGTTTCTATGTTTAATTGTAATGCTTTTTGCAGCTTACTGCCAGCGTTTTCGCCATAAATAACCAGATCGGTTTTTTTGGAAACGCTGCCGGAAACATTGGCGCCGTATTTTTCAAGCAGGTCTTTCGCTTCATCTCTTGTCATTCGTTCTAAGGAACCTGTCAGGACAACCGTTTTATTCGTGAAATAGCTCTCCACTTTTTCAATTTGATCACTGTCCATACGAAGCCCTTCATGCTTTAATGCTTCAATCAGCTGCTGATTCTTTTCTTCCGCAAAGAAAGCCAGTATCGCATCAGCGGTAATTTCACCGATATCATGAATCTTAGTCAGCGTTTCTTTTTCCGCGAGCATTAGCTTATCCATCGTCTGAAATTGCTGCGCTAAAATTTTCGCCGCCTTTTTACCGACCTGACGGATTCCTAAACCAAAGATCAAATCCTCCAAAGGATTCTGTTTACTGTCTTCAATCGCATTTAACAGCTTATCTACTGATTTTTCTTTATAGCCTTCACATTGCAGAAGATCCTCACGGTGATTTTTCAGCTTATAAATATCTTCAACCGTATTCAGCCAGCCATGGTTATGTAGAAATTCAACCTTTTTATCACCCAGCGTATCAATATCCATCGCATCACGGGAAGCGAAGTGAATGATGCTTTCCACAACTCTGGCCGGACAGTCCTGATTGATGCAGTAATGATTCGCTTCATCTTCAAAACGGACTAATTTAGAACCGCAGATTGGACAAACCGTTGGGAATACATAAGGCTTTGAATCAGCCTCACGGCGTTCAGGCAGCGCTCTGACCACCTCTGGAATAATGTCGCCGGCCTTGCGGATTACCACAAAATCATTTACCCGCACATCCTTGGCGTTAATCATATCTTCATTATGCAACGTTGCCGCTGACACACTGGTACCCGCAACTCTTACCGGTTCCAGTACCGCATTAGGGGTGATTTTACCGGTACGGCCTACGGTAATCATAATATCATGCAGCTTTGTAATAACTTCTTCAGCCGGGAATTTATAAGCAATCGCCCATTTAGGTGTTTTAATGGTAGCCCCCAAACGGCGCTGATCAGCGAGTGAATTTACCTTCAGCACCATGCCGTCAATATCAAAAGCCAGATCATTGCGCTTTTCTGTCATTTCCTGAATATAGTCCCAGGCATCCTGAATTGTTTTACACACGCGGCGTTCCTCATTGCAGTGAAAGCCCAATTGCGCAAAGCGCTCTAAGCATTGTTCATGCGTCGTCATGCCATCATTTTCCGCATTGACATAAGTATACCAGAAAGCGTCAAGCTTACGGCTGGCCGCGATTCTGGAATCAAGCTGACGGATTGAGCCGGCAGCCGCATTACGCGGATTCGCAAATTCATCCTCACCGCGTTCACGGCGAATCGCATTCAGATGCTCAAAGCTGGCCTTGGGCATATACACCTCACCGCGCAGCTCCATCGGCCCTTTAAACTCAATAGTTCTTGGAATTGATCGAATCGTTAACACATTATTTGTCACATCTTCACCCACTGTACCATCACCGCGGGTAACCGCCATCTGCAGCTTACCTTCATCATAAATCAAGCTCATCGCCAAACCATCGATCTTGCATTCCACAACATATTCCACATTGCCGACTTCATTGCGCACCCGCTCATCAAAAGCCTGCAGATCCTCAAAATTATAAGCATTGCCTAAAGAAAGCATCACTTCTTTATGAGCTACCTTATTAAAGCCTTCCAATACCTTGCCGCCAACCTTTTGAGTCGGTGATTCAGAATCATATGCCTCTGGATACTGATTTTCTAATTCAATCAGCTCCTGCATATAACGATCATATTCCTGATCACTGACACTAGGCGCATCCAGTTCATAATATTCACGGGACAGTCTGCGTAAAATATCCCGCAATTCATTAATTCTCTCTATGCTCATACCGATACCTCTCTTTATTTTTTAGTGATTGAAGGATGATTCGCCATGATCTTGCGGATGCCGAATTTATTATTGAAAGCAATTTTCCAGACACCCTGGGATGTATCAAGCACGACACCCTCCCCAAAACTAGTATGTACCACTAAATCACCTTTACGGATGCGGCCCGATGTTTTTACCGGCGCATGACCTTCTTCATCCACATAGGTGAGCGCTTTGGCAGCTTGACCGGAAGGCAGCTCTTCCTGCCGGGAAGCTGTATGCTGAGTCGCATCCTGCACACCAAAATGTTCAATCGTATCCGGATCAATCTCTTTGATAAAACGCGATGGCAGTTTAATGCGGTCCATAACATAACTATACCCCTGCGCATCAGATATAAACAGCTGCTTACGCGCTCTGGTAAAAGCCACATAAGCCAAGCGCCGTTCTTCCTCAAGCGCCGTTCTTCCGCCTTCACTGATAGCTTTCTCACTTGGGAAAATACCATCACACATACTGTAAACAAACACAATATCAAATTCCAGACCCTTGGCCGCATGAATTGTCATCAGCTGCACAAACTGACCGTTATTTTCCTGTTCCTTATCGGTATACAAAGCAATCTGCTGGAGATATTCATCCAGCGTACCATCAGGATTGGCGGTTTCAAAATCCTCGATATCATTAATTAATTCCTTAACGTTCTCAATTCGCTCAGTTTCCTTATCATCCTCAAGCATCTGCATATAGCCGCATTCATCCATTAAACCCTCAAGCAGCATCGAAATAGACATTGAATTTACTAAATTGCGATATTTCTCTATCAGCTTAATAAAATCATTCAGCGCCGTCTGCGCTTTGCCGCGGGCTACATCATGATTTTTAATCACTTCATACATATTCATATTCTCACTGCGTGAATAATCTTCAATCGTCTCTACCGTCTTATTGCCGATACTGCGCTTAGGCACATTGATAATACGTTTTAATGCCAGGTCAATGGCCGCGTTATCATGTATCAGCATTCTTAAATAAGAGAGTGCATCCTTGATTTCCGCACGGTCATAGAATCGTACACCGCCATAGATACGGTAAGGAATCCTTGCTTCAAGCAGCTGTTTTTCTAAAGAACGCGACAGATAATTGCTGCGGTAAAGCACCGCGATGTCACGATAAGCCGCGCCGCTTTGAATGCACTTATTGATCTGCTGGCAGACCCAGGCTGGTTCAAGCGCTTCTTCAAAAGCAGAATAATGAATAATTTTATTATCCTCCTGCCTTGATGTATACAAATCCTTATCAATACGATTCTTATTATTTTTAATTACGCTGTTGGCACCCTTAAGAATCGACGGGCATGAGCGGTAATTCTCATTCAGCATCACGGTATGAACAGGCGCAAAATCTTTCTCAAAATTCATGATGATATTTACATCCGCCCCGCGCCATGTGTAAATCGTCTGATCAGGATCTCCAACCACACAAAGATTGCATGTATCCGATACCAGATAGCGGATAATGCTGTACTGAATCTTATCAACATCCTGAAACTCATCGACATGAATATAATCAAAACGGCGCTGCCACTTAACCCGTACCTCTTGATCCTTCTTTAAAAGCCGATTGGTAAACAGCAATAAATCATCAAAGTCAAGCGCCTTCATATGCTCCAGACGCTTTTCATAATAATCATAAACCTGAGCTTTGATTTTCTCACTCGTAAACTCATTGGCAATGCTCATAGCTGCCTCCGGGGAAATTTCTTCACCCTTGCAGGCAGAAATATAAGAGAGTACATTCGCATAGCTGTAGCTCTTTACCTCAATGCCGTACATCTTGTAAGCTTCCTTAAGAATACTTTTCTGATCATCGCTGTCTACGATTGTGAAATTGCGCGGATATCCATCGCCCATTTTATGTATATCTTCTCTCAATAAACGAACACAAAAGGAGTGTATCGTTGAAACAAACATCCCTGACGCATCATCACCAAGGATGGAATAAACACGCTCTTTCATTTCATTAGCCGCTTTATTCGTAAACGTTATCGCTAAAATACGATAAGGCGCAATCCCTAACGATTCAATTAAATAAGCGATACGTGTAGTTATAACTCTGGTTTTTCCTGAACCCGCACCGGCAATGATCCGGATATGGCCATCTGTGTATGTTACCGCGTCATATTGACTCGGATTTAAACTATCTAAATAAGACATGCGATCACCTCTGCGTATCATTATACCAAAAAACCTGTCTACTTTTTTAGTGAATTACATAGAAAAGATTCCTTTTCTATATATTTTAAATATCTCACATATATAATGGCAGTTTAATGTTTCTTTCAATTTTCTGAAACTGCTGTTAATCTTTATTTGCTTAGGGTATAATGATACATGAAATAATTGGAGGTTTTTATGAAGGCGGAAAAAAGACCAAGAAGGAAAAGGACAAGGATTCCTGATCTGATTCTATTACTGATCCAAGTCAGTGTTATGATTTTATTTATTTATACACTGATTAATTTGAATATGCTGAATTTTAAATGGCTGGTATTAATTATTGCCCTCTTACTCGTCTTATTGGCAATGTTTACTGTATTAATGATTATGAAGCTTGGACGCAGTGTTACCACGGTAAAAAGAGTAGTTCAGGTTCTGCTGATAGCTGTCATGCTGGTTGGCAATCATTATGCCGGAACGCTGACCAATACGCTTAAAACTATAACGAATGAGACACAGACGCGCATTGACAAAATATCACTGCTGACATTGGCTGATAACGAAGGTAATTCAATTGAAGATTTCAATGGCAAGACTATTGGTCTGCAGACAGGGACGGATAAAGATTTAACTGAATTTGCGCTTGGCAAGATTGATCAGCGCATTGAATACGGCAAGTATGAGTATGTTGATTACTCGGTGATGATTAATGATTTCCTGCTGGGCTATGATGACGCAATCTTAATTAATGACGCATACATAAAAATGATGGCTGATTCAGTTGAAGGGTTTGCTGGTTCTTATAAGGTAATCGAAACATTTACTAGAGAGATTGAGCTGACACCGGCAGAAGTTAATGCAAAGCTGCCTGATGAACCATTTGCGGTCTATCTCTCCGGCATGGATGAATTAGGCGATCCGCATCAGCAGCTGCGCAGTGATGTAAATATCCTGATGCTTGTTGACCCGGTGGCGAATCATGTTACGATGATTTCAATACCGCGTGATGCCTATGTGCCGAATCCTGCTAAAAATGATCAGCTGGATAAACTGACACATACCGGACTTTACAGTATTGATACCACGATAGCAGCCGCCGAGGAGTTGTTTGGTTTCCCGATTGATTATTATGTGAAGGTGAGCTTCTCATCACTGATAGAAATTGTTAATACTGTGGACGGTATTACGGTGAATGTGCCGGTTACCTTCTGTGAACAAAATGCTGAGCGTTCTTATTTATGGGATGATCAGATTTGTCTTGAAGAGGGAGAGCGTTTCATCTATGGGCCAGCGGCTTTGGCACTGGCAAGACATCGTGCCAGCTATGCGAATGAGCTGACCCGCAATCAAGTACAGCAGGATATCATTAAGGCTATTGTTAAGCGAATGATGACACCGGTTGGCTTCAGCCGCATCCCTGATGTGCTGAGCATTATTCCGCAGTATATGGTAACGAATATGCCTTATTCAGCTATTACCAACTTTGTATCCGCGGAGATGAATAATATTGGTGACTGGACATTTGATTCAATCGGACTGACAAACGGCATCTCCCAGCTGATGCCAACGGCAAGTGTTCCTGATCTGTATCAGGATGTGATGATTCTCAGTTATAGTGATGTCGTAAAGGTGTATGAGCGCTATCAGGCAATGCATGATCCGGTGGAGCTTAATGACTTAAAGTTTGATTTGAATGATTTGAATCGTTATGTGAAGCAGATGCCGTCAAATCCAAATTTAGTTTGGGCTGAGAATTATGAATAGTCATTCATTGGCATTCGCAGAATAGTGATAAGCATATAAAAGGAAGATTTGAAGTTATTGAATATTCAATAGCGACAAAGCTTCCTTTTTTTTATAGCTTATATTTTATATTTAAGATAATGGTACTTGAATATCCACAATAAATTGATATTTCTTATCATTTATTGTGGTTTTAAAATTTACTCTGCATCTCAATTTAACAGTATCAATATTGATAATACATGTTTCGCCGTCACTAATGTAGGTATATGAACCATCCAGACTGTTACTTCCATACCATGAATAAGATATATCTTCTATTATACTTTCAAAGTTAACTTTATTTGTCACTTTGAATTTTTTATGTTGATTCACAGATCCTGCATATTCAATTAAAATATTATCATCTAGCATTTGTGAAATGCTTACCCCATCAACACGGTAGCCATTAATAATTTCATATTCTTCATAATCGTCTCTGTTGTGTTGCTTTTTTTCAAAATAGATCAATGGAATATCATCATATCCTGTCATTTTAACCTTGGATAATGATATACCATATCCATCATTTTCTATACTAGAATATTCTTTATTGAAATAGGCATTTGTTAAAGTAATTGGTTTGGTATATTCAAAATCATTAATTAATGAACCACCTCCCATATTAACATAAAAATCACAGTTTACAACAGTTAAAGCAGAACGAATACTCTCTAATTCGCTTAGCTCATTATATGAAGAATTAATTAGTTGTGTTCCAGATATACTTACATTACCATCCTCACCATATATTGATTGCAGATATACAGGGCTGTTTCCCTTAATAGTGGATTCTTCTACGTGTATATATCCATTTTCGATATCTTTAAACCATAATGTGTGTGTAAAAGGTTTTTCATTTATTAGATTTGATTCTACTATTTCTATATCCGTAGATTTGATTCCCATCATTCTTATAATTCCATCTGCAGCACATAAATCTTCATCTTCAATTGAAATATTATGTAAAAACAAACCTATACCTATATGTTTATTCACACCAGTATAATCACCGCCAAATATTGCAATTGCGGTTTTGTTTTCTTCAGAAGATTTATTAAGCCTGATTACCACATCTTCCAAACTCATATATTCTCGATCATTATTTGCTTTAATGCCTGAAACAGGAAATATTATTCCATCTTTTTCAATATCTCCAGCAGTAACTTCTAAAATAGAATTTTTCATATGTAATGATGATATACCAAACATATCTATCACATTTTGGTTATATAAGTTGGATCTAATTAAGGTATTAATAAATTTTACTTTAGATTCAATTTCATTTCCTAATATATTAATTTTAGCATTTATAATGATATTTTCATTCTCGTTTCCCTCAAATGTAACTGATTTGTCTATTATTAATGTATCCAAACTTTCAGATAAACCATAAGAACCAGCTGAAAGTTTAATAATATCACCATCTTTAATATCATTCATCATTTTATCTAATGGTGTGTTAGTATCAAAAACTCTGACCCATTTTGCTGTAATAGTTCTACTGTGTTTTGAAGATGAACGTACTGTCATTTGATTATTTGGGAATGTACGCGTTTTTCCAACATCCATATACCAACCATCAAAAACATAGCCCGTTTTTACTAAATTGGTTGGTAAATTTATAGTAGTTCCCACTGTCGCAATTATACTCTCCAGTTCAGTTTCTGCCGAATCAGTATCAAAAATAATTTCAACTTTCTCAGCATCGGGATCAGTATCACTGCCACTGCCGCCTGATGAGCCTCCTGAAGAGCCTCCTGACGCACCGCCGCCTGATGAGCCGCCAGCGCTTGGTTTATTAGCTTCCGGAACATCAGTAACCTCTTTATTCTTTTCAACTTCATTTATATTAATGCTTGAAGATGATTTAATTCCGTTTGCATTTGCTTCAAGTTTATTAACAGTCCCCTTGCCGTCAATTGATATTATTGCATCAGCAATAATAGTCTCGACAGTTTTCCCACTTGCGATTTCTACTTGACTATGCGCCGCAGAGCCAGTGATTACTATATTTTTAACATCAGCCGCTACTTTCACATCCGTAGTTGCATTCATTATAAGCATTTCAACCGGTGATTGAACTTCTATATTCGCATAGGATCTAGTGACAACATTCAATGCTGGCGCGTTAATTACGATTGTATCTTTGACTGTTGATTGAATTTCAATATTTCTTATCGTCTTTTTAAAGCTCTTATCAGCTGTAATATTACCTGCTTCCTCTAATATCACATTTTTAATATCCGCATCTTTAAATAGAACGATTTCAGTATTCCTGTTTTGATTACTAATCGTTTCAATTACTGAGTTTTTAATATTAATATTTGCTGATGAAGCGTTGTCACCAATAATCACTAGCTTGCCTTTTACTGTTACATCGCTCAGTTCAATATTTTTCTTGTTGGTAACATCAATGTATAGATTGCCTTCAATAACGCTACCCTTTAAAGCTTCAATATCATCGGCAATGACTGAATTAGAATCAGCTAAAGGAATTGCCTGTCCGTAATCATTTAATTCATAATCATCTTTGATATAATCTTTAGCCATTTGCCCTGTACCTTTTACATAGTACATACTGCCTTGACTTTCAATCCACGTTCCTGACTGCATAACACCTGATTCACCCATATAATACCAGTGTTCATTCGATGCAACCCAGCCTGTACGCATTACGCCTTCACTATTAAATGCATACCAGCAATTTCCATCTTTCAGCCAGCCCGTCGCCGGTTCACCATTTTCTTTAATGTATGACCATTGACCGTCTTTCTTAACCCATTGAGCTTCTGCCGCTTTAACATTTAATGTTGTATTAAAGACTGTAAATGCCATTGAAATAGACATAATTGAGCATATTTTATTTTTAAGTTTCATTTTTTATCCCCCTTAATTTAACATTTGTCTCATAATGTATACTTTTTAAGACACTAGAAATCATGAGTAAATTCATTAATTTTAGCGCAAATTTCATTTACAAACATAGATATTCAGCTTATAATTAATTAAAATTGAGTGTCTCAAAAAGTATACTTTTTAAGACACTCTTCATTTTGTCTTGGATACTTTGTTACTGAAAACTCAATAAAATTATGGAAAATTATCTGAAATCCTTTCAAATAGGAACTTTTAATGTATAATAAATAAACGAGGTGATTGAATGCATATCGATTCACAATTAATAGAAAAGCTGAAAAGAAATGCTTTAGATATCGGACTAGATGTCTTTTATATAATTTGTATGCTGATTTTTATGTTTGAATGCTTCCATTTAAACATGATACCTACTAAATTTCTTGTATTAATCATAGCCGCTTTACTGATTTTAGCCTTTATCCTTATTATTATAGATATCCTTGAATATAAGGGCTGGATCAAGATTACTAAACGAGCGTGCAGTGTCGTGCTCAGCATCTTCTTATGCTTTGGGGCTTTCTTCATGTGGAAGGTCAACAGCGCGATGGCCAGCATTGACAATAGTCCTACGGTTATGACAAATCGAATCACTGTGATGGTACCCGCTGATTCATCCGTTAATGCCTTAGCTGATTTAAGCAATGCCAAAATCGGCTATCAAGAGGGTAATGACGCTGACAATGCGAATTATGTAATCGATCAGCTGCTGAGTGATACAACACTTGTCAATCCAACATATGAATCCTACACTAATTATCTGACTTTGGCTCAAGATGTGCTGAGCGGTAAAGTAGAAGCGATGATTTTTACTTCTTCTTACGCATCAACACTGAATGAACAAATTGAGGATTTTGATACTAAATTTAAAATTATCGCAACCTTTGATCGCGCGAACAGCAACACCGCTTCACAGTCAACCAAGGATATCAGTAAAGAACCCTTTACAATTTACATTTCCGGCATGGATGAAGTAGGTGAACCAACCATCAATTTACGCAGTGATGTCAACCTTCTGCTGCTGGTAAACCCGCTGACCAATCACATTGAAATGGTCTCCATCCCGCGTGATGCTTATGTTCCAAACACTGCAGCCGCAAATTTCCCGGACAAGCTGACACATACGGGCATTTACGGTATTGATACAACGATTTCCACCATGGAGAAAGTATTTGGCTTCCCTATTGATTATTATGCCAAGGTAAGCTTCACTTCACTTATTGAAATTGTTGACACACTGGGCGGTATCAATGCGAATGTGGCCGTTACTTTCTGTGAACAGGATGAAAACCGCAGCTTTGCCCCTGAGGATCTGATTTGCCTTAATCAAGGTGAACAGACGCTCAACGGAAAACAGGCACTTGCTTATGCCCGTCATCGTAAATCTTATGGTGATATTGAGCGAACCATGGCTCAGCAGGAAATCATTAAAGGCATTATCAATAAAGTATTATCAGCCGATGGTATCAATAAGGTTCCTACCCTATTGGAGATTGGCCCTAAATATGTATCAACAAATATCCCTATGGATCTAGTAAAACGGCTCATCAAGTCAGAAGCCGAGGAAATTCAGCCATGGACATTTGAAACACTGCATATGGAAAATGGTTACTCTGATATGTATCCGACCGCCAGCATGGGAGCGGATCTGCCGCTGAGCGTCTATATTTTGAATCGTGAGGATGTGCGTACAGTTTATCGCAAATACCTGCAGATGTTTGAAACCATGAAGCTAAATGAATTTGCATTCAGACTTGACGATTTAAGTGATCCTGTTGAATATCCGCTTGAAAGTCCATATATGCTGTGGACAGATAATGTTACAACTAAAATATACCAATTCTATTCTTTGGAATATCCAGAAACTGAACCAAGTGAAGATGAGGAAAATCCTGAGGGTGAAATTGATCCAAATGATCCTGAAGGTGAAAAACCAAATGAAGATCCGAATATGCCGGATCATCCAGGTGAACCTTCCGATCCAACCGATCCTGAACCAGGTACTCCAGAACCGCCGGCTGAAACGCCGGATCAAGATCCTGAAGCACCGGTTATTGATCCGACATTGCCTGTCGATCCGACACAGCCAATCGATCCAACGCTTGAACCATAGTCCAAACCCGCTGTCTAACAGCGGGTTTTATTTATCAATAAGCCGCAAAAAAGCCCCACATTGAAATGAGGCTTTTTGAACTTTTATTCTACTGCAATTAATCCTACGATGCCGTTATCTACAATCATTGTGGCTGTAATTTCAGTCTTTAATGTAGTTTCATCCATCTTGGTTTTCTGATATTCAATGGATGCCTTGACCACATAACCATCATATGCATTGCCAAGGTACTGCACCTGCTGAGAAGTTGTGGAATTAATCGTCACCGACTTAACGCATGGCAGTGATTCCTGACCATAATCATTTACGATTGTTGCATAATTTTGATAATAATGTGAGACAGCATAAGTTTTAAATTCTTCAATGCGGTCATCTGGCAGATAAGTTAAGCCGCCGACATCATCCTGACCGGTTTTATTCTTCATAGAGAAGAAATCAAAGGCGAAACAGATCGCAACATTTTTCGCAATCTCTTCTGTATTGCCGCTGGCAACCGCGTCCGTCAGTGCATTAAATGCCAAAATCTGTTCATTGGTCGGATTAACTGGTGACGCGTAGGCATCATTGCCGCGCAGCGTCTCAACTACATCTTCTATCGGAGCAGGTTCTTCCTCCGGTTTTGAACATCCGCTTAATACAAGGGTTAAAGCAACCCCCATGCTCAGCAATGTTTTTATCTTCATTTTCATGCTTTACCTCCAAACCGCATTAAGTATATCATATTTATTAGAATATCGGACTATTTTTAAGAAATTCAAGAATTTGCGGATCATATTTCCCGCCGCCCTGCGCAAGAGCCGCGTTGCCGCCGCCATGCAGGCCGAACTTCTCTGCCAATAATTTAAAGAATACCTGAGAATTAAAAGCGATATTCGGACTATGACCAATCGTTATATGCATATTTTCAGAATCTGTATGAGTAATAAAAATTGCCACTCGATCATAGTTATTGACAAACGCTAAAGTGAACTGACTCAAATCCTTAGCATCAAAGTCTGTAAACTCATGAATTACTGTATTCTTCTTATTTGTCGTTGCTATTTCCTTCGCAAGATAAGTATAATAATTATTCTTCATTTCCACAAGCTGCTCAGTCAGTTTCTTTTTGTCATTCATTAGCTTATTGACACCGCTCATCACGTACAGATGCGGCAGTGCTAATGTATGAGACATTTCTTCCAATACATCATAGCGCTTTTCAAACGCGTCTAAAAACTGATCACCGCACAGATATTTAATTTTGATACCGCGTGTTGTTTTCTCAAAGCCCAGTATTTTAATCATCTGAATATATTTCAGACTTGGCACATGAATGCAGCCGCAGAGATTATAATCAAGATTGCCAATCTTAACGACACGAATCTCATCATGCTCACATTTATCCTTTGGAGCAAATTTCATCGCTTCAGCCTTGCTAGGATAAGTGATCGTTACCGGCAGATCATCACGGATCAAGCCGTTGGTCAGAATCTGTAATTCACTGCATTGCCGCTGCGTAAACGATGTCATTTCAAACTCTACATCATTCTCATCATCACCTACATGATGTGAGATTGTCTTAGCCCCATAAATTCCCCCAATAAGCGCTGAAATCAAATGCTGGGCAGTGTGTACCTGCGCTTTGCGGAAACGCTCATGCAGATTCACTGATAAAAATACTGTTCCATCAAGCTTTTGATCCAGCAAATGCCAGACTTTATTGTTTTCAACTTTCAATCCAAGTACCGGAAGATTGTTGATCGTTCCTATATCACTGCGCATGCCGCCTGACTCTACAAAGAAAATTGTATTATCCAAATAGTGCCAATAAAAGTCCTTTTCTTCAACTACTTCTTTGACACGGGCAGTACACTCACAATGAAAGCACTGATCATAATTCTTATTTATCATACGACCCCTCCTTTTGTTCTTACTTTTTATTATACACCCAATCAGGGTCAAAATTGAATCATATCATCAAAACAATGTGTGAAATTGTCGTAAATCCTTTCTTATCTATGCTATAATGATTAAGCAAAATGAGGTGTACCTATGAATCAAGTCGCAGAAAATTGGAAAGATTATGAATGTATTGATACTGGCAATGGTGAGAAATTAGAACGTTGGAAGGACATCATTTTAAGACGTCCTGATCCTCAAACCATTTGGCCGATCGATCATGAAGATAGCTTATGGAAACATCCCCATGCGCATTATCACCGCTCATCATCAGGCGGCGGCAGCTGGGAGTTTTTAAAACCGGTAAAGGATACTTGGACCGTCAATTACCGGCATTTAACCTTTAAAGTAAGTCCTACGGGTTTTAAACATACAGGTTTATTTCCTGAACAGGCAGCAAATTGGGATTGGATGATGAAAGCCATTCATGAAGCTGACCGTGAGATTCGTGTTTTGAATTTATTCGCTTATACCGGCGGTGCAACTATGGCTTGCGCAAGTGCCGGTGCCGCGGAAGTCGTTCACGTTGATGCCAGTAAGGGAATGGTTCAATGGGCAAAGGAAAACATGGCCTATTCGCATTTGGAGGATAAAAAGATCCGCTTCATTGTTGATGATGTATTAAAATTTGTCGCACGTGAAAAGCGCCGCGGGCATACATATCATGCAATCATCATGGATCCGCCTAGCTATGGCCGCGGGCCTAATGGTGAAATCTGGAAGATTGAGGAACAGCTGTATCCTTTAATCAGTGCATGTTTGGAAATTCTGGATGATGAGCCATTGTTCTTCCTCGTTAATTCATATACGACCGGATTCCCGCCTACGGTATTAAATAATCTGTTAGTCAGCACGATCGGTAAGAAACACCCTGAGGGCAGCATTACCGCCGGTGAAATCGGGCTGCCGATTACGCGTTCCCATACGGTACTGCCATGCGGTATCTTTGGCCGCTGGATTCAAAAATAGCAAAGAGTCATGTTTGAATATAAACATGACTTTTTCTTTATCTCTTTATTATGATTTAGCTAGATTCTTTATCCAATGCTCCTGCTTAAACAAGCCGGTAGCTACCAGAAACTTAACCATTTCCGCAAAAATATTGACACCCATCAAAGCATAAATATTTAAGCCGGTATAATAGGCCACACCTACCAATAATGGCACATGAATGATCCAAACCAATCCACAGTCCATGATGATGATAGAGCGGGTATCTCCGCCAGCTTTAAAAATATAATAATTCATCATACTTAATTCATAAAACAGGAAGCCCGCGCTTTGCAGAAGAATCAGCTTCTGACTTACCGAAATTACTTCCGCCGGTGAACCGCTGTAAACAACTGGTATGATTGTACAGCTGCAAAGCATCATGATGAATAATATCACAGCGGCACTCATGCTGAACCCTTTTGCCTGATAACCGCTCTTTTGAGCATGGTGCAGATCTCCATTACCGAGCTTCTGAGATATAAATACGGTCACCGCACTTCCTATTCCGCCATCAAAAGTATGGAAAATATCCATGATTGTCGAGGCAATCGCATAAGCGCTGTAATTCACTTCCCCGCGGGTACCGAAGCATTTTAAAATTACTGAATTGCTGGCCTGCCAAAGCATATCATTCAGATAGAAGGGAACTGCCTTATATACAATTCTTTTCAGCAGCGGCCATGTGATTTGATGCATTTCACGCAGCTTCGTCGCAAACACAAACGCATTGATTTTCATTGCCGCCGCATATAAGCCTGCTTCAATAAAACGTGTAATTACTGTCGCGGCAGCGGCTCCTTCTACACCCATCCCCGGCATTCCAAAAGCACCGAACATAAAGATAAAATTCAAAAGAAGCTTAATTGTCACGCTGATACCACAAATCGTCATCGGCATCTTCGGTTTGCCAATTGATCGCATTGCACTGCCGACAGCTGATGAATAACAAAGCGGAATGTAAGAGAAGCCCATGATCCGCATATAACGTACACCCACATCTATAATCTGGGGATCATCAATAAAGAAAGAAATGATTAAATTAGGAAAAACCCAGGCACCAATCAGAAAGGGAATCATTAACAGAAAAGAAATCCAAATCGCAATGCGAAAGCTTTCTTTTATCTTTTCCTCATTATTTGCACCATAGAACTGTGAAATAAAAATCCCACACGTACCGGTAATGCTGGCAGTGCCTGAATTCATGATTGCAAAGAAACGATTTGATGCCGCAATACCGCCGATTACCGCACTGCCTAACTGTCCTACCATTAAATTATCAATGAAATTCAGGCTTGAATTGATCACGTTCTGAATCATAATCGGCATTGCCAGCTTCAATAACTGCCCATTAAATTGCCGGCTGCCAAAATACTTGCGCATCCTTGAACCTCCTTAAGAAGAAAGTCTGCCGCTTTCGCAGCAGACCAATCATTATCCTAAATCTTCGCCGTTAGAAGCGATCACCCGTTTATACCACTCATAGCTGTCCTTAGGCATGCGTTTACCAGTGCCATTATGATGATTATCATAATCAACACAGATAAAGCCATAGCGCTTTTCCATTTCTGAGGAAGAGCAGCTTACAATATCAATAGGCCCCCAAGGATAATAGCCAATTACTTCAACGCCATCATAAACAGCTTCCTTCAGCTGTTCAATATATTCCTTCAGACAAGCAATTCGGTAATCATCATGAATCTTTCCATCATCACTGATGTTTTCATAGAAACCCATGCCATTTTCTGCGATAATAATCGGTAATTGATAACGGTCATAATATTCATTCAGCGCATAACGCAAACCAATCGGATCAGAAGTCCAGCCCCATTCATTCACTGCCTTGCAGAATTTATTACGCGTGCGGGTACCATGCTCATCCAAGGTTGATGAACCATAGTAGGAAAAGCTTACAAAATCAACCGTATGCTTCAGATCCTCAATATCCTGCTCAGTAATTTCAATATGATAATTATTCTCTTCATAGAAACGATACATATAGCCAGGTATTTTTCCTCTTGTTTCCACATCTGTGTAATAAAATTGAAGCTGATTATATTTCAAAGCTGCCATTTCATTTTCAGAACTGCCCAGCTCAGAATATACATTTCCATAGCATGGCATAACTCCCAGTTTAAAATCAGGATTAATTTCACGAGCAGCGGCAATCGCTTGTCCGCAGGCAACTAATTCATGATGCAGCGCCTGATATTTGGCTTCCATCAGATTATCAACACGATCGCTGGGGATGCCGAGATGATTAAAGCTTTCCACATCGAATAAGTTGATTTGATTCACTAAGATCCAATATTTTACCTTACCGCTGAAACGTTCAAATAAAGTTTTGCAGTATCTGACAAACAGCTCAATTGTTTTACGGCTGTACCAGCCATTATATTTCATACAAATATTTAAAGGTATTTCATAATGTGAAATAGTAATCAGCGGTTCCATGCCATGTTTAAGCATTTCATCAATCACATGCTCATAAAACTGTAAGCCTTCTTCATTGGGTGTCTCATCATCACCATTTGGGAAGATGCGGGCCCAGTTGATAGAGGTTCTTAAGGTATTCATCCCCATGCCGGCCAGCATTGCGATATCTTCTTTATAATTATGGTAAAAATCAATACCGTAGCGTTTTGGGAAATATTTATCGCTGCTGTTCAGCAACTCTTCAACTTCGATTGTACTCAGCTCTGTATTACAGCGTTCTTCTGGGGGCAGATTGCCTTTAAATTCATTAATATCCGCGACGCATAAGCCCTTGCCGCCAGTCTTATAGGCACCTTCCCATTGATTGGCAGCAGTAGCGCCGCCCCACATAAAATCTTTTGGAAATTGCTTTCGATTTGACATTGTATGTCCTCCTTTAATTTGTTTCTATTTCTGCAGTTTCTTTAGCTACCATATCTTTCTCAACAATGCGGTAGAATGGAATATATAATAAGCCTTGGATCAGCATATTCACAAAGAGCAATACAACCGCCTGCCAGCTGAAGGTTGAAATAGCAGCCGCAATGGGCGCCGGCAGATTCCACAGCGCAGCTTCTGGATTTACCATCGGTGGTACAATACCGGAAGCAAATGCCAGCCACGTTGTAAGTACGGTCGTTACCTGACCGATCAAAGCCGGAATAATCAAAGTTGGATTCAATACGATTGGCAGACCGAACAGCATTGGTTCATTAATATTGAACAGCCCTGCCGGTAATGCGAGTTTAGCCAGATCTCGGTGCGTTTTACTCTTAGATTTCAGCATAATGAAGTTAAGTGCCAGCGTACCGCACTGTCCGCCGATGAAGACAAAGGTGAAGAAGAACGGTTTCACAAAGATATGAGTTGCCGGCATGCCAGCCGCATAGGCATTCATATTGGCCACTGACATAATTGTCCATGCCGGTGTAAGCAATGAAGCTAATACTTGCGGATGCAGACCTGCGAACCACATTAAGGTTGCCAGAATAACATAGATTAATGCAGTAAAGATTGAATCGCCTGCCAATGTGATAATCGGTGTTAAGACAGTGGCTAAAATGGAATTTACATCAAAACCGATGAAGTAAATCAGTACGATTGTCATCAGCGTTGAAAGCGTACATGGAATCAATGCAGTAAATCCGCCGGCAATATTGGCCGGAACTGCTTTCGGCATCTTGATTGCGATATTTTTTGCGACACAGAAACGCGTTACTTCCACATTGAAGATTGCCGCGATAATTGCGGTAAACATCCCCTCAGCTCCTAGATAAGAACTGTTGATACCGCCAGCCATGATCAGGAAAGTGAACAATGCGGTAATACCGCCAACCAGTTTATTCAAATTATAGCTCTCTGACAGATAATAGCCGATGCCAAAAGCTACATAAACGGAAATGATACTTACAGATAAATTAAATGGTATCATCAGAATTGACTGTAATTCAGGATTAGTAGCTATAAATTCTACATAGCTTTGCGGAAATGGAAAGGTTGCGATTAACAGACAGAGAGAACCGATAATTGTCAGTCCCATAGTGGCGATCAGTGAATCACGAATAGCGCCGAAGTATCTGTTGTTAGCCATTTTATTCATTACGGGTACCAGATGCTTTTCAAGCATAGTGGTCAGCTTATTCATTAGATCTTGCATATTATTTCTCCTTATAGATAATGGTATTTAAGCTATTTACTTGCCAATCACTTCTAGGACATGTTTCATGACTTTTTCGCCCTTCATCATGCCATAATCCATCATATCCATCGCTTCTACGGGAACCCCTGGACATTGTACTTTTATTTCATCCATACTGAAACGAACCTGCGGCCCAAGCAAGATCATATCCGCATCCTTCGCATTTTTAGCCGCCGTATTCACCGCATAAGCATTTATTTCACATTCAAAGCCAATTGAGTCAGCGTAATCCTTCATTTTCGTAACCATCAGACTGGTTGACATTCCGCCGGCACACAATAAAACAATTTTTTTCATAATCAGTTAGTTTCTCCTTTCAAGCTTTTCCACAGATAGACAAATTCCTTGGCTAAATCGATGGTTGTGATCGAGTTCATCATGTGATCCTGCGAGTGAGTCAGCAGCAGACTGAACTTAAAGTCCTGACCGCTTGCCTCCAGCGTTAATAGCTGCGTCTGGATGTTATGGGCAAGATTGATCGCATCTGATGCTTCACTGATTTTGGCTTCAGCTTCCCCTAACTGATTGCTGCGTGCAAACTTGATAGCCTCCATGGCTAAGCTTTTAGCATTGCCGCTGTTCATAATCAACTGCATGATGAGTGCTTCCATCTCACTATTATTCATAATGTCACCTCCTCTTTCATAATTGTGTATTTTTTTGATACAACTATTGATGACTCCATTGTATATTCACTAAATTCCTTTGTCAAATCGGCTATATAAAAGGAAAAGATACAAACTTCACCGAGTTTGTATCTCTTTTTTTATATTTATCAAAACTTATTTCCATAAATTACATATACACTTTTTGTCATAAATTCATACAGTTATTTGATTCTTCAAACCGTGTATAGAAAAGCCTGTGTTTTTCCTCATTAAATGTATACAAATAAAATTTTAAAATTTTTTTATTTTTTTTTAATATTACCGATAAAATCATTCAAAAAAGCGTAATTTCCTAATTATCCGCCAGCCTAAGCAATATCGCTAGCTGCGGCTTTTCTTTAAAATATAGATGATATTGCAGATTTCGTCATCACTGACATTAACTGAAAATGCCTTTTCTAACTCAATCATATGCTTCACGATAATTCTGTAAAGGTACATATTTTTTCTGATGACTTCCTCTTTATTTAAATTATTAGGCGTGATATTGCCGGCCTTTAAACGATCCAGCGTACAGGCAAGATGAACAAGCAGACCGATTTTCTCATTCATTTCCACTACGATTCCCATATCCTTTTCCACATCAAATATGAATTGAATCAGCTTATCTTTAGCTTCAAGAGCATCAACATTTTTTAATTCTTTAGCAAGATGTTCAAAGATTGTTTCAGAATTACTTAGAAAATCCTGCTTATTCAGATTATCTTGGTAAAGCAGCTGACTGAGGTCATGATTATCGCTGTTGAAGATATCCTCAATAGGAATGAATGGGATACCATAAACATTAGGATTAAAGGTTCCGACAATGCAAAGAATCTCTTTCTCTTTACTGATGGTATTCAGCTCCTGAAGAAAGAGACTTTGTTCGGCAAGCTGCACCGGAATGATTTCAATTCCCTCAAGCTTAAACTGCTGTTCAATATAACGCTTGATCTGTACCGCGCCGCCCTCGCCGGTCATGCAGAAGCTGACAATCACCTTGGACTTTTTCATGGTTTCATACTCCGCACTGGCATCTAATGATTTGAAGCGATTCACAAGTACATCATAAGCATCATTCACGTTTTCTGAAAGCATGAGCTTGCGGCAAAAGTCCATCAGCATCAGTGTTACCGGCAGCTCAATCAGCTTGATGCGAATCCCTGTTTCAATCGCAACCATGTTGAATATATCCTTCAGCGATCCCATGTCATAAACAATTAGAATCCCGTTTTCATGCGGTATATTTAAGACTGTTTGTTTGATATCTTCATATGCATCCAGCGGTTTCTTATTCAACGACAGATCATAGGAATAAATGGTCATATCATTAAGTATCTTTACTGTTTCCGCCAGTGCTTTTGCAACGCCGACACCATGCATCGCAACTAACAGCGACGGATGGCGGCTTTGATCATCACCAACATTATGCGTGCATAAAAACATAGCGATAATCACTATTTCATCAATTGGCAGTTCAATATCATAAGCAGCTGTAATGCGGTCGCAAAGACTCATTGCCAATGAATACTCTTCCTTGTTATGTTCAATAAATTCCATCATTTTTTCAATTTTTATTGGATGCGTAGCCACTCGCTTCCCTACCAGTGCCTGAATGTGAAGACATAGACCATAATGGATAGAAGCAGCATAATATCGGTTCAGCAGGCTGCTCGCTTTCGCAAGCAAATCATCCACCAACTCAATGATTTTAGAATCTACAAGCTGGGAAAGCTGTTCCTTATTGATCGTATTATTAAAGAGGTTTTTACGATACTTATTAAACTCAGTCTCAATGCCGACATTAACAATCGTATTAATCTCTGATGATGAAAACCCGCGCTTATGCAGCTCCAGCTTCTTTGCGTTAATCCAGTCATAGATTGACTCGTTTTCTTTAGGTCTAATATCTAAAATAGACAGCTTATCAGAATTAAACACATAATCTGATTCTTCACGAATGATATTATCCACATCCATCCGTTTATTCTTATAATTCAATAAACCTGAACGGACATTATGTGAGAAGTCAACAATTAAGACATTAATGGCTTCCTTTTCAACCTCTAATTCGCGTGAATAGGCGCTGGCGCACGCTTGCCGTATGTCGTGAAACAGCTGCTTAATGTTATCACACGGATACAGTAAGAGAGCAATCAGCACTTCAGAATTAACCTTTATCTGACAGCCGCTCTCATGAGCTTCATTGCAGAAAAACTTTTCGATAAACTTGAAACGCTCATATAAGCCCCGCTCATTTAATTCAGGCAGTGAAATAATGATTGAGATTTTTGAAGTAATATTGTCAAAGAATGCATCGGAGCTCATCATTGGCGGCATTGAACAAACAATAATCGGCGCATGATCAATATCTGGATTCTTCACATAACTGTTATCAAGAATTGTTGAAAGATGGGTTTTAGATTCCGCATCAAGAAAATGGCAATTATCAATGAAAAAGAAACCATTTTCACTTGCGATCAATCCTTCATTAAATTTCGCATTCATCTCTTCTGCATTGTCTTTATAATAAAGACAGTTCATTTTCACAAAAGGCGCGTCTTCAGCACAGACATCAGAAGCAACCGCAAATTCAAAAATCTTTCTGATGAATAAATCTTTGCCTGTGCCATGCTTCGCCAGCAGCAGCATATTCAGACTTTTCTTAGGATATAGGACTGCTGATTTAGCAAGATGCACAGCACGCTTTAAACTGCCGTCATAGCCGATCAGCGTTTCAAAAATCTGTGCCTCCCGCGATTTCCCCATTTTAGTTCTTCGATAAATTACCGGATAATTGGTACTGTCTTTCTCAACAAGACCTTCCGCACACAATTCATTTAACAGCTTGCTGACATTGGTCCGCTGCATCTGAAGTGTTTTAGATATGTCAGAAGTCGTCGCGCCGCGGCTTTCATTTTCATAACACTTACCCAAAAATTCTAAAATTAGATCACGGTTTTTTATTCGCATATATTTTGAAGAAGCCGCCTGCCGGCTCTCCGATTCCCTCCCTTTCCTTTTTTGGATTGAATTACCGCTCATTCACAATAATACATTCCCAAGGTTGTATTCATTTTATCACACTTTTCTGACAATAATAAAGGATATCGGCCTATATTCATACACATTATTTATTCAATACTAAAGCTGAGGACAGTATAAATCGCAGTATCTGTTATTATTAAGCCATTATTTAGACTTTAAAGACAAATGCATAAAAAAAAGATTGTGTTATAAAGTGTATCAAACAGCTGTCTGCTTTACACCTCTTCACAATCTTTTTTTATTTCTCATACTTCAATTTTACAGCTCAACCTTAACATTCGCCTTCACATCTTCTTCAGCCGCAAAATATTTTCTCGTCTTCGCCTTCATAGCCTTAGCCACCAACGCACTTGGAAACGTCGTTACCCGATTGTTGTAATTCGTCACATTGGCATTATAGAAACGGCGAGCAGCCTGCAGCTGTTCCTCAACATCGCTGAGCTGTTTCATTAATTCGAGATACAACGCGTCAGCCTTCAGATCCGGATACCCCTCAACAACAGCCAAAAGCTTAGTTTCCGCCTCATTCAGTCCCTCATTATACTTATTCTTATTTGGTTTAACATGACATGTATTTCGCAGTTCAACAACCTTGCTTAATACATCCTCCTCATATTTTGTATAACCCTTTACCACCTCTACAAGATTCGTAATCAGATCAAAGCGCTTATTCAACAAAATATCAATTGTTGATCCGCTCTCATCCATCTTCAGTCTTGCTCGGATGACCATGTTATACAACATTGTAATAATAACTGCCAATATCAGCAGGAGTACCGTCCCAATACTTAATTCCATAAAAATGCCTCCTATGTATTCCATTCAATCTGGTTAATCAGATTCAGAATTTCGCATAAATCCGCGCAATCCCGATGCAGCTTTCTGAGCAGTGACTCATCAATAGTATCATGTAACTTAATTTCAAATGGATCATTTTCATCAGCTACCGCCACATATAACTTATTATCATAAAAACTGACACTTAAATCAAGCCTTTTTTTCAAATCTAACAGAATCTCCATCACTTTTGGTGTCAGCAGATAAAAAGCCTCATGACCATCCTCACTATAAACTACAAACTGCCGGTTAAATTCAACACTTTCAAGCTTTACCTTTTCTGTTTGCGGCGTATCATCAAAGAAGCCGCCGGAATGGTTATCATTGCCGATCAGCACTTTTGGATACACCTGAGTCAGTGAATGAATCTGACGGCTGATATCAAGAATAAAGAAATGACCCTTAAATATATCTACGGTAACCGTAGTTTTACCAGCCGAACGCACTTCATTGATATAAACATCACTGCAGATAAACGCTCGTCCCTGATACCGCGCGCGGATCAAATCGTTGGATTTATAATTCGTATAATGATTATACAGTTCAGCCGCATCAAAGCGTGACTGAGATAAACCATTAGGTGAATACGTTAAATCGGTAAATTTTTCCGCCAGTACATTCTGAACCAGCAATTGCTTGGCATCCAGCTTAAATTGTTTTATCTCTGGATTGATAGCTCCATAATAAACGGCTAAAGCAATAAGCAAGACAATCACAAAAGGTATTAAAAGCAGCATTGAGGAACAAATCATTGACAGCATTAGAAAAATCACTGCCAGCACGCCGGTTAACGCAAAGAAGCGGCTGACCCGTGAAGAGAGCTGACGTCTTCTGATTTCAAGCGCCTGAATATTTGTTTCCATAAAAAAATCCCCCTTTATGTTTTCTATTATAAAAGAGGGATTTCGACATTTCAATCTTTCTTACAGAACTGATATTATAGGATATCTACCTTACCGTGGTAGTTTTTAATGTATTCCTGATTCACAGCATCGCCGCGGTCAAGATTGCCGCTGACCCAAATCGGTACTTCAATGCCCTGATCCGCTAGCTTAACGATAACCTCACCTACTAAGCCAACCAGTATTGACATGCCGATGATGGTTGACGGTGAACAGAAGTTTTCCTTCACATTCTCGCGATGCAATGCTGCATCACCCTTAATGCCGCCCATATCGATAACAATATCCGCTACATCACGCACCAGCTTCCCAGATGAATGCCGCGAGGTTACACCATTGGTATACTTTAATGAAGTCAAGGTGATAACCTTCATACCCATGGCCTTCGCTGCCAGCGCCATATCCACACCAGCCGCATTGCGCCCAGATACTGAAACGATAATCATCGTATCATAACTGCGCGGATGCATCGCTTCTAAAACACCCTGTGCAAAACCTTCTGTACGCTCCATCATCTGTGAATAGCGAACCTTGGGATAAATATTATACTGTGGGATCATAATCGCATTCACAGGCACCAAGCCACCGGTACGGAAACATAGCTCCTCACCAAACATCTGAGAATGACCGCAGCCAAATACATGGATAACACCGCCTGCCGCCACAGTTTCACTCATTACCTCTGCAGCTTGATTCAAAACCTCCTCTTGTGCCAAGGAAGCTGCCAGCTCCTTTTCAATCACTTCATAAAATTCCTTCATGACTTTCATATTTGTACCTCCGCTTATAAACTATTATAAGAGTTTATGACAGCGTTTACAATGCGTTTCCCTTACCTCTCGCTCACCTTTTTAATACCAGTCATATAAATCCACAATTAAAAGTCACTTTCAGTACAAAGAAAAAAAGACCACATCCGGTTAACCCAGATATGATCTTAAACTTATTTACGGCTGTTTCTTCCTAAAATTTGAACAATACGCAGGAAGATATTAATAAAATCAAGATATAAATCAAGAGCGCTGAAGATTGCTAATTTATTCAAAGCCTCATCATTACCCTCATTTGCTTCATATAAGCGTTTCATCTTCTGAATATCATAAGCCGTGATACCCATAAACAGAATAATACCGGCATAGCTTAATACAAGATCAAGCCCTTGAAGACGCAGGAAGATATTAGCTACACTGGCAATCAGCAGAGTAATCAAGCCAGCCATCACAACGCTTGAAAACCTCATTAAATCACGCTTCGTTGTAAAGCCGATCAGAGCCATACTGCCAAACAGCAATGACGTATAAGCAAAAGCGACGAATGTTGTATACATTCCAAAGATAAACGTAATACCTGCCACAGTCAGCCCTGTCATCACAGAATAAAGCAGAAAATAAACTCTTGCCGCACCGGCTGAAATCTTATGCAGACTTGCACTGATTTTAAACACCAGGAACAATTCAACGATGAACATTCCCCAATAAATCAGCTGATTACTGAAAACAACCATCCACAGATTAGTTTCCGTAAACACTAAGGCGCTTGCCGCTGTAACCATCAATCCTATAAACAGCCATAAAAATACTTTCCTAGCATATGAATTCTCACTCACGCCAGGTACATAAGTTGGACTTTCGTACATTTTTAACCCTCCATATATGCAATATTATAAACTTTTTCGATGATCTCAACAATACTTTCGCAAAAAACTGCCGGATATTTGCATTATTTGTCTGATCAAAAAGCCATACTATTGATAAAACGTCCTTTTCTACTCAACAATAATTTCTAAATAATTAATAATATCTTTGAAATGAATCTCTTTCGAATCATAATAAAGCCCTTGATAATACAAGACATAATGACTGACACGCTCATCTCTCACATTAACAATACAGCATTTAGGTAAAATAAATTCTTCACCATGTGTATAAGTAACCCGATCCCCATGCTGAATTCCAAAATAATCAAGTGTTTCAATCAGCTTGGCAAATGAACACTGCCATGCTTTCGCATTCATAATATCTATGATTGCCTCTACGCTTTGTCCTGTCAGCATCGCAATACATGTCTGACCGCAATAGCCCTCTTTCGGATATACTAGCTTTTGAATATTATCAATTTTTCGTATTGGATGCTGCTTTGAATACGGACTGTCATGATTAATTCGTGTTAAACCATCAATGATTTGAAAGGTACCCTCTGCTGCTTCATCCATGATTTGAGAAACCAATTTCTTTAATATCGGGATGTAATAAACACCATTGCCTTTAGGTACCAGACGGCATTCAAAATGAGTGCTGCCAATTGAAACCTCCACAGGTATTAAACCCTTTTGTCCGCATTCTTCCCACACATTAAAGGGAACTTTGACAAAATAACGATTGCCTTCTTTAAATATTTCATTCTTAAATGTGTACCGCATGAGCTTCACTCCCATCGTGTAGATGAATCAAATACTTGCTATTGCGTAAATCACAGTCCTATATCCTTTTAATCAATTTCAGCTTTGATTGGACAAGCTCTTCAAAAGCCTGTTGCTCATCTGAGTCTTTAAAAACTCTTTTGGGAATTAATGTATACATCCGTACAGCTTGGATTAAATAATAGAAATTATCGTTATGCCAAAGCTGTGAATAAACATTCCACTGCAATTCTGAATCAATGCTGTCGGTTTTGAAATAAATCGCATCCTCTGAAAATATCAGAGTATATGCTTCATGAAATTTTGAAGTGTTTTTATACTTAAGGATTGGCATTAAAAAATATAAACAGCAACCCATTATGACAACAAGAATCACTATCCCAAAGAGTATTACACTCAGGGTACTGAATGCAGAAGCAAGCATATAAATCATCGCAATTAATAAGCATAAAACCGCTAAAACAGGATCATACTTATGTGAAATTTTAGCTGCAATTAAATACTGTCTTTCTGCACGCACATACTCACTTTGTGTATATTGAAATCTTAATTCTATCCTTGCCAACAAAATCCCCCGCTTTCTTTAAATTACAGCCTATGATATGCCTCAGTCAATCATTTCTGAATCAAGAATAACATAATTAGCCCGATGAATATATAGGCTCTTGCCATCGATATTCAAACGTGTCATTTTAGGTAAATCGTTAGGAATCTCTACATACACACTATTTCCCTGATAAACAGCGATCGGTATTCCCTGCTGGGATGAAATCAGGATCGTCTTAGCCTTGCCGATATCATTCTTATATTGATTCAGCACCCGATCAAATGGGATAAAATTAATAATCCCGTCATCGGTATCGATTTCATCCTGCATTTCAAAGTCAGTGATTTGATCCAGTCCCGCTTCCGCGAAAACCATCGTATTGCCGATCTGCAGCATTTGATTGCCGTCAATCGTAATTTCAAGCACCTCTGAGGTAAAATCAGCATTTTCACTGGCTCCCTCTTCCTGCTTGACTTCAACCTCAACATTCTTGCCATGCACTGTTAATGTCGTATTGCCATAATCATCATAGGTATAAATATCAAATTCAAGACCGATCAGTGATCCCTTCCATTTCTGAAAAGCATTTCTGATTTTAGCACAGCCGCCAACCCCGCCAAGCATCAGCAATGCCGCTAATGTAATACAAATTGTACGTTTTTTCATCGCTGGCTCCTAAAAGTTCTTCACAAAATTTTTGTGATCCTTGCGATGTGTATAACCGCATTTTAAATAAAATTGATGAGCGCCGGTACGGGCAAAACCACTGATCAATCTAACACCGGCAACACCGCATTCACGTGCCCATGCTTCTGCCTCATTCAGCAGTTTACGGCCGATGCCATAGCCCTGATAACCCGGCAGCACAGCCAGTTCCTCAATATCTTTATACGCTTCCATATACGTACATTCATAATCTGTCGCATGAATGTAACCAGCTGGCTGATCATCAACACATGCCACCAGAAATAAATCCTGCGGGAAACGATCCATGATATCATGAACCCTGCGGATCGTATCTTCAAGGGCAAATGTATATCCCAAGCCTTCACAGTTACATTGCCAGATCATTTCTGCATCTGACTTTTCAGCCTTGCGAATGGTAACCTTTTTTTCCATAATTTCACCTCTTGCGACCATTATAGCTAAATCAATACGCTAATACAATAACAATGTCGTCATTTAAAACAAGTAAAAAGTCAGATGCTTTACATCTGACTAAATGCTAACTTATCCCCGATATCATCGATCACATTTAATGAATTAAACTGTTCAATCAACTTTTCAGTAGTCAGTTTTTTCTTTTCTTCACCGCTGATATCAAGGATTACTTTTCCCTCATGAAACATCAGCAGCCGATTGCCATGCTGGATGGCATGTTTTAGATTATGTGTGATCATGATCGTCGTTATTGCCTTTTCTTTTACAATCTGTTCAGTCAAATCGATGATTAAATCACTCGTCTTCGGATCAAGCGCCGCTGTGTGTTCATCAAGCAGCAATAGATCCGGAGTAATCATCGTTGCCATCAGCAGTGATAAAGCCTGCCGCTGACCGCCGGATAAAGCCCCGACTTTGACATCCATTTTGTTCTCAAGATTAAGATGCATGCCGGCCAGTTCTTTTGAAAACAGCTCTCTTTGCTCCGGTTTAACACCGCGGCTCAAACCATAAAACTTCCCCTTATTATAAGCCATAGCCATATTTTCAAGAATCGTCAATGAAGGTGCAGTCCCTTTCAGCGGATCTTGGAAGACTCGGCCGATAAACTTTGAACGCTTATGTTCACGCAGGTTGGAAATATCCATGCCTTTAAACAGAATTTTACCCTTATCCTGACGAATATTGCCTGACACAATATTAAAGAAGGTCGATTTGCCGCTGCCGTTAGATCCGATGATGGTCACAAATTCACCCTGCTTGATTTCCACATTCAGATCGGTATAAAGGACAACCTCATTAGCCAGTCCCTTGTTAAATGTTTTTGCGATATGCTTCAGCTCCAGCATTACTCTTTGCCTCCTTTAGGCAGCCATTTGGTAAAGACGCCATTGTTGCTGATTAAAGCAAGAATGAAAATCACCGCCATAATCAGCTTCAGATAATAAGCCGGTAAACCGAATTTTAAGGCAACTGCAATCGTCAAACGATACACAATAGCGCCTAAGATTACCACACTGGTTGATTTCAGATGCTTGCTCTTGCCAAAAACGGAAATACCAAGAATTACGGAGGCAAGACCCAGTACGATAATACCGTCCTTTAACTGCATATCAAAGTATTTTAATACTTGGCATACCACCGCACCCGACAATGCCGCATAGCCATTGGAAATTGCCAATCCGATAATCTTGATCAGACCGATATTCTGTCCGAGTGAAGCAACTAACTGCGGGTTGTCACCGGTGATGCGAAGCATAAAGCCCAGCTTCGTATTCAAGAACCAGTCCAATAAGAATTTAGCCAGCAGCACCAAAATCAAAAGCAGGAAAACCGGATAAAGCTTAGCCAGCCAGATTCCCAATTCACCATCAATCTGTTTAGCCAGCTTGGTACCGATCGTAAAAATCGTATCATAATTAAAAATTGGCAGATTACTTTTCTCGGCAGTAATAATCAGATTAATTGAATACATGCCGGTCATGACCAAGATACCGCTTAATAGCGATGATATTTTAAACATCACATGCAGCAGGCCGGTCACGCAACCCGCCAGCAAACCGCCGATAAATGAGACAATCAGCGTGAGAAACGGATTCCAGCCATTGATGATACACATCGCCGCAATTGCCGCTCCCATCGGGAATGAGCCCTCAACACTCAGGTCTGCGTAATCCAAGACCTTATAAGTAATATAGACGCCAAGGGCAAGAAAGCCGTAGGCTAGCCCTTGTATCAGTACATCTAATATGAAATCGGCCATAAGCTCACCTATTCTTCAAACAGAGAAGCACGTTTTAATAAATCTTCCGGAACTTCGATGCCCAATGTTTCCGCAACCTTCTGATTTAAAATCAAAGTCGTATCCTTAGCTGTTTCTACCGGAATATCAGCTGGTGCTTTGCCATTAATAAGAATATCATAAGCCATCTGTCCAGCCTGCTCACCCAGACTGTAATAGCTGATTGAATCAGAAGCCAGCAGTCCCTGCGCCATTTGCCCATCCTCTGCAGCAAATACCGGCAGGTTCTTCGCGTTAGCCTTATCAACAACACTGGCAGTCGCATTTACTACCATGTTATCGGTAATATTATAGAAACAATCAACATCACCGCTTAACTGTTCAGCCGCCGTAGGAATTTCCGTCGTCGCGCTGACACCTAATTCTTTCACCTCAAAGCCATAATCAGGCGCCATTGCCTTTACCTGATCGACCTGTATTTTACCATTTACTTCACCTAAGTTATAAAGCATACCAATCGTTTTAGCTTCCGGCAGCATTTCCCGGATCAGTTTGATCTGTGCCTCTAAAGGCGCCGCGTCACTGACACCCGTAACATTGCCGCCCGGCTGTTCATTGCTTTGAACGATACCTGCCTCCACAGCATCGGTAACCGCGTTAAAGATTACCGGTACCTCAGTATCCATTGTCGCATTGTAGGCTGATTGAGCCGCCGGTGTCGCAATCGCATAGATCAAATCAACCTTATCACTCACAAACTGCTTAGCGATCAGATCATCAGTGCTTGCCTCACCCTGCGCATATTTGATTTGAAAATCAACTTTGGTTTCATCATAACCTAATTCCTTCAGCTTTGCCAAGAAGCCTTCCCGCGCTGAGTCAAGCGCCGGATGTTCCTGATGCTGAACAATACCGATAGTCAGCTTATCATCACTTCCTGAATCATTATTCGGATTTGCCGCGTCCTGCGAGCAGCCGCTTAACCCTGCCAGACACATGCTGAATGCCAGAATTAACGGCATGATCTTTCTATTTTTCATATTCGTCCCTCTTTCATAAAGTATATCGTTATTTTACCGCCCTTTGAAAAGCAAATCAATAGTAAATATGTAATTTATTTCACATTATTCAATATTTTTCATAATTTTCATCAAGTTATCATTCAGCCAGCTTAATTCATTGAAGAAAACACCTTTTTATGATACACTGAGTCCGACAATTAACAGGAAAGTTGGGATCTTATGAGAAATATATTATATCTGCTTGAGACAAATGAGGAGCAGCGGCAGCAGCTCCAAAAAAGATTTGCGGATTGTTCGTTTACCTTTAAATCAAAGCATGAAGTCAGTGATGAAGAAATCCGTCAGGCTGAATGCATCATCGGCAATCTGCTGCTGAATCAATTAGACCTTTGTGAAAATGCGAAACTGATGCAGTTAGGCAGTGCCGGTTCAGATGCCTATGCCGCGGCTTTAAATGAATCAGTAACATTATGCAATGCCAGCGGCTGTTACGGCGCGGCAATTTCTGAATATATGATTGGTGTCTGTCTGTCATTGATGCTGAGATTGCCAAGCTACCGCGATCAGCAGCATCTGCGCGCATGGCAGAATGCAGGCAAGGTATCCTCCATCCTAGGATCAAAGGTTTTAATCGTTGGATTAGGCGATATTGGCTCACAGTTTGCCATTAAAATGCGTGCCTTAGGCGCGAAGATCACCGGTATCCGCCGCAATACTGCCGATCAGCCGGACTTTGTTGACGCGATTGCGGCTTTGGATCAGCTTGATGAGCTTTTGCCTGAAATGGACATCATTGCTTCATGCTTGCCTAACTCAAAGGCTACTGAAATGGTTTTTACCGCTAAGCAATTTAAGCTGATGAAGGACTCCGCGATTTTTATTAATGTTGGGCGCGGACAGGCGGTCGATACCGACGCCTTATGTGATGCTTTGAAAGCTCATGAAATCTATGGCGCCGCCCTTGATGTCGTTGATCCTGAACCGCTGCCTTTAAACCATCCGCTGTGGAACTGCGGCAATTTGCTGCTTACCCCGCATATCGCCGGCGGCAGCAATCTCAAGCTGACTACCGAGCTGATTTATACGCTTGTCAGTGATAATCTTGAAGCTTATTTAAAAGGTGAACCTTTAAAGAATGTTGTTGACCGCGCCACCGGTTATCGTAAGCATCAATAAAAGAGCATCCATTAAAGGATGCCCTCAATCTCTTATCAGCCAAGCATACTGCCCAGTGTCTGAGTAAGCCAGTTAATGAAAATATCAATGTACCAGCTTGTTTCACGCATGAACATAATCCCTGGCAAGATAATCAAAAGATCTTTGAAAGATCTTTTTTCTTTATAGCCGATGTTTTCTTCAACATAGTGTTTATCAAACTTGTATAACACAAACAGATACGCCGCCGGCACAATCAACAGCCAATTATTCAACATGCTGATCAGATTGGCAATGCCAAACAAAGCAAAACTGACACTCCAATAAATTGCCTGTTGGCGATGATTCGTAATCCTTATCACTTTTTCCTTTTTCATCCTGCTTCCCCCTGTATCATACTTAACCAATCAATAAAATAGAGCCAAAATCTGACCAGAAATGAATCAACATCGCAGGCAGAATATTCTTGCTTTTTTTAAATAAATAACCAAATACCAAACCGAGAATCAGCACATAAACCGCCTGTGTCAGCATTGCGGATAACGCCAATGAGCCCTCTAAGTACCAATGGATAAAATAGCTTGGAAAATGAAGCAAAACAAAGTAGCCGCTGGCGATGAGATTCGCCTTATTCTTACGCATCGAAGCAGCAAGCACATTCATTCCCCAGCCGCGGTATACGATTTCCTCACTGAAACCCACAATCAGAAATTTAGGCAGTTCCTGAAGCAGATTCAATTCATGATTGACCCAAAAACCACCATGATTTGCGGCCATGCCAGCCAGCAGATAAAGCGTAATCAAGAGGAATACAATGCATACTGAACGCCAATCCGGCCGCTGTGTAAACAGCGCTTTAAAATCAACCAACAACTGATCAGAATATTTTATAATCAAGAGGATAAAAGGCAAAGCCCAAACAAGTCTGCTGAGATATCCGTATAAATAGCTGTCCCACTGATTGGGAAGGGTGCCAAACACAAGGGCAGATGTTCCCCATGCATTCGTAAGTACCGCCCATAACAGCACTGACATCAATAATGTGAAATGAATTTTTCTTGTCGACATAAATATCCCTCTATCTGTCTTCATTCTAAGCCGCAAGTGATAGGTTGTCAAATACTTACTGCGCAGACGCTGAATTTTTCAAACGCGATGCTGCCAGTACCATAAGCAAACCGGCACCAATCAAAAGCAGACGCTGAATCAATTGATCCAAGGGTATCTGAAAAATTGGATCTAACAGCTTTAAGGTAAGCGGATATGACGACAGAAAACGCAGCCCATACAGATCAAAGGATATCGGCAAGGCATCAAGTACCAAGGCTGCCGCCATACAAGCATAAATCAATAATGGCTGCAGCCGCCCCAGCAATAAGCCAAGACCAAGGGTAAATACCGCGGCCGGCACCAGTGTATAAAGACACGCGGCGGCTTGCTCAAGCGAGGGGCCCAGATGAAAATAAGCGGCATAGAACCAACTGCTGATAGCGATCGGCACCAGACTGATCAAAATAAAGGCAGAAGTGATTGCTGATGTTTTAATCAGCCGATAAACCGATGCTGAAAAGGGGGCTGCCTGCGTCAGTACCTTAACCTGCAGTTCTTTTCTTAAATAAAGAAAGCTGATAAAAAACAACAGACTGACAAGCAGCAGCGGCAAGACCTTCGCCAGATAAACGCCATAGCTCCAGCCCGAAAAAGGCGCCGTATCCGCGATACCGAGAATGATTTCACCGCTCATGGTCTGATAGCTGTAAAAGGCGGTAATCAACAACAGACACAGAAAGAATTTATTGACCAGCAGTCTGCGTAATTCATAATAATAAATCTTAAACATTAAATTCCCCTCCTAAGCTTTCAATAAAGGCCTGATCTAGCATTAATTCTTCCTCCGTTAAATTACATGCGTCAAGGAAATCCTGCCATGTCACATATGGCGGCATTTCTGTCCCGCCATTTTCAAACAGATTGGCAAGCACTTCATCCATTTTAGCTTCACCGATCAGCTGTTCAGCTTTCAGAATCTGCAGCGGCATTTTATTATAAATTGTAGCATCAAAGACTAGCTGCTCAAGACTTAATAGATATTTATCCGGCAGCATCGCCTGCATATCCGGATTGCGCAGAAAATAATTATTACGCAAAGCCGCCAGACTGTTCAGCCATTGATCAATATAGAACTGCTTAACATATGCTTCTCCGTATTTTTCCTTCATCATTCGATAGGTAGTATAAACTGTTAAGCCTTCCGAGCTCCAATCCGTATTTTCCATATCCATTAAATAACTATGAACACCCCACCACTGATGAATAATTTCATGGGCAATCACCTCGGCGGCACTGGCACCCTTGCTTGGATTGCTTAGATTCTCTTTACTGAAATAGATTTCACCCATAAAGCTGAAATTACCGTTAGCAGCGCCGCCCATAAAATGCGCGCTGATCATGATAATATTCAGCGGATAATCTTCACTGTAAGGCAATAGCCCAAATTGTTTCGCACAATAATTTAATGTATCACTCAAAACCTTATCAATATCCATTGCTTCAAATTCCTGCTGATGACGGCGGCTGTAATAAAAATATACCGGGAAGGGACTGTCTTTGACAGCCAGCTTTACATAATCACCGGCAATAAAGCGCAGCTTGCTTGAGGTATTGGTAAACCGCCATGTTTTAGTTGAAGCATTTTCACTGACTACTTCTGCCTCATTCCCTAAACTGATCAATTCCAGATTTGCCGGCAGCACCACTTCCCCCTCATTGATAAAATTTTCAGCTTCATTTAATGACAATTGCGGTAGGATTGACAGGGAATTCATAAAAAGATAATCAGCGCTGATTTCATTTCCCATAAGTGTTGAACGTGCCGCGTTGGCGATTTTAGGATGACCGGTGTAGCTTACTTCAAGCTCAATCCATTCATCAGCCGGCAATTGAATCTTGATCGGATGCTGACTGTACTCCTGGTCAATGCCTGGATCTACATATTCGATCACTTTGCCGTTAGCGGTAATCGTATTGATTGTATATCCCGGCAGCAAAAGCATCGTCACCCATTGACTTTCACGCGTTTTATTATGCAGCTGATAACTGGCATTACCATCGACATAGCCTATTTGCGCGTTCACTGACAATCTGACATATTGATTCAGAAGGTCGATATCCGGATAGTCAGTTTCATCATCAACAGAAACACTGTAAACCATACCGCCGCTGACTGGCCCATCATCTTTTTGGACAAGCGCCGCCTTATCAATATAGGGCTCTGAAACAACCATCCAAACACTGCCCATTGCCAGCAGACAAGCCAATAAAGGCAGATAAATTTTACGCAGATGAATCTTGAATGAGCCGATGATGCCTAAGCCATGGCTGCGGACACAGATCAATGAAAATACATAGAACGCACTGAATATTAAAAGCCAAAGCAGACGGCTGTATGCCGCCAGCCGATAGAACAATGTGTTATTGAAATCGTTTGAGAATACTGTTACTAATGGATTGATCCAGCGCATCAGATACAGGTCACTGCACCATTTACTCATACTGAATAAAGCCAAAGCAGTAAAACTGATAAAGCTTAAATCAATACGGCGAAAAAGCTGGTAAAATGCCGCTGAAGCCAATACTCCCATCCACAATGCCGGAAGCATCATCACACTGAACGCCAGCAATGTTTCACTGAGTATAAACGCTGTACCCAATGCCGCTCTCATAATTGGCAGATAGAGACAAAGGGCTGCCAGCCAAGTCAGAGATGCGATTAATAAAATAGACAGACATTTGGCAAAACTGATAATTAATGGTGAAATGATGCTGTCCATTACTGCCTCACACTGATATTTATTGATCCGATCATACTCAATCAATGTAAAGACACTGAAACAAAAGGCACCGCCCAGACCGCCGGCTAAAATTGGATTTGCCATTTGAGCGCTGAATGCCGTTGCGGTACTTGCCGGAGTATAAAAAGAATAACCCAACAGCGGCATACATAAGCTGCATGCCATCACAAGCCATGTACCTTTAGAAACAAGCAGACGCTTAAGCTCTACAAATAAGATATGAAGAAAAACCATCTTTACGCCCCCTTATACTGAATCAGATACATATAGGCATCTTCTAAGGTAGGCTCCACAAGCATGCTGTCAGCAGGCATATTTTCCGCTACGCCGCGGCATTGAATCCCTTCCGCCGTATTGATTCTGGCAGTTATATGAATCTTATCGCTTACCGGCTGATCATTAAACAAAGCGACATGACCGCGGGCCGATGCGATCAACTGGGCTGGCGTACCGATAAAAAGGATTCTGCCGTGATCAATGACAATCAGCTGGTTGCATACCGACTGCACATCATCAATAATATGTGTTGATAAAAGGACTAAGTGATCCTGTGCCTTCTTAGAAAACAAATTTCGAAAATCAAGCCGTTCCTTAGGATCAAGCCCTACCGTCGGCTCATCTAAAATCAAAAACTGCGGATCATCAAGCATCGCCTGCGCAATTCCTACCCGCTGCCGTTCACCGCCCGATAAACTGCTGATTCTGCTTTTCCTTTTCGCATTTAGATTCGTATCCCGTATCGCCTGTTCAATCGCCTTTGCCGGCTGATTAATCTGCTTCAATGCCGCCATATAATCTAAAAACTGCCAGATTGTCAATTCATCATATAAACCAAAGGCTTGCGGAAGATAGCCAAGCTGCTGCTTCAGCTGCTGTTCATGTTTCAGCAAGGGTTCGCCATCGACAAGAATTCTGCCCGATGTAGGTACAAGTGCAGCTGTCAGCAATTTCATCAAGGTTGACTTACCGGCACCATTAGGCCCTAATAAGCCAATCAGATTAGGACTTTCCAAGGTACAGCTAATCTGATCAAGCGCTGTTTTGCCATTGGGATAAACCATTGACAGGTTTTCAATTGTTATTTTCATAAAGTTCTCCTTTTTAACTGCCCTTAGTGTATCAGCTAAATATGAAGCCTTTATGTAGCCATTGTGGAGATTGAATGTAGATAAAAGATCAGCGCTTACTGATCCTGTTTCAATTCATTCATTATTGATGGAAAGCTTAATGTAAAACAGACACCCTTTGCCGTATTCTGAATATCGGCTTGGGCATGATGAGCATCGGCAATCAGTTTTACCAAATATAAGCCTAAACCGCTGCCGCCGCTGCTTCGGCTGCGTGATTGTTCAACGCGGTAGAAGGCTTCAAAAAGATGCGGTAATGAAGCGGCAGGTATTTCGGTATCCGAATTGACGCATTCAAAATTGATGAAGTGTTCCTTTTGATACACACGAACGGTTATCTTTGCATGCATCGGTGAATAAACAATAGCGTTGCAGAGAATGTTATCCAATGCTTTCTGCATCAGCGCTCGATTGCCGACAACCATTAATTCTTCCTCAATCACACACTCCCATTGATCATGGCGCGATAAGGCTAATTCATGGCATGCCCCAATGCATTCCCTGCACAAAAGGCCCAGATCAAAGCGGTCTTTTTGTAAATCAAAATCATTTTTTTCCATCTTAGATACGGCAACGATCTGCGCGACCAGCTCTTCCATGCGGTTGACAACCCCTAATGAACGGCGCAGATATTTATCACGGTCAGCATAGACACCGATCCCATCGCTCATTCCCTCAAGCTGTCCCTTCAGCACGGTCAGCGGGGTTTTTAATTCATGGGATACCGCCGTAAAAAAGGCCAGCCGCTGCTCTTCAAGCTCGCGCTCTCGGTCAATATCCGCCTGCAGCGCCTGATTAGTCCTTTTTAATTCATTCATCGCTTCCGACAATCTTTCTGACAATTCATTTAAGCTGCCGCCCAAGCTGCCAATTTCATCCCTGCGCTTATCATCACAGCGCCAGTCAAATTCAAGCTCCGACATCTTGCGGGCAATAGCGGAAATCTGCACGATAGGCCGAGTCAGATAGCGTGAATAAAACCATGAGCTTAAGATTGAAATAATAAAGACCGATAAAACCAGCCAAGGCCATGTTTTCTTCAAAGCCTCGACAGCCTGATTCACCGCCTTCATGCTGCCCTTGGCAATCAGCGTGTACGTCGTACTGTCACCCTTAAAGGTGAAAGAAAAGCCAACCGTCGTATCGATTTCATCACTTGGCGCAATATCGATTGACTCTAAATCATCGGTAAGCAAAAACGCGTTATACTTGGAATCAAAGGTTTTATCCTTTGCCGGTGTCAGCAGATTTCCCTGATTATCAGACAGCTGCACTTCTACGCTATGCCGTTGTGAAAATTCTTCAAGCAGCTGAGCGCTTTCTTCTAAAGTATGCTGATTCAGTGCTGCCGCCAACGCCTCAGCATCAGCACTCAGCACTTCACTTTGCGCGGCTTTATAGGTAATCGGCATCGTCCATGATATAAAAAGATAAGTCAGCATACTGGCACTCATCAGCAAAACAAAGGTAATCATAAACACCTTTAAGGAAAGGTTGCTTTTAATTGCTTTTATCAATGCGGTATCCCACCCCTCGTATCGTTTCAATATAATCACGGTTTAACTTCTTGCGGATATTTTTAATATGCGTATCCACGATTCGCTCATCACCGAAATAATCATAACCCCATACCCGATTTAACAGGCTCTGACGGCTCATAACCTTTCCCTGATTCATCAACAAATCACTAAGCAGATCAAACTCACGCTGTGTCAGCTCTATGATCTGATCATTAACAAAAGCCTGATAAGCACTCAGATCCATGACCAATTCTTTATAGGTGATAAGCTTAGAGACCGGCTGCTGACAGCGCCGCAGTACAGCTTCAATTTTCTTTAACAGCACTGACATTGAGAACGGCTTTGTAATATAATCATCAATCTTTAAATCAAAACCACGCAGCTGATGCGCCTCACTGTCTAATGCCGTCAGCATCAAAATAGGCAGATCAGATTCTCTGCGGATCACCTCACAGACCCCAAAGCCATCAATCTTTGGCAGCATCAGATCCAGCAGCACTAAATCATAGCTGCCCTTATGAAACAGCTCCAATGCCTGCACACCATCCTCCGCCACACTTACCTGATAGCCCGCATGTTCTAAATAATTCTGCAGCAATTCCTGAATATCAAACTCATCCTCTACGACTAACAGATGCTTCATGCACTCACCCCGTTTCCAAAAGTATACCATGTGTTTATGGAGGTTGTGTGGAGTTATGTCAAAATCAGAAAAAAAGCAGGCGAACCTGCTTGATTATTCACGATCAAAACCGAGATAACGAGTTCCCTGAAAGGTCAGCTTCCCCTGATCATTCACAATCAGATAGCCATATTCCTGCCGGTCAACCTGAAACACCAGCCGTTCACCGCCCTCAACCGTAAAAGTAACATAATAGGATGTACTTGATGTTGAATGCGACATGCCATTATCATTATGATGATGAACACTGACATCCTCATGCTTATCCGCTACAATGGCATTCACAACCAAACGCGGTGAATTATTATTCTTATGCCATGTGGTAATACCCCTAACAATAGTAAAAATAAACGCCCCTATCACAATAGCAAAAATGGTAAAAAACATAATTGGAAACAATGTGTCCATCAAGCCAAACATTCCCATACTCATACTTTCACTCTCCTATCCTATATCTACTTCTATTATACCGAAAGTTCCGCCTTTCTGTCTCACACTTTTGTCATAATCAGCGCTCAAAGGTGAGCATTTTCTTGCCTTTATAGACCAACCTGCCTTCCTCGCCGACGGCATGAGCGGCATAAACCTGCGGATTCACCTTAAATTCCAGCATTCCTGAATCTGTTTCAAATATAAAAGAGAAGGAAACCGTCATACTTTGTGAACTGATGCCGCCCTGATGAATCGGCGCTGAATTCTCATGCTTATCGAGCAGCCTTGCATAAACAGTGATTTTGGGTGCGCGGAAGTTATCATATAAACGTTTCAGCTTAACGATGATCAGCAGCAGAAAAGCAGCGAGAATTAAGCCAAAAAGAATCGGCCAAAATATTGAAATATCACCATATTGAGTTTTCATTTCACACCTTCTTCCACCCTCATTATACCTGATACTCATCAGTCTTGCCTGACACTTTTGTCAGATTTCTAGCCGTAAGTTTGAGCAGATTTGATACCGTGATTGATAAAAAGATTTCAACCAGCGTATTTACACTGGCATATTTAAAATAAATTCCCAACGCGATGACACAGATCAGCAGAAACACGCTCAGATAGGGAGCCATAAGCGATGGGTAAAGCATGCGCAGATCCATAAAGATCATAAAGACAGCCGCAAGCAGACTCAAGGGTGCCGCAAAGGATAAAAGGATATGAATCAAAGAGAGCAAGGGCAGATCTAAAGGCCGATACGGCAATGTGACAGCCAGCATCAGCAAACAAGCCGCAAGCATCACTAACATCCGGTTGCGTTTCTTAAATAAGGAATGATCAATGCATGTCCGCAAGCCTAAAGCCAGCGCGAGAACAGTCAGCAACCCCCAAAGGATAAAAGCCCAATGCAGGTGATCCAGGTTTCCCACATAGGAGAGATTTTCATCAAAAATTGACGCATGATTGGCAAACCAAAATGTATATATCGGATAAACAACAAGCAAATATAAACCTTCCAGCATCTTCTCTCTCCTCTCACTACTCAACCATTTTAACCAAAATAAAGACAGCATTCAAGCTGTCTATGATTTACGGTCGAAAGACTGTTTGCATTTAGGACAGGTAACGGTAATCTCACCGCGGCCTCTTGGCACCCTTAACTCCTGCTTACAGTTAGGACATTTAAAATACTTATATTCCTTACGCGTTTTAAATCGTTTGATTTTCCGATTAAAGAAGCCCTTAATTTTATCCAGTAAATCATAGACTGGACTCATCAGATTTGTATAAATACGATTTTCATTATAACGCTTAGTAAAATTCTTTGAAAACATCCGGTATAGCTTAAAATCATTGGGATCAGCGCGATCCATGTGAAAATGGTATTGCGAGTCAGAATACCAATTAGAATTAAGATAAAGAATAAAAATACTAAACCGTTAGACAGCTGATCAACCCCATAACGGCCCCGCATAAAATTACGAAAACGATCACTCATTTTCATTTAAAACACCTCCAGCATTGGTTTAATTATAGACCTTTAAGCCTGAGATTGCCACTTCTTTCATTAATTTCCACACTCTCACATAATTTTCACAGAAACTTGCATTCTCTGATTAATTCAGATACTATTAAGATAAAGAAATCAGTAAATGATTTATAGGGGAGGAAATAATAATGAAACGATTCATCAGCGGTATGTTGGCGTTAACCCTCATGCTGAGCGGCTGTGCTGTAAAAAAAGAAGATGTGACAATCACTTTGCCAAAGGAATATTTTGAAATGGCGGGGACTGATGCCGCAATGGCATTAAGCAATAATGATGCTTATAAGTCAATGACCACCAACGAGGATGGTTCCGTGACACTCGTCTTTGACGCCGATAAATATGCAAAGTATTTAGAAGAATACAAGACGCAGATCAGAACCTCATTGGATGAGATTGAAAAGGATACAGAAACCTTCCCCAACATTACAAAAATTAGTGTGAATGATGATTTCACCCAATTTGATGTAACTTTAGAGAATGGTCAGGTAGGTTTGATGGATTCGTTATCAATCTTGATGCTGTATATGTATGGCTTCATGTATCAGGTATTGCTTGGTGAAGAAGCCGGCAGCAAGGATATTATTGTTAATTATCTTGATCCTTCGGGAAACATTATCGATACACTCAACAGCAGCAACATGGAATAACTAATAAAATGCACCCATTTTTAATTGAATGAGTGCATTTTTATTATGCTTATTGAAGCAGTGGAATAAAATTTTGAGAATGTACATAACCGATAGAATTACTTAATGAATATGGGATAAAAACACCGTTAAATTCATGCAGCTCATGATTTTCATCAAGCACGGAATCAACTTGAATTTTATACCAGAGTGAATTCCCGGATATTGATTCACCCTGTATTTCTTCTAATACAAGGATTGGCACATTAGCGGCCGATGACAGCTGGCTGATTGCGGCTATCTGGGTTGACGCGTCTTTTCTGACATTTACGCTGCCGGTATCGGTTTTGATCATAATTTTATATTTATTATAATCTTGACTGAAATAATAGCTATCTACTGAATAAGCATAACCGGCGGCTTTTTCACCCCAATAAGGATCTGAGGCATACATCACATTTAAACCGCTGCCCTTATCGCCAAGATGGCTGCCATGATAGCGAGAATCAAGGGCATCGAAAAAGCCCCAGTTCAAATGGGCGGTCGTATAAGTAAGCAGACAATCATAAACGGATTCATAAGTATCTGCAGCAGCTGTATTGCCATCAACCGCATTATATCCAAATAGATTGTAACGATTGACTGCGAAATCACTGGTGCCGAAGCGGCTCTCATTCATCGCAACCGCATATATTAATAAGGCATTGCAGCCTGATTCCTGCTGGGCGGCAATAAACGCTTCACCGGCATCCGCTAATACTGAAGCCGCGGCGTAATCAGCTTTTTCATTATTCAGCCAGCCATTCAGCTGACTGCCGCTTAATGAGGTTGCTGAATGCATCGGCAAATACTGATAATAATTGTAAAACGGGATTGAATTAATGCTGTTGGCCATCTGGCGGTTATTCAAATCCGCTAAATATTGATCTAATGAACGATAAAAATAATGTCCGTCATAACTATAAACAATCTCGCCCTGCTTCAGCCATGAAGGCGCTGCGCAAAGCACGATTGGCATATAAATCGGTTCATTAAGATTGGTACTGACCATATGGATCAAATTCTGCCGCTCATCAACCGTATAATAAGAAGGATAGTCATATCCCTGTTCAGACAGCTCAGCATTCTCCATTTTAATCCAGCCGCGGCAGCCGGCAAGCATGATTTCATAACGATGTCTCGACTGACTGATCAGTGCCGCATCCGCTCCATAAGCGCTATCAGCAGTGACATAGGTAAAAGGTGTTTCAGAGGTGCTTGTTTCATAGATTGGTATCGTGGCATCAGCAGATACAAGGCGGACAATCTGCGGATCTGTATGTTCAAAATAACCCTCAGATAACATAAAAAGCAGTGTGCCCATCAAAACAAAAGCCGCGCAGATGACACCTGCCGCTATTTTTCCCTTTTCAGTCAAACGGTAACGTTTTCTTTTTCTCTTTGCTGCCATAAATTCACCCTTTTTATTTATTATAAGCAACAAACTGCCGCTTTCAAAGTCGTTCGTTAATTTCACATAATTTCACAAACGCTTATTTTATCAATGATGAGCTTGATTTGGAAGGATCTGGGAGAATTTTCTAATGAAATTAGTGATTTGGTAGTGTATACTTGATGAGAGGAGGAAGTTTGAATATGGTAAAAAAACTTTTTAAAGGGTTCGTGGCAGCTTTAGTCATGCTGGCGGCATTTAATGTTCCAACCGCCGTAAAAGCAGAAGATGCCATGACATCAAGAGCTGTCTGGGTCTCATATCTTGACTTTCAGCAATATTTGAAGGATAAGAATGAAAGTGAATTTAAATCAGCATTCACCGCGATCTGTGACAATGCCCTTGACAACAATCTGAATACACTGATTGTCCATGTGCGTGCATTTAATGACGCGGTCTATCCAACGGCAAATTATCCATGGGCAGAATGGCTGAATTCAGACATGAAAGATCCAGGCTATGATCCATTGGCTTTGATGATTGAGATTGCTCACCGCAAGGGATTGAAATTTGAAGCGTGGATCAACCCATTCCGCATTTCATTAAAGACATCTGAAACACAGCGTTTCGCAAGTTCAGAATACTTTAAAGATTTTGCGCAGGATGATTTAATTGAATATGACAATGACGGTCAGCATAAAATGATTTTAAATCCGGCCAGCAAGACAGCGCAGAACGCGATTGTCGAAGGGGTCAGAGAAATCGTTGATAACTATGATGTTGACGGCATTCACTTTGATGATTATTTCTATGTATCCGGTACATACGGCAACACTTCACAGCAGGAGCGCAAGGATTATGTTAATACACTTGTGAAACGTGTCTATCAAACGGTTAAGAATGCCGGTTCGGATAAAGTCTTTGGTATCTCTCCGCAGGGCAATCTGGATAATGACCGTGATCATGGTGCTGACATTGACACATGGCTGTCAACAGAAGGCTATGTAGATTATGTTATGCCGCAGATTTACTGGACTGATCAATATGGCACCAGCGGTACGACAACAATGTTCTCTGATCGTGCCAAAGCATTCAAAAATATTTGGACGAATAAGAACATTGATTTAAGAGTTGGCTTGGCACTTTATAAAGTTAATGGTCAGGGCAGCGGTGACGCCGGCTGGGCATGGTCTTCAGACAATCTCGCAACACAGGCTGAAAAAGCGGCAGCATTAGGCTACAGCGGTTATGCGTTATTCAGATATGATCAATTAGTAGCTTCCGGCTCACAGACTGAATTAAACAATCTAAAAAAAGTTTTCGGTACGAATAACAATCAAGGCAGTGAAAAACCGGCTGGCAAGAATGGCTGGGTACAAAGCGGCAATACTTGGTATTATTATAAGAATGATCAAAAGGTAACCGGCTGGTTCAAGGATGAATATCAATGCTGGTACCTGCTTGATTTTGTGACTGGTGAAATGCAGACGGGCTGGATTGCCGGTGACAGCACTCATTGGTATTATTTAAATCCAGCAAACGGCATCATGCAGACGGGCTTGAAAACTATTGACGGTGTTCAATATCTGCTTGAAAATACTGGTGAATTTGCTGGCAGCATGAAACGTTCAGGTACATATACAGTTGGTAATGATACTTGTACTGTAGCTCAGGACGGCAGTGTTATCAGCTGTTAATTATCGAAATGAATCGGCGCTTAGGCGCTGATTTTTTTACACCATTAAAAAGCTCTTTCAGTCACCGCTTTGGACTCAAAGAGCTTTTTTCAATATCTGGGAAGTAAATTTGTTGAATCGAATTTTATCGAATGCTCACAATTTACAGCTAATCATTTGCAAATTTGCTGCATATTTTTGATTATTACTTATAATTTGCTATAAATTCAGGATCAGAATAAATCGGACTCCAATAAATACCTAATTCATTGATCCAGCAGCCATCAACCCACTGATTTCTAACCATTTTACCCTCTGCATCAAAGTAATACCATCTGCCGTTATCTGTTGCATGCCATGTATTCTTTAGATATGAATAATTATCAAAATAATACCAGTCTTCATAATGTGCCTGCCAATATTCATATTTTGCCGAGAAATCCGCATTGAAATAATACCAGTTATTTTCTGTATCCTTCCATGATCTGATTAGTTTACCATTGGCATCTGCCAGATATACTTTATATTCATTACCATATTGCTTCTTAAACTCACCAAGCGGCAGGGTATCAATCAGTTTGCCGTTTTTATCAAGAACGATCCATTCCGCCTTAGCAACTGTACCATCAGGTTTAGCATAATAAGCCTTATAATCGGAATCTGATAATTCCTCCATATTATCCGGCTTGATCGTTTCAACCAGTTTATCCTTATCGTTTACAACCACAAAGCCATTCTGCACTGGTTTACCTTTTTCATAGAAGTAGGTTTCACCTTTTTTATTCACAAAACCGTTTGAAGATGTAGGGGATGAACTAGAACCTGAAGAAACAGATTTCCAAACAGCGGTAAGTATAACATCAGATTCTGGAACAGTGTAATCACTGCCTGGCGCATAAGTAGTCGTGCCATCGCTCCAACCCGCGAATTCATAACCTGAACGTGTAGGTTTTGGTAATTTTACTGCATCTCCCTTTATCTCTAGTTGTGGTTCAAGCATTTGACTTGTTCCAGTTTCCAAAGTAATCATCATTACATCCTTATTTGCTCTGCCAATAACTATTTCATTCTGATCATTCAAAACATAACCTGTATTTTTTAATAAATTAACACCTTTATACGAATCAGCATTAGTCAATACAATACTTTCATCAGTTGGTTTTACAATAACCGTTCCTAAGGCCTTAATTTCTGGCTCAATATTTATTCCGTACCTACTATGCTCAATTACTGTATCACTAGGATCGATAACTACGTCTTTATTTAAATATATTACAGAATTTTCATCGCAAGTTGAGATACCGCCTGCCTTAATTGTAGCATCAGCCTTGTCACTTGTTCTAACATCACCATAGAAGTGTGAAGCGCTCAGCGTATATTTAACTTCGCCGGTAATTGTTGCTTTTGAACTATCAAGATCATAAATAGTATATCTTTGATTTGGCTGAATCCAGAATTCAAAATCGCCATTAATTGTTGTACCCTCACCGCCTGCATATACACCGCCGCTTGTTGGGCTATATGCAGAATCACCAAAGACTCCAGCTATTGTAAATGTTTCGTGTGAGCGAATCATTACGTTACCATTGACTATTGTTTCAGCATTCTTTGATCCGCCATATACTTCATGAAATGGAGTTTCTCCATAGATTACCATTGTGATATTCCCATTCCATGTACCAGCGCCAGCTCCTTCTATGAACTCAACTTCACCTGTATCTCTGCCCATTGTATTAAATATAAAATCGCCTGTCTGTTCACAGCCACCTGTAGACCCAACGATACCCTTAATGGCACCGCCCTTATAAGTAATCATAACATTGCCAGTATGCTCTGTATAATAATCATCATTGAAGCCGCCAACACCATAAATAACAACATTTGTGCAATCATAACCATTATTTGGATAAGAATCAATATCGATTCCAACCTCTTCACCTAAAGACTTAATATCAATTTCTGGATCACTGCTATCAAGTAAACCATTATGATTTTTATCATCATAAATTTTGGTATATGTATCATCAACTCGGCTTGTGTCAATAAATATTGAATGTCCATGCAGTAATAAAGCGTATTCCTCTTCACCATCCGCATTTGTATGCGATACCATCTCAATATTTCCTTCTTCATTAAATTCGTCTGATTCAGCAAATATTTCATTAGCATAACTACCTGAAACTAACACTGCTGCCATTGCAGAAGATAAAATAATACCAATCATTCTCTTGAATTTCATCTGTTTCCCTCTTTTCATTCGTTTCTGCGCATTCATAAACAATTCCAGATTATGTATAGCTATCCCTCTTCTCTTCCACTTCTAAAATCATTTAACGGGGAAACATGCTAATTGTAATTCTTTCATAAATTCCCCCGCATAAAATAAAACTGTCTTATAAGGTATACCTTACAAGACAGTATAAAAATGGCTAAAATTATACAAAATATGGTAAAAATCGTTTTACAAATGCTATAAACAGGCTTATAATTAAGGTAAATAAAGTGTCTCATAATGTATACTTTTTGACACAATATTTCGTTTTGTTATATAAAAAGAAAAGTTAGAATACTTATAAAGCAAATTTAAATACTAAAGAAAGACAAAATTAGCAGCCAAAAAATGTATATAATAGACTTAAACAACATAAAATCATAATTAATATTGTCTTTATGATAATGGAATATTTGTTTTTCCCTTTTCACTATATTTAATCGTTATGTAAAAAACATCAAAGTATATATTTACTATATATTATATTTCCTATTTACTCGCAAAAAGGTTCATAATTTCAAGTTTTCTGTTTTAGATCATGTGAGCAAAAACAAAATAAATTAATTTTTTATTTAAACAGCATGAATTAACATACAAAATAATCATGAAAAAACTCCAAGCATAAAGTCTGGAGTTTTAACTGTATATTACCCTGTGTTTACTTAGCAGTACCAATTGCGATTACTTTACCATTACTATCAATTGCAGTAACCGTTACTCTTGCAGCACTGTTCAGCTGAATACCATCATAATCAGCATAAATACCAAGTTTCACAACAATTAAATCTTTATCTGTATCCACATAATATTCCATGCCATATGAATTAAGCGGTGTGAATTCGCATTCAGAATAATCATTAGTATAAGCTATCATTCTTAACATTCCATACTTCGATTCAGTTAAACTTAAATCATCATTATTCAATTCAACACTAATCATTACTGTGCCGTTATCATCTCTAGCGTAAGCCGTATAAGTTACATAATATTCGACTGCATCTTCTTTACTGAATTTATACTTCTTTGCGGTTTCATCATAACTGATATTCATTTCATCCACATTTGTATAATTATTATCCTTTAGATTATCATTAAGTGATTTCATATCGGCAGTTAAGTTACCATGACCCATAGCCGCAAAAGGTTCTGATTCTTGATAGCCATTTATCACACCCGTGTTAGTACAATCATTTACCTCAATGACTAGATTATCGCCTTGGCTGCCATTACCTAGATATAGAGAAGCATATGTTACATCCATATTACCGTGATTAACACAATTATTGAATTTCAAATATTTTGTACGGTTTAATCCAATGTCTCCAAGTTTTGTTTGTACATAGCCACCAACATAGAATGACACATAAACATTACCTGAAGTTCTCTTAACGCTTAAATTATTCTCAACATCATTAAATACAGTATTCAAAGCGCCTGAGAAAGTTATTAGCGGTGCTTCATTATTATCATTAGCAGTTACCTCAACCACTTTATTATCTTTAGAATTAATTGTGATTGAATCAAATAAAATAGTATTTTCATTTATTACTGATTCATAAACTTTACCATCTGAGCTATTAATGATATTCATATTAGCTGTTTCCAATAATGATAAAATTCCTTGTGAACCATGCTCAAGTGTGAAATTTTTAAATGTAGCATCTCCGTATGAACTTGATGCAAACCATGAATAAGCAATACCACCTTTTGCATCTTTGATAACTGAATCACTATCTGGTAATGTAATAGTATGATTATCCCCATCAAACACTCCCGTAAAATTGCTCATTTGGATATGTCCAGCTGGAATGGTAATATCTGAAATCAATTTATAATTGTAACTATCTTTAGTACTAAAGTGATCTCCGATTTTAGTTATTTGTTCATGATTTTCAATTAGATATGGAAATTGCTCACTGCCATTCCCACCTGCAAAATCATTATTTGTCAGAATTAATGTTAACGTCATGCTGTTTCTAATCTTACTGCTGAAATCAAATGGCTTGCCATCAGAAGTAACCCATTTGTATGAATATCCTTCTGGTGCATCTGCTGGTTTGGCAGGTTCTGTTATAGTTGAACCACTTGTTACGGTAACCGCTGCTGGTACATCGAATGAAATTGAACCATCAACTGCATATTTAACAGTATAAGAACTTGTACTAGAACCACCCGATGAACCACCAGTTGAAGGTTTATTTACTTCAGGTGCTTGCTCAACATCTTTGCCTGTTTCTACATCTTTAATTACTGTATCCTTGCCAGCTTCTACGCCATCAACGTTAGCTTCAACTTTGTTAATTGTTCCGCTTCCTTCAATTTTTACCGGAGCATCTGCTGTAATAGTACCTACTGTATTGCCTTTTGATACTTCTACCTTCGTATCTTTTGCACTTTCTGTTACTACCACATTCTTAACGTCGGCATTTACCTTGATTTGTGTATCGGTCTTTACTTCAAGACTTTCTACCGGTGCCTGAATATCGACACTTGCATATGTCCGTGTACTTACTTCTTGTGCAGGGACTTCAATCACGATTTCACCTTTGGTTGTTGATTGTACTTCAATCTTTTCTACTTCCCCTTTGAAGTTCTTATCCGGTGTTACCGCTGCTGTTTCTTCCAATACTATTGTCTTAACTTCTGTTTCACCGCTTAATACGACTTCTGTATTTCTTGTCTGTGTGCTGATTGATTCAATCTTTGAATCAGTAATCGTTAACTTACCGGCCGTTTGGTTGTCACCAATGACAACTAATTTGCCTTTTACGGTTACACCTTTCAGCTCTAATGCTTTCGCGGTTGTCACATCGACATAGAGGTTACCTTCAATGACTTCACCTTCTATTGCTTCTGGATCTGTTAATACTACGGATTTTGATTCAGCTAATGGAATAGCTTTGCCATCTTCAGTCAACTCATAACCGTCTTTGACATAATCCTTTGCCATAACACCGGTACCTTTAATATAATAGCGGGCGCCGTTATCCTCTACCCAAGCATCTGCCTGCATAACACCAGATTCACCCATGAAATACCAATGCTCATTGGAAGCGATCCAGCCAGTACGCATTGCACCGTTATCATCGAAAGCATACCAGCAATCGCCATCTTTGATCCAACCCTTGGCTATACTGCCATCTTCCTTAACATAAGACCATGTGCCGTTGTTATTGACCCATTGAGCCTCAGCCGCTCTGATTGGCATTGCTGCTGAACAGAGCATTGCAGCTACGACTAAAGCAGTCATCGCTGACTTTGTTTTGTTTGATTTCACTTTAATTACCTCCCCAGGTTTTTTAATTTGTCTTATAATGTATACCTTATAAGACAGACAAGAAAAAGCAAAATCATGCTATGAAATGTCAATAAAAGGTCTAAACATGTTTACATATATCGAAAATCATCCTATAATAAAGGTGTATTTTAGTGTATCAAAATGTATACTTTTTGACACAATATCTCATAACTGTTACAAATCTCTGTATTTCTAACACGCAAGCATCATATATAATGAAACGATTTCCAGTTGATATAAAAAATAATTATCTTTCCGGCTTGTTGCGGCGTCTCTATAAGCTGAAAAGCGCTGACCAAACGAACAAAAAGAGTTATGGACAGTAACATGAAGTTATGACACGAAATGAGTTGTTTGACATTTCCGCACGCAAATATTAGAATGGAAAAAGCTAAGTTATGTTTGGTCACCTTTGGCGGATAAGGTGTACTCGACAAATCGCAATTTGTGAGGATGAATGTTATGTGTGAATTGATGTTGGTTAGACCATCTAAACTATATGCAGAACAAGTTATGTCATATAAAGAAGAAATGTTGCAATGTGGAGATAGTTTTGATGGTTGTGCAGGGCTTGAAGATGTCCAATCATTTGACGAGTGGATTGATTTTGAAAGAAGATTAAGAGAAAAATATAGAAGCGGATATGTTCCATCAGAAGTCTTTTTAGCGGTAAGGCGAAACGACGATTTTGTTGTTGGCATGATTGATTTTCGACACCCATTATCGGATTTTCTTAAAAATTTTGGGGGTAATATCGGATATAGTGTTCGTCCGTCAGAAAGACGAAAAGGTTATGCGTCTGAAATGTTAGGATTGATTTTACCCTTTTGTCGTGAGTTTGGAGAAAGCAGGGTTTTATTGACCTGCGATAAGGGAAATGTAGCTTCGCAAAGGACGATTATTAAAAATGGTGGAGTGATCGAAAACGAAATTGCCGATACAGTTGGATTAAGTAAGAGTGGCATTATTCTAAGATTTTGGATTTCAATATAGCGTCTTTCTCAACCATTTCCCATTTGTCGGGCTGATTTATCTGCGTCTTATTGGGTTAAACAAAGTTGTTAGTATCAGCAGTTCAATAGCGGCAAGCAGGGCAAGTGCATATGCACTTGCGGTTTTCACCGAAAATCCGCTTGTTGGGGAGGTCATGCGGATCGATAGAAGCACGTTTTCAAGGATTCAGGATAGGTATGGTATACTATGCACATCAGCAGGTTTGACAAGAACTTGCTGTTTTTGTATTTCTTGGTGCCCAAATTTACAAAACCGTACTGTTACAAATTATGCCGCTTTATTCGTAGGATTTGAGAAAACACCCATTTCATGCGGGTTTGCGGGCCTTTCCTGTGGAATGATTTGACATATTATGGCTGCTAAAATGGATATATAGGCAATAAAAAAATGCCGGATAAGTTCAGATATCACTCTGTCATTCTCCGGCTTGTTATTTGATTATTAATTGGTTTGTTCAATAAACACCTTATCCGTTTTATGAATCTTCAAATACAAGATAAAGGCAATGAGTGCAGCTGCACATTCAGCAATCGGGAATGCAATCCATATGCCAGTTAAACCAAGCACAGGTGCCAATAAATACGCTGCCGGCAAAGTGATCACCAACTGACGGGTCATAAAGATAATAAAGCTGTACAGCCCTTTGCCCATTCCCTGAAACAGCGTTGGGAAAATCATACCCAAGGCAGCTGGCAGATAAGACAGCGCGATGATTCTTAATGCCGGAATACCCATTCTCAGCATTTCATCATCAGCATTAAACATTTTCAGCAAAAGACCGGGTGCTGCTTCAAACAGCAAAGTCCCCAAAGCCATAATCAATAAGGCAACCATCAGCGCGTATTTCAGCGTATCCTTTAAACGCTGATGATTTTGAGCGCCATAATTATAGCCAAAGATTGGCAAAGCTCCCTGTGTCAGACCGCTGACAGGCATAAATACAAAAGTCTGCAGCTTATAATAAATACCAAATAATGATACTGCCAGATTAGAGAATGTAACCAGCAGTGAATTCAATCCCATAACTAAGACTGAGCCTAATGAATTCATCAATATAGTAGGCACTCCTACCGCATAGATCTGTTTAATGCAATTAAAGTCTAAATGGAAAGATTTTAAATCAAATTTTACCTCATTCTTCTTCGCAAAAAGCATATAAATTGCAATACTCATGGATGTAAGCTGACCAATAACTGTGGCAATCGCCGCACCTCTTACCCCTAAACCAAAAGTAAAGATAAATATTGGATCGAGAATAATATTCACAATACAGCCAACTGCCTGCATAATCATCGGCAGTGACATCTTGCCTGTTGCCTGAAAAACCTTTTCTATTGCTATATGAACCATCTGACCAAAAGAAATCAGCATGATGACTTCTATATATTGCTTACCCATCTGAAAAATAACAGGATCATCCGTAAACAGATTAAAAAACGGTGTAATCACAAAGAAAGACGCAACTGCAAATACAATAGAGCTGATTACAGCCAGCAAAATGCCATGTGTTACCGCATTATTCGCTTCCTTGATATCCCGCATTCCCAGCTTTCGGGAAATATAAGAATTCATGCCGACACCCGTTCCCACGGCAACCGCCAGCAAAAAGTTCTGAATCGGAAAAGCAAGCGATACCGCCGTAATCGCATCCTGTGAAATCTGCGCTACATAAACGCTGTCGACAATATTGTATAATGACTGCACCAGCATTGAGAGCATCGGCGGAAAAGCCATTGACATTATGAGTGGAAAAACCGCTTTGGTTCCCATTTTATTTTGTTCCATATATACCTCCTCAAACAAATAAAAAGGTCATGCTTTTCTTCGTTTTGGTAATGGAAAACGAAAAAAACATGGCCGTTACGACATTAAATTTACCATGGGTAATTTTAACTTATCTGGGCAAAAAAAACAAGTAGTTTCTGAAAAATAAATGCTTAATCAAAAGAAGACATCTCAAGTCCATGAGATGCCTAGTTATTTTATTCGCAGATTTCTCCCTTTGATAGAATGCAGTCCCGATACCAATAAAAGCTTTTTTTACGGTACCGCTCAAGTGATCCGCTGCCATCCGGCTGCAAATCTACATAGACAAAACCATAACGTTTGCTGATTTCTGCTGATGCTGCACTGATACAATCAATTGGGCCCCATGAAGTATAACCAAATACTTCAACACCATCATCTATCGCTTGTTTCATAGCGGCAATATGCGATTGATGATATGCAATGCGATAATCATCATCAACAGTTTTGACCCCCTTTGCATTCACAATCAGCACATCCTTAGCACCAATGCCATTTTCCGCAACAAACAGCGGCTTATGAAAATGATCATAAAGATAATTCAGCACATAGCGCAGTCCCTGCGGATCAATGGGATAATCGTAATCCGTATACTCTACATATGGATTTTTTAAACCACGCATAATGTTGCCATTTGCCATTTCATATTGACTCTCATCAGCAGCGACAACCTTGCTGCTGTAATAGCTGAAAGAAATAAAATCAACAGTATTTTGAAGCACTTCCGCATCACCGTCAGCAAACTTCACTTCAACATTATTTTCCTTCCACAGCCGCTTAGCATAATACGGATATTCCCCAGTGCAATGAACGTGAATGAAATAATCTAATTCATGCTGGGAATTCAGCATCTCCATCATGTCATCAGGCTTACATGTCATTGGATAGCGCGGTGCGGAAGCTGCCATACAGCCAATTTTTAAATCAGGATCAATCATTCTCGCAAGCTTTGTAGCCTTGGCACTCGCTACTAATTGATGATGTGCAGCTTGATATTTATCTTGTTGAGTTAATTCATTTTTAGGTGTTATTATACCGGCACCCAGCAATGGCGATATCAGCGTTACATTAATTTCATTAAAGGTCAGCCAGTATTTTACCCGATCATGATAACGTCTGATGACTGTTTCTGCATAATGAACAAAGCAATCAATGGTTTCCCGTGAACGAAAGCCATCATACTTCTGACATAAATGCAGCGGCATCTCATAATGGGAGAGCGTAATCAATGGCTCAATACCATATTTCAAACACTCATCAATCACCGCATCATAAAATGCTAAACCTTTTTCATTCGGCATCTCCTCATCACCCATTGGAAAAATACGGCTCCAAGCGATTGAGAAGCGAAAGACATTGCATCCCATTTCTGCTAATAAAGCAATATCTTCTTGATAGCGATGATAAAAATCGGTTCCCTTTAATTTAAGATTGTCAGCCGTCGGCGTTGCCGTCATTGGGGCGCGGACGCCTTTAGGCATCACATCCTGCTGAGAAAGTCCTTTGCCGTCTTCAAGATATGCGCCCTCACACTGATTAGCGGATAACGCGCCGCCCCATAGAAAATTATCTGGAAAGCTCATAATTATCGAATGGCTGTAAGCAGCACTGTCTGTAAATCTGCATTATCCTGATCAGTTTCCACAACATCTAAATAATTATTTGAATTCGTAATGATGATTGGTGTAATTACATCATAACCCTTATCCTGTATTGCGTTTAAATCAGCACTGATTAACTTATCACCGCGTTTTACCTTATCGCCGGTTTTCACATGAGCAGTGAAATATTCACCATTTAATTTTACCGTATCTAAGCCAAAATGAATCAGAACCTCAGTGCCATCTTCGGATGTTAACCCAATCGCATGTTTAGTTTCAAATAACATCACTACTGTACCATCAAAAGGTGACACAATTTCCCCATCTACCGGTACAATGGCACATCCCTTACCTAATGCTTCACTGCTGAAGGCGTCATCCTTAACTTCTGACAAAGGCAGTACAGCTCCCTTAAGAGGTGCATAAATTTCTGTTTTTTTATTCAAACTGCTTGGTTCAGCTTTTTTTTCTTCTTCAAATTCAACCGGTTCTTTATACAATACCCATGAGAAAATAAAACCTAATACTAAAGCAATCGCAACCGTGATACATGCATTCATAAATGAATTATCAGCACCGATATAGATTGGCAAAGCGAAAATGTTTGAAGTTCCTGCTGACCAAGCTTTCACACCCGTTATACCGGCATATAAACCCGCACAGCCGCCGGCCAGCATTGTTGCATAAAGCGGCCGTTTCAATTTCATATTTACACCATACAGCGCTGGTTCAGTAATACCGCAGATCGCTGTTACAGCACAAGATGAAGCTAATGCTTTTAAATCTTTATTTTTAGTCTTCACAGATACCGCAAAAGTAGCCGCTGCCTGAGCCATGTTGCTTGAAATCATACCCGGCGCTAAAATGGTTGCATAGCCTACGGTTGCACGCTGAACAGACTGAGCCGCTCCCAGACTATAATGCATGCCAGTCATTACCAATAACGGTGCCAAGCCGCCTACCAAGGTAGGTACGATCCAGCTTGCTTTAGTATCCAAGAAAGTAAAGAACGTACTTAAATAACCGCCTAAGATAGCTCCTAAAGGCCCTAGCACAATTAAACCTACCGGCGCCACAATTAATATTGTCATCATTGGCACAAAGAAAGTCTTAATCGCATTAGGAGTAAATTTCTTAACATATTTTTCAATAATTGCCTGAAAAGCAACAATCAAAATAATCGGTATAACACTGGATGTATAGGTGGCCATATTCACTGGCAGCCCTAAGAATGAAACAGCTTCTCCCGCGCTTTTCAAGCCTGTGAAAGTAGGATGAACAAGCATACCGGCAAAGATTAACGATACATATGGATTAATCTTAAATTTCTTTGCGGCTGAATAAGCAAGAAAGAACGGCAGATAGTAGAACACAATATCAGAAATCATATATAAAAGCGTATAAGTCTGAGATGTCGTATCAATCCAGTTAGCTGCTACGCAAACGGATAATATTGCCTTAACCATACCAGAACCAGCCAGCGCTCCGACAATCGGCATAAAAATACCGGCTATTAAATCAAAGACCTGAGATAATTCAAATTTCTTTTTGGTTTGCGTATTACCGTTTTTAATACCAACAGTTCCACTCAATTCCTCATACACCTCGGCAACATGAGTACCGATAACAATTTGAAACTGACCGCCTTTATTAACACAGCCTACAACACCTTTAATATTTTTGACTGCTGAACTGTCTGCCTTGCTGTCATCCTTTAAGACAAAACGCAGGCGGGTCATACAATGGGTCACTGATTCAATATTAGCTTCACCGCCGATATGAATAAGTATCTCTTTAATCATTTCTTGATATTTCATATTTTTTCTCCTTTTTAATAAAAATAAAAGCCTGAATTTCATTCAAAAAGCATGTGATCAGCACATTCTTTTGAAATCATCCAGGCTTTGCCCTTACGGTTACAATCCTATTTTGTTTGGTTTTTCACACGATCTGTCAATCTTCGGATATGCAGCATGAAGTATAACATTTCTTCATTTGACAAATCAATTGCCAGCTTATTATCCAAATATTTCTTGACCCTTAATACACACTCATATGTATCTGGATACTTTGTCTTTATTTGTTCATAAAGATAATCATCCTCGTTATCAGAGGGCTGATGTGCCCGCTGCAGAAAGAAACGAATATGAGTGATAAAACGACTGTAATTGATTGATTCTTCATCAAGATCAATCTTATAATGAAATTTAATAATATTCAGGATGTCTTGAATTACATTGGTTGCCGCTACTGTGCTTCTTACGCCTTCACCACTTTGCTGGCCATTTACAAAGTGCATGGCAATAAAGCTCGCTTCATCCTCACTCATCCGGATACCCTCATAATACTCAATGATATCCAGACATTTGAGAGCAGTATCAAATTCCTTTTTATAGAATTTTTTGATTTCCCACAATAACGCGTTATTTAAACTGTCATTCTCTTTAGCTCTTTTAACAGCGAAATTGATATGATCAGCCAGACCGATAAAAATCGAATAATCAAACTGGGTATTCAAATCCTGTTCCGCAAAATCAATAATCCGTCTTGTCAGTTCTAACTGATTAACCGGAATATCATCAACAAGCTTAACAAACTGATTTTGAAGACCCTTAGAATCAAGTTTAAAAATTTTATCAATCTTACTCTCATCGGGTGTATCGCCTGGCTTCATTGCAAAACCAATGCCTTTACCCATCAATACTGTTTCCAGCATTTGTTCATCTTCAGCTAGCAGAATATTGTTATTGAATACTTTCTTGACTTTCAACTTTTACACCCCCTTAAAACTATAAAAGCCTAAACTACACCCAATAGAATTATGGTTATAGTTTAGGCTTTGCCTTGTCTCAAGTTACAATCCTAAATACGAGTTCATTATAGCGGCTGAAAGCGCTTATGTCAAGCACCATTCCAAAATTTATCGAAAAATTGAGATAAAATAATGCTGACTATACTATATGAAGTAAAAAAGATAACCGCAATTCATACTGTAAATTATATTAAGCCATTATGATTTTGTCAGTGTTCATTTTGTCTGCTTATTTATAAAACTGCATCACAGTTATTTATTTCAGAAATATTTACTTTTTTTACCGTTTGACAAACCCATTATAGATGCTATAATAGCTGTGTAAACGGATTGTAACTAAAGGCAAAACCATACATGTTTTCATGCAGGTTTGCCTTTTTTTGTTATTTTGGAGGTGATCGACGATGTTGATATATAAAAAACTAAATAATAATGCCATCATCTCAAAGGATGAAAATCATAAAGAGATTGTTGTTATGGGTAAAGGCATAGCATTTAAAAAAGATATTTATGATGAAGTGGATGAAGAGCTCATTACTGGTATTTATGCCCTAAAGAGTAAGAATCAGCAAAGCAAACTGCAGCAGCTGGCTTCTGAAATACCCTATGAATTCTTTGCTATAGCCTCAGATATAACAATGAACGCCAAAAAGATTTTAGAATCTGAATTAGATGAAGGGCTGCTTCTTCATCTGGCTGATCATCTGCATTATTCATATGAAAAAGATAAGAAAGGGATCAAAACTCCCAATCTGATGCTTAATGAAATCAAACAATTTTATAAAAAAGAATTTGAAATAGGCATCGCCGCGGTTGGCTTAGTAAATCGAAGACTGGGTACTCGTTTAGGTGAAGATGAAGCTGGCTTTATCGCTTTTCATATCGTCAGCTGTGAAAGTACATCCGGTACTATTGATGCCAATGATTTGCTGATTAAAATGCAGAAAATTATCAAGGCTTTTGAAAAATATCTGCATGTCACCTTGGATAAAGAAGGCTATGAATACTCACGTTTTATCATTCATTTAAAATTCTTTATGACTAAAATGATTACCAGTACATCCCGCAATGATAAAAGCTTGAGCGATGATTCACTGTATCAGATGTTAGTTGAGAAATATAAAAATATTAATGAATGCTTAGACAAAATCAGTGCTATTACACTCTTGGATTTTAATTATGAATTGACGGATACAGATCGTATGTATCTCATTATCCATCTGGCAAGATTGGTTAATAAATAGGTCATTACAGCATAAGGCGCCAACGCTGTTTGATATAAATGCAACATAAGGAGATTAACTATGGATAACAATCTACGATTAGCTAAAGAGATTATGAGCCATGTTGGCGGCAGTGATAACATTACAGCCTTAAATCACTGTTCTACACGCTTACGATTAAAAGTTAGAAATGAAGAAATTTTTGAATTTGATGAGATTAAAAAGATTGATGGTGTCTTGGATGTGGTAAAAGCTATTGGCGGATATCAGATCATCGTGGGCAATAATGTTTCTAAAGTATATAAAGCAATTACAGAAAATTACAGCATTAAAGCCAGCGGTGAAACCGGCAGAGTAGCCGCAAATCCTTTTGAATTGTTATTAAATACATTAGCGGATATTATGGGACCGGCAATTCCTGCGATTGTTGTCGCGGGATTGATTTCAGCATTGCTTACCCTCTGCACATTTGCCGGTCTATCTACGGACAGCTCGACCTATACCATTTTATATGCGGCATCGCAGGCGCCTTTTTACTTCCTGCCGGTATTAACGGCCTATACTTCCGCCAAACACTGGAAGGTCAGTCCGATTTTGGCGCTGTTCCTAGCCGGTATCATGCTTTACCCTACGCTGATTGAAGCGGGTAACGCCGGCGGTATGATCAGTTTGTTTGGTCTGCCGGTAACTGCGGTTAATTATTCTACTTCTCTAATTCCTATTATTCTTACAATTTGGATCATGCATTATGTAACGGCATTGGTTGAAAAGTATTGTCCGGATGCAATCCGTTATATCCTTGCCCCTTTAGGTGTAATGCTGATTATGATACCGATTATGCTTTGTGTCAGCGGTCCAGTTGGTGCTTGGGTTGGTGACTTGATGTCACTGCTGGTTACTTGGCTGAATAGTCATGTGCCATGGCTGACAGTCCTTGTGCTTAGCGCCATCGCACCTTTCCTTGTCTTAACTGGAAGTCATTTGGCATTAATGCCGCTGTTAGTAGCCAATTTTACCAATTTGGGTTATGACAACAGCTTATTGATTGCTTTTATCGGCATGAACTTCTCACAATTCGCGGTATCAGCAGCCGTATTCTTCAAGTCGAAAAAACCGGCGCTGAAATCAACTGCCTTCTCTACCGGCTTGACAGCTTTTCTGACCGGCACGACAGAACCAGCATTATATGGATTATGTCTGCGTTTAAAGAAACCTTTGATTGCAACCTTTATTGGCTGTATCGCAAATGGTGTCTACTGCGCTCTCACACAAGTTAAAATCTACTCATTCGGCGCGCCTGCCTTTTTAACCTTAGCCAACTTTATTGATCCCGCGGGTTCAAATAACTTTTATTTGGCATTAGGCGCAGTTGCCGTCACCATTATTGTAACCTTCATCGCGACTTGGCTTCTGGGCTTTGATGAAAGCGGCTTTGAAGATAGTGACAGTGAGGATTCAGAACCAAAAAAAGCTTAAACGAATCAATAATCGTCAGCCCAGTTGCTGGTTCGTTAATTCCCCTAAAGGAAGTGGGAGATCCTGTTTTCTCAACAGGATTAATGGGCGAAGGAATTGCTGTACTGCCTGAAGACGGTAAAGTATACGCACCATGTGATGGTGAAGTCATCGTTATTCCGCCATCACAGCATGCGATTGGCTTCAGGACGAAGAACGGCATTGAAATCTTAATTCACATCGGTACGCAGTCTGAATTGATTGAAAATGAATTCAAATGCAAGGTAAAAGAAGGTCAAAGAGTGGAAAGAGGTGATTTAATTATGACCTTTGATATTCAGAAGCTAAAAGCTAAAAACTACGATTTGACCACCCCTATTGTAATCACCAACACAAAGGAATTCACGGATATCCTCGCTGTTGATGAAAATAAAGTAAAGGCTGGCGATAAAATAATCGCAGTCATCTGATTCATGAACCACTGAAAGACAAATTGTCTTGCTTTATAAGGAGGTCCCGGCATGATTATTGATGCCCATACACATATCTGCACAAATAACACAAATCCCATCGCATCCGTTGATCATTTACTGGAAGAAATGCATGCAGCAAATACCGATGCGGCAATTGTATTCCCGCTTTCAGATGCATTTTCAGCAAACAAAGAATTAGTTGATGCAATTAAAGGTCATTCAAATCTTATCCCCCTCGCCTTTATTAATCCCAATGAAAAAGAGGCGCTCCTGCAATTTAAACAATGCATTGAGGAATATGGCATGCGCGGTTTGAAGATTCACCCAACCTTGAGTAATTTTCATATTGATGACCGCAGTAAATTGCATGAATTATTTAGCTACTGCAATGAACATCAGCTGAATATTGTGATACACTGCACTTCAGATGACCACCGTGTTCATCCTTACCGTATAGAATCAATGGCAAAATGCTATCCGCATGCTACCTTTCAAATCGCTCACATGGGAGCTATCTGGTGCGCAGATCAGGCGATTGAAACAGCAAAGCGCAATGATAACATTTATCTGGATACCGGCATTGCTTCTTTCAATGCCCTGCGCAGAGCGATGAATGAAGTCCCTGACAAAGTATTAATGGGAGCCGACTTCCCTTTCTATCTTTATGAAATGGAACAAATAAAGGTTAAAAAAGCAGCAGAATATTCTCAGAATGATACCGCGGAAGTCTTTCGCCTTGCTGCCGGGGAGAACTGCCGAAAGCTATACAGGATTGAGGAAAACCGATGAGCTTCCCTGAAAATTTTTTATGGGGCGCATTTCCGCCTGTCAGAGTGAATGTAACTATAATGTTGACGTTGGTTATATGATGTGGGAACTCATCGTTCGTATATCGTCAGGCAGCTCTGAAATGTCTAAACGTTACAGCTTTATCTAGGTCGATTAGAACGAAGAAGGAAATGACATAGGAAACGATACTGCAAAAATAGTTTTTATTGAGCATTGCATTTAAACCAATGGAGGTGAGTTATAATGCTCGTTAATCAGGATATTGAACAATTAAATGAATATTTATACTGTATAAAAGAATGTGATTCAGTGAATCGCTATGTTGTGGTGGGCAGTGATCAAGCGATGCTGATTGATACTGGCTATGGCTTTGTGGATTTCCGTCAGCTAATTAAAAAAATCACTGATAAGCCATTAATTACCGTCTTAACGCATGGCCATCCGGATCATGGTCTGGGTGCTTATTTGTTTGATGAAGTATGGGTACATGAAAAAGATTATCTGCGTTTATTAAAAGATGACAATCAAGAAACTAAAGCATTGGCTGTGAATCATCGTTTAAAGAAGATGCCTGAATTAATCAATCAGATGAATCCTGAAGTCTATAATCAGAAATTGATTAAGCAGACCACATTCCGATATTTTAAAGAGGGTGATAGTTTTGATCTGGGCGGTATTGTGCTGAAAATCATTGAGATTCCGGGTCACTCCTATGGTTCTGTCGCCTTGTATGAAGAAACAAAGGGATGGCTGTTTACCGGCGATACATTGGCTCATTATAACATCTGGAATCAAATGGATTTTGTTGATTCACCGCGGTTAAGTGTCTTGATGGCGACTTACAAAAAATTGGCTCAGATGCAGAAGATTGAGGAAATCTACCCCGCGCATGGCGAAAAACCAATTGATCGCGGTATCATTGATGAATCAATAGATGGTTTGAAAGACTTGCTGACACATTATGATGAAGACGAGAAAATTGATACCTTCATGGGAATTGCATATAGACACGTTTATAAACATTTCATCCTGTTATATTCTAAGGCACATTTAGAAGATGCGTTAGAGAATGGTTTGGAATAACATTTTCAACAGCTTATTGCCAATCAAGGCGAAATTATTTATTAGAACAAAACAAGCAGAATCACTTCACAATATATGGTTCTGCTTTTTTGCTGTGCATTCATTACACTGCCCGATGAAGTAATGTAAATCATTGATTTTTATGCATCTTCCAACTAAGTTTTTCAAAGCAATTATAGACATAAGAATTTCTTCAGCAAATCATAATGAAGCAAGGTATTCATATAAAGCATATCAAAGTATAGATTATAAGTATTAGCTATATCTCAAAACATTATTTATAATGAAATCAGGATGTACAACATGATGGCCGACGCGAATGATGAGCAGATGACAAAAACATGTATGTCCTATGTAAAATAGTCAGCTCAGCTTACAAGGACGGGCTGAACAAAATTCTAATTTCTAAAATTCAAAAAGTTACAATTTAGGAGGTATTTTTATGATGAGCTTTAACTTCAGCAATCCCACAAATCTTTACTTTGGCAGCGGTTCATTAAAACGCTTAGGAAGTCTTAAATTGCCAGGAAAAAAAGCGTTGGTTTTAATTTCAAATGGAAAATCTACTAAAGCCAATGGCTATCTTGACCGAACGCTTGCCGAATTAAAAAAGGCCGGTGCTGAAACTGTTGTATTCGATAAAATCATGGAGAATCCAGTTAAAGATGTGATTATGGAAGGTGCCGCTTTCGCGCGGGAAAATGACTGTGATTTCATTGTAGCACTTGGCGGCGGTGCGGTGATTGACGCTTCTTCTGCTATTGCCGCAATGGTAACTAACCAAGGCGATTTATGGGATTATGTGTTTGGCGGCACTGGTAAGTGTCAGCCGCTTTCAAATGCAGGATTACCCATTGTTGCGATTGCGACAACCTCAGGTACAGGTTCTGAAATGAATGGGTTCGGTGTTATTTCCAATTTAGAAACAAAAGAAAAAATTGGTTTTGGCAATTCCTCACTGACACCAGTAATCGCGATTGTTGATCCTGAATTAATGCAGACAGTTCCCGCAAAATATACCGCTTATCAGGGCTTTGATGCGCTGTTCCATAATACTGAGGTCATGATGTCAAAAGGAATCAATAAATTAAGTGAAACCATAGCCCTCTCTGCGATTGAAAGCATTGCCGAATATTTACCTAGAGCTGTTAAAAATGGTAAAGATTTAGAAGCAAGAGAACAGATTGCCTATGGCAGCACGATGGCAGGTATTACCATGCAGCTAACCTCAACAACCGCTCAGCACAGCATGGAGCATTCAATGAGCGCTTACCATCATAATCTGCCGCATGGCGCAGGATTGATTATGATATCTAAAGCCTTTGCTGAATTCTTTATTGAAAAACATGCGTGTGATGAACAATTTATTAAAATGGCAAAAGCAATGGGTATGCATCAAGCTGATAAACCTGAAGATTTCATTACAGCCTTACTTCAATTACAGGAAGCCTGCGGCGTTGTCGACTTAAAAATGAGTGATTATGGCATTACAATTGATGAAGCTATGACATTGGCAAAAGGCGCGCGGTCTATGCAGGGCGGTTTATTTGAAGCCAATCCCTGTGAAATGACAGATGAGGATTGTGCTGGAATCTTTGAAAAATCTTATCGTTAGGCACAGGATAACACTATGAATATCGAGATGTTTTTAAACAATCTAAGACAAGGAAAACCTATTGCTAAAGATTCCAATGAACAGCAGCTCATGCATCAGCTTGCGGATAATGCTATGTGATAAAAGAAGTAATCAAATAATGGAGGTCGCAGCAATGAAAGTTTTGGCAATTAACGGAAGTGCAAGAAAGGACGGTAATACCGCCATTCTTATCAACACTGTATTTGAAGAATTGAACAAAGCCGGAATAGAAACTGAAATGATACAACTTTCCGGCCATGTTATCGAGCCTTGCAAGGCGTGTTGGGCGTGTGCGGGGCAAAAAAATAGTGTTCACCGCAAGGATATGTTTCGGGAAGTATTTGATAAGATGATAAATGCTGACGGGATCATTCTCGGATCGCCCGTTTACTGTGCAAACATATCCGCAAATATGCAGGCATTTTTAGAGCGTGCAGCCGTTGTAGGTGATATGAATAGAGGATTACTTAACAATAGGCATAAGGTCGGTGCTTCGGTTGCCGCCGTTCGCAGGGGAGGCGCATTGCAGGCAATAGACGCTATGAATCATTTTTTCCTAAATCAAGAAATGATTGTCGCCGGGTCTACTTACTGGAATATGGTTTACGGGCAAATGCCAGGTGATGTTCTAAAAGACGAAGAAGGCCTTGCAAATATGAGGAATCTCGGCGAAAACATGGGTTGGCTTCTAAAAAAGATTGAACAGGAGGACAGAAAATGAAAAGTCTTAGAACGCTTTTTCTTTTGCTTACGCTTTTATTCAATACATCTTGTAGTAACGGCAAAGAAGCACAAGCAAGTGTGCTGCCGAGTAGTGAAAATACCCAAATTGTAAGCGAGGAAAACACAATGGAAAATGAGAAAAACGACATTTTGGTTGTCTATTTTTCGGCCACAGGTACAACAAAGCAGGTTGCCGATTATGCCGACGATATTCTAAATGCAGATATTTACGAGATTGTCCCCGAAGTACCTTATACAGATAAAGATTTAGCCTATTACACAGGTGGCCGAGCCGACAAGGAACAAGACGACCCAACAGCCAGACCTGCCATTTCTGGTAGTGTTGAAAATATGGAACAGTACAATACCGTACTTTTGGGTTATCCGATCTGGCATGGTCAAGCCCCAAGAATCATCAGTACCTTTTTAGAAAGCTATGATTTCTCAAATAAAACAATATTGCCATTTTGCACATCACAAAGCAGTGGTATCGGCACAAGCGATACGAATCTTCATTTGCTTGCTGACAATGCGAAATGGCTTGAGGGCAGACGCTTCGCAGCTGATACGACAAGAGAAACGATTAAGGAATGGTTAGACAGCATGGCTATAAAACCAGATAAGAGCGCGTTTGATTTTGATAAACATGTTGTTAAACTCAACAGCGGATATGAAATGCCGATGATGGGGTTAGGGACATACAGCCTTTCTGATGATGAATGTTACAATTCAATCATCGCCTTGCTTGAAAACGGCGGACGTCTTATTGACACTGCTTATATGTATCATAATGAAGCAAGTGTCGGCAGAGCGGTGCGTGAATCAAATATAGCTCGAGAAGAAATCTTTGTAACAACCAAACTTTACCCCACTCAATATTCAGATGCCGCAAATGCCATCGATGAAGCATTGGAGCGTCTCGGTTTAGATTATATTGATTTGATGCTGCTTCATCACCCAGGTGAAGGTGACGTCGAGGCTTATAAAGCAATGGAACAGGCGGTTAAAGATGGAAAAATTCATTCCATTGGTTTATCTAATTGGTATGTGGAAGAATTAGAAGCCTTTTTACCACAGATAAGTATAACACCTGCCTTAATACAAAATGAGATTCATCCATATTATCAAGAAAATGATGTCATTCCCTATGTTCAAAATCTAGGCATAACAATGCAGGGGTGGTATCCCTTTGGCGGCAGAGGCCACACATCTGAATTACTCAGCGATAAGACAATTACAACGATAGCGGCTGCTCATAATGTAACCCCTGCGCAAGTGATCTTGCGCTGGAATTTACAGAAAGGTGTTACCGTAATTCCTGGTTCAAGCAATCCCAACCATATTCAGGAGAACCTTGACTTATTCACTTTTGAATTATCCCAGGACGAAATGGCGCAAATTAACGCGCTGGACAGAAATGAAAAACATGATTGGTACTAATAGTTAGAATGAACTAAAATAATTATCTTCCCAAATAAAAACCGATATTTTAAACTGATCTTAGTATCAATTTAAACATTATCGGTTTTTTTATGAACTTCTGCTTAAGCTGTATACTTTTCGCAAAGCATTATGAATTCATCAGGATGAGCGGCTGTCCAATCAGCAAAGGTACTGCCGGCATTTTGAATCGTTGTGCCTAATTCAGTAAAGAAAGGAATCATATCTCTTTTTAAAATGGTTCCGATACTTTGTCCAAGCCGGCGTTCTTCTAAATTTTCCCTGCCGTTGACAACCATCACAAATGCCTGATGCGGCTGCTTATCGATGACCTTTACACTGCCTTGGAAACCGATGCTGCCGATTTGATGAGTTCCGCATGAGCTTGGGCAGCCGGAAATATGAATTTTAGGCAATACATGATCCTTAAAATTCAACTCCCGCATAGCCATAATCAATTCATGCAGCATTTCCTGAGAATCACGCAGACCCACCTGACAGATTGAAGCACCGATGCATGCAATACTTGTTTCAAACTCATTTTGCGCGCTGTCATCTGTCAGTGCCAATACTTTTTTAGCTTCATCCGCAGTCAGATTAATAATATACATTCCCTCATTAGCAGTAATTCGACATTCCACTGACGGCATATCAGCAATCAGCTGATCCAGTTTAATGAAACGATCAATATCGATATTGCCGCCGATCGGATGGTAATAGACTGCATATAAACCCGGCTGCTTCTGTTCGATAGCTCTAGGATCAGACAATACTCCGCAAGGTGACTTGTTGATTGTTGATTCCTTAACTGATAGTTTCAGTTCAGGTTTTTGACGCGCTAAATCCACATAACGGTCAAATTCACTCTGCAGCTTTTCAAGACCTAATGATTCCTGCATATAACGAGTTCTTGCCTTAGCGCGGTTTTCATAATTGCCATGTTCCTTAAATAATTCAATCATCGCATCAATATAGATCAAAACATCCAAAGGATCAATATGCTCTGCCACTTTCACACCCAGCTTAGGATTATTGCCTAAACCGCCGCAGCAATAAACATCAAATGTATGATCCGAATTAGCCATAAAGCCTAAATCACGGAAAGAAGCATGAACGCTGTCTTTAGATGAATTGGCAAAAGCGACCTTAAGCTTGCGCGGCAGTTTAATATCACTTACTAAAGTGATCATATATTCACCGGCAGCCATCGCATACGGCATAATATCAAAAGCCTCGCCCTTTTCAACGCCGCTTAATGGTGAGGCAATTACATTTCTCGGATAATCTCTGCCGCCGCCTCGGCATACGATATCATGATCCAGTGCCTGATCCATGATAATCAAAGCTTCATCAGCGCTTAAATCATGCAGCTGAATCGTTGAACAAGTTGTGAAATGCGCTCTTTTAATACCATATTCAACCATCCTTCTGGCAGTAAAATGCATTTTATCCTTACTGAGAACACCGGCGGTCATTCTTAACCGCAGCATCATCGCGTTCCCGCCGCGCTGAGCATAGCAGCCAAAACCGCCAGACATCCCCTTAAAATCTTTAACACTTAACTCTTTATTAAAAAATTTATTCACCGTTTCCCTAAATTCCTGTATTTCATTCTTAATTCTGTATTTTAATTCATCCTGCATAACATTTCCCTCCGGCTCATTGTTCTAATTTTACCACTCACGCACCCTCAATTCAACCCAAAAGAACACGTTCTAATAACGTGTTCTTGATTTTGTTTCTGCCTGTCTGAGAATTTGTTCCACCTTATCGCTGGCCCGCTGTTTTACACGCTTTGGTTTAGCGCTAAGCTGCTTATTGACCGCAGCCTTTGGCTTGCTGCTTTTTTGCGGCTTAGCCTTCACAGCCTTTTTAATTTCCATCTGCTGATAATGATCATCATCAACAACTTCAATTTTCTTACCGATCAGCTTTTCAATATCCTTAAGGTAAGCGCGCTCCTCTTCATCACAGAAGGAAATAGCGGTGCCGCTCATGCCTGCTCGGCCGGTACGGCCAATGCGGTGAACATATGTTTCTGATATATTCGGTAAATCATAATTAATGACATGACTTAATTCATCGATATCCAAACCGCGGGCGGCAATATCGGTAGCCACTAAGACACGAATCTCATTGCTTTTAAATTTACTGAGTGCCTCAGTTCGCTGATTCTGTGACTTATTGCCATGTATCGCCATCGCTTTAATGCCATTGCCTTCAAGATCACGCACAACCCGGTTCGCAAGATGCTTCGTTCTTGTAAATACGAGCACCGAGCGCAGTTCTGGTTTGCGCAGCAAATAAATCAAGGCTTTTTTCTTATCATTTTTACTGACAAACATCACTGACTGCTTTACCAATTCTGTGGTAGAAGATACCGGTGCTACACTGACATATTTAGGATTTTTCAACAGCTGATCCGCCAGCTTCTTAATCGCGGGCGGCATAGTTGCTGAAAATAACATTGTCTGACGCTTGGCCGGCAATTGACGCATGATTTTTTTCACATCATGAATAAAGCCCATATCCAGCATTCGATCCGCTTCATCTAAAACAAATATTTCAATTGTATCTAAAGTGATAATTCCCTGTGATACCAGATCATTTAGACGTCCCGGTGTCGCAATTAAAACATCACAGCCCTTTTTTAATTCATTTTCCTGACCGCGCTGTTTAACGCCGCCAAAGATAACGACCGAGCGCTGCTTCGTATATTTCGCATAAGTAATGCAATTATCATAAATCTGCGCCGCTAACTCCCTTGTCGGTGTCAAAATCAGTGCTTTAATTCCCTTTTTATCCGAAATCCGCTGTAGAATCGGTACCGCGAAGGCACAGGTTTTACCCGTTCCCGTCTGCGCGCAGCCAAGCAGATCCGCACCCTTAAGCAAATGTGGAATTGCCTGCTCCTGGATTGGTGTCGGTGTCTTATATCCACAATCAGTCAAAGCCTTTAAAAGCGGCTTGCTGATATTTAATTCATTAAAATTCATTGTGTTCCTCGTTTCTGTATTTGGCTATTATAGCACAGAATCCGATGAAATACACGATAAAGTGCAATGCATCCCCTATATCCAAGGACTGCTTCGTAATAAAAACATAAAATAATAAGAAAAAGAGAGCTTTTAAACTCTCAATGGCTATAACACATTAAATAAGGATTCATTCCAATAGCTGATAAAACGCCGGTAAGAACGCTTATCCAGCAGATAAGGCAAATATTGAGTAACACTTAAACGATGGATCGGCACCATTTTCACTTCTTCCTGATAAGCCCGATATAAGCGATGAAAACCATCCGCGCACACATACTGACCAATCTTCTTCTCAATAAAGAGTAAGGGCTGATGCAGATCCGTTTCATTCATCGCATAAGCCACATCAATTTTATCTGGCTTACAGGCATGCCAGAAAACCCAGTCTGCCTGTATTTCACTGATTGGATAAGCCTTTGGATTCTTTTCAATATCCGCCATAAGCGCGGTGATATTAATATTGATATCACCCATGGAATAGACCTCTGTTTTAGAATCATGCGGTTTGATGATAAACTCATCATCATAAATCAGCAGCGGAATCATTCCATTTTTAATTCGCTCATAAGTATCAGCCGCTATTTCATAAGCTTCACGATCCATCATTTTAACTCTTTGATTATTCAATATCAGCGTCAATGCCTCCACAACAAAATCCCCTTTAAGCATTGCCTTCACTGCCGCGAACCGTTTTTCTGTCACTGTGATATTGACATCATGAATTTCATCAAACAAATTGGCAATCATTAAAATCTCTTCCGGATAAGTTTTGGCCCCCGTCATATAAAATTCCATGATGCGATTCAAATATCGCGCAGTAAAAATCAACCCCGCTTTTTTCAAAGCTGCCAGTCCCGCCTCTTTTTCTAATTTCATACTATCAGCTCCTGTTACAAGTATATCATGCTAGCTGCTTTTCAGCGTATTTAAAATAATATTCTTAATATATTGATAACGTCTTACATAATCATTATGGATCGATATGAGCTTTAAATTACATTGCCGGCAGATTTCCTGCTTCCGCTCATCTCTTTCCCTTACCTTGATCTCACTGAAATGCTCAAGTCCCATAACTTCAATGGCTAATAATGGTTTTTTCATCATATCATACACAACAAAATCAAAATGTGCCTGATTGCCATAGATAAATAATTTTTTAGATACACTGTCCAGATCAAGCACATCGCTGACCTTTACCTTAACCGCTACCTGAAGCTGACCGAATACTGTTTTCAGATGCATTAAAGTACCCAAAAATTCTTCTTCGCAAGCTGTATTATAATATTTGAAATTTTTAACCTTTGAATTAAAGATTTCATTTTCTTTATAGCTGACTTCTAATTTGCCATCTTTTGCTATGTAATCTGCCAACTCAATAAAATCGTTAGTCTCATGCTGACTGAGTTCATGCAGCTGACGCATGTCTGTCACCAGCACCAGGTTTTCTCTGGCACGGGTAACCGCAACATTGATCAGTTCCTGATTATTTTTCAGCCAGTTAAAGGTAGATGGCTTGGTATTCTTTGTCACGGCACTGCTGACAATGATTTTCTGTTTTTCGTCACCTTGGAATGTATGAATTGTGCCTACCTTGACAAAATCAAGACCCGCCTCATTTAATTGCCGTTCCAGTAAATCGGCTTGTTTTCTGAAAGGTGTAATCACCGCGACATCCTGACTTTCACCCTTTCTGATTTCATTGATAATCGCCTCTGCCTCCTGAACACTCGTATTTTTCTCATTGGTCAGTGATGAATCGATATCAATCAGCTTTAATGGTTCAGGATTGCTGCGATGGGAGCATAGATGCAGCTCACTGCCGTAATATTTCTTATTAGAAAAATCAATGATTTTATCATGAGAGCGGTAATGGTCACGCAGCAGGATAAAGGTAGACAGCGGATCAACCTTCAGCATCGTACTTAAGATTGAATTGCTTTTATAATCATATTGCGGCGGTATATCATAGGCATCCAGCAACAGACTGTTTTTGACGCCATCCATGACAATGACCGGCTGCAGCTGATTCTGATCACCGACAAATAAGGCGCGCTTGCTTCTTACCATCGGCAGCAGGGCATATGGATTGCTGCACTGACTTGCTTCATCCATAATCATTAAATCAAATTGCGGTTCACAGCTGCCAAGCTTTAATGCTGACATATTCGTTGATATAATGATTGGAAAACAATCCAGCAAGCTTTTCAAGCCATCCTTGCTGCTGATATATTTTTTAAATTCAAGCATCCGCACCTCTTTCTCCTCCCTTTTCAGGATTGCGAAAAGCGCTTGATTTCCCTTCTTGTAGAGATGATTTATACATTCAAGTGAGCGCAGATATAAATATTCATAAACAATAGCTGAATCAACCTGCAAGGGTGCTAAATGCGAGCTGACATTTGCTGCTGGTATGTTGGCCATCTGCGCCTTAATGCCGGCACTCATCATTGCCTTGGATACTTCATCAGCCTCAGCGTTACTGTTCAGTTTGGTTAAAACCTCCTGCAGAGACTCCCGCTGTTCGCGGTTTTGAATCGCTTCCTCATAAGCCCTCAGCTGATCGCGGATGACTGCGAAATGTTCAATCACAGCTTGTTCAGCCTGCGTTAGACGCTGCTTCATAGCCTTATCAAACGGCTTGTCAAAATAGCTGAATAACAGCTCATGAGCCGCCTGCAGCGCTTTTTCAATATAGGCATTGGCACCAAGCCGCAGCATCGGTATTTGAATCAATTCTCCCTGCCGCATAAAGCTGCTTAACTTACGGTAAATATTATTAATGGCTTCATTATTATTTGAAACAATCAATACCTTTTGACGATTCAATAAACTTGAAAGAACCACATTCACAATGGTCGAAGTCTTACCGGTACCCGGCGGCCCCTGCACATAGGTAATCGTCTGATTCATCGCATTGTATATTGTCCGGTACTGATCCATATTCACTTTAGAATCCACCGCCATGATTGGATTGGCATGATACCGGCGTTTATTCGCACTCATCCCAAAGAACACCCGGGCTGGTTCACTTAACCTATTATCCTGATAAGCAGCACTGATTTTGCTGTATTCATCCTTCAGATTGATTGCAAATGTCTTTTCAAAACGAAATACATACGGCATCTCATTCAGCCTCTCACCCTTTTTAAGATTGGTCTGAAGATTTTCAATCAGCGCCTCACGATTTGTTTCATATTGAGTCATAAACTGGCGGACATCCCCATCATAATATCGGCTTAAATTAAAGCACGGATTATCCTGTTTATCATTCAGCTTCAGATTATAGCTGATATAGGGAGCCGCCAGCAGCGTGCGTTTTTCCACATTAAATAACAAATCCCGATAAGCGATAGGAAAAAGTCCTCTTGAGGTTTGAATCGCCAGCAGATTTACTGCCAATTTCACCAAATGCTGATTTGTGTCATTCTTATCCTCTTTAATTTGAAGCTTTAATGACTGAATCATTTCCTTTAGATTTTTATCATTCAGACGATACTCATTCCCCTGCAATATATCATCATCAAGTCCCTCGACAAGCTTAAACTGACGGATGCTGGCTTCCTTATCATGCTTACTGCATTCAAGATAATAAGCCAATACCCGCTCATTAACACCTAGATATTCAAGAAAGGCATAGGCCTGATAATCGGAGGTGATCTTCTTTATCAGCGCGCTTTGTATCTCACAAGTAGTCCCCTCAATTACCCGGGCATCAAGAATCGCATCATAATAAAGCAGGACATTATCCATCACAGTCATTGATAATTCCGAATTAAACATCTGAACCTTTAAACGAACGTTCGGCTTTACAAACACATCAATGACGCGGGCCCAGAAATAAGTGATCCGCTGTTCAGATTTACTGTCATACTCAATGGACAACCATTTACCCTCACGAATTGACCGGGATATTTCTAACGCTTTCCCCATACCCTCACTTCCTTTTTAAATATTATATCATTTTCACAGACATTACGAACAATTGATTATCTTCAAGAAAAAATCAGCCGCTGGCTGATCTTAATCATTCATACATACTTCATAGCTGGCTGCTGGTGTACACTCATGAAAAATCAGCTCGCTTTTTTTATACAGCCAAATTTCTCCCTCACACATGACCGCCTCATGTATAATCCGTTTCATACTGCCCGCGTCAGGTGCCTTCAGCGGCACGCCTTCACGGAAATGCACCTTGATGCGCAGATAATAGCTGCCCTGCTTCAGCCGCAGATGCGTCTTATCACACTGCAGAAGCTCTGCTCCCAGATAGGTTGCGAAACGATATTCCTTTACCCCATCATAAACAACCGCGAAATGTCCCCAGAATTTGAAACCGAGATAAGGAATGCGGGCCATCGCAAAAAGCACACAGGCTTCTGAATTAAAAGCGTTAGACTGAAACCAGCAATACTCACTGGGAAAGGAAGTTCCCTTATCCTTTTCAATATAACCAATACCATCTACCTTAATCTCTTCATTATCCCAGCATATACGGCCATACACATTATGATAAAGACTTAAAACACCATGACTGCACTCCATTCTAGGCAGCCATACAAAAGGCCCCATAATATCATAACGCAGCGGTTTAAACTCACCATATGACAAATCTGCCAAAATCCACTCATTATCAAGATGAATTCCATAACAGGTAAATATATTTTTACCCAATTCAACACAAGTATCACTCACGGTACCGATTTCATCCTCAGTAAACTCCAAATAACGATTCTGATCCCTGAACACAAGCTGAATAAAACCGCGCCGCACACCTTCTTCATCATGAATACCCGGAATACAGATCAATGTATCATCCTTAAACTGATGCTTATAATACCAACCTTCAAAATAATTCTTTGCCATTCCATATCCTCCATACTGACAGTATATGAAACAAGACTCAATTTAATTGTCGAATCAGATGAAAGAATCAAAGTGAATCATGCACCTGTATATCAATATATCTAATCTTAAATGACTATCATAGCTACTCATTGTGAATCGCTTATCATATGTATTAGAAATTAAGCAAAACAATGATACATTTCATTAAATCACTATTAAATATCTCTTCATTTAAACATAAATCAATACATTTCATTGATAAACCATTGTTTTTCACTTATAATACATTTAAGAAGAAAGAGGGCAGAATGATGAGCAATTCTAAAATTCCATTATATAAAACAATTGAAAATGACCTGATTGAAAGAATCAATACCGGTTATTATAAAAAAGATGATCTGATCCCTACGGAGCTTGAATTAGCTAAAAAATATAATGTATCAAGAGTCACCGTCCGCAAGGCAATGGATAATCTGGTTGCGAAAGGCATGCTGAGCAGAACCGCGGGCTTAGGCACCTTTGTCAAACACAGCATCGCCTCACAGAAAACAACCTCACAGCGCAGTTTCACTGAAGATATGAAATCTTTAGGCATGACTTGTAAGACCATTGTAAATACCTTTTCACTGAAAGAAGCAGATGCGCAGATTGCCAGTATTTTAGGTATTGAGGAAAAGGATATGGTTTATTACATTGAACGCAGCCGTTATGGCAATGATGATATCCTTATGTTTGAAATCACCCATATGGCTATTAAAAAATTTCCGGATTTAAGCATTCAGTATCTTGAAAAGAGTAAATTTGATTATATTGAAAAAATCAAAGGGCTTAAGATAGATTTCAGCTTCCATAATACGATTCCTATGCTGCCAAATGAAAGGATCCAAGCGATGTTTAATATCGACCGTGATACACCGATCATTAAAGTCAATAATACAACCTTTCTTGAAAATGGTGATGTAATGGATTTTACGGAACAGTATATGAATTCTCCTAAATATCAGCTGAACTATATCCGCAAACGCTGAAAACTCAAATTAAAAGCTGGCTGCCAGCTTTTTTTATTTAAATTTATTGTCACATTTCATACAGCTTCATTGTTTTATTAATAGAGAGGGATGAAATTATGTTCGCAATCAGGGACAGCGGCTGGATTGAGAAAATCATCGAGGACTATGGTGATTATGTCTTCAGACTTTGCTACATGTATATGAAAAATCGCAGTGATGCGGAAGATATCTATCAGGAAACATTTTTTAAAGCTATATGATTGCGGCAAGACCTTTAATGATGAGGAACACTGTAAAGCATGGCTGTTAAAGGTAGCTGCCAATAAATGCAGGAATGCCCTGCGTTTTTCGCTTTTCCACGCACATGTGGAGCTGGATGAACAGCTTTCTTCACCTCCCCAGGCAGACAGTGACCACGGTTTGATGGCTTATGTATTAAAATTACCCGCCAAGTACCGTGATGTCATTTATTTATATTATTATGAAGGATATCCAACCTTAAAAATCGCGGAATTATTAAATACCAGCGATGCTGCTGTCAGAACACGGTTAAAACGCGGAAGAGAAATGCTGAGAAATGAGGTGAGCTTTGATGAAGAATAAACAATTAAATGAATTTGATCACCTGCATGTTTCCAAACAGGCAAAAACTGAATTGCTGACGCAAATACAAAAACGGCAAGCTAAAAATTCACGCCGATTTCCGCTCTTGTCAAAGGTTCTCATATCATTTGCGTTGATTGGCATCTTTATGATTTATACCGCCTCACAGAGTGGCAGTCAATTCCTTGATTATGAACGTTATCTGACCATTTCAGCCAGTGAGGTTGAATACCCGCTGCAAAAAAATCAGCAGGCGATGGAGGAGCTTGATGTGCAATTTGATTTGGGACTTATCTCAGAGTCTGAGTATCAGCAAAAGATGGCTGCTTTAAGAAAAGATCAAGCGGAATTGTTGAAAAAACAGGTTGAATTGAAGCAGGAGTACAAGCTTGACCAGCCGCTTGATCTGAATCAAATAAAATTCAGTCAAGATAACGCAAGAGATCAGCAGCTTAAAGATTTTTATTTACAGAAAACAACCTTAGATAATAAAACCGCTGATCTGCTTAATAAAAATGATGAGTTAATGGCATTATATGAATCCGGTCAGATTGATTGGCAAACATACATTGACAGAAAACAGCCGCTAGAACAGCAGCAGCATGATTTAAGCGCTGAAAAAGAGCAATGGGAAAACAGTTATGCACAGACTGACAGCAATTATCAAAAGCTTTATGAGCAGAAAAAATTATTGGAGCAGCAGGCAGAAGCGCTGGAAATTGAAGAAGATCAGCTTAAAGAACAATATAAACAAGGGTCAATCAGCAAAACCGAATACCAACAGCAAAAAGAAGCTCTTGAACAAAAAGAAGACGCTTTGGATCATCAGGAGGATCAGCTTGATGATTTAGAAGATGCCATAGAAGATCAAGAAGATGATGATGAATATGATATGGATGATGATGAAAAAGGGCCCGATAAAAAAGATAAAGATAAGGAAAATAGGAAAAATTTAGAAAAAGAAAAAAATAAAGAAAAAAAGGAAAAGGAAGAAAATAAAGAAACTGAGACAGAAGATGATGATATCGAAGACGAAAACGATGATGATTAATTAATGCAGCACATATAAAAGAACCTTGCCAATGTAGTGTTTATTAATGTGACAAGGTTTTTTTATGCTTAATGATGAAAGTATTTCCTTAAGGTAATTATATTAAAGAATCGGCACCCAGTATTCAATATCACTTTCCCCTCTGTCATCCGATTGCTCATTGTATTTCACAAAATCATAACAACAGTTTTCATTAAAGATTAAGGTTGAATTAGGAAACCATTGCCCGTAAATATATTCAGCAACTGGCTGCATACTGTCCTCATTCCTGCCGTGAAAAGTAAATACAACATATTTGCTGGCTGGCAGAATAAGATGATTCATGCCTTTTGGCACTGCAATAAAGGATGTCGTCTCAGCAGCAGCCATTACTTTGAAAATCGGATGCTGTTCCTGTTTTTCAAATGCTGAATAATCATTAACACCTATCAGAAAGTCTGGTTCAGCGCGGTTAATAATCTTATGCTTGTACTTATGAAGTTTGTGCCAACAGCGTCCGATAGCATTGAAACCATGTTTTGTATTGCCAGTAAAACCAACCAATTTCATTTCATCATGTTCAATAATACGGATATCCATAACCCTCTCCCTTTGATTTGACAGTTCATATACATTCACTTTCAGCTGTACCGGCATAAATTCTCTTTGTTTTCTAAAAGCTGCCGGACTGTTTTTGAATACTGCCTTAAAGGCACGGGTAAACGTTCGCTGTGTATCATAACCAGCTTCCTGGCTTATTTCAATTATTGTTTTATCTGATTCGATAAGCTGTCTGCCAGCTTCATTCAGTCTGCGGCGTTGAATATATTCATGCAGCGAATAGTGGGTAACAGCACTGAACATGCGATGAAGATGATATTTTGAATAACCAATACTGGCAGCTAATGATTCAAGATTCAATGATTCATCATAAAGCTGTTCTTCAATCAATGTCAGCACCGTGTCAATGATTTCATAATTATTTTTCATGCAATCCCTCCTGCCTTTATCTTAACAAATTTCACAAGCCTGCCTTTCACTTATCTTGCGCATTTGCTGACATTTATTTTAAAAATAACATATAACCATAAGAAAAGGCGCACACAGCACCTTCTTTTAATTATTCACAGCTTGTTAATCATCAAGCTCTTCCTCTTCATCGTCATCATGATCATCATCTTCATCGATATCATCATCAAAATCAAGCTTATCCTCTATTTACCGTAATCATTATCCATATCAAGTGCAATTAGATCCTCGGCGCTCATTCTAAGAACATCTGCTTTCGTTTTTCCACAAGGGGGATGCTCCAAGAATTTTATGCGCAGCACTTCCTCAGCGTGCAGGCGCTGATAATAATCATCACAAAAATTTTCTAAGTCACATATTATTTTTTCAAGGTGAGGCAGATCTTTCTGACCGTAAGCATCCACAAAAAAATGTTTTCTGATTACAGGTACCAGTGCATCAAACAAATCGTGCTGCAGAAGATATTGACTTTCAAAATCCATGTCTTCAAATTGTGAGAAGGAGATATCAAATACAGAAAGAATCTGTTCCAATAGCTTTTCTATAGACTGTTGGCTCAGATCCACTTTCCTTTTACGATAATAAGGATATCTTTCGGCTTTCAACTGAGCCAAATACATCATTCTAAGGAAATCGTCATTATACAACGCCGCTTTTCCATGAAGTTCACCTGATAGCAGACGAGAATCAACATCCAAGTGCTTAGCAATTTGATCCAAGAAACAAGGGGTCATTTTACCTTCGTTTAATGATCGACGGATGGTTCTTTCAGTACAGTCTATTTTTTCGCATTCACCCAGCTTAATAATGCTGGAGCCACACTCCTTCACAATAGACATAAATACTGTTTTATCGACCGGGATTTTATAAATTATTCCTTTTGGCATAGTTCCCTCACACGCGGACATTTTAACTAATTTATCAAGTTTTCGCGGATATTATAATCTGCTATTATAATATCACGAAAGCACCAAAAATTAAGATAGAATTTGCAAAAGGAGTCTATAACATGAAAAACGAAATCTTAAAAGCCGCATCCCATATCCCTAATGTTTCTGTCGATACACACCTTGATTTCAAATTAGAGGACTGGCCCGCTTCAGCAGCGCTCATAACACTTTGTCTATCGGGGGTAATCATATACTGGATAAAAGTATGGGGCGAAGTTAACTCAATACATACAGCTCCAGCTGCGGACTAGAAGCGAAACCGGGCTACCTTTTATGGGGAGTCCGGTTTTGGTTTAATAACAGCAAATAAAGAATGCTGAATAATCGAATTGCCTATAACAAGATGCGTTGGTCAAAACAGTTCAACACGGTCAAGCAAAAAGTCAATCAGATTGCAATGGAAAATGCCGTTGTCATCGTAGAAGTTGTGGGGAATATCCATGCGGACGATGATCTTCTTGAAAAAGTCCTTTGTCAGCAGCAGTGATGCTAATTCTGAAGACTCCTTTTTTGTTGTATCCATTTGGAATGCGGATTGGATATAGATTTTCTTATCCGCATCATTTACAACGAAGTCAATTTCCTTTTGCAGATTTGCACCGCTGGTGCGGTCGGTAACGACGCCCACATCCACGGAATATCCCCGCCGCAGGAGCTCGTTATAAATGATGTTTTCCATAATGTGACCGGGGTCGTATTGACGATAGTTGAGTCGAGCATTACGAAGCCCGATATCTGTATAGTAGTATTTGTTGGGGTACTTGAAATAGGTTTTACCCTTGACATCGTAACGCTTCGCCATTGAGATAAGGAACGAGTCTATGATATGCTGAATGTAGTTTGAAATCAACGTAGGATTGACCTTCTCGTTCTTCATGCTCGCCAGTGCGTTGGCAATATTGGTTGGATTGGTCAGAGAGCTGATCTGCGAAGCAAGAAAATCCAAAATGTCACCAAGAATATCCTCACGCTCGATGCCGTTGCGCTCCACGATGTCTTTCATATACAGTTCCTTATACAGGCCAGTTAAGTAATCCTTTTTGTCCTTTTCATCCTTTAAGGCTGTTACACGGGGCATACCGCCATAAAGCATATACGCATCCAGTGCCTTCCGCTCATCGCCGCCCACATGGGAGTAAAACTCTGCGAATGATAGAGGATACACATGGATTTGCGTTGCACGACCACGAAACTCCGTAGCAATATCCTTGGACAAGCCCTTAGAATTGCTGCCCGTTACATAGACATCCAGATTTTTGTAGGCTTTGAGTTCATTCAGCATATCGTAAATGGATACTTCAATGCCGCCGTTAGCTTCGTCTATTACCTTCATGGTAAGCTGAACCTCATCAATGAACAGATAGAATTTCTCGTCCTTTTGCTCCGCAACAAGAGACTCCGCATGTTCACAAAGCGTAATGGGGTTTCTGAATTTATAGAACCGGCGCTGATCCAACTCAATCTTAATGATGTGATCCTCCGTAACGCCCTGAGAGATGAGATATTCATAGAACAACTCAAAGAGCAGCACAGATTTCCCACACCGACGTATACCGGTAATGACTTTTACTTCGTCATTCCACATATTATGGACAATGCGATTCAGGTAAGAATCTCGTTTAATCATAGTTTTCACCTCGAACTTGCGACATTTTCGTCGTTACTTTCATGTATAGGATAGCACAGAAATCAAAAAATATCAGTATCATTCAGAAAAGTTTACAACAAAGTTTCGACATTTTCGTCGCAAGTTCGAGGTGAAGCAAATTCGGTTCAGTTCAGCCAAGCAATAGATTGATATGTAAAACCTCATTGCACTAAGACACAGAGCATTGAAGCAGATGGGATGGTGCTCTTTGAGATAGTCTCTGTATAACCGACCCCAACAACCAATAGGTTTGTTTTCCTCCGGTAAGTGAATATTGTAAATATCGTAATTACCACGACGAGTTTAGTTCAGTTCTTGCATCGTATGTACCTCCAGTAATAGTTCTAATAATTCAGATAGAGATAGAAAAAGGCAATCCCTGGTTGTGAAAACCAAGTATCGCCAATTTTTCTTGTTTGGAAGCTATCCCAAAACACCTTCTTTTAATTATTCACAGCTTGTTAATCATCAAGCTCTTCCTCTTCATCGTCGTCATCATCGTCTTCGTCATCATGATCATCATCTTCATCAATATCATCCTCAAATTCAAGCTTATCCTCTAACTCATCAAAATTACTGGTTGTTTTCTCAAATTCTTCTTTTTCCCTATCTAATTGATCATCTGCTTTATCTAGTGCCTGCTTTGCCTTTCGATATTCCTCATAGGTTAATTTACCGCTTTGATAATCAGCCTTTAAGCTATGCTCTGCCTGTTCCAGCTCTAATTCTCTTTTCTTTAATTCAAGAAGCTTATGCATCACTTTCTGTTCTTCTCCGCTATAATTTTTCAATTGAGCTTCCATTAATTTCAGCTTGTATACTTCAAGTTCCAATTTATCGGCTTCTGCCTGCTTCTTGACAGCAAGCCATTCAGCCCGGGTAATCTTACCATGCTTATAGTCGGCTTCTGCTTTTTCTTGACGCTGCTCTGCCGCATCCTCTTTTTTATCAATTTCATGAGCCAGCTTTTTCAATTCCTCTGCAGAAATCTCATAATCGTTCAGATTATCAAAAAGCTTAGCCTGCGCCTTAGCTATTTCTGCCATAGCTTTTTCTAATTCAATTACCTTTTTTTCTGCCTGCTGCTTTGTGAGTTTCCCCTGTCTCAGCTGCTTTTCAACCTTGGCTATCTCATTATTCACTTCAGCTTTGGCTTTTTCTAATTCTTTTAATTCATCAATTCCTTTATCTTTCTTTTCCTCATGATAACTGAATGATTTAGCTTTTAATGCTTCTGTGAATACCGATACTGATCCCAGTGATAAAGCGGCTGCCAATGCACATTTCATTATTATATTTTTCATATTTCCCTCCGCGCGTTTAAGCGATTGACTAAGGCTTTGCTTAAGCCTTTTCACCTATATCACACATGAGAATATAAAAATGTGACAAAAGTTTTTACCTTTTATCACATTGAATTGCTTCTGACAAATAGCTTTCAATTTCTTCATCAATCATATCCGGATAGGTCTGTCTTATCCCATGCCGTATCACTTCTAAGTAAGAATCATGCGGCTGATGGTTTGGCATGCGCTGTGTATCAGTAAAGGTAATGATTGGCAGACCCTGATAGGTACCGAGATCCAGTGACTGCTGATACCACAAGCCTTCCTGCGCTTGAATATCCATAAACTGTTCTCTTGTCACAAGATACATCCTGCCTAATGTCATGCCCGGCTGACAGACATCTAAAAACGCCACGCCGCCATTTCCCCATTTGGCAGCTGAACGTGAAAAATACAATTGATAAGGTATCGTTGTCGGACATGATGTCAGATAACGGCTTTGATCTTTACATCCCTTGTATTCTGTATGGTCAAAGACTGAACGGCCGCCCGCTAAATAATACATAAACCGTTCTTCAAGCAGATTTGAGCCATAACAAGCATACCATACATAATCCGCAAACCATGGCTGCTTATCATAAGCAATCCTTCTTGATTCGTCCACCGTCAGCAGATAAACATAGGCTGACGCTTCCACTGTTTCATTTCCAAGCTGAATCTTAACCAATGTACGCTGATATTCAGACCCTTCATCCTCTAAGTCATCAAGGGCGGGCAGCATTGCTTCATCGACCTCATATAACTCCCCTTTAACTTTGGCACCCGCTTCCGGTTTAATTGCCGGATAGGTAATCAAATGATAAAGCGCATAATCATGCAAAACCGCTTCACCTATAAATTCCGCATTCTCCATAAATCCATGATTCCATCGATTTTTCATTAATGAGCCATATACAAATAGTTTCATAATCATCCTCATTTCTAAGCATTAGTTTAACGTAAACGCTGTCATTTGTATAGTATGTTCTTTTTTCGTTAAATTATCATTCACAGACTTTTACTTCCCTGTTATCTATTGTATAATGAATTGTATTTTATGGAGGTTTTTATGACAAAAGATATGACAAGCGGCAATCCAACACAGCTTATCCTTGGCTTTGCTGTTCCTTTATTGCTGGGTAATATATTTCAGCAGTTATATAATATGGTTGACAGTATTATTGTCGGCCGCGGTATCGGTGTTGACGCATTAGCCGCTGTCGGTGCTACCGGTTCAATAAATTTTTTAGTATTGGGATTTGTAATTGGTCTGACAACTGGTTTTTCAATTCTCATCTCTCAATATTACGGTGCCAATGATCTTGATGAAATGAAACGCAGTGTTACCATGTCTGTTTATCTTTCAATCGGTGCAACAGTCTTGATAACAACCATTTCGGTACTTGGCGCACGGCCGCTTCTGGAAGTGATGAATACCCCTGCCAACATCCTTGAAGATGCTTTAACCTACATCATTATTATATTCTGGGGCATTGGCGCAACAATAGCCTTTAATTTATTTTCCGCGATGCTCAGAGCGTTGGGTGACAGCCGTACACCCCTGTACGCGATGATTGTTTCTTCATTAGTCAATATCGGTCTTGATCTCTACTTTGTCATCAGTTTGGGTATGGGAGTTGCCGGTGCAGCCTATGCGACAGTAATTGCTCAGATTCTGTCATGTTTTTTCTGCTTTTTCAGAATCCTCGGCATCAAAGATCTGCATCTGAAAAAACAGCATTGGAGCTTTCATCCGGAATTGCTGCTCCGTTTATTTAAATTGGGTGTACCCGTAGCCTTTATGAATTCCGTAACGGCTATCGGCGTCATGGTTCTGCAGTTTGTTGTCAATGGTTTTGGCTCCATCTATGTAGCTGCTTATTCCACTGCCAATAAAATCATGAACCTTGTCGAACAACCCGGTGTTACCTTTGGCTTAGCTATGGCAACTTACGCGGGACAAAATCTCGGTGCCGGTCAATATGAGCGGATTAAACTGGGACTGAATAAAACAATTCAGATATCTACCGGTGTCAATATCGTATTAGCCTTAATCATGCTGTTTTTCGGCAAACAAATCTTAGCGCTGATGGTTTCCGGCAGTGAGGTTGAAGTGATTCAAATCGCTTATCAATATATCGTTATCTGTGTGCTGGCTTTATGGGTATTAGGACTGCTGTTCATCTATCGTTCATCGCTTCAGGGAATGGGTGATACCGTCATTCCAATGGTATCCGGCGCTGTAGAATTTATCACCCGTATCGTTATTGCTGTCACACTGCCCGGCATCATTGCTTTCCACAGCATCGGTATTGCGGAAATATCCGCATGGATCACTGCCACAGCCTTATTGATGGCTACCTTCTACAAGCGGATCAATGTATATTTAAAAATAAAGAATAATTAAAAAGGAACGCGCGTTCCTTTTTTCATATTTCAATATGATCAGTAATTGTTTGATAAAGCTGATCCGGATCAATCGGTTTAGAGAGATGTCCATTCATGCCTGCTTCACTTGCTTTTACCACATCTTCATGAAAAGCATCAGCGGTCATTGCGATAATTGGAATGGTACATGCTCTTGGATGCGATGATTTTCTGATTCTCTCGGCGGCTGAATAGCCATCCATGACCGGCATCTGAATATCCATCAAAATCAAATCATAAAGATGCCCTTTAGCCATAAATTTATCTAGTGCCTGCTGGCCATCAGCCGCCCAGTCCACACTGATGCCTACCATTTTTAATAACTCCACAGCGATTTCACGGTTCAGTTCATTATCTTCCGCAAGCAGGATATGACGGCCGCGCAAGGATGGATATTGCACCCTTTCCATTGGCGGGCGCACTGCTTTTTCAATGCCGGTAATCGATAAGAGTGTATTGTATAAGGAAGAGGCAAACACCGGTTTAGATAAAAATGAATTAGCTCCCGCCGCTCTGGCACTTTCTTCAATAGCGCTCCAATCGTATGCTGTGACAATAATGATTACCGTGTTCGCATCCGCAAACTGACGGATACGGCGCGTTACCTCAACGCCGTCAATATCCGAAAGCTTCCAGTCAATCAGACACACATCATAGCCTTCGCCGCTTTGATACGCATCATATACCTTATCGACACATGCTTTGCCTGTCAGTACCCAATCAGCACTGATACCCAGATTTTTAAGCAGCAATGAAGTATGAATACAGCCATCTTTATCATCATCCGCAATCAGCACCTTTAACGATTCGATGACATTTGGTTTAATAACTGTCAATGGTTTATCAGGCAAATCAAAATCAAGCTCTACCGCAAATGTTGATCCGCTGTTTTCTTTGCTGCTGACGGTGATTGTACCGCCCATTAAGGTAACCAGATTTTTGGCGATTGACATGCCTAAGCCAGTACCGCCGTATTTTTGACCGGTGGCGGCACTTGCCTGCTCAAAAGGTTTAAATAAGCGATCCATGAATTCCTCATTCATGCCGATTCCTGTATCACTGACCGTAAAACGCAGGCGCAGACGCTGATCGTGGCGCTGCAGCTGACGTATTTCCAAACGGATCGTACCGCCTTCAGGCGTGAACTTCAGTGCATTCGATAATAAATTCAGCAAGATCTGATTCAAACGCAGGGCGTCACCCAAAAGCTCTGTCTGCACAAGATCAATCACCGGTACTGAAAATGTCAGTCCCTTAGCCTCTGCCTGTGGATAAATAATGGAAAAAATTGAATCCACCACAGTTTCCAGATTAAATGGCTCATGCGCAATCAGCATCTTACCTTCATTAATCTTAGACATATCTAAAATATCATTAATTAAAGTCATTAAATGCTTAGAAGCATAACCAATCTTTTCAAGACAGTCACTGACACGCCGCTGATCATCAATATAAGCTGCCGCAATCGTCGTCATACCAATAATCGCATTCATCGGTGTGCGGATTTCATGACTCATGCGTGACAAGAAATCAGTTTTAGCTTGATTGGCCTGTTCAGCGGCATTCAGTGCGTCCTGAAGAGCAGCCGCCTGACGGGTTAATTTTCTTTGAATCTCTCTTAATTCAGTCACATCAGTAATATCAATAAAGATACATAAATAAATCGGACAGCCATTCTGCCAGTCAATACATGAAGCATTCACCTGAAGCCACAGCGTATCCCCCTGCTGACTCTTAACATGCATCACAAAACGAACCGGCTTGCCAGCCAGTAATTCATCTTTGTGTTCACTGATAACCTCTAAATTATTTTCAATATTATTCCGATGCAGTTCATTGCCATTATTTAAAGCATCACCGCCGAAATAATTCATGAACCGCTCATTACCATCTAACGCCGTTAAGCGCAGATCTTTTTCAATTCGATATTTGGCCACAAAACCCGGCAGATTTTCATAAGTGACAGACTGCTCCTTCTGGGTACGTACCAAATCATCAATATTGGTAAGCACTGAATAAGCGACCTGATAACCATTGATGTATTCATCAGCAAACTGGGCTGAAAACTGCACCCAGACATCCTCACCGCCCTTACGGCGCAGACGGGATACCATTTTATAACCGCTTTGATGCTCCTCAAGCGCCTTCATCACGGTTTTGCCAAGCTTCTGCCATTCTTCCTGACAGTCCATATATTCATAGTATAAATCAGGACGGTTATGAAAAATCGCCTCATATTCATCCTTCGGCCAATCAATGAGCTGATAATAAAAATCATTGGCCCAAATGAGTGTAAAATGATCATCTAAAAGATGCTTACTGACACTGACGCCCAATAATTGCATTAATGTACTATACTCATAATCCGAAGCTGTCTGCATCGTATCGGATATTTCTTTTTCTGTCATCGCAAGACCTCCCGCACCTTCATCTTAATTATTATTTAAAATTTGTCTCATTCTGCAGCGCAAACAGAAGTATGTGATCATCCAAACAGAAGAATGCACGATCTTATATAACCTTGTTCATAAGCATTTCTTTAATTATAACGCAATTTCTAAAAAACTCAACTATCCTATGGAGTCAAATCATGGTAAATGTTAAAATAATAAGTAAACAATCACTAGGAGGTATCATCCTTGAGAAATGAACAGCAATTTTCAAATCTGATCTATGAATATCTACTTCAAAAATTCCATTTTCAGCACTATCAGCTAAATGATACACTGCCAACTATTGATAGTTTCTGCCGCGAATTCAGCGTTTCGGCGCAAACTGTGCAGACCGCGCTTAAACGGCTGCGTGATGAGGGTTATATAACGATGCGCAACGGTCAATATACGAAAGTGATTTTCAGCCAGAGTGAAGCGGAAGCACAAGCATTTAATCTGCGCTTTTTTGCCGAGCGCAGCGCTGCTTTTGCGGATTTAAGTGAGGCTGGTCGATTAATCTGGATTCCCCTGCTGATTGAGGGAATGAAACAGCTGAATGCGGATGAAATTCATTATCTTTCTTCACTGGCCGAATGTACCCATGTGGAAGATCCGGTTTATTTCTATTGTTTTATTCTGCAGAAGCTGGAAAATCCATTGGCTATGAATCTCTTTTGGGAATTTACACTCTATCAGGGATTCCCTATCACTCATCGCAACAATACCGATAATTTTTATAATCTTGATTTGATTCGTCAGGGATTAAAAGGCGCTGTGCATTACCTCAAAATAAAAGCATGGCCTAACCTCTTAGATCAGCTGCTTTTGCTTCAGGATAATATTTATGCCCGCTCTGCCGATTATATACAAAAAGCCCAGGAGGCAAACAGCAGCGCGCCCCAGCTGCCTTTCCGATGGCGGATTTATCGTGAACGTCCGCAGCATTGTTACAGCTTGGCGGTGCGTTTGATGCATGACATTTATCTGGGTGAATACCGAGCTTCACACTATCTGCCCTCTTATGAAAAAATGGCAGAAAAATATGGATATTCCATCAGTACGATCCGCCGAACAATTAAATTGCTGAATCAGCTTGGCACATGCCGCAGTGAAAATGGCAAAGGTACCCGTATCTTCACGATTGGCGAAAAGGGTGATTCACCGGATTTCAGCTGCAAGGCGATCCGCCGCAATCTCGCCTACTTTTTTCAGGCCTTTGAGTTAATCATCTATTCATGTGAAAATGTCTTTATGATGACTCTGCCGACGCTGACTGTTCAGCAGTACAATGATTTAATCAATCAGCTGAAAATCTATGCAGACACTGATCAATGTGAATTATCGCTCTGGTGTCTGCTGATCACGATTGCTGAGGCGTGTCCGCTGCACAGCATCCGTGAAATATACGGCAAATTATATGGTTTATTCCTATGGGGACACCCGTTAAAAGCTAATCATGAAAGAGGCGGGCATAATATCAGCGATCAAGATTTTACTCTGGCACTGATACATACTCTTGAAAATAAAAATATTAATGAAACAGCGCTGCTGATTAAAGATTTTGTAAGCCGTCAGTTTATCCGTGCAGAAAACTATCTGCTGAAACAGGGAATGCAGCCTGAAGAACTGCGGCTGCCAATCTCCTTCCGTCTGCTTGTTCCCGCTGAATGATATCGTTTCCTTGCATTTTTTGGTAAATAAAGATAAGATAAAATATATAGAAGGACAATAAGGGGTGATTCTGTGAAACTTGATAACTTTTATGTTGATGACAAAATGGTCAGTAAGGCTTTGATGAGCAGTATCGATGATTATATCTATTTGGGAGATCTGACAACCAATGTGTTTTTTGTTTCACAGAATATGTATGATGATTTTGATTTACCCGGCCGTTTAGTAGAGGATCTGGTTAATGTCTGGGGAAGATTGATTCATGAAAAAGATAAAGAACGCTACTTTAAATCCATTGATGATATGCTGGCTGGCAAAGCGGATTCACATAACGAGGAATATCAGATCCGCAACCGCAAGGGTCAGTATGTTTGGGTACATTGTAAGGGATGTCTGTATCGTGATCCGCAAACACAGGCGCCGCTTTCATTCATCGGTATTGTAAAGAAACCATCATCACTTGGCAAGGTTGATTCTATAACCGGACTGCTTGCCCATGAAACATTCCAGGAAACGCTGCAGAATCTCTCGGCGGACGGCATGCTCGATAACGCCGGTTTTATGATTCTCGGCATAGATAATTTCACCAAAATCAATACGCTGAAAACACACCATTTTGGTGATATCGTACTGCGCAATACGGCTCAGGATCTGACAGGTTTATTGCCTGAAAGCGTTCAGCTCTATCGTTTTGACGGTGATCAATTTGCCATTTTTACACCCGACGGCACCCGCTGCTCATTACGGGCAATCTATGAAACCATTCAGGCTTATACATCGCACAGTCACAGTGCGGAGGGCCAGACCTATGATTTCACTATGTCAGCTGGGGCGGTACGTTTTGCCGATATCAGCGATATCGATGAAAAAGCTGAAAAATGCGCGGCTATCGCTTTAAAAGAAGCAAAAGCGAACGGCAAAAATCAGTGTGTCTTCTTTGAGGAAAGCATGCTGGATTATAAAGTAAGAGAACAGGCTATCCTTCAGGATCTTCAGGAAAGTATTGCCGATAACTATGCAGGCTATCATCTTGTCTATCAGCCAATAGCCGATGCGGCAACGCTGCGAATCATCGGCGCTGAGGCACTGCTTCGCTATCAAAGTAAAACCTATGGCGCCTTATATCCCGATGAATTCATCCATCTGCTTGAAAATTCCGGCTTGATTCTGCCGGTCGGGCGCTGGGTACTCAGCGAAGCAATCAAAATGTGCGCGAAATGGCGTCAGCGGATTCCGGAATTCGTCATGAGTGTAAATGTTTCATGTCTGCAGCTTAAAGATGATGATTTTCCTCATATCGTAGAAACGGAGCTTGAGAAAGCCCATCTGCCGGCCGACAGCCTGATCTTAGAAATGACTGAATCTTATTTCGTGAGTGATAGTGATATCATCGCAGACGCGTTATCAAAACTGCGGAAACTGGGCTGCAACATTGCTATGGATGATTTTGGCACCGGATATTCCTCATTGGGAAGACTGACAAACTTTAATATTGATATTGTGAAAATTGACCGTTTGTTTGTACAGCAGCTCTATGCCAACCATTTTAATCACAGCTTTATTGAAGCGGTCATCCGACTTTGCCACAGTGCCGGTATGAAGGTATGTGTGGAAGGTGTGGAAACCTGTGAGGAACAGCAAAGCATCAGTTCACTTTATTCAGATACTTTACAAGGCTATTTCTTCTCAAAACCTATACCGCCGCAAAGCTTTGAAGAGAATTTCATCGCGCAGCCAGACTGTATGGGTAAATATGCGATTAAAGAGGAATTGCCGCCATACTGCATTAAAATGTCCAGCAATAAGGATTTGTTGTTAATGATGATGGATGCGGTACCTCTAGGCTTTAACTTATGGAATCACAATTATCAGAATGTAGAATGCAATCATGCCGCTGTTAAGATGTTTGACTTATTAAGCGAAGAGGAATATCTCGATCATTTCTATGATTTATCCCCAGAATATCAGCCTGACGGTACACCCTCCATGCAGAAAGCAAAGGAATATATCAGTAAAGCCTTTGAAAAAGGCAGCTGTGTTTTCTATTGGCAGCATCAAAAACTGAATGGTGAGCCAATGCCTTGTGAGGTTACTTTAGTTCGCATCCGATATAAAAATGAATATCTGGTTGCCGGTTATACGCGTGATTTAAGAAGACAGTTACGAATTGAAGCACTATGTGAAAGCAAGTGTCATGTCTATGATCCGCTGCCTGAGGCAGTGATGATTTTTGACATTGCAAAGCATGCTTGTGTCTATGCAAATCCATTCATGCTTGAATTTGTCGATGCGAAAGCTTACCCGCTGCAGCTGGATCAATTTCTGATGCCGCCGCTGAGTATGAAGGAGCTCATTGATCTTTCATGTCATCAGCTGAATATCGGCAAATGTATCTTTACCTTTGAATTCAACCTGCTGATTAAAGGCAAGCCAACGCCTGTTTTAGCAAGCAGCACATATCTCAGTGATCATCATGACTATTTGATGATTACCTTAAATCGCACTGAATTAAAACCAGAAGTCAGTTTATAAGGAAATATCAAAAAAGCAGGCTATAATTCAACCACTAGAACCTGCTTCATTTTCTTTTAATACTATTGTCCATTATCCATAAAATCGTCACCCGCAAAAAGTGACGATTTTTATTATTTAATTTTAATGAATGAGCCAGCCATAATCCTGCCGACAATCCACTACATAATCTGCATATACAATATCATCAATGATTTGAGAGATTATCATATAGTGTTTCTCAAACACAATAAAACCAACGTCAATGTACACATCCCTAATAGTTCTGTTTTTAATTAATCCCTCAATAATTTTTAATTATAAAAATTCATAATTGCATGGCTGATTGCCAATGCGCTTCCTTTTCCATAACGCTGATCTAATACAGAGAGCATTTCTTTATCCTTAACAAACAGTTCTGCTTGTTTGCACAACAGCGCTTTGACATCAACAGCCTGATAAAGCTGCCGGCAGACAAACTCATATTCACCAATCATTCGCTTAGCTGATAACTCATCGCCGCCCAATCGTTCATGCTCTGCGATACGCTTAAACAGCTCATCAATACGTCGCTGATATGAATTAAGAAGCTGATTATTTTCACCCGGTTTTCCATACCATTCAATCATTTTCTTAAAATTCTGCTGTGCCTTAGACTCTCCTGCATGATTCATATATACTTGCCGATATGCTTCTATACTGCCAAATTGATCAGTAAGTGCCTGTAGCTGTTCTTCTCGCATATCTGTAATTAATTCCTGAAACAATTGTTCAATTTCAAGCTGACTGAATTCCTTAAAACTCATTGTATTTTCTCCTTTCATTACATCATCAATTAAATGAATCAGATTACCAAGCCGATGTTTTTTCATTTGTAATAATCGTTTCTGTTTAATCAATGCTGCTTTTTTATCAAAGGATGGATTTTCTATGATTATCTTAATTTCCTTCAGCGGCAAATCAAATTCTTTAAAAAATAAAATCTGTTGGAGTTTTGCCAGTGCTTCTTCATCATAATAACGATATCCTGATACACTATAAGCTGTCGGCTTCAGCAAATTAATTTTGTCATAATAATGCAGTGTGCGCACACTGATACCGCTGATTTCAGATACTTCTTTTACTGTTTTCATATTATCCCTCCCTTGATATTAACAATTTACACTATGACGCTGTGTCAGTGTCAACAAGAAAATAATATCTTCATACTATAAATCAAAAAGCAGTAATTCCCTAGATATAGAATCTAAGCCTTTACTGCCTCATTTATCTTTGTGTAAGCTTCTATTTCCTGCCTTTTTGTTTTGCCTGCTTCTGTTCTTTTCGCTCTGCTTTGCGCGCATTCAGCAATTCCTGCTGTCTGAGCTTTAGCGCCTGCTGTGCTTTCGTGCAGTGTGATGCGTTTTGTAACTCACGGCGGCTTTCTTTTAAACGGCGTTTATAATTCTTTGACCGCTCTTTAACCTTGATACTGACCGCCGGACTGAATGGCAGTTCTCTTAAGCGCGGCAGCATGGCTAACAGCTCCGTTTCTTTTGGTTCACTTCCAAAAGTAATCTTACAAGCTTCAAGCTTATGATCCGCATGCCGCTCAATAACGCCAACCCAAAAAGGGTCTTCAAAGTAAACCTTAAGACACTGTGATCCTTTGTTCATGATAAATCCTCCTTTAACTATACATGAACAAAGAATGGACGACCTAAGGAGGAAGGTTACTGACAGTTTCCTGCAACTGGACTACCGGCCAGTTCGTGTTTTTATCTTTGTATAATAAGTTTATCGTGTTTCATGATAAACGTCAAGCTCACAGGCTGTATGCAAAAAAGGACCATTGATATGATCCTTTAGTTTCTAAGTATATGATTGATGCAAAGTATCTGACGGCGGGCTTCTTCGACGATTTCATCGATCCGCTGATCATTTAATGCCTCACCGGCAAAAATACATTCCATGACTAAGCCCAGATTAATGCCTGTGATACAAACGATATTATACTCACCGATCAGTCTTGATACGACTTGTGTGACACTGCCGCCGATAACATCAGTAAAAATCAGAACCTTTTCCCCTGCTTCAAACGCATCCAGCAGTGATTTCAAAGCAGCGGTTACATCAAACTGTCCATCTACATAGGCATTAAGCGTATAAATATCCTGATTGCCGCTGAGTACCTTGATTGCGCTGGCATATCCGTCAGCCAAATGTCCATGTGTCGCGATTATATATTTCATTCATTTACCTCTCTAATTCACATGTGTTTCCAGCTGACTGCTGGCGCCATCATTGCGGGCATGAATCGTGCTCAGACCCATATCCATTGCCATCAGATGCGCAATCATCTGAAATGGAATCAGATATTCAAGTACATAAATATACTCTTTATCAAGAAAATCTGCATGCAGTGAGACAGCGTCCAGATCGGGATGATCGTTATGCGCAATCAGCACGCAATTGTTTGAATACTGTCTGCACCATTTCAAAAGCTGACTCAACCGCTGTGATTCTTTTGCTTTAGGCGCGATCAGGAAAATGAGCGAATCCGCTTCGATCTGCGTCGTTCCCTGATGCATAAATTCTTCCATTTCATAAACGACAGGTGCTAACGCCGTGGCTTCCGCAATCTTTAAACTGCCTTCAAGCGCTAAAGCATAGCCTGATCCAAAGCCGATATAACGGGCGGCTTTAGAATGAATCAGCATATGTTTATTAGCTTCATACCATTTTTTAGTTTGTATGATGCAGTCCTCACAAGCCGCCGGCAGCTTTTCAAAATCACTGATCCATTGTTCATATTCGCCTTGACTCAGCTTACCATACGCATAAGCGGTTTCTAAGATACAGAGAAAGAAAATGGTCAGCGAAGCGATATGTCCCTTCGTTTCAATATAAGATGCTTCCTCATAGGACATTTTGTCAATTACCACTGTGCTGCGTTTCGCTAATTCAGAATGAATATCATAGGTGGTACAAATGACGGGAATCCCTAATTGCTGAGCGATTTCAGCCATTCTCACTGGTCCCTTTGTAGATCCTGAATGCGCCGGACATAGCATGGCCATTTCATCAGGACGATAAACACCATTCACATTAAACTGCTCATGTTCTAAAAAAGCAGCTGGATTTGTAACGGTAACTTCGATTGCCAGCAACTCCTCAATCATCGGTTTCAGCATCATGCCGATATAAGTGCCTGAAGCCTGACCGCTGAAGTAAATCTTCTTAATCGGATGCTTCAAAAACAATGCCACAAATTCTCTGCTTAATTGCTTGCGATGCGCAATCAGGGTGCGGATCAATTCAGGCTCAGCCATGATGCATTCCATCATCGCGTGTTTATTCTCTTCTTCCATACCTTACAAATCCTTTCCGACTTTAAATAATACCAAAAGCGCCAAGAATAACGCCTACCACAATAACCGTAACCATCAGCATCGGTGCCTTCACATTCTTTTTGCGCATCAGCCACGCGCAGAACAAGGTGAGTGAAAGCGGCAAAAGATTCGGACAGATGCCGTCAAGAATTGCCTGCAGAGAAACCTCCGCCTGATCATAAGTAATAGACAGGTTCGTTGACAGGAAGACATACGATGAGGTCAGCGCGCCTAACACCGTCAAACCAACGGTCAAGGCGATATCCGTCACCTTCTGCAGCAAGCCGGACGCCACTACTTTATCAATGAAACTGCTGCCCAGCTTGAAGCCATAATGAATGCCGTACCAGTGACAGACATAATTAGGCACGTTGAAGATTAAGAAATACACAAGGATACCAAATGGATTGCCGGCGATACACATCGCAGCGCCGACACTGGCCGCAATTACACGGAAACCGCTCGTAAAGAATAAAGTATCGCCGATTACCGATATCGGGCCCATTAAGCCTGTTTTGATGGCTGTAACCGTATCACCCATCTGATTGCCCGATTCCGCATTCTGTACCTCTAAGGCAGCGGTAATGCCAACTACCCATGGTTCAATCTGCGGTGTTGTGTTATAAAATTCCACATGGCGCAGCAATGCCTGCTTCATGCCTTCCGGATCATCTTTATAGATTTTCTTAAAAATCGGCGTTAGAGAATAAATATAAAACAAATTATGCATTCGTTCACTGTTGTATGAAAGCTCTACCGGCATACTGCGCCAGAAAACTTTATTCAGATCTGATTTGGTTATCTCAAACTTTTTCTCACTCATAGTCGGCTTCTCCTTCCTTCATAAACATACGGTATAAGGCTAGACATAATGTAATGATCGTAATTGCCATCACATCTAAGCCCAGATAGGCAGCCGCCGCAAAGCCGACAAAGTATAACGGAATAAAGCGTTTATCCCACATGATATTGATCAGCATCGCAAAGCCGACAGCCGGCAATAAATCAGAGGCCTTGCTTAAACCATTCATGATACCCTCTGGAATCATGTTGATCAGATTGGTAATGGCATCTGTACCCAGCCATACCGCAAGTACAACCAATGAAGTCATAAATAATAATTTAATTAACCCATAACAGATATGAAAGCGATTGATTTTCTCAAACTCACCCTCTGCGGCCCAGCCATCACATTTATGCATGACATAAGAACCAATCGTATTAAAGGTGGTGGAAATATTGGCGCCCAGAATCGCTACCGGCAGCGCGATCGAAATAGCAACTTCAAATGAATTTCCTGTCGATATCGCAAAGTATGTTCCCAAAATGGCACCAATTCGTGTTTCACCGGTAATCATACCGGCATAAGGCAGAAAGCCCATCCAGGCAAGCTCCATTGTTCCGCCAATGATTAAGCCCTCAGTGAATCTTCCCATAACTAAACCTGTCAGCGCGCCGACAACGATTGGACGATCCATATAGGAACTGCCCGCAAAGTTATCAGAACACCAGGCTAACGCATAAACTAACCCTAATAATAGTGCTGTTGTCATAAATCCTCCTCATTTTTATTTATAAATATTTTTCAATCGGTACCGGCCGATCATCCGGAGCCACATAAGATTCTACCCGTATCCCTTTGGCTAAGATTTTTCTGAAATTCTCAAAATCTTCTGGTGCAAAGGCTAATGACGGACTAACCATCTTTTTGCCTTCACCGCCCTTCATCAGCGCCGCATTTAAAGCTGTGATGCCTTCTACCGCCTCCGCGATCCGCAGTGCGTCATGGGTGGTTTCCACAAGCAATTCAATCTTGCGTTCCTTGCTTGCCTCACTGTTCAGATATGTGATTGCCTCCGCAACCGGTATAATTTTAAGTTTACAGCCATGCGGAGCTGACATTTTCATCAAACTGATTCTCAGCGCATCCTTGGCAACACTGTCATTGGCGACAACGATCTCATTGGCGCCGGTTTTCTGAGGCCAAACCTGTGCTGTCTGAAAGTGCAGCAATCTAAAATCAATGCGAAATAATGTAATCATAAGTTCCTCCCTTTCCGGCAGTCTCTGAAGCTGTGAGCTCAAACAGCCGCATAAGATCTGCCTAAATTCCTAAATCCTTAAAAATATATTCATAAAGATAGAGTATTTCATTTAACGGGATCACCACCCGGTAATGATTTAATAAATCCGTGAAGCTTTCATTAAACATCTTCACAAAACGCTTTTCATCCTTATTCAACAAACCCGCTTCCGCCAGCTTCTTGCCGCTGTCATCCTTCGTAATCAGCCGTTCCACTAAACAGCTGATATGAATATACATACCAACCATCGTTTTATTCGGCAGCATGATCCCCATCAAATTCTGCAGCTGTGACAAAGCCGCTTCAATATAAGTAATCAGCTTATCGGGATTGAGGATTGTCAAATAATTCATCACATTCTCAAGTGTAAAATTCTTCACTAAATTCTTATTGAACTGTTCCGCCTCCGCTTCACTGAAATAACGAGTCAGCATTAAGGAGATACGGTCAATATCCTTAAAAGCAATCACATCCTCCAGCGATACATAAGCAACCTTAGTCAAAGGCAGCTGAATCGTACCGGCAACGAAGATCACATCAAACTGAACAAAAACCTCATCATCATCTAAATTTTTTGACAGGCGGTAGTAATCATAAGTAAAGATACTGATATCCACCGGTCTTGGCAGGCTGTTTTTAAATAGCTGCACAACTCTCTCAGCCGCTGTTTCACCCGTTTCAGAAGTAAAGATTATCGCTTTTTTCCGTTTCACATTACTGATAATCTTGGTATCTAAATAGGTTTCCTTGGTAATGCTTGAAAAAATCTCATTCATTTCAAGTCCCTGCTTTACCTTATAAGCGATATTGACGGCAATTTTAGTAGAAACATTGTTGATGACGCCGATCCGCATATTCGCGATATCACTGATCTGATTGCCGATATCTTCTAAAGACCCCATATCCACCATTAATATCAAATCTTTATTCTGATTGCGGCGGCGGATATATTTTCTTAAGGTGCAGATTAATTCATCCACCGATGTATTCAGCGGCATATCAATCGCGTCCATCACATGTGAGCCGACCAGCTTATTCGCCGCATCAGCAATCGAGGAAGCAGTGGAATATCCATGCGCGAGAACCATACAGTTATATAGATAACGATTCATTTCACGGTTATAAAACTGAATATTCAAGATCAGAAAAGCGAGATTCATCATATTTAATTCAATATCGAGCGTTTGCCTGATTTTAAGCTGCACATCAACAGCCACACTTGCCTCCGCGGCATAATTTTGTTTAAGACAATTTAAGAGATGCTGAATGCTTTCCTTATTTTTTAGTTCCCATGCCTTAATGCTTGATACCATCTGCATCATATTGTAAATGATTCTGGCAATGACAAAGGCACAGTTGGCAGGAATATAAATATCATATTGATCCAGCATATTCTCAAAGATATTCACAATTAATTTTTCATAAGCGGAAACTCTGGGATTGGTATATTTTCTTTCAAATACAATGTAGTCATAATACTGATTCATGCCTTCAAAGCATTTCTCACTGAATTGCTTATCACTCAGATTCCCCTTTTCATACTCATGAAATAATTCAAGCATATAATCAAAGTAACTCAGCAGCTTACCGCTGATGCTGTGATTGATCGTCTGATCGACGCAGATCAGATTTTCTTCCTCACTCACTGGCAGAACGGTACTGATTGCTGATACCGGTAAATGATACAAATAAATTTCCAGTTTCTTCATAGCTTGATCACTGGCCAGATAGGCATTCGCACAGCTGGTCTTAATGCAGCCGATCAATTCCTCAATGTTATTCTTATAATGTCCCTCAATTAAAGCCGCAAATGCTTTGCTTGAGATATAAATCTGCTTGCGGAGATTCTCCTCCTCTTCTTTTAGAAAGTGAATCACAAACGCTTCCTTATCCTCAAGCGGCCGTTCTTCCAATGACGGTATCTGACATAAAATCGGTACATTATGAAGAAACAGACTGTCAATATTTTCTTTTGGATCAACACAGCTTGTCATGACTAAGCGGGTCGCGGAATGAAAGCTGCCATAGTTTTCAACCGTATAGTCTCCGCTTTTCATATAACTCATCAGCTGCCGGTAACATTTATCCGACAATGTTTCCGCATGATCAATCACCAAAATACCATTCTTCGCTTTAGCCAGCAGTCCTTCCTGAAGCAGTTTCTTATCGCCCTGAATACGAATCGAGCCAAAGATTTTTTTATAATCATCAAGATTGCTGTCAGCTTCATGAAGAAACATCAGCTTCGCGTCATCCGGAATGATTCTTTCTTCTAAGGCATACTGATAAATCAAATGACTCAGATAAGTCTTGCCGACACCATGCTCACCGTAAAGGAGAATCGGCAGTCCATTCGGCGGATATTTGATGGCAGACTGACACTGCATGATGCAGTAAGCCAGTGATGTATCATGGCCAATCGCCTGCAGGAAGCTTTTCTGCGCAAGCAGTCCCTTTTCAACAAGCTGAATCAATTCATTCACATCATAGAATTCATTGCTTTTTAAATCGATGCGAAAACTTTTCTCCACGGTTTTCTTATCCAGAAAATAAACCGGCCGTGTTGATATCTTAATGAATGTGCCGTCTTTAAAATATTCATTGAGATATTGTGAAGCTAAAGATCTTGATATATTCAGACGTTCCCCCAGTGTTGCTGAATCACTGTTCAGCTTTTGTGAACTGCAGAATTCTAAGGTACATTGAAGTATCAAATCATAAATTTCACTCTTTGTTGCTTTATCCATCGTAGATCCTTTCTTAAAGACAGCCCTTCATCTGCCTTTATCATAAACAAATGACTTCCCCTGTGTGGCATGTGTTGACGGTTTCAGCACAGTGCCGCTTAATTTCATCATAGACTGAGGTTTAATTTAATTTTACTTTAAATAGATGTACTGTTGTCGACACTAATCTGCAGTTAGCTTGGAAGATTTTGGCAGCATCACAGAAAAAAAGAGCATTTATGACAAAAATTTCAGGTTGTGTTGAGAAATAATACAATCTGAAGAATTAGGTTTAGTCTTTAAATAATAGTGATGATTTTACCAATGATTGTGTTTAACTTGCTGACAGTGACGCTAAATAAAGCATGGATGCGATAGAGTGAAGTTATTAATAAAGGGAGGTTCATTATGCGTTTTATAGTTACCAAAGATTATCAGGAATTGAGTCAGGTGATGGCTCAGCTGATGCTGAAGCACATGCACAGCACAAAAAAAAGGGTGAACATTGCGATCACCACTGGCGAAACACCGGTTGAGGGCTATAAGCTGCTTGCCGCGCAGACAAGAGATAAGGCTTATTTCAATCATGTGCATTATTATATTTTTGATGAATTCTGGTATAAGGATGATCCGGTGGGAATCTGCCGTGCCAGTCTGGACAGCAAATATTTCAATCTGGCAAATGTTGCGGATGACCATATTCACAATCTGACTGAAGTGAACAAAGATTTGGTTGATGATGAAATCAAACAGGACGGCGGACTGGATTTGGTGCTGATGGGAATTGGCACAAATGGTCATTTCTGCGGCAATCAGCCGGAGACATTTAAAAGCTGGGATGAGGGTGTACACACGATTGATGCCCATGCGACCAAGGTGATTGAGGATCTGATGGTTCAGCTGCTTCATGAGGACCTGAATTCTGATGATGAGACAAGAATTCCCGAGCATTATATTACAATGGGGCCAAAAACGATCATGGCCGCTGATAGCATCGTCTTCATCCTGTCTGGCAAAGCAAAGGCAGAGACGGCGCGAAAGGCATTCTTTGAACCGATTACGCAAGATTTTCCGGTTTCAATTTTTCAGCTGCATCAGGATGTAACCGTGATTCTTGATCAAGAAGCGGCCAGTGAGATCATCGACAAAATCAAATAAGCATACAAAAAGGCATACACCCGTATACCTTTTTTTCTGATTCTTTTTGAAAACTATCTGATGAAGTGAGTATGCACAGCCGCTTCCTTAACCGGCAGGCCATAAGCCGCTTTACCCAACTCGATGCTCTTCATTAAAAACGCCATATTTCTTGCTAACGTGCGCATTGTCTGAAGACCCTCGCCATCCTGCAGCGCTTCATTGGCACTTCTGCCATGAACACTGTTCCAATATTGACTGGAAGCAACCGGCATGCCGGAAATAGTAAAATACTTATTCAATTCATCAAAGGTTGAGGATAAACCGCCCCGTCTTGCCACAACGACACTGGCGCCTGTCTTCATCGTTTTATCAAAGCTCGTACTGTAAAATAAACGATCCAAAAAGGCAATCAGCGTCGCGTTTGCTGATGCATAATAGACCGGGCTGCCGATCACCAGGCCATCGCATTCTGCAAATTTTAAAGCTGCTTCATTGACGCTATCATCAAATACACATCTTCCTAATTCATGACACCGTCCGCAGGCGATGCAGCCGCGGATTGCCTGGCTGCCAATCTGCAGGATTTCTGTATCAATTGATTCATCACTGAAAATCTTTGCCATTTCATTCAGCGCGATTGAAGTATTCCCTGTCGGATGCGGACTGCCGTTAATCATTAATACCTTCATAGTGATCCTCCTTTTTTCTTAATCTTAAACCTTTTCACAAAACGGTACAATAGTTCAACCATTAATGATGCTCATCAGCTTTTTATATTTTATTCTTACGATCCTGAATCATTTTCACAAACATATCAACTGTTTCTGGTGTTTGATGGTCAAAAAACAAACTGGTACCTGTATCTAATTGCGCAATTTTACACATTTCCTCTTCTGAAAGCTGAAAATCAAAAATATCTATATTTTCTTTCATTCGCTCAATATGTATCGATTTAGCTAATGCTACCACATTTCGCTGCATAAGCCATCTTAAAATAACCTGTGCTACTGACTTACCATGGGTATCTGCGATTGCTTTTAATACCGGATTCGCAAACATATTGCTTTTACCTTCCCCAAACGGAGCCCATGCTTCGATCTGCACATCTCTTTTCACCATATTCATCTGTGCTTTGATCTGTTGATTAAGCGGATTTGTTTCTACTTGATTCACATGTGGCTGGATACGGTTAAACGCAGCAATATCCACTAAGCGATCAGGCGGGAAATTGCTGACACCAATAGCTCTGATTCTACCTGCCTCATATAATTCCTCTAATGCACGATAGGAACCATAAGTATCATTAAAAGGCTGATGCAATAAGACTAAATCAATCACGTCCGTCTTAAGCTTTTCCATCGACAAATAAATTGAATGTTTTGTCTTATCGTAGCCATAGTTATCGATCCACACCTTCGTTGTGATAAAAAATTCATTTCTTGGTATTCCACACTTACTAATGGCATTCCCAACCTCTTCCTCATTAAAATAAGATTGTGCAGTATCAAAATGGCGATAACCTGCTTGTATTGCATCTAATACACATTGTTCACAATCCTCTTTTGCTATTTGAAAAACACCAAAACCCAACTTGGGCATTTTAACACCGTTACTTAAGTATACATATTCCATAAATATTTCCTCCTTGACAGCTGCTTTATTTCAGCTACAATTGGATTATACATGTCGGTAGTAACTACCGGTCAATACTTATTTAAAAAAAGGAGAAACAAAATGTTCAACATGAAAGAAGCTTGTCTAAAAACAGGTCTTACTTATGAAACGCTGAAATTTTACTGTAATGAAGGCCTTGTTCCCAATGTGAAAAGAGATAATCATAATTATAGAGTATTTGATGAAAGAGATATTGAGTGGATAAGAAGCCTATCATGCTTAAAAAACTGTGGAATGGGAATTAAAGAAATGCAGCATTATGTCACTCTTTGCTTAATGGGAAGCTCATCAATTCCAACCCGTAAAATGATTTTAGCCGATAAAAAACAGGCATTGCTTGCACAGTTAAATCAAATCAATGAAAGTATTGCCTATATAGATGCTAAACAGCAATATTATGATGATGTTTTGAGTAATAAAATTGAATATACCAGTAATCTGATTAATCAGTAAACTGCAGGTAAACCAAAAAATCTGAAAGGTAAACTGATGGTCGGTTGAGCCGCTGAGCGCATCTGTTACAATGAGCTTATGTTAAAGGAGAAAACAAAATGAAAAAACAAACACTAGGTGAAATGATCGCGTCACTGCGTAAGGAACAGGGAATGACGCAGGCAGTGCTCGCAGATAAAATGAATGTGACAGATAAGGCAGTATCAAAATGGGAACGCGATCTGTCATGTCCGGATATTAATTCAATGCCTAAATTAGCAGAAATTTTAAATGTCACAGTTGATGAGTTAATGCAGGGAAAAGCATGTCCTAAAAATGAATCCATCATGAATCGTATCAATGAAGTGATACAGATAGTTCTCAAAGCAATCGTCGTGGCTATGGGTACAGCAGTCTTAGTTTTATCGATTCTTGACAAGCTTGATTTGCACACCGGCTTCACATTACTGGGCATCGGTATGCTTTGTATTGGCATTGTCCTGCTTCAGGATCGTCAGCATCTTTCATGAAATCGCAGCTGTATGAAGGACACACTGTTATCCAGCCAGCGTAAAGTTAATCATCAAGCATAAATAATTAATCGTAAAACAGATATTATTTAATGTTTATCGTTAAATTTTATTTGACTATCGTAACTATGAGTGATATACTTCAAGTATCAACAGGAGGTATTCTTCATGCAGACTTTAGAGGATAAGTTAAAAAAGAGAAGTGGTATCATCGCAGCTGTGTCATTAGTTATCGGTGCGTTTTTACTTTTGGATTTTATTGTTTCATTGATTGCCCTCTTATGGCTATTAATCAGTTCGCCTGAAAGCAGTCAGTTCTATCAGTTTTTATTGATTGCACTTCATGCGAATTCAAAAGGTGTTTTATGTGCTGAAATTGGCATCGACATGGTATCAGCCTTGATGCTGATGCTGATCATACGCCATGCTTATTTATTTTTCAAATCAACTAAAAACGATGCCCGTCCCTTTAAGGCTGACAATATTATTAAGTTAAAGAAAGCAGGTATCGGTATGATCGTCTATGCCTTTGTAGAGGTCATCGCACGTAAAGGCTTCTATGCTTCCTTTGCAGACTCTGCCCCTGCTTCACAAGTCCCTGACCCGGCTTTTATTATCGCTGCCCTGCTGCTTTTTGCAATCGCTTTAATATTTGAATACGGCGCTTTGCTTCAGCAGTTATCTGATGAGACATTGTAAGTGATATTATGGCTATCATATTAAGATTGGACAGGGTTATGGCAGATCGCAAAATTTCATTAAATGAATTATCGGAAAAAGTCGGGGTAACCAATGTCAATTTATCCAAGATCAAAACCGGTAAGATCAGCGCGATCCGCTTTTCTACATTAGAAGCTATCTGTGAGGTACTGGATTGTCAGCCGGGCGATCTGCTTGAATATAAGAAAGATGAGTGAATTTCAACAAATGAAAATCTGCTGATTAAATATTAAAACAACATCGGGCCCAAGACCCGATGTTTTACTTATAATAATTCCCCATACCGGCGGATATAGAAAACCTTCACAACTGTAGTAATAACCAGATAACCAGCTACGATCAGCAGCAGCCAGCCATAATACATCAAAGGCATGCTGACTAAACCTAAGGCCTCGCCGATTTGGGTGGATGGCAGCAGCGTCAGCAGGAAGATGCCCGCTAATGACAGCAGAGTAACCGGCTTAGAAGCTCTTGTCTGTATAAACGGCAGCTTGGCTGAGCGCAGTGTATGCAGCACAAGCGTCTGTGTCCACATGGATTCAATAAACCACCCGGTTTGAAAAACAGAAATAAACAAGGTGATGCTGCTTTGATCAGTAAGCGTATGATAGCCACCTTTCACTGCCATTGGAGCAATTACAAAATAAAGCAGAAGATAGGTGCAGATATCAAATACTGAACTGATAGGGCCCATCCAAAGCATAAATTTGCTGATGCTCTCAGCAGCCCATGGTCTTGGCTGACGCAGAAATTCTGAATCTACATTATCCCATGGAATTGCCGCGCAGGAGAGATCATATACAAGTGAAAGCAGGATCAGCTGTATCGATGTCATCGGTAAGAAAGGCAGAAATGCACTGGCGCAGAGCACTGAAAACATATTGCCAAAGCTTGAGCTGGCCGTCATCTTAATGTATTTAATCGTATTCGCATAGGTGCGGCGTCCCTCAAGAATACCTTCCTTCAAAACCATTAAATCCTTTTCAAGCAAAATGACATCAGCCGTTTCCTTCGCGATATCCACCGCTGTATCTACTGAGATGCCGACATCTGCTTGGCGCATTGCCATGGCGTCATTAATGCCGTCACCCATATACCCCACGGTATGGCCATTCGCCTTTAGCTGTGCGACAATCCGCGCTTTTTGATCCGGTGACAGCTTTGCGAAAACCCTGCATTCCTCAACCAGCACTTTCAATTCATCATCACTCATCGCTTCAATTTCATAACCCAATACAATATGACCGGTATCGATTCCCACCTGTTCACAGACACTGCGGGTAACCCGATCACTGTCACCGGTTAGAACCTTTACCTCAGTACCATATTCATGCAGACTGGCTATCGCGCTCTTTGCACTGCCTTTTGGCGGATCAAGAAAAGCAAGATAACCGATCAAGATCATATCCTTTTCATCTTCTACGCCAAACATACCAGCCTCCCGCGGATTGGTTTTCTGCGCGACAGCCAGTACCCGCAGTCCCTGATCATTAAAATCAGCAACGGTTTTTAAAATCTGAACACGCAGCTCTTCACTCATCATAACCGATTGATGATTAATTTCCACATGGGTACAGATTTTTAAGATTTCCTCTACAGCACCCTTAGTAATCAGCTGTGTCTTGCCATTCCCATCCTTAACAACCACACTCATACGGCGGCGGTTAAAATCATAGGGAATTTCGTCTACCTTTTCATACAGATTGCTTAAAGCCGCAAAAGCTTCATCATGCTCTGCCTCCGCAAAGGTTCTTTCAATGATTGCCACATCAAGCAGATTTTTCAATCCTGTCTGAAAATAGCTGTTTAAAAAGGCATGACGCAGCACTCTTGAATCTTCATTGCCTAAAACATCAAGGTGATATTCAAGGGCAACCTTATCTAACGTCAGGGTACCGGTTTTATCAGTACACAGAATATCCATCGCGCCAAAATTCTGAATAGCGTTTAAATCTTTAATAATCGTCTTTTGCTTCGACATCACTAACGCGCCCTTGGCCAGACATGTTGTTACAATCATCGGCAGCATTTCCGGCGTCATGCCGACAGCAATCGATACCGCAAACATGAAGGCACTCAGCCAATCATGCTTAGTAAAACCGTTGATTACAAATACGACAGGTACCATAACCAGCATGAAACGCATCAATATTTTAGTGACCGCATTCATACCCTTTTCAAAGCTGGTGGCATCCTGCGGTTCACTGAAGCTTTCTGCCATACTGCCAAAGAAAGTATCAGAGCCAACAGCGATAACCATACATAACGCTGAGCCGCTGATTACATTGCTGCCCATAAAAGCAAGGTTCTCACTGTCGGTTACCGATGCCGCCGGCTCACTCAAAGCAATCCCCTGCTTCTCAAGCGGATCACTCTCGCCGCTTAATGAAGCCTGTGAGATAAACAGATCCTTAGCCTGCAGAATTCTTACATCAGCAACGACTAAATCACCAGCTGCCAGCCGCACCAAATCACCGGCAACTACTTCATCCGCGGGAATTTCCTTCGCACTCTGATTTCGATAAACCAAGGTTGTTGTTTCTACCATTTCATTCAGCTTCTCAGCTTCCCGGCTGGATTTAGTCTCCTGAATAAAACGTATAACAGTGCTTAGGGTAATCATCACAAAAATGATAATGATCTTAGAAAAGTCTTGATCCTTAGCACTTACCATCACAACATCAGTAATAACGGAAATCCCCATCAATGCGATCAGGATTAAGGTAAAAGGTGTAAATAAGCAGCGCAAAAGACGCAGTCCAGCCCAATCAGCCTTCTGCTTCGGCAGCGTATTCGTCCCATATTTTTCACGCATGAGTTCAGCTTGTTCCTCATTAAAACCATTCATGCTTTGATTAAATTCCTGCAACAGCGCTTCTTCACTCAGTAAAGATAACGCTGATAAACGCTGTTTTAATTGAAGTCTTTTTTTATCTGCTTCATTTTTTCTATACTTAATTAAATTATTTTGTGTTAATAACTTCTTGAATGTCATTTTCTTATCCTCCTTTGCTTTAGAAAACGACATAAGCCAAGAAGGTGAACCTGCCCACGATTAAAGGTCAGAAAGGATCAAGATGCAGGTTTGATCACTTTCTGTCAATAGGATACTCACTCGGGCATGTCCATCATCATGTCCTATGCCACTGCAGCCTGATTCCATTTCTGTCACCCCTTTCCAGACAAATAAAAAAACTCCCTGTGCGATGACAAAGAGTCTTTATGCGAACATAAAAAAGATTGTCTGTCATCCAAGCTTTAGCTTTACAGGGCGTGGTTTGTTGACCATGAAATTGCATTAGACTACGCCTTGAACCGACGCAGCCTGCTAACCAACGCATAGTGTCTCCACTATTTTGCGGCAGCAACCCATATCCCTGTAGTAGCCTCACCTACCACATATTTATTTGTTTTACTAATTCCATTATATGCGCAAAGCACAGAAAGTCAACTCATTCAATTTAAGAATTATATCTCTTTCAAGCTTCATGCAATTAATCATTAACCCTTTTTCCACAGTGCTGACAATAATCGCCGCTGTTTGGCCAAGATGTCTGCCGCAATGCGGACACTTAAAGAAAAGTAAATTACACACAACCGAAGAACCTTCCACTAGGATGCCAAGCGGCAGCAAGAGGATAACTTAACAAAATCAGAATAAAACCGGTGATACACAAACTATAAATCAAATTTACAGCATCTTTTGGTTTCAGCTTATGTACTCCATGATTCACGGTTCGCTGTACTGCTTATTCATGCTTTTCTAAATTCATTCCTCTTAAATGTGAATACTGAAATGTTCAAAGTCAAACTGTCCGCTTCCCTGCTTCAGCAAGCCCTTTGCTTCAATCATCGTAAAGCCTTCATCAATTTCATCAATTAACGATACTGGTATATCCAAAGCATAATGAGCTGGCAATAACCGTTTGACATGTAAAGTTTTCACATGTTGTATTGAAGCCCGGAAAGCGATTGGATCGGTCGTTGGATAAAAAGCATAGAGACAGCCGGCATAGATAAGGTCACCGGAAAATAATTGTCCTCTTTCCTCATCAAAATAACAGACATGACCTGGTGAATGGCCGGGAGAGGCCACTACCCGCAAAGTTCTGCCGCCCAGTTTTATTTCATCATCGTCATGCAGAATACGCGTTGGCTCACCCTGAAAAACCGTATAAGCTGATGGATCAAAGGATTTTGGAAAGCCACAGGGATCGCGCAGTAAATTAGCCTTTACCACTGGCAATGGAATCGGAAAATGCCGCAGCCAATCAGCTTCCTTTTCATGAACCGCAATCTGATCAAAAGCGTGATGTGAACCGATATGATCCCAATGCACATGGGTGGTCGCTGTCATTATCGGCAGGGATGTCAGCTGTTTACAAGCTTCGTGAATATTCTCCACACCCAAACCACTGTCAATCAGACAGGCCGATTCATCACCTATTACCAAATAAGAATGCACCTGTTCCCAATGCTTATATTCACTGATGGCGTATGTCTGATCATCAATTTTTTCAATAGTAAACCACTCACTCATACTGATTTCCTCCTGCAAACACACATTCGCACACACGATTACATCACACCTTCATGCAGCTATATATAAAAGTTCATCATTTACCTCATAAATCTCTTACCCTATCCAACTATCTCAGGCCAAAATCATCGCCGTGAGTTGCATACCGCCTCATTTTCCTCAATATAATTCAACAGGACAAACAGTCATCCTTTAGAGCTAAGAAAAATCATTCTGTTTAAATAACCAAACGCCCCGCGCACTCATATTATGAGAAGGATAATCAAAGCAATCTTATTAAATGGCGGCTGTTTCAGCTTTTATCAAGGCAGCAGCCAGTTATGTATTATTTTATAGCTTCCGCATGAAAAGTATATCACTTGCATAGCTGTTATACAAATGCTTCATTTTGTCTAAATTCAGACAAATCAAGAAAGTTGTCGATTTTCTTCATGCCATGACAGTGCTAGTATACATTCATAAAAGCATACCTATCGGCAATTACGTTAATTGCTTGATCATACAGATAACGATAATGAAAAATCGTATCTTTCATCAAGGGAGGAATGGGTTTGAAAAAGGAAACAGGAGAAGCAAAGCCAGGTTTTGTAGACACTGCCGCGGCTTTTATTGTTGATAAACGGAATGGTTTCTTTTTGGCATTCATCGGGTTTGCCATTTTTTGTGTTTTTTCCACAGGCTGGGTTCAGGTCAATGATGATCTGACATCTTATTTACCGGCAGAAACTGAGACACGGCAGGGCTTGACAATCATGGATGAGGAGTTTGTGACATTTGGCAGCGCCGAGGTCATGGTTGATAATCTCACCATCCAGCAGGCAGAGAAAATAAGTGATGAATTAACTAAAATTCAAGGTGTTAAGAGTGTGGAGTTTGATGAAAGTAAGGATCATTTTAATAATGCATCAGCTTTATTTTCTGTCACCTTTGATGGTGAAAGTGATGATGAAATCAGTATTCAGGCGATGAATGAAATTAAAGCGATGCTGGTTGATGAAGATGTGTATATCGTCAGTGAGGTAGGCAGCTCACAGTCTGATGAAATTGCTTCTGAAATGAATGTGGTAATGATTATAGCCGTTGTGATTATAATTGCCGTCTTACTGTTTACTTCGCATACTTATATGGAGATCCCGGTGCTGCTGATTACTTTCGCTGCCGCCGCGATTTTAAACATGGGTACTAATTTCATTTTTGGTGAAATTTCCTTCGTATCCAATTCGATCGCGGTTGTGCTGCAGCTGGCACTGGCCTTAGATTACGCAATTATCCTTTGTCATCGATATACCGAAGAAAGAACAACCAAACCAGCCAGAGAGGCAGTGATTACCGCATTAAGCAAGGCGATACCAGAAATATCCGGAAGCTGTCTGACTACGATTTCCGGTTTGATAGCTATGATGTTTATGCAGTTTAAAATCGGTTATGATATGGGATTAGTTTTGATTAAAGCGATACTGTTCAGTATTCTTTGTGTCTTTACGCTGATGCCGGGACTGCTGATGCTGTTTAGTCCATGGATTGATAAAACCCACCACCGCAGCTTTGTGCCCAAGATCAGCGCATGGGGGAAGCTGACGGTAAAGACAAGGAAAATCGTGCCGCCGATCTTTGTATTCTTGCTGGTTGGGGCGTTTATCTTTTCTAACCGCTGTCCTTATGTGTATGGATACAGTACACTGACAACTGCCAAACAGAATGAAAGTCAAATTGCCGCGGATAAGATTGAAGCTAATTTTGGCAGTACCAACATGATGGCGCTGCTAGTGCCAAGCGGCGATTATAAAACGGAAGCTAAATTGCTTGCCAAACTGGAAGCAAAGGAACATGTCCAATCAGTGATGGGTCTTGCTAATATTGAGGCAATGGATGGTTATGTATTGACGGATACATTATCACCGCGCCAGTTTGCGGAACTGACGGATTTAGATATTGAAATTGCCCGCCTGCTTTATGGCGCTTATGCTGCGGATCAGAAAACATATGGTCAGATTGTCAGCGGCATTGATAATTACAGCGTTCCTTTAATTGATATGTTTATGTTCCTCTACGATCAAAAGGAAGCTGGCTATGTGAGTCTGGCCGCCGATTTAGATGAAGAGCTGGAGGATATTCATAATCAGCTGACTGATGCTCAGGTACAGCTTTTGGGTGAACATTACAGCCGTATTCTGATTTATCTTGATCTGCCTGAAGAAAGCCCTGAAACATTTGCTTTTCTGCAGGAAATCCATCAGTGTGCAAGAGAGTTTTATGATTCTGAAGATCTCTATCTGGTTGGCAATTCAACCAATGATTTTGATCTTTCCGCCTCCTTCAGCAATGATAATATTCTGATCAGTATCCTATCAGCAGTTTTTGTCATTATCGTATTGCTGTTTACCTTTAAATCAGCGGGTCTGCCAATCTTATTGATTCTGGTAATTCAAGGCAGTATCTGGATGAATTTCTCCTTTCCATATCTCAGTAAAACCAATCTCTTCTTTATGAGCTATCTTGTTGTCAGTTCAATCCAGATGGGCGCCAATATTGATTATGCCATTGTCATAACTAATCGCTACACCTCTTTGAAAAAGGAAATGCCGATTGCGGATGCGATGGTTGAGGCACTGAATCAGGCGTTCCCAACGATTGTAACCTCCGGCATGATGCTGGCATCTGCGGGTACGCTGATCGGTCAGCTGTCCAGTGATCCGGCGATTTCTTCCATCGGTACATGTCTGGGCCGCGGCACAATTCTTTCCATTCTCTTAGTGATGGGTGTTCTGCCGCAGATTCTGATGCTTGGCGATATGATTATTGAAAAAACCGCGTTTACATTGAAAAAGCCATCCCGCCTGCAGACACAGACTGGATCAATTAAAATGAACGGCCATGTGCGCGGTTATGTTTCGGGTATGATTGACGCAGATTTCAAAGGCACGTTACAAGGTACGATCAGCGCTGCCATTGAAGCCGGCAAAATTGAGACAGCAAGTGAGGTGATTGATGATGAGAAGGCTTAAAAAATGCATCTGCATAATCACTACATTCATGATGATCTTTGCTTTATTCCCACAGAAACTGCAGGCGGAAACGGAAATGATACACATCAAATCCATCGAAGATTTTAATGAATTTGTGCAATTAAGCAGGCTTGATACATGGTCGCGCAATAAAAGCGTCTATCTGGACTGCGATCTCGATTTCACGGAACAGGAATTTACATCGGTTCCTATTTTCAGCGGTATGTTTGATGGGCAGGGACATACAATTACCGGCATTCAAATTGACGCTAACGAACCCATTAAGGGCTTATTCCGCATCATAGAGGCTGAGGGTATTGTTCAAAATCTCAATGTTTCATCAGCGATTGCCGCTGATGAAGGACGGCAGATTTTCGGTGGTATCGCTGGCGAAAATTATGGACGGATTATTAATTGCAAGTTTTACGGCAAGATCTATGGCGACGCGATCATCGGCGGTATTGCCGGTATTAATCAGGACAGCGGCAGAATCGCCAACTGTGAGGTATCCGGCACGCTGGGCGGTGAAAAGTATACCGGCGGCATCAGCGGCGAGAATTTCGGCAGTATTATCAAATGTGTAAATCGCTGCCGAATCAACACATCCGCAAAAGAAAATACGCTGGATCTGGAAAACCTCGATTTGAATCAATTGGAATCCTTTAATAACGTGAAGCCGATCAATACTCATACAGATACCGGCGGCATCAGCGGTTATTCCTCCGGCATCATTCAAAGCTGTATCAATTACGCGATGATCGGTTATCCGCATATGGGCTATAATGTCGGCGGCATCGTTGGGCGGCAGTCCGGTTATTTATCCGGCTGCAGCAATTACGGTCACATTTTCGGCCGTAAGGATGTCGGCGGTATTGTCGGACAGATGGAACCGGCTTTTATCCAGCAGATTTCCCGAAACCAGCTGCAAAGTCTTGGCGATGAGCTGGATCAGCTGCAGCGGATGATTGATAATGCCATGAATCATGCCGATGCGTCATCCTCCGCGATCAGCATTGAAATTAACACCCTGGCAAATTACGCAGACGCGGCGGCCGACAGTTCAAAACGGGTTTTGGATCAAAGTGCTGATTACATCGACTCCACGATTGAAACAATCAATGATACAAGCACTTTAATCGTCGATGCACTTGATCGTCTTGATCCAATCATCAAAAAGTTAAAAATCACTTCTGATTCATTCACTCAGACTTGTTCACAATTGGAAAAGGCCATCAAAGAGCTGCAAATCATCTCTGATGACAGCGGTGCTGTCATTCATCAAGTCAATCTGGCTCTTGATGATTTAAAAAAGGCTAATCAAGCCTTAGCCAGCGCTGCCGATAAGCTTGATAAGGCTCTGCAGCTATTGAGTGACGCGGCGGCCAGCGGTGATCAGGAAAAAATAAATGAAGCGCTGAACCAGCTGAATGAGGGCATGCGGGAATTAAGCGATGCCGCTCATCAAGGCAGTGAGGCGATGAAGCGGTTTGCGGATGCGATGAAGGGCAGCGGCAATGCATCTGATGCCCTTGAAGAGCTGTCACTTTCCTTATCGGCAATGAGCGGCGCGATCACTAAAACCAATGACGCACTAAAGACGCTGATTGATGAAATTGACTGGACAAAGGTATCAGAAGCGTTAAAAGAAGCATCAGATGCGCTGGCTGATGTTCAAAAGGCAAGCACTGATTTTAATGAAGGTCTAAAGAAATTGGGATCGGCGCTGGATGAATTAGAAGCACTCAATGATGATTTAGCGCCATTATATACTCAGCTGCGGAAAACTACACGCGCACTCGCATCAACAAGTGATGATTTTTCGGATATGGTTCGTGAGATACGCAAGCAAGTTAAAGCGCTTGCCGATAAGGAGCCCATTCAGTTTACACGGCTGCCATCGGGATATCAGCAGGACAGCAATCAGCTCCATGCTTCGATCAGCGGCATATCCGCTTCCCTGAAATCATTGAATCAGGAGGTTGAACGTTCATCGAAAACCCTGACTGCCGATATCCGTGCGATCAGTGATCAGTTTAATGTCATTATGCATCTGATGATTGAAGCCCTTTCCCAGCCGGATACAGTGAGTGATGTCTTTGAGGATACCTCCGATCAGGATATTGATGCCACAACCAACGGTAAGGTTGCTGATTCAGTCAATTACGATATTGTGGAGGGTGATGTGAATATTGGCGGCATTGCCGGTTCAATGGCCATCGAGTTTGATCTTGATCCTGAAGATGATTTATCATCGGCTGCCGACAAGCTGAATTACCGCTATGAAACCAAGGCTGTCATGAGCGGCTGTATCAATAAGGGTTCAGTCATTGCGAAAAAGAATAATGTGGGCGGTTTAGTCGGACGCCTTGATTTAGGGACAGTCAGCCAATGTGAAGGCTATGGCATGGTAGAAAGTACAAGCGGTGACTATGTCGGCGGCATTGCCGGATATGCCGATGCCAAGATTCAGCAATGTATCGCCAAAGCTGAGTTAAAAGGAAATAATTATATTGGCGGCATCGCTGGCATGGCCTCAACGCTCATTGATTCCTATGCCTTAATCAAAGTCAGTGAAGGCATTGGCCGCATCGGTGCGATCGCCGGCGCTTCAAACAAGCACAGCCAGATCAGCGGCAATTATTTTGTCGATACTGGATTTGCCGGAATTGATGGCATCAGCTATGCAGGTATCGCTCAGCCAATCGACTATCAAGCCCTAAAAGAGCTGAATACACTTCCCAGCGCCTTCTTTGAATTCACTTTAACCTTTAAGGCAGACAATCAGACAATCAAAACAATTCCGTTTGATTTTAATGAGGATTTAAGCTCGCTGACACTGCCGGCAATTCCGGAAAAGGCCGGCTATTATGCCAGCTGGCCTGCATTTGATTATCATCGCATGCAATTTTCAGAAGTTCTGAGAGCACAGTATCAGCCAATGATCAGCGTCCTCGCCAGTGATGTCTGCATCGATGAAAAACCGCTGGTTTTAGCACAGGGGGCATTTACCGATCAGGATTTATTGACAGTGAGTCAGTTTAAGGATGATAATTGCTGGCAAGTACAATTAAGAGCCAAGCAAAGTGAAAACATCACACTGAGACTTTTAAAACCCATTGACGGCAAGGTTAGCTTATGGGTCTTAAACGATGCGGGAGCATGGGTTTCTAAGCCGTTTACCGACTGCGGCAGTTATCTTCAAATCGATATGGAAGAGAGTGAATTGATATTCTGCATCACACCCAAGAAAAGCTATACGCTCCTATTGGCTGGCGGCCTGACGCTGATACTGATAATTTTATTTATCATCAAAAAGCGCTATTCGCATAGCCAATAATCCCTCTGCCTTGATTAGACATTTAATTTTAAGTATGGTAAAATTTTAGTAAAATCAAGGAGACACAGCCATGCCGATCAATATGAAAGCCGTGATTGCCGATGCCTTTGTTTCACTGGCACAGCGTAAAAATGTCGATAAAATAACCGTTAAAGATCTGGTGGAAGCATGCGGAATTTCACGTCAGACATTTTATTATCATTTTCAGGATATTTTGGAAGTAATTGAATGGTCGATGCAGCAGGCAATGCAGGAAATGCTCGCGCAAAGTCTAGCTGTCGATGATCCTGAAAAAGCACTGCGGATTTTCATTACCGCCGCCGCTGAAAACCAAGAGATCATTAAAAAGCTGATGCATTCACAGCGCCGAGAACAGGTTGAACGTATGATGTTTCATGCGATACAAGACGGCATGATGCAGCTGGCCCGCGACAAAGCACCTCACGATCTGAGTTTCAGCGATTTAGAGATGGCTGTGCATTTCTATACCTACGGCATTGTCGGTCTGCTGCTTGAATACAGTTCGATGAAACAGCTGGATATTAATCGCTTTGCCCATCAGCTGAATCTGCTTTTATCCGGCAGGCTAATCAATTTTAATTAATCTAAACAGAATCCCCAAAGTGTAACAAATCCTTACATTTTGGGGATTTTGTTAATACAGATTGCTGAATCTGCGAATGGCGGCAGCCCTAGCTTTCCTTTATAGTATTCATGAAAGGTGTGATAGAATGCGTCAGACCCTGCTGAATATCAAATTGATGGAATTACAGCAGCAATTCTGCCAGCTGACAAATCAGTTGGCGCTTGATCAACAAACAGATAAGCATGAGCAGCTTTGCCATGACTTCAGGCTGCTTGCGGATGAATATCTGAGAAAGGAAAAAAGTCTTAATGAAAAAGCTCAGACTAGTCATTCAGCTGCCGCCTGCGCGTTGTCAGCGCTTCAGGAAAGCTACTGTCAGCAGTGCGACAAGCTGCTTAAGCAGGCCGCAAGCGCTTGTTTAAGCGATGAAAAGAATGCGGAAATGATGGCTTTATATGCTGAATTTGCCCTTGATTATGCCGCCCTTGCCATGGATCACGCAAGACTGGCAGCATTAAAGGCAATCGATATGCAGATGACAATTGAAGAAAAAGAGGAGGTCATAAAATGAATGAAATTAAACCGCCGAAAAAGCCGCTGATTTATTATTACGGCATTGTGATGCTGGTTCTGATGCTGTTTAATCTATTTGCGATGCCTTATCTGATGCAGCGTCAGATTAAAGAAGTTGATTACGGCACCTTTATCAGTATGAGTGAAAACGGTGAAATCGGTAAAGTTGAAATTCAGGAAAGTGAGAACCAGATTTTATTTACCGATCCTGAAAATAAGGTTGTTTATAAGACCGGCATGGTCAATGATCCAGAGCTTTCACAGCGTTTATATGATGCTGAGATTCCTTTCTATGGTGAAATCATCGAACAGACTTCTCCGATTCTTAATTTTATCTTATCATGGGTACTGCCGATTCTGCTCTTTGTCGGTATCGGGCAATACATGTCTAAGAAGCTGATGAATCGGGCCGGCGGCGCCAATGCCTTAACCTTTGGCAAAAGCAATGCGAAAATCTATGTCAAATCATCCGAAGGCATTAAGTTTGCCGATGTAGCCGGAGAAGATGAGGCAAAAGAAAATCTTGCCGAGATTGTCGATTATCTGCATAACCCCGATAAATATCAGCAGATTGGTGCTTCAATGCCAAAAGGAATCCTTTTGGTCGGGCCGCCGGGTACTGGTAAAACCATGCTTGCGAAGGCAGTTGCCGGAGAAGCCAATGTACCTTTCTTCTCAATTTCCGGTTCAGAATTTGTGGAAATGTTTGTCGGCATGGGTGCTTCTAAGGTGCGCGATCTGTTTAAACAGGCAAAAGAAAAAGCCCCTTGTATTGTATTCATCGATGAAATTGATGCCATCGGTCAAAAGCGTGACAACAAGATGGGCGGCAATGATGAACGTGAACAGACGCTGAATCAGCTGCTGACTGAAATGGATGGCTTTGAGGGCAATAACGGTGTCATGATTCTGGCTGCTACCAACCGTCCTGAATCATTAGACCCGGCATTAACCCGCCCCGGCCGTTTTGACCGCCGTGTACCGGTTGAATTACCGGACTTAAAGGGACGAGAAGAAATCCTGATCGTGCATGCGAAAAAAATCAAAATTGCTGAGAATGTTGATTTTGGCAAGATTGCCCGTATGGCTTCCGGAGCTTCCGGCGCCGAGCTTGCTAATATCATTAATGAAGCTGCCCTAAGAGCTGTCCGTGACGGCCGCAGCTGTGCCTCACAGGCAGATCTGGAGGAAAGCATTGAAACCGTTATTGCCGGCTATCAAAAGAAAAACGCGATTCTTACCGATCATGAAAAGCTGATTGTTTCCTATCATGAAATCGGCCACGCGCTGGTTGCCGCCTTACAAACCCAATCAGCACCGGTTACCAAAATCACGATTGTACCGCGCACTTCCGGAGCTTTAGGCTATACGATGCAGGTTGATGAGGGTAATCATTATCTGATGAATAAAACTGAAATAGAAAATAAGATTGCGACCTTAACCGGCGGCCGGGCCGCCGAGGAAATCGCCTTTGGCTCTATTACCACCGGTGCTTCAAACGATATTGAACAGGCCACCAAGCTGGCACGCGCGATGATTACCCGTTATGGCATGAGCGAGGATTTCGGCATGGTAGCTATGGAAACCGTCACAAATCAATATTTGGGCGGTGATACCTCACTTGCTTGTTCTGCGGATACACAAGCTAAGATCGATGAGAAGGTTATGGAATTAGTGAAACAGCAGCATGACAAGGCGCTTGAATTACTGCGCGCTAACCGTCAAAAGCTCGATAAGCTTGCCCAATATCTCTATGAGAAAGAAACCATTACCGGTGAGGAATTTATGCGTATTTTAAATAGCTGAGTATAAAACAGCCCTTCCACATGGAGGGCTTTATTTTATCTTCAGTGCCTGCTTCAGCCGCAGCTTCATCAAAAAAGCTGACAGCACATCGGCTGTTAATTTAAACGCGGCAATCTGTTTAGATTCCCAAACGCGATGCTCCCGGCATTCATCAAAACCGACATAGCCCGCAAACTCCCCCTCATCCAATATCGCGCATTGAAGCAGGGAGCAGCAATCCTGGGCGGCCAAGTAACTGTGGTAATGTTTAGACATCGGTTTTACTTCCGCGCAATAAAATAAGCCTTGTTCATCAAAACGCTGAGCGGTTTCAGCCAGTGAAACGGATATTGAGGAATTCATCGGCTTGATTCCCTTCGCGCACCATTCAAAGGTATTAAAACATGAGTGTCCGTCATTGCTTTCAAAGATATAGACACGGCTTACATCATAGGCATGACCGATGATTCCTAATAAACGCTCAATAGTTAAATGAATATCCTTTGCCGCATATAATTTACGGAACGCATATTGGGCGAGCTGTTCCTCCATGATTTCTACCTGGTCAATATTGCTTTCCTCATTCACCGCGCTCATCAAATGATCGGATGAACATTCCTTAACCGCTTGGTAAAAGGTAACTCCCTTGCGGCCGCTTTTCTTACGGATATATAAAGCCTGATCGGCACATTGAAAGAACGTATGATAATCACCCTCGCCATACGAAAATACCGCCGCGCCAATACTGCATGTGATCGGCAAGGCATTCGGCAATGGGGTTAATTCTTCCAGCGCTGACAACAGCTTTTCAGCTTTACGAAGTACATTTTCTTCATCATTGATTGATGCCATATAAATCAAAAACTCATCGCCGCCGATTCTGCCCGCCAGATCTGAGCTGCGGATCTGTGACTTTATGACGGCCGCCACACTGGCCAGCAAGCTGTCACCCGCCAAATGACCATAAGTATCATTGACTGATTTAAAATGATCGACATCTAAAATCAAAAGCGCCTGCTTCCCAGAAGCTTCACAATTCTGCATCCGGGCGGCTACTAATGAATCGATTGCGGCTTTATTATAGAGACCGGTCAAGGCATCCTTCTGAGCCATATCCAGCAGCACTAAATGCTGCCTTTTTTCATCATCAATATCGAGGATGACGCCAACTGCTTTAATTGCCTTGCCATCAGCATCAAACTGCGCGGTAGCCCTAATCCGGCACCAATGATACTTACCTTGCCGATCACGGATACGAAATTCAGTTTCGGAATATGGAACTCCCGCTGCCGTATCCTTCATGATTCTCATAAACGCATGCATGTCATCAGGATGGATATTTTCAGAAACGGGAATCCGCTGGCTGATCTGTTTACTGATGGCCGCGTAGCCGAATTTTTTATACCAATTAGGGGAGAAAAACAGCGTATCCCTGGCGATATCCCACTCAAAAATAATATCTGTCGCCTGATCCATAATTACCTGATAACGCTCTAAGGACAGCCTTAACGCTTCCTGTGCCTGTTTGCGCTGCGTGATTTCGATAAGTAAGCTGAAAAAGGTTTCACTGCCGTCACGCTCGGTTAATAATCTGCCCTTATCCAGTACCCATATGGGTTTGCCGCTCTTACATAAAACCCGATATTCAAGCTCAATATCACTGCCCTTTTTCAGCTGTTTATGAATCATTGACAGCATCATTGAACGATCATTGGGATAAACCATCTCAATAAAATGATTATGGAAGCGATTTGCGATTTCCTCCCGTGTATAACCAAACATTGACAAAAAACTGTCAGACATGGTAATCAACGTAAAATGAGCGTCTTTCCTGCATTGATGAGCACTGCCGGGCAGACTGTTGTTTAACAGTTCAAGCTGGCGGCTGCGTAATACCAGTGTTTGTTTCAGATCCTGTAAATTCGATCTGTCACGGCTTTCAACATAATAATGGGCAGCCTTTTGATCCATATCCGGATAAGAGAAATGAAGATGCAGAAGCTTCAGCTCCTTGTCAAGAACGATTGAAAAACGCAGCTTCTCAATCGCAAACATCTTATCCTCAGGCTCCGCCTCAAGCATCCCATAAACAATGCAGGCATCATCAAACGGCACAGCATATACTTGCCGCTGGCGGATGATAAACGAACCGCTGTATTCCTTTAATTCGGCTTTTAAGGCTTGCTTGGCTTCCATCAGATTCTGACAAAGCTCATTTTCACCAGTACCGATCCATGATATCTTTTCATTCATACAAGCCGGCAATCGATCAAGCCTGCGGTCGATAAAATAAAGCTCGATCAGTTTATCGGCAAAAGCAAGCGCCGCCTGCTTCAGATTAAATTGTTCCCGCTTCAAGATAACCCTCCTATCTGCCGCCATGCCCTTGACAACTTAAATTAGTAATAGTTATGTTCAGTTTATCAAACAATTTTAATAGAAAAAAGAAGCTATTCCTGAATGGTCAGAAATAGCCCCTAACTGGTATATCTATTTTTCTTTTTTCAGCTGAGCGACTTCTTTCTGCAAGGCGATAATTTCAAGCAGATATTCCCTTGAAATCTCGGCATTCATCAATTGATCCTCAGCATGGATCAGCAGCAGTGTCGGTGTCACAGCCTCATTATTCGCTTCTTTTTGAATCAGCTGGGTATGCACCTTATGAGCCTCAATAAACAGCTCCTGCCCTTCTTTTAATAATAATTCCGCTTTCTCAAAATCACCGGCTTTTACCGCCTGCAGTGCCTCATAGCATTTTGCCTTCGCGCTGCCCGCATAGCTGATAATCTGAAAGCTTACATTTTCTAATGCTTCCACTATTCATCCCCCATTAGTTTTAATGCCTGAAGCAATACTTTTTTGCCATCCATCAAACCGTATGCCATCATATCAATCGCGTCAATCGGACAGCTGACATACTGTGCTACATCACTTTTACGATAAGAAACCTGCGGTCCTAACAGCACACAGTCAGCATCCTTTGCCACATTGGCTGCTGAGTCGATTGAGAATGCGTCAATATCAAATTCTTTGCCGATGGAAGCCGCGTGAGCTTTCATTTTATTAACTAAGATACTCGTAGACATGCCGCCGGCACATAACAATACAATTTTTTTCATACTTATGCCTCCTGTTCATTTAAAGCTTCTTCAGCACATGCGAATTTGTCTTCTCTGCGCATGAATGGAATATAGATAATATAACATAAAACCAGCTGTACTAATTGCGCGATGATACCCTGCCAGCCATTAGTGAAGAAACCGCTGATAATTACCGGGAAACCTGTTGGCAGTGTTACACCATTAGTATAAGGGAGAAAACCAATAATTGTAAGTAAATAAGCAGATAATACGGAAACCGCCGGTGTCAGCATTAATGGCAGCAGCATACGAATATTCATAACCTGAGGAATACCAAATTTAATCGGCTCAGAAATACCGAATAAGGCAGGCACTAAACCAAGCTTACCAGTTGCCTTAAGTCTTTCTGATTTACAGTTAAACATACAATGAAGTGATACTGCCAATGATCTTGCGCCGCGGTTGCCAAGTACAAAACCATAAGTGAATAAATAAGGCAGTGTTTCACCAGCCGCGTAGGCGGATAAGTTAGCCATCTGCGGTTCCATCCACAGCATCATGATGATTGGCATCATCGTAACTACACCATGCATACCAAAGAACCATAAGAGTTCAATGAATGCCACAATAATCATTGCTGAGAAAATATTGTTGCCTAAATGCATGAATGGTGTTTGAATGAACTTCATCAGCATTGCGGTTACTGTACCATATGGTGTTAAGGTCATCACATAAGCAATGATTGCGAAGAGAACAGCAACAAAGATACCCGGAATAATTGCCGCAAATGAATTCGCAACAAACGGCGGTACTGAATCCGGCATCTTAATCGTTAATTTATGATCAACTGCCCAGATATATAAGCGAGCCGCCAACAGTGAACCAAACAGCGCTGTAAATACACCCTGACTGCCGAAATTGCTGACAGCGAAGGCTTGACTTTCCGATACGGTCAAGGTTAACGGACACAGGATAAAGAATGCCAGCAGACCCATAATACCGCAGTTCAGCGCGTCTTTCTTCATAATATCACCTAATTTATAGGCAACTAAGAAAGCGATATATACTGAAATGATATCAATCGTCATCGTAGAAATTAATTTACAGATTTGCAGAATACCGGTACTGGCCATAAATGCCTGTGTCGGCCCAATATCAATTGCGCCAATCAAGGTAAAGACAGAACTGATCATCATTAATGACATCGTACCCATCATACCCTGAGACAATGCTTTCATATATACATTATTCGAGAAGGCTATTGAAAATTTATTTAAGCCATCCTTTAAATTGTCAAATTTCATATTTTTTCCTCCAAATAAATTTGTTTTAATGTTTGAATATTTTCCCTGCTGAAATTTAATTCATTGATTGCGTACTGCTCGATACCGCCATAGGAATTATTAATAATATCTAATGCCCCTAACAGGAATTCCTCTCTGGCTTCTTTCAGATAACGCAATGCTAATACAAAATCTTCATTGTGTGTTTGCTCATAGGCCTCTGCCAAGCTGCGTGTATTCTTCTCATGCTTGCATACATTGGTAAGCATGTAATCTTCCACAACGGTTTTCTGATCCACACCCAGCAGCAGCAAGATTAAGGCAATCCCATAACCTGTGCGGTCTTTACCGCCGCGGCAATGCTGGACAATCCCACAGTTTGCCGGATCTAAAACCAGCTGCAGCATCTGCGCGTAGCTTGCTTTGGCACTCGGTGCTAAAACAAATTCACGATTCTGTGAAGACATCATGTCATAGGCCTGTTTTGCTGTAATCTTGTCGGTACGCTGTTCAAGCAGATGCTTGTTATCCGAACTTGCCAGCGCCGCGACATCCGCCTTAGGATCAAGATAGATCACTTTGGCACCCGGAATGGGCTTATCCTCATTATTGACTCTTTCCCGCTCAGAGCGATAATCAATAATCGTTTTAATATTCAGCTTGCGGATCGTTTCAATATCTGCCTCACTCAGCTTGCTTAATTCATCTGAACGAAACAGTAAACCTTTCTTCACCACAAGTCCCTCATTCGTATCATAACCGCCTATATCTCTGAAATTATAGGCTTTCTCTAATCGTATTTGATTCACAATCTTCCTCCTTTAATTCAACCGCATCAATTCCTCAACAAACGTTTCATAATTAGCGTTATCAATCAGCCGCTGAACCGTGTTGTTTTTTGACAGCAGCTTTATAATCCATTCATACAAGAACTTATATTTCTCACTGGATGTTTTACTCATCGAAATCAGAAAGATGATCCAGACCTTCTGCTTATTCCATTCGATAGGCTTTTTCAGCATCGTTACAGAAATGAAGGTTGACTCTGTACATGTTTTGTTGGGGTGCGGCAGCGCGACATGCGGCAGCAAATCCGTGATGAAAATTTCTCTCTTTCCAATACTAGCTCCTCAAACTCATCCGGCAGCTCGATATTTTCACGCACACGCTTAAAGATAGCAGCCAGCGCTTCATCCTTATTCGCTGCTTCCACATTCGTAAAGAATAATTCCGGTTTAAAGAACTGTACGATATCCTTGATTTGAATTTCATTGGTCAGCACCGACTTGATTTTCTGAATGCTGTCCTCATTCAAGAAGAATGAAAATTCAAAGATTGGAACGGATGTTTTTATTTTCAATGGCACGGTTGTAAAGATATAATCAATCGGATGACTTTCAAGCATTGCCTCTACCCGATTCACATCACAAATATCTATCGTTTCAATGAATTGGGAGAAGTATTGCTGGAAATTATAATAAATCAGCTGTGAGCTGGCGCGGCCGCTTCCGCAGACTACCAGCACCTTCTTTTTGGATATCAGCTGTTTTTCCTTCTTTAAAGCTACGTCAAAATGCAATGCGAAATAACTGATTTCTGATTCAGAGATTGAATAACCCCATGCTTCTTCAATCATATGTGTCGCGACAATCGCCAGGTCATAGCCGCTGATGCATTGCAGCCGAACCTCCTCAATAATCGGATTTTTCAACACGATGCCATGCTCAAGCCGGAATTTTAAAGGGACTAGATGCAGACCGAGCATGATTCTGAGATTGAAGTCATTCAGAAAGTTAAAATTCATGGTATCACGCAAATAGATCAGAATCTTTTCAACAAGTTCGTTGATTTCTTCAGGTACCTGTGAGCTGTCTTTTTGATCTATTTCCTGCTTAGAAAGCAGCTGCAGCAGCACATATTCCTGTTCTGAATCATTAAATTGAATGGAGAATTCCGCTTCCAGCTGCTGAATAATCAGATCCATCAGCTTATCTTCATTCTGTGAACAATGCGCGCTTTCTAAACTGAAATCAATCGTATTCCCTTTCATAATTCTTTTGATTGAGATGTATAGATGGCGGATCAAGCCGTCGGTTAAATACTCCGGCAAGCTGTAGTTACAGGTTATAAAAGCATTGTTCACGATATTTCTTATTTTTTCATAAACATCGTTATCTTCATCAATGGATTTAAACATTGATTCTTTTACTAAACATTTCTGTACATAATTACTGGAAATAAAACGGCGGTAATCAAATTCATTGCCATGGATTCTAAGTCCATAATGAGGCTTTACCTCAATTTCAAGGTTATAGTTTGCTAAGATGCCCCGAAGCTGATTCAGTGCTTTGGTTAAGGTTGATTTAGAAATATACAGACTTGCAACTAAATCATCAGCCTTGATATAGCCATCCGTTTTAATCAATTCCTGAATGAGCTTATCAATGACATCATCCTCAGAGGCTTCTTCATGCTGCCATATCATATTAAATAGGTCTTCGTCATCAATTTTTAATTCATAACCGATACCCTTTTTGACGAGAATTGTGGCGCCATAAGATTTCAATTCATCGTTTAACAGCGGGATGCGGTTTTGAATGGTTTTAGAGCTTTTAGATAATGAAAAGGATATGCTCTTGCTGGACATGCCTTCTTTATTTTTAGCTAATAGTTCCAAAATTTGATAGTCGATTTTATTTAACATGTTATCACCTTGATACCATTATGCCACTTTTTACTATTTCCTTCCAATGCTTTATATTCCGCATAGAAGGAGAAAAAATCAATTGGAAATTAATCTAAATCCTTACCATTGCTGGCGATAACCTTTTTATACCAATAGAAGCTGTCTTTTCTGCTGCGGTCAAAGCTTCCCTTGCCTTCATCATCTTTATCTACATATATGAATCCATATCGCTTCCGCATCTCGCCGGTTCCTGCGGATACCAGATCGATACAGCCCCATGTCGTATACCCGATCAGGTTGACTCCCGCTTCGATTGCCTTATCCATGTCGAGGATATGTTCTCGGATATAGTCGATGCGGTATGGATCATGGATCGCTCCGTCACTTTCCACTTCATCATAAGCTCCCAAACCATTCTCTACCACCATTAACGGCAGCTCATAGCGGTCATAGATCATTTCCAGATAATAGCGCAGTCCCTTTGGATCTAAGGCCCAGCCCCAGTCTGAATACGTCAGATATGGATTCTTTGCTCCGGCTGAGAAATTGCCGCTTACTGTTTCCTTTACTTCATGGCTCGTTACCACGGTTGACATGTAGTAAGAGAACGTATACAGATCTACTTTACCTTCTTGCAAATCGATCAAGTCCTGATCCGTGATATCTAAATGCACATCATGCTCATCCCACAAACGTTTCGCAAAGGTTGGATATTTTCCCTTGCACTGCACATCGCCGCAATAGAAGATTCCCTTTTCCCATGTGTGGCGGTTCAGCAGGATATCTTCAGGATCACATGTTCCCGGATAGAACGTGATGCCGCAGATCATGCAGCCTACCACATAGTTCGGATCTATTTCATGTGCCTTCTTTACCGCATGCGCGCTCGCTACAAACTGATAATGCAGCTGCTGATACGCTTTCTGATACATTTCATCACTTGCTGTATTGCCAAACATTTCAAGGAACATGACTGTGTTATTGATTTCATTGAACGTCAGCCAGTATTTTACTAACCCTTTGTATTCTTTAAAGCACGTTTCCGCAAAACGGTCATAGAATTCGATCAGTTGACGATTGTTCCAGCCATCATAATGCTCCTCTAAATATAACGGCGTATCAAAGTGGTGAATCGTAACCAGCGGTTCGATGTTGTACTTTTTACATTCTTCAAAAACGGAACGATAGAATTCAATCCCCATTTGATTAGGCTCTAATTCATCACCGTTAGGGTAGAGACGTGACCATGAGATCGACATTCTGAACATTTTAAAGCCCATTTCCGCAAACAAAGCGATATCCTCTTTATAGCGGTGATAGAAATCGATGCCCTCATGATTTGGATAATAGCAATCATCAAGCACGGCATATTTGGCACCCTCAGGGAGCGCTTCACCCATACTTCTGATCTTTCCCGGTTTGCCGTCAGCACCGATATAAGTGATCATTCTTGGTTCCTTGACTGAACCGCCGGTAGTGACATCCGTCAAAGCCATGCCGCGGCCATCTGCGTTCCATGCACCCTCACACTGATTAGCAGCGGTTGCGCCGCCCCAGTAAAAATCTTTTGGAAAACTCATAAACAATACCTCCTTGCCTTTATTATTCCATTTCTGCGAATACTTTTCCGCAACGCTTTTTTCTTTTGAGTAGAGAAAAAGCGTAAGAGAATCATTAATAATAGCGATAATGGCCGCAAAATAAGGGATATTTTGACTTTAGAGCAACAGGGATTTGTACATAATTGCGAAAAAAAACATCGATTATGCTCAACAGGGATACATAACCGATGGTTTTTGTTTATTTAATTTATACTAATCTCGATATTTATGATTGAAGAATACGCATAAAGCAATCATTAAATGGCTCCCATGATTGTACATCCTGTTTAACCAATGCTTCAGCCTTTTGGTTTAAAGCAATCAGCTGACTTTCAATGAATAGATCCAGCGCTTCAATTCGATTTATTGTATCTTTTTCACATGCTTGCTGCTTTGCTGCCATTAAATCGAGAAGTATCTGACTCAATGAATCGTTCAGTTCAGCTGTCATCAAATCGGTAAAGCGTACGGGCGGCGGACAGGCTTTTTCAAGTATCCACTGACACGCGAGAAGTCCTCGCATTACATAGAGATATTTTTTAGGATGGATCTGACTGCTGCTGCACTGGGCATATACATTTTCAGCAATCTTCAAATAATGAAACGCAGCACGGCGGATATTAAAATTTTGTGAACAATGAAGCAATTGTTCTGCCGCGTCTGAGGTTTGGTAAATAATCGGCGAATGCAGCCACTCTAAAAGCGTAGGATTGCCATCATGCAGCAGCTTCAGCGCCTTTTTCAGATCCCAGCCGTTGATATCCCAAACCGCATCTACCGGCAATTCAATCACATCCCGCTGTTTCTCTAATTTCAAATAATCGGATAACTCTCTCGCATAGATAAAACGCACATCAAAATCACTGTCCGCAGAGGCAAAGCCCCAAGCTCGGCTGCCTGATTCAGCCGCAAAGAGAATACGCACATGATGATCCAAAGCAATCTGATTTAATTTTTCCTGCACCTGATTACGCATTTTATTCACCTGCCTTAAAATTGTAAATTGGTTTTATAATTCTTATAAGCTCCACAGTGGGTTCTATATTCTTTATAATTTCATTCATATCTTTGTAAGCCATCGGGCATTCATCCAATGTCTCCGGTTGAATTGAGGTTGTATAGATACCTTCCATGGATGCCTTAAAAGCTTCCAGAGTAAACTGCTTACGGGCAGACATTCGGCTGAATAATCGGCCGGCGCCATGCGGTGCTGATTCATTCCAGTCAGGATTTCCCTTGCCCATGCAGATCAGTGAACCATCACGCATATTAATTGGAATCAAAAGGATTTCTCCCTTTTTGGCTGACACTGCTCCTTTTCTAAGAATCATCGTTTCAGTATCAATATAGTTATGAATGGTTGTAAATTGATCAGCAGCATGCAGATTCATCGCCGTCATAATTTCATCAGCGATTGCCTGACGGTTCAGCATCGCAAATTGCTGAATAATCATCAGGTCATGAAGATAGTCTTCAAACAAATCCTCCTCAACATAAGCCAGCGAAGCCGGAATATCTGAACGCTGGATATTTTTCATGCGTTCAATCTCTTTTTGTATTTCCTGTTCACGGCCGCTTTGACGATATTCCACAATCATATCAGCAATTGTTTTAGGATCAAAATGATTCATTCGCTGCCAGCCAAGCCGCTGATAATGATGCGCCGCCTCATTGCCTAAATGCCGGCTGCCTGAGTGGATCACCAGATACAGCTGTCCCTCATCATCTTTGTCAATTTCGATGAAATGATTGCCGCCGCCTAATGTACCGATACTTTTCACCGCTCGATCAAGCTTGACAAAAGGCGCGCACTTCAGCTCATGAAGATTAATTTTTTCACTGTAAGCATGCGGCTGGGTACGGATATGAAAACCAGATGGAATGTGTGTATGAATGATCTGATCTAATTTTTCAAGATCTAATTCAGTTTCTGCCAGACGCACAACCTCCATCCCACAGCCAATATCTACACCTACTAAATTCGGCACCACTTTATCTTTAATTTCCATCGTAGTTCCAATCGTACAGCCAGCACCGGCATGAACATCAGGCATGATGCGGATTTTCAGACCCGCTGTATAAGGCATATCACATAAAGTCTGAATCTGTTCAATCGCTGATTCTTCAATGGTATCGGTAAATACCTTTGCATGATTGTATTTCCCCTTAATTTCTAACATAGTTAATCTCCTTTCATCAGATTGCGAAGATTGGCAAGCAGATCATTGCCGCCATTGACGGTAATCGTGCCGACATTTTCACAGATCTTCTCTAAATATTCGAGTTCTTTTAATTTATATAACGTCTGATTCTCATCCATGAGCTTCGCGGTATTCAACAGGCTTCTTGTGGAAGCGACTTCTTCGCGGCGGGTAATAACATTAGCCTGTGCCTTTTTCTCCGCAATTAACACAGTATTCATGATATTGCGGATTTCACCCGGCAGAATAATATCCTTTAAACCGGCATCCTTGATGCTGATATAGAATTCATCTTCTCTTGCCTTGACTGCCCGATAAACATATTCCGACATTTGTTCTTTATTCTCTAAGATTTCATCAAGGCGGTACTTTCCGACAAATTCACGCAGCACTTGCTGGAAGACAACATAGATCTGATTTTGAAAGTCGGCAATCTCCGTACAAAGACGCACAGCATCCTTCACCACATATCGGCAGACGAAGTTGATGCGCAGTGTAACCTTATCCAGCGTCAGCATTTCCTGACCGCAGATATCCATCTGCAGAAGCCGTGTATCAACATGCTGAACGGTAATTTCTGATTCATTATTCCAGAAATAGTAAGTACCGCCATTTAATACGCGATTCAATTTCTTATCAATATAAAGGAGTGCCTTTTCATGAGCCGCTACATCAATTTTCGTATAAAGCTGCTTTGAGATTTTAGCGAATAAATACTTTGGAAAATCCTCTGCCACTTCTGCATTAGACGTATCTACGGTTACAAATGTATGTTTATCATAGACATTCCAGAACGCGCGGCGGCCTCTTGTCAGACAGCCTACAAAGCAGTCATTTACAAAGTGCAGTACAAAAGTTTGATCCTTAATCTCAACAAGATCAAGCTGAGCCGCTAACTCAGGGTTGCTGAGGAAGATGTTTAAATCATAATCTTCGATATGAAATTCATCATTCAGCGACACAATTTTGATTTCTTTAGCTTTACCAAAATAACGGACACAGCCCGGCATCAGCATCTTCACAAATAAACCTTTTTTAAATAATAAGCCTCTTTCATTTTCATTTATAATCTGTTTCATCACAGTTCCTCCTTTAATTAGACTCGTCTGCATAATCTGAATGCGGCAGCTTTCTTAAGATGATGGAAGCAATAAGCGGGAGCTGAGCTATGGCTTAATGATCTCATCATCGGTATCCGAAAACCGGCAAGGCAGACAGATTATTTACAGCCCGCAAATGGCGGCTGTGTGCAGCTTCGTCTCTACAATGGGCCTTGCGGCTAAGTTTTCCTTACCAAGACGGATGGTTAAATCCGAACAGGAATCGAACCTGTATCCAAGAATCACCAGCATACCTTTCGGGAGACCTCAGGCACTGCGGGAAATGAAACGCCCAGCGTATCGATGACCTTGTACCCATAGTTTACGGGATACTGTCTGGATAATCATGGAAAAAAAGCTGCGAACTTATAGAATGCAGAAAAAAACGTCATCGAATTTCTCAATGACGCGGATATTCATTTAATCATGATTTTCAATAAGTTCATAATCCTTAATCAGTTTAGCCTGCCTTAGCAAACGCTCATTTATTTGTTTAACAAATGATGCTGGTTCTAAAACACGCAGCATCGGCCCAAAAGAAAGAATCCGAATCAGCACCTCTGTTTCATCGCTTTTATTATAAGAACATTTCATATGATACACCGTATCTGAAATCTGCCGTGTTTCTTTTTCATAATTGGCAAAATGCAGCATTGCCCGTTCCAGCGCGTTTCTGACATCAATGATTTCAACAGTCACAGATGCTTTCTTCATTTTGGGCAGTGATGATATACAGTTATCAGAAAGCTCACTGCATTCAACTATACGGGCAAGATTTAAGATGATTGAACGTCCTTCCCAGTACGCAATCAGTCTGAATTTATCGTCTTTTAGTGAGTATTCCAGTTTAGATGGATGAACATTGATATGACGGCGTTTCGCTTTTCCCTGATAAATGACTGACAGCATTTTCTGATGCTTTAACGCGTGATGAATTTCTTGAAAATGCCTGCGGTATTCCTCGGATTTATAAGGGTCGCCATCCTTGATCTGATCAAAATAATAAATATCATCAGCCGTATATAAGGGTTCAATATCCTCAGGCAAATCAATGATATTGCCAAATAAGGATAAGCGGGGATCAAGGGTTATGGTTTTAAGAAAACGCAGCTGCAGCAATGAAAACGGCTGGCTCGGTACGTTGTGCAGCGGTGTTTGATACTGCCGGTTCATCAGCAGCCATTCCTCATTTCTGATAGCATCTAATATTACTGTAAAGCTTTCCTTAAAAGCACAGTGATTAATAATCTCCATGGCTTTCGCAGTATCCAAGGATTCATCAAGAGCCGAGGTAAGCAGCTCTGCCATCGCTTTGAAATAAGCGTTATATATTTCACTGAACAGCACTTGTATCAACTCCATTCATATTCAGCATCAAATTAAAATCCTTATAAAAAGTAGCTGTCACTAATGGATTATCGCATTCAAGCTTTACAATCCGGCCGATAAAGGTTCTGATCCACGGCAGCATTTCCATGGCATCATAAAGATCAATACTGAATTTGTAAAGTGTATCGCTGACTGCCTCGAGCTTTCCCATGCGGCCTTCTCTTTCAACGCGATGAAGAATGTATTGTTCATATGGCTGTATTTCTAATATCATTTCAAGATGCTCAAGACGTCTGCCGTCTTTAAATGATACTCCCCATGTATGCTCCAACAGGTGATTCAGCTGTTTTAAGGCATGTTCAAATTGTACGCTGTACTCACATACCGCAATCGATTGGATATTATCAAGACGAATCGACATAAAGCGATGCTTTAATGTATTATAGGCACATACATATTGACGGCCGCCCTGTACGCTGATTAATATTTTTAAAGGAATCAATGAATGCTTAATATTTTGGGCACGGCCTGTATAACAGACTGCTTCAATTCTTTGATGATGATGAATCGCTTCTAATAAGGCATAACAGACTTCACTCTCTAATGCATGTACAATGTAGTGATGCTTAAAGCCTAAAGCGATGGATGGCTCATTAATTCTATCAAGAAGAGTAGAACCGATGACTCCTAAAGGTGAAACTTCAGAAAAATAGCGTACCGCGTCAACAGCTGGTACTGGATTAATCATTGAATCTGTCCGCATATAGACCTTTTTCTTACCTATCATTTTTGATTGCAGCAGCCCTAACTGTTCATACTCTTGCAGCTTTTTGCGAATGGTTGACACATCAAGCAGCACAGGCTTTTCAAAAAAGGACATATATTGATCGGCAATGGCACTTTCAAGCTCTGATGCACTCATAGCCGTATCATTTTGAAGCAAATCAAGAAGATAGAAATGCAGCATAATATCATTGCGGGTGAATGATTTTGCCTTGAACGCGCGGTAAAATGGATTCTCATAAATCTCACTGCTGTCAACAGATAAAAATACCTTTTTACCGTTCTTTTCCTGACGGAAAGCCATCGTATCGCCGAGATAGCTTTCTATCCTGCGCCGTTCATTATCATAGCTGCGCAGGCTTTTTCCTTTGAAATCTTCACGGCCTTTAAACCCATAAACATAAAAGTCACGCATATATTCACGCAGCGGTTCAAAATGTTTAATCAGTTCAGAATATTCACTCATCCTATCAGCTCCCTTTAATTCCTATTATAAAGCATAAAGAAAAAGCAGGATATGTCAATCAAACAATTCCTGCTTAATATTGTTATAAACCTTTAATAAATGAGCTTAAGCCTTGCCAATCCTTTGCTTTCAGCAGCTCCTTGGGTAGTATAAAGCTGCCGCCAACAGCTTTGACATAATTCAAGGCAAGATACTCTTTATAATTTTCAAGCGTAACACCGCCGGTCGGTACAAAAGTCGATTCAAAGAAAGGGCCATGCAGTGCCTTTAATGCTGAGATACCGCCATATACATCTGCTGGAAAGAACTTCAAACATGTTAAACCTAACTGATTAGCCTGCATAATTTCAGAAGGTGTCACAGCACCGGCCACAATAGGTACATTCTGCTCTTTGGCATATTCCACGACTTCTGCGGATAGGCCAGGGGTAACAAGAAACGCCGCGCCGCTTTCAATCGCCTGCTGTGCCTGTGCTGTTGTTTTTACAGTGCCGGCGCCAACCAGCAAACCATCAATTGACGATAAAGCCTTGATCCCTTCAGCCGCATAATCAGAACGAAAAGCAACTTCAATAATTGGCAGATTACCTTCAACGAGGCATTTGCCTACCGCTAAGCATTCTTCTAAATCTTTGACTGTATACAACGGCAGCAATCGGCGTTGATCCAGTACCTCATTAAAGTTCATATGACTGCCTCCTGCTACATTACTTTGCCGCACTGCTCAATAATTAAATTCTTATATTCATCATCAAGCAGCTTAGTAACTGGCCCGCGCTGACCATTACCAATAACCTTATCATTGATTTTTATAATTGGACAAACTTCTGTTTTTGAATCGGTAACAATTACCTCATCAGCATCCAGTAATTCATTGATTGTAAATTTGCGTTCTTCATAAGGAATACATTTTTTACGGCAGATCTGCAGCACAAGCAATTTAGTAATACCCGGCAGAATCTCAGGTCCATCAGGTGTGGTGAAAACTTCACCATTTTTAACGATAAGAACATTACCCGCACGTTCTTCAGTGATATAACCATCGCGATACAGAATCGCTTTATCAGCACCGTGTTTTTTTGCTTCAGCAATTGCCATACAGTTAGGAAGCAGATTCAAGGACTTCGCATTGCAAAGAAGCCAGCGTTTATCAGGATACAAGATTGCTGACACACCATTTTCAATCTTATCCGTACCGCGGTAATAATGAGACACACAGCCGGATACAACCGATTGCTGATCTTTAAAATCAGGATAATTATGGTTTCTTGGTTTACCATCACCGCGAGTAAACTGCATGTATACATTGCCGCTGTCTAAATCATTTGCTTCTACCAAGTCATAGAAGAATTGACGGATTTCATCACGTGTGTAATTCAAATTCATATCCAGCAGACGGGCAGAATTTTCAAAACGATCCAGATGCTCTTCCAAAGCGAACAGCTTTCCGTTATACACTCTCACAAACTCATAAATACCGTCGCCGAATTGATAACCGCGGTCATTGAAATCAATATTCATCTCTTGCTGTTCAACAAGCTTACCTTTCCATAAAAACTTCATTATACTTCCTCCTTCCTGCATCAGCAGTTTATAAAATACCTAATAATGATCCTACAACTGAAACAATTAAGATAACCAATAAAATGCGGTTAAAATTTTGTCCCTTCTTAGCCATATAAATATAAATTGCGAAAACTGCGGCTAATGGCAGAATACCGGGAACTACACTGTCTAAAAATGCCTGTAAAGCAAACTCAGAACCACTGGCAGATAGACTTAACGGCGTTGAAATAGAAACATTACCCGCTGTCAAAGCCCCCATCATCATTAAACCAACTACATTGGCAAAGAAAATTACCGCCTGCATTGACCCGTTCTTCAAAATTTTCAATACGGATTCACGGCCCAGCTGATATCCTTTCTGCGTCATATATTTCATCAGATAATATGTACTGATTGGATAAATCAGCAGCGGCAGGATACCGCCAATCGGATTGCCATTTTTCGCAAAGGGCAGGAATAAAGCAATTAGAATCGGCATGTATGCAGCCCAAATCAACGTATCACCGACAGCCGCTACCGGCCCCATCAAACCTGTTTTAATACTTGTGATGGCATCGTCAGTAATACTGCCGCCATTTGCCTTTTCTTCTTCCATACCTAATGTGATACCTAATATTATACCACCAGGAATAGAATCTGTGTTATAGAAAACCAGATGCCGCTTTAATGCCTGAACATACTCTTCCTTTTCAGGATAAAGCTTCTTTAAAGCAGGAATCATGGAAGCACAAAATACTAATGCCTGAAGACGTTCATAAGAATTGGACATCTCAGCACCGATATATAATCGATTCATACACCGATTAACATCTTTTTTAGTTAATCTTACTTCATTCATTTTAGACTCTTCCATTATGATATTTCCTCCTTCCTGAATAAGAATAAATATAAGAGTGATGCCGTAGCTACTGCAAAGATAGCGACTGCCATAACATCAAGACTGAAATATTTAACCATAAAGAAACCGATAATAAAGAATGGAATTAGCTGCTTCTTACCAATAACAGTTAACGTAATTGCAAAGCCTAAAGCCGGTAAGATACCGCCCATAACCTCAAAGGAATGCAGCAGCCAATCAGGAATCATAGTCAATACCTGTTTAGCAAACTCTACACCATAGAAATCAATAACAAATACGATTGGAAAACGGATGATGAAGCCAACAATCGTAGGTAAAATATAAGCACATGTAAAAATACCGCGTGAATTTCCTTCTTCAGCATATTGATCTGCTTTATGTACCCATAAGGTATTCGTTGTACGGCGAATCTGATCAACAAATACACCAATAACCCCAAAAGGAACTGCGAGTGTAATCGCTACTTCTGGACTCATACCGGAAAGTACACCGATCGGAATAGCAATACAGCCAGCTAAAGCCGGATCATTAGGCACATTACCGCCCGGTGTTGATGTCACACCAAGATAAACAAGCTGTAAAGCCGCGCCGATCTGCATAGCCTCAACCATTTTTCCTGAAAGCACCCCTACAAAGATACCAATTACTACTGGCTGAAGCAGCATGCTTGAAAAAGTATAACCAAAACGCAATCTGCAAATCCAATAATACAACCCCATACATATGGCAATAATTAAAGTATTTCCCATTTGATTTACGAAACTATTTAAGTTTCTGATCTCCTTTCTCTAAAAGCAATATTCATAAGCTAAGCTTTCGCATACGAATGCCTTAAGATCATCCCGTCGAATGATCAGCGTTTAAACCGATTTAATGCATCTTCAAATTTTAAAGGATTATCCTCTGGAATTGTCTGAAAAATAATATCCACACCCTGACTGCTTAATGCCTGTAAAGCATTTGCGTCAGCATCATCAAGGGTAATGTTTTGATAAACGACCTTTCGGCTCGGACCGCCGCCTAAGCCGCCAATCTGAACCTTATTTACCAACACACCTTTAGCCGCTAACTCACTCAGCGTTTTAATATCCGGAAGCAGCAATAAGATTTTACCTGTCTCAAATTCATGATTCTGCCATTTTTCAACGGCATCTTCAATGCCATAGCATTCAATCACGATGCCCGGAGGCGCTGACATTTTATAAATCTCCAATAAAAATAAATCCTTGGCAACAGCATCACTGATAATAACAATCTTATTCGCCTGTGATTGCTGAACCCACTTTGTCATGACCTGTCCGTGAATCAAACGGCTGTCAATACGGCACAATACAATATTGTTCATGTTACACCCTCCTTTTAAGTAACAAATAATAAATAATAAATAGCTTCAATATAATGATTTTTATTTCCCTGTAATCTTCTCCATAACATCAAAAATTGATGACTGGCAGCTGGCAAGTACCTTCTTTATATCCAACTTACCGCCAAACGAAATTTGTGTACAAGCCTCTATCAGCAGCGGACAATTAAGACCGGTGATTACACTGATTGCACAATCTTCCCGTTCTTTCGCAATCACTGCCGCAACATTAGTCGGTGTACCGCCAAAAACATCGGTCATTAATGTTATATGCAGCAAAACATGTTTTTCCTGAGCTTTTTTTACCTCTGCCAGAATCGCCGCCTCTACTGCCTGCCTAAATTCCGCCAGCAGCATTTCAGGGGTTAACGCTACCGCAGATACAAAATCTGCTTTTCCGAGAATCATTTCCACACTGGACTTAAGCGCTTTTCCCCAGTCCCCATGTGTCAGTAAGATAATTTTTTCTTCCATAAAAGTACCTCATCCTTATCTTGTTTTTTATAATGCCGCTTTTTTAATTAATCGCAGCAGCGCTTCTACGCTCAATGCGCCTAAGCCAATCATACCAGCTACCGTAATGGTCAATCCTAAATGATAAACAGAAAGCGATGACTGACCTTTCATCAAATAAAACATACATTTATATATGTCAGCGCCCGGTACAAAAGGTATAAAACTTGGTATCAGTATCACGGTAATAGGTGTCTTATATTTTCTTGAAAGCAATTGAGTACCCATTGACATACAGATGCCTGCAATATATGTACTGAAAGCCAGCCCGCACATATTATTAAGCAATAAAAAGATAAACCACGCAAATGCTCCGTTGACAGACGCCGGTATGATTTTATCGGAAGGAACCTGCATTACCAATGAATAAGCTACGCTTGTCATAAAAGCTCCAAAGACTTCTAAAACCATAAACCATCGCCGCCGATTCCCATTCCAAATCCAATACCTACCGCAATCGTACCCGCAATAACCAATGCCTCCAATAAACGGTTAGATCCTGATACAAAATCACCATTTAATAAATCACGCAGCGCATTAGTCAGCGCAATGCCAGGCACCATTGGCATAATTGATGAAATTAAGACAATGGAACCATCGAAAGACATTCTAAAATAAGTGAATAAGGCAGTTAAAGCAATTACCGATAACGATAGAACCAATGATGCCAACAAATCAAACATAAGCTCAGACAATCCTGCTGCATCATTTAATACCAAAAGCAATACATAAATGCATCCATTCAGAAATGATGCAATAAATTCATTAAAGCCGCCCTTAAAGACGAGAGAAAAACTGCACCCAAGCATCAAGAAGCCAAGCTTATACAGCCTTTTATTACGGCTTGTATTCGATGATTTAAGCAATTCATCCATCGCATTGGCAGCCTGAGATAAAGTATATTTCCCATCAGTAAGATTCCGTGATATGCTGTTGATTGTATGAACATGATTGAGATTTGTCTGATGTTCATTAACACGCCGTATCACCGTGATAGTTTGCTGATCAGGGAAGCGGATCGTTGCGATTAAGCTTGTCGATTGAGCAATGATGTCAGCTTGACACTTATAAGCAGAAAACATTCGCTTTAAACTGTCTTCGATACGGTATGCCTCAGCATTTGCCTTAATCAAAATTTCTCCGGCTGTTAAAATCACTTCAACCAACGCTTCATTTTCAGGCTGAATTGAATCTAAATATTGCTTCATAATTATCCATAATTTTCATGCCTTTCTTATCACGCTTTCACTATAACATTAATTTTTTATAACGTGTTTCTTCATATTTTCGCGAATCATTACGCAAATCAGAAGAAATTAATTATTTCAGCTTATGGTATTATATAAATAATAAAGGACTGTGGAGGTGAGCGCATGCTGACAAAAAGACAAATCGAAATTTTCATGGACTATTATGCTCATCATGATGAAATTATTAAATCAAAAATACTTGCCGATAAATATAAAATCAGCATTCGGACAATTCAAAACGATATTCAAGTCATCCGCGATGAAGTTGAAAAAGCCGGTGCTGAACTAAGATCAATCAGCTCAAAAGGTCATGTCCTGCTGATAAAAAATCAAGCATTATGCGCCAGCTTTGCCGACCATCTCACGCTTGATTATAATAGTAATTATTTTTTTGATGTACAGGCATCACGGGTAGACTATCTGCTGTCTACACTGATTACATCCCATGATTTTATTAAAAGTCAGGACCTTGCAGACGCAATGTATATCAGCCGTTCACGGATATCTGTTGATTTGGCTCTGCTTAAGGAAGTCTTAAAAAAATATAATTTATCGCTGGTCAGCAAACCTTATTACGGTTTAAAAATTGAAGGCAGCGAAATCAATAAAAGACAATGCATCATTAAAGAAAATTTATGTTTCGCGCATAATTTTATTCAGAATGAAAAGGATGAGCCAATTATCAATGAGGTAAAAAACATCGTAACGCAGATTCTTGTAGATTCACATTATAAAATTTCTGATATAGCACTGCAGAATCTGATCATTCACATAGCTACCGCTATTGAACGTATGCGCAGCGGTAATTACCTTGAACAGCAGTCCATCAATTTAAAGGATGATGATGTTTTTCATCATGTACTTGAAATATCCAATAAAATCATACAAAGCTGCTGCAATAAATATTCACTCCCATATACTGAGAGTGAGGTCATCTTATTAGCCTTAAATCTCCAAGGTAAAAGAGAATATGATCAGCAGGAATACATATCCGATGAAATCAACAAAAAAATCTACCATGGACTTCAGCAGATTAATAAGAATTACAATCTCGATTTAACCAATGATCTTAATTTAAGAATTTCTTTGGGGCTTCATATTCTCCCATTATTATCACGTTTAAAAACTGGGATGCTGCTTAAAAACATTATGACTTATACCATCAAGCAGAAATTCCCCTTTGCGTTTGATATAGCGTCAACCTTTACCTATTCAATTCTGCCTGAATATAAAGAGCGCCTATCTGACGATGAAATATCATATTTAGCACTGCATTTTTCAGTAAGTTTGAATCAGACTACACCCGTAGCGAATCGAAAGGACATCCTGCTTATCTGTTCCCAGCAAAAAAGTGAAACGATATTAATTCAACAGAAAATCAAGCAATGGTTTAATAACATTAACGAGATAAAAACTGTTTCCGCTTCAATGGTTAAACCTGAAATATTTGATGATTACAATGCTATTCTTACTACGGAAAGCAAGATTGCAGAAGCTTATCCAAAAGCAATGCTGGTGAATTACTTTTTAACTGATACTGATTATCAAAAGATTGAAATGGCATTGAATGGCTTTACCAGTGTGAAGGATATTTTAGATAAATTTGATGAAGATTTGTTTTATTATGGTAATGTAAAAGATAAGTATGAAATGATAGATATTTTATTTAAGAAAGCAAAAAAGAAATTCAAGCTGTCAGATGAACTTTACGATTCTGTAATGCTTCATGAAAAAATCGCTTCTTCCTGCTTTGGCAATAAACTTGCAATTCCACATCCTGAGCGTTTAATCACGGACTGCACCTTTATTGCTGTCGGCATTCCTAAAGAAGAAATAATCTGGGAAGGCGATACGAGTATTAATTTAGTAATGTTGGTTTCTATTGATAAAAACAATGTCAGAGCTTATCAGCTATGGTATTATTTATCGTTTTTGATATCCAATAAAGACATGCTGGATCGAATTACAAAGGTTCCTACTTATGAAAATCTGATTTCCATTATTAATGATGTGTATAAAAATTTGTTTTAATCTATTATTTCGTTACCCTAAACAATACAATTGATAAACAGGTACCCATTGAGTATATGTCAATAGGGTACCTGTTTCTTAGTTTTGAACTCATAATGGATTACTTTATGTAAGTCATTTAAGCACTGAATATTCATGGTGTTTAGCTTTTAATGCTTCAATAATACATTCAGTCTTATCGAAATTGATTCCATACTTCTAGTATTAACATTTAAAAAGCCAGCCTTTTAACAGACTGACTCTTTAGTGTGAAATTCACTATCACATAAATTTATGATTGTTATTTAACATAAGGACTCCAATAAATTCCATCTTCATTAATCCAACAGCCATCTATCCATTGATTTTTCAGCATCCTACCTTGCTGATCCAAATAATACCAACGGCCATTAGAAGCAGCATACCATTGACTTCTTACTAAGCTGTAATTATCAAAAAGATACCATTCATTTTGATAAAGCGTCCAATATTTATTCTTAGCTGTATAATCATTATTGAAATAATAAATATTGCCCTCAATATCTGTCCATGATTTAACTAATTTACCATCACTATCAGCTAAATACACTTTATATTTCGAATCATATTGCTTTAAGAATGTACCTACCGGCAATATTTTTTCTACTTCCCCGTTTTGATTTAAAATTATCCATTCATATTTAGCAATAGTTTTATCAGCTTTTACGAAATATACGTCATCAGCCTTTACTGGTATAGTTAAAAACTCATCGGCTGCCAGCTTATCAATTAACTTATCTTTTTCATCAAGTAAGACGAAGCCTTGGTCTGCTGGTTTACCTTTAATGTAGCAATAACTTTCATCTTTTCGTTCAACGATACCTGTATGTGAATTCGATGAACTTGAACCACTGCTAACTGAATTCCATTGAGCGGTCACTTTTACTGCATGGTCTGGCATAATAAAGGTAGTTGTACTTTCTTTATCGTTCTTAAAGCTAAGCTCTGCATCATTGCTTACCCATTTATCAAAGGTATATCCAGAGCGTTTACCGGCATCAATAGTAACCGTATCACCTTGTCTGTATTTGTCAGCACCAGTATCTGCAGCATAGCTATTTTCAACAGTGACTGCATATCTTTCATTACCGGAAACTTTTAATGTATGAGTAACAAAAATCTCAGGATGATCGACTAATTCGACTTTCATAACGATTTCTTCCGCTGTTTCATCTGCTGCGATAGTTAATGAGAAAAATTGTGATAAATCAGAATCTGCTTTAATTATTGTCTTTTCACTTTCATTTCCAGTGATTGAATATTTATAAACTTTTTTTTCTATACCTTGATCATTACCGTAAAAGTTCACATGACTATCATTATAGCTTTCTTTCTTATAAACAGTATCATTTTTAATCAATGAATCAAGCGTTAATTCCAGATATGGTTTCGATAAGACAATATCTATACTCTTACCCGTATCACTCAGTTTAGCTTCGAATCCTTTTTTATCAAAGGTAATCGCAAAATCATCCGTATCCAATTTATCATTATAACTTTCTGATACCTTTACAATAGATTTTCCTTTACTATCCTTATCAACACTAAGCTGAATAGGGATCTTTACACCACCTGTCAATTTACTGTTAACTGTCACATATGTACTTGATTCAAATGATATATTATCATAAATCTTAACAGAATCTCCAATTTCAAGATTTGTACTTCCCATAAAATAAATACCATTACCACCGTTTTTAGACTGATTTTTGTTAAGTTGACCGCCAGTTAATGCAAGTTTACCAGTAGTTATGTGGATTCCACCACCATATTCAGCACTATTATCAATAATGGTTCCACCCTTGACAGTACAAAGTTCATCACTAGAAATCAGGATGCCTCCGCCGTTACCATTAGCACTTGAATTACCAGTAATACTGCCACCTGTCATAGTGAACTTTCCTTGTACATATATTCCTGCGCCACCATTTTTAGCTTGATTATTATAGATTACACCCCCTTCTGCTAGCATTACTTCACCAATGTATATAAAAAATGCATCACCAGCCATTACCTTCGCATTATTAACAACAACTGCACCACCATATCCTTTTGTGTTATTATTATTTTTGAGACTTGTACCACTATTAATCGATAATTTACCACCAACAACATTTATGATAGGACTCTCTGATATAACAGCTGAATTACCATCAATAATAATATGATCAAGTATTAAGTAACCTAGATAATTAACATTAATTAATTCACCAGTTTTGAAGCTGCTGTCTCTTTTAATCATTGCACTTTTATCTACCAATGACCAAGCTTGTTTATCATTAACAGTAATAGTACCTGTTACATAAATAATGCCTTCATCTGCTACTAATTTTTTAGCTTGTTCAAAAGTCTTCACTGCCCTATCAGCAGTATCACCAAAATTTGCATCATTTCCTTTTTCACCATCAATATAAACTGTGTTTAAGAATTCAGGCAATCGAGTAAAATTAATAGTATATGTGTTTTTGGTCTTACCATCCTCCGCAGTAACCGTCGCTTGCCAAGTGTATTTTCCGTCTTTTAGACAAAACACATCTGAACCATCGAATTCAGCATTTTTGTCACTTATCTTCTTATCGACATATATTGTCTGCGTATCTGTAACACTATATGGTAACATAACATTGTAAACTGGATTTTTTGCATCCTTGCTAAATTCCGGAATAAGTACATCACCTGGGTCACTAGCATACCAATAAGTAAGTTTTGAAAGTTGTGCATTACTAGATTTTTCCACGGCTTCTACTGTAATATCTATATCACCTTTGATAGCAGAACTCTTAATGCTGATAACACAGCCATCCTCATAATTCCATAATTGGAAAGGTTGAATAACTGTATTATTTACTTTTACTTCCATTTTAACTTCATCCACTCCAACTTTATAACCGTCTGTTGGCACAAGTTTGATTGATAAATCTTTTCCTTTTTCTAAAAATGTTGGTAATGTAGCATCTCCTTTAACACCAACAAGATAATAATTTACAGTATAACCCATATTTCTAAGCATAATTTGATTGTTTACATCATCAAGTTCAAAACTAAATGCTTTATTTCGATAGCTAAGATTTGCTATATCATCAGCTGTAATTTCATAATCATTTGCCCCTGCTGCAACTAAAGTTCCTACTCCAGGGTTATCATAAATACCCTCAATCTCAATCGCATTTTTCAATGCTGAAGAAATATAAAATTTTGAATCACTGCCTAATTTCAAATACAAACCATCAGGTATATCAGCTTTACCTCCTAATGTAAAAATACATTGATTCACATAAACATTAGCGCCACTACCACCTGTTACACTCATATCTCTGGCAGTATTATTTTTAATTATACCACCAGTCATTGTGAATGTAGTATCTAATCCGCCTGTTTTAAACACACCGCCGCCGCGGCCAGTTGTACTATTATCAGTGATTTCACCGCCATTGATTATTAATGTTGAACCACTATAAATTGCGCCTCCCCAAGCCTTGGAAGAGTCTCCATTAGCAGCATTGCCTGTAATCTTGCCTGCATTGATTGTAATCGTAATTGGAGCATTCGTATTATCAGCAATGGCTCCTCCATATTGAGCAGTATTATTTTTAATAGTTCCGCCGTTCATCGTAAATTCAATGTTCTCGTTACTTTTATATCCAGCATATAAGTTTACTGCACCGCCTGCACCAGTTGTAATATTGTTTTGCAGCACAGCTCCCTCTTGCAATATAATTGCTGTAATTTGATTAGCTGAACCTGTAGCCCTAACTAATGTACCATTACTAGAAATACTTTTACCATCTAAAGTAATGTTAGCTAATGTTAGAGAACCACCATTAGTAACTTCAATCATATTTTTAGTAAAGCCTGTTCCTCTGGTTAACGTTCCGCCTGTAAGCTTTACATGCTTGCCATTGATAGTGATTGTATCAGTAACTGTTATCCCTGCCGAATCAATATTAATTTCAGTCGGGCTCTCTTTTGTCCCTTCTGCGACATTAATCGCAGTTTTCAGTGCATCAAGGGTAGTAATAACGCTTGAATTATCAACTGTAAACGGATGCGTATTCGTTATTGCTTGATTTAGCTCCATAAGAGCTACAAGTAAATCGTTATGTTCTTCTGTGAATCGCTGATAATCTTCATCACTTAACATATCCAACGCATTCATTGCTTCATTTATTTGTTTTAATACTGCCTTTATTTCTTCATCAGAATTATGGTTCTCAATACTTACCGGCAGATTCTTAAAAAGTTCTACAACTCTCTCATAATCCGACAGTTCTGGTTCAGTATAATAAGGGCAATCTGGGTTTGTATGAACACCCTCATTCTCAATCACCAGATCACATAAACATTGATTCGTTTGCGAATCATCAAGATCATTTTCCTGGTTGCTATCATCAGGCGTGCAATCAGTACATTTCAAATCATCCTCACAAATACCATCTATGCATTCCGTTTCGGTTATTTTATTATCGGTATCCAGTATTTCCTCCTCGGCAAACACTGATGTTGGCATCAAATTCACCACTAAACATAAACTTAATGCTGCTGCGGATACACGAACCATACTTTTAGTATGATTCAATAAGATATCAAAACTTAATTTCGGCGGCAGCAAAAAATTCTTCATAAATAACCATAAAGTATGAAGCCCTTTTCCAATCAAATCAACAAGTCCGCTAATGGCAACATGACCATAGAAAACTATAAATAGTACAATAACAGAATAGGTTCTTAATCGTTTATGCTCTTTCCCAAATATTACAATTGCATTTAATAGCCTTTCAAACACGCTTATACCCCCTAACTGTATATCATTTGTGAATGATTTTCTATATCAAAATCATATTCCTTAACTCATTCTGCTTTTTTCTTATTCTTAACATCAACTCCTGTTTCAACTTTACCGCTCAACTGCGCTCCCTGCCTAATATCAATCAAACCCGTTGAGATATCGCCCTTAATCACAGCCTGCTCCTGTATCAGCACTGATTCCTCAGCAAATACATTTCCTTTAAGATTCCCGCCAATTATAATTGAACGAGCCGTTAAATCTCCCACAACTTCCGTATCCCTATCGATACTAATTTGATTATTTGATGTGACATTGCCATGTACAATGGCATTTTGCAGAATAAGATTATCTGCTTTTATATTTCCTTCTGCTTTTCCATTAAGCTGTAAAATACCAGCTGTTTCAATGTTACCCTTAATTTCACCACAAAATTCAATATTCTGCCTTGCTTTGATATCCCCGGTAATTACAACATCTTCAGCAATAAGAGTACCTTTTTCTGTTTGATGTGGCTGCATCAGCGGCGGCTGTTTCACAACCTCACTCTTTTCTGTTTCAACGACACTTTCCTTTGTATCATCAAAACCCATTTTCTTTACTAACTCATTAAAATTTGGTTTTGAACTACCCATAAGACCCTCCAGTTTTTTAATTTAGATAATTCCAAAAAATCAGACATAGCCGCTGATCTTCTCACGCATTAAACATCGTCTGATTACAATAAAAAATTACCTATGATTTCACTTTCATTCTATCAAAACGCTTTTTGTTTAAAAACAGCCCTTTCCTAAGTGGCACCTTTTTCTGCTTAAAAGGGAATGTTGTGAATCTTGACGGCTTTCTGAATCTCATATATCCTTAATATATAGAAAGCGGGGAGTGTCATGAAAAAGCTGTCAGATAAAAAAAACTGGATCATTTCTTTTCTTTTCGCAGGCATTGTATTAGCATTCATTACATTATTTTTCAACTTCACGCTCATTGATTCACAAATGCAAATACTATCACCAAACTTAGATGATACAGTAGGCTGGGATATGTACTATTACAATGGAGATGAAAAGACTTCTCTGACGCCCCGTGAATTATTTGAAACCCAAAATGAAGTTTATTATTTATCACGTACACTGAGTGAATCTGAACAGCAAGCAGGTATCACAACGATTAAGCTAAATTTTTATAATCCCTGTGCTTTATTTCTTGATGATGTTCTGTTTTATACAAATATTTCCAATCTAACCGGAGAAATTGGCGCACTTGATTTTCCGCAAGAAACATTTGCGGTTCCATTTATCGCTGAAAATATAACAGTTACACTGCCGCCTGATTATGTTGGAAAGGAATTAACACTTGCTTCTATGAATGTTGAATACTCAGGGCTGCCGATGATTTTTCTATCCAGCATTGCCCTTGATAGAACCGAGGTTACCGCGGCAGTAAACCGCATTATCATTCCAGCGGCAGCTTTGGCAATAGCCGCCTTACTTTTAATAGGACTGTGGTTTTACACCGGCATCAGCGGGAAATGGAATTTCTCAATTTTGCTGCTGCTGTTAGCTGCCTTGGTACAGACCTTTTATTATCTGCGCAATTTGGGTTATTACTTACCGAACAACCAGCTCTTTGATATTCCAATGCTTGGACTTGGACGGCCGTTGTTTGTTTATATGCCGATGATTTATCTTTGGCTGCAAATGGACAAATACCGGAAAATTTATGCCCCTTTGCTGCTGATTCCCGCATTCTTTACGACTTTATTTGAATATTTAGGCCTGCTGGGCGTAGACGTATGGGATCTTGTTTATCTTTCATGGCAGCTGCTGATCCCTGAGCTGATTCTCTTAATTATTTTTTCTGTCCTTGAAATGCGTGATGAAAACAGTGTTTTCAAAATATTCGTACCCGCATTAACAATTACCGCCGTATGCGTCTGCGGTCTATATATTGGCTCGGCTTTATTTAGTGACGGCTTTTATACATCCTATATTAATTCAATGTTCGCTCAATTATTTACTTTAATAATACCTAATATCATAATCAACTGGACTGGCACCTTGCTTTTTCTGTTTTGCATGCTGATAAGCTTTATCGAATTGATACGCCGTTCAATCAACTTCCAAACTGAAATACAGGCATTGTCACTTAAAAATCAATTAGCTTATGATAACCTCAGATTAATGAACCAAAGCAGTGAAGAATTAGCGAAAATGCGCCATAATGTACTGCATCATTTTAATATTCTGTCCGATTTGAATCAGCAGGGAGAAACAGAGCTTGTTGCCGATTATCTGAAGCAGATAACCAATGATTCTGAGAAAATATTACCGATGAGAATTTGTGAGCAGCCGATTGTCAATGCCATTGTTGTCAGTGCCTTAGAACGCGCGAAAAAAGCAGGCATTGATATGACCTATCAGATCAATCTGCCTGCAGAATTATCGATTAAGGATGTCGATTTGTGCAATTATCTTATGAATTTACTGGATAATGCTATTGATGCCTCTGCCATGCTGCCAATAAATCAGCGTTGGATCAAATTAACGATGCATGTACGCGCAAATTATTTATATATTGAAGCTGAAAATTCACGCACCGGCGAGGTTCTGCATGATGCCAAGGGAAATATTATCAGCAGCAAGGGTAAAAATCACGGTTATGGCATGAAAACCATGCTGGATATTGCCAGACGCTATCACAGTGATCTTCAGGTGGATATTCTGCCGGATCGTTTTGCTGTGCAAACTGCCCTTTTACTCTTAATTGACCAAAACAGCGATTAAATTTCTAATTCTTTAAATATGCAAAATACTGTCTGAGAGCTGTAGCATAAAGCCGCTTGCTGACGGGAAAACGAGCGCCATTGTCCATTTTTATTTCCTTGCGGTCTAATTCCTGAATATGTGTCAGATTTACAAGAAAACTATTGTGACAGCGGCAGAATAAATGACTCGGTAAATGCTGTTCAATGGCGGACAAGGTTCCGTTCCATGCCAGCTGACTATCTTTCAGCCAAATACACACCTTATGAGACGTTGCTTCAAGAGCATAAATATCATCATAAGCCAGCATCACATGTTTGCCTGATAATTTTAAATTCAGCTTGCTGCCCTGATAATGCTCATGGTAATTCTTTAATATCACATCACCAAGCTTCTGCCAATCAATAGGCTTCAGCATATAATAGAGCGGCTGTGTATCAAAACAATCATAAACATAATCACGATAGTTTGTCAGATAAATTAAGCCGCATTTTAATTCCTGTTCACGCAGCTCTTTCATAATCGCTAAGCCGTTTTTTGAACCGAATTCAACATCGAGCATTAAAAGCTGACACGCATCCTTGTTTTGATGCAGATAATCGATCAGCCGCTGAGGTTCATTAAACGTTAACAGTTCATAATCAATGCCCTGTCTTATTCCATTATGTTCCATTAGCGCCGCTGTTTCAACCGCCGCTTCTTTTAAAAATGACTGATCATCATCACCGATTATAATTTGATACACAATTCAACTTCCTTTCTGCAGCTATGATACTTTTTTGTAATTAGCATCATAGCTTTTTTTAATTACATCCCGATACCGTAAATATAAGAAAGCTCTCAGCAAATCTGAAAATTGATCAAAGTCCTTCATTTCAGACAAAAGCTGCCGCTTAGAAAACAAATCCAGAAACTGACCCAAATCAAAATCTCTGGCAATCTGCGCCTCTTCTTTAAAAAGATATTCCATCAGACTTTGCTGCTGCGGATATGCCTCATCCAGCCATTCATTAAAAGTTGCGGCGGTCGCTAAAATATCAAGATCAGGATCAAATTCATTCAGCAATACAAGCAATGCCGCAATTTCATGCTTACAATAGCCGCCATGCCCATAAGGACACGAGCAATCCATATGCATCACTTCATGCTCATCATTCAGATAAATATTCGTCTGATAAACACCCTGCTGAGAATTATGCACATGAAAACTGTAAACATTATTGCCAAACTTTTTATTCAGCGTCAGTGCATGCTGACTGAATATCTCTAACCCCCGATAAAATACGACCCGCCGTGTATTTTTCAATACTTTAATCAGCTGCGCTTTCATGTCCTCACCTTCTTACTCTTATTATATCAAAAAAACATCTAGTTGACATTGCTCATGACACCCAAATGTTTTAGTTTTATCTTAAAACTCTCAAATAACTTATTCAAAACAGCTGTGAAAGCTGCCTTGTATTTCACAGATTGCTTGATTTATTTCTTAGATTTGCTTATAATAATAGTGAAGAAAGACATCTTTCAGGTGTCTGCCTTAAACAATGTTAAAAACAAGCACTCTGTCTAAACGGTCAAATTTAGAAAACAGAGTGTTTTGTTTTTATTTTTCCTTCTTTGAACTTTCAAAGAGGATGTAAAAACAAAGATGGATCAAGTCAATCACTATCGCTGCACCAGACAAAACCGATGCTATAACAGCAATTATAAGTGATAAATCCATACCGTTTATCCTCCCTTCCAATCCCAAAAGGAAAAAAGAGAGAGGAGCTTATCGGCAGTCACTCTGTTAGATGTTTTCTTCTCTATAATTTTATCATATCAACACTATTTTTGAGATATAAAAATAGTTCTCATATTGATATATTTTATAACCGTATTATTTTATTCGTGATGCTAATCCAATTTAATTAATTTCAGCAAAGCTTCATTTTTCATCAAAGCTTTGAAAATCGGATAGCCGATGCACGTCACAACAACAAATTCACCCAGCATAATAGTAAAGGTGGTAAACAAAAACGGCAGATCTGAGACTACATTTAATTCTAAGCCGATGATAACACAAAATAGCGTAGGCCAAAGCGTCGCAATGAGTAATGACTTACTGCGTTTGATACATTCCACCGCGCAGAAGGTTGCCGCTGTACCGAATATTACATCAACAATACCCAGCGGACTGAAGCAATTAGCTAACGCGCATGCCAAGATCATTGCCGGACCGTACCGCTTATCAATAAATACAAGCAAGATCATTATTTCAGAAAAACGAAACTGTACAGCGCCAAAGCTTAACGGCGCCACCGCCCATGTCAGCACTACATATAACGCGGCTACAATTGCCTGCATCGCAATGGCTCTTACTGATTGCTTCCTCATGACAATACCTCGCCAACCCCAAAATCAGTATTGTTCCACAGCACTTCAATTTTTGGATCAGCTTCTAAATAAGCATATTTTTCTCTGAACCAAGCAGCAAGCTGAGGGTCCTCCTTAATCTCTGTCGTATTATTTACATACATATTAACACAGCCATATTCAAAATATTTTTGAAGATATTCCATGTCACGATCAATCATTTCTTTGCTCTGACCTTGAATACCTACCATCAGACAAATCGATTTAAAATACTGTGCAACCTCTTCTGGTCCGCTGAAAACCGTTCCCTTTTTTAAAACACGATTCCTGAAATCATCGTCAAAGGTTTCTACACCATTTTTAAAAATAATAGGAATTTGAAAATAGTCTTCAATCTCAGATAAACGCTCACGATAACACCAATAGACCTCAAAGAATAATTTTTTGATGCCTTTATCCTGAACAATTTCGCGCAGTTCCGCTAACGTCTGTGAAGGCAATTCAAACACACTGCCTGAATTAATAACCTCCAAAACACCAAACTCACCTGTAATCTGCCGCAGAACATTGCGGTTAAACTCAACCATCGCTGCTTCGTCTTCACCATTATCAAGGGTATAATCGCAGAATGCACATCTGCCCCAAACACAAGGTCTGCCTTTCAGCAGTACGATTTCACGCTGGTTTTTAGCTGTTACTTTACTGTAACGCACCATATCACTCATTAAATTTTCCTCCCTGTTTTTTATTTATGAGATGGTTATGCAAGGAACATCTCATTCCTTTAGTTAAAGGCTTTTTTTTACTTTATTACTAATTTGTTACTAAATATAATAATTTTTCATCCTTTAACCCGCATATTATAGCACATTTATCTATAATACAAACTATAAAATAATATCTGATTCAGCTTGATGAAACGTCGAACTTTGTACTTATCAGCTAATTGATTGCCAAATATCAGCTGTTTTATGCCAAAAAGCAAAAGAATCACTGCATTGAGTGACTCACTTGCTTTTGATCAAATGAAAGGGATGTTTGATCAATTATTTCAACGGTGGGATCATCACCCCGCACCGCAGAAATCTAATTTTTAAACAGATACTTTAAGACGGCTGTTAAATCATTAAGCACAATTTCAGCGCATTCAGTCATTTCAGCATCCGGACTGACTAAATCAGGTACCAGGATCGACTTGATTTCTGCCTGTTTTGCACTCAGCAAACCATTCTTTGAATCTTCAATGACGATGCACTCATCCTTGTTTAGATGATAGCGCTCCATAGCTAATAAATATATATCCGGTGCTGGCTTGCCATGCATAACCTCATCACCGCAGACAGTCTTCTCAATCAAATCCGCTAACCCTGCCGCCGCCAGCTTTTCACCTACGCTAACAGTATAAGATGAAGTTACCACAATACATTCTACATTTTCATGCCGCGCCTTAAGCAACAATTCCCGGGCGCCTTTTTTTGCTTTGATTCCCTGCTCTTTTAAAATCTGCGCCATGATTTGATGCCGATAAGTTTGAAAAGCTTCCACATCAACATTTTCAGGCAATACCTTTTTCACTAAGCCCTGAGCGGTTTGCTTTGTCATGCCTGTCAGCTGATTTAAAAATGTTTCATCGGCGGTAAAGCCAAAATGCTCAGCCGCTTTTTGCCATGCCATTCTGGGAATCCGCTCAGAATCAATCAATGTGCCATCCAAATCAAGAAGTAATGCCTTTATCATCATTTACGCTGCCTTTCTTCGCTGCTTCACCTTGCGATTTTCAAATACTACCAGTAAAACGATAGCTGCTATTATTATCGTACATCCCAGCAATTTAGAAAAGGATAAACTTTCATTCAGAAACAGCCATTCACAAACCACACTGTTAATTGGCTCAAACAGACAGAAAATGGAAGCCGTTGTCGCACCCAGCTTTTTAATTCCTACCTGCAGCAAGGTAATCGCAAATACCGAATTTAGAATCGCCAATAAAACGATTAAACCAAGACAGACTAGATCCAGCCGCCAAATAATTTCATGAGTAAATAAATTCAGCAGCAGCATGCAGACACATATAATCAAGGAAATATTAAATGAATACACAAAGGGATTGATTTCCTTCAGATTCTTTTTTTCAGTCAAAACCATATAAAATGCATAGGTGCAGCCAGAACCAACTGCCATTAAAAGACCGCCCATTTTCTCCATATCATGCAGATCCATAAAGCAGCAAGTGCCAAGCAGCGCCAAAATCAATGCGAGCGTCTTACCGCCGCCCAGCTTTTCACCATAACAGAAACGGCAAAGCAGAGCCACAAAGATCGGATACAGAAAATGCAGCGTAGTAGCTGTACCTACAGAAATCCAATTATAGGAATAGCTGAGCAAAAGGGTTGTTCCAGTTGAACCAATTACACCGGTTATCAGCATATTTAACCGCATATCCCCACGCATTTGAAACGACGCATGCTGACGCTTGGCCAGTAAATACAAAACCGGCATTATAATGAGATTTCGATAGAAAATCACAGTCATCGCATTACCGCCCAGCCCATAAATATACTTTGTCAGAACGGGTGTAAAGCCAAAAATCATGGCGGAAATCACCGTCATTAAGATACCTGCGATATTCACGATCTCACCCCTCTGCTTAGATATCTATTTTAAAAATTCTTACGTTTATACGCAGGAGGAATATTTAATATTTTGCGATACTTCGCAATCGCACTTCTTGATATTTCAACTCCCTCATCTTTTAGGATCAGCATTAGTTCCTGATCACTATACGGATGTTCCTTATCCTCATGCTTAATGAATCGCTGAAGCTGTTCCATGATTTGCTGATTACTTTCACCGCTTTTAACAGCAGCAGTAAAAAGCTGTTTAATTTCCATGAACTGCCCGTCAAACTGCAAAGTCTTATCCTTGATACATCTTGATATCGTTGATTCATTCAAATTAAGCGCATTGCTTAACATTTTTAATGACATGGGCTTCAGATCACCCTGATGCAGAAAATAAGCCTCCTGAATAATCAGAATCTGAGCCATCACATTCAGCAATGTCGAACAGCGGCGGGTTATACCGCTGATTAGCTGCTGAGCATCTAATACATATTTTTTGCGTACCGCTTTTACGCTCTCGTCTTCATCATCAAGACAGATTGTCGATATCTGAAGATGGTAGACAGCACGATCCTTCAATTCAACACAGAGTCCCTCATCATTATGCTTGATAATTACATCCGGCTCAATCGGCGGAGACATTGAAGCATACCGCGCGCCTGGTTTTGGATCAAGTGAACGGATCAAAGCTACTGCCTTAACCACATCATCCAGTTCTTCCTTCAGCTTAACCGCAAGCTGTTTTAATTTATTCTCAGCCAGCAGCTCTAATTCCTGTTCGACAATTTCAATTGCCAGATCAGCATAAATATTATCACTGTGAATCAGCTGTAAAATCAGACAGTCTTTTAGGTTAAAGGCACCGATGCCATAAGGTTCAAAGGATCTCAGATCAGCCAATGCTCTTTCTGCTGTTTTCGCATCACTGTTCAGCAGACGGCATATTTCATCAAGTGTCATATTCAGATAACCATTTGAATCAAGAAGCAGGATGAGCGCTTCAATTAACCGCTCATCCTCATAATCACCAATTCTCAGCTGGCTCATCAGCACATCCGTTAAAGTTTCTTCTGGCTGGATATAATTCAAAATTAAATCAAAATCAGGATCACCCTTAAAATAATTGTCATCCATCTCTAAAAAAGGATTATTCTCCAGTTCCAGCTCAACCAGTGACGATAATTCATCACTGCCCATTTCCAAAAGACGCAGCTCTTGAATCTGCTGCTTGGCATAAATTTGCTTCTGCTTTTGTTTCTGTGCTTGGGTTGTCTGGTATTTCATCTTCAACACATCCTACTTTCTGCCAACTGACACAACCTAATCTTCGTTTTTCAAACGTTCAGCAAGTTCTTCTTTCGCGGCTTCAAGAATTTCCGGATGGGTCAAGAATTCCATCGCCGTTCTGCCCATTGCCTTAGAAGCAATTTCCAGACAATGTTTGCCATTCTCTGAAATTGCCAATTCTCTGAACTGCGCGGTATGATTACTGATTTTATAATCAGGGAATATTGTTACATATGGATTACAAATCGGTATTCGCCGGGAAACATTCCCTAAATCTTCGCCGCCGTAATCAAACGGCATGCCCTCAAGCAGCGGTTCATTTAAGGCCGTCAATTCTTTGCGGCACACTTCTGATAAGATTTCATTCGGCACCCGTCCCTGATAACCTTCTTCAATCGTAATTTTAACTTCACAGTCAAGCGCGTGAGCACAGCCTTCCGCGCAGTGTCTTACTTTTTCCGCATTCATTTTCAAATCCTTCAGACTGAAAGAAGAAATACTGCCCTTCACATGCGCATAATCAGGAATTAAACCGGTACCCTTGCCGCCCTCGGTAATAATACCGGAAAGTCGCATATCACCTTTAAAATGCTGGCGCAATAAGCCCGTGGCCACAAAATATAAATTAGCCGCGCTTAACGCGTTAATACCATTTTCTGGATGACTGCCGGCATGGGCAGACTTCCCGAAAAATTCAATATCCAGACGCATTGATGACATGCAGGCACCTGCCAAACGAGTTGGAGCACTCGTCGGATGCTGCATAATCACCGCATCCACCTCATCAAAAATACCTGCTTCCAGCAATTTGATCTTGCCGCCGCCGCTTTCCTCTGCCGGTGTTCCAATAACATACAGCGTACCTGTCACAGACTGTTCATCAAGAAAATGCTTAGCCTCAATCGCCGCGCCTAAAGCACTCGTACAAATCAGATTGTGACCGCAGGCATGCCCCAGCTCCGGCAATGCGTCATATTCTGACACAATCGCCACCACCGGTTTGCCTGATCCGGTTTTAGCCGTAAAGGCGGTAGGCACATTGCCTGCCCCCTCAACGACTTCAAACCCCATTTTCTTCAGATAATCACACTGTACTTTACAAGCCTTATATTCCTCATAAGCTAATTCAGGATTGGCATGTACATAACGGGAAATCTCCCACAGCTCATCAAGATGCTCGTCCAAATAACGATCACACTGCTGTTTGATCCATGACATTTCCATTTTGCTGACCTTAACCTAAAATGCCAAAGAACGCGGCAATAATTGAAATCGCAAGGATTGTAAATACAAGTTTAATATAATTTTGACCTTTATGCGTAAAATACCAATAAATACCAAATACTGCCAATAATTGAAGCATACCAGGAAGAATAGCATCCAGGTTCGCCTGCAAACCAATTTCTGCACCGGTTGAAGACATTGTCCATGCCAATGGTGTAGAAACCTTAACATAAGAAGCGGATAAAGCTCCCATCATTAATAAACCTAAAACTGATGCGGCAGTAATTAAAGTATTCATCGTACCTGATTTTAATAGCTTCGGTACTGCCTCACTGCCTAATTTATAACCTAAATTACAAGTATAACGGCCAACCACAAAAATCATGATTGAGAAAATCGGCGGGAATAATAAAGCTACCGGGCTTCCCTCAAGAGCGAAAGTACATGCCATGCCTAATAAGATAGCTTTAGACATACCCCAGATTAATGTATCACCGATACCGGCAATAGGGCCCATTAAACCAAGCTTGATACCTGTAATAACATCACCGGTAAGATTGCCTTTGGCTTTTTCTTCTTCCATAGCCAATGCGATACCAACGACTACAGCACCAATCGTACCCTCTGTGTTATAGAATTCCAAATGACGCTGTAAAGCTTCCTTATAAGCTTCATCGTCATCCTTATAGATTTTTCTTACATTCTTTGCCATCGCGGCACAGAATGAAGGTGCCTGAAGACGTTCATAAGAGTTATTTGTTTCAGCAGCTAAATACCAATATAAGTGAGCCTGATTGACTTCCTTTTTAGTTAATAAACGTTCTGACATTATGCTTGCGCCCCTTTCTTACTATCTCTATAAATCATCAGTGCAGCGATACAGATACCGAATACCGCACATGCCATATTGCCGATACCTAAATACTTAACCGCAAAGAAACCGATGAAGTAATAAGGCAGCAATTCATTACGCCCAATAGACATGATAATAACCGCGAAACCAATAGCAGGCAGAATACCGCCGGCTACTGACAGACCCGTTGTGATAAAGGCAGGCAGATAGTTAAGCAATACTTGCACAGCGTCAGCACCAAACAGATTTACTGCGAACACAGGAATAAAACGAATAAAGAATGCGGTAATTGTAGGATAAACCATCGCACAGCGATAGATTCCCTTTTCATCACCCTTAGCGGCAAAATCATCAGCCTTATGTAACCAGATCAGGTTGCTTGTACGGCGGATCTGATCGACAAATGAACCAAGAATACCAAATGGAACCGCAATTGTAACTGCTGTATCAACATCTAAACCAAGCTGTAAAGCAACCGGAATCGAAATACAAGCTGCCAATGCACCATCACTCGGTACGTTGCCGCCGGTAAATACAACCCCTAAATATAATAGATTGATTGATGCGCCGATAATTAAACCATTCGCTACATCACCAAAAAGCAAACCATAAATAAAGCCTAAGAATACCGGTGCGCCCAATGTGCTGGATATACCATATCCGATTCTCGAAGTACCCAGAAAATAAAGGATACCGCTGATGACTGCAATCATGAATGTTGTCATAATTTCTTTCTCCTCTTTCTAATTTAGAATTTTACTTTTTCCATTACTTTGTCATATTCTGCAGATGGATCATCCGGTACCTGATGGAAATAAACCCGAACACCGGCATGCTGCATTTCGCTTAATTGATCCGCGTCACTCTTATCTAAAGTGATCGGTCCATAAACAATCTTACGTCCCGGCTGTGCGCCAAGTCCGCCAATCTGCAGTTCTTTGATTTCAAAACCCTCTTTGAAACAGCGGTAAGCATCAGGCACACTCTTAAACAATACTAAGACTTCACCCTCGCCAAACTGATTTTCTTTCCATTCTTTAATCGCATCATTAATGCTGTAAACCTGAACATCAACCCCTGGAGGCGCTGCCATGATATACACGCTGCGCATAAATTCATTTGATGCCAGTGAATCATCAATTACCACGATCTTATTGGAACGGGTAATTTTGATCCATTTGTTTACAACCTGTCCGTGGATCAAACGGAAATCAATACGAATAAGCTTAATGTTTGCCATATTTATTACCTTCCTTTCAGATATGAAAGCACATCTCTGCCGCTTTCTTTTAAGGTATTTAAACCTAATTCAATCAATTCCTTGCTTTCTAAATTATTCTTTTGTGAATCCATTTCCAATAACATTGCCAGATTAACACCGGTTACGATCTGTAAATCATAACGCTGAGTCAGCTGTGCCACAGTATTGCACGGTGTACCGCCAAATAAATCAACAAGACAAATAATCGACTGTCCCTTTAGCTCTTTTAGCTTTTCCTCGATTTGTTGCATGTAGATTTCAGGTTCAACACCCTGCAGCAGTGAAAACGCATAAACATTCTTTAGTTGTCCTCCAATCATTTCCGCGGATTTGATTAATTCCTCACCGAAGCGTCCATGTGTGCAAATCAGGAATACATGGTTACTCATTCAAACTTCTCCTTTCAAAGTTAACTTTCACCTATATACTAGCAAGAATCGTGGCAACTTAAAAAAGATGCGATATTTCCGCATCTTTTTCGACAATTTTCTTCTGTGTGTTATTCTGTGTCAAACAAATCCATAACATAACCTATTTCTGTGTCAGGCACACTGCATTTGAATTCTTCTTCTAAAATCATCATTCCCAGTTTAACCGCATGATACAGTGCCGGTTTAGCCGCAATCAGCTCATCAATCTTCTCATAATTAAGAATCTGGCCTTGAATGCAGCGCTCTGCCATGCTTCCCACATGCAGAATATAATTCACCAAAATACGGTTATAATCCTGAATATCAACCATCTTTTCAATCAGTTTAAAAGACTTTTGAATTACATCTTCAGTTTTATCCAGATCGAGGAAAGTCAATGATTCGGCAAGTACCGTATGCGTGATATAATTCGGTACTTCCTGGATATCAGATTTCGATCCCACCATTCGCTGTATAATCTGATTTATTTCATAAAGTCCATTTTCAAGGATCATTTTATCAGAAGGGATGTAAGGAACATTTTCCAGCAGCAGATCAACAGCGCCGACAATTGCTAGAATCGTCTTACCTTTCAGATCAATTTCTTTGAATGTCTCTTTGTTGCAGCAAAGCACTTCAATATCATATTCCTGAATTAAAGGAATCGCTGAGCGTAATAGATTGCCCAGTTTAATTGCCGCCCCTTCACCAGTCAGACATGTGCAGATAATCGCATAATTCTGCTGGATGCGGTTTTTCATCTCCAAAGAAAAGGAACGGCCGATATAAGGCAGCATATCCTTAAATTCTTTTGCTAATTCATCTAATGTATATTCAACCATCATCGTTTTGCGGGTGGCCTCAAGCACTAAAGGCGTAGAAACCATCTCCACCGTGGCAACCGGAATATTGGTTTTCTCAGTAATTAATTCACCAAAGGATAATAGAGAGCCCATATCAACCATCAGCAGGACGCCCTTGCCTTCATCAATTTCTTTAACCTTATCACTGACAACTTCTAAAAATTCCTGAACATTCTGTTTCAGCGGCATATCAAGCGCATGCGCGTGATGTGTACAGAGTAAGGTATTTGCTACATCAGCCATATTGCGGGCAACCCCATTGCCATGGGCAAGCACTAATAAACCGATATGACTTGATTCTGTCTTGCGTTCCTCTTCCATACTTAAAAATAAGGTAATGAAAATGATTTCCTGCTCCGGCAGTTCAATATCAAGTTCACTCTGTAATATCGTTCTGACCGTTTTGGCTGTTTGATATTCAAGCGGATGATCCATTGCCATTGTATATTGATTGGCGCTGAATGCTGAATGAGTTACATGATTCTCAACAATGGCAGACATATGCAGAGCCATCGCGGCATAAGCCTTCTTCGGTATACTGCGGTTAATGTGATGCTCAGCAATCTGCATGGCAATCTCGACAGAACGATAAATGCGCGGTGATACAATCTTATATAATTCTTCCTTCTGTGAGATGTCAGTATTTACCAGCTTATTCATCAGACGCGAGATATACTCCTCAATCTGCTTCTTAATCTCACGGCTGATCGTATCGGCAGAATAGCCTTCAATCTCATAACGGGAGAAGGATTTCTCAATCAGACCGTAGATATCCTCAAGATCACGGAAATCAAAGGATTCAAAATTAATTTCCTGATTATAAATGAAGAGATTACCAGCATGAGAATCGATGATTTCCATAATTTCCGGCTGTTTCTCTGATTTAAAGATACCAGCATAGGTTGAATCCGCAAGCAGCGATGAATTGATTTCAACACGGGCTAAATCACGAGCCTTATAATCGAGGAAAGCACGGGCACACAGCAGCCGGATATCCGCCTTCAGCTGACCGATATTGCCGGGACAGTCATAGCCCATCAAAGCCTTCATACCCTTTTTAGTTACTTGAATCGGTATTTTAAGCTGACTGTATTCCTGACGGAGAAATTTTTCAATCAGGTCATAGCGTTCTTTAATTGTACGCTCCTGAAGACTTGGAATTGTTATCGTCATCGGGATACGCCGCAGAAAGGTTTTCAGCAGGGCTGAGTCAGTATTTTCAGTGGTAGCGCCAAGAATCAGTACATTGGCCTTCGTATTCTTAGAATCACCCATGCGGCGGTACTCACCCTTATCAATCAGCATAAAAAGCATCTCCTGACCTTCCGGTGAAAGACGGTGGATCTCATCTAAAAACAGAATGCCGTTGTTGGCACGATGAATCAGGCCTTCCGAATCATGATCAGCACCCGTATAGGCACCCTTTACATAACCAAACAGCTGACCTAGCAGCAGCTGTGGATTATCTGCATATTCCGCACAGTTAAATACTACAAATTCAGCTTTTTCATTTAAAACACCCTGCTCCTTGGCAAAAGAATACATGATTTCCGCAAACATTGTCTTGCCGACACCCGTAGGGCCAATTAATAATGTATGCAGGCCAAAAGGCGGATAAATCATCGCGGCCTTTGCCTTTTTAATAATGGTTTTTAAACTGCCTTCACTGCCGATAATTAATTCAAAAGGATCACTGACATGCTGCTTATGTTCTTTAATCAACAGATTCAGATGATCAGTTTCAAACACTTCGTTTTTGCCATGAGTAAGCTTTTCAAATACTTCCGCGTCAAAATAATAAACGGGGCGGCCGATTACCTTAATTACCCGCTGTTCCAAAAATAAAGTATTCAGTTCTTTACTGACATTGGCACGATCCATAGCTAACTGATCTGCCAGCTGCGTTGCACTGAAACCCTCAAAGCCATTTTCAATATCCTTTAATGTGTATTTTTCACATGCTTTCTTAAGCATTTCACTAATTTTTGATTTACGAAGCAAAAAACTCACTCCTTCCTGCTTATCTGATAAATAGTACACCATAGAATCAAAATTGTAAACGTTATCAAGCTTCTGATCAAAGCCTTTGTTTAACATTATAACATAAAGCAATAAATGATTATAAAGATTAAAAAAAGCAGACTGACGCTGCCCCACATCTTTATTGCTTTGAATCTATCCTTATCATCATTCTCCCTGATTTGATGATAATACCCAGTTTCTAATATCAGTCTATAGCCTGAATGCAGACTTGTCAATGCACATTCAAAAAGAACAGCTAGTATTCAGCTGTTCTTGATTTTATTCTGATACAAATGTTTTGCGCACCTTCAGCCATTCAAATATAGCTTTAAGCTGCGGGTCCCAAAAATCCCAGTCATGTGCGCCTTTCCCCTCTACATAAGTCAGCTCAATCGGCAGCTGCTGTAATTTGTCAACAACCTTTTTGCTTGCTTGATAATACATGTCTTCACTCCCTGATGAAGCATATAAACGAGGGATTTTTTTGCCTTCATTAAGAAGATTCATTGCCATAGAGTAAAGATCGTGTTCTGATGGATTATAATATTGGCGATGATCACCAAAAACACAGCCGCTGATCTGCTTATACCATTCGCTGATACTTACAATGCTGCCAAGTTCATCTAAATCAAGAGCGCCGGAGATTGAAAATGCCGCTTCATACTGATCAGGATTTCTTAATGCAGCCGCAAAAGCACCAAAACCGCCCATTGAGATACCACCGATAAAATTATCTTCTCTGCGCTTCGATAATGGGAAAAGCGAGCTCATGATCGCTGGTAATTCTTTGGTATAATAATCATAATAATTGCCGTGATGAGGCAGATTGCAGTAAAAGCTATTGCCCACACTCGGCATCACAACAGCAACCTGATTTACTTTCGCATAATGCTCGATACGGCTGCCCCTGATAAACTTTGTATGATCACCGGCACCGGAATGCAGAAGCCAAACTACTTGATACTTTTCATTTTCCGCAGGATAGGTACATCTAGTTCCATATTCCATATTCGTAACATTCGGTAATGGAAGAATCAGGGAACAGCTTACATCCTGCATCAAGGTATCGGAATAAACATGAATTTGAAAAATTGCCATATGGTGCCTCCTATTCCACAAATTCTCGGTTCAGCTGAAGCCATTCGATAGCCTTGCGTAAATGAGAATCCCAATAATCCCAGTCATGCCTGCCATGTCCCATCACATAAGTCACATCAAAGCCCATTGCTTGCATTGATGCAATTACCCCTTGACCGACATGACGATACAAATCCTCTTCCCCGCAGCATGCGTAAAAACGCGGCTGAATCTTGCCTGATTCTTTTAAATCCTGAGCGATTACTTCCAGATCATGAATATGCGGATCATAATATTCATTATTTTCACCAAATAGTGATTGTTTGATTAATGTAAACCATCTTTCAGTATTTTTATTAGTTCCTGCCAGTTTTAGATCCAAGCCGCCAGCTAGTGATATCGCGGCAGCATATTGTTCAGGCCGCCGCAGTGCCAGCATAAAAGCCGTATAACCGCCTATGGAAGGCCCGGCAACAAAATTATGCTCCCGCTTTCTCGATAAGGGCAGCACCGCACCCAATTTAGCCGGCAGTTCTTCAGTAATAAAAGTGAAGAAATCGCCGTAATAAGGAATATTATGCCCGCAGCTATTTTCTAAACTCGGCATCACAACTGCTAATTGATGTTCCCTTGCATAAGTTTCAATCCGTGAGCTGCGCAGGCATTTTGTATAATCACCGGTTGCGGCATGCAGCAGCCATAAAGTCTGATATTTTTGATGATGATCTGGATAAGCAACGTGATCGCCATATTCCATATTCGTAATTGTCGGCAAAGGCAATATAACTGCTAAACTAACTTCCTTCATTAATACTTCTGAGTATAATTGTATTTCTAACAGAGCCATACCATCACCTTATTTAGACTTGCTTTTGAAGCAGCGGGTCATCCGCTTTGAAGCCCAGGAAGTAAGTAGCCGCTGTGGATGTTACAAAGCCGATAGCCAAAGCAATTATACCTTTAATGAAGTTACCCTCAGCTCCGCCGATAAACATTGAAACTAATAATAAATTAGCTGTCGGATACACTGAATAACACGTTACCTTAAAAATGCCCAATAAAGCACCGCCGACAAATCCGCCTAATACCATACCGATAAATGGGCGCTTATGTTTCATGCCGATGCCATATAAAATAGGCTCAGTCACACCGCCGACAATTGCTGTAATAAAATAACCAATACTTAAACTCTTTTCCTTTTTATTCTTAATTCTTAAGGAAGCACCTAATGCCATACCCCAAACTGCGGCACCGCATGCCATTGTACCCGGCAAAATCACTGAATCCTGACCCGTTGCGGAAATTACCATTATTAACGCTGCCATTAAAACATGATGCATACCGGTCATAACTAAAAATTGATGTGAAGCTCCCACTAAAGCAATGGCTAAGATTGCAAAGATGCCGCCAAATTCTGAAAGACCCATGATCGAATTGCTGATAAAAGTTCCCAAATAATAACCGATCGGAGCAATCGCGCATAAAGTGATTGGCAGCATAATAAACATTGTCAGCGTCGGTACTAAAACAACCCGTAATGTATCCGGCATATGTTTCGTTAGAAAACGTTCGACATAGGACATCAGCCATACAGAAATAATACTTGGCAGGATGGCGCTGCTATAATTCTGAATATTGGCTGGGATGCCATAGACTGTAAACGAAATTCCCTCATTCGCAATATTTATAAGCGTTGGATGCAGCAGGATAGCACCTAAAAACATCCCCATGATCGGACTGCAGTTAAACTTTTTAGCGGTGGCATAACCCGTAAAGATTGGGAAAAAGTAGAAGCCGGCATCACCTACTAATGTAAATAATGTATGTAAGTCATCGCCCTCCACAACCAGATTCAGCATTGTCGGTCCTAAGATGGTTAAGGCAACACGAAACATTGAAGCGGCAATAATAACCGGCAGCAAAGGAATCATACATGCTGATAATGTTTCAAAAAAGCGGCTGATTAAAGTAAGAGGTGTTATTTTCTGCTTTTCATCCTCTTGAAAAATCCCCTGAATTTCGGTGTTTAAATCGTTCATTTCACAAATTTCATCATAAGCCCTGCCAACATCCTGACCAATGACAATCTGATACTGCTCACCGGCCCACTGACTGCCGACGACACCACTCAAAGCAAGTATCGCTTCATTCTTTACTAACCCCTTATCCTTCACATTAATGCGTAATCGTGTAATACAATGAGTAAAAAAAGTAATGTTATCCATACCGCCAATCAGATCAACGATATTCTTCGCTAAATCCTCATACTTCTGTTTCTTTGTCATAATTTCCTCCTTGAATTTTATATATGCAAACAATAACATCGCGCGCTGATTTATTGATATTGCCTAAAAAGAAAACCCCAACATAAGTCATGACAGAAACATATGACATTATGCTGAGGTTAAGCCCGTTTACCGGTAACAATCCTCACGTACACATAATCGATTGATATGCATCATTAGATATAAGAGCTCTTCCTCATCAAAAGTGAATCCACAATCCTGATGCAAATATTCATTAATTTTTAAAGCACATTGATAACAATCCGGAAAGCTGTCTTTCATGGATTGGTACAATTTATAATTTTCACTGGAAATGCTTTTACCCTGTTCACCGCGTTTTAATAAATACTGCAGATGAGAAACAAAACGGGAATAATTAAAATCATCTTCAGATATTTCAATATGGAATTTATTTTCAATCAAATGCTTAATATGAGCAATGATCGCCTTGTTACTTTGCTTCTTTTCAGAATTTCTGGCCATTGCAGCTGAATTGATCAGATGCAAAGCGATACTCGTTATTTCATCCCTCGGCAGTTGAATTTGAAACTTATGATTGATTAAATTCAACGTATAGACACCTATTGCATACTCTTTTTCATATAGTGATTTTACATCATAATAAATCGGCATATCGATACTCAACCCTTTTTGATATCGCTGAATCGCAAAGGCCAGATGATCAGCTAAGGTAAAGACAATACTGGAATTTAATAAATATTCTACTTTTGATCTCGCATAATCAATGACTTGGGCTGACAATTCTATCATTTCTGTTGGTATATTCTGAATCATTTGAATATAAATCGGATCAATGTCATAAAAGGTTCGCTGTATTTTTGCCATCGGCAGCTCATAAGGCGGCTTACAAAAGCCAATGCCTTTGCCAAAAACAACTACCTGAGCACCAGTGCTGTCCTGACAGACTGACACATTGTTATTGATATTTTTTATAACTTTCATCTGACATCTCACTTCCTTACTTTTCATCGCCTATTTTCATTTAATGTTGCCAAAAGTAATACAGGTAATAATTTTGCTTCATTAAGCTAATTCTAGCATAGTTCTTCTAAAAGAAAAACTCTTCAAACCATCCAAAAAACACCAAGTGTTTTTAAGGAGAAGCCTCGAAGAGTAACAAACCTTAAATCATACATATTCTATTTTTAAAACATTCCCTTATGCCTATTTTTATTCTAGTATGCGCTTTCATAAATGTCAAGAGGGAATTTTTATATGCTTTTTCATTACGATAGGTACCATTACCTCTAAATATAAAATGGAAAAGCAAAGTATTATATGATATAGTTTAGCTAACAAAATATGAAGGATGCTGATTTTGTTTTAAGGGGTGAGTAATTTGCTAGATATTCCAATGGCAGCTGATTTTAAAGACATTCAGCCTATCAATAAGGGCATGTCAAGCGATAAAAAATACTTTGTCACAGCTAAAAATGGCGAACATTTTTTATTACGGTTAGCTGAATATAGAGAATTCGATCGAAAAAAAGCTGAATATGAACTAATAAGAAAACTTTCCCAGTTGAATATTCCTATGCCGTCAGCTATTGACTTTGGTGTTTGCAATAATAATGCGAATGTATATACTTTGTTATCTTGGATTGACGGTGAAGAAGCTGAAATCACTATACCAAAGCTAGCAAAAGAAAAACAATATGAATTAGGGAAAGAATCAGGCAGGATATTACGAAAGATTCATTCTCTGAATTCTCCACAAAACATTTCTGATTGGGAGACACGATATTTTTCAACCATGGACGAAAGACTGGCAGCATTTCGCAGCGAAGGTATTAAGTTTGCTGGAAACGAGATTATTTTAGACTATATCGATACGAATAGGCATCTGCTTCAGAACCGACCACAGTGTTATCACCATGGTGATTATCATATGGGGAATTTAATTCTATCAAAAAGCGGACAGCTCTTTGTTATCGATTGGCATACTGTTGATTTTGAGAATTATGGTGATCCATGGTATGAGTTTAATCGAATCGGTATTGAATATCCTACTTTTGCATCAGGACAAATAGATGGTTATTTTGACAATAATGTACCTGAAGAATTTTGGAAACTCCTTGCTTTTTATCTTTCTGCCAGTGCAATTACTTCGATTGTGTGGTCTAAATATTTTGCGCCAGAGCGACTGACTTCGATTTTGGAATTGAATCAAAATGTCTTAAAATGGTTTAACAATATGACTAACACTAAACCAACATGGTATACCCCAATAAAATGATCAATTATGCAAGGCAGCAATTATGATTAAGTTTCACTCACTTATCTCAATAAGCAGTTAGTGAGATCATTCTCTAACTAACAGATTAATTAAAAATGATGCATACCCGTTAATTATAGGATAATGCATCATTTTTTTAATTTTATCATAAAGATTTATAGATTTTCAATATGCTTTACCATAACGCCAGCAAAAGCAATGACACCCTGATTTCACAAAGCCATTTTAACCAAATGAGCTTGATACGATCATGGTGTCAATCTTTTAAATTATTGAAAGGGGAAAATTCATATATTTTTAGTGAAAGCAATCATCACTTTGCAGTCACAATATATAATTAGAAGAAGAAAGCCGCTATAAACATACCAATTATGATACCGCCGACACAATTCTTACCTTTAATATAAAATGCAATACCGCCCAAAGCACCAGCAATACCGATAGGAATCGAATATTGAAGAGCACTTAACAGAAACAGCGGTGCCAAAAAGTTACTTAACTGATGACCGACACCCATCATAATCGCTGTACCGCCAGCCGTAACACCGCTTGGTATTAATTTACGAACACCCATGACAATTAAACCAATGACTAATCCAATGACGCCGCCAGTCAAAATGGCTAATGGGAAATTATAAATTAGGAAGCCCCAGCCCATACTGAATATCAAAGCACAGACGCCGCAGCCTACACCATGCATCATCGATCCGCCAATATCAATCAAACCTACCAATGGTCCTTCAAGAATTCGAGCAATCAAGAAACCGCCGCCAAAACCGACTGCTGCACCAAAATCACCATTTTCAATACCTAACTTCAGCATTTGACCGCCAGCAAAACCATTAAGATAACCAGTGCCGTCAACAATATAAGTATGAGTACCACCGACAACTGCCGCACAAATCAACATGCAAATCAAAATAAATGTCCAATCCTTCATTAAGAATTTATTCAATTTTTCAATCATGATTCAACCTCCTAACCGATCATGGCCACTGCCGCTGTAAATGCATCAATCAGCTGTGGAAAGAAGCCTCTAAAATATGCAATCAAGCCCCAAATAACGATCATCAACACGATAAAGATAATAGAAATCTTACTCTTTACGCCATTATTCTCAATCGTCTGACCTGTAATAATTCCTAAAATTAAACCAGGTGTCGCATTGCCGGTAACTAAGAATGCGATTGAACCTAAAGCAATACCCCAACAGCCAGTAATCTTACCATTATCTAAAGCCGCGATTAGGAAAAGAACCTGCATAACGATTATAAAATTGTTGATGGCTGGTGTGAAGATTTCCGTTAAGGTCGTTGATACATAAGCAGGTACAATACTTACCGAACTATTTAGAATTACTAAACCGATAATACCAACGATTGCACCTACGACAGCCATCTTGGCAGGATTTTGGATTGTTTCTTTTACATCCTTATTCTTTGTCAGCAAGACACCGGCACTGATATTAGGAATCACACGATGCAGGAAATCCTGATCAAAACAACCTGTTGCCAGACCGTTTGCCATACAATTTATATAGAAAGAAAAACCAAAGCTGAAATGTGATACTGGATCGCCCTGACACGCATTCATTTCACCAAGTGTTCTGAAAGCACCGGCCGCCTGTAATTCAGGCGCATAGTACATACGAGCCGCGCCAGCCCCTACACCAGCACCAGCCAAACCGCCGATAACGATGGACTTAATAATTAATTCAAACATGCTTCTACCTCCTTACAGTTCCATATATTGAACTTCAACACTAATTTTTAAACGAATTGTAACCTCTTCTTTAATTCTCGGCATAAAGATGAACAGGAAATGTTCCTTTGAAGTTGTAACCTTTTCCTCAAGAATCTGAACATTGGTTGGTTTTAAATAAATAATTGCACCATTTACCACTTCATATACACGTTTGCGCATATCTGTAAAAGCCTTAGAAATAGCATCTGCCCGTCCCTGCTTTGAACTGGCACTGACTTCAATATCAACCACTTTCTGTTTTAAATCATTACCGTCCTGTTCATTATTTTTCATACTTATCTTTCCATGCCTTAACAATCGTTTCACCCAGCTCTTCGCTGTCCATAAACGGGAAGCCAATCACCTGACAGCCTTCCTTAACACATTGAGCGCCAGCTGCCGGCGTCCGCTGATACTGCTTATATTTATAACCATATTTAGTAGCTGCCGTAACCGCCCCAGCACCGCCGCTGCCGCAGAAGCTCAAACCAAGATCCGCATTATTCTCATGCATGACATCGCCTAGCTTCATATCCGCCAGCATACCTGGAATTAAAATAGCGGTTCCGCCAGCTGCTTCAATTCCTTTCGCCGTTCGCTTTCCATCACCCATCCGATGACCAATTACAATTACTGGTTTATTTGACATGATCCATCCTCCTTTGATATCCCTGTCTGTAAATAAATTGCAAATAAAACTTTTTCTGCTTGATTCAGCAAAATACCATATTTCCTGCAGATTGGTGTCAGACATTCTTCAGCATAATCAAGGCTTCGCTTTGAAACTTGCCGATATACATCTTCATTAACTTCAATCTGCGCGCATTCATTTGTTTTAAACCTCAGCAGCATCACATTGATATGATTGCAAAGCGTCACCTGAAAATCATCAGGAATGATGATTTGATGAGCTTCAAGATAAGCATTGATGCTTTCAAAATCATCACTGACAGCTGCGATTTCTTCATGATTAAGCTTTAGAATATCCCTCAGTACACTGATATAATTCACTTTCTCCACCTCCAGATACCATGACTTTTTCCGGCACTATACATTGACTGACTTTCTGAAGGTTATAATAACAATCTTCTAATTCAAGATTTACTTCTTTTATGTCAAAGAAAGTGAAATCTGCTGATTTGCCGATTTTAATTTCCCCCAGCATATCCAGATGATATGTTTTGGCTGCCCGATAAGTAACGCAGTCTACTACATCCAAAAGATTCATACCCATTGCCATGCATTTACTCATTACTATTGCCAGTGAATAAGCCGGCCCATTAATATTTGACAGGCGGATATCCGTACTGATCAAATCTGGTGTAAAGCCTTTATGGAATGCCCTTGCTGCTACCGGATAACAGAAGCTGGCACTGCCGTGACCCACATCGAATAATACACCTCGATTTCTGGCTCTCACAAAGCTGCGTTTCGGTGTTCCATCTTTTTGAAAGAGAGATACTTCCTTGCCATGATAAGTATGCGTTATGACATCACCTGCTTCCAGAAACTCAACCAAGCCGCAGGGATCAGGCGGGAATGTGCCAACATGAACAGTTACCGGCAGACAGCGCTCTTTCGCAATAGACTTTGCCTTTTTCACTAACGCATATCCCTGATCGTTAGTAATCGTATTGCTGCAGGCAACCTTGATGCCTAAAAAGATATCGGGATAGCGGTCGAAGCATTCCAGATAATGGGCAGGATTTATTTTTTCAACATCCATGTCAGCCATATCTTTTGAAAAACCATGCTCACTATGACCGCTGAGCAGCGCATAATATTTTGTCTTGGCAGCCTTAGCTTCAGCCGCAAATTTATCAGCTTCATCCACCGCTGCCGAACCGCATTCAATCATCGCCGTCACACCCCGATAAACACCGAGCTTATCCACATCCATTACAGCCTCACGAAGCCGATTGTGCATGTGAATATCAATCATCCCGGCACTGACATAAAGTCCCTCTGCATCGATTACCTGGGCGTTTTCATCATTAATCACATCCTGGATATCGGTAATCAGACCATCTTCGCAAAGGATATCCTTCTTTACTTGGTGCAAATCATTATGTTTATCTACAAGAATACCATTTTTAATCAAAACTCTTTTCAAATTAAGACACCTCTTTTCCAATTTATGAAGATAAGTATTTTCACCCTTTTTCTCTAGTTTTATCAGGTGTTTCTTTATCTGATATCAGAATAGCATTGAATTTGTAAAATTAAAATAACAAAAACACCACATGATTAGTGCAATCAAATGGTGTTATTAAAGAATTCAAATTAAATAACGGAGAATCGCTATTGCTTCAATTGGGTCAATATAGACACCGAGCTTTTCTTCCATGACATGCAGAAACTTTACAATAATTTCATATTCCTTGGAATATGCTTTTTTCATTTCTTCATAATCAGAAGCACTGATGAAACGGCCATTAACCCAGCGCGGCACCGACATAACAATATGGGCGAGAATCCCTGAGAACCGATGGTAATCAACGACTTTGCCATGATTGGCCGAACATTCTGACATCATGATACAAGCCTCAACACATGTTTCCGCATAGAGTTCAGCTGAAAGTGAGGCTGGTTCACTCGCCGCAAAATTGAAATTGATTAAGCTTCCCAGACGGGCTGAAAATTCATTGACTTTGCTGCCAGGTACATATTGTGTAATCAGTGAATTCATTAAATCTGTGGCATCTGTTAATGAAGGCCGACTATGAGTTTTACCTTCAACAATAACCTCTTTTATCTTCAATATTTCCTGTTCACTGACAAAGGGACTAACCAAAACAACCGGTTTTTTAATATCATGAAGCGGTATTGTGGATAGAATCAGATCCGCATTATCCACTAAATCTGACTGCCTTTCTAAATCAAGAATTGGAATCATGCCTACAATATGAACTTCCGGCATATTGTTCATAATGCGGGCAGCCAACAGCTTGCTAGCTCCCCGTCCTGTATTGCACACCACCAGGATACGAGCTTCTGCTAATTGATGACTTTTCTCTAGGCTGCGGCAGAAATAAAGCGTTAAAAACCCGATTTCATCTTCATCCATCGATAAGCCATACACATCCTCAAAAGCCTTTGAAGCATGTTCAACCACACCGTAAAGCTCTCCATATTTAGCTTTTATTTGTGTCAGAATTGGATTTGTATTTGGTAAGTTCAGCTTATAGCGATTTAAAGTTAACTGAATATGAGTCAGAATGTCATTTTTCAGCTGATCATATTCAACAGCCAGTTCAGGATATACATGCTGCGCCTCTTTCAGCATTGCCTCTACTGCTTGTACCAGTTTACTGGTTTCTTCTTTGACAATCTTATCATCAACCCAATAGGTATAGTTCGCAATGATGAAAGTCAAAAATTCAATTTGTCCATCGTCAAGACACAGGCTGAATAGATTATTGATTTCCTGCGTCAGCCGTTCAATTTTTATATGATTCTCATCATTGAGTACATCAGCATAATAATTGTGATTCAACTGTAATGAATTACCATAAGAACAGCGTTTAATAAAAAAGGCAAGCCATATTTTCAGCCTAACATAATCATTAATCATTAAAACGAGGTCATCATTAATAAAATTAAGCAGCTGATCAATCTGCATCTTTTCCACATTGTTTAAAAAGGTGTCTTCACTTTCAAATAGCAGATACTGAATCTTTTTCTTATTAGCCTTTTCAATCAATGCATTGATTAACGATATAACATCGATTTCTTCACCTTTCAGATAGAAACCATGATTCTTTCTGCCAACAACCTGCAAGTGATAATCTGTGAGCTGTTCATTGACAGCCTTTAATTCATTCATGACGGTATTTTTTGATAGCTGCATCTTTTCAGCCAAAGCTTCTGCGGTAATTGGATTAGGCAGCAGTAAAAAGCAGAACAGCAGGACATGACTGCGGTCTTCGGCACGGTAAATGCTTAGGTTTTCAAGATTGATTTCCTTTTCTAATTGATTATATATATTTTGTTTTGCATCAATTCGCATTCCAAGACCTGGTACTTTAATAAAACTTACTCCCTCAAGAGTATTAACATAATCGCTGATTTCATTGATATCATTACGAATCGTGCGCAGTGATATGTTATATTTAGCAGCCAGAGCTTTGGCTGTAATCGGCTCTTTAGCTGCCTCTAAATCTTTTAGGATAAAGCTTTGCCGCTGATTCAGCATACTATCACCTCTTCCAATAGTATAACATTATAAGCTGATGATGAAATACTCAGCGATGATTTAAGATCAAATACCGTGTTAGTTTTATTCATTACCTTTTTCATTTACACAAATAAGTATTCCAACACGATCTAATATTTATCACTTTTTTTATTTTCTATGCTAGAATGAGAGTAAGATAAACATCAATAAGAAAAGAGTGATACAAATGCTGTTGCAAGCGATTCAAAATTACAGTTCATCTGTTATCGATTTTTATGGATTTGATTCATTCACATTTTGGTTTGGCATAGTGATTGTCATTATCATTCTTGTATGGCTGATAAGAAAAAGAAATAAGCACTCCTGAAATAAAATACGATTATTTATGATAATTCCAACATCATAAATACTATCACAATGATGATCATTGCTGCTGTAACTGTGATTATCCAACTCCACTTATTTCCTAAATTCATTGTCCAAGCATAAAGCCCTTTCCGCCTGACAAAAATATTCAAGTCTTCATGATTGCAGTATATCCGTCCTATCATTAATTGTTCTACTTCTTCCTGAGAATATTTCCTTTTCATAATTTAACCTCACTCTAAATGAGTCAACATCTATGTAACTAGTTTATCAAATTCAAAGCATAGCTACAACGTTATACTAAAAATTATCCATGCTTACACAAAAGCAGGAAACAGGATTCGTATATGGAATCTTCATGTTAAGAAAGGAGGCAAATTTATGGATAAGAAAACTGTCATTAAGTATGTACTTATATTTATCGCAGGTTTATTGGTTGGCTTTTTTATTCTTTAACTTTTTAATATTCGTTAATATGCGAAGAAAAAAATGGCTTTGTCCAAGCTTAGATTCAGCTTTCTCAGAATAAGCCAATAGCCAAAAATCAAATCCAGTAATAAATGCTTCCAGAAAAAAGAACGCTTTTTCAGCGTTCCTTAACAGGCAACATTTCTCTATAAGTTATTGCTTTAAGTTTTGTAAGATTAATGTTTTCTAATGCATATAATTGATCATCTTTTAATACTAAATCAGTATTATCATTAACTGAAACTTCTTCATCATTATCAACATAATACAGATTATCCTTATCTAAGTTTAAATAAGCTAGTAATTCGTTGTTGCTGAGAATATGGCCTGTTTCTAAATCAATATGAATAATTTCATAATTTGCCGGTCTTAAGCCAGCTTCAAATAGAAACCACTGATCCCTAATCACCAATGAAAGAATATTTTTGTTCAAATATGCAGAGATATCCATGAAATAGCCTTTTCTTAATGTATCTCCCTCATATTGAAGTCCGTTTACATATTTATCATAGCGTTCTGCCATTTGCTGATTAAATTGATTAATTTCGTCACTGTCTAAGTTGATTTGAACTTTATCAAGCTGATATGAGAAATCCCATCGATCATTAATTTCTCGTTGAAAATCAGTAACTGAAATATCGATTGTTTCAATTGTAACCAATTCATCTATACTATACTTTAATTCTTCTGATTCTTCTGGTTCTACAGGCTTTTCCGGCTGTTCAACAATCGAAGGTTCTTCCGGTTCCTCGGCTTTTGGCGGTGTTTGGACACATCCTGCTATCATTGTCATCCATAAGAAACTTGCTAGTATTTTTTTCATATCCTCTATCCTCATTACTATAAATATACGAGATTTATTAAATTATTTCTTCTTAAAATTTGAATTTTTTCATAATAAATTAAAAAAGCCTTATTTATAAGGCTTTAATTGATATATGGCAGGGGTGGAGAGGTGAACAGTATTTATATTTTACTGCCATTTTACCTATTTTTTTATTAATTTATTCCACATTTTCCATATTATTTAATTTTTTTTATTCATATTTTATGCATGGCTTTGTTAATCATTCATAACAATTACATCACCGAATAAATCGGTTAATAAATCTGCTTGGTTATAAGTATAGCCAATGCTGAATTGACTCTCATATATCGGTTCTAAAGCTTCATAATCAGCTTCAGAAGTTGTCAATTCCAATATTTCAGGTTTAAAACAGTTTGACGAATACATGAAGCGCCTGCGGCCTTTTGTATATTCATCATCAATATGCTTCGTAACATACTTTAAAATATACTTACAACAAGCTTCCAAATTATCTATTTTCGTGACTGTTGAATAACCATGTTTATAAGTATTCCAATTATAAACCTGTTTACCCTTTTTAACAATCGGTTTTCCACCTAATCTATGCCCCAATGGATAAGTAGCTTTTTTAAGCATTTTTTCGCTTTCATCCTCTAAATAAATAAGACCATGGAAGTGATAAGCGCCATTTTCGTGTTTTTCATGGATAATCAAATATTTAAAATTCGGACAATTTTCCTTATTTCTCGTTTTAAAATGATTGAAAAAAGAAGATATCTTTTTAATACACTCTTGATAATTATAACGGTCTACCTTTTTATCATTGAATGTCAAAGTGATAAAATAATTCCATTCATTCGCTCTTGCAATATCATAAATCTTAGTTCTAGTCTTAACAATATTATCCATTGCTTTTTTCCTTAGATATTTTTCTCTATCCGCAGTATCGGAAGGAGTATAATTATAATCATCAATTAAAGGTAATTTTTCTTTTGTTTCCAATGTTTCTATATTTGTATCAATATACGTTTTTGATTTACTGCACATATAAGACCATAAGACATCGCCATAAATACGTCTACCTATCCGATCGGCTTCCTTTTCTTTAGCTAAAAAAGTAAAGGAATGTTCTGTTTCTTCCCAACCTGATTTCTTTTTATATGCAGTAAATTTTAATCTTTTAATTGATACGTCACCGTTAGGATAACGCTTCTCAACCGTATTAAAAGCATTGTATAACTGCGACGTATCGGAGACACTGTATCGCATGATAAACTTACCTTTCGTTTCTTTTTGGTTGACTTCGAGGGGTATAGTCAAGTATAGTACCCCTCTCGTTTGCTCATAATCTGCTCTATTATTAAGCAGATTATTAACTGCCTTGTACTGCCTAATAAGGCTCAAGGCTGTTTTTTGCTCACCGCCTTGCGACCTGCTCCGCTATGCTGCGCTGATCACAAGACTACAAGCAAAAATAGGATAATTGATTTTATGTCAGCCGTGCTGACGGCTGACAGATACGCAAAGAGATTGCAGACAGCCACAGAGACGCACACGCTTGTTGATTAGTACGTTCTACCTCTCCTTGTACCGTCAAGCGGTGCAAGGCTCTGCCGAGGGCCCTGACAGGGGTCATTATTTGCCTATACCGCTATCTGCTTTATACTGCTTTTCTGCTTCGCCCGGCAGGCGATTGACAGAATGTGATACGGACAGCTAGTCTTTTTTATAGGAATGGCCGCTGACGCTCTCGGGGGCTTGTCAGGTGCGTTTGTATCATAAGCGCCTACAAAGAGTGATAGACCCTTATTAAAAGCAGCTGAGGGCGATTGTGTGGCTGAGGGGGAAAGAAAAGAGGTGCTAAACCTCTTTATCCTTAATTTTGATAATCATATCGCGAAGTTCGTCAGCTTCAATTTCATAAGAACGCATAACCGATAAAGAAATCAAATTATCTTCATCATACTTATCTCGATAATTGTCATTTCTTTCTTTTTCTTTTTCATACATAAGGAGCGTGTAATGATATGCTCTCGTTAAAATCGTTAATTTATCCATTTTTTTCTCCTCTCAAGAAATCTCCCATTAAAATTTTGTCTATGATTGCTTCAACATGTTGCAAAATAACCATGTTTTCTATTGCCTGTTCAACTGGTTGAGGAACTTCAAGACGTTCATCAATCTGCTGCTTTAATTCTAATAATAAAGTAACTACGATAATACGCTCATTATCGGTTAGGTTAATTAGCATTTTCTTTACCTATCCCTTTATAATTTTCAGCAATGATAATTAACTCATGCAATTCATTGTAATCATCGTTTAATCTTTCTAAATTTGTTATGATAATTTCATCATCTTTACCATGTACTTCTTTATACCCTTTATTTCTTTTTTCATTATAAGCAATTATATTGATCGTCGAACTCAATGCTCTTTTTAAATACTTAATTAATGTCTTTATTTCTACTTCTTTTCCTAACAATTTTGTTGTCATATTCTTTCCTCAGGGGATTGCCCTTTTTTAACTAATTTAGTAAAATGAGGGCGGCGGTTGACCGCCCGTGTGGGATACTGCTATTCTTTAATTCGGTTTAGAAACGCTTGAAGGCTCTCAATTCTACAAGCATCTAAACCTTTTTCTTTGCAGTATTCTTTATATTCTGAAAACATTATTTTCACCTCCTTTACCTTACACCTATATTATAAATCAATTTGAGTTATATGTCAACATCATATTGAGTTATTTTTAATTAAATATGAATTATTTTTTGCTGAAGCAATGACATAATTTGATATATTTATAAATAGTATTGATTTATTTAAAATTAAACCTTATAATAAAATCAAGAGGTGATACCATGAGTAAATCAAAAAAGATTAAATACTTACTAGATTGTAAGAATATCAAAAGTAAAGATTATGCAAAAAAATTAGGTTTAACAAGGCCACAAGCGCTAAACACTAAATATATAAGAGAGTCATTCAGCAGCAATGATTTAATAAAATTAGCTGATATAACGCATACAAAACTAGTTTTCTATGACTATCTTAATGATAGAATAATAATCGAATTCGATAATGATGATTTAAGCGATTAACAATCGCTTTTTTTATCGCTCATACATATTCAGCAACATAATTGAGAGACACACATATCCCGGCTGAAGATATGTAGGATTGTCTAAGATATAAACTATACAGCAGATACAATAACGGCCAGTAAGACCCATTAATGTATTTTCACGTATAACTAGGATATCATTGACCTTATAATTTCGGTCATTAAACCTTATTTCAAAACGCTTAGCTCCATTAATTATTTCCTGATAATATTCGGGATAACATTTTATTTCATGTGTTTTCATGACAACACCAAGTTCCTTTCTAACTTTTCAGAGTAACATTCAATATCGCGCGTTTGCATCGTCTGAACACAATACAAATAAATGACACACCTAATATGAGCAACACTGCTTCAAATGGATATGAATAAACAAGTATAAAAATCATTTCTACCATTTATTATTTTCCTTTCTTTTTCAATCCGTTAATAATGCTTAATATTAAAACCCTGCAATAAAAGAAATAAAATTGATATGAATATTGCATTACCCATTAAATTCAATTCATTAAATCTAAGAATTATTTCTTTCATACTGTTTTTTTTCTTTCTTTTTTAAAATTAGATAATCATTAATGAATAGTATAGCTATATAAGAAAGACGAACAAAAAAAAGTAAAAAAACAATTGTAATACACAAAAACGAAATTAAAAAAAATAAATCCAATAATGTAACCATTTATAAATCCCTTTCTAGCTTTTAGAAAAAAAGCTGCCGTCAATCTTAATTTCTTCATTTCTTGGAATAAAGCCTGATTTTTTATATCGTTCTATCTTTTGATACGTATCATAACAATTGCGCAATTCATCACTATGAACAAAGAAATAAGTCTTATCATATCGAATAAATTTCTGCTTTTCCATGTCATAAAAATCAGGTCTTGAGCGTCTCACAATCGTTAAGCAATTGAATAAAGTCTTAGGCACATAAACATAACTCACCTGCTCACGCAGCTCTTTTGTAACTCTGCTAAATACTTGAGCAGTACCAGCGATTAAAGAACGCTGCTTGCGCTGCTGACAAAGTTCGGCTAATAATTCGTAAGGTACATTACCACTATCCTTGCAAGACAACTCCGTTTGTATTTCATCAAGCACCTTAATCACACCGTATTTGCCATTATTCACATTCAAAATATCCTTGATACCCTTTATATCACCGTCTTTAAATGATAGGTTTAAATTAGCGTGTATCTTTGCTTTGGGATACTTATTTTTCATACGCTTCAGATACTCACACATTGCAATCGTCTTACCAGAACCTTGAGGACCACAAAATAAAATGATACCTGTTTCTTTGAATTCGTACGGATCCCGCGTCAGCATATCCTTTACTAAACGCTGCGGAAAATCAACAAACAAACGTTTTGCAAAAGAACGCTTTTTAACAACAGGAATATAATCAGGTTCAACTCTAATAATCGGATATTTCTTTATCTTCACTTCGTAATAATATTTGCCCATTACAACAATGAACATATACAATCCCAATAAAGCGAAAGGTGATAAAACAATACCAAATAAAATTAAAAAGAATTTACCTATACTACCAAATATATTAAACACAGAAAACCTCCTTCCCTCGAGGCGCTGTTCGGCTCAGCCGAACAAGCGCTCAACTTCGCTGCTAGAACGGTAACCATGATACAATCCAACCAAAAACAGAAGCGACAAGCTGAAAGTTATCGACCACGATTTTAAGCGTTAAAAGCATTGCCAGTGAACCCATAGGCAGAAAGTAACCAAGATACTGAAACAGAGCATTAGCACCCTCAACAAAGCCCGTAGGAAGCACAAAATCAATCACAGGCAATAAATCTAAAATGAGCGATAAGATACCAAGCAATAAATTAGCCAATAATTCAAATATCATTTATCACTCACCTCACTTTTTACGTGCCTTATGCATGGCATTCGATATCTTATAAGGAACACGCAACAGATATAAAGACCAAGCACTAAATGAAATAATGGCATGGAATAATGTTCGGTGTTGGTCGAAGAATTGAAAATCAAACAGTTCGAACTCTCCACTACCTAACCAACTAGGCAGCTGCATGATATAACTAGGAGCGCCACTGCTTGTAGGTGAAGAACCTGAACCAGTCATCATAGATACAACTGATGAAGTAATCATGCCTACTTGACCGACAACGGGAAGTTTCTGATTTACCGTTTCATTCATTGATGTTAATTTATCACTCATAAAATTATCAGACGGTATAAAGAGCATTTTAATCAATCCTGTTAAGGCATCAATTAAGCTGCTAATGATATTACCCAATGCGTTAGCAATACCGCCAATGGCATCACCTAAGCCACCGATAGCGTCTCCCAAGCCTCGAAGCAATCCACCTATCAAATTACCCAGAAACTCAATCCAACTTGGCGTATCTTCGGGCCAATCACTATCAGAACCAGTAGCAGGTGGAATATCTGTATCAGTTGCAGGTTCTTCAGTACCGTCAGTAATTATATAAGTATTATTGATAATCGTATTATTTACTATTTGTATAGTGCCATGAGGTTGCCATGATGAAGTATCTTTATCATAACAAACACGATAATATTTTTTATCTGAAGGTCTTTCATCATCAGAACCATAAGTATCATCGTCAGTAATCACAGGCTTTGTTTTACCGTTTTCGTCAACATCACGACCAGCACCACCGCCACGAGTTACACCACCACCAAATTCATGACCTATTACAGAAGTTGAACTATCAGTAGTCGTACCATCAGGAAACGTATATATGCAAAAATAATCAGGATAATTAATAACAGGTTTTTCAGTATCTACAATTGTTCCATCGAATAATCGATAATAACCTTTAATAAAAAGAGTTCCTTTTACACCGTCTTCGCTTAAACTGCCACTAGCAGTAATTTTTTTATCATCATAACCAAAAACATTAGTATTAGGTTCAGATGAATTACTTTTTGAATATGTTGTGGCATGCATTTTATAATAAGAAATATTATATGAACGAGCATTAATTGAAACAGCAAAATCATCATCACCTGCATAAAATGTATAAGATAATAAATCAATACCCCAAGAATCTGAATAACTTAAAACAACAACATAATATTTATAACTTAAATCTTTATCGGAATAATGCTCAGTTAATACTTCCATAGAACGACTTATAACTTCTGAAATAGGTAATTCTCTAGCCCTATATGCTTTTATTTCCATTGATGTTTGAACAGCTGGACTAAGCATAGTAAGAAAAGCCAAACATAAGGCAACAAACCACACCGTAAACTTGCGAAAAAATCTCATATTCTATCACCTACCTTTCTTTATAAAAAAAGGAAACAGGCGAACCTGTTTCCAAGGCGTAAGCCTTAAACATAATAAATAAAATAACAGAAACTAAACTACATACCGATTAAAGCACCACGCAACCAACCGTAACCCTTACGCACGATAATCATCGTAACTGTAACTGGTAATACAGCACCAATACATGCCGTAAACATAGGTACTACTTGCGTTAAATCAATCTTATCAATCAAACCGGCAACTTGAGTGATAGGATCAGAGCCAACTACTTCGCCCTCCATTAAAATAATGGGTGCCAAAGCAGTCGCTAGAGTATTTAAAAGCAACTATGAAATCCTCCTTTCCTTTATATAAACAATGAACCGAAAAAGTTGTAAAAATGTTTGAATATGGATAGGACTAAGAAAACTATCAAGATAAATATAATTATCTGGAGGGTATTCTGAACAGCTACAACGTTTTCGTTCAATGCATATACCAATTCATATAAATCAACTAATTCCATACCATTTACTTAGCAGGGGTTTCAATTATCTCAAAATCACCTATTTTACCTTTTTGATTAAATTCAAGGTTAATAGTTTTACCGAGCAAACGGTCAGCCGTGCCAACAGTCACTTTTGAGAAGAAACGCTTGTTAGAAATGAATTGTGACAGAACTGTATGACCGTGTATATAATCTTCCTCAAATTCTGTAACCAAATGCAATTTAACGCCTTCAATCATTTCACCTGTTTCCTTGTTAGGAAATTTAATTTCTTGTAAACCTAAAATTTTATATTTCATGAGTTTTTTTCTCTCCTTTCCCTAATACTGTCAATAATAAAGCCAATAAATGAATTTAAAACAACAAATAATCCAAAAAGCAATAAAGCCAAAATAATTAAAATAAAAAGAATGACACAAGCATAAAGCAAAAAATAAGCGACTTCACTAGAAGATAAAAATTCACCAAATGTCATCACAATAAATTACTCCTTTGTTTTCGTTGAATGCTTTTTTATTAATCGTAAAAAGAGCCAACCTACAATAATCACAACATTTAATACTAATAAAAAAGAGTTAAGAGTCATTTCCTTTTTTTCCTTTCTTTAATTTGTCGCTGAAATCGTAATAATCGTTAAATAATGTTACTGGTATACTAGCTTTAGTAGGCAACTTATTTTCATCAAGTTCGTAATACTTTTGTATTCTCTTAATAATTTCAGCAGCCCTACTTTTACTAACACCTAATATATACTGCAAGTCTTTAATACGATAAAATTCAACCTCCAATATATCACCCCCATATTATCTATACATAGATAACTTATAATTAAATTATAGCCACATATGGATATTTGTCAACATAAAATTATCTATAAGTGGCTAATTTGTTAAATAATGTAAATTAAATAACTCTTTTATGGGTATAATGTTTACTATGGAGGTATTTAACTATATGGAAAATACAAAAATAGAATATTTAGTAAAAAAGAAAGGTAAATCAAGAAGAAATGCTTCAATAGAAATGAATATACCTTTATCAACGCTTAATCACATACTTGATAAAGATATAAAATCAACAACAGGTAAAAACTTATTAATTTTATCAAAATACTTAAATTTGAGCGTTGACGATTTGCTCAAAGAAAACGATGAAATAAACAAAAAAATAAAAGTAAATGAAATAAACAATTTACTAAACACATTCAATGATGAGCAACTAAATTCAATTAAAACGATGATAGAAGCCATTATAAAAATAAAAGAGAACTGAATAGTTCTCTTTTATTGAAAATCATCATTTAAAGCATTTAAAATATCGTCTTCAGCATTTTCAAACCAATGAGCATATGTTTTATGTAAAGTATCCACAGTATCACCTAAACGCTTAGCAATATCATAATCATACATTTTCTTACTAATTAAATAAGAAGCATGAGAATGACGTAAACAATGTATATGAATTACTGGCAATTCAAACAAACCTTTTTTATTAAGTTCTTCATTTAAAGATATAATAGAATTATGAAAATGACGGCGAAAAGTCTCAGGGGGCAAAGGATCGTAACAGCCAAAGACAAAACAATCATTTTTAAAACCGTACATACTAGATTGTTCATTTTTCCAATCAATCATAAGTTTTAGCAAAACTAAAGGCATTTTAATATAGCGATTAGAATTCTTAGTTTTTGGAGTAGTAATCTTATATCGAATTGAACCATCTGTTTTATGGTTAACGGTTTGATAGATATGAACTTTATTATTAATTAAATCAATATCACTCCACTTTAAGGCTAAAGCTTCACCTTTTCTACAACCCATGTAATATAAAAAATTAATTAAAACATAATATTCACGGCGAATGTTACAATTATTAATATAAAACTGAAATTGTTCAGGAGTCCAAAACATAATATCAGATTTTATAACATCCTTATGAGTTGGCAAATAAACACCTAAGAAGAGATTGCTATCTAAATAATTATTATCAACAGCATAATTAAAAATTTTTTTCATAGTATAAAATATTTTACTAGTATAATTACTAGAATATTTATTATCACATGAAGCTATAAAATCATTAACCATTTTTTTAGTAATCAAATTAATACGAATAGAACCAAATACAGAATTAATAACTTTAAGACATATTTTATCAGTAACCAACGTAGACTCTTTAATAATACGTTTCTTAACATTTAAATATTCTAACGAGAGCTCATCAAATGTAAAATAACTTTCTGAATATAATATAGCTGAAACATTTTTTAAAAATATTTCTTCAATCTTAGCAGCTTCTTTTTTTGACTTAGCACCCTTTGCTAATCGTTTGTATTGAATGTATTTTCCAGTACGAATATCTTTATACTTACCTCTATAATAATATTTATTATTACTCTTATAAACCGCCATAAAATGCCCCCTTTAAAAAAATTATAACACTAAAAAATTTATTTTGTATGCATATGAATATGCACGAAAAAGTGAAAACATAAAAAAAGCCTTATAAATAAGGCTTTATTGATATATGGCAGGGGTGGAGAGGATCGAACTCCCATCAGCGGTTTTGGAGACCGTTATACTACCATTGTACTACACCCCTAAGGTTTACTGCTTTAATACTTTATCATATTTTTTTATCGATGACAAGTAGTAACCGTGAATAACTTAAAAAGAAATTCAGCCATTTTTTAGTAATTGATGTTTAGAAATACGAATTCTGGAAATAATGACAGTGAAAGTAAAGCGCCATTCCCATTGAGCGTGATGACCTCAAGGCACTTTACTGACACTCCCTTTTACAATTTGTCAGAAAACAGTCACTTCGGTGGCTGTTTTCTGTTTCTGCCAGCTACAACAAGTTTGGATCCACTTGATCATGATCATTCCGCAATTTATAACCGCAATACGGACAACAATTAAACTCTCCAAAAAATGCACTTTCATTTGGCAGCTTCGCATCACATTTTGGACAGCGCCAAAATTCATAATAAACAATAGCTGAAGCAAGCATGAAAAGAAAACCGCCGGCAGCAAGAATATACAAACAGATCATACTATCCAGCTGATAGCCCAGCCAGCATGCCGCAGCAAATAATAGACAGCTGACAATTAATAATCGATACGACAACCGCCGCCATTCATAAACTGTTTTTTTCATATTTACCTCTTGGCTTTTTTTCACATAACTATCTATATATCTTATAAAGCAGCAGCTTCAATTGCTTCCCGCTCTCAGTAACAATTGGATCAAGACCGATCTGTTCACATTCAAAACGCTTTACTAATGCCAGACTTGCCATATTTCGCTCATCCACGGCGTAAATATAACCATTATATTTCTCTAAATCATTCAAAAAACTAATCATCGCGGATAATGCCTCATAGCCGTATCCCTGACGATGACAGCTCTGCTTTAGCCACAAACCGACCTCAGGGCTTGTCTCTTCAAGTCCAAATACCTCCATGCTGCCAAGAAATTCACCGCTCTTGCTTAAAATAAGCAGCTCCAGCATTCTGCCCTGATGCATCTCATTGACAAATTCATCCACCACTTGTTTGGCTGTGTCTATTGAAGAAAAGGGATCAGGATATTGAAGCCGAGCAATTTCTTCAGTAAACTCCTCCGCATAATTTTGAAGATATTGATAATCAAAAGGAACTATCTGCAGTCTTTCAGTTTCTAAATAAAAATTATCTGTTAACATATCCTACCCTCCTGTTAAGTCTATTATATCATTACTCCTACGATTCTAAAATATAGAAAAGCCCGATTAACGGGCTATTACTCAGGCAGGCATTCATTGATACAATTTAACGCATTCAAGGTGCGCGGAAAGCCGATGTGAATCAGGCATACAGTGATAGCTTCAATCATTAATTCTTTGCTGTTGCCGACCGCAGCATTCCCCTGTACATGACTTCTCAGCTGATTCTCACAGCCGCCCAGCGCCGCCAGCACACACAAGGTAATCAATTCCCTAGTTTTCACATCAAGCGCGCCGCGTGTATAAAAATCACCGAAACACATGGCTGATAAAGAATCCTGAATATGCATTTGATTCCTCGGCGCATTAGCCCGCAATTCATCAATTCGTTCACCAAAAATCCGTTTCTGCAAAGCCAAGCCCTTTTCAAATCGATCTGATTCATCACTTTGCCGCTGACTTGCAAGCGGCAGCTCAAAGCCTTCCGCCTTTAGTGTCTCATTGACCACATTCACAGCTTCCAGCGCCTTGGAGAAACCGATATACGGTGTGCATTGAATAATCACTTCCTGTATCTCCTCAGCCTTCAAGCCCGCATTTAAACCCGCATGCACATGCTCAGGCAGCTGATTCAGCGTCTGATTCGTACTCAGCACCGCCAATGCTATTATCTCACGCTGCTGATCATTAAGCAGGCTTCGGTTATAAATTTCACCATATGCAAATAATTCATAAAGATGTTCTAAATCATGATTTTCATCATGCATCAATCCAGCTTCACCATACAGACACTTAATCTTGTCAGCAGCAGCCCTCTCTCTGTCCATCATAACTATACCTTCATGCCCATCTCATAGGCTTCATGCATGACAGGCATCGGCTTGATCTCACCTTTTTTCCATGCGCCGACACCATAAATAACACCCTTTTCCACAGGTTCTACTAAACAATCCGTGAAACCGCGGAAGCCTTCAATCGTTCTTGTCATCAATGCCCGATCATTTTCTGCCGCGGCGAGAATGTAATAGAATTCCTTATGACTGATTTCCATATATCTTGCGCAGGCTCGGTCAATCAATGTTTTCATTTGCGCATTCATTGTATAAAAATAAACGGGAGTTGCCATTACCAGCACATCAGCCGCAATCATTTTCTCTAATATCATTGCCATATCATCAGTCTGCGGACAAGGTTTCCCAAACTCGGAGCATAAACCGCAGCCTGTACAATAATTTATCTTATAATCACTCAGACACAGCTTTTCAACTTGATTGCCGGCATCTAAAGCACCGCGCATAAATTCATCACATAACAAATCAGAATTGCCGCCTTTTCTCGGACTTGCCGATAGAATCAGTATATTTTTCATTTTTCACCCTCACTTATCTTAATTTTTTCTCTGCCTTCATCAAACCCTTTTCATATTTATCGATTTTCTGATTTAAACGATCCAATGAAAGCTGCATTTCCTTCATTCTTTCCTGAAGCTGATGACGCTGTTCAATCAATAATGCCTTGCGCGCGTCAATCGTTTCATCGCCCTTTTGAAACAAGGCTACATATTCAATCAATGCTTCGATCTGAACACCCGCCTTGCGCATACATTTCATTAACTCAATCCATGCGCATGAATTTTCATCATAATCCCGTATACCGCTTTTAGTTCTTGGTACCGGCGGAATTAAACCGATGCGTTCATAATACCGCAGGGTATCACTTGTAATATCATATTTCTTACTGACTTCCGCTATTGTCATGCCATCCCCTCCTGTTAAGCTCATGATAACACTTGGAGTACACTCCAAGTCAAGCCCTCTTTAATCTTTTTATCACTTATGTCAAAGATAAGGCACACAAATCTACTTGACATCCTATATAGTTAGCGATATCATTACTTAGTCGATTAATTATTAGTCGGTTAACTAAATGGAGGTTGTTCATGACACCACGTGACATTATACGCAAAATACATGCTTTCAATCGTCTGCATGGCTGTGAAGTAAGACGAATCATGGAAAGTGAAGGTTTATATTACGGGCAGCTGCCGATTCTTGAAATTGTTTCTGAGAAAGGAAAATGCACTCAGAAAGAAATTGTTGAGGAATTAAAGGTTTCGGCGCCAAGTGTCGCTGTCAGCGTCAAACGGCTGGTTAAGCATGGTTATCTGATCAAAAGCAATGATGAAAAGGATCAGCGGGCAACGCTGGTCAGCATCAGTGAAAAAGGTCAGTCTGTCACCAATGCCTGCCGCAAAAAATTTGATGAACTGGATGACCGCTTATTTGCTGATTTCAGTGAAACAGATAAGGAACAATTATCCGCGTTGATCGTAAAACTTAATCAACGACTTGAAAAGGAGGGACAACAATGATTAAAACATTGGCTAAATACCTTAAGGGGTATGAAAAATATGCGATAGCCTGCATATTCTGTGTTGTTATAGAGGCAGTGTTAGAAATAATGATTCCCTTTATGATGGCTAAAATCGTCGATATCGGCATTACCAACCGTGATTTGGATTATGTTATCAGGGTTGGCCTGCTGATGTTTGGGATGTCCCTGGTTTCGCTGCTTGCCGGAGCTGCCGGGTCTTATCTATCATCAAAGGCTGGCATGGGCTTTGGCTCACAGATCAGAAAGGCATTATTCGATAAAATTCAGGACTTTTCATTTTCCAATATTGATAAGTTCTCAACCGCTTCCCTGATTACCCGCGCTACCGCGGATACTAACAACGTGCAGAGAATGTTTCTGATGCTGAATAAGATGGCATTCAGAAGTCCGATCATGCTGGTTGTTGCTATTGCGATTGCGGCTACGATCAATTCCCAGTTAGTCTTTATCTTCCTGTTGATTGTACCGATTTTAGGCTTTGCATTATACTTCATTATTCATAAAGCATTCCCTTTATTTGAGGCAATGCTAAAAAAATATGATGGTCTGAACGCATCTGTTCAGGAAAACCTAACCAGTATTCGGGTTGTGAAAGCTTTTGTGCGTTCTAAATTTGAGAAAATGAAATTTAAAACCAGCAATGACGCTTTGATGGAAGCTTCGATCAAGGCTGAAAGCTTCATTATCTGGAACCTGCCAATCATGCAGTTTTCCACTTATTTATGTATTATACTGATTCTTTGGTTCGGCGGTGAAATGGTGATGAACCAAACGATGCTGACCGGTGAATTAATGAGTTTCATCACTTATGTTACGCAGATTCTCATGGCTTTGATGATGCTGAGCATGCTGTTTGTTAACTGTCTCATTTCCGGTGCTTCCGCTGAGCGTATCGTTGAAGTGCTTAACGAAGAAATCGATATCGTGAATTCCGCAAATGCCTATAAAGGCCCTTTATCAAGCGGAACCATTGAATTTAAAAATGTTTCTTTCAAATATAAAAAAGAAAGCGAGGACTATGTCCTGAAAAATATTAACCTGAGTATTCAATCAGGTGAAACCATTGGCATTATCGGCGGTACTGGTTCAAGTAAGACAACCTTTGTTCAACTGATTCCGCGTCTTTATGATGTCAGTGAAGGCAGTGTTTTAGTTGATAACCGTGATGTCAGAGAGATTGATGTGGTAACACTGCGTGATGCCGTAGGTATGGTATTGCAGAAAAATGTCTTATTCAGCGGTACTATTGAAGAAAATCTGCGCTGGGGCAATGAAAACGCGACGCTTGAAGAAATTAAAGAGGCTTGTGTTGCTGCCTGTGCTCATGATTTCATTATGGATTTCCCTGATGGTTATCAAACGCATCTCGATCAGGGCGGCACTAACGTATCTGGCGGTCAGAAGCAGCGTCTGTGTATTGCCAGAGCTTTGATTAAGAAACCAAAAATTATCATTCTTGATGATTCCACCAGCGCTGTCGATACCGCAACTGATGCGTCAATTCGCAAAGCCTTTAATGAGACACTGTCTGAAACAACGACGCTGATTATTGCACAGCGTATCTCTTCAGTACAAGACGCGGATCGGATCATTGTTCTCAATGACGGTATGATTGATGATATCGGTACTCATGATGAATTATTAAGCAGAAATGCGATTTATCAAGAAGTTTATAATTCACAGATGAAAGGAGTGATCAGCGAATGAAAGCAGCAGCTAAACCACAAAACGGCGGTAAAACATTGCTGAGAATCCTTTCTTACTTATCAAGAAATCGAGTTCAGCTAGTTCTTGTAGTCCTGTTGGTTATTCTTTCCAGCGGCGCACAGGTAGCCGGCAATTATTTTCTGAAGCCAATCATTAATGATTATATTATGCCAATGATCGGTGTCAGCAAGGCTGCCCGCAATTACAGCAGCTTTATCATGATGCTTTGTATGATGGCGATCATTTATATCGTCGGCATCTGTTCTTCTTATGCTTATAAATATTTAATGATGAAAATGAGCAATCGCGCATTAAATGAAATCCGTACTGATTTATTTAATAAAATGCAGGATCTGCCGGTTAAATATTATGACACTCATGCGCATGGTGAAATCATGTCCTGTTACACCAATGATGTTGATACGATCCGTGAATCGATGAGTGAAAGCTTTACAGCGGTTATTCAATCATTAACAACAGTTATCGGTACGTTTACCATGATGGTGGTTTTATCTCCGTCACTGACATGTATCATTGTAATTATGATGATTATCATGTTCCTGACAATCCGCACGATCGGCGGTAAATCAAGAATCTATTTCCGCCGTCAGCAGGCTGCAATCGGTAAGGTAAATGGTTATGTAGAAGAAATGTTTGAAGGTGTTAAGGTCGTTAAAGTATTTAATCATGAAAAGAAAATCTGTGATACATTTGATGACTTAAATAAACAGCTGCGTGATGAAGCGACGATTGCTAATACGCTGGCATCGATCATCATGCCGATCATGGGAAATCTTTCCTACATCACTTATGCCTTAATTGCCGGTGTCGGTGCGACACAAATCATCGGCGGTACCTTAGATGTCGGTTCATTAGCCAGCTTCCTTCAGTATTCCCGCAGCTTCTCACAGCCATTAGTCAATATGTCTCAGCAATTCAACAGTATTTTGGCAGCCTTAGCCGGTGCGGAGCGAATCTTTGCGTTGATTGATGAAAAACCGGAAGTCGATGACGGTATCGTTACGTTGGTGAATGTTGAAGAAGTAGACGGTCAGCTTGTGGAATGTGAACAGCGGACAAATCGCTGGGCATGGAAGCATCCGCATGGCAATGAATTTACCCTTGTTGAAATGAAGGGAGATGTACGCTTCCATGACGTTGTCTTCGGTTATGAAGAAAACCACACAGTTCTGAAAAATATTAATTTATTTGCGAAACCGGGTCAAAAAATCGCCTTTGTCGGTTCAACCGGTGCTGGTAAGACAACGATTACGAATCTGATCAACCGCTTCTATGATATTAATAAGGGAAGTATTACTTATGATGGTATCGATATCAAGCTGATTAAAAAAGATGATCTGCGTACTTCATTAGCTATGGTGCTTCAGGATACTCATTTGTTTACTGAAACAGTGATGGAAAATATTCGTTATGGTAATCTGAACGCAACAGATGAAGAAGTTATTGCCGCCGCGAAGCTGGCAAACGCAGATGGTTTTATCCGCCATCTGCCGCAGGGCTATCAGACAATTCTTACCGCTGACGGCAGCAATCTGTCACAAGGACAGCGGCAGCTGCTGGCAATTGCCAGAGCCGCGGTAGCAAATCCACCGGTATTGATTTTAGATGAAGCTACCTCCAGTATCGATACAAGAACAGAAGCCATCATTCAAGACGGCATGGATCGTCTGATGAAGGGACGAACTGTCTTTGTCATCGCCCACCGTCTGTCAACCGTGCGCAATGCGAATGCCATCATGGTTCTTGAGCATGGTGAAATCATTGAACGTGGTGACCACGAAGAGCTGCTTGCCCAAAAAGGCAAATATTATCAGCTTTGTACGGGTGCCGAAGAATTATCTTAGAAAATTGTAATATTACCCGGGAAATTAAAGAGTCTGATTAATACCATAAATGGTTGTCAATCAGACTCTTTTTCTAGTTATTATACTGAAATTAGCGGCACTTAACGGTACCATGTGACTTTCTTTGGATCATAGCGATCCTGTGATTCCTTTACTTCATCAGGATAACCGACGGCCACAGCCGCAATTGGGATATAACGCTCATCAATTGCATAATAGTCCCGGAAGTTTTTGATTCTTTCCGCTCTAGGACCAATCGCGCACCAGCATGTGCCAAGGTTTAGATGGACAGCTTCCAGCAGCATATTTTCAATTGCCGCCGCCGCATCAACATATAAATATTCATCTGGCTGTGAAGCTTCCCGATCCCCCATTACGATGATCGCGCAGGACGCGGTTTTCATCATTCCTGTATAGGGCTGAAGCTCAACCATCGAATTCAAAGCCTCACGGTTCTTCACTACTAAAAATCGCCATGATTGTGTATTGCGGGCCGTCGGCGCGCTCATAGCCGCCCTCAGCAAATCTTCAATTTTCGCCTCTTCGACTTCCTGATCCGTAAATTTTCTAATACTTCTGCGCTTAACAATTTCTTCCAGCATTGGGAACACTCCTTTCATTTTATATGCTTAACAGCTGGCCATAAATCCCTGCTCACCCTGGGCAGCGGCAGCCTCCGCTTCCTGAATGGACAGAAATACACGCTGATGCAGCTGATCGATATCGATCACAAACTGCCCTTCACAGCCGCCGTAGCTGTCAATACTAAAGGTCTGCTTATTCCCAACACATTCCAGATCCATGATCCTGCCTGAGAATAATACACCATTTATCAAATAATAAACACGCTGACCATTTTCGATCATTCGCTTCACCTCACTATAAGCATACACAAAGATCAATAGAAAAGCCATCAAAATGATGGCCGAATTAAAAGCGCACTCTGCGAGCTGCCCGCCATGAGCAAAATACACAAAGGGCATAGCATAATACAAAAGTCAAAATCACCGCTGGCAGCATTACTAGATCCGCAACCAGCAGCACTGCCTCAGCACAGATCAGCAAACCGCCTAATACAAACAATACACCGCTCCAACGCTGGGTAACCGACCATGCAGCCTCATTTTTTAAGCTCCAATGAGTACGCAGTCCATTGCCTGAATTCAGCTTTGATTTATGGAACATAAACCCAACCACTATCATCAGCAAACCAAACAGCAGACAGAGATAACGCGGCAGGCTGATTGGGGTTAAGCCCTGATTCACATAACCGATATAGGCAAGTACATAAAGCATTGTCAGATTAACCGCGATCAACGGCAATAAGGAACAAAGCCACGCCTTGCTGGCAGCTTCTGTATATTTCACGATGGCTAAACCGATGCCGCCCAAAAGCAGAGAAACCGCAAAAAATATCAGCAGTTCAAAGACTGAACCGATCCGATCCACAGCACCTAATAAATCAAAATGCATCGGTATCTGAGATGGAAATAATATAAATGCAAAGATAAAACCAATTAAAGGCAGTATCATTAATAAAATCAAAACATTTTTTCTAGTATTCATCCTATCAACTCCATATATCTAACATTATACTCAAATTCAAGGTAAAATGGCAGTATGATTTTCAAATTCATAATCTTTTGTAAATATTAAGAAACAAATTTAAAAGAATGCTTTATAATAATGACAATCGCTGACAGGAGATGAAGAAATGAAAAAAGTAAATATACGCACCGCACTACCTGAAGATACACCGCTGATTTATGATTTTATTATGAAGCTTGCGCAATATGAGAAAAAAGAAAAGGAAGTAAAAGCAACCCCTGAACTGTTATATGAAAGTCTTTTTGTCCGCCGTCAGGCAGAAGTATTGATGGCATTTGATGATGAACAGCCAGTTGGCTTTGCCCTTTATTTCCATAACTTTTCCACCTTTTTAGGGAAAGCCAACCTCTACCTTGAGGATTTATATGTTGACGAGGCTTACCGCCATCAAGGCATCGGCTCACAATTATTTAAAAGACTTGCGGAAATTGCTGTTGAGCGCAACTGTGAACGTTTGGATTGGTGGTGTCTTGACTGGAATGCTTCCGCTATTAAGTTTTATACGCAGAAGCTGCATGCTGAACCTATGCATGAATGGACAGTTTACCGGCTTTGTGATAAAGCCTTGATACAGCTTGCCAAGGAGCCGCTGCTTTGAAGAAAAAGCTGATGATCATCGGCATCATATTTTTGCTGATTGCTGCATATGCTTTATTTATCGAGGGTAAAATGTTGAAAATCTATACGTATGAATTAAATAAAACAGAAAAAAATCAGCCTTCTTTTAAGGTGATCCAGCTTTCTGATATCCATTTAAGCGACAGCTTCACATTGGATGATTTAGCAAGGCTGACAGCTAAGGTCAATGAACAAAAGCCTGATCTAGTTGTCTTTACCGGTGATCTGGTTGATCATTTCGCAAGCTTTGATTATTTAGATGAAATAGCACCAATCCTAGCAGACATCAACGCGCCCTTGGGCCGTTATGCGATTTGGGGCAATCATGATTATGGCGGCGGCGGTGTTCGTTACTATGAGCAGATTATGAATGATGCCGGTTTCACCCTGCTGCAAAACAGCGGTGAATTGATTCCCTTAAACGATCAGCACACACTCTGGCTCGCCGGTCTTGATGACGGCTTATTGGGTGATCCTGATTTAAGCTTGATTCCCGCGGCTGATGCTGATTACAATATTCTGCTGCTGCATGAACCAGATCTTGCCGATACTGGCTCAACAAAGGGTTATCAGCTCTTATTAAGCGGCCATTCGCACGGCGGTCAGATATCACTGCCCTTCTTTATTCCTTTTACACCGCCATTGGCAAGACACTATAAGCGGGGCTTTTATGATATGAATGATCAAACAGCCAAGCATTATGTCAATGCCGGCATCGGCACCACCAAGCTGCCGATCCGCTTTATGAATCCGCCGCAGATTGCTGTATTCACCATCTATCTTTAAATCAAATAAGGACTGAACTGCATAAGACAGTCCTTTTTCTTATTTACAATGTTTAACATTGACAATTATACACACCAGGAGTATATTTCTACATATGATAGTTAGTAAGCTAACTAATTAAGGAGGGGTTGAATGAAACTGCCTTTATATTTGACAGTGTTTAAAACACATAACGCATTAAAAAACTGTACCAGACCGAGAATGGCTGTCTATGGTCTGTCACCGGGTCAGCCTAAGATTCTGCGTTATTTATCAAAGCGGGATCATTGGATGCAGAAAGAACTGGCAAACGCCTGTGAAATCAGCGCCGCTACCGTCAGCAATCTTTTATCAAAGATGGAAGAAGCCGGATTGATTACCCGCAGTGAAGCTCAGGATGACCGCCGGGCTGGCAGTATCAGTATTACGGATGCCGGCCGTAAGGCAATTGAAGCGTGGAATGAGGAATGTTTTACGATTGAAGCACGCGGTCTTCAGGGATTCAGTGAGGAAGAAAAAGCGGCTTTTGCTGATTATTTAAGCCGTATGTATAAAAATTTGAGTGGTAAAGAAATAGAATAGGAGATCACAGTATGCTTAAAAAATTTTTTGTTTATTTTAAAGATTATAAAAAGCATTTAATCTTTGCGGCTGTCTGTGTCATGCTTGAAACCTTGTTTGAATTGATTATTCCGCTGATTATGGCAGATATCATCGACATCGGGGTGGCAAATCAAGACACACAGCTGATTTTAATTAAAGGTGCGCAAATGATATTCTGCGCGCTGATATCGCTGGCGCTGGGCATGGCCTATGCGCGGTTTGCGGCGACGGCCGGGCAAGGGTTTGGCAGTGAGCTAAGAAAAGCTGAATATCAGAAGGTGCAAAGCTTTTCCTTTGCAAATACCGATCATTTTTCTACCTCATCCTTAGTTACCCGTCTGACCAGTGATGTCAACGTCTTACAGACAGCCATCTCTTCCGGCATCCGGCCGATTGTCAGAGCACCGTTTATGCTGGTTACTGCCTTAGGCATGGCAATCATGATCAATAAAGATTTAGCTGTTGTCTTTATGGTTGCGCTGCCGGTATTGGGAACCATTCTTTTTCTTATCGTAAGGACATTAAGACCGCTTTATGGCAAAATGCAGAAAGCTGTTGATTTAGTCAACCGTGTCATTCAGGAGAATCTGATTGCCATCCGGGTCGTTAAATCCTATGTGCGCGGTACTTATGAAAAAGAAAAATTCGAAGAGGTTAATTTTAATCTGCAGACAACCTCCGAAAAAGCCTTCCATTTCGCGGTATTAAATATGCCTGCCTTCCAATTTGTCATGTATTCAACGATCGTTGCGATTCTATGGTTCGGCGGTCAGATGATTTTTGTCGGCAATATGAAGGTGGGTGAATTAACCGGCTTCTTAAGCTATGTACTGCAGATTTTAAATTCACTGATGATGATTTCCAATGTCTTTATGATGCTGACCCGTTCCATCGCTTCAGCGGCCCGTATCCAAGAGGTTTTTGAGGAAGTGCCAAGTATTCAAAGTGATGAAAGCAAACCGCTGACAGTTAAAGACGGCAATATTGACTTTGAACATGTCTATTTCAAATATAAAGAAGCGGCTCAGGAATATGTGCTTTCAGATATTAATCTTTCCATTAAAGCTGGGCAGACAGTCGGCATCATCGGCGGTACCGGTTCAGCAAAGACATCGCTGATTCAGCTGATTCCACGGCTATATGATGTTTCCAAGGGAGCTGTTTTAATTGATGGGGTGAATGTTAAAGAATATCCTATTAAACATCTGCGGGATGCCATCGGCGTCGTGCTTCAAAAGAATACGCTGTTCAGCGGTACGATCCGTGATAATCTGAAATGGGGCAATGAATCTGCGGATGATGAAGAATTAATGGCGGCATGCCGGATTGCCTGTGCCGATGAATTTATTAAGCGCATGCCAAAGGGATTGGATACTGATCTCGGTCAGGGCGGCGTCAATGTTTCCGGCGGTCAGAAACAGCGGCTTTGTATTGCCAGAGCGTTACTAAAGAAACCCAAGGTGCTGATCTTTGATGATTCCACAAGCGCTGTTGATACAGGTACCGAAGCCAAGATCCGTAATGCATTAAATCATGAGCTGAAGGATACAACGAAGATCATCATCGCGCAGCGAATTTCCTCTGTCCTGCATGCTGATCAGATCATTATTCTTGAAGGCGGTTATGTCAATGCTGTCGGTACTCATGAAGAGCTTTTAAAAACAAATCCGATTTATCAGGAAATCTATTCATCTCAAAAGGAAGGGGCTGAGTTATAATGGCAAGACAAATGAATTATAAACGGCCTAAGGATTTAAAACGTACAGTTACTAAATTAATGGCTTATCTCGGCAATCATAAATTCGCTATGTTTATTGTCGCCATCCTGGTCATTCTTTCTGCCGGGGTTAATCTGGCTGGTACCTACATGCTGAAACCAACGATCAATTCCTTTATTCTTACTAAAGATCTGATGGGTCTGATGAAGATGGTTGCTACGATGGGCGGCATCTATTTAGCCGGTGTTTTATGTACGCTTGGCTATACACAGCTGATGGTAAAAATGGCCCAGCAAATTATTAAAGAGATCCGCAGTGATCTGTTTGCAAAGACACAAAATCTGCCGCTTCGTTATTTTGACGCCCGTACCCACGGTGAACTTATGAGCCGGTTTACAAATGATATCGATGTTGTCGCGGATGCGCTGAATAATTCATTTACGGCGGTCATTAATAATTTTGTGATGATTACCGGTACTGTGATCATCATCGTTGTCTTAAACTGGCGTTTATCCATTGTCGTATTGATTGCAATGCTGCTGATGACCTTGTTTATTCAAACCAGCGGTAAAAAAAGCAAGCATTATTTCAATAAGCAGCAAAAATATATCGGCTCTCTGAATGGATTTATCGAAGAAATGGTGGAGGGTCAAAAAGTTGTAAAGGTATTTAATCATGAGGAAAAGGATTTTGAGGAATTTGTCAGACGCAATGAGCTGCTGCGTGAATCAGCCACCGAGGCACTGACTTATTCAGGTATCATGGTACCTGTCGTTGTCAGCATGTCCTATCTGAATTATGCGATATCAGCCATGATCGGCGGCTTTTTCTCAATTGCCGGCTTAATGGATCTCGGATCATTGGCGGCATATCTTGTCTATGTCAGACAGACGGCGATGCCAATCAATCAGTTTACCCAACAGATCAATTTTATTCTGGCGGCAATGTCCGGCGCGGAAAGAATCTTTGAAATGATGGATGAAGCTGAAGAAATCGATCAGGGTATTGTAACACTCGTTCGGGTCTGCAAAGATGAAAACGGTGTGATGCATGAATGTGATACTACTACCGGTCATTGGGCATGGCGGCATCCGCATTCTGACGGTTCGGCTGAACTTGTTGAATTGAAGGGTGATGTACGTTTTAAAGATGTTGTATTCAGTTATGATACAGGCCATGAAATCCTCCATGGCATCAATCTGTACGCCAAACCGGGTCAAAAGATCGCCTTTGTCGGCGCTACCGGTGCCGGTAAAACGACAATTACAAATCTGATCAACCGCTTCTATGAAGTAGACAGCGGCAGTATTACCTACGACGGCATTGATGTCAAATTGATTAAAAAAGATGATTTGCGCCGCTCTTTAGGCATGGTGCTTCAGGATACCCATTTATTTACCGGTACAATTGCCGACAACATTCGTTACGGCAACCTTTATGCCAGCGATGAGGATGTCATTAAGGCTGCCAAACTGGCTAATGCCGATTCCTTTATCCGGCGTCTGCCTGACGGCTATCAAACAATGCTGCACAGCGACGGCGCGAATCTTTCACAAGGTCAGCGTCAGCTGCTAGCGATTGCGAGAGCCGCTATTGCCGACCCGCCGGTACTGATTCTTGATGAAGCTACCAGCTCCATCGATACAAGAACCGAGAAGCTGATTGAAAAAGGCATGGATTCCTTGATGGAAGGCCGCACCGTCTTTGTCATCGCCCACCGCTTATCAACCGTCCGTAACTCAAAAGCAATCATGGTCCTTGATCAAGGCCGTATTATTGAACGCGGCAGTCATGATGAACTGATTGCACAGGAAGGCACTTACTATAAGCTGTACACCGGTCAGTTTGAATTATCATAAGTCGTTTCCCCTCTCTCATTCTCCTGATGTTTATGAAATATTATCAAAAATAGACTAAAATATTTTCGTAAAATAAGGTATAATAGATAAGTATAGAAATTTGAAGGGGGATACTCATGCGCAGCTCCAAAGCCGAAATTGAAAAAAGACGTGAAAATATCATCACTTATCTGCTGGAAAATGGTGAATCTAACATTGAAGACATTGCCAGCTATCTTTCTATTTCAACCTTAACGGTACGCAGAGATATCGAAGAATTCAAGGCGAATCAAATTATTGGTCAAAAAAACGGCAATCTGAAGCTGAATGATGATTTTAAGCTTAAATTAAAACAAAATAAATATTCGCGTGAACGCAAAGCCATTCAAAAAGAAGCGGCCAAGCATGTTGAAGAAAATGATGTATTGTTTATAAATACCAGCTATACAGCATTAGGTACCGTAAAATATATCAAGGATATACATTGTACCATCATTACGAATAACACCAACATTGTCAACATTGAACGCGATAAGTCCATTGTAGCCCTGCTTACCGGCGGTGAAATCCGTGAACCTCGAAGCTCAATTGTCGGTGAAATTGCCTATAATACGATCTCACAGATCAAAGCTAATAAATGTATCATCGGTGTTGACGGTATCAGTCTTGAAAGCGGATTGAGCTCATCCATTCTGCATGAAGCCAGCATCACCGAATTGATGCTTAAATGCTGTACAGGTGAATGCTTTGTCGTTGCCAGCAGTGAGCGGATCAATAAAACTGACCGTTTCTTCTGCGGCAGCTTGGATTTGGTGGATACAATCATCACTGATAATAAGGTCGATATGCTGGCTGTTTATGAATTCAGACGCCGCGGTATCGAGGTCATCATCGTTAACCCAGATAAAGCATAATAAAAACCTGCCAAACGGCAGGTTTTTATTTCATCGCTGTGCGAGCAAGTGCACAGTTGAAAGGGATGAATTATAGAATTGACGCATTCTTTAGTTTCTCAGTAATTTCCGCTTCTGAGAGAACATTCTGCAGTCCGATAATCTGTGTCTTGCCGCCTTGATTAAATGATCCTTCAAAGGACAGCGGACAGAGGATGACATCATAATTAGCCGCTGATGAAATAGCGTCTCCGACACTAGTATGATCAATTTGCGCCTCAACCTGATGCTTTTTAAAAATAGCTTCTACCTTCATTTTAATCAGCATGCTTGAACCCATGCCATTGCCGCAGGCAACCATAACCTTTAACATAATTTAATTCTCCTTTATGTGATTGTAATAAACTGCTTTATGCTTACGATAGTAAAGCTGATTCAAGGCCAATAAAGCGATGATAGCGATAATTGCACCGCCATATGGCCCCACAAAATGAATCACAACCATTAAACCAGCGAAGAAGGTGTTGTTGTCGAAGAAAGCCGGCCAAGCAGAAAGTGAATAACCGCCGACACCTTTCACAAACATAATCATCACAAATGAAATCAGCACTTGGAATAATCCGTTCAGTATTGAACACAGGATAGCCGCATTTTTACCGCCGCGTTTGTTGGCATAGATCGCAATGGTCGCGTTATCAAAAAACAACGGTACGAAGCCCGGCACCAAAAACAGCGGTGATTTGAAGATCAACAGACCGGCAATCGCGATAATCTGACCGAAAAAGCCGAAAATGAAGCCAATTAACGGAACATTAGGATGTGCATAATTGAATGCTACCGCGCAGTCAACAGCCGGCATAGAGCCTTTAATCAGCTTTTGTGAGATACCCTCAAAGGCTTTCATCAGTTCTGCCACAAACATTCTGACACCGGCTAACAAAATATACATATATACTGAGAAATAGATACATTTCGTAATAATATAGACGATGAATAAGGTTGTAGCGGTAAACGTAGAATCAATTTCGCGCATCGCCGGTTCCCCAATTACCAGCATCAGACCGCCAAAGAAAATGGTCATTAGAATCGCTGTTGATACAACATTATCCTTAAAGATTGATAAGAAGCCAGGCAATTGGATGTTTTCAACACTATCCTCAGGTTTGCCGAAGAAGCCAGCAATTTTATCTGTGAACCAGATGCCCAGCATCTCCTGATGACCGATTGCGAAGCCCGCTCCGCCAGTCAGATTCTGAGTCGCTTCAACAGTAATATTAGAACCGACCGCAGCCCAGACACCACACAGTGCGCCGAATAAAATGGTGAATCCCATATTGCGGGCAGCCGGGCATACTAAATAGACAAGCCACATCATCAATGTTGTATAGCCCTGCAGCGTATGACCGGTTACATATAATGTACGGCAGCGCGTCCATTTATTAAGGATAACTAAAATGAAGTTGACAGCGATTGAAACGGCAAAAGCAAACATCGTCCAGACGACCGCCCCTTCAATGGAAAATAAACCCGTATCCACATACATCTGTCCCATCAGGAAATACGTGTCGACAACCGCCGCTTCCATTTGAAACTTTGTACCCAAAGCATCAATGATCGGCTTAAATGTACTGGTCAGACCGCCGGAACCGATGGTCAGGATAAAGAAACCAACAGCCGTTTTAATAAAACCGGCCAGCGCTTCATGAAACGGCTTCTTCATCGCAAGCAGACCGATAAATACCATGATGCCAATAAAGTATGCAGGCTGAGTAAGAATGTTGCTCGACAGCATTTGTAAGAATGTAAACATAGCTTCTACCTCCTTTTGTTTGAACTATTTGTTTATGGCTTCAGTATAGCGCTTACATCAGGCATCGTCAATCATTTTATGATAATTTTATCATATAAATTATGAATTAATCATAAAATTTCCAATATTTACCTCTTTTTATCGTATGATTTGCCATTTTATTATAATTTTGACTGTATTTTATCTTAAACATATTGAAAATATTTCATGTATGTGCTTATAATGAGACTAGTTAATCAACTATAAAGGAGGTTTATATTTATGAAAGATGTTTATGCAGGCAATCTGACTTCACCTGAATTCGCAAGGGCAGTTAAGGAATGCAAAGCTGTTATTCTGCCTATTGGCTCATGTGAACAGCATGGTCATCATATGCCGTTGGATACCGATAATCTAATTGGCAGCTATTTGGCTATGGAGACAGCCAAGCGCTGTCACTGTCTGGTGATGCCGGCCATCAATTACGGACAGGTATGGTCAGCCAGAAAATTTCCCGGCACGATTGCCCTCAGCACTAATACATTAATCAGCATTATTAAGGAAGTTGTCATATCTCTGCAGTCTCATCATGTCAAAAACATTATCTTATTAGCCGGACATAATGGTAATTCAAACGCGTTAAAAGAAGCCGCCCGGCAGCTGCTTGATGAATATCAATGGGAGAATGTGTGGTATCTTTGTGCTGAAATTGATTCATCCTTAATGAAACTCATGGAAACGCCAATTCCCTGCGGCTGTGTTCATGCCGGCGAGATGGAAACTTCAATGCTTTTAGCCATCCGCCCTGATTTAGTTCATATGGAAAGGGCAACCGCTGAATTTCCTACGCTGCCTCAGGATGCGAAGTATCGGCCGGTAAGTTGGGAGCATTATATTGAAAGCGGCTCTTTTGGTGACGGCGGCAAAGCAACCGCTGAGAAAGGTAAGGCATTGCTTGAATCGTCGATTCAAAGCGCTGTGCGGCTGATTAATGAAATCATTCCCGACTGATCAAATCAAGCTGGCTGTTTTTGATATTGATGATACACTGCTTCCCCGCGGCCGCTTTGCACTTTCATCACCTACTAAAAAAGCGATTCATCAGCTTCATGAAAATGGCATTATCACCATTCCAGCCACAGGCCGAGGCAGTTATAATACTCCTGCACAAATCATTGATGTGCTTAAACCGCCCTTTCTCATAACCATCAATGGTCATATCATATTAAAACAAAATGAGATTATCAAATCGGCGCCCATAGACCGTCAGGTTATCAGTGAACTATACGCTTTCTGTTTCAGCCATCATCTATCACTGATATATAAGACAAGGGATAGCTATCTGCATGTTTTAGATGCAAATATTGATAAGTCAGCCAAACAGGAACGGACATCCAAAGACATCTACGGCTGTTTTCTTATTCCACCGCCAAATTTTCCCATTTCCTTGCTTGCGAAGCAATTCCCATCATTAGTTTTTACTAAGGGAGGCGATGGATATGATGTCTATGGCTGTGACGCGGACAAATCATTTGGCATCGAATTAGTTTTAAAGCAATTGAATCTCAATTGGGAAAATGTACTGTGCTTTGGTGATGCGGAAAATGATCTTACTATGATTCAAAAGGCTGGCTTGGGCGTTGCGATGGGAAATGCCTGCGGCAGCTTAAAGGCGGCTGCGGATGTGGTTTGCGGAAATGCTGAAGATGATGGAATTGCTGATTTCCTGAATCAGCTGTTCAGCCATTAAATTAAGAATATAGGATAGAAAAAAAATCGTGCTGCCACGATTCTCTCATTAATTCTTATAAGCCACCGCCCGCTTAGGCCATGACGTATCCTTTAATAAAATATGGCAAACCCAATCATATCCGCTTTTTGCTAATTCAGCAAGGCTTTGGCCGCACTTACCCCAACCCCCGTTGGATAAAAACAGCTTTCTTAATGGCCGCTGACAATTCGCTGAAATAACTCTGTTGGCTTGATTCAAGATTTTGATACATACAAAAAATCATTCACTAAGAATATCCACCGCCAAAGGTAGAATATTCACTTTCTGAAAAAGCGTCAGCATAATGCCGATTCTGCAAGCTTTATGTAAATAGGTCAGATAAAATAAAACTTATGCCTGATTATTTTCTAACAGGTGCCAAATTGCCTTAGCTACACCGTCATGCGCCGCATAATCACTGATCCAGTCCGCATGACTTTTTACATATTCACTCGCATTTCCCATCGCGATCCCGCAGCCTGCCAATTCAAGCATTTTCAAATCATTGGTAGAGTCACCGATCGCCGCTGCCTCATGCCATGTCAGATTAAATTTATCCAGCAATATCTCAATCGCCCTAGCCTTATCATTATCGGCACGAAACACATCAAAAACATGCTCCGCAATCTTATCACAGCGCAGGTTAGGGGTGGCATTGACAAAATCAACTAATGCCTGTTCATCCTCAGCAACCACTACACCGTTATATGGCATATTATGCAGATGCCGGGTATGGGTTGGATCATCCTTAATGATTGTACAGCCTTCCTTCACATGGGTTCTGAAAAAGTCCTCGATTTTATCAAACCGATGATAACCATAAGAAAAATCGTCAAAATGGAAACACAGACCACACTCATGCGCCTGCGCATAATCCCAAATCATTTGAAAATCATGATGACTCATCGGATTTTCAAACAAAGCCTGACCTTTCCTATCCTCAATATAACCGCCGTTTAAATTAATTCTGGCATCAAAATCAATTAAATCAGTAATCGCCTTTGTATGAATCGGCGGCCGTCCGGTACACAGTACACATTTTACTCCATGGCGCTGTAAATCAGCAATCGCGTCGATAGAGCTTTGAGCCACGACACCCTTACTTGTTTCAACTAATGTTCCATCTACATCAATAAATACAATTTTAATTTTCATCGTCATCCCTCATTCAAATTTAATCCTATTATAACACATCTCAGACAAGAAAAAACTGCCGCATTAACCGGCAGAATTCACTTTCATTGTTTGCTGGGACTGCTTTTTACGCATTTCCATTTCTTTTTCCTTAGTGACATTTTGAATCAAGCCGACAGCTTTTACCGACTTACCGTTCTCATCCTTAACAGCCGTCAGTGTAATATGATTCCAAACAATGCTGTCATCACCCATATGTGCCTGAATGGTGCAGCTTGCCTGATCCTTACCATCATAGATATCCTGATACATTTGAATAAAATCATCCTCATACCCTTCACAAACCGACCCCTGTTCAATAAATCCTTCCGGCGCGTTTACCACACAGTCAGATAAACCAAAATCATCCTGTGTATGCTTAGCATAATAAGCGGTACGAGTAGCGATATCTAATTCAAAAATCGTATCCCGACCGGATTCCATCGTTAAATAGAACCGTTTTTCAGCAAGTTTCAATTCTTCAATAGTTTCCATATAATCACTGACATCCGATACTGACGCATAGTAAATATCTTTATTATTAATCTCTGAAAGATAGAACAGACGGATTTTAACCCATAACACTCCTTTTGAAGAATACCGGCGTACAATAACCTCTGAACCTTTATCGCCATTCTCATTAGCCTTTAAAAGCGCAGCCATCATCAGCGGCCGGTCTTCCTCAAGAATCGGCAATTCATCATGCTTATAAAAATCCATCATATCATGTTCACACATTAAATTATAATATTGCTCATTTGCCTTCATGACCCGAATATCCTGTCCGTCAAAGGAATAGAGTACAACCTGTCCAAGTATATTGTTCAATAATGCCTCAGACATCATATCCTCATGAAAGAGATCCTTAAAATTCAACTGCCAGTCTTCCAGTGTTTTCTGATTCAAGTGATCACGAACATCAATCTTGCTCTCATCCCTGATCAATTCCTCAAAAGCTGTCAGCTTCATTGGCCGGTAATAATAAAAGCCCTGAGCATAAACACAGCCGATTCCCAGCAGGAAATCAACTTGTTCACGGTTTTCAACACCCTCCGCAATTACCTTAAGATCAAGCCATTTCGCCATATGTACCACAGATTCCACAATATCCTTGCTCTTGCGGTCATTGTTGTCAAGAAAACGCATATCCAGCTTCAGCACATTGATATTAATATCCTTTAAAATATTTAATGAAGAATAACCGCTGCCAAAATCATCCATAGAAACTGTAAAGCCTTCATTCATCAGCTGGCTGATTACCTGAATAATTTCATCGGTACGGCTGCTGTATGCACTTTCTGTCACTTCGATTTCCAGCCAAGCGGCATCAAGTTCATATTTATCAGCCAATGCTTTGATCATCGCAAAAACATCCATGCTGAAAATATCACTCCGCGATACGTTAACCGAAAGCGGCAGCACTGATAACCCCTGCTGTTTGCGCTGATGCAGCCATCGGGCAGCCTGTTCCCACACATAGGCATCTAATTTTTTAATAAACCCATTCCGTTCAAATAAAGGAATGAAAACCGTAGGCGGAATCAGTCCCTTTAATGGATGATTCCAGCGAACCAATACTTCCCCGCCGACAATCAGTCCGGTTTTCATATTGCATTTTGGTTGAATATAAATCTCAAACTCATGATTAGCCAGTGAGGTTTCCACATTGTTCAGCAGATCCTGCTCCTCGATCAAAAGATTACGCATACTGTCATTATACCAAGCTAAATGATGCACATAATTCCCTTTTACGGATTTGCCGGCCATCACTGAACGGTCACACATCAGACTTGCGCGGATACTGCGGTCAGTGATCTCATAAATGCCGATAGCCGGGATAATTTCCATATTTAGCGGATAATTCCGGCAGATGTTTACAATTTTATCCGCTGCCTTTTCACCGCCGTTTTTTGATGGCAGAAAGACGGCAAAAACATCAGAACCAATGCGTGAGAAACAGCTGTTCTCACAAGCCAGCTCAGATTGCAGCTGATGGGCTAGATATTGCAGCAGCGCATCTCCCTGTTCAGTTCCATAAAAATCATTGATCAAGCGAAACCGTTCAATGTCTACGGTAATGATTTGAAAGACTTCATTAGGCACTGCATCTAAAATCTGCTGAATGGTTTCATAAAAGACATGTTTATTACAGACACCGGTCAGTGAATCATAATCACGATAAAACCGCAGCTGTTCTTCGAGCTGCTTAATCTGTATTTCTAATGATTCAATATTCTGACTTGTCATAGCTATCTCCTTGTCAAATTCACGACACTATCATTTTAACATTATCAATATAAATATGAACCTAAAATCGGTGTCTAAAATGGTTTTTTGAGACACTTTTTTTGCCGTTTCAGATATTTGACCTGATTTATGGATCAAAGCACCGCTTGTATTTTAATAAAAACCCTCCTATACTAAAACCAGAGAGTGAGGAAGCGCATGACATACAAAAGAACGCTAATGCAGTATTTTGAATGGTATCTGCCTGCTGATCAAACGCTGTGGAAACGCGCGGCACATCAAGCGGAACAGCTAAAACATGATGGTATTACAACTTTATGGCTGCCGCCTGCTTATAAAGGCAGTGCCGGTGATAAGGATGTTGGTTATGGTATTTATGACTTATATGATTTAGGTGAATTTGATCAGAAAGGCAGCATTCCTACAAAATATGGCACAAAAGATGAATACATTGAAGCCATTAAGTGTTTGCATGATAATCAGATTGAAGTGATTGCGGATGTAGTAATCAATCATAAAATGGGTGCTGATGAAACAGAGGAAGTAATGGCACATGAAGATGCCGGCAACAACCGTAATAGTGAAATCAGCGGCAGCCATATGATAACTGCCTGGACTAAATTTACCTTTCCTAACCGTCATGCAAAATATTCTGATTTCACATGGAATTGGAAGCATTTTGACGGCACTGATTGGGATCAGAAAACACAGCGCAGCAGTATTTATCAATTTGAAGGGAAGGAATGGGACCGCAATGTTGATCAGGAGAATGGCAATTATGATTATTTGATGGGCTGTGATCTTGATTTCAGCTGTCCTGAGGTACGTGAGGAATTAAAAAAATGGGGCAGCTGGTTTTTGGCTTTTACCAAAATCGATGGCTTTCGTATGGATGCGTTAAAGCATATTGATGCCTATTATATTCCTGAGTTTTTAAATGTGATACGCGGCCAATACCCTAACCTATATGCTATTGGTGAATACTGGAACAGTGATGTGAATGTTTTGCTTGATTACCTGCATAAGACTGGCAATGTCTGTCATTTATTTGATGTGCCTCTGCATTATCAGCTTGAAAGAGCCTCTAAATCAAATGGTAATTTTGATATGCGGACAATTTTTGACAACACCCTGCTTAAACTTGATCCTGTGCATGCGATAACCTTTGTGGACAATCATGATACACAGCCGCATCAGTCACTGGAATCATGGGTTGACGGTTGGTTTAAGCCGATTGCCTATGCTCTGATACTTCTTCATCCGGATTCGACACCTTGTGTATTTTATGGTGATGTATATGGCATTCCCCATGATGATATTGCCCCAGTTGATGAATTGCAGCGGCTGCTGCTCATCAGAAAAGAGACTGCGACAGGGCTTTGGCATGAATACTTAGATGATCCAAATATCATTGGCTGGACGCAGGAAGGCGAATCTCAAGGCGGATATGCGATGCTGGCAAGCGACGGCGACGGCGGTGAGAAGGTCATGTTTGCGGGACTAAACCACGCCGGTGAAGAATATCTTGACGTCATGAATCATCGTGATGAAGTCATCATCATTGATCAGGAGGGCAACGGACGCTTTCTTGTCGACGGTGGTTCTGTTTCCGTCTGGCTGCCGCGTTCTGCCTATGAAAAAATCATGATTGAAATTCAATAAATTGAAAAGGGACAACAAATGTCCCTTTTGTTTATAAATATTATTTTATGGTATTAATTTATGCCTGCTTGTATACGGTCAGTTTATGATTTTCATCCACAACAGCCAAAATAATTTGATTCAATTCTGCTTCATCAATGTTCTGTTTTCTTAATTCTCTAACCAACCATTTCTCATCAATATTCATCAGCTTAAGATTTGATTGGAGAATCACCCCATCCATGATAACTGACAGCACCTGAATGGGGTTTGCCGCTTTCAGCTGCAGATCATCATTACGTGCTGGTCTTGCGAAGCCTTTTGGCTGTACAGAAAGTTTACCGGTTGGCTCAAGGTTGGCAGTATATACATCATTGATATTAAAATAACCGCTGGTTCTTAGATTACTGAGCAATTCAGAAACCGTCATTTTTGATTGCTGAAGTCCACTGATCTTAATGCTGCCTTTTTTTTTCTTTTTTATTGGTTTACCAGTTAAAACCGCATTTGCTGTTAAATTAATATGTGTGATTTTATTTAATAACAGATTGACTGCAAAAAATAAAATAATGGCAAACAGTCCTGATGTTAATGACAGATCAGTGTTTATACTGATTGTCGCCGCAATGGAACCAACGCTAATCCCTGTTACATAATCATAGAAACTCATCTGTGCGATTTGCTTTGGCCCATTTAACCGCGCCATGATCAGCATGACAAGAATTGTTGCGACTACACGAAGCAAAATTTCTGAAAAATTCATAAGGCTCATCCTTTCTCCTCTAGTATGCGCCTGAATTCATAATTTTAATGCTTTTTCTGCAATTTGTACTGTGACTTTCTAAGGATTAAAAACATCATCTATTTAAAAATTTCTATGCCGAAGAAAATTCTTGTATTGTTGAGTTTAATTAACAAATACAACAATATTGTATATAGTAATAATGCAGTGAAAAGTATTTCATCGCTATTTTAATGTATACGAGTGACGGTTCTGACTCGTCGATAAAATAAAAATTGACCGAGCGATGGGTAAGGGGTATGTGCCCCTTATTTTTGTTTTAGGAAAACTATTAATTACACAAGCAGATCAAAAGCCTTACACATACATTTTCTTTTAATTTTAAACAATTAAGGACTATAACTTTGATCAAACTGTTATAGTTCTTTCTATTTCAAATTTATTCATAAAGGGAAGATTAAATTTTAAAACATGACTTAAGCTGTCAAGTTTATGCGGTATAATTATCAATACAGATTACTTTTATTAATCTAAGATTGGAGACAGCCATGAAAGAAAACAGATATTTTCAGATGGTTTATTTATTATTAGAAAAGGGTACGATGACAGCACCGCAATTAGCGGCATATTTTGAGGTATCCGTAAGAACGATTTACAGAGATATCGATATCCTAAGTGCTGCCGGTATTCCTATCTATGCCAGCCAAGGCAGGGGCGGCGGTATCTCAATTCAAGATAATTATGTGCTTAAAAAATCGATGCTCAGTCAAGAGGAACAGAAGCACATTCTCATGGCTTTACAAAGTATGCAGGTGATTGAAGGAGAATCCGCGAAATCGCTCTTATTGAAATTAAGCAGTGTATTCCAAAGGGAACATGTTGACTGGCTGGAAATTGATTTTTCAAGCTGGACCAAAAGCGGTGCCGGGAAAGTCCTCTTTCAGACGCTTCAAAACGCAATCCTAAAAAGCCGCAGGGTCAAGTTTCTTTATTGCAATGGCAGGGGAGAAGTCAATGAGCGAACCATCGAACCGCTGAAACTGGTTTTTAAATCTTATGATTGGTATGTGTATGGTTTCTGTACGCTACGCAATGACTTTCGTTTTTTTAAATTAACCAGAATCCGCAGGCTTACCCTGTGTGATGAAGTATATGATCGGCCAATTCCCGATCAGCTGTTTAAAGAATCTGAAAATTTCGCAATGGCTATGACCCCCGTAACACTTGTCTTTGACCCCTGCATGGCATTTAGAGTTTACGATAAGTTTGATGATGAGGTCACCAAAATGCCTGACGGCCGTTTATTAGTAGAAACATATATGCCTGATAATAATTTGTTATACAGCTATATTCTGTCATGCGGAGATAGTGTGGAAGTGATCAAGCCGCAAAGCGTCCGCGAAAAAATAGCTGAAAGAGCTCGAAACATTGTGGAAAAATATAAAACATGACACGGGGTTACAAGTTCAATATGATATTCTATGAATGTCATAACGGCAAGGACATAATTTGTCCAATTGCGAAATGACAGATCGGAGCCAATACTATGGAAAAAGCTTTAGTCATCATTGACATTCAGAATGATATTACCAAGAATTACAAAGATATAATCGATAAAATCAATCAAGCAATTGATTGGGCAGCCGCCAAGGGTTTGCCTGTGATTTATATCCGCCATGAGAATTTATCAAGTAAAACAAGAACATTTAAGCCGGGTACTGCCGGTGCTGAGTTAGCTTCTGATTTGAAAATCGTATCAAATAACATATTTACTAAAGATAAAGGAAATGCCTTAACAAGTGCAGAATTCAGTGCCTTTATCGAAAAGCACAACATTAATGAATTCTACATTACTGGTGCCGACGCTGTCGCCTGTGTCAAATCAACCTGTTATAATATGCGCAAAGCTGATTATAAGGTTAATGTATTAAAGGAATGCATCACCAGTTATGATAAACGTAAGCTTGATGAAATGCTGAATTATTATGAAAGCAAGGGATGCAGGCTGATGAGCTTAAAAGACTTAGACTAGCATTACGGACGCAGATGCTCGGCGGCAATCTGCAGTTCCTGCATCGTGGCTTGCCAGTTAAATTCAATTTTAACGATCCGCTCTTTATAACAAATAATATATTCATTTAAAAAAGGCTGATCATTATGATATAGCTGATAAACAGTATCTGCCTGCCAGAGCGAAGCGTCGGCTTCCTGCCAGTATGCGTTGTTGTTTAGGTGGATATGCCGCAGATTATTCAGACATGTTTCATAAAGCCAGTCTGCCTTGATATCAACAATTTCATAAGTGAGCTGCGGTTCATGCGAATAAATTTTAGGCAGCTGCTGAGTACAGCGTGAATAAGCCAGTACAAAGGATTCCTGCTGATCATTGATATAGGTATAGTCATCGTTTTGAATCGGCAGCAGCTCTTCAACAGTTAACGGTAAGATATCATGTGTAATCAGCCATTCATGACGATTTCCCGCAGCATCAAACACCTCTCTTACTTCCTGATTATCAGCTTTGATAGCTAATTGATACTGATCGACGGCAGAGGAGAAAAGATGAATTGAAGCTATGAAAACGGTGATAAAAGCAAGGACTGTACAAGATAAATTTTCCAAACGCGCAGCGCTGTGCTTTTTTAGATGATACTGAACAAACCGGCTGAAAAGATAACTTGCAAGCAAAGACACAATTACGGCAAGCATCATTAACAATGCCAGCCATGCTTGACTGAAAAGAGCCAGAAGCAGACAGCCAAGCAAGAAAAGCGCACGATGCATCGAATGCCTGACCTCACAGCAAGAACCGCCTTTTTTCACGGCCTTGACAGAACATTTATACCAAGTATCATAGCGAATTATATCAATCAATAGATAGAGGAAAGCCAGCAAGTCCACGCCAAGAAGCAGCCAGTGTGATGGATCAGAAAACCTTACAAGCGGCTGATCAAACATTTGACGGACATTGCTGATACATAATAAAAGATTGAGCACTAAGAGTATGCCCTCATTGAGTAAAACGCCCCTTTTCATTACATGGTGAATCTTATCCAGCTTAAGTGCTTCATCGGTTTCAATCGGTATAGCATCTGCTTGTGCCGTATAGAAGATCTGCATCGCAGCATTACTTGCCGCCAGCTGCCAATCAGCACTTTCACAATAATCAAGGAATATCTCCTGATTATCACTGGGATATGGATCAAAATCAGATGCCTCAGAAAAATAAGTCACGGCAAATTTTAGCTTCTGCGGTTCGATTTTTTGATATGTCCACCACCCTGAGATATTGCATAAGCGCCACCCCTTTGATGCCATCTTCGTTAAATGGTGCTCAATTCCAGTTGAATCATAAAAGTCAAAAGATGCCAGCTGTATTCTTTTCTTCATTCTTACTCACCCCTTTTATATTATTGGTTTCTGATAATCATGAATCAAACACTTCAATCGCTGAACTTCATCCGCTAATGCCTGCTGCCCCGCTTCCGTTATGATATAGCTTCTTTTGCGGCCTTCAACCTTCGTCTCAACAATTAAATCCGCAAGTACGAAGTTTTCAAGTAAATTATAAAGCGTTCCTGGGCCGACCATCACCCTGCCATCGCTCAGCTGTTTTACTTTGGCCATGATATCCGTCCCGCAGCATTCTTCACGAAGACAAAGCAGGATATAAAACATCTGTTCCGTTAATGTCTGAAATCGTTCTCTGGCCATTGTCAGCATTACCTCCGTCCAATATCGATATTCGTTATTTCCTAATTCAATTGTAATATCGATATTCGATAATGTCAATGAGATAAGATTATCATTTGGAATATTTGCTTTATAGAATGAAAATAAAAGCATGACATAAACTAAAACAGGTGATACAATGCGTTTTTTCACAATTATACTCCTGTTTGTGCTTTTATTATTTATGTCTCCCGCCATCCATCACAGCCAAGAAATTACGACTGTTTTTTCAAGACAGACAAGTGATATCAAGCTGTATGGCTTGCCTGTGGAACTGAATACACCCAATGATATATCCGATATCATCGCCCAATATCAATATGATGCCTATCCCTTGCCAGCGTCTTTCCTCCCTTATCTTGATGAAATCGTAATTATTGAACAAAAAGAAATCGACGAGGAATTCTCTGCGAATACAAGCGGTTATACACGTACCTACTTCCTTGATGATCAATACACTGGTTCGACTATTTATTTATCAGATTCTTTATTTAGAGAAACAACACTGCTGCATGAAGCATTGCATGTCATCGATGCCCGCTTTCAGTTTTCCGCGTCCGCTCAATTTCAAAAGCTATGTGAAGCTGAAATGGATAATGAGTATAATGCGCGGATCATCACCTATTATGATCCCCAATATCACTGCAGCGAATATTTTGTGGAAAGCTATATTAATTACCTGTATGATCCGGAAACGTTTCAGCAGCTGCAGCCGCGTACTTATGAATTTATCTATGAAGCAAATAATCAAATAAATTCATAAAAGCTTCTTTAGAGGACTTGCAATTCTGAAAAAATAGAGTAGAATTATAAGAGGTCATCGGGATGTAGCACAGCTTGGTAGTGCACTTGCTTCGGGAGTAAGGGGTCGCAGGTTCAAATCCTGTCATCCCGACCATTTAAAAGGATACCTGTCAATTGCGGCAGGTTTTTTTTATTTTTTTGCCAATCTCTGATTCAATTGTGATGAATTAATTGCTGATTTTCCTATTTCTATTGTATAATTAACAAAGATTGAGTTTATAAAAAACTGGGAGGTTTTACCATGCTGCCTTTTGTTTATCCAATGGATAATCATTCTGTGATTACCCTTTTTCAGCGTATGTTGAATCATGTCGATACCAGATTGGTAGATCATGGTTTCCGTGTCGCGGCACATGCCGATCACATGCTTCAGGAATTATATCCTGATTGTGATCCGCTTATTCGGCGTAATCTTATTTTAACTGCCTTACTGCATGATATTGGTGCCAATAAAACTGATGAAATAGATAATTTATTAAAATTTGAAACAGACAGCAGCTGGCAGCATGCCATCTACGGCTATCTGTTTTTGCTGTATTTTTCACCGCTGAAAGACTATGCGGACGCGGTTTTGTATCACCACACAAATGCTTCTGAATTAGTGAATTTCAAACTTGATCCATTGCTTCGTGATATGGCGCAGATCATCAACATTGCCGACCGCGCTGATATTTATCTGAGTGAAGGTCACAGCTGGGAATCACTGCATCATGAATTACAGAATGCCGATCGCTTTGATCAGCGAATCACGGATGCGCTGCTGAAACATCAAATCCAATACCCGATGTCTGAAGAACAGCTCTACAGCCAAGAACTTCACGCCCTGCTTACCGGCATTCCCTTTACCCAATCCGAAGTTGATCAGTATGTGAAAATGGCCATATACTGCATGGATTTCCGCAGCCGTTATACGGTTACACATACGATTACCACAACGACGATCAGCCGTGAAATAGCCGTGCGCATGGGCTTATCAGATGCCCTTGTTCAGAAAATCGTCTGCGGCGCTATGCTTCATGATCTTGGCAAAATCGGTATCCCAGTTGAAATTCTTGAATATGACGGCAAACTCAATGAGGCGCAGATGACCATCATGCGCTCACATGTAACCCTCACTGAGCATATCCTGCATGGACTGCTTGATGATGAAATTATCCAGATCAGCCTGCGCCATCATGAAAAATTAAATGGCTCCGGCTATCCTTTAGGTCTTAGTGAAAAGGATCTGACACTGCCGCAGCGAATCGTTGCAGTTGCTGATATCGTCAGTGCCTTAAGCGGACGGCGCAGCTATAAAAAAGCTTATGCCAAGGATACCACAATTGCCCTTTTACTCTCTTATAGTCAGCAGCAGCTGATTGATGTACATGTCGTTGACTGTATGATTGAACATTATGACGATATTCTTGAAACCGCGCATCAGCATGCTCAGGAATTATTAAATATCTATCAAATGATTCAAGACGATAATTATGCCCTGCAGCTGCGTCTTGCATCAGAAAAGGAGGCAGCTTTATGAACCAAACAGCATTTCACCAATTAGCTATTGATTCCATGAAAAGACTCTGGCGCAGTTACTTAATCGATCATTCAGAAGCTGAATTCAGATTTCTGCTCCAACATATCGCTGATGATTTTATCATCATCGGAACTGGCAAGCATGAGATATTTAAGGGTGCTGACAACATGGCGGCGCTGCTTGCGAAAGATCAGCAGGAACAAGACGGCGCACAGTTTGAAATTATGGATGAATGGTATGAAGCACAGGCGCTCAGTGATGATTTATGCTTTGTTTACGGCGGCTTTTATGCCCGTGAAATCAGTCATAGCAGAACGCAAGTCATAGCCGATATGGATACTCGCTTTACCGCTGTCTATCGTTATGAAAACGGTGAGGCAATCCTATGCAACCTGCATCATTCAGTTCCAAATATGGATCAGGCAATGGGTGAATTTTATCCAAAAACAATCACTCAAAAAGCAAACGATGCCATTGAGCGTTCAATGTTTCTTGAACAGCAGCTTAAGCTTGATTCTCTGACCGGTCTTTATAACCGCACAGCCTATGAAAAAAGTGTCAACAGCGTGCTGGCAGCCCATGATCGTCATTGCGCGTTTCTCATGATTGACATTGATGACTTTAAATCAATCAACGATAATTACGGGCATCTTCAGGGGGATCTCTTCCTGCGCAGCTTTGCCGATCTGCTGAATAAAACCTTCTGCCACAATGAACTAATCAGCCGTCTTGGCGGTGATGAATTCAGTGTATTTATCGCTGATTATTCATCCAAAGAAGATGTGGAAGCATTGATTGAGAGCCTGCTTGATGAATTAAAGAACACGATTGCCATGCCGTTTAGTTGCACTATCGGTATTGCTTACAATGATCAACAGATCAGCAGCTTTCAAAATATGTATAAAAATGCTGACAAAGCGCTCTATTTCAGTAAAAGCTGTCAAAAAGGAAGCTATACCGTTTATAAATAAGAACTAAACAAGTATGCCATTACTTATTCATATATTTATAATTAGTGTGATTATTAATCTAAGAACAATGTTATCATTGTTCTTTTTTGTAAATAACTTTTAAAACATGACTAAAATTGTCGTTTTATGTGTTTATGATGATAATGTAGCAATAATACAGAAGGAGGAAAACTATGAAAGTAGCAGTATTGGGAATTGGATTTGGAATCGTTCATATACAGACTTTTTTAAAGAACCCTGATATTGATGACATATTTGTTTTTAGCAGAAGTGAAGAAAAGCTGAAAGCACTTAAAGAACAATATCCTATTCAAATCACAACGAATTTATTGTCTATTATGGAAAATGAGGAAATTAAACTTGTTTCCATTGCATTACCGCATCTACTGCATAAGGAAATGGCCATCATGGCAATGCAGCATCAAAAGGATGTAATTTGTGAAATTCCTGTTGGGATAGATATGAATGAAATAAGAGAAATTGAAGAAGTTGAAAAATTAACAGGTCGGCAAGTCATGACTAACCTTTTTATGAGATATCGGCCATGTTATCAAACCTTACTACAATACGTTAATGAACAGAAACTGGGTAAATTATTAGAATTAAGATTAAAGAATAATTCAGGCCCCGTTTGGGGACATCACCCTTTAGGCATACATCAGCTAATAGTAGAAGCAGGACTTTCAGATTTTGATGCTCTAAGTTGGATCGTAAGTGATTTAAGCATTGAAAATATAAATATTAATGATGTATCAGCGGATATATCAAGTATCCATGTGACATTCCATTCTGCAGAAACTGCTATTTATTACTCATGTTGTTCTATGATGCCAGCAAATTATGGTGTTCAAGAAGAATACGAAGCTATATTTGAAAATGGAATATTACATTATCAAGAAACTGCATGGACAGATAATAGAAATAAAATTGAATTAATTGAGTATAGAAATGATTGTATTAAATCTATCGATTTAAGAAAGGACAATCATTATGAAGAATGTTTGAACGATTGTATTCAGCAAATTAAATTTAGAAATACGGAAGGTTTAACAAATCTTAAAGAAGCAAAAAAATCATTATATTTAGTGGAAGAAATTCTTTATAGAATTCAAAAGGAGAAGGCAAAATGAGTGTATATTATCAAGGCGATGTAAAACAATTAGATAAAGAAAGTATAATAGAAATTAATCATTATATTAACCGTGCAAATACTGTGCATGAACTTGATCCAATGAATATGGATAAATTCAATATTGTATTAGGAACATCTCAGGAAAATCACGTTCATTTAACCATAATGGGGATTTTAAAAGAATCTGGTTTAAATGCTTTATATATGCAAACTAATCGTCAAAGTCAAAAAATTAAAAATATTATGAATCAAAAAATCACTGAAATTTCAATCACAAATGGCCGTGGTTTTCTGATAATGGAGTGTGAAACTAGTATCTTAGATGATTTAAAATTAAAAAAAGAGTTTTGGGAAGATTGGTTTTATGAATATCATAAAGAAGGTTATTTATCTCAAGATTATGTGCTTTTAAAATTTATTCCTAAAGTAATTCGTGTTTTTATATAAAAATCACTTGAACTAGAGTAGTATAAAGAAGAGGTGATGGCATGAGCAAATCCAAACTTTTAATTGATATTTGGATGTATGTAAATAAAGTAAAAGATTTCACAGCACAAGAGATTGCTGATGAGTTTCAAATTTCTAAAAGAACAGTTCAACGTTATATCACTGACTTATATGAAATGGGTGTTCCAATTGAAGGAATTCAAGGAAAATATGGGGGATATCATATAGAAAATAATAAGCTGCTTCCACCAATATGCTTTTCATTAGAAGAAACAGCATCAATTATTTTCACATATAGCATTTTAAATAACTATATATCCAACCCTTATAATATTGAAGTGGAAAAGGTTAAGGATAAATTGTATGCTCAGCTTCCAGATTATCTAAAGATTGAACTTCAAGAGATGGGTCAATATATCAAAATGGATGTGCCAATACGTCATGTGCAAAGCACTTATCTAAGAGAAATTTTAGATGCTTCTATGAATAAGAATATTATCGAAATTAAATATGATTCTGTAGATGGAGTAAAAGAAAAAAGGCTTGTGCCAATCGGCATCTATTCCCAAAATGGTTATTGGTATTTTCCTGCGCTTGATCTTAAGTATGATAGAATTAATTTATTTAGAGTCGATAGAGTTCTTAGCTTCCAAGTAATTAGCAAATTTGAAAAACAATTATCAGCATTAAAAAATTGGCAGCAGAATTGCAGTAATGAAAAAGCACTGGTTTGTGTTCGATATCTAATTAATAAGCAAGCTGCACGGATGCATCAGAGTGACTGGGTAGATTACCGAAATTATGAATGGAGTAATGAATTTGAGGAAATAGCATTATCCATTCCCAATGAAGCTATTCCCTTCTTTGCTCAACAGTTAACACCTTTAGGAAACGGTGTAAAAGTATTAGAACCACAAGCATTAGTGGATTGCTTAATTGAAAAAGCTGAAGAAATAATAAATACTTATAAGTAAATAAACAAATAAATTCTTCATTGTTGCCATAAGTTTCTATTCCTTAAAATATGTGATATAATAATAAAAAATTGGGGCACATTTCTGGAGGGAAACTATGAATACGACTACATCAAAAAATTCATTTGGGGATTTGATTCGCAAAATGGGAATCAGTGAAGAAAAAGAGGAGCCGGTTAAATTGGAAAAACCGCAGCCTGTTTCACATAACGAACCTCCCAAGCCCGCTGAGCCAAACAAAACCAGCAATTCATCGACAATTATCGGCAGCGATGTTGAAATCATCGGTAATATTAAGACGGGCGGCAGTATTGAGCTGCACGGTAATGTACAAGGTAATATTGAAGCCGGCGGCTGCATTTTATTGAACGGCACGGTTACCGGCGATATTAAAGCCGAAAGCGTAACCTTTTCGGCAGCCGATCTTAAGGGCAATGCTTCAGTGCTTGAGAATATCATCGTTGATGAAGCAACAACTATCGTCGGTGATTTATCAGCCCGCTCATTAACGCTGGACGGCCAGATGAATGGTAAAATCATCGCGGAAGATACTTGTCTGATTAAAGAACACGCTGTATTAAACGGCAATATTCAGACACGCCGCATTGGGGTATCGCAGGGTGCTGTCCTCAACGGTGAGATTAAAACATTAGCTGAAAACAAATAAGAAAATAGACACTGGCACATTGAATGATACAATGCATACCGGTGTCTTTTTAATTTATTTAAGCAGTTGGGCCAATGCCTGATTGACCGCCTTGCCGTCAGTTTTGCCAGGATAGCGGGCCAGCGTTTCTTTAATCAATATGCCCTTGCTTTTATTGCTGCGTTCAAGCTGCTTTTCTTCAAGGATCTCAAGAATTGCCGCTTGTAATTCATCAGCGCTCATCTGCTTAGGCAGATAGGCCTCAAGAATTTCAATCTTGCGCTTAGTCTCCTCTATCAAATCCATACGATCAGCAGGTGTCAGCGATAAAGCTTCTTTCGTCTGCTTTAACTCTTTCTGCACATAACTCATCGCCTCATCATCACTCAATTCCGCATGTCCCTCTTTTTCCTTTAAGGCAATCGCTGATATCAACAGTGAACATACACCATTCTTAACCGTATCCTTATTCTTTAATGCTTCCATTTTATCTTTTCTCAATGTATCAAGAAAACTCATTTTAACCCTTCTCTCTTTTTTATCATTATACCACTCAGCGTCAAAAAACAATCAATTTGATGCTTGAAAGCTGAAAAAACATTCAACCCCCGTTGAATGTTTTCGCATCAATGAAGTCACTCTCATGACTTTTTTCACATGTTTAGGATAGCACATTTTTTATCGTCTGTGTAAAAACTAGAAAATTTTGGTTTATAAATGACAATTAGCACATTTAACGGCTTTTTTTCTAATTTTTATTCCACAACCTGTCTGAATTTACGCAGCAAATGATACTTACGGCGTGTCAGAACTGCCCTGTTTTCAGGAACACGCGCGCATTCCTCATCAAATAATGCGGTCATTTCATCTCTGAATATCTCATAAAATGGATCATCAAGACCGCTTTTTTCCATATATGTACAAACTACCTGATTCAATTCATTGACTTGTTCATCAAATGTTTTCTCTTCACGGTGACAGAAATAATTGACCATCGCCTGCAGCTTATGACTTTCGTCCTGCAAGCGGTCAAGATCCGGATTGGTTTTCAGCCGGCAATGATCGACCTGACGGGATATTCCCTGCAGCAGGATATAGGTTTTATACTTATAGCGCGGCAGCTTGCCGACATATTCCAATACCTTTTTAGCCTCATCAAAATGCCCCTGATCAAACAGATAAATGCCGATGTTGTATAAAGAGCTCATGCTTTGTTTATAAGGCAGCTGCTCATAATGTGTGTGTAAGAAGCATTTCAGCTGTTCATAATATTCAAGAATTGATTTTCCCTGGATGTTATTGATCATCTGCAGCTTAAAGACAAAAAGACGCAGATATTGAGCCGCATTGCGGTTGGGATCAATTAATTTTTCCAGCTTGTCAATTTCCATGGCCGCATCAAAATTACGGCGGTTAAAAATTAAGATATGAATATAATTCATGCGGTTGCTGATGCAGGCAGAATGTTTAAAATCATAGACATCCATCAATTCTTCAAATAATTCAGGCCGGTCAAGATGAGCATTCCAGCGCATCCTGAAGATAAAATCCATCAGCATATCAATCAGCGGATCAGGAAATATCGATATGATTTGAAACAATTCTTCGGCATGATCACGATCAGATATATCCTTATTCCAATAATCATTAATCATTTCCAACGCTTCAAGATACAGCGAGCAAAACACACTGCTGCCCTGCGCTTTTAAATAACGGATACATTCATCCATCGTATTCTGACGATCCGGATCATAGCGGTCAGCTTTTAGTCTCAGTTCTCTGAACATGATTTCCAGTTCAGCCTCCTGCTGCTCATCATAAGTATATTCATATCCAAAGATGGCCAGCAGCCGTTCATAGATTTCATCATTCTTAACCGCTTCCCCTTTGCGGATCTTATTGTAGGTACCTCGTGAACAGATACCTTCGATCATATTTTCAACTTTTATGTGATGCTTTAATTGCAGCCAGCGGATAATGCAGTTTAATCTTTCTTTATCCTTTTCAGAAATACCTAGTTGCATCCTCGCCTCCCCATCCTTTCTTTTCTCCTTGATAATATTCTACCATGAATGGCGGATTGGTGTATAATAGTTTTGCAATTGAAAAGAGGATAAAATGATGAATGATTCAATAAAACAGATATGCGCGCTTTCTGACGCTTTTGGTCCCAGCGGCTTTGAAGAAGATATCGCGGCTTTAGTAAAAAAGATGCTGGTTCAGGTAAAGGATGTTCATGAGGACAGTCTGCACAATGTAACCGCACAATCCATTAAAAATACCGGCAATCGTTTAAAGGTCATGCTGGATGCCCATCTTGATGAGGTAGGCTTTATTATTCAGGCAGTGAAACCTAACGGTACAATGCCGTTTCTGCCATTGGGCGGCTGGGTAGCGAATACAGCACCGGCTCACAAGGTGAAAGTCCGCAGCACAGATGGCGAGCTGATTGAGGGAATCATTGCCGCCAAACCGATTCATTTTATGAGTGAGAGTGAAAAGCATGCGGGGGCTGATCTGAGTAAGATGGTCATCGATGTCGGAGCGGTGAGTGATACCGATCTCAAGGAGAATTTTAAAATAGGAATGGCTGCCCCAGCGGTGCCTGATGTCACATGCAGCTATGATGAAAGACATGATTTAATTTTAGGGAAAGCACTAGACTGCCGCATTGGCGTTTCAGCGCTGATTGATACGCTTAAGGAATTACAGCAGCCAGCCGCTGATGTCTGTGCCTCCTTCTCAGTGCAGGAAGAGGTCGGTGAGCGCGGCATTCAGGCCAACCTTGAACGGTTGAAACCAGATTTGGCCATTGTCTTTGAAGGCTGTCCGGCTGATGATACGTTTCAGGAACCCTATATGATTCAAACCGCTTTGAAAAAGGGCTGCATGCTGCGGCATTTTGACCGTTCAATGATAACCCATCCCGGTTTTCAGCGTTTTGCATTACAGCTTGCGGATGCTAAACAGATTCCCTGTCAGGAAAGTGTGCGCAGCGGCGGCGGTACAAACGGTGCTTTTATTCATGTCAAAGATATACCGACGATCGTCATCGGTATTCCGGTACGCTATATTCACTCCCATCACGGCTTTGCCAGTTATGCTGATTACCGAAGCGCGGTTGACTTAGCGAAAGCGATTCTGGAAAATATTCAAAGCGCCCCTTTTTGTGCATAAGTAAGTTAAAAAGAGTCACTGCTCATTTTTTTTCAAGACATCAGCCAAAGAAAATGATAGAATAAAGAGTAATGATATGGAGCTTGGAGGATCGATATGGAATTGACGCTAGCGCAAATAAAAGATTTTGCAATCAGCCCTGATATATATAATGAAGGTCTTAAATACTATGAAGATGGCCGGGTAGTATCTTTAGAGGTAGATGCTAACTTTGATCCTGCCATTATTTTAGTGAATGCGACCGTACAGGAAGATAAAACCTACTATGAAGTCAATCTGGCAATTACTAAGGATGATTATACGATTAAAGCCCATCACTGCAACTGTCCGCTGCATGGCACCTCCCATCCGGTATGCCGCCACGCGGTCGCTGTTTTACTGAAGCTCTACTTTAAAGAGCTGGCAAATCAAGAAGCAGATAAGGCCAAGACGGTCTTGACTGACCCGCAGGTACTGGATTGTATTAAGGAATATGAACAAAGTATTGTGTATTCCACCTTGGCGATGAATAACGGCCGTAAGATTCAGATTATGCCGATCTTAGAATTATTGGATACAACACCGCTCACAGCGGCCGCGCTCAGCTTTAAGCTCGGTTATAATAAGCTTTACATATTAAAAAATCCAACTCAGTTTCTTCATGATATGCAGCAGAATGTAGTCATACAATATGGCAATGAATGTGAGTTTATCCACAACAGTTACTCGCTCAATGATCAAGCTCAGAAGCTGCTGACCTTCATGGAAACGCTCGAATTTGATCATGTTTATTATGAAAACCGCAGTCTTGCCGCCAATCCGCGCCTGCTTTATATGAAGCCTAGCTCTGTTGACGCCTTCTTTGACCGTTTTATGAGTGAAGGCATCAATTATCATATTGAAGCTAACCGAATTATCAATGTCGTCTTCAAGGATGAAAATCCGCCGCTGCGCTTAAACGCGATGCGTTATGATGATACAACCTATGAATTTACCTTATCGCTGAAAGATTTTAAATTAATTGAAGGCAAACAGCATCTCTATTTGTTTCACGATTTAATTCTCTATCGCTTAGACAGTGAATATTCCACCCATCTGATGCCGCTGCTGAAGCTGTTCGCATCGATTAAGCGGGGCTTGTTGGTCGATGTCAGACATATGCCTTCCTTCTATAACAATGTCTTAACTTCAATCAATTCACTCATTGTTTTAAGCGGAGATGATATCAGTGAATTTGCGCCGCTGCCTTTGGCTGCCCGTTTATATTTGGATATGCCTAAGCATAACGTAGTCAGTGCCCGGCTCGTATTCAGCTATGGCAGTGAGGAGTATAATGCCTTCATGCCTACGAAAATGAGTACCTACCGTAATTTCTCAGAGGAGATTGCGATTCAGATGATTGTCAGAAAATATATGACCCGCATTGATAATACAACCGGTATCTCTTATATTGAAAACAGTCAGGACGCCTTTTACGAATTTTTCTCTCAGGGCATCGAGGAATGTGAACACTGCTGTCAGATCTATGCGACCGATAAGATCAAGCAAGTACAGATCCGCAGCAATGTCTCAATTTCCATGGGTGTTAAGATTGAAAATGATCTTTTAGAAATTCAGTTTGATACGAGTGATTTCCCGATTGATGAATTACAGAATGTACTTCAGGCATATAGCTTAAACAAGAAATATTACCGTATGAAATCAGGCTCCTTCATCAACCTTGAGGATTCATCGCTGAGTGAGTTAAGCGAAGCGCTTAATGGTCTGAATGTTTCCAGCAAAGAATTGAATGAGGGACATATTGTCGTTGAAAAATACCGCTCGCTGTCTTTAGATGCCCGGCTGCGTAAGATGGAGCTTTTAAAGGTTGAGCGTGACGGCAATTTCAAAACCTTGGTGAAAGCGATTAAAAACGTATCCGACAGTGACTACAGTGTACCGGCGGCTTTAAAGCCAATCCTTAGAAATTATCAGAAAGTCGGCTTCCGATGGCTTAAAACCATGGCCTCCTATGGCTTTGGCGGCATTCTGGCTGATGATATGGGTATCGGTAAAACGATTCAGGTCATCACCTTATTTGAAGATGAACGGCTGCATCATCCTGAAAGTACCAGTTTAGTTATCTGTCCAAGTTCACTGATCCTTAACTGGGAAAGTGAAATCAAAAAATTCGCGCCAAGTCTTCGCTCTTTGGTTATCAGCGGCACCGCTGAAGAACGCTCAAAGCTGATTGCGATGGCTGATGACTATGATGTGCTGATCACTTCTTATGATTATTTGAAACGGGATGTGGATCAGTATGAGGGCCGTCATTTCCAGTTCCAGATATTAGACGAAGCTCAGTATATTAAAAATACTTCCACAAAGAACGCGATCAGTGTGAAAAAGATCAGCAGCGCGAATAAATTTGCCTTAACTGGTACACCAATTGAGAATTCACTGGCGGAGCTTTGGAGCATCTTTGATTTCTTGATGCCGGGTTATCTGTACAGCTATAACCATTTTAGGAAAAGCTTTGAGATTCCAATTGTCAGAGATCATGATGATGTGATGCTGGAAAGCTTAAAACGCATGGTCGAACCTTTTATATTAAGAAGAATCAAAAAAGATGTATTAAAGGAATTGCCGGAAAAGGTTGAAAATACAATGGTTATCGATATGGATGAAGAAAGCCGTAAGCTCTATATCGCCAATGTAGCTTCTATCAAACAGGAATTAAGCAATGAATTTAATAAGAACGGTTTTGAAAAGAGTAAGATTTTAATTCTGTCAATGCTGACTCGGCTGCGTCAGTTCTGCTGTGATCCACGGTTGATTTATGATCATTATACCGGTGAATCATGCAAGCTGAATGCCTGTATGGAATTGATCCATCAGTGCTGTGAATCAAAGAAGAAGGTTTTAATCTTTTCACAATTCACAAGCTTATTGGCATTGATTGAAACTGAATTAAAAAAAGAAAAGATATCGTATTATCTGCTTAAAGGATCAACTTCCAAAATTGATCGTCAAAATAGTGTCCATGCCTTTAATCAGGATGATACACAGGTTTTCCTAATCTCATTAAAAGCCGGCGGCACCGGTTTGAATCTGACCAGTGCTGAGGTCGTGATTCACTTTGATCCATGGTGGAATGTCTCTGCCCAGAATCAGGCGACCGACCGCGCGTATCGGATTGGTCAGCATAAGAATGTACAAGTATTTAAGCTGATTATGAAGGATACGATTGAGGAAAAGATTCAGACCTTACAGGATCTTAAGAAGGATTTATCAGATTCGATTATCAATGAGAATGATGGTTTAATTACAAGCATGAGCAAGAAAGAAATCATGGATTTATTTTAGAGGTGAACAATGGAGAAAAAAATTATACTAGATGAAGATGCGATGCGGCGTTCTTTAACCCGTATGTCTCATGAAATTATTGAACGCAACAAGGGTGTGGATAACATCGTATTAGTGGGTATTAAAACCCGTGGTGAATTCCTGGCCCTAAGAATGGCGGCGCTGATTAAGAAGGTAGAAGGGGTTGAGGTTGAATGTCATGCGATGAATATTCAGGCATGGCGTGATGATCTTGATGAGAAATACCCATTGCCGGAGATTGATTTTTCAGTAAAAGATAAGAAAGTGATTCTGGTTGATGATGTCTTGTTTAAGGGACGGACAGTCAGAGCGGCGCTTGAAGGTATCCTGCATTATGGACGGGCCAAAGAGGTTCAGCTGGCAGTGCTGGTTGACCGCGGCCATCGTGAGCTGCCGATACGGGCTGATTATGTCGGTAAAAATATACCCAGCTCGATTCAGGAGACGATACGTGTAAAAATGAAAGAAAGTGACGGCATGGATTGTGTCACAATTGAAAGAGGAGAATGAAATGGATAAAGAGTATATCAAAGCATTGGCTGAAAAGCTGTTCAGTATTGACTCCCCCAGCGGTTATACGGGCAATGCGATAGCCTTTTTAGAGCAGGAGGCCCAAAGTCTTGGTTATGCGGCCTTCCGCAATGAGAAAGGCAATCTGCATATCATGGTGAATGGCTGTGATGAATCAAGAACGGTAGGTATCAGCGCGCATACTGATACATTGGGATTAATGGTACGTTCAATCAATGCGGACGGCACACTGGCAATTACCGCCTTAGGCGGCCCCATCATGCCAACCCTGGATGGTGAATACTGCCGGATCATCACCCGTGATCAAAAGGTCTACACCGGTACGATTTTGTCTTCTTCACCGGCGGTTCATGTTTACGCGGATGCCAAAAGCAAGGCGCGTGACTGTGACAACATGCTGGTAAGAATCGATGAGGTTGTAAAGAATAAAGAAGATGTAAAGGCATTGGGCATCATGAATGGGGATATTATTGCCTATGATCCAAAAACGGTAATTACACCAAGCGGTTTTGTGAAAAGCCGGTTTCTTGATGATAAGATTTCTGTCGTATGTCTGTTTGGCGTATTAAAAATGATGCGTGAACAAAAGATTACGCCAAAGCATCGCTGTATCTTTATCATTACCACTTATGAAGAGGTAGGTCATGGCGCCAGCTCACTGCCTGCGCTTAATGAGCTGATTGCCTGTGATATGGGCTGTATCGGTCTTGATCTGGCATGCAGTGAATATGATGTATCGATTTGTGCAAAAGACAGCGGCGGGCCTTATGATTACGCGATGACCAGCAAGCTGATTGAATTGGCAAAGCGTGAAAAGCTAAACTTTGCCGTGGATATTTATCCATACTATGGTAGTGATGTCGGTGCCGGCCTGCGCGGCGGCAATGATATTAAGGGTGCCTTGATTGGTCCGGGTGTCCACGCGTCTCATGGGATGGAGCGCACGCATATGCAGGCTCTTGACGCGACGATGAAATTGATCCTGGCTTATATTACAGAGTAATTGAAGCATACTAATGCAAGGAGGAAAAACGATGAATAAAGAATGGAATCTTGATATCTTGTATAAGAGTTATGAAAGTGAAGAATTTCAGCATGATTTTAAAGCTCTGCCGGCTTTAATCGATGAATTGAGCGAATGCGCGAAGCATCTTGATGAGGGTGCAATCAAGGATAAGCTAGTGGAAGTGCTGATGCTGAATGAAAAGCTGACATTGGCGGTAAGCCGGCTTGCCTACTACATCAATCTTCGGCAGACGGTCAACACATCAGATGCCCAGACAGTTGCTTATGGCGCGCAGCTGAGTCAGATGATGGCGGCAACTGCTAAACCAACTACTGCCATCAATAAGTTTATTGCCGGGATTGAAAATCTTGATGAAGTGATTGAACAGGATGAATTATTAAAAACCTATCGTTTCATGCTTCATGAAATCAAACAGAATGCTAAGCATCTGCTGAGTGAAGAAGTAGAAGAAGTTCTTTCAATGATGGATCTGACCGGCGGTGAAGCATGGGGCAATCTTCAGGAATACATGACTTCTACCTTAGAAGTGGATTACAAGGGTGAAATGGTTAACCTGAGCATGGTGCGCAATCTAGCCTATGATGAAAGTGCTGAGGTACGCAAGGCCGCTTATGAAGCTGAGCTGGCGGGTTATGAGAAAATCAAGGAGCCGGTGGCTTTCGCGCTGAATAATATTAAGAAACAGGTTAACACGGTAGCGAAGTTAAGAGGCTATGAATCACCGCTGGCAATGACGCTGGAGGACAGCCGCATGCAGCGTTCAACCCTTGATGCTATGCTGAAGGCAATGGATAAGCATATGCCTAAATTCAGAGCTTATATGAAGCGCAAGGCAGAATTATTAGGACATGAGAACGGACTGCCATGGTATGATTTATTTGCACCGTTAGGTGAAAGTGATCGTAAATTCACAGTGGAAGAAGCCAGAGATTATTTAGTTAATCATTTCCGCGGCTTCGCTGATGATCTTGCCGATATGGTCGCCGAGGCCTTTGACAATGCATGGATTGATTTTTATCCGCATAAGGGTAAAGTCGGCGGTGCGTTCTGTGAAAACCTGCCGCAGTTTAAACAGAGCCGTGTACTCACTAATTTTGACGGCGCGTTAGGTGATGTCGTTACTTTGGCCCATGAGCTGGGACATGCTTATCACGGCTACAACATTCAAGACCACCGGCCGCTGAATGTAAACTATTCAATGCCGGTTGCTGAGACGGCGTCTACCTTCAATGAGAATTTGATTATGAATTCTGTTATTGATGAAACAGAAGATAAAAAAGAAAAAATGGCGCTGATTGAAAAACAGCTTCAGGATCTGAATCAGATCATCTGTGATATTTATTCACGGTATCTGTTTGAAAGTGCTGTTTTTGAAAATGCGAAGGATCAATTCATGTTTGCTGACAGTTTATGTGAAATGATGATTGAAGCACAGAAGAAGGCATATGGTGATGGTCTTGATGAAAAGACATTGAATCCTTATATGTGGATCTGTAAATCTCATTATTATTCTTCAGGCTTAAGCTTCTATAATTTCCCATATGCGTTCGGCGGTCTGTTTGCCAGAGGCCTCTATGCGAAATATAAGAAGGAAGGCGCTGATTTTGTGCCTAAATATCGTGAATTGCTGCATGCGACAACAATCAGCAGCGTTGAGGATGTAGCGGCGATCTGTGATATTGATCTGACCAAAGAGGAATTCTGGGAAGATGCCATGGTATCCTGTGAAGAACTGATCGACCAGTTCCTTGAATTATCTAAATAAAATAGTTAAAAGATCTCACTGATGAAAAGCGAGATCTTTTTAATTATTGAGACTGATACGGATACCAGAGCTCCATCGATGGAATCTGCGCAGTATGATAAATTTCAGGTGCGAAACAATCCATCACATAACCATGTTCAGACAGCCACCGAGTGCTGAATTTTACCGCTTTATTGAGCGAAGCCGTTACCAGCTCATCAAAGGTTTCCGCTTCAAAGCTGCAGATAATGTAGGCTCTTGGCGGCAGAGTGAAGCTCTCCCATTGGGTATTAGCGGCTTCACACTCGGCACCGGTAAAATAGGTAAAGCAGCCATCAGGGGTTTTGCTGTTCAGATAAGAAACGCCAATTTCACGGCCGTGATGAAGTTTGGGCAGCTGATGTTTCAGCTGATGAAACTGCGTCCATAATTGACCGGGTATATCTACCCCGCAGGTTTCTCCCAACGGCAGCTGAGCGCTGATTGGAACAATACCGCTGATGCCTGTAAAATGAATCGGCTGTTCTAAAACGATATGCTTCATTTCCAGCACCATGCCCTCACTGACTAACGGACTATTTTCTTCAATCTCTGTTTCATTCAGCAGCAAATCCGGCTTATCGAATTGATTCAGCATGATGGGCTTTTGACGATAGCTTGTCGGTGTCATGCCATAAGCATCTTTAAATGAGCGGGTAAATACTTCCTGTGAACCAAAACCGCAGCTAACCGCGATATTCAGGATTGTATCATCACTCTCCTTCAGTATTTCACACGCCTTTGCCAAACGCCGCAGCTTAATATATTCCATGACCGGCTTTTTAACTAATTTTGTAAATAACCGCTGATAATAAAAAGGGGATAGGGCTGCTTTCGCGGCCAATTGTTTAATATCCTGTTTCGCATCCAGATTTTCTTCAATAAAATCCAGCGTGCATTGTATCGATTCCCATGCGTACATAGCTGTACCTCCTTTGATACTTATAGAATATCATAAATCTATACTAAAGCTTTGATTCTCTCTGCTGTTTCACCATGTCAGAATCGTTTGTGTTATACTATCATCAGATGCAGGATGAGTAAAAAAACACAAGGAGGATCATATATGTCAGCCATTGTCATTAAAGGGGCGCGTACAGGAAATCTGAAGAATATTGATGCCACCATTCCTAAGCAGCAATTAGTTGTTTTAACAGGCGTATCCGGCTGCGGGAAGTCCACCTTGGCCATTGATACTTTATTTCAGGAATGTCAGCGTCGTTATCTTGAAGCGATGGGCATGCAGGGTATTCAGAAGCCTAAGCTGGACAGCTTATCGGGCGGTTCACCGGCTATTTTGATTACTGCCGGTCATAGTGTGAATAATCCGCGTTCTTCATTAGGTACGATGAGTAATATTTATACTGATCTGCGGATGCTTTATGAAAAGCTGTCTGCCCGCCGCTGTCCAATCTGTCATGAGCTGTTTGATCAATCGATGATTAAGGAAGAAACTGAAAAACAAGAGGATTCGTTTAAGGTTTACATTCATTGTCCGCATTGTCATGCAAGGATTGAAAAATTAACCCGTTCCCATTTTTCTTATAATACAAGAGAAGGTGCCTGTTCGGCTTGTCAGGGACTTGGTCAGGAGCTGATGCTTAATGAGTCAAAGCTTATTGATGATACATTAAGCTTAAAGGCAGGTGCGGTTGCTTATTGGGAAGCCCGCTACAAAGAGTATCAGATTGAATTATATGAAAAGGCTTTAAAGGTTTATGGCTTGCCTGCTGTTCATAATTTGCCGGTTAAAGACTTCTCAGAGGCTCAGAAATCGCTGCTGCTTGATGGAACTGATAACCAATGGATACGAATTGCCTATCCGCATATTAAAGCGCCTAAAACGGTTTCTGAAGGTCTGTTTGAAGGTGTGCGGCCCATCCTGTGGCGGCGGTTAAGTGAAAAAGGCAGTTTAAGCAAACAGCTGGCGCCTTATTTCATTGAGGGTGAATGCCGTGAATGCCATGGCGAACGGCTTAATATACTCAGCCGTGAAGCAAGTATTATGCATACCCGGCTGCCAGAACTAGTGCAATATTCCTTAGAAGCGCTCTGGCAATGGATTGATTGCCTTGAAAAGCAGTGCAGTCAAGAACAGCTGGTATTGGTTGAGGATTATCTGCTTGATTTAAAAACCAAGCTGCAGCGGCTGATTAATGCCGGTCTTTCCTATCTGACACTTGACCGGCAGACGATGACGCTTTCCGGCGGTGAGCTGCAGCGAATCAGACTGGCCGCGGCTTTAGATTCTGAATTAAGCGGTGTCCTCTATATTCTCGATGAACCGACAACCGGTCTGCATGCCAAGGATACAGAAGGTATTATTCAATTGATGAACAAGCTCAAGGCTATGGGTAATACGGTACTTGTCATCGAGCATGATCCTGATGTGATGAAGGCTGCTGATCAGATTATCGACATGGGTCCAGGGGCCGGTCGTTTTGGCGGTGAAATCGTTGCTCAGGGCAGTTTTGAAGAACTGCAGAAACAGGCCTCCTCCATCACGGGTCAGTATTTTAAAAAGCAGCGGACCTGCCAAGGAAAAAACCGTCAGCCTCAGGGCTGGATTGAAATCATCAATGCAACGCGCAACAACTTGAAGCACCTCGATATTGAGCTGCCGATCAATGTGTTATGCGCAGTCACCGGGGTGTCCGGATCAGGCAAATCAACGCTAATATTTGAGGTGCTGGCAAAGCAGCAGGCATGTGATGCAATCTTGAATCTTCAACAATTTAAAAAGATTATCGCCATTGAGCAGACACCGCTGAACCGCATGAAACGCTCTAATGTAGCGACATACAGCACTCTTTTTACCGAAATCAGAAAGATCTACGCCAAACAGGGTTATGCGGCTGGTCTGACACCTCGGCATTTCTCATTTAATGCTCCCGGCGGCCGCTGTGAGCATTGTGAGGGATTGGGTACGGTCACCAGCAATCTCTTATTTTTCAATGATATAGAAGTCACATGCCCGATCTGTCATGGCAGACAATTCAGTGATGATGTATTAAAAATAAAATTTAAGGGCTACAATATTCATGAAATTCTGCATTTATCAATTATGGAAGCCGCGGAAGTCTTCCAAGAATTTCCGAAGCTGATGAAAATATTAACACTGCTTATCGACAGCGGCTTAGGTTATCTTGAACTGGCGCAGTCTTGCACGACATTATCTGCCGGTGAAGCACAGCGGCTAAAGCTTGCCAATGAATTAAATCAGAGTCAGAAGCAGGGAAATCTTTATCTGATTGATGAACCAACAACGGGTCTGCATCCCATCGACATAGATAATTTTCTGAAGCTGCTTCAGCGTCTGGTTGATCAGGGAAACACGGTTATTGTGGTAGAACATAATCTTCAGCTGATCCGGCAAGCCGATTACATCATCGATCTGGGACCTTTGGGCGGCATTCATGGCGGTAAAGTCATCGCCCAAGGAACACCTCTTGAAATCAGTGAAAATCCGGAATCAATCACCGGTCATTATCTAAAGGAGATATAAACTATGAACTTTACAACTGAAAAGAATCGCATTTATTATGAAGCAGACGGCAAACTGCTCGCGGAAATTACCTTTATCGACAGCGATGAAAACAGTATGACCATTAATCATACCTTTGTCGATGACAGTCTGCGCGGACAGGGCATCGCTTCCCAACTTGTACAAGCGGCAGTCAATGAAATTAAAAAACAGAAGAAGCATGTAAAAGCGTCCTGTTCCTATGCGGTGAACTGGCTTGCTAAACACCCTGACGCAGCTTAAATAAAACACATTTATAAAAAACCACTGACACTATTAAGAAGCGTCAGTGGTTTTGTTATTTTAATCAATCTGATTTTTATCTCAAGAAAAATCAGAATTTTTGTATTTTTTTTGAGATAAAAGTCAAAAAAAGATGTACAAGTTAATATGTACACCTTTTTGATATGTTTATTTATTTAATGCAGCCTTTACCAGTTCAGTTACTTCTTCAGCTGTATCCAGAGTCAGCGCCTTAGCAGCCAGCTCTTCCATTTCTTTCTTGCTTAAAGAGTTAACGATCTTACGTGCAGGCAGGATTGATGTTGCACTCATTGAGAATTCATCTAAGCCTAAACCAAGCAGTACAGGCACTGCATATGGATCACCGGCCATCTCACCGCACATACCAGCCCAGCGGCCATTGCTGTGAGCACCATCAATTGTCAGTTTGATTAAACGTAACAGAGATGGATTCAGCGGCTGATACAAGTAAGAAACTTTCTCACTCATACGGTCAGCAGCCATTGAGTATTGTACTAAGTCATTTGTTCCGATTGAGAAGAAATCAGCTTCCTTCGCAAAGTTATCAGCCAAAATAGCCGAAGCCGGAATTTCAACCATCATACCTACTTCAATATTATCCGCAACTTTAACACCTTCCTTAATCAGATTTTCTTTTTCTTCAAGGAAGATTGCTTTAGCCTGACGGAATTCATTGATTGTCGCAATCATTGGGAACATGATGCAAAGCTTGCCATATACAGATGCTCTGATCAGCGCTCTTAATTGAGTACGGAAAATATCAGTACGATCCAGACACAGACGAATCGCGCGATAACCCAAGAATGGATTCATTTCTTCAGGGAATGTGAAGTAAGGCAGCTTCTTATCACCGCCGATATCCAATGTACGAACAACAACCTTCTTGCCGTTCATTCCCTCTAATACTTCTTTATAAGCTTCAAATTGTTCATCTTCAGTTGGGAAATGATCTGAATTCATGTATAAGAATTCAGTACGGTACAGACCTACGCCTTCACCGCCATTATTCAATACACCTTCAACATCCTTCGGTGTACCGATATTACCTGCCAATTCAACCTCATGACCATCAACAGTCACTGATTTTGCAGTCTTTAATACTTTTAATGCTTCTCTTTCTTCAGCAAAATCTTTTGCTTTCTGTTCATATAAAGCAACAGTTTCAGCATCTGGATTCAGGAACACTTCACCAGCAACCGCATCCAAAATTACTAAATCACCATGATTAGCTGCTTCAAGAACACCGGCACAGCCAACAACGGCAGGAATTTCAAGGCTTCTTGCCATGATAGCGGAATGAGACGTTCTGCCGCCGATTGCAGTCGCAAAACCTTTAGCGTGCTCATTCAGCTGAGCTGTATCAGAAGGTGTTAAATCATGTGCTACGATAACAGAATCTTCATCAACCGCAGACAGATCAGGAATGATCAGACCCAATAAATGAGCTGTTAAACGATGCGTAACATCCTTAATATCAGCCGCTCTTTCACGGAAATAATCATTATCCATCGCTTCAAACATCGCAATTGTATTCTTCGCAACTGTATCTGCTGCGAATTCAGCATTTACCTTATCATTTTCAATCATCGCAACGATTTGTGACGCAAAATCAGGATCTGAAGCCATCATTAAATGGGCGTCAAATACTGCCAGCTCTTCTTCGGATAATTTTCCAGCAGCTCTTTCTTTGATTCCTTCGATATCTTTCTTAGTTGCCTCTAAAGCCTCATTAAACTTGGCAATTTCATTAGCAGCATCGATATTGTCAACCTTGACAATTTCAACCTTAGGCTGTTCAAGCTTATAAACTTTCGCAATAGCAACGCCAGCAGATGCAGCAATACCTTTTAACATACTTTTTTCGTCCTCCTCAAGATCTCTTCATGATAAGCACAACGTCTAAACGTCGTTCAGTTGACTATAAATAACCGTTCTTATCTAAACTTTATTTTATCATTATTTAAGCGGTTACGCAACGCACAAATTCATCAATAGCTCTTGATCGGATACGGTAATAAGTGCTCTTTGTGAAATAATTCATATACCATTTAGCCTGACGGCTGCTGAAATAATCATTACGCAGGATCAGCGCCTCATCATCAGGCAGGCTGGCAAGAATCGCGTCAATCGTTTCGATATATTCAAAAGCCTCTGCCAGCTCACGATTATCACACTCCGAAACCATCAAATTATCTATATCATAATACTGGCGTTTCAGCTTCTTATAGATTATCGCCAATTGCTTCACAATAGCTTCATTGTCCTTCTGCATATCATTCACCCATTCCCTTAGTTAATATATATGCAGAAAAGCATTAAATACCTAAAAATCATTCATTTTTTTCATCAATTCTAAGTAAACGATAACCAATCCCGACATGAGTTTGAATATATCGCGGATGAGACGGATCAGGTTCGATTTTTTTGCGCAGCCCAGCCATAAAAACACGCAGTGAAGCCACATCATTATCCCATGCGCTGCCCCAGATTTCACGGGTGATAGTTGTATGTGTCAGTACCTTGCCGACATTTTTTGCCAGCAGACACAATAATTTATATTCAATAGGTGTGACATGCAGTTCCTGATCATTAAGGTAAACACAGCCGCCCGCATAATCAATTTTCAAACCGCCATTAACGAAGACGGACGCGGCGGCATTGCTACTTTGCATATAATGAATACGGCGCAGCGCCACCCGTAAGCGAGCCAGCAGTTCTTCCACGGAAAAGGGTTTAGTCAGATAATCGTCAGCCCCAGCATCCAGTGCCTCAATCTTATCCCGGTCTTCAACCCGGGCACTTATTACAATAATCGGCATCAGTGACCAGGAACGCAGCTTCTTTATAATTTCAATACCATCAATATCCGGCAGTCCGAGATCAAGCAGGACAACATCAGGATTATGCGTAACCGCTTCGCTGATTGCTTCACTGCCGGTAGTGCTCACATGAAAATGATAACCTTGTGTTTCCAAGGTTGCCGCAATTAAATTACGGATGGCAGAGTCATCCTCAACCACAAGCAGAAAGGGTTTATTCATGTAAATCTACCTCCTCACTTGGCAGCAGAATCGTAAATATTGTACCATGCCCAACATTATCAGCTACCATAATGCTGCCGCCATGCGCCTGTACAATGGTACGGCATAAGGATAACCCAATCCCCATACCGCGCCGGCTGTCAGCAACCGATTTCTTAACCGTATAAAACATGTCAAACAGCTGAGCTTTATCCTTATCTTGAATTCCATTGCCATTATCCGCTACCTTAATTTCAATCATATCACCTTTTTTATTACTGCTTATAATGATTTCAGAACCTGAAGGCGTATATTTAATCGCGTTGTCGATCAGATTGATTAAAACCTGCATAATTAAATGACTGTCCATCTTAGCCAATAAAACTTCATCACTTTCAATTACCTTAAGCTGATGTTCAGAAGCATGACGATTAATGTGTTTCATGGCTTCCAAAATCACCTCATCAACAACTTCTGCCTGCATATTTAAATGCGCTGTACCATCTTCAATCCGAGTTACTGAAAGCAGATTCTCAGTCAGATTAATCAGCCACATTGAATCATCATAGATATCCATCAGCAGCTGATTTCGTTTGGCAGCCTCTAAGCGGTCGCAGTTATTCATCAGCATGCTGGCATTGCCGGAAATACTGGTCAGTGGTGTCCTGAAATCATGAGAAATGCTTCGCAGCAGATCAGCTCTTAATTTTTCATTGCGGGCCTTTACAGCAGCTTCCTCACGCTTATAATTATACATATCCTTTTCCAAGGCAAGCGCACATTCACTGAGAATTGATAATACAAGATTACTGGCAAACGTGTCCAGCGCCTCCTTTAAAGCCAATCCTACAACCCCCTGTACTTGGGAATCACTGCGGACAGCAAGATAAAGACATTGGGCGTTGCCTAATGTATTCGTTGTCTTACCGGCACGTTTATTGTTTTCATAAACCCATTCCGCAACTGCCTTCTCATTATCCGAAACGATTTGGGCTGCCGGCATTGGTTCTAAAGCAAAGATACTTGGCTCCTTTAAGCCATGACCATCGTCAGACGGATAAAAGATTACCGGCACTTCAAGCAGTTTTATCAATTGATTTGATGTACATGCGATAATATCCTCCGCACTCTTTGCATTCTGCAGCAGCTGACTGGTTTCCAGCAAAATCTTTGTCTGAAAAGCTGTATTCGCTGATTGCCGCGCCTGCTTACGAATACGGATTGCTAAATCACCGGTTATTACAGCCGCAATAAACATGATGATAAAGGTAACCGGATAACCAGAATCATAAGCTGCCAGTGTATAGCGCGGGATAGTAAAAAAGAAATTAAAGATAACAACACTTAAAATTGAAGACAAAGCGCTGATTAATTGATTAGCGGTAACCACCGAAGTTATTAATACACCTAAAATATAGATTGTAATAATATTTGCTTCACTGAAACCCATCTCATAAAAAATAAAACTAATCAAGGTCGACAGCAGCAACGCGGCCGCCGCAAAGCCCAAATTTTTAATATTTAATTCACGGCTGCCCGCATATGTTAACTTACGCTTTAATACCGGCGTATCTTTATCCGGAATAATATAGATATCCAGATTGGGAGCATAAGCCGTCAGCTGTTCAGAGAACGGGCGGCGGATTAAACCAAATCTCGTACGTGTATTACTGCGGCCAAGAACAATCTTACTAACCTTATTATTGCGGGCAAATTCAGCGATTTGAAACGCTACATCATCACCAAAAGCCGTTTCAATATTTGCCCCCAGCTGACTTGCTAAGTGGATATTATCGCGCAAACGTTCCCGATTTTCCTTCGTCATCGATGGAAATGCCGAGGTTTCCACAAATAAAGCCGTCAGCTTTCCTTTAAATGCTGATGCCATGCGCGAGCCTGTGCGGATGATCTTTGGATTTGATGGTGAGGGAGATAAACACACAAGGATATGCTCATCAGCATATCCTATACCTGCATGATTTACCTGTTCTGCCAGCTTATTTACTCGATCCGCCGCTCTGCGCAAAGCAATTTCACGCAGAGAAGTCAGATTGGCTGAATTAAAAAAGCCTGTAATAGCCTGATCTGCCTGCTGCTTGCGGTAAATCAATCCCTCATTAAGACGGCGTGTCAGTTCCTCCGGCTCAATATCCACAAGCTCTACCTGATCCGCCTGATCAAAAATCCGATCAGGAATCCGCTCATGAACAACAACACCGGTAATCGAAGCGATAATATCATTTAAGCTTTCAAGATGCTGAACATTAACGGTGGTAAATACATTAATTCCCGCCTTCAGCAATTCTTCAATATCCTGATAACGTTTTTCATGACGGCTGCCATGGGCATTGGTATGTGCCAATTCATCAACCAGCAAAACCTGCGGATGACGTACTAAAGCCTGATCAAGATCAAATTCGTTTAATTTTATATTGTGATAATTAACTGTTTTAGTCGCTATCTTTTCCAAACCTTCACACAATGCCATGGTCTTTTCACGGGTATGCGGTTCAATATAACCAATCACGACATCAATACCCTGTTTTTTCAGATCATGAGCCGCTGACAGCATCGCATAAGTTTTGCCAACCCCCGCCGCATAGCCAAAAAAGATTTTCAGCCGGCCGCGGCTGTTGATCGATTCTTCATATTTAAGACGTTCTAACAGCTCATCTGGCGTTTCTTTTCTGATCATCAGCTCACCTCTATATGCTTCATATTATATCATAAGTGAAATTAATAAATCATAAGGAATAAAGCCGCCGGTATTAAGATTGTATAAAGATCAGCGATGAAGCGGCGGGGCTGGAAAGATAATTTTCAGCAGCAGCTGTTGAGCCGGTGACCCATGAACATAGTCATACAGTATTCGTTTACCATTTCTATCCTGCATGATAAAGCCATTATCATCATAAGTTATTTTTATATTAGCTTGCTGAAGGGCAAAACGAAGTGATAGCTCCCATGTGAAGAAAGAATTAAGACAGCCCATTTCAAGCTTATTCATCAAGACGCTAAACTCCACAGCACTTACCCCATCTATTAACAGCAGCAGCCATAAATCGACCTGCTGCTTCAGCGTATAACTGAAACGATCCAGATCTAATTCATCAACGGGTCTAAGCGGCAGATAGCGAAAATACGTATTCTTATCTAAGTCAGGATAATGTGTAAAGCTTTGATTGGTAAACGCATTCCTTTTGATGAGCAGAAAATCATGACGATAATCAATGCCCTGCAGGATATCACTCAGCATTTTTAACTGCTCCTGATCTGGACAGCTGATCCGCAGACATAAATCATATAGTTCACTGAAATCCTGTCCGGAAACATTCAGCTTTTGGACCTTTACTTTATCATTTCCTACTTCTAATATAATTTGAGCTGTTTCGATACCATTGGCACAGCCATAGATAGAAATGGGATATTTATGTGAAATATAAGCTATCGAATAGAGTAAATCATTCAGTAAAATCTCACATTGGAAATATGAATGACCATAATAAATCCAAAGATTATTCTCATTTGTGTAAATTGTCGGATTCATCGATAATTCTGATGATATTGTCAGTAACAGGGCTATCAATTCCTCCTGTGCGCCATCGGTACAATCATAGGCAGGCAAGTCTATTTCAAATTCTAGGGCGATGTTTTTCTTGTGCATAATTTACTCCAATATTCCATCCAGCATTAAATTTACTTTCAATACGTTCACGCATCCTTCGCCAAAGAAGCCTAAGAATTTATCTTCGGTGCATGCCTCAATGATGGCGTCAATTTCCGTCAGTGTCATATTATTATTTTCAGCTAAGCGGGCGGCTTGATATTGAGCGGCTGCCACTGAAATATGCGGATCTAAGCCGCTTCCAGACATGGTAACTAAATCAACCGGAATCGGCTGATCTTTCATTTGCGGATGCGCGGCCTGAATCGCTTCAACTCGCTGAGCAATTAATGCCTCATATTCATCGCTGGCTGGACTGATATTACCTGCCCATGCATACATCATCATTTCTCCTTCATCGTTTGTGAAGGTCGCTGCTTCAATATTCATGATTCTTCCCCACATATGTGCTTCATCCGTATATTGCTGGCCAAGCAGTTCACTGCCGTATACTTTGCCGTCAACCTCAATCATGCTGCCATTGGCCTGAATGGGAAACAAAAGCTGTGAAATTCCTGTGACTGCCAGTGTATAAATCACACCGCAGATCAATGTAAAAATTAATACTAAGCCAGCCGCTTTACCTAGCTGGGCTTTAATTGTTTGTATCATAAGCTTACCCCTTTCTAAACAAGATGGAAAAATACCAGAAGCATATCAATCAGTTTAACGAAAATAAACGGTGTAATAATGCCGCCAAGACCATAAATCAACAGATTCCTGCTTAACAGACTGCCGGCTGAGACCTCACGGTAACGTACTCCCTTTAATGCCAAGGGAATTAATGCCACAATAATCAGCGCGTTATAGATAATTGCTGATAAGACAGCACTTTGTGAATTATGCAGATGCATGATATTTAATGCCGAAAGTTCTGGATAGATGGTAAGAAACATTGCCGGAATAATCGCAAAGTATTTAGCGACATCATTAGCGATGCTGAAAGTTGTCAGACTGCCGCGGGTCATCAGCAGCTGCTTGCCGATTCGCACTATATCAATCAATTTTGTCGGTGAAGAGTCTAAATCAACCATATTGCCAGCTTCTTTAGCCGCCTGTGTGCCGGAATTCATAGCCACTGCGACATCTGCCTGTGCCAGAGCCGGCGCATCATTGGTACCATCTCCAGTCATTGCTACCAGATGTCCCTGACGCTGAAAATCACGAATCATAGCAAGTTTACCTTCCGGTGTTGCTTCAGCAAGGAAATCATCAACGCCTGCTTCAGCCGCAATCGCTGCGGCAGTTAAAGGATTATCACCGGTAATCATAATCGTTTTTATACCCATTTTCCGCAAATCAGCAAACTTTTCCGAAACACCATGCTTGATGATATCCTTTAAATAAATGACACCTAAGACTTGATAATTTTTAGAAACAACCAGCGGTGTACCGCCCATATTCGCTATGCGGGTTACAATCTCATCACATTCCTTTGGATAGATGCCGCCATTTTCTTGAACATATGCCTTAATGGTTTCAGCCGCCCCCTTGCGAATTTCTTCGCCTTTAATATCTACACCGCTCATTCTTGTTTTAGCGGTAAACGGAATAAAGGTCATGCCTTGATCGCTGAGACTGCGGCCGCGCAGATTAAATTGTTCCTTAGCAAGAACCACGATGCTTCTTCCCTCCGGCGTTTCATCAGCCAGTGAGGAAAGCTGTGCCGCATCAGCTAAATCATCAGCGGATACACCCTGTAAAGGGATGAATTCACTTGCCTGGCGATTGCCAAATGTTATCGTTCCGGTTTTATCCAGCATCAGAATATCGACATCGCCTGCCGCTTCAATAGCACGGCCGCTCATTGCCAATACATTAGCCTGATTCAGCCTGCTCATACCGGCAATACCGATGGCAGAAAGCAGAGCACCTATCGTTGTTGGCGCTAAGCAGACAAGCAGTGCCACCAATGTCGTTACGGATGTCGGATTAACAATACCTGCCAGTTTCGCCGAGAAATTGGCATACATATACAAAGACAGAGTAACTAAAATGAAGATGATTGAAAGCGCGATTAAAAAGATCTGCAAAGCAATTTCATTCGGTGTTTTTTTACGTGACGCTCCCTCTACCATTGCAATCATCTTATCAAGAAAGCTTTCACCGGCCTCATTGCTTACTTCTACGATCAGCCAATCTGATATTACAGTAGTTCCGCCGGTAACAGCACTGCGGTCACCGCCGGCTTCTCTAATTACTGGTGCTGATTCACCAGTAATAGCTGATTCATCAACAGAAGCTGCACCCTCTATAACTTCACCGTCAGCAGGAACCTGTTCGCCTGCCTTGACGATGTATAAATCTTTCTTTTTCAATGCTGTTGACGCGACATCACAAATCATATCACGCTGATCTAAAGAAGGGATCTTATGGGCAATTACATCTTTTTTAGCTGCCCGAAGCGCATCTGCCTGTGCCTTTCCCCTTCCCTGAGCAATTGCTTCCGCAAAGTTGGCAAACAATACGGTGAACCAGAGAATAATAGCGATTGCTGATGTATAACCACCTGAACTATCTTTTATATCAAAGATTGCTAAAATGGAAAGAAGCGTAGTCAAAATTGCTGATACATAGACTAAAAGCATGACTGGATTTTTGACTTGAATTCTGGGATCTAATTTTATAAAAGAATCCTTTATGGCACGCAGTACCATTTTGCGATCCGCAAAAACTGTTTGTTTATGACTCATATTCATCCCTCCTAAACAATCATCTGAAAATACTCAGCGATAGGTCCCAAAGCCAGCGCTGGGAAGAAGCTTAACGCGCCAACCAGCAATACGACAAAGACCAGCAAGAATACAAACAGCGGACTGCATGTTGATAATGTACCAGCCGTAACTGCAATCTTCTTTTTCTTAGCCAGATTGCCGGCAATCGCCAAAATACTGATGATTGGTAAAAATCTTGCAAACAGCATGACTAATCCTAAAGAAACATTAAGGAATACGGTATCGGCCGCAAAGCCAGCAAAGGCTGAACCGTTATTGCCGCCAGCTGAAGAATATGCATACAGCAATTCAGAGAAGCCATGAGCACCGCCGTTTGTTAAACTATCCATGATTGAAGGTAAACCAGCTGCGATGCCGCTGCCAACCAGAATACTAATCGGTGTTGCCAGACAAGCCAGCACCGCCCATTTCATTTCGTAGGGTTCTATCTTCTTTCCCAGATATTCAGGTGTACGGCCAACCATTAAACCTGCGATAAACACGGCCAGAATTGCAAATGCCAGCATGCCGTACAACCCACAGCCGACACCGCCGAATATAACTTCGCCCAACTGCATCTGAAGCATCGTCATCATACCGCCCAAAGGCGTATAGCTGTCATGCATCGAGTTGACAGAACCATTTGAAGCCGCCGTTGTGAAAGCTGCCCACGTTGATGAACCAGCAATACCAAACCGCGATTCTTTACCTTCCATATTACCGCCTGCCTGATTAATGCTGCTGATATCCACAATACCGTTCTGTGCAAGCTGCGGCGTAGCAGCTTGTTCATTTACCGCAATAACAGCCCATGCCACTAACAGCATACTCAGCATAGCAATAAATATCGCTCGCCCCTGCCGCTTATCCTTAATGCTTTGACCAAAGGAGAAGCACAGTGCCGCAGGAATCAGCAAGATAGCAATTACCTCAGCTAAATTGCTTAAATAAGTTGGGTTTTCAAGGGGATGCGCAGAATTAGTTCCCATATAACCGCCGCCATTTGTACCTAGCTGTTTAATTGCAATCTGACTAGCTGCCGGACCCATTGGAACAAATTGCTCAGTAACTATTTGAGCATCAACTTTCTGACCCTTAGCAAATACCTCACCGTTTACAATTTCAATATCCGTCAGAATTGTTCCATCTTCGCCGACAGCAACAGGTTCAACCAACGATACAGCCGCCCCCGGCTTTAAGTTTTGAATTACTCCCTGTGATACTAGCAGTAACGAAAGCACAAGACTCAGCGGCATTAAAATATAGAGAATACTCCGTGTCAGATCAATCCAGAAATTACCTAACGAATTCGCGTTCGTCTTTAAGAAACCACGAATCAGCGCATATAGTACCGCAAGTCCAGTACCGGCTGACACAAAGTTTTGAACGGTCAGTCCCAATGCCTGTGACAGATAACTCAACTGTGACTCACCGCTGTATGCCTGCCAGTTTGTGTTGGTTACAAAGCTGGCCGCCGTATTAAACGACAGGTCCCACGGCAAACCTGAAAATCCTTCTGGATTGCCAAGCAATACACCCTGAAGCATCAGTAATAGAAACAATAATACAAAACCAAATAGAGAGAAGAGTATGACACTGATCAAGTATTGTTTCCAATCCATTGTCTGTGTTTCATCAATTCTTAAAAGCTTATAAATTAATCTCTCGCATGGCTTTAGAAATCTTGAAAGAAATACATGTTCGCCATCCATAACACGGCTGATGTATCCGCCTAATGGCACAGCTAATACTAGCAAAATAAGTAAATATGGCAGATATTGCATTAACATCTCAATCATTGTTATCACCCCTCATCAATAAAACAATATAGTAAATAAGCATGAGCAGGGCACATAGCCCAATCCCTAGTATGATTAAATTCATCTTTATTTCCTCCTGCATGAATACAATAACATTTAAAGAATTAGGATGGTGTTAGGGTTAAAAGCACCGGCATTAAGATTTCGTTAAGAAAAAAAGTCATTGGCAGCAGCCAATAACTTAGTTATTTTTATATATAATTTAAAGAAAATATGCATATTTACCGATTTTATCAAGTTAATATATGCATTTTTGCATATTTTATCAAGTTATCACTTTTAGGCCAGAAAAAAAGCCACTGACAATAGCCAGTGACTCATCAACTATCTAAGAAATAACAGCCAGACAATGAAATAGATACCGCCAAGAATAACAAGGATAACGGGAACAAACGTAACGAAAGCAGCAATAAACATTGCAATACCGTCATGCTTATCAAATTCCACATCTTTAAACTTGTCTTTTAATTCTTCATCCCTATCCCCAAGCTGTTTTTTATATTCCTTAAAATTTTTACTCATTATTCATTATTATCCAGAAGATGACAAGCTACCCAATGCTCTGGTTCAACTTCACGCCATCTTGGGCACTCAGCCTTACAGATATCCATTGCATGCTTACATCTTGTATGGAATTTACAGCCCGTCGGAGGGTTGACAGGACTTGGAATATCCCCTTCAAGTATAGCCAATTCCTTGCTGTCTGGTTCCGTAGTTGGAATTGCTTCCAGCAAAGCGATTGTATATGGGTGCTTAGGATTTTTGAAAATGCGTTCTGATGGCGCGCTTTCAACCATATTACCCAGATACATTACACCGATACGATCAGAAATGTATTTAACAACACTTAAATCGTGGGAAATAAATAAATAAGTCAAATCTTCTTTTTCTTTTAAGTCTTGCAGCAGATTAATTACCTGTGACTGAATCGAAACGTCAAGCGCTGATACAGCCTCATCACAGACAATGAACTTAGGATTCAAAGCAAGCGCTCGGGCAATACCGATACGCTGTCTCTGACCGCCTGAGAACTGGTGAGGATAGCGGTGAATAAAATATTTATCCAAACCACATTTTTCCATGATGTCAATAATGTAATCTTCAAGTTCCTGAGAACCTTTTTTAAATTTCTTATGAGCAACTAATGCTTCAGAAATAATTTGTCCTACCGTCATACGAGGATTCAATGATGAATATGGATCTTGGAAAATAATCTGCAGATCCTGACGGAGTACACGGCCTTCTTCACGGGTAAGCATACCAAGGTCAATGCCCTGATCCCATAATGATTCAGCTTTATCAAAGCCCTCATGAGACTTGCATGCTTCCTTCAGCTTATCCAGCTTAGCACGGCAGTCAGCCTGCTTCTTTTCAGCAGCTTCATAAGCAGTGCGGCTGGCTGTATTATTCACATCCAATGTCTCTGCGAGCTTAGCAACTTCACAGCCGGCATGATATTCTTCCAGCAATGCGTCACCAGCTGTTTTTAAATCAGAGGCATAGAACAAACCGCCGGTTAAACGGGCAATTTGATGGAACAAACGATCTGCATCATCCGCTGGGAAGTTATTCACTGAATTAGTATCAGTCTTAGCCTTCTCCACAGCCTTCTTGTACTTACCAATCTCTTTATCAAGATTTTTAAGCACTCTTTCCACATACTGCGGCTGATATTCATATATTGTACGGCCATAATAAACCGTATTTCCTTGTGTCTGCGGATAAAGCTGTAGGATAACACGGCCAAGCGTTGATTTACCGCAGCCTGACTCACCAACTAAACCATAGGTTTCACCCTTATTGATATGAATTGAAATACCATCATTAGCCTTTACATACAGCTGTTCCTTTTGAAACCAAGAAGACTTTTTAACGGGAAAATATTGTTTAAGATTAGTTACTTCAATTAGTTTTTCTTTAGCCATTATTTTTCCCCCCTCTTTACCGGATAGAAGCAGCGAATGCTGTGATTTTCTCCTACCTTTACCAATTCAGGTTCTTCCTTACGGCATTTGTCACACGCATACTTACAGCGCGGTGCAAATTTACAGCCTTCAGGCAGTGCCAATGGATGCGGAACGGAGCCTGGAATTGCATCCAGACGCTCTGTACGTTCAGAGTTAAGACGAGGAATTGAAGTCAGCAGTCCCTCAGTATAAGGATGCAGATATTCAGAACCACGGAAAATATTTTCAACCGGTGCAGACTCAACAACCTGTCCGCAATACATAACCGCAACATCATCAGCCATCTGGTTGATAACACCTAAATCATGAGTAATGAACATGATTGATGTACCCAGCTCATGCTTCAGATCATTCATCAAACGCAGAATCTGTGCCTGAATCGTAACATCCAGCGCCGTTGTCGGTTCATCGGCAATCAGCAGCTTTGGCCGGCAGGCAAGTGCCATAGCGATCATTACACGCTGACGCATACCACCAGATAATTGGAATGGATAGCTTTTGTTTACCTGTACTGGATTCGCAATTTTAACCTGCTGAAGCATTTCAATACTGCGCTTCTCAGCTTCTTTTTTGCTGAGCTTCTGATGCAGCATCAAAACCTCACTGATCTGACGGTTTACCGTAAAAATCGGATTTAATGAAGTCATTGGTTCCTGGAAAATGATTGAAATATCATTTCCGCGAATATGACTCATCTGCTGTGCATTCAGATCAGAAATCTTCTTGCCGTCAAAATAAATTTCACCAGAATAAATCTTCTGATTTTGTTCAAATAACTTCAAAATACTCATGGCAGTCTGACTCTTACCAGAACCTGACTCACCAACTACACCTAATGTACGTCCTTCTTCGATGGTTAATGAAACACCATTAACGGCCTTGATCAATCCGCGTTTGGTATCAAAATACGTATGTAGATCTTTAATTTCTAATAAACTCATGATTTACACCTACTTTTCATTAGCCTTTGGATCAAGGGCAGCACGCAAGCCATCACCTATCAGGTTGATAGAGAAGGCAGCGATAAAGATACAAAGAGCCGGTAAAATCCACTGCCACCAGTAGAGCTCGATAACCGTCATCTTCTGTGCATTCGTCAGCATATTACCCCAAGAAGGCATAGGCGGCTGAACACCGAATCCCAAGAAGGACAATGCAGATTCAGTCAGCATGTTAGAAGCATAACTCAATGTAATATTAACAATACAAATATTTAAAACGTTTGGCAGGATGTGACGTACCATGATGCCGGCTTCTTTAATACCAAGAGCACGGGCAGCCAGTACGAAGTCTTTCTCACGTTCAATCAGGATCTGACCACGAATCAAACGTGCCAGGCCCGGCCATGAAATACATCCAAGAATAAACATAATCAAATACATTTTCTGATCACTGGTCATATCCGTAGATAAGAATGCGGATAATGTGATAACCAATGGCATAAATGGAATTGAAGAAATGATTTCTGTCAGACGCATCATCAGGTTATCAACCCAGCCGCCTTTAAAACCAGAAATCATGCCGACGATGATACCGATAACCCCCTGAATCAAGCAGGCGATGAAACCTACGATTAAGGTTACCTTACCGCCGTGGATTAAACGCGTCAGCAGGTCACGGCCCTGTTCATCAGTACCTAACGTATAACCGTCATTACCCCATGTCGCTACTTTGCCATTTTCCTGCAACGCATATACCTGGAAGTAATCGCCATAGATCGCTGTCGCTTTTAAATTTGACGGAACATTCTGTTCACCCAAATCGTTTGTACCCCAAGTATAAACCGTACCGCTTTCGCCGAGTGCGTAGAAGCTGTTCTTACCGCTTTGAATTTCTACAATCTTTTCATCAATTTCAGGCATTTCCAGACAATGCTTATCACGGGAACCCCAAACATGCAGTTTACCCTGATCATCTAATACCAGACCATTACGGAATGAAATAGCGATTTGCGTTGCCTTTACTGAACCATCTTTTAATTCTTCCGGCACTGCGGAGAAGTCATTACCCGCAACACCTAATGTACCTACTGTACCATCATCAAGAAGCAGCAGCATGTTATAGCTTGAACCCTTCATATCGACAATACGGCCTTGGTACTCTTCCGGGATGATATCCAATTTACTGGATAAGACACTGCCCCAGATATACAAATTTCCCTTTTTGGTTAAGACAGCAGAATATTGCTCACCAGCAAAAATATCCTGAATCTTTTCCATTTCAAATAAACCCTTCATTTCAACAGGCACTTCGCCCTGATTGAAGTTGTTGTAACCCCAGGCATAAAGCTTTCCAGTATCTGACAGTGCCAGTACATGCTTATCACCAATCGAAATTTTCTCAATTTTACGTGATTTTACATCATCAGGGATATTCAGGCTTCCTTCCTGATCAATACCCCATCCGTATAAATTACCTTCGTTAGACAAACCAATTGAGAAAGTGATACCGGAACGAATATCCTTAACCCCTTCCTTGACAAGCTGATCACTTACGCTCAAATAACCCTTACCAGGCTGAACGTTCTTAATGACCGCCTCAGTATTTAAAGCATCCATCGGGAACATAATTGATCCGATGAAAGAGAAACACAGGATTGCAACAAATCCAATCAATCCAATACGTGCTAATTTATCATTAATAAAATTCTTCCAAACAACTTTAGTCGGCGAAGTAATCGCTTCTTCCTCCAACACGCTTAACCCATTCATGCTTTTTCTTGCTTTAGGTGAGAATAAACCAGCAAACATTGACGTGAAAGAGCTCAGCATTCTTGAAAATATATTTTTCTTTTTATCCATATTTTGCTCTCCTTAATCAAGTTTGATACGTGGGTCTACAAGCGCGTAAGCTAAGTCGCAGACAAAATTCGACACTAAATAAATAATTGCATAGAACATATTCAAAGCGATAACCGTCATTGAATCACGACGATTCAGCGCCGTTACAAGGACACGGCCAAGACCATTCCATGAGAAGATCTGTTCCGCTACCATTGAACCTGAGAATAATGCGCCAATTTGAGCGATAACTACCGTAATGATAGGAATCAAGGCATTACGAAAAGCATGCGAATAGATGACTACCTTTTCGCTCAAACCTTTTGAACGTGCTGTACGAATATAATCCTGACTCAAAGCGTCAAGCATGGCGTTGCGCACATAACGAATCGTTCCGGCCAAACTCATGATTGTTAAGGTTGCGACCGGCAATACTAAATAACGTGCCCAAGCCACTAAATCAGTAAGATCGGTTGGCATACCATTTGACGGCACCCATTTTAATTTAAATGCGAAAATCGAAATTAAACATAAACCAATAAAGAATGACGGCATACTCATACCGATCAGCGAGAATACCTGCCAGAACTGATCAATAAATTTCCCTCGTTTAATCGCCGACCATATTCCGGCAAAAATAGAGATTGTCAGTGAAAATAACAAAACAAAACCATTCAAAATTACAGTGTTCTTCAATGGCTCAGCTAAAACATCTTTAACTGGCTTGTTATATGTAGTAGAGTAACCAAGTTCACCTTGAGCGACATTCCTCACCCAGTTAACATATTGCACAGGCACTGGTTTATCCAGCCCCAAATTTTCTTCAATCGCAGCATATACGAGTTCGTATTGATCAGGACGCGTATTTGTTGGAATCATCATCGCAACTGGATCACCAGGCATTAATTTGTTTAATCCGAACAATACAATGGATATCGCAAATACTACCGGAATCAGCGAGAAAATTCTCTTGATTGAGTACTTTATCATGTTGCTCCTCCTTTCAAGCAATAACAGCAACAAAGAAGATAGTAAATTTCTCTACTATCTTCTCTGCATAAACTTAACTTTTATTTTTTAAGACTATTTCCAGCTCATGTCACAAATAATTTGTGCCCAAGAAGCAAATGGAGTAGTATTAAAGCCATTCAGATCAGCATCAGCAAAATCATAGTATTGGTTTGCATAAATTGGAACCATCGGCATAATATCATTCCACTTAACCTGATATTCAACCCAAATGTCCGCAAACGTTTCAGTATCTTCAGAAGGCGTATGTCTTAAACGTTGAATGATTTCATCAAGTTCAGGATCACATGTATTTGTAGGATTTGATGGTGTTCCTGCAAAATCACATGCATATGAAGAATAGTAAGGGTCTGGTGCGTCAGAGAAGTTGTTAGCCATGTTGAAAGTGTTGTATTTTCTTTCACTGTCCGGCTTAGCTCCGCCATAATAGTAAGCATCTAACAGACCTGCAAAGTCAGTTCTTTCGATATTGAAATGGATACCAACCTTAGGTGCATTTTGTTTCAGCTGCAGTTCGATTGTATCAGTTACTGGGTTGTCATTAGTACCTAAGTGAGTAATAGCTAATTCTTCACCAGCAGCGTTGTGACGGTAATAACCTTCACCAGCTTTAGTTACATCCCAAGGAGTAACACCATCAGCTTCAAACTTGTATGAAGAATTGTCTAATTCAGCATTTGCTTTATCGATTGAGAAAGCGTAGTTGATTAGCTTAGAATCCAATTCAGCTTTCTTAACTTGATAAGTCCAGTATGCAGTAGCATAGTCAGAGTTAACAGTTGTACCGTAACCGCCAAGGATATTGTTGATCAAATCATCTTTATCCAGAATGTAGGCGATAGCGTGACGTACTTCTTTTTCTTTAGTAGCACCGAAGTCTGTGTGCATAGGAACGTTTCCGTAACCGTTACGAGCATAAGTAGATTCCTGAACATTTTCAGCAGCTTTTGCTTTTTCGATCTTGTCGCCTTCTACAACACCTTGAACGATGTCAACTTCACCATTAACCAGCATATCAACATCTAATGTAGCATTTACTGTCTTTACGATGATTGTTTCGATAGATGGAGTTTTCTTATCCCATGTACCTGCGAAGTTATCATTTTTAACAAGTTTAACTTGTTTGTTTTCAAATGAGATAAAGCTGTAAGGTCCGCAGCTTACTGTTGGTGCGAAACGATGATCAGTTGCAAATTTATTAACTGCTTCAGCCAGATCGCCCACTAATTTAGAACCTTCATCAGTTGATTCAATAGTAGCATCTGGTGCTAATGTGTGCATTGGATATGGATAAACACGCATGAAGCTCAGTTCCCAGAAATATGGTAAACGATCTTTAGACACGGTTACTGAGAATGTCATGTCATCAATCTTCTTAACACCGCCTAAAACATCAGTTTCACCTGTGTGATATGCAGCATAATCAACGAAGTTTTCACCTGTTGAATCAGATGCACCAGCGGCAACTAATTGCGGAGAACCTGCTACTAAATAAGCAAATACATAATCATCAGCGGTTACTGGTTCGCCGTCATTCCATTTTAAACCATCATTTAAAGTCCATGTATAAACTGTGTTGCCATCAGCATCTTCAGATTTAACAAGTTCTTTAACAACTGTTTCATCAACGATCCATTCACCTTCAGATGTGAAAGCAACCGGTGAATATCCATGAATTAAATCACGAACATTCTTGTCATATGAACTATTTCCGAAACCTTCAGATTGGTGGAAATCACCGTTCATATCAAATGTTGCGACAACTAACTCTTTACCTGCATTTGCAGAGCCACCGTTATTGGCATCACCATTGCCATTACCGTTGCCGTTACTGCTGCATCCAGCTAAAGCCATTAGCGCAACCATACAAACTGCTACTAACTTTTTCATTAAAGAATTCCCTCCTATCAACTTATATTGATAATGTAATCATTATACATAACAACCCTTGATTTTACAAGCCTTATTCACATTTTTGTGACTTGTATAACATTATTTTCCTGTATTTCCATAATGTTTATCGCCTATTTTCACACGTTTTTACAATATTTGTTTTAATTTTCATATTTTTTCATTATTTCAAGCAAAAAGAACACTTTCAGCATTTTGCTGTCCGTGTTCCCTTCCTTATTTGTTCAAATTGTACGTATACGGAGTATCATATTTCATCCCGATACTGATTGTAGCACTCAATTCACTCTGATTATAAATGATTGACCACTGTGTTCCTGTCATTTCATTGTCATCATTAAGATGCAGCGGCTGAGAAACAGCTTTAAGCAGATTCATGCCTTCAGCCTCACTCAAAATACCTTTATTCCCTGTCAGTGTCTTCTCCAAAGTTGCATAGCGATCCTGCCCCTTGCCAAAGTCATAATCACCCGGTGTCAGCAGAAAGTTTGTGGCTGCCTGCCAATTGCCGTCCATTTCAACAACACTTATTTCATTATCAACATATTCCACGACAACTGATTTACCATTAGCATCAGCAATTTGGAAATGATAGCTGCTGTTTGCGGATGAGTGCATATCATATTGTTTTAACAAAGCAACTGCTTCATCAACCGTGGCCGCCTTATCCAATACCATTCGCACCGCTGTCGTCGTAGTGATATCAATTTTATCAGTTTGCTGATTCGTTGCCTCCGTTGGTATCAGCAATACACCGATGGCCAAGCCCTTTTCATTAATGCCATCAAGCGGTGCATAAGGAGCCGCCAACGTAATAATGCTTGACAATAAGCCATCCGGCAATTTTTCTTCATTATAGCCTAAAAAGCCTAAATTAACCGTTGAGAAAGAAGCATAGCCATTATCTGGCTGCGTTTTTACAAATAAAGCCGGTGAATATGTTAAATCAAAATTTCTGCCAAATATTTTTGCGCCGTCCGGTGTGGCCGCGTTAAAGGTTGAGCAGCCAAGATTAGGAATGCTGAATTCTACTGGGATTCCTTTTAAAAGCTTTGTGGATACAAATTGAATCAGTTCAGCATCCGTACTGGCGCCGGTGGCCAGAAAATCATCAAAACCATAATCGCCTTTATATTCCATTGTATATAATGCGTAATCATCTACTTTTTTCATTGACTGAAGCGTTGCCAGTTCATTATGGAACATGGCATAGAAACCGCCCACAAGGACAACTGCTACACACGCGATACCAATGAGTAATCGTTTAACTATTTTGTTCATAAGCCCTCCTATAAATGACCATTAAATAAAATTAGTCATGTTTAGAGTTTACTACTTTCGTGTGCTTCTGTCAACAAAATATTGACCATATAAATATATTAGTCAAAAAAAGAATCCCTTCATTAAGAAAGGATTCTGTGTTTAATCATTAATTGGCATTTGCGGCACTTTGTCCGGCAATATGTCCGAAAGTATAAATATCCGCGATTGCATTACCGCCTAAACGATTTCCCGCATGGATACCGCCGGTCACTTCACCAGCCGCATATAAACCAGGAATAACCTCGCCTGACTGATTATAAACATGACACAAAGTATCGATAACCAAACCGCCCATTGTGTGATGCAATGATGGTTTCATAGCACGGGCAACATAAACATCATCACCGCTGGTTTCAATTTTGGTAGTAAATACCGTCTTGCCAAAATCAGCATCAAGACCTGCGTCTGCATAGCCGTTATATTTTTCAACCTCAGCTGTTAAAACAGCAGGGTCCATATTGATCAGTTTTGCCAGTTCTTCAATGCTTGATGCTTCATAGCAGTCTTCATCCTGCCATAATGCTACATTAGACTTTAAACCAATTTCATAGAAGAGTCCCTGTTCACCGCCATTAGCAAAAGCAGCCTTGGAAATAACATCACGTTCCGCATATTCATCGACAAAACGTTTACCTTCCGGTGTCACATACATTACATTGGTGCCATTACCTAAAGCAAGACGGCCATTTGACGCAAAGCCAATCGGCATCAGCTGGGTAAATTCCATGCCGGTTACATCAGCATCAGCAGCCTTTTGAGCCATGATAATTCCTTCTCCTACGGTTGAGGATACATTGGTTGAACCAATTGACGCATACAGATCATCACCCCAATAATTATCATACTTCATTACCATTTCGGTATTTCCGGCAAAACCGCCAGTCGCAAGTATAACACCATTATTAGCATGCAGAATCACTTCAGTTCCATCATTTTTCACAGCATGCACACCGACAATTCTGCCATTTTCCACATATAATTCATCGGCAGTGGTCTGATAGATAATCTCGCCGCCATTCTTTTCTACATAAGCCGCCGGTTTATCAAAGAAATCTACCTGCTTTGATGTCTTTGGTGTCTGTGATCTCAGCCATAATGAACCAATTGGCTCGGATAATGTATTATTGAATTCAGAACCGGCAGTTTCTTTCAGCCAAGAAATTGTCGCGTCACTATTCGTAACAAGCGTATTCAATAAATCATAGCTGCCATAAATCGTATTGCCGTCAAGATCTTCTCTCAAACCGCCTAGATAACTCTGAATCAAGTGGAATTCTACGGAATCAAATAATGTAGAAGTATCACCGCTTAAATAATCGTTAATCTGCTGCTTCAATGTGCTGTAAGTGTTTTTAAATTCACCGACAAACAGATTCTCATCATATTCAAGATACGTTCTCAGCGTAGAGAGCCGTCCTTCATCTGAAGGTGTCAATGCGTCTAATTCAGCATTAACCGCATTCCATACGCCGCCGGAGGCTAATGTATTGCCGCCCAAAGCTGCAGTTTTTTCAATTAAAATAACTGTTTTTCCTTCTGATGCGACCGTAGCTGCCGCTGATATACCGGCACCGCCGCCGCCAACAACAATTACATCCGCGGTTTTTTCAATCGTTTCGCCGGCAATTTTCTCTACCGGTTTCTGTAAGCTTGCTAAGTCGGCACCAGCTGATTCAAGAGCCTTGGCCGCCGCCTCAAGAATTGCGGTACTGGTTACTGTACAGCCGGTAATTGTATCAAGTCCCAATGACTGATACTCAACAATTTCTGCCGGCAGTGTTTCAATCGCCGGATCAGAAATACCATCGGTTTCATTTTCATCCGTAATCTTTACACTTAGAATCGCATCATCGCTGACTTCAACTTCAACGACTACCTCGCCGTTCATGCCTTGTGCAGAGCCAGTATATGTACCTGCTTTATAAGCAGTTTCACTACTGGCAGGCGCTGTGGAGCAGGCACTTAATGTGACTGCCATCACGAAAGAAATAAACAATACACTTAATTTCTTCATATCGTCCCTCCTATTTGCTATTTGTTTAACAAATGCTATAATAACTATAAACTCTGTATTTATTACAGAGTCAATACAAGGTTGGTGAAAATATGAATATTCAGGAATTATCAAACCGCACACATATTAATAAGGAAACCATCCGATCTTATCGGTTAAAGGGGCTGCTGCGTCCCATACAGGCGGATAATGGGTATTATGAATATAGTGAAGAGGATGTATATATCCTTCTTTATATCCGGCAGCTTCGTGATTATGGCATGCCTTTGGAACATATCCGCCACGCTTTTGATACTCTTGAATCCGATTATCAGGTTGCTCTCTACGACCAGCAAATTGCCGAAACTGAAGCTGAAATCGAGCGTTTAAAAAAACGGGTTGATTCACTGAAAAAAACGAAACAGCATCAAGAGATCAGCAAAGCCAATCTGAATCGTGTTGAAATTGAATATTATGAGGAAACTAAATATGATATCTATCTTGCTGACGGCCCTGACTCAGAAATACTGACAAAATGGCTGCAGAATATCAATATGTGTACGATAACCTTAAATATAGATAAAAATGAGTTGACTATGACAACTCATGGTAAAATCCCTATCAAAGCAGGCATCGGAACTTTTCAGTGGTTTGTTAAGCGGGCAGATCTGCCGCTTACCCCAAAAATCGTTCAGTTCCCCAGCGGATATTATTGTTCAGCAATCATTGAAGTTGATAACATTCACGCTTTGGATGCTTCTTGTTTAATACCTATTCGTAATTATATTAATGAGCATCATTATACTTTAGGCAGTGATGTTACCGGTTTTTTAGTCCGTGTTGATTATTCAAAGGTACAGCCTCGGTTCTATTTCAGAATCCGGGTTTTAATCAAAAACAAAGATTGACATCAAAATACAAGGGCAGCCAAGCTGCCCTTTGCATATAGTTATTGTCATTGATATAATCTTAAGCAATTACTTCTGAAGAAGCTTCCGGCTCTTCCTCATTTTCCATGCTCGCCAAAATAGAGCTTGTCGTTTCATCGATGAAAGCTGAGTGATCTACTTCAATCTCTGACGGTTCAGGCGTCGCCTTCGTTTCAATGCTGCCGACAATCTGCGCGCCCTGCGCGATGCTGATCTGTCTGGCTGTTATATTACCCTGCACAACCGCCTGCGCTTTAATGGTCACCTCTTCATCAGCAACCGTATTCCCCTTTAAATAGCCATCAATCGTTACCGTTTTAGCTGATATATCACCGGTAATCGATGTATCACAATCAATCATGATCTTACTTTCAGATACAATATTCCCTGTATAAGAAGCATGCTGAAAAAGTACATTCAGTGCCTTTACATCACCTTTCACCTTACCATTGATACGGATCGTACCCTGTGATTCAATATCACCCACCACTTCACCATTTAATTCAAAATCTTCACGGCTTTTAATATTACCGATAATCACAACATCGGATGAAATAACAGTAGCCGTATTCTTCTTCACTGTACTGGTAAGCGGCGGCGCAGTTCTCAGCTGCGGTTTCTCCTCATTACCCCCAATCCCCATTTTCTTTGCCAAATCACCAAAGTTTGATTTTGGATTATTAAATGTACTCATAATTTTCCTCCTAGATTTATCTTTAACTGTTTGATACAGTTTAAAGCTATCGAATAAACTGCAATAAAGCTTCTGACGCTTTTTTCCATGTTCCCTTAGCAATTGGAACGTATATGTCATCATTTAAGATAAAATCATAACGCCTGATGCCAGTTACATAATCCAAATTAACCAGATATGATCGATGACATCTGAAAAAATTGGTTTTGGGCAGCTGAGCCGCCAATACGTCCAGTTGTCCCTGATAGGTAATAATTTCAGATTCTAAATGCAGCGTAAGCGTTCTTTTCATTATTTCCGCATATACGATTTTATCGACCGCGACAACACGGCTGCAGCCAGCCACGGGAACCAGTAAATGCTTTGCCATATTTGTTTTATCTGTCAGCCTGCTGAGTATGTGATTCACATTATTTTGTGTGAGATTGCGATAAATCAGATTGCCATTCCTCACAGCTGCGGAATCAACAATCTTGTCATCACTGATAAGCATATATTCAGCAGACTGATCAGCGTCCATAAAGGCTTGGATGTCATCAATCGGCAGCTGATTACTGATTTCAATTACTATTAAATCCAAACGCTTCCCCTTTTCCGCAACATCATGCAGTTCCGCTAATCCGCTACATAACAAAAAATCAGTTTTGATCTTCAATTTCTTAAAATATAATTCAACCATTGGTACCATTTGCTTATAAAACGTGTAATTCTTAGTAACAACAGCAGTATTCACAGCGATCATTCAACCACCCCTCTTGTTTTAATGCCTCAATCAACAATTTCCTAATGGCGGTACAGGTAAAATTGTCTTACAAAGTATACTTTATAAGACAGTCTAAAAAGCACTAAAATGTGTTTGTAATATTAACAAAATACGCTAAAATGTGTTTACAAAGTTAAAAAATTGGTATAAAATGGTAAAAAGAAGGATGTCTCATAATGTATACTTTTTGATACAGTATCTCAAATGTTGTATTTCTTGTTATACATCACTGATAATGAAAGAAGCTGCCTATCAGGACAGCTTTTTATATGTTTGGCACAATTATCAGTATAATTAAAATCTTAAGCACATAAAAAGGTATGAACTGTCTTCAATTCATACCTTTTATTCATTTTTTTAATTCAGATTATTTCATGTGGTATGGCTTCACATAAGCAGGAACGCCATCCTTCATGATTAATGCAGGCTCACCAACGATTAATGGTTTGAAGTAATCGTAAGCTTCCTGACTCAAACCTGCATAGTTAGGCAGAATCCATTCAGCAGGAATGTGCTTAACATGGTTTGCGAATTGATCAGCTGGACCTTCGATGAATTCAACATCATATTCAGCACCTGGTTTACGCTGTACACCTACAACATGACCTGTAAATTTGCCGTCAGCACTTCTCATATGAGCAGACATACCTAATTCAAAGGCTTCTGTAACGTCTACTAAGCTTTGAGTATAGTTAGCGCAGCGCTGTGCAGTGCTTAAATCCTGAACTTTAGCACGAGGTGCAATGCCTGCTTCAAGAATCATATTCTTAACCGCATTACCGGCACCGCCTAATACAGCGTGACCGAAACCGTCATTAACTGCCTTGCCAGCAGCCAGATAAGAGCCATCAGCAAAATGCGCGCCCTCGCTGACAACGATATAACATTTACCCTTTGTTTCCATGCATTTTTTAACTTCTGCAAGGAATACTTCCTGATCAAAATCTTCTTCAGGCAATACAAGCAGATCCACTTTACCTGAAATTACAGAAGAACCAGCTAACCAGCCAGCATCTCTTCCCATTGTTTCAAGAATGAATACTTCTGAACGAGTGTATACGTTGTAATCCAGCCATGTAGAAGTTACAACATCATTAACAAACTTCGCAGCAGAAGCAAAACCAGGGCAGTGATCAGTAACCATCAGGTCATTATCAACTGTCTTAGGAATACCTACGAAACGTTTCGCGATATTATTTTTCTTAGCCCACTGGCTTAATGCATCAACTGTATCCATTGAATCATTACCGCCGATGTAGAACATGATTTCAATGTTGAATTTATCCATAACTGCTACCAGTTTGCGATAATCAGTTTCGTCATCTCTCTTTAATTTATAACGGCATGAGCCTAATGCTGAAGATGGAGTTTGACGAAGGATACGATTTTCCATATCCGGCATGTGCGTTAAATCAACAAGTCTTTCTTGAAGAATACCTTCAATGCCATTCAAACCGCCATAAACTATATCATATACCGGGTTTAATTGGTTTGCCTTAACTACGCCAGCAAGTGATGCATTGATAACGGTAGTAGGTCCACCAGATTGAGCAACTAAACAATTTGCCATTTTATAATCCTCCTATTTAAGTACGTGCCTATTTTATCATACTTTAAAGCAATTTAAAAGAGACGTTATCGGCTTTTATTGAAGAAAATCTTTAAAGCGCTCAGCATTGAGATAACAACATCATTCACCAGCAGAATCAGCATTAAAGAAAAACTTTTAAAACCGATCAAAAGATAACCAACCATGATGGCTATGATGTAGAAACGGACTCTTTTGCCGCGCGCTGTCGCTGTGATTTCCTCCATATGCTTAACGATATAAGCCTCATCAAGATATTGAGCAGAGGCGGCATCAATGATTGCCAAAAGCAGCCAGAAAATATTGATATTTACCATATAGATTCTAAGCAGACAGGGCAGTCCCAGCAGCATCAGCAATAACGCGAATTCAGCCTCCTTCAGCTTTTTCTCCATCATTGTTCAAGCGCCTCACTGTATTCTTCCCACTGCGCCATTAAATTCTCTATTTCATTATTCACTTCATCAATCTGATTATCCAATTCATTCATTTTCTGATAATCATGATAATATTCAGGATCAAAGCGCAGCTCACGCAGGGCTTCAATTTCTTCTTCCTTAGCCGCGATCTTTTTCTCCAGCTTAGCGATTTCTTTGCCGATATTCAGATTCACTGGTTTGCTCTTTTTCTCCTGATGACTCACTTTAACCTGATTTTCTTCAACAACCTTATTTCCTTCGATGTAATCATGATAATTCATCGGTGTATAAACCGCGCCGTTTTCATCAATATGCAGAATCGCCGTCGCCAGTTTGGAAATAAAATAACGGTCATGTGAGACAAACAGCATTGTGCCGTCATATTCAGAAAGACTTTTCTCCAATGCTTCCTTGCCCAATAAATCCAAGTGATTGGTCGGTTCGTCCATAACCAAAAAGTTAGGCTGCGAAAGCATCAGCTTCACTAAGCTTAGACGCACCTTCTCACCGCCGGATAAACAATCAACGGTTTTAAACACCTCATCACCGGTAAATAGAAAACAGCCTAACGCGCTTCTTACTTCTGTACGGGTCAGATCAGGGAAATCATTCCAGACTTCCTCAAGAATTGTATTTGCCGTATTAAACTGCGCCAGCTCCTGATCAAAATAGCCGGGTTCAATCTGATGACCGAGCATCACTGAACCGCCCAGACTTGGAATTTTACCCATAACGGTTTTCACAAAGGTTGATTTACCCTTACCATTAGGCCCAATTACCGCTACCCGCTGACCCTGCATTACCTCAAGATTGATCGTACAAAGCTCATGATCATAACCAATTTTTAATTCTTCAACGGTAAGCACCCGTTTGCCGCCGCGGATTCTTGAAGTAAAGCTGGCCTTAAATGACTTCTTACTTTCTTTTGGATCTTCAATGCGTTCCATGCGATCCAGATATTTTATTTTAGACTGTGCAAATGCCGCCTTATTTTTCTTATAACGGAACTTCTCAATCAAAGCCTCCATCCGCTCAATTTCTTTTTGCTGACGGGCATAGGCTGATTTCTGCCGCTCAATATCATTATCCTTCTGTTTGACGTAGGATGAATAATTGCCGACATAACGGCGCATCACACCATATTCTATCTCATAGATTTCATCAGCCACGTTATCGATAAAAGTACGGTCATGAGAAACCAGCACAACCGCCTTCGGATAACGTTTCACATAGCCTTCAAGCCATTCAATGGTTTCCAGATCAAGATGGTTGGTCGGTTCATCCAGCAAAAGAATATCCGGAGCTGACAGCAGCAGCTTCACAAACGCGATACGGGTTTTCTGACCGCCGGAAAAAGTCTGCACCTCACGCTGAAGATCTTCTTCATGGAAGCCAAACCTTGTAAAGATATTTAAAATATCTGACTGAACCGTATAACCGCCCCGTTCTTCAAAACGATGCTGAAGGTCGGCATAGCGGTCAAGCAGCTCCTGAGAATGGTCATAAACCATCGCCTCAGTCATTTCATTCAGCTGCTTCTGCATGATTTCTACATCTTTAAAAACCTCATTCAATTCTTCCTGTACAGTGCGTGATTCACTGGTAAAGGTCGTCTGTGCCAGATAACCGATCCGGCAGCTGCCAGCCTTATGAATCGTTCCTGAATCAAGCTCCTCTTCACTGGCGATAATCTTCATCAGCGTTGTTTTGCCGCAGCCATTAGCGCCGATTACCGCGATTTTTTCATTATTCTTAACCTCGAACTGAATATTTTCAAACAGAATATTCGCGCCGAAGCCTTTTGTTCCTTTATTTATTTGATATTGCATACCCTTATTCCTTTGTAACTTTCAAGTAAGAGGCGATTGAATTCGCTGTCTCACTGATGATTTTATCAAAATTAGTTTTCCAGAACTCGGCATCCTCATCATTGGAAATATACAGATATTTAATCACTACCGCCTGCATTCCATGCTTATTCGCTGTCGCAAAAGAATTTTCAGTGCGTGAACGCTCAGATATCATGCCTGCCTGAGTGGCAACACCGCCAGCCTCACGAATCTGAAGAATACTGTCATAGACCGCGCGTCCGTCATCACCCTCAGCCAATACCGGCGGTACAACACCATCAACACTGGTTCCTGAAGTATAAAGCGAGCTGCCGTCAAGATCAATATTTTTCTTCATATCAAACAACAGCTGATTCGCCAATGTTGATGAAGCATAATTTGAGTAATAAACCTCCATACCATTCAAATAATTGTAAGAGGAAGAATTAAACTGAAGATTGATATAATACTTAGCATTTTTTTCATAAGCCTTATATAATCTGCCATTTAATCCATATGTATTAATTTCCTGTTTGATGCTGTCCTTGGTAATTCCCACCGTAAAGCCATAGCCTTCCAGCTTTTCTTTTAATGCTAGAGCTGCGGCATACATTTCATCATTCTCATTCAGGCCATTGGCATCATAACCCCAATCGACACCCATGCCATAATCATCATTGCCGCCCGCCGGATCAAGCATAATATCCACTGAATCATGCTGAACCGTATCACTGGTTACATTGATGAACATATAATTCTGATCAAGCAGTGTTTCCTCATCATTAAGAATTCCCTTATCCGCAATTAATTCTACCTTCTTACTGGCATTATTGCGGGTAACCGTATGAAAAACATCCTTTAATGGCTCCTTCATAACAATCCGCTGATCGCTTAGATTATATACTAAATAGACCTCATAAAAACCATTCTCAACCTCTGCCAGATTCAACTGATGATCCGCCTTATTTTCAAGCGAGAACATTAATTCCTTGCCGGTACAAATATCAACCAGCTTTAATGTCTTGCCGACCATTTCATCAGCAGTCAGCACATCATAAGGCTGTTTCAAAAGATTCAGCGTTTCACCATAATAAAAATAGTCGCTGATCTCATATTGATTCTCAAACGTTTTATTAATAAAAGAAGCCGTTTTAGAAGGTGTAAAACCACAGATCGTATAACCGTTGTCATTTCCTTTATCCGGTGATATCAACAGATTAAAAACAAGATATACAACAAGAATAATCAAGGTAAAGAAAGGGACTGCGACTTTCCATTTCACCTTTAATTTTTTCTTTGGCACATAACTCATAAGGCACCTCCTTAAAGTTTAATATCAATAATATGCTTGGGCTGCTGATCCTTTTCTGCAGGATACTGCATATAAGTCTCACCAATTTCAATTTTCAAATATTCCTCCGCCTTATTTGGGACCGGCAGCATCGTATCCTCAAACGGTACATAGCGGGTCGGATAAATCATTGATTTAGGATATACGATAGGTTTAAACGGTGAATAGAAAGTCCATGTCAGATCATAACCGATCAGCGGACTGCCCTTCGCTTTTTCACCATACCGCTTCGCGTGATTCACAAACAGCTTTTTCAATCCCAGCGGATTCATATGCAGATTCTCACAAAGTGTAATCAGCGGCATCAGCGCGTCATTGCCGATTCGATGAATTAAATCCACGACTTTGCGCTCACTGACATAATCAATGATGAAGACATCGATAAACAAACCATCGCCATCCTGACATTTATTAGCCAATAAAGTATTCGCTTCTTTAACGTAAGTATGCTTCTTGCGTATTTTCATCGCCGGTATCGTGACAGTATATTCCTGATGAGTATCGAAACACTGAAACATATATCCCTCAGGCAAAGCAACCGGCAGAATTTTTAAGAATTTTTCATAATCTTCACGCATCATGGCAATGTCGGCATCATCATCCCAAGGAATAAACCCTTTATGACGGATTGCGCCTAAAGCACTGCCGCCAACTAAATAATAAGGAATATCGTAGTCCTTGGATATTTTATCAATCATTTTAAGCATTTCAAGCAAAACCATCTGTACATCACGCACAGTTATCACATGGCCGTCATCCATGGTTTTTAATATATATTCTTTCATTTGTCACCTGATTGTATCATTTATGTACTATTTTCATTCATCCATACTCTTCATTATTATACACTAAAATATAGAATTATGGTAAATCTATCGATGAATGGAACCTTTTTTAGTATAAATTTTTAATTTATAACTCAGCTTTCAGCAAATATAACAGATAAAATAAAATCTCACAGCCGCTGCCATGAGATTTCTTGGATCTTCAATTTTATTAACACTGATCGTATTGAATCGATGCCTTAACAGCTTTAGCCTTATCTTCACCCTGAATCAAACGGACTAATTCAAGGCCAAGATCAAGCGCGTAGCCTAAACCGCGGGTGGTTGTGATCATGCCATCGGTAATTACACCCTGTCTTGTATATTCAGCACCGATCAGCTGATCCTCAAAGGTTGGAAAACATGTCGCATACTTCCCCTTAAGCAAGCCTAATTTGCCGAGTACACTTGGCCCGGCACAGATTGCGGCAAGCCGGCGGCCGTCAGCAGCTGCCTTAACCAATGCCTCACACAGCGGCTCACAAGCAGCTAAATTAGTAGTTCCCGGTAACCCGCCAGGTAAAAATAATACATCGGCATGATCAAGATCCGCTTCCTTTAAAGTTTTATCTGCTTTTATTTCAATCTGATGCGAACCGCAGACGCTTGCCTGATTATTAATTGAAATTAATTCTGTATCAATGTCGGCACGGCGCAGTACATCCACAACCGCCAGACATTCAACTTCTTCAAAGCCATCAGCCATAAATGCTAATACTTTCATTTAAATCCCTTCTTTCTTCTTTATTATTCTAACGCAAACAATGCTGAAATACCACAATTACGATTTACTGTTTGATAGGTAAGCATCGATTTAACCAAATATTAACAGAATTTTAATTGAACATTTAATGTCTGATGGTAGGCTTACACATGTTAAATAACATGGAGGTAATATGAAAAAGAATAAAAGCTTATTGCTTGCCGCATGTCTGCTCTTAGGCGGATGTTCAGCAAATGCGCAGCCTGATGCTGCATCGGATAACACCACAGAAAAAACGGAAATAACCTTGTGGCATACGTTTACGGAGGTTCATGAGGAAACGCTGCAGAACATTATCAGTGAATTTAATGCTTCTCAGGATGCATATACCGTTACAGCTTTAACACAGCCGCTGGATGGCTTTTCATCAAAAGTCTATGAAGCAGCTTCCAATGGCACCGGGCCGGATATGGTTATGCTGGATGCTTCAGTAGCCGCGGATTATGCGGAGGAAGGGATGGCCATTGATTTTTCTGATTATCTTGATATTAACACTTATCAATCAAGAGTCAGCGAAGGCTTATTTGAAGAATCCACGGATTTTGCCGATGGTGCCTGGCACTGCATCGCCATTCAGTCAACCGGGCCGGTATTCTTCTATGACAAAACACTCTATGATGAATTAGGTTTAAGCGCGCCGAAGTCTTGGGATGATGTTGAGAACAGCTCAAAGAAAATCTATGAAGCAAAAGGGATTCCGGGTTTTGCGGTTGATTCCATTCCAGATCTTGCCATCATGCTGTTAAATCAGTCCGGCGTTGGTTATATTGACAAGGAAACAAAGACTGTCAATTGGCAGGATGATCGTTATATTGAATTGGTAGAATGGTTCGCTAAGGGTGTTCAGGAAGGCTATTTCCAATTGGCGCCAACTACCGGTGATTACAATTCAGGAGATATCGGTGCTCATGTATTAGGTGCCTATATTGGTTCTTCTGCGGGTCTGCCGTTCTTAGATCTGGGTGATCATGAATTGGCTTGTACCAGTGTTCCGCAGTTAAGCAATGGTGCTGAAAAGTGGGTTCAGCAATGGACTAGAAATATTATTGGCTTTAAGAGTAATGAAACGAAGGAAAAAGGTGTTGCCGCTTTTGCGGAATACTTCACTAATGCGGATAACGCCGCAGCATGGGCGATCGCTTTTGGCGGCTTCTCCCCGTACAGTGATGCTGATTCAACATCGGCCTATAAAGAATACATCGCCGGTAATATCGCCCTTCAGGCATTAGCTCTGCAGAATGATTATGCTGGTGCCCTGCCGGTATTAAAGGGTTCAAGCACTGTCCGCACAGAGCTTGAAAAAGCGGTTAAGAAGGCTGCCACCGCCCAAGCCTCGGCCAAGGACGCCTTAAATGAAGCTGTGCAGGCCGCTAATCTGGCGCTGAGTGAATAATAGAATTGCTGAAATTTTCAGCAATTTTTTGAAAGGAAAACTATGAAGAAACAAAAATTACTCGTTTTTTGTCTTGATGCATTATGCACTCTGGATCTTGAATATATGAAAGAATTGCCGCATTTTAAATTTATGTTTGAAAACGGCTCAATGGTTAAGCAGGTTGAACCGGTATATCCTAGTCTCACCTATCCGTGTCATTGTTCAATCATCACCGGCTGTACAGTCAATCATCATGGTGTGCCGCATAATGAGATCGTTGGTGTTGAGCGTAAAGATGCCCCCTGGTACAATCAGCGTTCGGATATAAAATGTCCTACCCTTTTTGATTTATTTAAAGCTAATGGATATACAACCTGTTCCCTGACCTGGCCAGTGAGCGGCAAGGCGGATATTGATTTAAATATGCCAATGATTGTACCGATTGGTTATCAGGGCTTCAATCCCTATCAGTTTCTTGAGGATAACGCATCAAAAGCATTGCTGGATCGTTATTATTGGAAATATGGCCGTTATTTGAAAGGCAAAGACCGAAATCTTGACTTATATACGATGGCATTGGCAGCGGATGTGATCCGTGATTACGCGCAGCCGGATATCATGTTTGTAAAGATGTGTGATCTTGACAGTGTCCGTCATGAATACGGCATTGATAATGAGCAGGTAAAGGCACAGCTGCGCAAGCATGATGAAGAATTCGGCGTATTGGTGGAGAGTATTAAACGCTATGGGGATTTTGAGAATACTAATTTTGTAATTCTCGGCGATCATGGCCAACAGGATGTTAAGCGCTGTCTGAATATGAATCTGCTTTTGAAGCAGCATGGTTTTATTCGCTGCAATGAGAAGGGTGAATTAATAGATTATGATGCCTATTGTCATTCAGCTGCCTTATCAGCATGGATTCAGCTTAAAAATCCAGAAGATTCAGCAATGCGGGCTAAAGTATACGAATTCTTAAAAATGGTTAAAGCAGATCCGCAGTACAATATCGGTTATTTGTTTACCAAAGAAGAAGCTGAAACACAATTTGGTTTAAGCGGGCCGCTTGATTTTGTACTTGAAGGAAAAGAACCGATGTCCTTTCAGACAACCTTAGCCGGCAATGATCTCTTTGCGAAACATCTGCCTGCCGGTTATCATCAGACCTTAGCCAGTCACGGTCATCTGCCGTCAAGAGATGAGACGACAACCTTTATCGCCTGCGGACCAGCCGTGCGCAAAGGCGTTGTCATTGAGCGCTCAGCTATGGTGAATGAAGCGCCGACCATGGCTGCCATGTTTTCTCTGACTATGGATCATATTGACGGTACAGTTTGGCAGGAGCTATTAAAATAGGAGAATTTCATGAAAATTAAGATCGAAAATTTAACGAAACAGTTTGCCAATCACACAGCTGTTTGCCGCTTTAACGCGGAAATTGAATCCGGCCAGCTGATTGCTTTGCTCGGCCCTTCCGGCTGTGGTAAAAGTACGATGCTGAATATGCTTTCTGGAATCCTTACACCAACGGAAGGTTCAATCTTCTTTGCTGATGAGGATGTGACATTCACCGCTCCGGAAAAACGCGGTGTCGGTTTAGTCTTTCAGAATTATGCGCTCTACCCGCATATGAGTGTTCTTGATAATATCTGCTTCCCTTTAGAAATTCAAAAAGTGCCTAAGGCTGAGCGTACTCGCCGGGCAATTGAAATGGCTAAGCTGGTTCATGTGGAATCTATGCTGGAACGCAAACCGGCACAGCTGTCAGGCGGTCAGCAGCAGCGTGTCGCAATCGCCCGCGCCCTGGTGAAAAAACCAAGACTGCTCTTATTAGATGAACCGCTGAGTAATCTTGATGCCCGGCTGCGCATTGAAATGCGTGAGGAAATCCGCCGCATCCAACAGGAAACCAAGATAACCACCATCTTTGTTACCCACGATCAGGAAGAAGCGATGAGTATTTCTGATGCGATACTTTTAATGAAGGACGGTGTGCTTCAGCAAATGGATCAGCCGCAGCGGCTCTATGATAATCCGGCTAACTGCTTTGTAGCCGATTTTCTAGGCAATCCAACCATCAACAAACTAAACGCAGAAGTAAAAGACGGCATTTTATATGTTGAAGGTCAGCCGATGAACGAAATCGACGCCGCTGAACTTCCGCAGCAGCGAAAGCTTATTTTTTCATGCCGTGCAGAAAGCATCCGTTTACAGAAAGCGGCAGCGGGACTGCGGGCAACGCTGATTCAAACTTATGTTATTGGTAAGGAAGTAATTGCTGCCCTGCAGATTGGCAATTCGCAGATCCGTGCTTATATGGACAGCGATGAAGCCATACCGGCAGGGTTGGAAGTGACGCTACGTTTCCGTGATAAGGGAATCTTTATCTTTGATGAAGCCAGCGGGGAGCGGTATTTATGAAAAGAAGACGCAATCTGAAAGAAATCCTTTCGCCCTATCTTTATCTGGCACCCTTCTTGATCGGTGTTATCGTCTTTACCCTTTATCCGATGATCAACGTCTTTATCATGTCCTTTAAAGAAAATTATAAGTATTTGACCGGTGCCTTCAGCGGCTTTGGCTTGGATAACTATACTACGGTATTAAGTGATCCTTATTTCCAGCAGGCAATCATTAATACCTTCAAATATGTATTAACCGTTATTCCCATCTCAACATGTCTGGCAATCGTTATCGCGGTCTTGCTGAATCAAAATATTAAATTTAAGGCATTGCTTCAGACTGCCTATTTCTTACCGATGGTTACATCGGTAACTGCCGTCGGTTTGGCATGGAAATTCATGTTTAACTATAACAGCGGTTTAATTAATTTCTTTCTGAATATATTCGGCTTTGAAAGCATCAACTGGCTGCAGAGTGCCGGCAATAATTTTCTGGCGCTTGTAATCTACGGCATCTGGAGCATTCTTCCTTTTACGATAATCCTCTTGCTTTCCGGTTTACAGAATATTGATCCCCTGTATAATACTGCGGCTCGGGTTGATGGCGCCAGTCCTCTAAGAATCTTTTTTAAGATTACCATTCCTTTATTAGCGCCGACTATTTTTCTTGTTTTAATTGTTAATACGATCAGCGCATTTAAAGTCTTTAATGAGTTATTTCCATTATTCAACGGACCGGGTGTTGCCTATAATTTATTTACTGTCGTTTATTATATTTATTATCAGTTCCGTGGACTCACACCGCCTAAATATGGCAATGCCGCGGCGGCAGCCATGGTACTCTTTGTCATCATTTTCTGTTTCACGATGCTTCAATTATGGCTTCAGAAGCGCGCGTCAAGGGAGGGATAAGCATGAAGCTCAAATTCAGCCGCACAATGATCTATCTCTTTTTATTCATGGGAGCAGCTTTAATGGTTCTGCCTTTTTATTGGATGATCAGCGGCGCTTTTAAAACCTCTGCCGAGATTACCCAATTCCCACCGGTATGGCTGCCTGCCAGCTTTAATCTGGATAACTTTAAGTTTGCCCTTGAAACAGCCCCCTTTGCGACTTATTTTATCAATTCTGTCATCGTCACTATTTGCTGCTTGGTCTGCTGCGGATTCACAACGATTCTGGCTGCCTTTGCATTCTCCAGACTGCAGTTTCCCGGCCGTGATCTCTTATTTTCACTTTTGCTCGCATTGATGATGATTCCCTTTGAGATGCTGATCATTACCAATTACCGAACCATTGTCGCCTGGGGCATTCATGATACGATCATCGCGTTGATTATTCCCTTTACATCGAGTATTTTTTATACTTACATCCTGCGTAATTTTTTCGCCAGTATTCCTGACTCTTTATATCAGGCGGCGCGCATTGACGGCTGCTCGAATTGGAAATATCTATGGAAGATCATGGTACCAATGGCTAAACCTTCTTTAGTTACCATTACCCTGCTGAACGCGATAGCCTGCTGGAACAGTTTTCTATGGCCTATGCTGGCAACCAATTCACCTGCTGTCAGAACACTGCCCTTTGGTCTTTATGCATTCGTCACCGAAGGCGGCGCTAAGACTGAACGGATGATGGCAGCGGCGGCAATCGTAGTTATTCCGATGATTCTGCTCTTCTTATTTGCCAGAAAATATATTGTCAATGGTGTTGCCCGCGGCGGCCTGAAAGGATAAGTATGAAAACATTAATCTTGGATTGTGATGGCACAGTGTATCAGGATCTTGATTTTGATCTTGTTTATTTTGAATATATTTTAAGAAATGATGCCCGTTTTGAACTAAAGCATCTTCATGAATTATGTGAACTGATCATGCAGGGAGAAATTCTGCGCATGAATACTCAGATACAGCTGCCTGAAAGACACGCGCAGACAATTATGGAGCTGACCGATATGCTTGCTCATTTAGAACCTGTAAAAGTGACTCTGAATAATGATCCGCGCTTCCTCTATCTTGGTGATTTATGGGCTGTGCTGACCTTAATTGGCAAATGTATCGGCGTTGATGAAGTGACCGCCCAAAAGGCTTTTTATCATACACGCAGCTGGCAGTTAAAGCATCTGGAAGTAAATCACGCATTAAATGATGCCATCCGGCGATGCAATGAGAAGATGACAGTTTGTCTGCTGACTAATTCCCCTGAAGATACCGCTCATGATTTTATTGTAAAGCTGGGCTTAACCGACGCTTTTTCAGTTATCCTGTACGATTGTCATAAACCTTATGGTTTAATGGATGCGATTAAAGCCTATAATCCGCAAATCTTAGATGATATTGAAAATATTACGATGATCGGTGACCACTATTATAATGATCTGTTTCAGTTTAAAGACTTAGGCGCTACTACGATTTGGATGAATCCTTATCCTAAGATTCACCGCCCAAATCAGGTCTTTGAATTAAACACCTTAAAAGAACTGACTGCCTATCTGAATTGTCTCGCAAGCGGGAATTAGCCTGTTTTCAGAAATGATTAATTATGGACTGTATTGTCCAAAATAAAAGAGTAGCGCGTCTACTCTTTTTCATATATAGGAAGTTGAAACAAATAACTTACATAGTTTTATCTACGTCATCCCAATGTTATCTACATCATTTCGATATAAAATGAGGGAGATAATCTCTATTACCTCATAGTCCTGTTTAATGATTTCGAGTAAATTTGCTAAGTTTACTTGGATAGAAAAAAGAGACTATTTGAACTTTTAGTTCTTATGATCGCTTACTTGATTCTTAGACTTTTCAGCAGCTTCATCGCGCTTTTACATATGTAAACCTTACAGCAGCCGCTTTAAAGATTCCAGAATACTTAACATCTGATATTTAATCAAAAATGTTGTGTTATAACATAATTTTAATTCAATATACACTTATATCATCTTTATTCATTACTCTATTTTATTTTCATAATCTTGGAGTTCGTGAAACAAAGCATCCACAATCACATCATTCTCTTCTACACGAAAGAGCATAAAATACCCATGTCTCTTAAATTTGATTCTTTTGTACCCCTGTTCCTTAAGCCTTCGATTTTCACATGTTTTAAGACTTCCTGCAACACTCTTCAACATCTGAACAGTTTCTTCAAAATCAGCTAGAAGATTTCTAGCTGCCTGCTCACTTCTTATTTCAAAAAGCAAATATCTAATATATCTGTCTAATTCATTTTCTGCATTTTCAGTTATGATTATATTATAATCCATACTTTGACCTAATATCAGAAATAACAGCCATTGCCTCTCTTTGCTTTCCCTGAGCGCTCTGTTCTCTTGCAATAGTTAATCTTTCTAATATTTCATCCTCAGACATCGCAGCTAACGGATGCTCATTAACTGAACTCCTTTTAATTTCAAATGGAAAACCATTATGTGCAACAGCCTGAGTTAAGAAAATTCTAATTGCAGAGGTTGTATCAGTTCCTAAATCTTTGAAAAGTTTATCGGACTTCTTCTTTAAATCATCATCAATTCTAATTTGGATTGTACTTGACATATTTAAGCCTCCTCATTATTAATATATTGCTATATCAATGTTATGTCAATACATTTATATACAAATAGTATGTTGATTTTTTATATCGAAATTTAAGGGGAAATAAAAAGAACAAATAACTTTTCCTAATGAGATATTGGGCGTTTGATACTTGAGCATGCAATTTCCTATAATGCAAAAAAAGGAAGCTGCCCGATCCATTGATGCCCAGCCTCCTTTTCAATCAAACATTCACCATCTACATAATGCACCCCAAATATTTCAGCGCATTCGCAATCCCATCCTGATCCGATGCCGTGGTGATAAAATCTGCCTTAGCCTTTACTTCTGGAATTGCGTTTCCCATCGCAATCGCTGTTCCGGCGGTTTCCATCATTTCTAAATCGTTATAATTATCACCGATACAGGCAACCTCATCATGACTTAAATGCAGATAATCCATCAAATCCTTTAAGCCGACACTTTTATTAATGCCCTTCGGCACAACGTCAAAACCATCTTCTGAATATCTGAGGAAAGCAATGCTGTTATCCTCATTAAAAGCTTGCTCCACCTTTTCAATCGGCGCATGAACACTGGCGCTCTGGGGCGCGTCATCACGCAGGTGACGATTCATCTGCGGACAATCCACAAAGGGATCGCGGCCGATATCACTGTTCATCTGACCCGCCAGCCAGTCAATCTTTTCAGGATACTGATAAATATACATCGCGTCTAGGAATTTCCAGATTAAACCAGCTTCATTGTCCGTGCAGAATTGATTCAAGCGATCCACATCAGCTTTGGTGAAATCATGATGAGAGATTACCTTTCCTTCATGATCGACGACAACACCGCCGTTCATCGACAGGATATAATCGGCATTTAAGTCATTCAGCGCCTTGCCTAGACCATAATGAGCACGGCCTGTCGCTATGACAAACAGATATCCATTTGCCTTCATTTCCTTTAACGCTTCAATACATGAAGCCGGTATTTCATGCCGAACTAAATCATAAAGCGTACCATCTACATCAAAAACGACCATTTTTAATTGTTTCATAAGATTCCTACTTTCTTAGATATGTATCTATCTGACGCTGCATACTGGCTAACCCATTCTCAATATCAGCATCATTATTCATTAATTCATTAATCTGACTGTTTGCTATTTGGATAATCTGATTATATTGATCTGTACGGCGTATTGCAATACCCTGTTCCATTACATCATTCAGAATCGTCATTTCAAAACTGCTGCTGCCAGGATTATCTGCCTTTAAGGCATCAATGACTTCAGGTGATTGCATAACCTTTCTGAGTACCGATACGGCAGGTGAATTTTTGGCAAGTTCACTTTGAATCGCCGGTTCACTGCTTAACAGCTTCATGAATTCCCATGCCATTGCTTGATTTTTACTTCTTGATGATAAACCCAGCATTAAGGTATCAATCTGCGAAATATTACCGCCGTTAGCCCCCGCCGGCATGGTGAGACAATCCCATTCAAAGGTTGAGTATTTTTTTACACGCCACGGATAAGGCATATACGTTCGATAATCACTATAATTCATCGGCTGAAAAGCAACCTGCCCCTTATCAAACATTTCTGCCGTCACCTTTTCTGTATTTAACGCGTTCAGCCTGCGCATGAAGGCCACTGTTTCCGCGGTCGTCTCATTGTTTAAGTCAACTTGATTGTTTACTTCATCATAGAAAGCAGTGCCGGTGCTATATAAAGCATCCTCCCATGTATAATCATAATAACAGAATTGATCCTGAATACCGTCACCATTTGTATCTTTGCTGATCTGATTGCAGATTGAATAAAAATCATCCCATGTCCAGTCACTGTCCGGCATCGAAATGCCTTCCTTATCCAAGAGCGTTTTATTTACAAACATTAAAGTAGGCACACTTTCATAAGGCAGCGCGTACAGTTTATTATCCTTCATTCCTTCCTTTAATGAATTGGCATAATATTCTTCTTGATGAAATTGATCGTCGTGAATACTTAAATAAGTTAAATCAGCCAGACTGCCATTATTCGCCAGCATTGAAAACATCTGCGAGGGAACAAAGAAGACATCCGGCAGCTGATCATTAATGATTTGGCGAGACAGCCATTCCTCATACAATTCCGGCCGGATACCGCTTTGAAATTCTACCTTGACATCTGGATATATTTCATTAAAAGCAGCAATGGCATTTTCAATGCGGTCATCACTTGCCGAGCTTGGTACATTCCAGTTACTGCCGGCGAAGATGCCAATCGTTAATTTCTGCTGTTTGGGAATGAAAACAAGAATCAGCGCAGCGATCATCACACATAAGCAGAGCAGCCACAATTTTAACCGTTTCATTTCTGATCCTCTTTATTTACCAGCTTATGATTCTGTACTGCCCATATCGCTAATTGAGTGCGGTCACGAAGACTTAATTTATCAAGAATCACACTGATATAATTACGCACAGTCCCTTCGCTGAAACATAGCTTATCGGCAATTTCGCGATTGGATAAGCCATTGCCCACCTGCTGAAGAATCTTCCATTCTGTTTTGCTTAAGGTCTTGATTCCCTCCGGGGTTTCTGGTTCCAGTGTGCTGTTTGCCATTTCAGAAAACATCTTCATCGCTTTAACCGCAACATTGGGATGAATAATCGCGCCGCCATTTTGAACCGTTTGTATCGCCTGATACAATTCTTCCAAAGAAACACCTTTAAGCAGATAACTGCTGGCACCATATTTTAAAGCATCGTAAATATATTCATCATCATCAAAGGTTGTCAGCACAATAATTTTAATCTCTGGATAGGCTTCCTTTACAAGCTTGGTGCATGTGACACCATCCAATTCCGGCATTCGAATATCCATTAAGATTACATCTGGTTTCGTTTCAGGAATCTGCGCCAATACTTCCTTACCATTTTTTACTAATGAACAAATATGAATATCAGCTTTTGTGCTTAACAGAATATGCAAGCTGTCACGCATTAACTCCTGATCATCCGCAATCATTACTTCAATCATGATTAAGCCTCCTTTCGAATCGGCAATTCGACAATTAGCACAAAGCCATCTGTGCCGTAAGCTCTCAAAGTTCCCTGCAGCAAGGCTACCCGCTCCCGCATATGATGCAGACCAAAGCCCTCCACAATTTGCGTACAGCCGATGCCGTTATCTTCAATAATAATAACAAGATTCATTTGATCCATACCAAACGAGATATAGATTTCCGTCGCTTTGCCATGACGGAGAGCATTCGTCATCCCTTCCTGTACAATGCGATAAATCGTATCCTCCTCATCCTGCTGAAATTCCAAGGAAGATAAATGACAGGCAAAATGCACCTGTACGCCGCTGGATTGATGAAATTCCTCAATCATCGTGGCTAATGCTTCCTTTAATGTTTTCTTCTGAAGAGCATCAGGGCGCAGCTTATTGACGGAATGCCGGACATCTTTTAAACCATCACGGGCCACATTGCCTAACAGCGTTAACTGTTTTTTGGCAAGTTCTGGGTTGATGTCCACTAAGGCGGCGCATGCTTCAAGACCTGTTGATAAACCTGTCAGGGTATGTCCCAAGGTATCGTGAATCTCTCTAGCCAAACGGTTTCGTTCACGGGTTTCACCCATTTTTTCACGCACATTGGCATATTCCTTTAAATCCTCATTCAAATTCTGCAGTTCCTCATTTAATTGCTGGATTTTCTTACTTTCATCCAACTGATTTTGAATCAGAAACAGCATATTCGCAATAAAACATATAATACACAGCGTAGTAAGTATATTTTTTACGCCCATGATTAATGAAGCTGCCTGACTCGTATAGATACCAAGATAAGCGTCAAGAGCAGTTACCGGGATAAAATTCGTAATTACATTTGTATTGGTCAGCAGATACATGAAAGTGTAGATGACTAAGGATGGGCCCCGATATTGTCTCTTTTTAGATAATGACACCATGTTGGCGATGACCAGCAGCAAAATATCATTGGTGCTGAAGGATAAACTCCACATCATAAAGTAGCAGACAGCTAGTTCCGCGATTAATAAGAATAAAGTATTCCTGAATGTTTCATTCAGTACAAAACGCAGGCGCAGCAGAATCATCAGTAAAATAAAACTGCCGGCGGTATAGAAAGGCACCCGGTAATAAGCAATCGGAATGACATTCACCTGCTTCAGAAAAGCAGCTGCCTGATAATGCTGGAGAATATGCAGTGAACTGAATACAATTAAGGCGCAGAGAAAAGCAAGCTGGAGGAAACAGATCATGACCATGCTTTGATAGGAAAAACTCAGCCGGTTTTTAATGTCTGAAAAATATGTTTTCATATCATTGCCAGCTTTCTAATGAAAATTCATCGATGTTGCTGCCATTAATCATAGTAACAGGAATCTTTTCCTCCACGATTCCGCTTTCATGATTCAGCAGCCGATAGGCACTTTCAACAGCTTTCTTGCCCATCCGCTTTGGATATTGAGCAACTGTCGCCTGCATGAAGCCCTCTTTGACTAAGACCTTTGCTTCCGGCGTACCGTCAACACCATACACCAATACCTCTGAAAGTTTGTCAGCTTCCTGTAAGGCGGCGACGGCGCCTAATGCCGAAGGATCATTTAATGCCATGACTACATCAAACTGCACACCCTCAGTAATTGCCTGCGCGATCAGCGGCATACTGATTTCAAGCTGTCCTTCACACTCAATTTCATCAACGATCTGATACTGCGGATATTGGCTGATGGCATCTTTAAAGCCTTGAATCCGTTCAATAGCTGAATAAGCCGCGTCATGACGCAGAATCATAATCTGTGCCTGATCAAGAGCTGCCATCATATTCTCAGCACACAACTGCCCGGCATGATAATTATCTGAAACTACGGTATAATCAACAAAATCCTGACCATTATAAACATTCGTATCCACGGCAACAATGATTATGCCTTGCTGCTTCGCTTCCGCCAGCACATCGATCAGTCCCTTGCTGTCCACCGGATTGACTATTAAAACTGAGCAGCCCAGATCCATCAGATAATCAATCTGATCAATTTGTTTATCAAGTGAAAGCTGTGGGTCCATGGTGATTAATACATCACCGTTTGCTTCAATCACATTCCGCATTTCCTCATTAATTACATCAAAAAAGGGATTATTCAGCGTCATATAGGTAGAACCAAACAGTATTGGTTTTTGCTTTCCGTCAGCAAGCTGTTCTTCACTGAAATTATAAAATTTAAGTAAACCGGCAATACAGAGAACCATGCATAATACAAAGCAAAGCCGGCGCATTATTTTATCGTTCATACAATCTCCCCTTGCAGCATCATTATACAATACCTGATTTAAAAAGTCCTTATCTTTCAAGATAAAGACTTTGATTTATGTTAGTAAGCAAGCTGCGGATCAAAGAAACCAATCAGTACGCCGACAAAGGCAATTACTACAAGCAGCAGCATAACCTTAATCGGTGACATTTTCTTTTTGGCAATCATGTACCAGCAAAAGAGCACAAATGCCGCGGTTAAGCCTTTGGGCAGAACTGAATTAATCTGAGCGTTTAAATCAAGGAAGGCTTCCCCAGTTTCAGCATTAATCATTTTAAATACCGTATTGACAGATACCCATGACGCGGCAACCGCACCGATAACCATACTGCCCAGCATCATGATGGATTCACGAAGCGCCATCGCTTTATCACCAGTAAGAAATTCCACTGCCTTACCGCCAAATTCATAGCCTTTGAAATAAAGCATCCGCATCCCTAAGGTAACAATTAAATTCCATGCGATAATATAGAAGATCGCACCAACCGGTGAACCATCCGTTGATAAACCTAAGGCAATACCCAACAGCAAAGGAATCAATACACCAACAACCAATGAATCACCGATGCCGGCAATGGGGCCCATCAGACCCGCGCGCAGACCGTTGATCGTATCACCGGTAACACCTTCACCATTTGCCTTCGCTTCTTCCAGACCGACAGTAACACCGACGATGACAGTACCTAACTGCGGTTCTGTATTAAAGAAGGCTTTGTAGGTTTCCAATGCTTCCTTCTGTTCATCTTTTGTATCATAGAGTTCTTCAATGATCGGCAGCATCGCGCAAAGATAACCAAATGTCTGCATATGTTCCTGTGAGAAACAAGTCAGATGACCATAATACCAGTTTCTGAATGATTTATTTAAGGTCTTTTTAGATAATTTCTTCATGATCAGATATCCTCCTCTTCGTCATCGATGTCTTGTGATGGTGCTTTCACACGAATCAGCTGAGCACATTTGATTTGATAATTCATATAGGCAAACATTGCGGCAATAATTGTAGCAACAACTAAGTTAATATTTAACGCGGCTGCCAATGCAAAGCCTACGAAGAAAGGAATGAAGTCAACACCCTTAAGAATGATTTGTTTCAGCAGGATTGCAATACCGACACAAGGCAGTAATGAACCTACGGTAAAGATTGTTTTCATTGCCAGACCATCCATCGGCAGAACGGCTTTAATGGTATCGACCATGCCGGCACCTGCCAAACAGATAATGAAGGTTGGTAAAAAGGAACAGACAATATGGGAGATCCAAGGCAATCCCATGTCAACCAGATATAATTTCTTAAATTCACCTTTTTCAATCGCTTCCCAGCCGATATGCTGCCAGATTAAATTCATTGTTGCAGTTCCATAAAATAAGACTGTACCTAACGTACCAACCATAGCGCCGAAGGAAGTCGCAAGTCCATTGCCATCAGCACTGGCGGCATCCAGGCCATAGGATTTAAGGGCCAGCATGGCTAGTGGAATACCGATATAACTAACCGCGCGCACATCTGCCGATACAGTGCCGCCCGGGGTTACCAGGGCGATATATAATAACTGCATTGCCGCGCCGACCAATATACCGGTGCGCACATCCCCTAAAATAATACCAACAACTAAACCAGCTACCAGCGGACGGCCTAAGGTATAATTACCAATGGCTGAACCACCCATGCCGGGCATACTTGCTAAACAAGCGAATAAGCCAAGTAAGCCTGCCTGAAAAACATTGATTGTCATATTCTATTCCTCCTTTTTTAATAACCAAATTGATTTTTAAACTTAGACCAATTACCGATGCTTTCATCAGGAATCAGACGGAATTCTACATCATAGCCAGCCTTACTGATTGCTTCCAAAGCGTCGGCTTCAGCCTGTGTAATGGATTGATTGTTACCTAGCTTAATAGCATTGGGACGATCGTTGCAGGGCCCGATGATGACTTTCTTTACATTGCATTTTAAGTTTAGATCGACTAATATCTTTTTCATATCCAATGGATTTTTAGTAATTAGGAAATAGTTTGTATCGGAATCCAACACCTTCTGATACTTCTTTTCCCAATCTTCCATCGTCCAGATAAAGGTTTTCTTCCCGCTGGCGCTCTTATAGGCAGCTTTTAATACACTGTTATTAGCAGCATCATCATTGACGGCAACAATTCCCTCACATGGATATTCCAAAGCCCACCGCGTGCATGTCTGACCATGAATCATACGATCATCGACACGAATAAAACTAATTGACATATTATTTCCTCCCTTTAAATTTCATCGTCATCATCTGATGACAGTTTTACTTCATTCACAGCCTGCATGCCCTCTCTCAAGGCCGCTGCTTTGCAATCTTCAAGACTTCCCTCTTTCATCAGCACCGCATTAAGCGCCATCGCCAGATTAAGACCGCCAAGAATTACTGAGCGTTTCAGCAGATTATGCTCACTGAAACAATTAATCAGTGTGGTCAGCGGTGAACCGCCGATCATATCGCCTAATACAATAAACTGATCATTTTCATTAAAGCTATCACAGCATTCATTGATACGGCTGGCCAGTGCTGCCACATCTTCCCCTGCTCTTAAGCCAATACTGAGTACATCCTCACGTTCACCGACAAACATTTTCAGTGTATCGTGAAGACCTTCGGCAAACTTTCCATGCGTTATGAGTATCACGTAATTCATTTTATTGCCCTCCGTTGTTTACGCTTTCATTTTAAGCAAAAGGCTGATTTTACACACCTGTATTTTGTCAGCACTTAATCATGAAGTTTTACAATGCTGAAATTATATTTGTCATAATTTTCATATATAGGAAATAAATGTTCACAAATCCGCGGTAAATGCACAAAAAAAATCCCAACCAGAGTCAGGATTTCTAAATTGATGAATTTATAATAATGTTTCAGGATCGGTATAAGTCATGCCGAGTGCTTCGCTGACACCGCGGTAAGTAATATGACCCTGATAAGTATTAAGCCCTAACAGGAAGCCAGGATCTGCTTTTAATGCGGCAGTTCCGTGATCTGCCAGCTTCATCAGATAAGGCAGTGTCGCGTTGGATAATGCCATTGTGGAAGTACGCGGTACAGCTCCCGGCATATTCGCAACTGAATAATGCAGAACACCATAGCGTTCAAAGGTAGGCTGATCATGAGTGGTAATATGATCACTGGTTTCAATACAGCCGCCCTGATCAATGGCCACATCGACAATGGCGCTGCCTGGCTTCATTGTCTGCACCATATCCTTAGTAACGATCTTAGGTGCTTTGGCACCTGGTACTAAGACCGCTCCGATGACTAAATCAGCGGTTTTTAATGCCCGTCTGAGATTGTATTCATTATTATAAGCCGTATGAATCGTACCGCCGGAAATATCGTCGATATACCCCATCCGTTCAGCATTGATATCAAAGACTGTAACGATGGCGCCTAAACCGCAGGCAATCTTCGCCGCGTTTAAACCCACCGTACCGCCGCCGATGATAACGACCTCGGCTGGGAATACACCGGGAACACCGCCTAAAAGCAAGCCGCGGCCATTGTTATTTTTCTGAAGCATAGTAGCCCCAACCTGTACCGCCATCCGTCCGGCAACTTCACTCATCGGCGTTAACAGCGGCAGTCCGCCTTTACGATCACGCACCGTTTCATAAGCGATGGCTGTTGTTTTTGAATCAATCAGGGCTTTGGCGAATTCAGGATCATTGGCAATATGCAGGTAGGTAAATACCATTTGATCCTCACGCAGATATTGATATTCTGATGGTAAATATTCTTTAACCTTCACAATCAGCTCCGCTCTTTTAAAGACTTCCTTTACATCCGCAATTTCAGCTCCCGCTTCTTGATATTCCTCATTGCTAAAACCGCTGCCAATTCCGGCATTCGCTTCAACGATCACCTTATGTCCGGCTTTGCATAACGCAAATACACCAGCGGGTGTACATGATACACGGTTTTCATTATTTTTGATTTCCTTTGGAATTCCAATAATCATCTTCTTCACGCTCCTTTTATAAAACGTATTATAGCACTATCCGCTCTTCGCTGAAAGTTTTTATATAAAGAAAAAGACCGGCAGGCACCGATCTTTAACGCTTAGAATAATAAATTTCTTGGTGTTCTTGGGAACGGTTCAACATCTCTGATGTTTTGAATACCCGTCAGATACATTAAGAAACGGTCAAAGCCAAGGCCAAAACCGGCATGCTTGCAGCCGCCGTAACGGCGCAGATCCATGTACCACTGCAGGTTATCCTTTTTCATTCCTAATTCATCCATGCGATGATCAAGCACATCATAACGCTCTTCACGCTGTGATCCGCCGACTAATTCACCAACACCCGGCACTAATAAATCACAAGCGGCAACTGTCTTGTTGTCATCGTTCACACGCATATAGAAAGCCTTGATTTCCTTAGGATAATCCGTCAGGAAGACTGGCCCTTTCACTACCTGTTCACAGATATAACGCTCATGCTCAGAATTCAGATCCATGCCCCAGAATACTTTATTCTCAAATTTCACATCCGCTTTTTCAAGAATTTCAATTGCTTCAGTGTACGGCATACGCTTAAACTCTGAATCACGGACATGGGTAATTCGCTTAATGCAGTCCTGATCGATCATCTTCTCAAAGAACTTCATTTCTTCTGGTGCATTCTCAAGCACATAGTTGATACAGAACTTAACCATATCTTCAATCAGATCCATGTTATCATCAAGATCTGCAAAAGCAATTTCCGGTTCGATCATCCAGAACTCTGATGCATGGCGTGACGTATTTGAATTTTCAGCACGGAATGCCGGGCCAAATGTATATACATCACGGAAAGCCATCGCAAACGCCTCTACATGCAGCTGACCAGTAACCGTTAAGAAAGCTTCCTTGCCAAAGAAATCCTTTTCATAGTCCGCATCCTTGCGTGTTGTCGCGGTAAACATTTCACCGGCACCCTCACCGTCATTACCCGTAAGAATTGGGGTATGTACGTAGACAAAGCCCTGATCCTGAAAGAATTCGTGGATTGCCATCGATAAAACTGAACGCAGACGGAATACCGCATAGAATGTATTCGCTCTTGGTCTTAAATGTGCAATCTCACGCATATACTCAAAGCTGTGACGCTTCTTTTGCAGCGGATAGGAAGGATCGCAGGCGCCTTCTAATACCGCTTCTGTCACAACAATCTCAAATGGCTGCTTCGCATCGGGGGTCAGCTTAAACTGTCCGGTCACCGTAATTGCGCTGCCAGTTGAAAATTTAGCAATTTCATCACGGTTCTTAATCAGATCACCGTAAACCAACTGGGCGTTGCGGAAATAAGTTCCGTCATTTAATTCAATAAAGCCTACTTTACCATTATCACGATTGGTTCTTACCCAACCCTGCAGCTGAACATACTCAAGGGAATCAATTTCCACATGATTGTTGGAGAATACCATTTCGTATAATTCTCTAATGGTCATAAATTCAAACATATCTTTGTCCTCCTGGATTTGTTTAAAAAATAAAAAAACGTCCCTATACAGGAACGTAATTTACGCGGTGCCATCCTGATTCACGGGACTCAGCCCATGCATCTTTTATGAGATAACGCTCTCCTTAGCGAAACCGTCTACTGTTAGTTCTCCGGTTCAGCTCCATGAGTGTTCAGTCACTGACTTTCCTTCTCTGCCTTTCACCAATACGCAGAGTCGCTGACAAGTGCCGTCAGGCTGTCTCATTTCATCGCCATTAATCTTTTAATGAATTGGTTTCAAAAACCAGCTCTTGTATAGATGATACTACATCTACGGTCTTAATTGCAACCCCTTTTGGCACTTGAAAGTGCTCATGAGTAAAATCAACGATACCGACGATGCCGGCAGCTACCATGCGGTCAACCGTTTGCTGGATATCAACATTAGCGGTTAGGATTGCGATACGGCAGCCCTGAGGAATTTTTTCTTCCAGATCTTTTAAGTCGTAAACCGGGATTCCGAAACGAACTCCCTGGCGGTCTGGTGAGATATCAAATGCACATGTGATTTCACCAACCACATGATTCCACTTATTATATTTCATCAAGGCACGTCCCATGTTTCCGGCTCCGACTAAAATGATTTTCTCATCGAAGTCAAGACCCAGCTGCTGATTAAAGATTTCAATCAGCTTGTTGACGTCATAACCATAACCCTGCTTGCCAAGATTGCCCAGGAAAGAGAAGTCACGGCGGATTGTTGTCGGCTCAATGCTGACAACATTAGATAATTCTTTAGACATAATCCGTTCAACACCGGAATTTGCTAGTTTTCGCAGTGCTTTTAGATAAACTGGGTAACGCTGCAACGTTGCCTTTGGTACATTTTTATTTGCCATTTTCATCACCGACCTTATTATAGCACACTTTTTTTGATTGTGAAATATGTGTTTTTTTAAACTACTTATAATTCAAATGCAGGATCAGCCGTACATGACGCATCGCCGCGCACACCATGCTCATAAGCGATCGTTCCAGCTACACCAATCATCGCCGCGTTATCGGTACAGCATGACAACGGCGGGATAATACATTCAATCTGGGGGAATTTTTCACTGACCAATTCACTGATGCGCTGACGCAGACAGCTGTTCGCCGCGACACCGCCCGCTAGGACAATCATTTTAGGCTGCATCTGCTTCATTGCCTTTTCAGCTCTTTCTAAAAGACAGGCGATTGCTGTTTCCTGAAAGCTGCAGGCAAGATCAGCAGGTTCAAATGTTTCATTGTTGCGCTCACAGCGTTTAATGAACTGCAGAACCCCGGATTTTAATCCGCTGAAGCTAAAATCCAATTCCTTTTCCGGATGCGGCTTAGGCAGCTTATAAATATTCTTTCCCTCTTTTGATAATTTATCAATATAAACACCGCCTGGATATGGCAGACCAAGGATACGTCCCACTTTATCAAAGGCTTCGCCAATCGCATCATCCTGCGTTGTACCGATGACCTCAAAGCTCCACTCATCCTTCATATATACTAATTCTGTATGACCGCCGGATACAACAAGCGCCATTAATGGAAATTTCAGATCAGCAATCAAACGATTGGCATAAATATGACCGGCAATATGATGCACCGGCACCAGCGGCTTATTAAAAGCCCACGCTAACGTTTTTGCTGCCTGCACCCCGACATGTAAAGAACCAATCAATCCCGGCCCCTGCGTTACCGCAATAGCATCCATTTCTTCGATGCCTAAACCCGCTTTTCCCATACACTCCGCAATCACCATTGAGATATTTTCCACATGAATTCTTGACGCTACTTCAGGTATTACACCGCCGAACTTCTTATGTACATCAATCTGGGTTGCGACTACATTGGATAATATTTTTTTGCCGTCTTCGATAACGGCTGCCGCTGTTTCATCACAGCTTGATTCAATCGCTAATATCTTCGTCATCTATATTTCCTCCCTTCATATCTTCTATACGCTTACGTTCCGCTTTAATTTCATCTTGTAATTCATTCACGGTCGGCAAGGCAAACAAATATTTTGAAGCAAATACTTGCTTCGCATCATTTAATACCGAATACTTTGCAATGGCTTCATTCTTCTGAGAACACAAAATGATACCAATTGTCGGATTGTCATCCTCGTTCTTATAGATGGCATCATACATACGAATGTAGCTATCCATCTGTCCAACATCACCATGAGTTAGTTTTCCGATTTTTAAATCAATCAATACATGGCATTTTAAAATACTATGATAGAATACCAAGTCCAGATAAAAATCTTCATCTTCATAGCGCATCAATTTTTGACGTGCCACAAAGCAAAATCCACGGCCTAGCTCTAGAAGAAATTCTTGTAATTTATCGATTAACGCCTGTTCTAAATCAGATTCACGAAGCGCTGGGTAATTTTTCAAATCCAGAAAATCCAATACATACGGATCTTTTATATAGTCATCCGTTGCTAAAGGTTTCAAAAGTTCGATTGCTTCTTCCTTTACTGGTGTTTTATCCTTACTTGAAAGCAGTCTTTCATAATATAGCGTAGATATCTGTCTGTCTAGCTGTCTGCTAGACCATGCAGATGCGGCAGACTCATTCATATACCAAGCTCTCGCATCATCGTTTTCTACTTTCAGTAAAAGACGGTAATGTGTCCAGGTCAATTCGGAACGCAGTGCGTTCCAATTTGGAAAGCGGGTATAGAATAGACGCATATTTCTCAAATTTCGCTCATCAAATCCAGATCCGAATTCCTCTGTTAACTGAACGGAAAGACGCTTTATCAGCGATTTCCCATACTCAGCTCGTACATTTCCCTGCTGCTCAACTTCAACGATGATACGGCCAATATTCCAGTACGCTTTTACCATCGCAAAGTTCACGGCTTTATAAGCCTGATTTCGAGAAGCAAGCAAGGTATTTCTAATTTCAGAATAAAGTTCCTGATAGCTTGTCAATCCACCCATGCCGTTTGTCCTCCCAAAGGCTTGATCATTAAATAAGCATCTTCACCGTCAGCATAATAGCCTTTGCGGATATTCACATTGATAAAACCATATTTTTCATATAATTTAATTGCCGGGGTATTGCTGATACGCACTTCCAAAGAAAGCGTTGAACAGCCGGCCGCATCAGCATCCTGTACAATCTTATCCATCATCAGTGAGCCGATTCCCTGTCCTTGATGTGACTTACGGACTGCAATCGTAGCAATCTGCGCATCATCAAAGATAAGATAAGACACTGCCGCACCGACAATTTGTTCTCCATCCACCGCGACAAAGGCTGTGGAAAATTCATTCTCACTGATTTCGTATTCATAAGCTGTACGCGGCCAATGGTCACTGAATGCCTCATTCTCGATTTCTAAGACGGCATCAAGATCATCAAGCTTCATTTCTCGTAAAATCATTGCTTAACCAGTTCTTCCTGACTTTTAAGATAATGCGGAACTAAAAGATGCACATGTTCAATTTTCTTCCAATAAGGCTTAACATCCATCATATTCTTCACAAAATCTATTTCTTCATATTCATGTCCTAATAATTCTATATCACCGACAATCAGCTCATGCTCAGCATCGATTTTTATCTCATCCAGCGTCTTGATACATTCACTGATCAGCTGACCTTTTTCACAGATTCCCACATAGGCACGATTGCTTCTGGCATCAAGAATGACTTCACAGCGATCCTGACTGCCGGCAACCATTTGAAATGTTGAAATGGTATACAAAGGCTTTTGCTTAGTGGTGCATAAGACTTTAGCTATCGTCATCGCGATACGCTCACCCGTGTAGCTTCCCGGGCCCTCAGTTATCACGATCTCATCTAAGTCATCCGCACACCAGCCTGCCTGTTCCATGCATGCCATCAATGCCGGAAAGAATTTTTCAGACTGCTGTTTCCATGCTCTTTCCGATGTTTTCGCAATTAGCTTTTCATCTTCAAATAAACCGATCACAAGGAATTTGTGCGCGGTATCCATACATAATGTTTTCATATCAGTTTCTCCACGATCTCTTCATACTTACTGCCAAGCGCAGTACAGATAAATTCACGATTTTCATCACTGCCGTTATGGATTGTTATCTCAAGCCGCTGGTCTGGCAGCTGATTTGCCATATAATCAGGCCACTCAATCACACATACCCCGTCACCTTCGATAAATTCATCAAAGCCAAGATCCTGCTCTATGCCTTCAAGACGGTAAGCATCAATATGATAGAGCGGAAATTTGCCATGATAAATTTTTAAGATGGTAAAAGTCGGTGAATTGATGGTTTTATTTACGCCGATGGCTTTACCAATCGACTTTGTCAGCGTTGTTTTGCCAGCGCCCAGATCACCGCTGAGGGTGATGCACATCCCTTCATTCAAAAGGCTTCCAAGCTTTAAACCAAAGGCTTCGGTTTCTTGCTTGGAATGAATTTCTATCGTTTTCTTTACCATGTTTTATGCCTTCACTTTCATTTTCTTTCTTAATTTATAAGCCATTTCACTTGCTTTATAGAGACTTTTGTTTACTGGCAGATCAAATTCACCGATGGTTTCATCAATCGTAGGATTAAAATTGGCTTTAAATTTTGTTAATCCATCATCTAAAGTGCCTTCAACACCACCCATATTACACCAATGGCAGCCATTTTCAAAGGCCCAATTCATTTGTTTTACATAAATACTGTATTGCGGCATAAATTTTTTAAAGCGTTCATCCATACCGGCATAAAGCATTTCCATGGTTGGACCGTATTTCACTGATAAGCAGCCGGCAATCACCATTTCACTTTGACCCTCAACAGCGGCGGCTATTTCAGTATATTCACTGAGATCCTTACGCAGGCTGGATAACTGTTCCTCAAGCCGGCGGCGTTTTTTGACTTGGTTTTCCGGTAAGTCATTATATTCCTGAGTCATTGTCTCAAGAGATGTTTGGGTAGTATCCACAAGCTGTTTCACGTTCACCTTAGCCAGCAGGATTTTAGCATCATCACCATAGGCGTTCATCAGCTTTTGAAAATATTGCTCATTACGCAAAGCGATTTTCTTACGATTCTCAGTTTTCGCAACGACCTGCGCGAATTCCTTTACCAGTTCGCTGCCGCCCATAATTAACTGTACATGACGTTTAAGCGCGTCCTTCATCAGCCGTTTCGTATGTCTTGGCAAATTTTCTTCAAAGTTGTCTACTGCATAGACATTGGCTTGATAACGCGGCTGAATGGTACTCATAATATCTTTTGTAAAGCCTTGATGAATCGCTCCGCAGGCTCTTAAACTGTTCATTACCTGTTTACATTCATCATTTATTGATTCATTAGCTTCTTCGATACGATATTGGTTCTTTAAAATATATGGATCGATTTTGATATAGAGGCAGTGATGCTTTTTACCTAATTTTTTTAGTTCTTTCAGCATAAAAGCGGTTAATGCCTGATCCTTATAATCCATAATCGGACCTCTTGGGATATAGAATAAAGTAAAGCCTAACGGCAGTCTTTTGATTAATACCATTGCTGTCGCAGCTAAACAGCCATCTTTTTTGACACCGGTATAACAATGATCCCAATTTGATTTTATATCTGCCCAGGAGGATGATTGAAGCAGATTGCAAAGCGGATGAGCTTTGACAAATTCATCATTTTCTTCACGGCTTAATTGATCTGTAAATTCTAACATATGATTACCTCCACAGTTTAGATATTATACCACAAATGCCAATGGATAAACAAAAAAAAGACC